>JAAIGF010045938.1_pt1 | contig 527803 bp, 473 predicted proteins | sample 6487441 | NCBI WGS metagenome assembly JAAIGF01 (sample SAMN13974129, study PRJNA590717) | phyllosphere metagenome | biome: pepper field; feature: multiple bacterial spot infested pepper fields; material: pepper leaves; isolation source: leaves from pepper fields | host: Capsicum annuum ...
AAGCCCTCTAGCGCCGATGGTACTTGGACCGCAGGGTCCTGGGAGAGTAGGAAGCTGCCAAGCCATTCAAGAAGTCTTCTCTTAGCGGAGAAGGCTTTTTTTGTATGTGGAGGGAGACGGGGACGCACGGGGAGGGCGCTTCGGGAGAACGGCGATCGCTTCCCTGGTTTGCCTGGCGGCAAGCCCAAAGTCGCTCTCACCGTTCTCCCTACGCGCCTGCGTGGGTGCCCGTCTTTTAAGGATTGGGCTGGAAGGGCTGTTTCTTTTCTATCAAAGAAACAAGAACCATTCCTTTTATTCATTTCTTCCATTCCTCTACGCTTGACTTACCTTCCTTCGCCCCATAATAGCTCAATTTCAATCCGTTCATTCCTCTAATCCCTACATCTGTTGTAGTCGGCAAAGCCGCTACCTCTTCCCGCGGCTAGTTCAAGCCGCGTCATTCGAACTTCGCTTTTGAACTTCGCTTTTTCACCTACATACAGAGCGAGCCTGCTTCCGAACCGGAGCGCCTTTGTCCTTTCCCCTCACCCCTAATCTTTTATTCAATGGAAAGGGGAAAGGACAACGAAGCGAAGGTCGGAAGCAGGCTCGCGGCCTCTCACCAGCGGACTAAAACTCCCGAGTGCGTCAATCCCGCACCGAATCCATACATCAGCAGCAAGTCGCCGCGTTTGACTTTACCCTCATCAATCGCAAGCTGCAAAGCAAGAGGGATCGAAGCGGCCGACGTGTTTCCGTAAAATTCGGCGCTAGTTAGCGTCCGCTCACTGCCGATCCCGGTTTTTTCGGCAATGGAGTCGATCATTTTCAAGTTGGCGCTATGCGGAATAAACCAATTGATGTCTTCAATTCCGCCCGGTAGCGATTCGCTCAGGCGCTGCACGCCTTCCGGTACGGTGCGAACTGCCCATTTATAGACTTCTCGGCCATTCTGCACGACTTTTCCGTTACCGTCGAGCTTTTGACCTTTTAACGTATCTGCCATGCCGCTTCGATAGACATGTTGGCCTCCGCTTCCGTCGCTTCCCATATGCGAACCGAGAAAAGCACCCTGCTCCGCATACTCCACGACAGCCGCACCCGCTCCGTCGCCAAACAAAATGCAGGTGCTGCGGTCCGTATAATCAATGGTTTTGCTCATGCATTCGCCGGCTACGATCAACACTTTACGATGCAAGCCTGCTGTCACCATTCCATTTGCAAGATGCAATGCATAGGTGAAACCGGCACATGCGGCACTCAAGTCGAGGGTACCGGCATTTTGCAGCTTAAACGCGTCTTGGACAAGGCACGAGACTGTAGGGAAAGGATAGTCCGGTGTCGTTGTGGCAGCCAGCACTAGATCGACTCCATCCAGGGCATCCGGATATCGGCGAAGAAGATCCTCAACGGCTTTCACGCACAGATGCGAAGTGAATTCGTCATCGGCTGCAATACGTCTTTCGCGAATGCCTGTACGTTGGACGATCCATTCATCATTAGTGTCGACCATGGCTTCCAAATCATCATTAGTCAGTTTTCGTTCGGGAACATAAGTGCCTAAAGCGGAAATGCGTGAGTTCGATTGAATAAGGGTCATATGCGAGTCAGCTCCTTTAGCACTTAATACTAGTACCTGGTACTAATATAAAAGTTATTTAGTGTTTTTGCAAGTGTTGACTTCAAAAGCGTATTTTGCTCCATTCTTGCTCATTTGTCATGGCGAAAAGAAAAACCGTTTATTCCAGATGCCGATTTCATAAACCGGACTTTTTTTGCAGCAATCCGAACATGAATAGCTTGATCTAGGTACATTCTTCTCTATTCTACCGGAAAAAGAGACACGAAACGGACAAAAATTTCCGGACAATTTGACCGCAAAACTTGTCTGTAGCCTGCCGCCATCCCTTTTTGCACACTGTAGTTAGCCCGATCGGGATCGGAGCAGCATCAAGCATGATCCCAATAAGCATGTTTTATCAAAAAAGTTCGATATCATTTTAGCCGAAAGGGGAGGTGATGAAGCGGATGAGTTGGTGGATGGAAGAGTCGATTCGAATGATCCAAACCAATCTGCGCGAAACGGATGCAGCGATGGACCCGGTGAGACTGATGGATGATCTGGATGCTTTGTCGGCTAATGTACTGATGGTGAATGCGGGAGGCATATTTGCTTTTTACCCGTCCCAACTGGAAGAGCAGTATGTGACTCCGTTTTTGGAAAATGATCTGGTTGGCACGTTGACGGACATGGCGCATCGAAGAGGGAAACGAATCATCGTCCGATTTGATTTCAGCAAAGCGCATGAGTCATTGTTCGAGCGCCATCCTGAATGGTTTTACCGAACGCGTGCAGGCCAAGAGGTCAATTACCAGGGGATCGTTCATACTTGCGTAAACGGTCACTACCAGCAAAAAGTTTCGCTCAAGATGATCGGCGAAGTGCTTGCACGTTATCCGGTGGACGGCATTTTCTTCAACATGTTCGGGTATCAGCATTGGGATTACAGCGGCAATCATTACGGACCGTGTTATTGCGAAAATTGCCGTCGGCGCTTCAGTGAAATGTACGGTCACGATCTGGCACAATACGACGGGAAAAACGGACCGCTTCAACAGGAGTATGCGGAGTTTTGCGAGCAGACGACCCGTGAGATGCTGCAGCGTATTCGGGCATTCGTGAAAAAAGATTATCCGAACGTAGCGATTTCTACTTATCATACGGAGGGCGTCGATCTGGTGCGCAGTGAGTCGAACACGTCGTTGAAACGCCCGCTTCCCAAATGGCTGTATGCAGCCTCCGAAAATATAGCGGCGGTCGAAGGCGGATGGGATGACAAACGTTCCAGCTGCTGCAGTATCAACGCGGTCGATTTGCCGTATCGATTTACGGGAGTGTCGGTGCATGAAACGGAGATTCGGCTTTACGAAGCGCTGGCCCAAGGGTCGGTGCTGGACTTCTGCATCATCGGAACGTTTCCGGATTATCCGGATGCCTCCAACTTGCCTACGGTACAGCGCGTGTTTCGTTTTCAACAAGAAAATGAGAACGTATTCAAAAAACTGAAGCCGGTCGCCGACGTGCTGTTGGTGAAACCGGAATCGGGTACGGCGCGCGGCGAATATTCGGGGCTGTTCAAAATCTTGAAGGAAAAGCAGATTTCGTTCGAAGTCGTGGCAAGGGAAAGGCTGAGCTGGCGATTGGAAAAAGAAGATCGGGCGCGCGTCCTGCTGCTGCCGGGAGTCGTCCGGCTAACGGAACAGGAACGCGAACTGCTGGAGCGGAAGCAGCAGGCAGGGCTGCGGATCGCCGCCACGGGCGGGGCGCTGGCGGAAGATGCCGAATCGCTGAGCGCGCTGTTCGGCATCCGGGAGCTGAAGCGACTGCCGGATGCGGAGTCCGCCTATTTCGAGGCGGACGGGGAAGGGTTGGCCGGCATACCGGAAGGCCGGCGATGGATCGTGGCGCCCGGGCCGTGCTGGGCGGCAGAAGTGGAGCCGGGCGTCGCCGGCCGGCTGCGCGGGATCGACGCCGCGACGTTCGGGCCGCCGGAACGGGCGTACGGGCATGCGCGCAGCGAGGATTTTGACGCGGTGACGATCAGCCGGAGCGGAGAGGGCAGCGGGCTTTATTACGGCTGGCAGCCAGGGGAATGGTACAGCCGCTACGGTTGGCAGGACCATAAAGAGGCGTTCGCCGCCGTATTGGAAAGCGAATTGGAAAGCGGATGGACGTTGAAGTCGGACGCGCCGCCTTCGGTGGAAGTATTCCTGCATCGGACGGGTGAAGGCGATCTGCTGCTGCAATGTATCAATCTATCCGGATTCAACGGGATGACCTATCATGCGGCGCTGCCGATCGGGCCGTTGACGTTCACGATCGGCGGATTGAATAGTGAAGCAACATCCAATCTCTTTTGCAACAGATGCGAAGCCGTATCGCTGGTCAATCAAAATCATATCGACGTACAGCAAACAAAGACAGACATTTCTTTTACAATCGAGCGCCTGGAAAAATACGAAGCCGTACAGATCCGCCCCACGTCTTCCAAAAAGCATCATGTCGAGAACGAAAGTTGAGCAAAAGCTGTTTCTGCAGCGTGTGAACATATGTCCCGATGCTTGAGTTCACTTTCTTAAGAAAGGAGAATGACTATGGAACAACCCGCAGCCTTGTCTTCAGAGCGCAACAAAGCGTATCCCGCTTCGCTATGGTCGCGCATCGTCAAACATCGCACCATTTATCTGTTGATGCTGCCCGGACTGCTCTTTTTTATCGTGTTCAAATTCGGCCCGCTATGGGGTCTGCTGTTGGCATTTAAAGATTACAATCCTTACTTGGGCTTCGCAGGCAGCGAGTGGGCGGGGATTGATCATTTCACGGCTTTATTCGCGGACCCGAACTTTTATGTCATGCTCCGCAATACGCTGGCGATCAATCTGTTGGGACTCATCTTCAATTTCCCGGTTCCGATCGTGCTGGCGCTGATGCTCAACGAGATCCGGCACGAGACGTTCAAACGGATCAACCAGTCGATCGTCTACATGCCGCATTTCCTGTCGTGGGTGGTCGTAGCGAGCATGACGTATTTTATCCTCTCGGCCGATGTCGGCATTATCAACAAGATTATCGTATCATGGGGCGGCGAATCCGTTTCGTTCCTCTCGCAAGTGAATTACTTTTGGGCCATGATCACCGCGCAAAGCGTCTGGAAAGAAGCCGGCTGGGGCACGATCATCTTCCTCGCGGCGATGGCCGGCGTCGATCCGCAGCGGTATGAAGCGGCCGTCGTCGACGGCGCGAACCGATGGCGGCAGATCTGGCATATCACGCTTCCCGCGATCCGTCCGACTATCGTAATCTTGCTGGTGCTGCGTCTCGGCAGCATGTTCGATGTCGGCTTCGAGCAGGTATTGCTAATGATGAATCCGCTCGTCATGTCGGTCGCCGAAGTGTTCGACACGTATTCGTACACGCGGGGCATTTTGCAAGGCAACGTCAGTGTAGGCGTGGCCGTCGGCATGTTCAAAGGCGTGATCGGACTGATACTGATCGTCGCCGCCAACCGGATCGTCAAAAAAATGGGGCAGGAAGGGATTTATTAACTACGAGATTCGATCGGCGTACCGACAATATCCGCCTTCGGAAAGGAGCCATGTTATGAGTTTCGTGAAAAGCAAAAAGCCGACCGCGTTCGATTGGGTCAATTACAGTCTGATCCTGTTGATTTCGCTGGTCTGCATCTTTCCTTTTTTATACGTGTTCAGCGTATCGTTTACCGATCCCGAAGTGTACGTCCCGCTTAAATTCTATCTTTTCCCGGAAAAATGGTCGCTAGACGCGTACCAGTATATTTTATCCACGAATAGTTTTCTGAACGCGTTTAAAAGCACGGTGTTCATCACGGTCGTCGGCACGGCGCTGAACCTGATCGTTTCGTTCACTTTCGCTTACGGGCTGACCAAACGCACGCTGCCGGGCTACAAACTGATCATGGGATTTGTTATCTTTACGTTGGTGTTCAGTGCCGGGATCGTGCCGAATTATTTGCTGATCCGCGAGCTTGGGCTGATCAACTCGTATTGGTCGCTGATTTTGTCGAGCTTGACCAACGCGTGGAGCCTGATCATTATCAAAAGTTTTTTGGAATCGCTTCCTTCGGAGTTGGAGGACGCGGCGCAGATCGACGGCTGTTCGGATCTCGGCGTGTTTTGGCGCATCGTGATTCCGCTGTCCATGCCCGCGATCGCGACATTCACTCTTTTTTTCGCGGTGGCGCATTGGAATACGTATTTTAACGCTTTGATCTATCTGACGGATTCGAACAAATGGACGCTCCAGGTTCTGGTGAAAACGCTCGTGATCGATTCGAACTCTTCGGCTGCGGCCGGGGCGGGCGCGAGCGACGAAGCCGTCATGCCGCAGGAAACGATCCGCATGGCGTCGATCGTGCTGTCGATGCTGCCGATTCTGGTCGTATATCCGTTTTTGCAAAAGCATTTCGCCAAAGGCGTTATGTTAGGTTCGGTTAAAGGGTAGGTAACGATCCGACATCCAAGGAGGAATATCGATATGGGTAAAATGAAAAGTTCGCATCGAAAATGGATCGCCGCTTTGTGCGGAGCCGCGATGACGTTCTCCGTATTGACCGCTTGCGGTCCGCAGGGCGGAGGATCGCAGGCCGCGCAGGGAGAAGGAGAAGCGGAAGGTCCGGTCAGCATCCAGATGTTTGCCGGATTGTTCAGCGAGCTTCCGGACATGAACGACGAGTACTGGACAGGATGGCAGGAAATGACGAATTCCAAGCTGGATATCGAATGGGTGCCGTCGGGCGATTTGAATACGAAATTGGATCTGCTGCTCGCTTCGGGACAACTGCCGGAAGTGGTATCGACAACCGACTTTACCCGTCCGACGCTGATCAGCGCGATCAAAAACGGCGCGTTTTGGGATCTGACTCCTTTCCTGGGCGACCTGAGCGAATATCCGAATCTCAAAGAAAACCTGGCCGACGACGCGCTGAAATACCTGTCGGTCGACGGTAAAATCTATGCGCTGCCGAGATCGAGATCGCGGGTGGACGGCGGTCTCAAGATTCGCGAAGACTGGCTCAAAGAACTGAATATCGACGTGCCGACCACGATGAACGAGTATAAAGACGCGTTGGCGGCAATCGTCAAAGCGAAACCGGGCACGGTCGGGCATTTGTTCGTCGACAATCCGACAGCCGCGATGCAAGCCGGCTTCGGCGTCTATAACCCGACTTACGACGACGCGGGCGGCCTGATCAATCCTCGCCTGACGCCGCAGTATGTAGAGATGGTCGGCTTTTTCCGGGAATTGTACGCTGAAGGCTTGATGTCCAAAGAGTACGCGGTCATGAAAGAAACACAGGCCGAAGAACTGTTCAAAACGAATCGCGCCGCTTCCTACGGACGACCGATCTGGTGGGACGACGAATGGGAAAAAGCGATGCGCAAATCCGGCGAAGAAGACGCGAAAATCCTGAATCTGCATTTGAAAGGACCGAACGGGGACGATGCGGTCGCGTTGGAAACGGGCGTATCGGGCGGCTTCTACATCTCGAAAAAAGTACCGGAAGAAAAAGTGAAGCAGCTCTTGGCGTACTTCGAGCAAACGGCTTCGCAGGAAGTTACGGATTATGCCTATTATGGCAAAGAAGGCGTGCACCATACGGTCGAAGACGGGCAAAAAGTGCTCACGGAGCAGGGTGTGAAAGAGGTCAATACGACAAGCAAAGGCGCAGGCGTGTTGGCGTATGCCAAGTGGGGCAAAGTAATCAGCGCTTCGGCGAGCAAAGCATTCAACGACGCCAAAATCGCGGAAGTGGAAGTGTTCGACGAGATCGGCAAAATCGACCCGTACCGCGTGGTGACGGTGGAATCGTGGATCAACGCTTGGCCGCAGCATGATACGGAATACAAGTCGATGATGACCAAAGCGATCGTCGGACAGATTTCGTTGGAAGACTTCGATGCTTACGTAGCGGGACTGCGCGAACAGCCGGCGCTCAAGCAGGCGTTTCTCGATATGGCCGCGGCGTACAAGCAGTTCCAAGAGTCTTGATTCGAAAGGAGGGATCTCATGGAAAGTAACGATAAAGCGTGGTGGCGGAAGCCGCTGCGCATCATTCAGCCCAATCTTCAGGTAGCCGATACGGACAAAATCGATCCGCGGCGGCTGGCCGGGCAGTTAGAAGAACTTGGCGCAAATGCGGTGGTGTTCAACGTGGGAGGGATCTATGCTTGGTACGATACCGAAGTGCCTTACCATACCAGGAATCCTTTTTTGGAAAAAGGACGGGATCTGCTGGGAGAAGTGATTTCGGAGCTGCATGGCCGCAACATCCGCTTTATCGCCCGTTACGATTTCAGCAAAGCGGATGACAACGTCTGGCTGCGTCGCCCGCAGTGGTTTGTGCGCGACGCCGAAGGGCGTCCGGAAACGATCGGGGCCATGCGCCCCGGACCGTGGCCGCTGCTGATGAAAACGTGCATCAACAGCGGGTATCGCAATGAAGGAGCGGCGGAGCGGATTCTGGTCGAGTCGCTCCGGCGTTACGAGATCGACGGCGTGTTTTTCAATGCGCCGGGTTACGAGTTTTGCCGTTGCGAGACGTGCCGAAGCAAATATGCGAGGCTGTATGACGGAGCGGAACTGCCGGAGACCCGAAAGCTGCTGGAAAAAGATTTTCCGCTGCGCTGCATGACGGATAATATGCGGAGATTGAACGCCACGATCAAATCGGTGAAGCCGGACGTGCCGACGATCCTGTATTATGACCTGTACCGCGATCGTTTGGAAGAACGCGCGGAGATTGCCGATCTGATTTGCGCGGAGCCGCAGGATATCTTATCGCTTGGCTGGCAGCATATCCCGGAATTTTGGAAGCCTGCGCTGTCGATGCGGTTCGGGCGGTCGGCGCAGGGGCACGGACTGCCTGCTCCGCTCGGCATCGTCCATTCCTGTCCCGGCATGGACTGGCGGCATACCGGACTCCCGCCCGCGGAATACCGCTTCTGGATGGCGCAGGTCCCGGCGAACGGCGGGCAGATCTGGCATTCGCTCACGGGCATTCCCGATACGATCGGCGATAAACGAATACTGGAACAGGTATCCGGGTTGAACCGCGACATCGCGAAGGTCGAAGCGTTGATGGACGGAGCGCGGCAGGAACAGGAGATCGCGCTGCTGTGGAACTCGGCAGCTTCCGCGGAAGGATGGGCGGAAGCGCTGATTCAGGCACGGCTGCCGTTCGCGGTATTGCCCGCCGAGGCAGCGGAACAAGGCGCTATGAAGGATTACAAAGCGGTGATCGTTCCCGAAGGTTTTGCGTGGACGGATGCGCTGCTTGCGGCTGCGGAGAATTTCGTTCGGGAAGGCGGCGGATTGCTGACCGAAGGAGCGCTGCCCGACGGAGGCGGCAGCGCCGCAAGTCCGACGAAGCTGATCGGCATCGCCGAAAACAGCGTGAGCAGCGAAGAACTGCAAGCCGCTTATATCCGTTTCGAACCGGAGGGGAGCGATCATGCGCTGCATGCGGGATTGCAGTCTACCGAACTGCTGCCGCTGCGCGGACGGGTAGCGTACTGCGAGACCGATCAACAAGATTCGAGCGTGACGGTGCTGGCGACGCTCGTTCCGCCTTTTTCCCCGCCCGAAGCCGTAGGCGCTCCGCCGGAACGCGCGTCGCTGCCGGTTCCGCGAACGGATCTGCCGCTGATCGTCGCAAAGGAGCCGGGACAAGGACGTTCGCTATATCTGTCGTTTTCGTTAAGCCGGTTGATCGCAGACTATAAGCTGGCCGATCATTATCGCCTGGCTGCCAATTCGGTACGCTGGCTGCTCGGAAAAGTTCCGGCGATCGAGACCAACGAACGGCCCGGGCTTCAATTGACCGTGTTCCGCAAAAACGAAGAACGCCTCGTCCATCTCGTGAACGGAGCCGGGCGGCGGCCGTTGACGGCAATCCTGCCTTTGCATGATATCGAGTTGAGCCTAACCATGGAGAACGATCCCGGCTCGTATGCGGCAGAATGCCTGATTTCCGGGGAACGTCCCGAAATATCGGTGCGCGGCGGCAAGCTCATCGTGCAGATCGCGAAATTGTCTTCTTGGGAATGCGTACGCGTGTATCCGTTAGTCTCCGGGAAGAAATAAAATCCTGAGTAAGCGCGATTCGGTTTTAGGTATAATGGGAGCAGCATGCCAAGACGGACAGGAGGAAGCATCCATGAGCGAATTTACGCAATCCGTGAAACGGAATGCACGTCGTATACTACCGGCAGATACCTACCTCAATCGGCTGATTTGGTTGGGCTGCTTATCCGTGCTCATTCCCATTTTGCTAATCGGAAGCGCTTACTATTATATTTCGACGAACAGGCTGACTGCTCAATTTCAGGCAGACAGCGAGGAGTCGCTGCTGCTGCTCAAAGATCGGATGGAGCAAACGTTGGGCAGCATCGAAAATATCTCGTTGCAGCTGTCTATGGAGCCTTTGATTCGAAAAGCCTTGGCCGATCCCGGTTACAACGAAGATTATTTGTCCCAAATGGAACTGCTCGATTTGTTTCAAGCGCGAAGAGGGACGGAAGGGCTGATCGGGGATATCGTGTTTTACCGTACCGAATCGGGAACGACGCTGTCCAATACGTACGGTCATGTCGCCGAATCGGATTTTCGATACCGCACCGATCTTAAGGAAGCGCTTGAGCGCGGGGAAAGCGGTTGGATGAGGCTGGGCGAAGCCGCGCGGGAAGGTTATGTATCGTATGTCCGGCCGCTGCCCGTGATGCTTTCGGGCGAGCCGCAGGGGTTGCTCGTGATGCAGGTGGACGAGGCGGGACTTGATCGGATGCTGAAAAGTTATCGTACTTCGTTAGAGGATCAGGCGCTGCTCGTGCTGGCTCCGAACGGAACGCCGCTGCTCCAGGCTTACGGCGGCGAACCGGGAGGAACACTCCCGCGAGCCGGCGATCTTCGGGTAGCTGCCGCGGGAGAAGAGACGTCCGGTAGCAAATTGATACAAGGCGAGGAAGGGAAGGCGTTGCTCGCGTTCCAGCGAACTTCGTTCGGTAGGACTTACGTCTCTTGGCTGCCGGAAGCTTCGATGATGAAGCAGCTGGGCTGGATACGCGGATTGATCTTTTTCACCGCGGGGGCCTGTTTGCTGTTCGGTTTGATTCTTAGCGTGGTCACGTCAAAGCTTGCCTACAATCCGGTTCAACGGCTTCTTCAGCACGGCGCGAGGCTTCGGAGCGGACAGTCGGGCGGATCGGATCGCGGCGGCAACGAGATCGAATATATCCGTTCTTGCCTGGACTATCTGAACGAGCAAGCCGGATCGCTGGATCGTTACGTACGAAGCATGCAGCCGGACTTGAGGGATCGCTTTTTTCAAAAACTATTGCGCGGGGATTATGCGGTCGATACCGGAGAATTGCAGCGCCAATGTGCCAGATACGGGATTGATTCGAACGGAGAAGCGGCGGTCGTGATGGTGAAGGTCGAAGATTTGCTTCGGGAAAAACGCTTTTTGCCTCAGGAAGGCGCGGTCATTCGCTTTGCGGTCCGCAATGTCATGAACGAATTGCTTCAAGGGAACGGGTTGAGCGGTTGGACTGCGGAAGACGGGGAAAAAGAGAGCGCGGCCGTGCTTTGTTTCTCGCCGGGAACTTCGCCGAAAACGATCAGGGAAAGCGTGGGGCGTTATGCGCAGCAAATTGTGGAATCGCTTGCGCAGTATCTTTCTTTTTCGGCTGCGGTAGGCATCGGTCGTCAGGTTCCGCTTCATAAACTGCCCGAAAGTGCTTTGGAGGCTCGTACCGCGCTGAAATACCGATTGTTCCGCGACTCGGATCGGGTGCTATGGTATGAGGAACCGATTCGTTTGGAGGCGGGAAGTCCGTTGTTTTTATATCCCAAAGAGGTGGAACGCAGCCTGATCGAAGCGTTAAGCGAAGAAGATGCGGCGGGCGCGGAAGCGGCACTGGAAGAGTTTACGGACCGGGTGCGCACGGCGGGTTCTTACAACGTGATCTCCCAGTGTTACCATGTGCTGTTGTCGGCGTTGATTCAAGCTTTGGAAGCCAACGGAGCCGTTCCGGGCAAGCTGTTCGGAGAGAATCTGTTCGAGCAGTTAAAAGAAAACCAAACGTCGCGGGAGATGCACGGTTGGTTTGCAGGAATGGTATTCCCGGTTTGGATGCGGATACGCAGCGAAAATGCCGGCAATTCTTCCAGACAGTTGTTGCGGCGTGTGTGCGCACAAATCGAAAGCGACGAAAGCAGTAGTCTGACGCTATCGGAGTGCGCGGAAAACGAAGGGATCAGCGCGTCTACGCTCAGTCGGTTGTTCAAGAAAGAAATGGGCATCTCTTTCGTGGAATATATGATAGAGTTTAAAGTAAACAAGGCGAAGCGTCTGCTGAAGGAAACGGATTGCAGCGTGATGGATATCGCCGGTATGGTGGGGTATTCCGAACGCAACTTGAACCGGGCTTTCCAGCGCTGTCTGGAGATGTCGCCCGGCCAATATCGCACGCTGCATCGCTGACGTTGAACAGATTTTTTGCTGACAGTCCCGTTTCATTGGATGCGGCAAAGCACGCGTTAACTTTTCGGAAAGGGTGAATGTATTTGGAATCCTCAAAAAAAATCGTAGGTTTCGCAGGAATAGGCGTCATGGGAAAAAGCATGGCGGGTCATATTTTGGACAAAGGCTATGAGGTGCATGTCTATAACCGCACGCCGTCCAAAGCGCAGGCGCTGGTCGATCGCGGCGCGGTTTGGCACGATTCGCCGTCCGCGCTGGCGCAAGCTTGCGATATTGTGATCACGATGCTCGGCTATCCGCAAGACGTAGAGCAAGTGTACACGGGCGAAGACGGTCTGATCCCACACGCCAAATCGGGCGCGTACCTGATCGACATGACCACGTCCAGCCCGCTGCTCGCACGCCGCCTGGCCGAACAAGGCAAGCAAAAAGGCATCGGCGTGCTGGACGCTCCGGTATCCGGCGGCGACGTCGGAGCCAAAAACGCCAAGTTGTCGATCATGGTCGGCGGCGAACAAGCGGATTATGAAGCGGTACTGCCTTTGCTTGAGATCATGGGCAGCAATATCGTGTACCAAGGCACGGCCGGAGCCGGACAAAATACGAAAATGTGCAACCAAATCGCCATCGCCTCCAACATGATGGGCGTGACCGAAGCGATCGTCTACGCCGAAAAAGCGGGCCTTGATCCTCGCACGGTGCTGAAAAGCATCGAAACCGGCGCCGCCGGAAGCTTTTCCCTAAGCAATCTGGTTCCTCGCATGCTCGACGGCGATTTCGAACCGGGCTTCTATGTCAAGCATTTTATCAAAGACATGGGCATCGCCCTCGAGTCCGCCGCCGAAATGCAGCTCGATCTGCCCGGCTTGAAACTGGCCGAATCGCTGTACCGCAAACTCGCCGGCGCCGGTTACGAAGACAAAGGAACCCAAGCGCTGTATAAGCTGTGGGACAAGGAGTAAGAATAAGAAAGTAAACTAAAAAGAAAAAGAGAAACTCAAAATCGAAGATTGTGCGCCCCGATCAATCGTAGCGTTTCCAAGTTCAAATCGTGCAGCCGAATTTCGGTTGTACGATTTTTTTATGAGCAAAAAAGCCGCGTCACGATACAATGTTCTATTGGCTCCGTGATCTTGAGCTTAGCCAAAGAAGTTAAGGTTGAAGGCAATGAACGTCTTACACTCTCTAAAAATGGTTCCAACGCATGCCGGCCCTAGACGGAGGAAGAAATTCAGTTCAAGACGCCTTTGAACTTGGAAAACCGCATTATAAAATTCCAATCCCGTTTTCCAAGTGAGACAGCGAATTGAACGAATTTCTCCCGCAGCCGCCGCGCGCACCGGCTGTTTAACCGCCCGGCATAAACGGTTAATAATACGCATCGCAACGGCTTTAATATGGTTGGTTTTAACCCGATTCAAACTTTATCAAAGGTTTTTGCGAAAAAGGGTTGACCTTTGGAATGCTCGCATGGTATATTATTTCTTGTCGCCGCGGGCAACACGCTGAAACAAGCGAGACGCAAAACGGCAGGCATTCACATTAAGGCCCGTTGGTCAAGGGGTTAAGACACCTCCCTTTCACGGAGGTAACAGGGGTTCGAATCCCCTACGGGTCATACATACGGAGGCTTAGCTCAGCTGGGAGAGCATCTGCCTTACAAGCAGAGGGTCGGGGGTTCGATCCCCTCAGCCTCCACCATGAAGACTTTAGTGACGAAGTCGTGCGAATCATGGAACTAAGATTGACACTCTAACGCGGGGTGGAGCAGCTCGGTAGCTCGTCGGGCTCATAACCCGAAGGTCGCAGGTTCAAATCCTGCCCCCGCAATTTCTTTACTTTATGGTCTGGAACCGTGGTGTAGGGGTTAACATGCCTGCCTGTCACGCAGGAGATCGCGGGTTCAAATCCCGTCGGTTCCGCCATTTTTACTTCAATAATGTTTTGCGGACGTGGCTCAGCGGTAGAGCATCGCCTTGCCAAGGCGAGGGTCGCGGGTTCGATTCCCGTCGTCCGCTCCATTATTTTGCGCCCTTAGCTCAGCTGGATAGAGCGTTTGACTACGAATCAAAAGGCCGGGAGTTCGAATCTCTCAGGGCGCGCCATTTCTTTTAAACTCAACACCGGGTCGGATGTAGCATGTCTACACTGATGCCGGTGTTTTTTGTTGCGTTCTTTTTAGGGGGATGCATAAAAAAACCGCCTGCTCTGCCGTAAAGGAGAAAGGCGGTTTTTTTCGAAACGGAGTCGGATTAACGCAGGTTCGGCATCGGCACGTTCGGATCGGTATCCGCTTCGTAATCCACGCCGTCGCTTTCAAAGCCGAACAGTTGGAAGAATTCGCGGCGGTATCCGGCTAGGTCGGACAGTTCTTCCACGTTGTCCGTGCTCAGTTCGTTCCAGCGGCGCGTCACTTCATTTTGAATATCTTCGCGCATCTCCCAATCGTCGACGCGGATCAGTCCTTTTTCGTCGACGGCAGTTTCTTCGCTGTACAAACGGTCCGCGAACAAGCGGTACATCTGCTCGATGCAGTTTTCGTGCAGGTCTTTTTCTTTCATGACGCGGTACAGCGCCGAGATATACAGAGGCACCACGGGAATCGCCGAGCTGGACTGGGTAACGAGCGCTTTGTTGACGGAAACGAACGCGCGTCCGCCGAGGCTGCTCAGGCTTTCTTTCAGCACGTTCGCGGTCTGCTCCAGATCGTTTTTCGCTTTGCCGATCGTGCCTTCGCGATAAATGGCGTGCGTCACTTCCGGTCCGATGTAGGAGTAAGCGACGGTCTTCGCGCCTTCGGCCAGCGCTCCGGCTTCTTGCAGCGCGTCGATCCACATTTTCCAATCTTCGCCGCCCATGACCGCGATCGTTTGCTGCACTTCTTCGTCCGTTGCCGGTTCGATCGTCGTCGTGGACACTTCGCCTGTATGGAAGTTCATCGTTTTGTTGCTGTACGGTGCGCCGATCGGCTTGATCACGGAAGTGAACGTCTCGCCCGTCACCGGATGGGTACGGCGCGGGGAGGCGACGCTGTAGACAACGAGGTCGACTTGGCCCAGTTCCTTTTTGATCAGCTCGATCGTCTGCGTCTTGATCTCGTTCGAGAACGCGTCGCCTACGATGTTAAAGGACTTGACGCCCAGCTTGGCCGCTTCCGCTTCGAAGCCGGCTGTGTTGTACCAACCTGCCGATGCGGTACGCGCGCCTTCCGCCGGTTTGTCGAAAAAGACGCCGATCGTGTTCGCGCCCGCGCCGACAGCCGCCGTGATGCGCGAAGCGAGGCCGTATCCGGTCGATGAACCGATTACGAGCACATTGGAAGGTCCGTCGATTTTCTTTTGGGCTTTTACATATTCAACTTGCTTTTCGACCTGCTTGGCACACCCTTCCGGATGAGCGGTGGTGCAGATAAAGCCTCTTGTTTTTGGTTTGATGATCATCGTGATCGTCTCCTTTGTCTCTCGTTATGTAAAAAAGCTTCGTTTACGCGTAATGGTTACGTTAGTGATTTGAAGCGCACTAGCCAAATTATACACGAAACGCGTAGGTAAGGGGAACAGGCGCCAAAGGTACGGAAGAGGGCAAAGTTTTTTCCCGGCAGGGGCTATTTTTGCTATAATGAACAGAAGGAATACATATGTTCGCTTCTGGCTCAAGATTCCGGAAGCTGCGGACTACATTCCATGCAGAATTTCGCCGTTAAAGATAGAGGAGAGATGGATTTGCGCATTTTGGGCATTGACCCGGGCCTGGCGATCGTCGGCTTCGGATTTGTGGATAAAGAAGGCAATAAACTGACGCCGGTGCAGTACGGAAGCATTCAGACGAAGGCGCATACGCCCGAGGAAGAGCGGCTGCGCGACGTTTACGAAAGCATGGTGCAGCTGATCGATAAATACAAGCCGGATCAGGTAGGCGTGGAAAAGCTGTATTTCAGCCGAAACGTCACTACGGCGCTGCCGGTTGCCCAAGCGCGCGGCGTGCTGCTGCTCGCGGCCGTGCAAAAAGGGATTCCGATCGCCGAATACACGCCGATGATGGTCAAGCAGGCGGTGGTCGGTTACGGCAAAGCCGAAAAAAAACAGGTTCAGGAGATGGTGAAGCTGCTGCTTAAACTGTCTGCGGTACCGAAACCGGATGACGTGGCGGATGCTTTGGCTGTCGCGATCTGTCATGCGCATTCGGTAAGTTTGAATTCCAAATTAAATGGGGTACTGCGAAAATGATCGATTTTGTGCGCGGGCTGGTTGCCCATATGGAAAATGAATATATCGTCGTGGATGTGCAGGGCGTAGGTTATCGGGTGTTTTGCCCGAATCCGTATGCTTTTGCCGCAAAAGGGTCGTCGGAGCCGGTCACGGTGTATACGCATCATAGCGTGCGAGAAGACGCGATCTCGCTGTACGGCTTTTCGACGCGCGAAGAACAAAAGCTGTTCCGTCGTTTGATTGACGTGACGGGCATCGGGCCGCGCGTAGCGCTGGGCATTCTGGCCGGAGGTTCGCCCGAGAAAGTCGTGTCCGCGATCCAGCAGGAGAATGTTACATTTTTGACCAAGCTGCCGGGAATCGGGAAAAAGACGGCCCAGCGCATGATCTTGGATCTGAAGGATCGTTTGGACGGATTCGTTACGCCTTCGCTCGGCGGATTGTTCGACAATACCGTTGCCGCGGAAGCTGAATTGGACGGCGGAGGCTGGAAAGAAGCTCGTGAAGGCCTGGAAGTATTGGGCTATACCGATGCCGAGCTGGATAAGGTCTGGATGGAGCTCAAAGAAGACTTAAAACCGGGTGAACCTGTCGATGCGCTGATGAAGCGAGCATTAAAGGTTCTTTATCGGGGCTAAATGAGGTAAAGTAAGGATGAACGGGGAGGAACGGTGGATCTATGGAAGACGACCGGATTATATCGGCCAATCTGATGATGGAAGACCAGGCGGTGGAATTGAGTCTGCGTCCCCGCTATTTGTCGGAATACATCGGTCAGAACCAGGTCAAGGAAAATTTGAAGGTGTATATCGAAGCCGCGAAAATGCGGAACGAAGCACTGGATCATGTACTGTTGTACGGTCCTCCGGGACTGGGCAAAACGACGTTGGCGAACATCATCGCCAACGAATTGGGCGTCAACCTGCGCACGACGTCCGGTCCGGCGATCGAACGCCCGGGCGATCTCGCTGCGCTGCTTACCAATTTGCAAGAAGGCGACGTTTTGTTTATCGACGAAATTCACCGCCTGCATCGAACGGTCGAAGAAGTCATGTATCCGGCGATGGAAGATTCCGCGCTCGATATTATGATCGGCAAGGGGCCGAGCGCCCGTTCGGTGCGTCTCGACCTGCCGCCGTTTACGCTGATCGGTGCAACGACGCGCGCGGGATTGTTGTCGGCTCCGCTGCGCGACCGTTTCGGCGTGGTCAGCAGACTGGAATTTTACGGGGTGGAAGAGTTGGCCTTTATCGTGGCGCGCAACGCCGACACGCTCAATGTAGAGATTGTCGGGGACGCCGCCGAAGAGATCGCGCTGAGGGCCCGGGGGACTCCGCGTATTGCCAACCGTCTGCTCAAACGCGTGCGGGATTTTGCGCAGGTACGGGGAGACGGCATTATTACCCCGGAGATTGCATCCGAAGCGTTAACCCGCCTTCAAGTCGATCCGAGGGGGCTCGACAGCATCGATCATAAGATGTTGAAGGCGATGATTCAGAACTTCCGCGGCGGTCCGGTCGGACTCGATACAATCGCTGCGACGATCGGCGAGGAAAGCCAGACGATCGAAGACGTTTACGAACCTTACCTGCTGCAAAGCGGGTTTATCCAGCGCACGCCGAGAGGCCGCGTTGTCACGGCCCAGGCCTATTCGCACCTGGGACTGCCGATGCCGGAAGACGGAAAATAATTCGCCCCAATCCATATTGTTGGGGCCTGGATCTACAAGGAGGAACGCAAGCATGACCAAGCAACGTTCAAACGGAAAGTCCGCCAAATGGGGGAAGCCGCTGCTTGCGGCGGTTGTCGCATTGTCTTGTTTACCGCTTCAAGGGCCCGTTCATGCGGCAGAAGCGGACTCGACAGTGCGGGTAGGGCTTTTTTTGAATCTGGGAAGCACGTATAAGCAGACGACAGACAAGATTACGCTGACACCTGAGCAGGCTGTTGCAATTGGATTGAAGACAGAGAAGGGTTATGTGAAATGGTTCTCGGTTTCCCAAGCATCCACGGCTTCTTTCAGTCTTGAAGGTCCTCGTGTCAAACTTGGGGAAAGCAGCGATCTTGAAGTCGTCTCTGCACTGGCTTCCAAGCTGAAGTCGGGTTCCGACAAACTATCGGTATATAAGATCGCTCGCAACGGTAAAGATGTATACCAGTTGTACACCGGACCTTATGCCAGCGATAAAGCAGCGTCGGATGCCGCGACGCGATTGACTGCGAATGCTTCCGTGAAAGCGGTAGGCGGATTGACTCCGACGGCTACAGGAGCTTTTTCGCTGAACGCTGGGAATTATGGGACATTAAACGCGGCGGCATCGGCTTTGCAAAAAGTGTTGGATGCCGGCGTTGACGGCGTTGTGCGCATCTCCGTCGCAAACGGCAAGGCCAATTATAGCGTTCAAGTAGGCGAAGCGGTCAGCGCTTCTGCGCGGGACGGACTGAAAAGCTCCGTTGCAACCCGGCTCAAAGGAGTCACATTGTCGTCTTCCGAAGATACATCCGCTTCAGCTACGCTCCGCAATGAAGCTGCGGCTGATCTGACGACGGGTCAAACTTCTCCGCTGTACGCGTTGACGCTTGGCGCAGAAGATCGCGTATGGGTAGACGGGACGCCCGAAAGCGGTATTCGCGTTGAAGAACGTTCCAAGCGTTCTTACCGTGGGGATCTGGAGATCGGCCTCTACGGCGGACAGCTATTTCTGGTGAATGAGCTTCCGATGGAACAGTATCTCTACTCCGTTGTCGGTTCCGAGGTTCCGGCTTCGTGGCCGGAAGAGTCGCTGAAGGCACAAGCGGTAGCCGCACGCAGTTACGCAACGGTACAAACTCAAACGTCTACCAAGTTCAAAGTGGCCGACGTGGTCGATTCGACGTTAAGCCAGGCGTATAATGGAGTAGGCTCCGAGAGCAAGTCGGTTAACGCCGCGGTTGATGCGACGTCCGGCGAGATTTTGGAACAAGGGGGCAAAGCGGTCGAAGCGTTGTTCTCTTCCAATGCGGGTGGCGTAACGTCCGACCCTACAGAAGTATGGAATAGCGGCGGAAGCAATCTGTTTTCCAGTGTGCCTTCCGAATCCGACCGTGCGGCAGCGGCCAACTTGAAAAAGTGGTATCACGTGGCGCTAGCAGACGGAACGATCGGTTATGTGCGTGAGGATAATGTAAAGGACAAAGGAACGGATGCGACCGGATTCCGCAAAATGACCGTAACGGCGCAGAGCACCAAGGTTCGCCCGCTTCCTTTGATTCAAAGCGCAGTATCGGAATTATCGAAAATGAATCCTGGTGACGAGGCATTGGTATTGGAAGTGGTAAGCGAGTCGAGTACCTATGAATGGATTCGAGGACCTTTTACATCTTCCCAGTTGCTCGCTTCACTCAAAGGCCGTACGACGACAAAGCTGCCTGCGACCATCCAGACCATTCAGATCAGCGAGCGCGGTCCTTCCGGTCGTGCAACAGAACTTAAAATCAACGGATCCAAGATCGATGTGAAATATCCGGATATGTTCCGTTCCGCACTGAACGGTTTGCCGAGTACGTTGTTCGATGTAGTGTCTGCGGATGCCTATACGGTAATCACGAACGCTACGGCGTCTAAAGGCGGATTGTCTGCGGCTAAACTTACGGTCGGTGCGTCTTCGCACGCGAACGCATTGAGCCGCAGCCTTGCTTCGATTGGCACCAACACATCCGCCGTTTCTTCCGGCACCGGCTTCTTTTTCGTCGGACGAGGAAACGGACACGGACTTGGCTTGTCGCAATGGGGCGCCAAAGGACTTGCTGATGAAGGCGAGACCTACGAAGACATTTTGCTGCATTATTACAATAACGTAGAACTGATTAAGGACTGAAAACTCCATGAATGTAGAAGACTATGATTTTGAATTACCTGAACGATTGATTGCTCAGACTCCGCTTGCGGAGCGGACGTCTTCCCGTTTACTCACGTTAAATAAGCATACGGGAGCGACCGAGCACTTGCATTTTTACGACATCTTGGATAAGCTGAACGCCGGCGACACGTTGATTCTTAACGATACCCGCGTGATGCCGGCGCGTCTGCACGGCATTAAGCCGGAGACCGGTGCGCGCGTGGAATTGCTATTGCTCAAAAATATCGAAGGCGATCGCTGGGAAACGTTGGCGAAGCCCGGCAAAAAAGTGAAAACCGGTGCTATCCTGCGTTTCGGCGACGAGCTTGAAGCTATCGTGCTGGAAGAGGGAGACATGGGCGCTCGTATTATCGAGTTCCGCTATGAAGGCATTTTCCAAGAGATTCTCGATCGCCTCGGCGAAATGCCGCTCCCGCCTTACATCAAGGAGCGGCTGGACGATCGCGAGCGCTATCAGACGGTCTACGCCAAGCACGAAGGCTCCGCCGCGGCGCCGACCGCAGGTCTGCACTTTACCGGCGAACTGCTGCAAAAGCTGCAAGATAAAGGCGTAGATATCGGCTTCGTCACCCTGCACGTCGGGCTCGGGACTTTCCGTCCGGTCTCGGTGGAAAACGTCGAAGAACACGTCATGCACGAAGAATACTATGAGCTTCCCGCCGAAACCGCAGAGCTGATCAATCGTACCCGCGAACGCGGAGGCCGCATCGTGTCCGTCGGCACCACGTCGACGCGCACGCTCGAATCCGCAGCCAGACGCACAATGGACGAAAACGGTCAACTAGGCGCAGATAGCGGCTGGACGCAGATCTTCCTGTATCCCGGCGAAGACCTCAAAATCGTCGACGCCCTCATCACCAATTTCCACCTGCCGAAGTCGACCCTCGTTATGCTCGTCAGCGCCCTAGCCGGCCGCGATAACGTCCTGGCCGCCTACCGCGAAGCCGTAGAACGCGAATACCGCTTCTTCAGCTTCGGGGACGCGATGTTTATTTATTGATTTCCAAAAGATTCGCCTACTCAAAGTCTTTAATTCGGAAGCAGGAGCTTCCGGTTTTATTGAAAACCCATTCCGAGCGCAGCGAGGGCGCGGAGGGAGAAATTCAGTGACAGACGCCTTTGAACCGGGAAAACAACCTTCTTAAATTCCAACCTAGTTTTCCGGGTGAGACAGCGTCTTGAACGAATTTCTCCTATAGCGCCCGTGCTTTCGAGCGAATAGGAATTTTTCAATTATCCGAAGGGAGCGAAAGCTCCCTAATTTTCTTGCAAAGGAACGATCCAATGACACCCGCTATTCGCTACGAACATATCAAAACCTGTAAACAGTCCGGCGCGCGCCTCGGCCTGGTCCACACGCCGCACGGCGTAATCGAGACCCCGACCTTCATGCCGGTCGGGACGCTCGCCACCGTCAAAACGATGAGCCCGGAAGAGCTCAAACAAATGAATGCCCAGATCATCCTGAGCAACACCTATCACCTGTTCCTCCGTCCGGGACACGAAATTATCCGTGAAGCCGGCGGTCTGCACAAATTCATGAACTGGGATCGTCCGATCTTGACCGACAGCGGCGGCTTCCAAGTATTCAGCTTGGCTGAAATGCGCAAGATCACCGAAGAAGGCGTAAACTTCCGTTCCCATCTCAACGGAGACAAGCTGTTCCTGTCGCCGGAAGTCGCGATGGAAATCCAAAACGCACTGGGCTCGGACATCATGATGGCTTTCGACGAATGTCCGCCTTATCCGGCCGAGCATGCTTACCTCAAACGTTCGCTTGAACGTACGTCGAGATGGGCGGAGCGCTGCCTGAAAGCCCATGCGCGCCCGGAAGATCAAGGGTTGTTCGCGATCGTACAAGGCGGCATGCACGAAGACCTGCGTCGCCAGAGCGCGGCTGATTTGACTTCGATGGATTTCCCGGGGTATGCTATTGGTGGACTGAGTGTGGGAGAACCGAAGCATCTGATGTATGAAGTGCTGGAGTATACAGTACCGCTGCTCCCGGCGAACAAGCCCCGCTATTTGATGGGCGTAGGTTCTCCGGATGCTCTGCTCGAAGGCGCCATTCGCGGAGTCGATATGTTCGACTGCGTGCTGCCAACGCGCATTGCGCGTAACGGAACGACGATGACAAGCCAGGGCCGGGTGGTTGTACGCAATGCCCAGTACGCGAGAGACTTCGGTCCTCTCGATCCGAACTGCGATTGCTATACCTGCCGGAACTATTCCCGGGCGTACCTGCGTCACCTGATCAAGGCTGACGAGACGTTCGGCCTCCGGCTGACCACTTATCACAATCTCCACTTCCTGCTCAACTTGATGAGCGGCGTCCGTCAGGCTATCCGCGAGGATCGCTTGCTTGATTTCCGCGATGAATTCTTTGAGCAGTATGGCATGCACGCCAACAGCAACGGGTTCTAAGCTGCCCCACGGGTCCGGTACGAGGACTTTCGTACGGCCATTCGCATAACTAAGGGGGATTAACCATGTTTCAAGCTGCAACGCTTACAGCTGCTCCTGCCGGCGGCGGCGGAATTATTATGACGATCATTCCATTTGTGTTCATGATCGCCATTTTCTATTTCCTGCTGATTCGCCCGCAACAAAAGAAACAAAAACAACGTAATGCTATGCTCGGACAGCTTAAAAAAGGCGATAAAGTCGTCACAATCGGTGGTCTGCACGGTACAATCCTGGAGATTACAAACGATGTAGCTGTTCTGCGCGTAAACGATGTTACAAAAATGACGTTCGACCGCAGCGCAATCAGCCATGTTACAACGGCAGGCAGCTCTGACGTCAGCCTCGACAAGAAGTAAGACGAATGAAGGAAGTGCCGACGGAGGTGGATTGCCGCGGCCTTGCAAGCAAGCTGCCGCCGAACGGATCATGTCCGTTCTTCGGCAGCTTCTTTTTTCCTGCTTATTAGGGCGTGTCTTCAAACCTGCCAACGTGCATCTTTTACCGCCTTTTCGCGCTGCCTTGCGTCACTTTCCCTTGACGTGCCCCGGCACGCCTTCAGAAAAGTTCCTTGTTCAGCACGAAAATTCGGCAAAATCTGCTTCCGTCGAAGTTTGAAGACACGCCCTGGGGCGTGTTTTAAAAGGTTCATCGAAACATTTCCCGCTAATGGCACTCTACATAATTGAGGCGAGTTTGCGTACGTGCCCTACCTTAAGGGGAACAGTTGAAAGGAAGTGACTGCATGATTTCCGCAATCGATACCGCATTTTGGCCGGTCTATACGGCAGCAGCCGTATTTGCGATCGTCTATGTGCTGGTCGTAACGGAAAAAATAAACGGAGGATTGGCCGCAATCATTGGGGCGCTGGGACTCTTGGTGCTGGGAATCGTCGACTGGAACGCGGCATTGTCGCATCATATCGCCCTCAATACGCTGCTGCTTTTGGTAGGAATGATGATTGCGGCCGCAGCGGTTGATCGCAGTGGGATCGTCCATTTTGCAGCTTTGCGAATCGTACAAATGGTTTCGGGAAGTTTGCCTGCCGTGCTTGTCGTCGTTACGCTAATTGCGGCACTGGCATCGGCGATATTGGGCAGTGGTCCAGCCTTATTGTTGTTAGCGCCCTTGATTTTGCGCATTGGGCGAACCTTGCGAATCGGTCCGGTTCCTTTTCTGATTATGAGCGTGATCGCTTGCAACTTGGGCGGAATGACAACCTTGGCAGGAAGCGTGACGAATATGATGATTGGTACGGCAGCCGATATCGATACACGAGCTTTTGCAGCTCATTTGTTACAGCCTGCATTGATTTTGCTTATTGTACATGTTGCTCTGCTTATGTTGATCTTCCGCCGAGAGATGAAGGGAAGCGGGGACCGAAAAACGGAACTTGCATCGCTTAATCCTTCGAGTTATCTGACAAACCGCTCTCGGGCATTGTTGTCGCTTGGCGCGTTGATCCTGTTGATTGCGGGTTTGATCTGGCATGACCGATTGAATATGGGTAGCGGCACTGTGGCTATGGTAATGGCACTATTGATGCTTGCCGTCAATGTTCGCTCGGGGAACGAGCTTCGTCAAATTCGGGATCGGATGGATTTCAAAACGCTTGGCGTGCTGGTCGGATTCTATGTGCTGGCAGGCGGTCTTGTCGAAACGGGCATTACCGGAGAAATCGCGACGAGACTCCTGGAGTTAACCAACGAGAATAAGACATTGACGGCACTCGTTCTGTTTGCCGTGTCCGGATTGTTTTCCGCGGTATTGGACCCTGTCCCGCTGATTGCAGCTTCCATTCCATTGATTCAAACCATTGGTTTGCAGATGGAAGTCGTTCGCCCGGCAGACCTGCAAGGGCTTTGGTGGGCATTGGCATTGGGGAGCGGAATCGGTTCAAGCGGAACACTGGCAGGCTCGGTCGCGGGAGTGCTGGCTGCCGGATTAGCGCAAAAAGAAGGCTATCGTTTTTCTTATTTGTCTTACCTGGTTGTCGCATTTCCGTTAACTTTGCTCGCATTGGCAGCCGTAGGCTGGTATCTGTACGCGAACATTTTGTAATCCGCTAGTCGCTTGACCGCGTTAGCTGCAAGGTTGGTCACGCCCTGGGCCAGGTGCGTTGAATGCTTGGCAGGAATGAAGCCTGTTGCGTCGAATGAACAACAAGGTCGGAATGCTGGGGTTTTGCGTTAACAGAGAAGGGGGCAGGTCATGACGGCAGACAAGAAGTTAGAAGGGCAGGGACCGATGGGAGAAGAGCTTGCCGGAGAAGAATTGACTGAAGCCGTGATCGAACTTTGCCGGTTCAAAGCGGATGAATTTCATTTTCTTGGCTATGAACACGCGACCTGGCAAGACGTGTGGCAGTGCGTGAACGGGAAGTATGCGGGGAGACAGGATCCGCCCTTGCATCGCATCGTGAATGACATTCTGACGCTGCGTGCGGACGGGATGATGAACTACCTCACTCTTGCGGCGCTGAAAGAGGCTCCCTTTTCCTAAAGGAGGGCCTTTCTTTTTGCTTCATTGACTCCATTTTCCGGCGTCGCTATAATGGGAATATTGAGAAAAAAGGGGGAACCAGAAACGGCATGAAGAGAATTGTCAGTTTCATTGTTATTGTGCTCGTCTCAATCGGGGTCATGATTTGGAGCACGCCCAACCTGTTGAATTCAGTCAGATTGGGACTGGATTTAAAGGGAGGCTTCGAGATCCTGTATGAGGCGTCGCCAATGACGGGCGGAGCAGAAGTCACCCGAGAATCCCTGACCGAGACGGCCAAGAGTCTCGAAAAACGCGTAGACGCCCTTGGGGGAAGCGAGCCGGAGATCACCACCGAAGGCACCAACCGGATTCGTCTTAGAATCGCGGGCGTCACCGACGAAGCGGCCGTAAGGGAACGTATCAAAGAACCCGCTAACCTGACGTTCCGCAGTCTGGGTAACTCTTCGGAAGAAAGTACGACGGACGACGCCGACACTGCAACCGAGGACGAAGCGGCTGTAGAAAGTCCGGATTCGACGAGCGGGACAGGCAGTACGGATGAGGCAGCAAGTACGGACGAAGGCACAGTCGAAGATTCCTCCGACGGCGCTGCGGCAACAGACGAAGCGGCAGGCACAGATACCGGCACGACCGGTACTGACGAAGCGGCGGGTACCGATACCGAAGCGACGACGGCCGATCCTTATCAGGGCTACGACAAGATCGAACTGACCGGGGAAGACTTCAAGCCAAATGGCGCTTCGGTGCAGTACGACTCGCTGAACCGCCCGATGATCGCAATCGAGCTGAATGACGCGAACAAGTTCGCTGACGTAACAGGCCGATTGATTGGTCAGCCGCTGGCGATCTTCCTGGATGACGAGTTGTTGTCCGCTCCGTCGGTCAATCAACGTATCACGGGCGGAACCGCTCAAATCACAGGCAACTTCACGCGGGAAGAAGCGCAAAATTTGCGTGATACCATCAATCTCGGCGCGTTGCCGCTTAAGTTGACCGAGAAATACTCGCAAAGCGTGGGCGCAACCTTGGGACAATTGTCCCTTGACCAGACGCTTCGTGCCGGTATTGTCGGTTCGATCATCATCTTGATCTTCATGGTATTTATGTATCGGGTGCCGGGGCTGATCGCCGCGTTCTGCTTGATCATCCATACGTGGGGGACAATCCTGGTCTTCATATGGGCGGATATTACGCTAACCTTACCGGGTATAGCAGCGTTCATACTGGGTATAGGTATGGCGGTCGACGCCAATATCATTACTTCGGAACGGATCAAGGAAGAGATACGAAGCGGTAAAAGCATCATGTCGGCCTTCCGTGCCGGCAGTAAGAGCTCCTTCCGTACCGTTATGGATGCTCAGATCACGACCCTGATTGCCGGGGCGGTTATGTTCTGGCTGGGTACCGGTTCGGTTCGCGGATTCGCGCTTGTTCTGATGATTGACATCGTTACCAGCATCATCACGAACGTCTTCCTGTCGCGTTACCTGCTCTCCCTGCTGGTCAAAGCGAAATCTTTGACGAAGCCGGCGTATTTCGGAGTGAAGGGGAGTGAAATTCGTGAGCTCTAAGAACCAGCTTCCAGATTCGAAGAAGTGGAATTTCAACTTTATTAAAGCAAGTAAGTATTTCTACGGATTTTCGTTGATCGTAACGCTGGCGGGTATTATCAGCCTTTCGATTTTCGGATTGAACTACGGCGTTGATTTCCGTTCCGGATCGAACGTGGATATTTCCGTATCCAAAGTCGTGACGCAAGCGGAAGTGGAGAAGGTGCTCAGCGACGCTCAGCTTGACCAGGAAGCCAATATTACCGCCGGCAGCGACCGTGTTAATATTCGTTTTCCTGAAGTCCTGACCGATGTGCAATCCCAGTCCCTTCAATCGACGTTCAACAGTCAGATTGATGACAATGCATCGTATGAGATCAACACCGTTGATACCGAGATGGCTAAGGAATTGGAGCTTAACGCCCTGCTTGCGATTATCGTTGCGAGTGTAGGCATCGTGATCTACGTTACAATTCGCTTCGAATGGCGCTTTGCGGTGTCCGCGATCGTAGCTCTGCTGCATGACGCATTCCTGGTTATTAGTGTATTCTCGTTGTTACGCCTTGAGGTCAACTTGACGTTCATCGTCGCGATCCTGACCATCATCGGCTTCTCGATCAACGATACGATCGTAATCTTCGACCGGATTCGTGAGAATCTACGTTTCGCCAAGAAGCAAACGCATGACGATCTTGAAGATGTCGTGAATAAGAGTATCTCCCAGACGATGACCCGCTCGCTGGGTACGGTATTCACCGTATTCATCGCGGCGTTCGCTTTGCTCGTATTGGGGAGCGAATCAATCCGGATGTTCTCGCTGGCGATGGTTGTCGGCTTGCTATTCGGTACGTATTCTTCGATCTTCATCGCAAGCCCGTTGTGGCTGGCACTGAGAAACAAAAAGAAGCCGTCCGCGGCCAAACCGTCCAAAGCGACGAATTAACACCTTTACGGCCTTGTGCTTGTCTTCCGCTGTATGCAAAGCTGGGTGTGAGACAAGTAGAAGCAGCCGTAGAGCCGCGTCCCGAATTCGAGGCGCGGCTTTTATTATTTTGGGATCGAATACGAGAGGGGAATCATTATGACGGTCCGTCAACCAGATAGCGGGAATTCTACAGGTTGGACCGATGCCTGCCTGCTTGGTTTTACAGCACTGGTTAAAGGCGTTGGCGGCTGGGTCGGAGGAAGTCAGGCCTTGCTTACCGATGCGTTGAATTCGATAGCGGACGCAGTGCCCGGTACAAGAAAAGGCTATCAGTCCTCCTTGCGGATCAAAATACTGCTGGCGGTTTTGGTGCTTGTAGGTGCAATTGAAGCTTTCATTTCTGGAATTGGGCAGTTGGTGAACGAACCCAGTCAAACATTGAATGGTTGGGCAGTTGCTGCCTTTTTTATCGCGGTTATGATCGGAGAGGGCTTGTTTGTTTTGGGTTATCGCCGTCGATTCCGAGAGGACCGTGAATCGGCAATTCGTTATGCGGCGGATCATCGAATTTCTCTGTACGCCTCTATGCTGGTAGCGGCAGGAATGGCTTTGTCGGTCGCTGGAAGCGGCTTTGATATCCCCCTGTTTGTATATGCGGACCCGGCGGCTTCCCTGTTGGTCGCGATCCTTGTGACGGTTAAGGTGCTCCGCCTGATATCATCGTTTTTCGAATCCTCTTCACAAACGGGCAACCAACCCAAAGTGATCGATCCGACCCCTTTTATCGAGACGGTCCAGCGCATTCAAGGGGTGATTGAAGTCCGGGCGTTAAAAGCACAGGAATCACTTGAAACGGTCACAGTCGAGCTGGTGCTCAGTGTTAATCCCCGAATGACGGTCAAGGAGGCTGAAGAGATTGCCCAACGCTCCCGAGATCTGTTGATGCATCGTTTTGTACAAGTTGTTGACGTGCATGTTCGGGTTGAGCCTTATCACACCGGATATCCATACAAATCGAACGAAGAGCTTCCCGAAAGTGGCGAGCAGCCGACGATTGTTCAATAAATTATGTTTTTAAAAGGTAGGTGAGCTTGTGCTTCATTCCCGATATCAATGGAACATTGCCAATCCAAAGCAGGAAACTGTGGAGCAACTTAGCAACGACATGAACATGTCCCCGTTGCTGGCCTCTTTGCTGGTGAATCGCGGATACGTCACGCCTGATGCCGCCTCCCGGTTTTTGAATGCGGACGAGAATCTGGATGGATTGCATGATCCATTTCTGCTGCATGGGATGGACGCTGCCGTACGGCGCATCCGTACAGCGCTTGAGCAGAAGGAGCGGATTTGGGTGTATGGGGACTATGACGCGGACGGCGTATCCAGCACGGCGCTCATGATCCGTTTGCTGACCACGCTTGAGGCGGACTTTGGCACGTATATCCCGCATCGCTCCAAAGAAGGGTACGGTCTGCATCGACATGCGATTGACCAGGCGGCAGCCGAAGGCGTCAAGCTGATTGTTACCGTCGATACAGGCATCAGTGCGGTGGACCAGATCGCCTATGCTTCTTCTCTGGGCATCGACACGGTCGTAACCGATCACCACGAGCCTCCGGCTGTTCTGCCGCAAGCGGTCGCTCTGGTTAATCCGAAGCTTCCGACGTGCAGTTATCCGTTTAAAGGGCTGGCAGGCGTAGGCGTGGCTTTCAAGTTGTCGCATGCTCTATTAGGTCGGCCGCCGGAAGAATGGTTGGATCTTGCTGCAATCGGAACCGTCGCGGATTTGATGCCACTTAAAGGCGAAAATCGGTTGCTGGTTGCTAGAGGGATCGAGCGTATGCGTCTGCATCCATCGCTCGGTATTAAAGAATTGCTGGCTATAGCGGGCAGTCAGCCGGAACAACTGAATTCGATCGGGATCGCTTTTGCTATCGCTCCGCGCATCAATGCCAGCGGCAGATTGGATCACGCCAATCGTGCCGTTGATCTGCTGATTACCGACGAACAGGACCGTGCAGAGCATCTCGCGTCAGTGTTGGATTTGCTGAACAAAGACCGACAAAAAAACGTGGAAGAGATTGTCAGCGAAGCGATCGTCATGTTGGAAAATAAGATCGCAGAGGCCGACGGTGCCGTTCCGAATGTGATCGTATTGGCGGGAGAAGGCTGGAATGTAGGCGTTGTCGGGATTGTCGCTTCCAAAATTTTGGAGCGCTATTACCGTCCGACGATTATACTGGGCATCGATGCGGAAAAAGGAACCTGCAAAGGTTCGGCTCGTTCGATCCCCGATTTCGATATCTATGAGGCGCTGTTGTCGGTCGGAGATACGATGCAGCATTTTGGAGGTCACCCTTCCGCGGCTGGCATGAGCTTGCTGCGCGAACGTTTGGATGATTTTGAACAAGGTCTGAACCGTCATGCGGCCGAAAAACTGTTACCCGAGCACTTGATTCCTGTAATCGAAGCCGAAACTGAATGTTCGCTTGCGGATATCCCGATTCCCGTCATTGAAGACCTGGATCGTATGGCTCCGTTTGGCATGAGCAATCCGACTCCGCAGTTCGTGTTCCGGAACGTCAAGCTTCAACGCGTAATTACAATGGGCAAAACGAACACCCATTTGAAACTGGTTGTCGAGCAGGACGGCTGCGTTGTCGAAGCGGTCGCTTTTGGAAAAGGGGCGTTAGCCGAGTATCTCAGTGAAGGAGACCGGCTGGACCTGCTTGCGGAAACGAGCATCAATGAATGGAGAGGCAGCCGTAAACCTCAATTGATGATCCGTGATCTGGCACTGCCGGCTTTTCAAGTGTTTGATCGGCGCGCTCCGGAAGCTTCGGCGGAAGACGTTGAACGTTTCCGCAAAAAGTCCGAAAACGTGTTGGCATGCGAGCCAAACCAGGTTACGATCGCCTTGAATAAAACGACACTAAAAGTTTCGCAGAAGACTCTGGCGCAACTGCCGCTTTGGCTGTATGATGGATATTCCGGGATTCAAGGAGCGGAAAGCAGGCAGCAGCATGCGGAGCCGGCCAAGACGCGTACATTATTCGTTTTGGATATCCCGGATACCGCTGCGCAATTGGACAAGCTGCTGGCTGAATTCCCTGCGTTGGAGAACATTGTGCTTTTGTATCCGGCGAGCGGGCCTTCGGCGCAGCGCTTAAGTGAGCCAAGCCGCGAACGGATCAAGACGATCTATGTAGAGCTTCGCCGTGCTGCGGCAGATCAGGTGAGCGAGGAACAATTGGTTCGACATTTGGCTCGCGCTTCCGGCTGCTCCATTCGTATGATTCGCATGACCCTTGAAGTGTTCGAGGAGTTGCAGTTTGTCATTCGAGATGGAGCGATGCTTGCTTCGAATCCGACTCCGCCGAAAGCGGCTTTGGACTCCGCCTCCGCTTATCGCAAATTGCAGGAAGCGGAAGCTGTGGAGCGTATGATGCTGGGACCGGGAGAGGATCTCGGCACTTGGCTTGCAGAGCGCCTACAGGCGGTTCGGACCGGAAGTGCGGATGCAGCTTTTTCGTTATCGTAGTCAAGGTACAAGTGGAATAGGTGCGTTGTCTTCGCCAATTGGCGAGGCCAACGCTGTTTCTTCTGTCAAACCATCCGGGAAACAAGACTTAGGAGGAGATTTATTTGGATTTTAATCAGCATATTCGTGTCATTCCCGATTTTCCGAAACCGGGGATCAGCTTCAAGGATATCACCACGCTACTTGGCAACGGGCCAGCTTACCGCGAGGCGATCGACGCATTGAAAAAGCAAGTCGAACATTTGAAAATCGATCTGATTGCGGGACCGGAAGCACGTGGTTTCGTTGTCGGCGCGCCTTTGGCTTACGCACTCGGCGTCGGTTTCATTCCGATTCGCAAAACCGGCAAGTTGCCGTACAAAACGATTGAAGTCGAATACGAACTCGAGTACGGAACCGATAAACTGGCGATGCATATCGACGCGGTAAAAGAAGGACAAAACGTTCTGATCGCGGACGACTTGCTGGCAACCGGAGGTACGATCGCGACTTCCGTCGAGCTGGTGCGTCAACTGGGGGGCAACGTTGTCGGAGCTGCTTTCCTGATCGAGTTGGAAGAATTGAATGGTCGCAGCCGTCTGGATAACGTTGAAGTGTTCAATCTCATCAAAGGTTAATCGAAAGAACATCGATAAGATACCAGACTAAAAACCCGTTATTTGACATCCCGAGAAGCAAGCGGGAGCAAATGACGGGTTTTTCGCGTTTCCAAAGCCTTTTTCGCCAAAAAAGAGAAAAAAGAACGAAAAAAAGCGTTTTTTTTGAAACCCTTTCCGAGCCGGTACGTATTACGTAGTGAGACTCAGCAGAGGAGCCTCTATTCGTATTGACTTCATTCTGTTTGGGAGTCCAAATTTTTAGAGTTAAGGAGGGGGAAAAAATGTCCGTAATTAGAGAAACCGACCTTCCGGGGATCGGGCGCAAGTTCCTGATCGACACGGAAGAAGGAGATCGCGTCATCGTGATTTTGCACGAAGACGGTCAGCGCGAGCTGTTTTGCCCATCGCCGGAGGAGCCGGAAGAGTTGATGCGCGTGATGACGATGACCGATACCGAAGCCCGTCAGCTCGGCGGTATCGTGGGCGGCATGAACTACCAGCCGACAGCGCTTGAAAAAGCCGAGCATACGCTGGATCAGTTGTCGATCGAGTGGTACAAGCTCAAAAAAGGCATCAAAGCGATCGGCCGTTCGATCGGCGAGCTGAAAATCCGCGAAAACACGGGAACCGTTGTTATTGCGTCGATCGATACGATGCACAAGCAAACCGTAAGTCCGGGACCGGAATACGTGCTGGCCGAAGGCATGACGTTGGTGCTGGCCGGCGAACGGCAAAACATTCAGAAGTTGAAAAGGATACTGGAAGTAGGTGAGGCTTGATGGATCATATGGTCTTCGAAGTCGGGATCGCAGTACTTCTTATTGCGCTCGCCGGGTTCCTCTCCGCTAAGCTTCGCTTTTCCGTAGTTCCTTTTTACATCCTCGCAGGTATGGCTGTCGGACCGCATGCCCCGCATTTCGGTCTGATTGACCTTCGATTTATCGAAAGCGCGGAACTGATTAACTTCATGGGCCGTTTAGGCGTGATCTTCCTGCTGTTCTATCTGGGCCTTGAGTTCTCGGTCGGGCGTCTGGCCAAAGCCGGCAAGTCGATCGCGATCGGCGGCTCCATCTATATCGGAATCAACTTTACATTGGGGCTGCTGTTTGGTCTCGTATGCGGATTCCCGATTTTGGAAACGCTCGTAATTGCCGGCGTGACGACGATCTCGTCCAGCGCGATCGTCGCGAAAGTGCTTGTGGATCTCAGACGAACGGCCAACCCGGAAACGGAAATGATTCTGGGCATTATCATGTTCGAAGACGTCTTCCTGGCCGTGTACCTCTCTATCTTGTCCGGTTTGCTGCTCAGTGGAGCAACTACGCTTGGGGGCGTGCTGTTGTCGGCAGGAATTGCGCTTGGATACATGCTCTTGGTCTTGATTGTCGGTCGTCTGCTCATTCCTGTACTGAACAAGATTTTGGGCGTTTCCTCGAACGAAATCTTTTTGACCACTGTGTTCGCGATGTTGTTCATCGTAGCGGGTTTCTCCGAAACGATTCACGTTGCGGAAGCCATCGGCGCACTGCTGGTCGGTCTGGTGTTGGCTGAGACCAAGCATATGCATCGGATCGAAAAAGCGATCCTGCCTTTCCGGGACTTCTTCGGTGCTTTGTTCTTCTTCAGCTTCGGCCTGACGATTGATCCGCTTAGTCTTCAAGGCAATGCAGTATGGCTCGCAATCGGTGCGGTTATTCTGACGATTATCGGTAACTATACGGCAGGCATGTTGGCGGGACGCAGTGGAAAACTGTCTCCAAAAGCTTCCTCGAACGTCGGTTTGACCATTGTCTCGCGCGGTGAATTCTCCATTATTATGGCAAACCTCGGCGCAGCAGGCGGACTAATGGCCATCCTTCAACCTTTTGCGGCAATTTATGTCTTGATTCTGGCCGTGCTCGGACCTTTCTTGACCAAGGAATCGGCGATGGTGCATAAATTCGTCACCAAAATCGTTCCGGCAAAATGGATGAGTCCGAAAACCGGAGGCGACAAGCTGCAATAACAGGCTTGGTCGCATCAATGATTCAGTAACACAGGAATTATTTTCCTATAACATGGAGCGGCAGTGCCTGTTCTCCGGTTCTCCGTATCATGGGAAAATAACTCGTGCAGCAAGAATATCGTCTTTTAAGTGTATAGGACGATCAACAAAGTAAAAGCCGTGCACTCTTCTTCGGAAGAGAGGCACGGCTTTTTTGGCAAGTTTGAGCGGAATTAGATATCCGGCGTTTTTGTTTCGGTTTCGACTTCTTCCGGTTCGTTGGAGAGTCCGAACATTTGAATCAGGCGGAAGATCAGATTGACTAGAATACCGACGATCGTAGCGAGCGCCATGCCTTTCAGCGAAACTTGGCCGATCGTCAGCGTGATGCCGCTAAGGCCCGTACCCAGAATAACTGCGGCAAGCAGCATATTGACCGATTTGGAGAAATCGACTTTTTGCTCGACGAAGATGCGCAGACCGGACACGGCGATAACGCCGAACAGCAGCAGCGATACGCCGCCCATGACCGGGCCCGGAATATTGGCGACCGCCGCGGAGAACGTGCCGGAGAATGACAGCAGAATCGCGATAACCGCCGCTCCGCCGACAACGAATACGGAATAGACTCTAGTCAACGCCATAACGCCGATGTTTTCGCCGTAAGTCGTGTTTGGCGTGGAACCTACGAATCCGGACAGAACCGTGGATACCCCGTTACCGAGCAGCGAGCGATGCAGGCCCGGATCTTTGGACAAGTCTTTTCCGACGATATTGCTCGTCACAAGCAGGTGGCCGACATGCTCCACGATCACGACGAGCGCTGCAGGCAAAATCATCAGAATCGCCGCGATATCCCAAGTCGGCGCGGAGAAGTCCGGCCATGATAGGAAGCTCGCTTCGGCTACGGCTGCCGTGTTGACTTCACCCATGAAGTAAGCCACGATGTAGCCGACGGCGATCCCGATCAGAATATGGATAATTTTCGGGAAACCGCGGAACAGCACGGCACCCAATACCGTAACGGCCAACGTGACGATCGAAATGATAATGGCATTGGAACTGTAGGTAACGACTCCGGTAGTTGCGTCTGTCGTGCCCAGCAGACCTGCGAGATTCGCGGCAACCGGCAGCAGCTCCAGGCCAATGAGCGCGACGATGCAGCCCATGACGACCGGCGGGAACATAAAGTCGATCCAACGGGTGCCGGCAACTTTGACGATCCCCGCCACGATAATGAAGACGACGCCGATGACAATGAATGCGCCTAGCGCTTTCGAATAGTTGTCCATGTTGCCCGGCGTAACGAGGACGGCGCCTACCGGAACGAGGAACGCGAAGCTGGACCCCAAATAAGCCGGAATTTTCCCTTTGCAAATCAGTATGTAGAGCAAGGTGCCGATCCCGTTCATCAATAGGATCACGCTGGGGTCCACGCCGAACAAATTCGGGACGAGGACGGTACTGCCGAACATGGCGAACAAATGCTGCAAGCTGAGAAGCAGGCCAGGGCCGAATGCCGGTCTTTCATTCACTTGAATTTCACGCTGCAAAGATTCTCACTCCTTAAAGGGCATAGGTTGGAGCCGCTCCGTTGGATTGGAGGAAGCGGCTCTGGATCGGATGAGAAAAACGGGTGGAAGGCGGTAATGCGCCGAGGCCGAAGCAGCCAAATCCGTACGCGCTTGATCATCTTAGCTAGATTACAGACAATTTTGTTTTTTTTCAATAACATTTTCGTGAAAACTCGCAATAACTTTCGGATTTAGGCGATTTAATGTTCGAAACGGAAAGTTGAATGCAAACCGTGAGCTTTTCATGAAGAAAGCAACAATTTCCTTGCACGCATTGACGGGGGTTAGCCTAAAAGGCATAATGAAAGGAAAACCGTTTATACAATCGCTTAACGCGAGATTATTTTGTCTTTTTGCCCGAAAGGTCGAAGACGAAATGTACCTCATCGACACGCCTGAATGCGAATTTCGCGGACAGGCTTCATTTTCTTATAGAAAGGAATCGGAAAGGACTCAATGGGCATTGAACGATTACTTGAAAAGGCGTCCGTTTACATCCGAGAGTCGGACCTTCCGCGCATCCGGGAAGCCTACGAATTCGCTGACAAGGCCCATTCCGGCCAAGTCCGAAAGTCCGGCGAGCCGTATATCCTGCATCCGCTGGCGGTTGCAGATATTGTCGTGGGCATGCAGATGGACACCACGTCCATCGAAGCGGCCCTGCTTCACGATGTAGTCGAGGACACGACCGTCTCGTTGGAGGAGATCCGCGAGCACTTCGGCGAGACCTGCGCAATGCTCGTCGACGGGCTGACCAAGCTCGAGCGCATCAAATTCCGTTCCAAGGAAGAACAACAAAACGAGAATTATCGAAAAATGTTTATCGCGATGGCTCAAGATATCCGCGTCATCGTCATCAAGCTGGCAGACCGGCTGCATAATATGCGCACGCTCAAGCATCAATCGGAAGAAGGACAGCGTCGGATCGCGTACGAGACGCTGGAGATTTTCTGTCCGGTTGCTGATCGTCTCGGTATTTCCGCGATCAAGTGGGAGATGGAGGATATCGCGCTGCGTTATCTGAATCCTCAGCAGTACTACCGAATCGCCAACCTGATGCATAAAAAGCGCGCCGAGCGCGAGCAGTTTATTTCCGACGTCATCGGCCGCATTCGCGAAAAGCTTGACGAGATGGGGATTGAAGCCGATCTGTCAGGACGTCCGAAACATATTTACAGCGTGTATAAAAAGATGACCAGCAAGAACAAGCAGTTTAACGAGATTTATGACCTGCTGGCAATTCGAGTGCTGGTCGATAATGTGAAAGATTGTTACGCGACGCTGGGTATTATTCACACGCTGTGGAAGCCGATGCCGGGTCGTTTCAAAGATTATATCGCGATGCCGAAGGCCAACATGTATCAGTCGCTGCATACGACCGTCGTGGGTCCGAACGGTGAGCCGACCGAAGTACAGATCCGCACTTGGGACATGCACCGCACCGCCGAATTCGGTATCGCGGCGCACTGGGCGTACAAAGAAGGCACGACCGCGACCGGCAGCGGGATCGAGAACAAAATGCCGTTTTTCAAAGAGATTATCGAACTGCAAAACGAAGCGAAGGACGCGTCCGAATTCGTCGAATCGCTCAAGATGGATTTTTTCTCCGACTTGGTATTCGTGTTCACGCCGAAAGGCCAGGTCATCGAGCTGCCTGCCGGATCGGGACCGCTTGATTTCGCGTATCGGATTCATACGGAAATCGGCAACCGGACCATCGGTTCCAAGGTAAACGGCCGGATCGTGCCCCTGGACCATAAGCTGAAAACAGGCGATATCGTGGAAATTCTTACGTCCAAGCATTCGTACGGACCAAGCCAGGACTGGGTGAAAATTGCCCAATCTTCGCATGCGCGCAGCAAGATCAAGCAGTGGTTCAAAAAGGAACGCCGCGAAGAGAATGTGGAAAAGGGCCGGGAAGGACTGGAGCGCGAGATCAAGAAGCTTGGGCTTGAAGTGTCCGAATGGTTGACTGACGACAAACTGCTCGAAGTGGCGAACAAGTTTGCTTTTAACGATACCGAAGATATGCTGTCCGCGATTGGCTTCAATGGAATTACCGCTTCGCAGGTCATTACCCGTTTGACGGAAAAATGGCGCCGCGAGCAGGAGGAAACCAGCAATCATCTGGAACTGACCAACGAAGTCCGCGAAGTGAAAGCTGCTCCGGCCGACAAGGATAAAAAGCGTCCCACCAACGGTGTCAAGGTTAAGGGAGCCAGCAACCTGCTGGTACGCTTCGCGCGCTGCTGTAACCCGGTGCCGGGCGATGACATCGTCGGTTATATTACGCGCGGTCGCGGAGTCTCCGTACACCGCGCGGACTGTACCAACATCCCGACGGCGGGCGACGGCGAAGAAGCCGGACGCGTAATCGAAGTGGAGTGGGAAGACGCGGTTGAATCCAGCTTCAGCGTCGATATCGAGATCACGGGACTGGATCGTCGGGATTTCCTGAACGAAGTGCTGCAAGCCATATCGGAGAGCAAGACGAATATGACTGCCGTTTCCGGACGTGCGGACAAAAACAAAATGGCGTTGGTGCATATTACGATTCTGATTCGCAACACCGAGCATTTGCAGTCGGTGGTCGAGCGAATCAAACGGGTACGCGATGTGTATACCGTACACCGGATTATGCAATAAAGGGCGCTGCGTCGGTCGCTTCGCCCGCTTAGAGAAGGAGCTTTGTTCCCTATGCGGATTGTGATTCAACGCTGTAAGTCGGCCTCTGTGGATGTGGAGGGACGCACGGTCGGCAGCATCGGCCACGGCCTTGCCATTCTTGTTGGGGTAACGGAAGGCGATACGGAAAAAGACGCAGCCTATCTGGCCGATAAAGCGGCGGGATTGCGCATTTTTGAAGATGAAGCGGGCAAAATGAACCATAGCGTTGAAGACGTGGGCGGGGCTATTTTGTCTGTATCGCAGTTTACGTTGTACGGGGATTGCCGTAAGGGACGACGTCCCAACTTTATGGCGGCCGCCCGTCCGGAGCCTGCGCTGGCACTTTATGAATCGTTTAACGAGACGTTGCGTGCCCGTGGTTTAACCGTTGAAACGGGGACATTCGGCGCTATGATGGATGTATCCTTGGTTAACTGGGGGCCCGTTACGCTGATCATCGATAGCAAGGATTAAGGCAAGATTAACCGTTTCGGCTGCCCATGGGCAAAGCCGGAGCGGTTTTTCTTTTTGTAAACGCTCGGTGTTAGAAGTGTAAGAAGGCAGGGTAATAAGAAAGCGAGAACGGATCACATCGCGGATCCAGCAGAGAGGAGTTCTGGACAAGATGAGTAAAATCGCATTTTTGCTTGCCAATGAATTCGAAGATTCTGAAATGCAGGTTCCTTACGATGAGGTGAAGAAAGCTGGCCATACGGCGGAAATCATCGGTCTCAAAGCCGGAGAAACCGTGAAAGGCAAATTGGGCAAAGCGGAGTATACGACGGAAAAGGCGATCTCCGAAGCAAAAGCGTCGGACTACGATGCCGTCGTCATTCCGGGCGGTTCTTCGCCGGAAAATTTGCGGCTTGACGAGCATGTGCTTCAATTCGTCAAAGACGTGAATGCTTCCAAAAAGCCGATCGCGTCCATCTGTCACGGACCGCAAATCCTGGCTAGCGCAGATTTGCTCAAAGGTCGCACGATTACTTCGTATCCGCCTTTGCAAGACGATATGGTCAATGCCGGCGCTCGATTCAAAGACGAAGAAGTCGTTGTGGATGGCAACTTTATCACATCGCGAACGCCGGAAGACGAGCCTGCATTCGTACGCGAGATTTTAAACGCTTTGTAAACGAAGGCTTGCGAAGTCGGTCCAGCCGACTTCGCTTCCCTATAAACTTCGAAGTTCAGACACAGCGGCAATACATGAACGTCCATTACAAAGGAGGGAATTACGATGTCGAAACATATCCAGGCGTATTTCAGAACCGAAAGCGAAGCGGAAGGCGCAAGAATGAGCTTGATGACTTTTACTACCGAGCAGCTTGAAGTGGGAGAGCTGCAAGGCAAAGTAGGCTTTGGCGGAGATGGCGGCGGACGCGTTGTTGTGCCGCTGGTACCGATTGCGGGAGCTAATAATACGACGTATACGGGCGGCACTGCGGCAGCCGGAGGGGCTGGCAACATGATCGGCGATCAGGCCGTACCGGTACCTCCTCCGAGCGAGAACAGCGCGGTAGGCGGGCGTCCGATCGATAAGGATGACGTAATGGACGTGAATGAGAACGCTTCCGATGCGGATCTTCGCGATTTGACGTATACGCTCTCCGTTAAGGTCAAGGACGAAGATTATACGGACGTTGTGCGCAAGCTGCGCAATAACAACGGTTATGTGCACGTTTACGATTGAATAAAAGGCACTTGTAATGCAATTGTAATCTTAGATTCACATTCCTTTAACAAGCAATCGTTATAGTAGAGACATGACCCCCTTAGATATATTTGGAACGACTCGCGGCAGCAGCCTGCGGGTCTTTTTTTTTGCTTTTCGCGAAAAGACTTCATGTTACGTTTGCGCAAACGGTTGACTTTAGTCATGTACTTGATTACAATCATAAAATATAACAAACGCGGTGAGCCTTTTCGTGCCGGATTGCGCGGATTGACTTACAGCGAATATGACGATTCGATGACGGGAAAAAGTAATTCGGACATCAAAGCGCACAAGAGAGGAATTCCGTGGCTGGAAGAATTCCGCGTGGCGACCGAACCAAAGACCTCCCCGAGAACGCACGGCGAACGACGGAAAAAGAGCCAGGCTTACCGCTTTGGCGTTCCTTTTTGGAGTTCAAGTAGCCGATGCGCGAAGCAGACGGGCGTTAACCGTCGTTCAATGAAGCGGGCTTTCGCTTCTCTCGATCTTGCCGTTTGGGCAGTGTGGTGTTCGGGAGACGATCCCGAAATGTGGGTGGCACCACGGGAGATTCGTAATTACGGTCCCTCGTCCCTGTACTATGCGTAATAACGGCATAGACGGCGGACGGGGGGCTTTTTGGTTTTTCCATACAAGCACCCGGCCGCGCAAGCCGGAAAGGAAGGAAAGAGAAGAAGATGGATTTTCAAAAGCCGAAAGGCACCCTTGATTTTTTGCCGGGGACGGTAGAAAAGTGGCAGTACGTAGAAAGCAAGGCACGCGATTTGTGCAGACGGTTTAATTACCGCGAAATTCGCACCCCGATTTTCGAATATACCCAGCTGTTCCAGCGCGGGGTAGGCGAAACGACGGATATCGTGCAGAAGGAAATGTTCTCGTTCCAGGATATGGGCGGACGAGGCATGACGCTGCGGCCTGAGGGCACGGCAGGCGTCGTTCGTGCTTATGTCGAGAACAAAATTTATGGCGAGCCGGATGTGTCCAAGCTGTTCTATATCGGACCGATGTTCCGCCAGGAGCGCCCGCAAGCGGGACGCTATCGTCAATTCCACCAATTCGGCATCGAAGCGATCGGTTCGGTAGAACCGGCAATCGACGCGGAAGTCATCGCTTTCGGATTGCAGTTCTTCGAAGACATCGGTTTGAAAGGAACGAGCGTCGAGATCAACTCGGTCGGCAACGCGGCAACGCGTGCGGATTATAATGACAAGCTGCTGGCGTTCCTGAATCCGATGCGAGACAGCCTATGCAAAGATTGCCAGAGCCGGATCGACCGCAATCCGCTGCGCGTGCTGGATTGCAAAGTCGATCAGGACAAATTCACCGATGCGCCGTCCATTCTGGATAGCCTGGATGAGGAGAGCCGCACGCACTTCGAAGCGGTGCAAAGCAATTTGACGGCGATGGGCGTTGAATACACAATCAATCCGCGTCTGGTACGCGGTCTTGATTACTACACGCTGACTGCTTTCGAATTCAAAACGAAAAGCGGCATCGGCGCGATCGATACGATCGGCGGCGGCGGTCGTTATAACAAGTTGGTCGCTGAAGTCGGCGGACCGGATCAACCGGGTATCGGCATGGCAATCGGCATGGAACGTCTGCAACTGCTGCTGGCTGACCAACAAACGGAAATCGAAGCGGAACCGCCATTGGACATTTACCTAATCGGATTGGGTGAAAACGCGAATACGGAAATTACGAAGCAGCTCCACAAGCTGCGTCGTCTGGGCTTCTCGGCGGAACGCGATTATCTGGATCGCAAAATGAAAGCCCAAATGAAATCGGCGGATCGTTTGCAAGCCCGCTATACGGCCATTCTCGGCGACGACGAATTGGAACGCGGCGAGATCGCGGTCAAGTCGATGGAAACGCGCGAACAGGTGACGGTTCCGTTGGACGACCTGGCTTCCGTATTGAAATAGGCTTTCGGACGTAACGAAACAAACCATACTTTCATAACCAAAGGAGATTAACCTTATGATGCTCAGGACTCATCACTGCGGACAAATCACATCGGCACAAATCGGAGAGACCGTTACGCTGAACGGTTGGGTACAAACCCGCCGCGACCTCGGGGGCGTATTGTTTATCGATCTGCGCGACCGCAGCGGTATCGTGCAAGTCGTGTTCAACCCGGCTTATTCGGGCGAAGCGCTGCAAACGGCAGAGCGCGTGCGTACGGAATACGTGCTGGCTGTCAAAGGAACGGTTGTTAAACGCGAAGAAGAAACGGTTAATAAAAACCTGCCTACCGGCGAGCTGGAAGTTCGCGTAACGGAAATCGAAGTGTTGAACGCGGCGAAGACGCCTCCGTTCTTTATCGAAGACGGCATCGAAGTGGACGAAGCGCTGCGCCTGAAATACCGCTACCTCGACCTGCGCCGTCCGGAAATGCAGAAGACGCTGATGCTGCGTTCGCAGTCGGCGAAAATCTTCCGCAACTTCCTGGACGCGCAAGACTTCGTCGAAGTCGAAACACCGATCCTGACGAAAAGCACGCCGGAAGGCGCTCGCGATTACCTGGTACCAAGCCGTGTGCATGAGGGCGAATTCTTCGCTCTGCCGCAATCGCCGCAAATCTTCAAGCAATTGCTGATGGTCAGCGGTCTGGAACGTTACTATCAGATCGCTCGCTGTTTCCGTGACGAAGACCTTCGTGCCGACCGTCAACCGGAGTTCACGCAGGTCGACCTTGAGATGTCGTTCGTATCGCGCGACGAAATCCTCGGCATGATCGAAGAGCTGATGGCGAAGCTGTTCCGCGAAACGATCGGCGTGGAAGTTCAACTGCCATTCCAACGTCTGACGCATGCTGAAGCCATGAGCAAATACGGTTCCGACAAACCGGATCTGCGTTTCGGCATGGAACTGGTCGACGTCGGCGACATCGTAGAAACGAGCGAAGTGAAAGTCTTTGCTTCGGTCATCGCAGGCGGCGGTCAGGTTAAAGTGCTGAACGCGAAAGGCTGCGGTACTTGGACTCGTAAAGAGATCGACGATCTCGGTCCTTACGCGGCACGTTACGGGGCGAAAGGCCTGGCATGGATTCAAGTCAAGGAAGACGGCTTTAAAGGACCGATCGTGAAGTTCATGAGCGAGGAAGTTATCGAAGCCTTGCGTGAGCGCACGGATGCCGAAGTGGGCGATCTGCTGCTGTTCTCGGCGGACAAGAAACAAGTCGTAGCCGATGTTCTCGGCGCGCTGCGTCTGAAGATCGGACGTCAACTGGGCCTGATCGACGACAGCATCTACAAATTCGCATGGGTGCTTGAATTCCCGCTGCTCAGCTACGACGAAGAATCCAAGCGCTATGTGGCGGAACACCATCCGTTCACGCGTCCGTTGGAAGAAGATTTGGAACTGTTCGAGACCGACCCGGGCGCGGTTCGCGCACAAGCGTATGACCTCGTACTGAACGGCTACGAAGTGGGCGGCGGCTCGCTGCGGATCTTCGAACACGATCTGCAGCAGAAGATGTTCAAGCTGCTCGGCATTTCCGAAGAAACGGCGCAGGAGCAATTCGGCTTCCTGCTGGACGCGTTCCAATACGGCACGCCTCCGCACGGCGGATTCGCATTCGGCTTCGACCGTCTGGTCATGCTGCTTACGCAGCGTACCAACCTGCGCGAAACGATTGCATTCCCGAAAACGGCGAGCGCAACCGACCTGCTGATGAATGCACCGTCGACCGTCGACAAAGGCCAGCTTGATCAACTGCACATCAAACTCGCACCGAAGCCGGCTAAAAAGCCAGCGGCTTCCGAAGGCGAAACGGAACAAGCTTAAGCACCCGTACAACGATAGAAAGGCAGCCGGCTCAGGCCGGTATGCCTTTTCCGTTTGTTTGGCACTCATCAAAAACTCAAGGAGGTTCATTCCTTATGCTGCATGCTTTTTCCAGAACCGAGCTTGCACTTGGACCTGAAGGCATTCAAGAGCTTAAAAACAGTACCGTAGCCGTTCTCGGCATCGGGGGCGTAGGCGCGATGGCCGTCGAGGCGTTGGCCCGTTCCGGCGTCGGCACCCTGATCATGATCGACAAAGACGTCGTGGATATCACGAACATCAACCGTCAGATCCACGCGTTGACCACCACCGTGGGCCAGCAAAAAACAGAACTGATGGCCGAGCGCGTCAAATTGATCAATCCGGACATCAACACGATCGTGCTGAACATGTTCTACACGGAAGAAACGTACGAAAAACTGTTCGAACACAAAATCGATTATGTGGTGGATGCTTCCGATACGATCATTTACAAAATCCATATTATCAAAGAATGTCTGAACCGCGGCATTCCGATCATCTCCAGCATGGGCGCGGCGAACAAGCTAGACCCTTCGCGCTTCCAGATTGCGGACATTTCCAAAACGAAAATGGACCCGATCGCCCGCATTATCCGCAATAAGCTGCGCAAAGAAGAAGGCATCAAAAAAGGCGTCAAAGTCGTATTTTCGACCGAAAAGCCGATAAAACCTCGCGTCGACGTGACCGAACAGATCGCGCCGGCAGGCGCCAAGATTCGCAAAGCCAAGCAGCCGCCGGCCAGCAATGCCTACGTACCGCCGGTTGCAGGTCTGATCATGGTCAGCGAAGTGGTCAAGGATCTCATGATCCGCGGCGGACATCCGATGCCGGACCAGGAGCAATAAGAACAACTTCATGATTTAACTTAGGGCGTGCACGCCCTAGAAAAGAGATACGAAACTTTCGATCAGGAAAGCTTCGTGTCTCTTTTTATTGCGATCGTTTATCAAATAATTAAAGCCGTTTGCATGGAAGTATGCTATGCTAATATTCCTTTTGCATTTTCGCTTCCCTTTTTGGGTTGGCGACATGCGATTATTTTTCGGCATTTTGTGCAGCAGGGCGCATCCGGGATACGTTAAGGCATCTTCGGTTCGCAAGAATCTGCCGGCAGCTTGATCAAGTTGAATGTAAGGTCGGTCAAGCTGCCAGTTCGCAAGAACATGTGTGCAAAATGCTCATCTTAGGAGGTAACTGAAAATGAGTGAAGACGTTCAAAGTGCCTATCGGGAAGAGCAAAACAAGCTGTCGTCCGTTCTGGAAGAGATCGGAACGCAGCTTGGTCGCCTTCGGGCGATTCCGGTTTACACCGGACATGATTTTACCGAGCAAGTGCTGGAAGCCGGACGCGAAGAGCGTCGTCAGAGATTGGCGAAGTCGGAACCGGAGCCGTATTTCGGACGCATGGACTTCGAAGAAGACGGAAAAGCTTCCGCGGCTCCGCTCTATATCGGCAAGACGGGACTGGACGGCCGCAATCCCGGCAGCCTGCCGATCGTGATCGATTGGCGCGCACCGGTCGCGAGTCTGTTCTATTCGTTTACCGGCGGCGAGGAACGGGTCGAATACGAAGCGCCAGAAGGCACCATCGGCGGCGAGGTTCATCTGAAGCGTAACATCATGGTGCGTAAATCCGAGCTGGAACGCGTCGTCGATACGTATACGCGTGGCGGCGAAGAACCGGCGGTATCGGATGAATTCCTGCTGTATCGACTCGGCGAAAATAAAGACAATCGGCTGCGGGATATCGTCTCGACGATTCAGGCCGAGCAGGATAAGATCATTCGCGCCGAGAAAAATAAGGCGCTGATCATCCAGGGAGTTGCCGGCAGCGGAAAAACAACCGTCGCCCTGCATCGTCTGGCTTTCTTGCTGTACCAATATCAAGAGCAGGTGTCGGCCGGGAAAATGATCATTTTTGCACCCAATGGTATGTTCCTCGACTATATCTCGGGCGTGTTGCCTGAACTGGGCGTCGGAGATATTCAACAACGAACTTTCACCGATTGGGCGGCAAAGCTGCTTGATGTGGAATCCATGCTGGCTAATCCGGCGGAAACGTTGGATTTCTGGTTCGGAGAGGCTGGAGGAGCGGCACCGGGAGACGATGCGCCAGGACGGTTCAAAGGCTCTGATCTTTTCCGCTCGATGCTGGATGCCGCAGCTTCCGCGCTTGAAGTGTCCGGCGCGCCGGAGCTGGAATTCTCGCCGTGGGACGGGAAAGTGCTGCCTTACGAGACCATCCTGCATTGGTATGCCGAAGAATACAAGCATTACTCGGCAGGAGGGCGGAAGGAACGCGTATTGGCACGGATTCACCGCTGGATCGAGATGGAATTGAAGCCGGTTAAGCCGGAGACGTTACGCAAAGAATACAAGAAAAAAGCAGCATTACGAGAAAAAGCATATGCGAAAAAATGGCCGGATTTCAGCCCTCTGACCTTATATAAGCAAATCTTCGGCGCCGCCAAAGATACACGGGGCATCTTGCCCCAAGAATCTTTGGCAGCCATTCCCGCGTCTGTTCTGAAGTCCACTCGCAAAGATCTCAAGGAAGGCCGGATTCGCGAAGAAGACTTGCCTGCGCTGCTCTACTTGCATCAGCTGTTGAACGGTATTGAAGGCATCGAGCGGTTCGACCATATCGTCATCGACGAAGCTCAGGATTTCTCGCCGTTGCAGGTATCGGTGCTGGATCGGTTCGTCCGCGGGCATTCGTTTACTATCCTAGGCGATCTGTCTCAAGGCATTCATGCCTACAAAGGCGTACATGCCTGGGAAGAAATGAGCGATTTGTTTGGCGGCGAGGAGACCTCTTATCACGCGCTTACCCGAAGCTATCGTTCGACGATGGAGATCATCGGATTTGCCAACGTGATCCTGTCGGGAGGCGTATCGAATGCGATCGAAGCCGTGCCCGTGTTCCGGAGCGGGAACAAGGTTCGCATGATCGACTTCGGCATCGAGACCGAAGCGGCCGACGTTCAAGCAGCGGCTAAAGCGATCCGTGCCCTGTGGGGACGCGAGCATAAGACGGTGTCTGTGCTTACGCGAACGCAAGAGCAAGCGTCCGCGCTGCAAGCAGCCTTGCAACCGGAATTCCCGGAGCTCAATCTGATCGACGGCAGCATGACCCAATACGAAGGCGGACTGTCTGTGCTTCCGCTGCATTTGTCGAAAGGTCTGGAGTTCGATGCCGTCATCATTGCGGATGCGGGGCGTCGGAATTACGGCGATTCGGAGTGGGATGCGAAAATGCTGTACGTAGGCTGCACGCGCGCGCTGCATGAGCTATGGGTTTTGCATGGCGGCGAGACACCGAAGTTCCTGCAAGGCGTTGCAGACTGGAGCGACACAGGCTGGCCTGAAGCCTAGAAAAAAAGGACGAAGCTGCGCGGCTTCGTCCTTTTTGCGTTCGGTTTATTTATCCCGATTCAGCCGAATCGTTCAGTCCTTCTTCTTCGGTGCATACTCGATTGCGTCCGGCAGCTTTGGCTCGATAGAGCGCAGAGTCGGCTGCTCGGATTAAGTCCTGCTTGTCTTGTCCTTCGTGCGATTGGGCGACGCCAAAGCTGGCTGTGACCCGGTAATCCGGAGACGGAGAATCGAACTCAATCAGTTTGCGCAACCGGGTAGCGACTTCAGCCGCTTCTTCCAGCGGGGTGTTTGGCAGCAGAACCGCAAATTCTTCTCCGCCAAAACGTACCGGAAGATCGCCGAACCGGCAATAAGCTTGAAGCAGCAGTGCGATATGACGCAGCACCGCATCCCCTTCTTGGTGACCGCGCGTATCGTTGAATAGCTTAAAACGATCGACATCGAGCAGGATCAAGCTAAGCGGGCGCACCGCGCCGCCGACCGAGCGGGCTTCCTCGGTTAAGCGGGCGAACGCTTCATCGAAATGCCGGCGATTCCAAAGTCCGGTCAATCCGTCCCGCATCGCCAACGACTGGATCCGGCTGGTTTGCAGCGCGTTGTCGATCGCCGTCGCAATAAGCGGAACCAACTTTTCGAGCCGCTGCTTTTTAACGGAAGTGAAAAAATAAGGCCGCGAGGAGTAGAGATTCAGGATGCCGATCACCCGATGGTCTTTTTTCAACAACAAATGTACGGAAGAACGCATTCCGTCCCGGTATACCCGTTCACTCAGACCTCCCGCAGGATGCTCGATTTCCCAATTCTCGTACAGCAAAGATTTGCCGCCCTGAATCATCGATCTTAGTTCTTCCCGTTCGCTGTCGAGCAGCGCTTCTTTCAAACTAAGGCGTTCTCCCTGAGAGACCGCTTTGGAGAAAAATCGACGATCCGCGTTTTGCATCACGATACTGACTTTGTCGCATTGCACGAGATTTCGCATGTGAAGCAGTGTTTCCCGATAGACATCTTGCACGGAACCTGCCTGATTGAGCGCATTGATCATTTTGTAAGTATCCTCAAGCTGTCCGCTTTCCCGACGCAAATCTTCGCCCATGCGATGGAACGCTTGAACTAACCTGCCTAACTCACCGGAGGTTGTATAGTCGGTTCTGGCCGGGTCTTCCAAACTGCCTTCGTAAGCGGATATGGCTTGATCAAGCTCGTTCAGCGGCTGGATGAGACGTCGAATATGTTTGATGATAAAAAAGACATAGAGCCCAATCGTCAGCAGTGCAGCTGCACCGGTGAGAGCCAGTGTGGTGCTGATGCGATCAAGCAGCCGGGACCTTTCCAGATCTCGCTTGACTGTAATTCGAGCCAGAAGGTCGTCAAATTTGACGTTCAATACGTTGAAAGCGGCTTCGCCTTTTTGCAGCGTTTCCCGGTCGATCGTTTCGCCCATCAACGAACGTTCCATCATGGAACGGCTGTGCTCATTTTGCCAAAATTCCGTGTCAGCCACCAGAGCGTCGACCTCGACGGAAAAGTCAGGCGTGAGCGCGCTGCGCGTCAGCAGCGCTTCCGATACTCTGCGGTAGTCGGCAAGTCCGCGGTCGTAATAGCCAAGGAATGAAGACTCGCCGGTCAGGCTGAAGCCGCGTTGTCCACTTTCCTGCTCGACAAGCGACTTTTCGAGCATATCCAGATTTTCGGTCAGGAGAGCGAGATCGCGAACGTGCATATAGCTGCTCTTGATAAAATAGTCCTGGAACAGGTAACCGCCGCCGAGCAGCAAAGCAAACGTCGCCAAGAAGGCCAGGCTGAATCGGATCAGCAGCGAGCCCAGTTTCGTTTCGTTGTTGTTGCGGAATAGGCTGCGAAAACTCATCTTCATCACTCCCCTGTTGTCGGAGCGGACGTTTGGCGCGTTATCTCGAACAGATCGTTCATTCGTGCGAGCGAGACAACGTAATCGTGCGTCGATATCCGTAAGTAGGCGTATTTGTACAGGCAGGATTTATATCGGCAAATCGGGACGAAGTTGTAAGGGATTACAGAGCAGGTTACAGAAATGTCAGCTGCAAATCGGCGTTAAGAGACGGACGAGTCGGGTAAATAGAGAAGAAGGCCGGTACGTTGCTTAAGCTGCAACTCATGGATATCGGCATAAAAAAGGAACGGGAGATGGATCAGATGAGCAAAACGATTGCGGATTCGCTGGTGGAGGTACTTATTCACGCCGGAGTGAAACGAATCTACGGAATCACGGGAGATTCGCTGAACGCGGTCATCGATGCGGTTCGCCGTTCAGGTCAAATCGAGTGGATTCACGTTCGGCATGAAGAGGTTGCGGCATTTGCGGCCGGAGCCGACGCGGATCTGAATGATTCGATCGCAGTGTGCGCGGGAAGCAGCGGCCCGGGCAACCTGCATCTAATCAACGGCTTGTATGAGTGCTACCGCAGCCGCGTTCCGGTACTTGCGATCGCCGCGCATATCCCGAGCGACGAGATCGGCAGCGGTTATTTTCAAGCCACGCACCCGGAACAGATCTTCCAGGAATGCAGCGTGTTTTGCGAAACGATCATGTCTGAAGGACAGGTGCCGAGAACGATCACGATGGCGCTTCAGGCGGCATTGGCTCATTCAAGCGTATCGGTAGTCGTTCTTCCCGGTGACGTGGCTGCAAAAGATGCCGGCAAGCATAAGATGCCTGAGCGCGTCATCCATGCAGTCAAACCGGTGGTGCGTCCTTCGGCTCACGAACTGGAGCAGTTGGCGGGTTACTTAAACGACGGGAAAAAGGTAACGCTGCTTGCGGGGGCCGGCTGCAAAGGCGCGCACGCCGAGGTACTGGCCTTAGCGGAACGCCTTCAGTCGCCGATGGTTGTCGCGCTGCGAGGCAAAGAGCATCTGGAATACGACAATCCCTACTTCGTCGGTCTGACCGGATTGATCGGCTACGCTTCCGGGTATCACGCCATGATGGACAGCGATGTGCTGCTGATGCTGGGCACAGACTTCCCTTATCGCCAGTTTTACCCGGAGCATGCCAAGATTCTTCAAGTCGATATCGAGCCTGCGCGTCTGGGGCGGCGGACGAGTCTTGAACTCGGTGTTTGCGGCGATGTTCGGGATACCGTCCAAGCGCTGCTGCCTTTGTTAAAAGAGGACCGCGATTCGAAGCATCTGCACAAATCCGTTGAACGTTACGTCAAAGTGCGCAAAGAACTGGACGAACTCGCTTCGGGAGAATCGGGCCGTCGTCCGATCCATCCGCAGCAGTTGGCGAAGGTCGTTAGCGATCTGGCGAAGGAAAACGCAGTCTTTTCTGCGGACGTGGGAACGCCGACGGTGTGGGCCGCCCGCTACCTGCAAATGAACGGCAAACGCCGCCTGATTGGATCGTTCAATCACGGGACGATGGCTAATGCGCTTCCGCAAGCGATCGGCGCTCAGGCGTCAGAGCCGGGGCGGCAGACGATCGCGTTATCTGGAGACGGGGGCTTGTCTATGCTGCTGGGTGATCTGCTGACACTCAAACAGCATAACTTGCCGGTTAAGGTGGTCGTATTCAACAACGAGGCGCTTGGGTTCGTCGAGTTGGAGATGAAAGCTACGGGTTATCTGGAAACGGGGACCGACCTGAGCCGCACGGACTTCGCAGCCGTGGCTAACGCGATGGGGATTTACGGCATTCGCGTGGAAGACCCGGATAAGCTGGAAGAAGCGGTGCAGACCGCGCTGAATCACGACGGTCCGGCTCTGATCGACGTCGTGGTCAATCGACAGGAGCTGTCGATGCCGCCGAAGATCAGCGCGCAGCAAGCGGGAGGCTTCTCGCTGTGGGCGGTGAAAGCTGTGCTGAGCGGGCACGGAGACGAGTTGATTGACTTGGCCAAAAGCAATCTGCTTCGGTAGGTTAACGATTCAGATCGCGTAAGCGGCATGAATTGGAATACTGGGATAATCAACGTAGGCCGCGGAACTTTCGCGGTCTTTTATTTCGTTGTTAAAAGTGTCGTAGGGGAGTTTTTTTCTTGCACTCCAGATTTGCGTTCCGGGCCGATGCACACTATATTGAATAAAGGAATGAAAGGACGTGACAAGTTTGGATCTGTTCAATTACGGCGGCGAACCGGGTAGGCCGGAGACCGGCGGCCTTTTGGCTGACCGGATGCGGCCGTTAACGCTGGACGAATACATCGGACAGGAAGATATCGTCGGTCCGGGCCGACTATTGCGCCGAGCGATCGAAGCCGATAAAGTAGGATCGATTATTTTATATGGGCCTCCAGGCTGCGGCAAGACGACATTGGCTCATATTATTTCGAATCATACGCAGGGGAAATTCGTGCGTTTGAACGCTGTAGACGCTACGGTCAAGGATGTACGCGAGGTCATTCAGCAGGCAGCGGATGATAAAGCCTTATATGGAACCAAGACTATTCTTTTCCTTGATGAAGTGCACCGTTTCAATAGTTCTCGTCAAGATGCGCTGCTTCCGGCCGTGGAGAAAGGCACGATTATCTTTATCGGCGCGACGACCGAAAATCCGTTTCATTATGTGAACGGAGCGCTTATGAGCCGATCTACCTTATTCCAGCTGCATCCGCTTACGTCAGAACATGCTCTGATTGCGATGGGGCGGGCACTTTCCGATTCGGAGCGCGGCCTTGGTTATATGGATCTTAGTGTTAATGAGGATGCGCTTCAGCATATTGCATCCATGTCCGGAGGCGATATTCGTCGTGCGCTGAATGCGCTGGAGCTGGCAGCGTTAACCACACCGCCTCAATCCGATGGAAAAGTGGTCATTACGCTGGAAGCGGCGGAGGAGTCGGTACGCAGACCGATTGCGCGAGCGGACGAATCCACGCAGTACGATGTGTTATCCGCCTTTCATAAGTCGATTCGCGGTTCCAGCGATGCGGCGTTATACTGGTTCCTTTACGCGGTGGAAAAGCTAGGTATGGACCCGATGACGTTTATTCGACGCTTGATTGCCGCAAGCAGCGAAGATATAGGGCTGGCAAATCCTCAAGCGATGGTTCAGGCCGTGTCTGCTTTGGAGGCCTATCGCAACAACGGCTGGCCCGAAGCAAAGCTGAACGTGGCTCAGGCCATTCTTTTTGCCGTTGAAAGTCCGAAGTCTAACGCCGTATACACCGCGATTGCCAAAGCCGAAGCTTCTTTCGGGCGAACAGCGACAACTGAAGTTCCGCTTCACCTGCGCGATACCCACTATAAGGGGGCAGAGAAGCTTGGGCATGAAGGCTACCAATATCCGCATAACTTTCCCAATCACTATGTCAAACAGGCCTATCTGCCGAAGGAGTTGGAAGGTACTATTTTTTATGAGGCCACAGAGCAGGGGAACGAATCGAAAATCCGTCTGAATCAACAACGCCGCCGCGAGCAAAGATAACACGGATTTAGAGAGAACATGCAGGCGATCTTAGGGATACGGGCAGCATCGCTGCTACCTTGCTGCCTGGTTCGGTCAGCTTATTGTCTATATTTATTGTATAGGTTTCGTATGTTAGAATTGTCAGAACAATGCGAAATGTAGTAATCTAAGGTGTGTCTTCAAGTTTGAAGATCGATATCAATGTATGGAATCAAGTTATCGCTTCTATTTTAGCTTCCATGAGGGATTTCAAAAGCCGGTCGATTGCATGCTGTCGAATTCGGTCAACGTAGCCCGTCGTCTCTTCATAGTCGTTTGCCTGTACCTTATTGTGGCCGACGCAATCGCTTGAAGACACGCCGTAAGCCGACGACTTTTGTGGGGAGAGAAAGGTACAAACGAAATGGATAAAAACCAGCCGGCCGAGGCTCGCGTACTGACGAGAGCGCAAAGGCATCAGAAGAAGAAACCGAAAACAAAAAAGAATAAAGGCAGAGCCTGGCTGATTGCGCTTTGCGTCGTACTTGTTTTAGGACTCGGCGGATTTATTTTCCGCAAAGAATTGATGGTACTTGCTTTCGATACGTTCCTGGCGGGTACGGTCAAGGAGGCGCTGGACGAGTCTTACGTGCCGATCGATCAACCGGGCAAAGGCGGGGGCGAAGAGCAAGAGTTGACTGTGGCGGAGCTGACTAAGGAACCGTTCTCTGTACTGCTGCTCGGAACGGACCAACGCGAAGACGAGATCGCGCGTACCGACTCCATCATTTATTCGGTCGTCCGTCCTGTAGACAATAAAGTGTTGTTGATTTCCATTCCGCGCGATTCCTACGTGAAAATGGTGGGAACACCGACGATCAAAGGCACGCGTTCGGAAACGAAAATCAACGCGGCTTATGCATACGGCGGAGCGCAAATGAGCGTCGATACCGTGGAAGCCTTGCTTGAACACGATGTCGATTACTATGCCACGATCAACTTCAACGGTTTGAAAGACGTCGTCAACGCCATGGGCGGTGTAGAGCTGCCGATTACCGAGACGATCGAAAACAAACAAGCCGATCACGAAAAATTCACGATCGAAGCCAACAAACCGATCTATGACGGAACGGAAGCATTGAATTACGTGCGTTACCGCGAAGACTCCGACTTCAAGCGTACCGAACGCCATCGGATTTTCCTTAAACAGATGCTGAATCGAATGAAAAGCGTAGAAAATCTGACCAAAATTCCGGAGCTGATCGGAATTGCCGGACAAAACTTTAAAACGAACATGACCTCCGACTTTATGCTGTCGTTGGCCAAGACCGTAATCATGAGTGATGCGACACCGTCAATCAGCAGTCATATGCTGCAAGGCGAAGGGGTATCGCGCGATGCTTGGTACTATGAGCTGGATGACGAGGATTTGGAAGAAACGATCGAATCGATCAACAAGTGGCTTGACCCGAGTTCGACGGCTGCGGATTTGATCGTGGATGACACGGACGAAGGCGGGGATTCGCATACGGATCAGGAAGGCCAACCTGCAGGCGACACCGGTCAATAAAAGTCTTTTGCAATGTCACAAAGAGTTCAAATGAAACGGATCGCTTATAAGCAAAAAGCCCGCTGTTCACCGTATGAGGTGAGCAGCGGGCTTCTTTTTTTATATGGTATCGTGGGAAGAAGAAACTGGATGATTTTTAAAGGATAGCGGCTTGTTCGGTTGCTTCGTAAGGAACTTTCTCGACCGTTTCGATCGTACCGCCGCCGAGGCAAGTTTCTCCATCATAGAATACAACGGCTTGACCTGGCGTAATCGCTTTTTGATTGTCCGCAAAAGCAACATGTACCGATCCGTCTTCGAGACGGGTTAAAGTCACGCCTTGATCGGGTTGACGATACCGGAATTTGGCCGTGCAAGCCAGAGGACCGTTTGCCAACTCGTCGCGTCCCGAAGTAAACGTAACGCCGCTTGCGACCAGACCGGTGGAGTACAGGCTCGGATGCTTATCGCCTTGTACCACATACAGAATATTGTTTTCCAGATCTTTATCGGCTACGAACCAAGGCTCGCCGTTACCGGAACCGCCGATACCCAATCCTTGGCGTTGTCCGAGGGTGTAATACATCAGACCGTCATGACGACCTTTCGATTCGCCTGTCGCGATATCGACCATCTCGCCGGATTTGGCTGGCAGATACCCGCTAAGGAATTCACGGAAGTTCCGCTCGCCGATAAAGCATACGCCTGTGCTGTCCTTTTTACGTGCTGTCGCAAGCCCCGCTTCTTCCGCAATCCGGCGTACTTCCGGTTTGGGCAGATGACCGATCGGGAACATCGTTTTGGACAATTGATACGGATTCAGCGCATTCAAGAAATAGGTTTGATCCTTATTGTTGTCCACGCCGCGCAGCAGTTTGAACTCGCCGTTCTCTTCCGTTACCCGCGCATAATGCCCGGTAGCCACATAATCAGCTCCCAGGTCCAGCGCCTTGTTCAAGAATTCGCCGAACTTGATCTCGCGGTTGCACATGACATCCGGATTCGGCGTCCGTCCGCGCTTGTACTCATCGAGGAAATACGAGAACACCTTATCGAAGTATTCCTTTTCAAAGTTTACCGTATAGTAAGGAATCCCGATCTTCTCGCAAACCCGGCGAACATCCTCGGCATCGTCCTCGGCCGTACAATGCCCGAATTCATCGGTATCGTCCCAGTTTTTCATAAAAATCCCGATCACGTCATACCCTTGCTCTTTAAGCAGCAGCGCCGTAACCGAAGAATCCACCCCACCGGACATGCCGACGACAACCCGTGTTTCTTGAGGAGATTTATTCATATCTATCACCGTCTTCTATAAGAAATGTGTTTGAACTTCGCCTAGCTAAACAAAAAAACAAAATAACGCGCTTTGCGCGTCTGCGTGTCGAGAAATAAGTTTGCGAACGGAAGCAATAGGCAGAGGGATGAATTCAGTGGAGGAATGAAATGTTCGCCTTTGAAATCGGGAAAATTCCTTATTTAAATCCCATCCTTTTTCCCGATTTCAACACGCGACCGGAACGAATTCATCCCGGAGCCGCCAAGCTTCTTTTCCGAACAGGATTTCTCGCCGTTCATCCGCGCACGCTCCGCAACATTTTACCACAAACTACGGATATTTACGACTATCGCGTACGAGTTTTAAAGCCCAATAAGTCCTTTCCGCACGGACATTTTCACAAAGCGTAGATTCTGTAGTGCATCACACTCCGCGATTATGTTACGATAGTCTGAGTATACACAGGCTATAACCCCGAATGAATCGAAAGAGGTGCCTCTATTGAAGATATCGACGAAAGGCCGTTACGGCTTAACCATTATGATGGAACTTGCAGCAAGATACGGAGAAGGACCGACTTCCCTGAAAAGTATCGCAGAGAAAAACTCATTGTCCGAGCATTATCTGGAGCAATTGATCGCACCGCTTCGTAACGGAGGTCTGGTGAAAAGTATCCGCGGCGCTTATGGCGGCTACATTTTGTCGCGTGATCCCGATACGGTAACGGCAGGTGAGATTATCCGCGTGCTGGAAGGCCCGATCTCGGTTGTGGACTTCGCCGAAGAAGACGATCCCGCCAAGCGCGATCTGTGGAAAAAAATCCGTGACGCCATTGCTGACGTGATCGATTCGACGACACTGGGCGATCTGATCTCGTTCCGCGATAAAGGCGAACCGGATAATTATATGTTCTACATCTAAGTTGGGGTGAACGCAAAAATGAACAGAATTTATATGGATCATGCAGCGTCTACCCCGGTGCATCCGCAGGTGGCCGAGGAGATGCTGCGTATCATGACCGGAACTTATGGCAATGCGTCCAGCGTGCATGCGTTCGGACGCGATGCCAAGCGAATCGTCAGTTCGGCGCGTGAAGTGATCGCGGCTGCTATTCATGCCCGTCCGGCCGACCTCGTATTCACGTCGGGCGGTACGGAGAGCGACAATGCGGCACTGTTCGGTGCAGCGATGGCACGTGCGGATAAAGGCCGTCATTTGCTCGTCTCGCAGATTGAGCATCATGCGGTGCTGCATGCGGCCGAAAAGTTGGCTGAACAAGGATTCGAAGTGGAATATATTCCTGTTGATTCTCTCGGACGCGTCGACCTGAATTGGATTCGCGAACACGTTCGCCCGGACACGACGCTGATCAGCGTAATGTTTGCGAACAATGAGGTAGGCACGATACAGCCGATCCGCGAGATTGGCGCTTTTGCGCGTGAACAGGGGATTTGGTTCCATACGGATGCGGTTCAGGCGCTCGGTTCGCTGAAGATCGATTGCGCAGAATTGAATGCGGATCTGATCAGTTTCTCCGCGCATAAAATTAACGGTCCGCAAGGGATCGGAGCTTTGTACGTGGCGCCGCATATCAAGCTTCCTGCGCTTCTGCATGGCGGCAATCAGGAACGTAAGCGCCGTGCGGGCACGGAGAACCTGGCCGGCATGGCCGGATTTGCCAAAGCTGTTGAACTGGCCGTATCCGAACTGGATGAACGCCATGCGGAGTCGATTCGATTGCGTAACCAGCTTTTGGAAGGGTTGAAGACTGCAATCGGCAAGGATCAATTTGTGATTAACGGAGATTCAGATCATACTTTGGCGCATATCGTGAATATCAGCTTCCCGGCCGTGGGGACCGAGACGATGCTAATGAACCTGGATATGGAAGGGATCGCCGTAGCCAGTGGTTCAGCTTGTACGTCAGGTTCGTTGGAGACCTCCCATGTGTTACGTGCCATGAATTTGCCTGAAAATGTTTTGCATTCCGCGATTCGATTCAGCTTCGGGTTGGGTAATACTTCGAAGGAAATCGAAATAGTCGTCAAAAAAATTGAAACGATTATCGGCCGTGTGCGTATCAACCATTGATATGCCCCATAGGACGATTCGAAACAAGCCAATCTCGTGCAGAAAAGTTTGTTTCGCGATTCACATTGTGAATAATCGTTCAATAGGAAGAGGTCCAGACTTCTTCATGACATTCAAATAAGCGGACGGATAGGTGATCCCCATAATGAAATGTCCAAATTGCAATTCCAAAGATATCGGGAAAATCGGCTCGCATCAGTTCTACTGCTGGAGCTGCTTTATCGAATTGACTGTCAATGCCGGAAAGATGTCGGTTTATCAAGTTGAAAAAGACGGAACGCTCAGCTCGCTGGACGATTTGTTTTGCCTGGAAAATGCGGCGGATGCCGCGCATCAGCTTCAGGCGGAGTCGAGAGCTTCCTAAACAAGGGGTAGACGAGGTCGGGAGAAACGGGGAACTCAAACGAGTTTATTCCCGGGTTCTTCCGACTTTTTTTGCCTTTTGCGGATTCTGCTTTGTCGGTTGCTTTCTCATTGACAGAAATTCGGGTGCCCGATATACTGGGAAGGCATTCATCCATAACACGTAACACGATGAAGGAATGAAGTACGTCCTGAAGGGACGCCTCCTCAGCGAACAGGCTCCTTGTGCATCTGGCACATGGGTGGAAGAGCCTGGGAGGCCAACGGACCGAAAGCTGATTCCGGAGTGCTTGGCAGCATTTTTGCCGCAGCCGATTCGTCCCCGTTAACGGACGCGAACGAGGAGATCGTCTGGAATTGCCTTCACGCTGCTTGATGCAGACTGAAGTCATGGGGCGATAACCAGGGTGGTACCGCGAGCAATCGTCCCTGAATATTTCAGGGGCGTTTTTTATGTTTTTTAACATTCAAAAACGGAGGTCCGAAAACCATGAAAGCTAGTGAAATCCGCTCCAAATGGCTTGAATTCTTCGAGCAAAAAGGTCACCATATCGAACCGAGCGCCCCGCTTGTGCCTCACAATGATCCGTCCTTGCTGTGGATCAATGCGGGTATGGCACCACTGAAGCCGTACTTCGATGGTCGCGTGAAGCCGGAAAATCCAAGAATCGCGAACTCGCAGAAATGTATTCGCACCAACGATATCGAGAACGTAGGCAAGACGCGTCGTCACCATACCTTCTTCGAAATGTTGGGCAACTTCTCGATCGGCGATTACTTCAAGGAAGAAGCGATCACGTGGGCGTGGGAGTTTCTCACCGGTCCGCAATGGATCGGCTTCGATCCGGAGCGCATTAGCGTAACCGTATACGCGGAAGACGAAGAAGCCTTCATGCTCTGGAATACAAAAGTCGGCCTGCCGGCTGAACGGATCATCAAGCTGGGCGACGAAAATTTCTGGGATATCGGCGAAGGCCCTTGCGGACCGTGCAGCGAGATTTTCTACGATCGCGGCGACGCTTACGGCGTATTGGACCCGAACGATCCGGAGATGTATCCGGGCGGCGAAAACGAGCGGTTCCTTGAAGTATGGAACCTGGTATTCTCGCAATTCAACCACAATAAAGACGGCAGCTACACGCCGCTTCCGAATAAAAACATCGATACAGGTGCAGGTCTGGAGCGTCTGACTTCCATTCTGCAAGACGTGAACTCGAACTTCGACACGGATCTGTTCCAGCCGATGATCCAACATACGGCGAAGCTTGCAGGGATTGAATACGGCGTGAGCGAAGAGCATGACATTGCGCTTAAAGTCATCGCTGACCACGTGCGGACGGTAACCTTTGCCGTAGGTGACGGCGTTCAGCCTTCGAACGAAGGTCGGGGTTACGTCATCCGTCGTTTGCTCCGTCGTGCCGTTCGTTACGGACGTGTGATCGGACTTGACCGTCCGTTCCTGTATGAGCTGGTTCGCACGGTAGGCGACGTGATGGGCGTATACTACGCGCAAGTCGTAGACAGCCGCGAACTGATCGAACGCGTAATTCGTCTGGAAGAAGAACGCTTCCTTAAAACGCTGTCCGACGGTCTGGCCATTCTGACCGAGACGGCAGAACGTGCCAAAGCAGTAGGCGAGAGCGTGATCGGCGGCGAAGACGCATTTAAAATGTACGATACGTTTGGCTTCCCGCTTGACCTGACCGAAGATTTCGCATTGGAACACGGCATGACGGTAGACCGCGACGGATTCGAGACGGCCATGCAAGAGCAGCGCACAAGAGCTCGCGAAGCACACAAAAAAGGCGGCGGCATGAACATCCAAGGCGGCGCATTGTCCGAACTGGAAGCGGCAAGCGAATTCGTGGGTTACAATGAAACGTCTGTCGAAGCGAAAATTGTCACTTTGATCAAAGACGGCGAGATCGTAGAATCCGTCGGCGAAGGCGATTCCGCACTGGTCGTATTGGACAAGACTCCGTTCTACGCGGAAAGCGGGGGTCAGGTCAGCGACGTGGGTACGATCTCTTCCTTTACCGGAACCTTAAATGTTGAAGGTCTGGTTAAAGCGCCTGGCGGCCAACATGTTCACCAAGTAACCGTCGAATCCGGCGAGCTGCATGTCGGCGATGATGTTCGCGCCAGCGTAGAACGCGATTCGCGTACGGCTATCGAGAAGAATCATACCGCAACACACTTGCTGCACAAAGCGCTCAAAGAAGTCCTGGGCACGCATGTTAACCAAGCAGGTTCCCTCGTTGAACCGCAGCGTCTGCGCTTCGACTTCTCGCACTTCGGCAGCATCACGCAAGAAGAGCTGGCTGATGTGGAACGTCGCGTGAACGAACAGATCTGGAAAGGCGTCAACGTACAGATCGAACTCAAAGGCATCGAAGAAGCCAAAGCAATGGGCGCGATGGCTTTGTTCGGCGAAAAATACGGGGATATCGTCCGCGTGGTCGAAATCGGCGATTACAGCTTGGAACTGTGCGGCGGCTGCCACGTTCGCAATACGAGCGAAATCGGGTTGTTCAAACTCGTAGGCGAAAGCGGCATCGGTTCCGGCGTGCGCCGGATCGAAGCATTGACGGGCCGCGGCGCTTATCTCTACCTCGACGAGCAGCTTGAACTGCTGAAGCAATCGGCAGCGATGCTCAAGACGCCGGTTACCGAAGTTCCGAAGCGGATCGAAGGTCTGAACAAGCAGCTTAAGGATGCCGATCGCGAGATCGAATCGCTGCGCGGCAAACTGGGCGCGATCGAAGCCGGCCAACTGACGGACAACGTTCGCGAAGTAGGCGGCGTGCAGGTGTTGGCTGAAAAAGTATCGGCTTCGGATATGGACGCATTGCGTTCGTTGGCCGATGAGCTGAAAGTGAAGCTGCCTCAAGCCGTATTGGTACTAGGCGCACCTTCCGAAGACAAAGTCAACTTTGTCGTGGTCGTTCCAAAAGAATTGACGGCTCGTGGCCTGAATGCCGGCAAGCTGGTTAAGGAAGCGGCAACGGTATGCGGAGGAGGCGGCGGCGGTCGTCCCGATATGGCCCAAGCGGGCGGCAAGGACGCATCGAAGCTGCAAGAGGCACTCGACAAGGCCGTATCCGTTCTTCAACAATCGCTGAATGCTTGATTCTTGACCTTCATTGTCTCCCGATTCCCCGTTTCTTGATCGAGGAAAAGTGTGATATGATAAATAAGATTCAATAATTAAGGCGTCAAAGTGCGCCGCGTGCACGCGGACGCTTTGCGAAGCGAGGTGTAATCCTTATGGATTCCATGGACAAAACTGTAAAGTTCAACGTACAAGGCGATGAAGAAACTTCTGCACAGGAGATCTTGCTTACCGTGTACGACGCGCTTGTGGAGAAAGAGTACAATCCGATCAATCAGATTGTAGGCTACCTGTTGTCCGGCGATCCGGCTTACATCCCGAGACATAACAACGCGCGAAGCCTGATCCGCAAGAAGGAACGCGACGAGCTGATCGAAGAGCTGGTTCGTTCTTATTTGTCCAAGCTTCGATAGGAGATAGGTACCATGAAATTGTTGGGTCTCGATTATGGGGACCGCCGAATCGGCGTTGCGGTAAGCGACGCCTTCGGCTGGACTGCGCAAGGCATTGAAGTCGTTCAGCGTCGCGAAGACGATTCGCATTTGCAGCGGATCGCCGAGCTTGCGAAACTGCACGAAGCCGAAGAGGTCGTTGTTGGTCTTCCGAAAAACATGAACGGCACGATCGGTCCGCGCGGCGAACTGTGCATCGAGTTCGCCGAGTCGCTGCGGGAATTGCTGGGTCTGCCCGTTCACCTCTGGGATGAACGTCTGACAACAGTATCCGCCGAGCGAACGCTGCTCGAAGCTGATGTCAGTCGCAAGAAGCGCAAGCAGGTCGTCGACAAGATCGCGGCGGGTCTGATCTTGCAAAATTATCTCGATTCCAAATCCAAACGGTGAAAGGGTGACGGGCATGGCAAACGATTCCAATCTCGTAGGCGAAGAGCCGGAAATTATTTATATCCCTGATGAAGAAGGTCAGGAAGAGGGCTTTGAAGTCATCATGAAATTTGAAGTGGACGGCTCCGACAGCAAGTATATGATGGTTGTTCCGCTCGATTCGGATGATGAAGAAGCAGACGAAGTCTATGCATTCCGCTATGAGGAAGACGACGATGATTTGAAGCTCTACGTGATTGAAGACGAAGCCGAGTGGCAGATCGTCGAAGAGACTTTCAACACACTTGTTGCCGAATTGGACGGGGAGGAATAGAAGCGATGACTGAATTTTCCGCAAGTCAAGTCGTATACACGAACAAGTTGGAACAGGTATACGGATTGGATGTCGAGCTGATCGATGAGAACGCCGAGTCGGTAACGTATCGGATTTTGAAAGAGTTTGAAGTAGGCGGCGGTGCTTATGCGGTGCTTCAAAACGAAAGCGCCGGAGCCGACGACGATGTGCAGATTCTCAAGATCGAAACTTCGCCTGAAGGCGAAGTTCAATTGACGACAATCGACGACGATGACGAGTGGGAAAATGTAGCCGAGCTATTCGACGAACTCACTTTCCCGGAAGAAATCTAAGGGAATCGGTAAAGCAAGCGGACCCGGTAAGCCTGGTCCGCTTTGCCGTGCGCAAAAATAAGGGGCGAGGGCGGAGCAGTCCGCCCTTTTTACTCGATTTCATATACCGGAAGCTTGAAAAGGATGTGCGCCGTAGTGACGAAAACGAAAAAGAGATCAAAAGCACCGCTTGCTTTTCTACTCATTATCTTGCTGCTCATCGCGTCGATTGGAGCCTTTGTCTACGTCTCGATGCGTCCTGTTCCGGCTTCGGATCAAGCGGTTGTGTTTGAAATTGCGGAAGGAACCGGTACAGCCGGGATCGCCGACCGGTTGCAAGAAGAAGGGTTGATTCGAAGTGCTCTTTTATACAAAATTTATTTAAGAATCGAGAATGAAGGAAGCTCTTTCAAAGCCGGGACGCATGAATTGTTTCCAGGTTCCGATTATGCGGCTATTACAGCGGCTTTGAACGGAAAAGCAGGTACGGATGTACGGCGCGATTCGGTTAAAGTGACGATTCCGGAAGGCTTTACGATCAAACAGATTGCAGAACGACTCAGCGAAACCGGAGGCTGGGATGCGAAAACGATTCGCCAACTGACTCGTGAACCGGAGAAGTTTGCGGATGATCTGCCTGCGGGCGTTCCGGATAACGAGGGGCTTCAGTATGCGCTGGAAGGCTACTTGTTCCCGGATACGTACGAGTTCAGTACGGATGCAACCGAAGAAGACGTGGTTCGTCGACTGGTGCAAGAGACCGGCAAAAAGCTGCAATCGATTCCCGACTTCGACAATTTGCTGAAGGAACGCGGCCTGACCGTGCATGAGCTGTTGACCGTAGCTTCATTGGTCGAGCGTGAAGCTGTTGTCGATTCGGAACGTCCGCTGATTGCGGGAGTCATCTATAATCGCTTGAACGACCCGATGAAGCTTCAGATCGATGCCACTGTGCAGTATGCGTTAGGCGAGCAGAAGGAACGGTTATTGTACTCAGACTTGGAGATAGATAGTCCCTACAACACGTACAAAAACGAGGGGCTTCCTCCGGGACCGATCGCTTCGCCGAGCTTGAAGTCGATCGAAGCGGCACTTCAGCCCGAAGCGTCGGATTATTTCTTTTACGTAACGAAAAAAGACGGATCGGGCGAGCATTTATTTGCCGAGACCTTTGCCGAACATGAACAAAATATCGAAGAAAGCAATGCCGGCGGCAGCTGATTGCCTTGATGCAGAGTACCGGCTTGCCTCGATAAGAAATGAAGAAGGGGGTGGCCGTTTTGGGATACAGGCCCGAATTGTTGGCAACTTGCGGCACACTGGATGAATTGAAAGCACTGGCGGAAGCCGGTTGCGATGCTTTTTTGTTGGGGGAAGAAAAGTTCGGAATGCGTCTGCCTGGCGAATTTACGTCGGAGATGATTGCAGAAGCCGTTGCTTTTGCGCATCCGAAAGGAATTAAAATTTATGTTTGCGTCAATAACTTGATGAATAACGATACGCTGCCTGCTCTGCCGGGCTATTTGGAGAAAATGGGCGAGATCGGCGTTGACGGTATCGAATTCGGCGATCCTTCCGTATTGATGCAAGCACGCAAACTGCTGCCGAATATGCCTCTGCATTGGAACGCCGAGATGACTTCGACGAATCACGGCACATCCAACTATTGGGGACGCCGCGGCGCGACACGAGTGGTTTTGGCGCGCGAGCTGAATATGGACGAAATAACAGGCATGATGCCGCATCTGGAAGTGGAAGCTCAGGTTCAGGTGCACGGCATGACGAACATCTATCACTCCAAACGCAGCCTGGTGCATAGTTATATGGCGAATCAGGGACGACCCGTGGAAGACGACAATGTCGGACTGAGTCGCGGACTCTACCTGATTGAAGCGGAGCGTCGCGATGAGCTATTCCCGATTTACGAGGATTCGAACGGTACGCATATTATGAGTTCCGGCGATATCTGCATTCTGGAGGACCTTCATCTATTGATGGAGGCCGGCGTGCAGAGTTTTAAGATCGAAGGCATTCTGAAAAATACAGCTTATAATGTGGCAGCCGCACGTGCGTATCGCAAAGCGATCGATGCTTTCGTCACCGATCCGGAAAGCTATGCGTTTGATGAAGCGTGGTTGGACGAGATTCGTGATTTGCAGGACCCTCGCCGTGAATTGTCATTCGGATTTTTCTACAAAGAACAGGTTTATTAAGAAAGGAAAGGGGATTGCATCTTGGAAATGACACAAACGCCGGTTCAATCGAAGCCGCAGCATAAAGGGAAACGTTATCGTCTGGACAAGCCCGAGCTGCTGGCGCCGGCCGGCAATCTGGAGAAGCTGAAATTTGCCGTGCATTATGGAGCAGACGCCGTTTATATCGGGGGACAAGCCTACGGCTTGCGATCGAACGCGGATAACTTCAGCTTTGAAGAAATGAAGGAAGGCGTAGAGTTCGCAAACAAATACGGGGCCAAAGTATTTGTTGCGACCAACATTTATACGCATGAGGAAGATCTGGACGGAATCGCCGAGTACCTTCGCAACTTGCAGGATGCAGGGATCGCCGCGATCATTACCGCCGATCCGATCATCGTGGAAACGGCCAAAACAGCAGCTCCGCGAATTGAAGTGCATTTGAGCACGCAACAATCGACGCTGAACTGGCAGGCCGTGCAATTTTGGAAAGAAGAAGGACTGCCGCGCGTCGTGTTGGGCCGTGAGACCAGCCTGGAAGAGATCGCCGAGATCAAAAAGAACGTCGATATCGAGATCGAATCGTTCGTTCATGGTGCGATGTGCTCGTCGTATTCGGGCCGCTGCGTGCTGTCGAACCATTTCACGGACCGCGATTCTAACCGGGGCGGCTGCTGCCAATCTTGCCGTTGGAAATACGATCTGTTTGAAAACTCTTCGCCGGAAGGCGGATGGGTCTCCGAAGAGCAGCAGATGGACACCGAAAGCAATCCTTTATTCTTGGCGGAAGACAACGCGTTTACGATGGGTTCGAAAGACCTGTGCATGCTCGGTTCTATCCCTGATTTGATCGAAGTCGGCATCGACAGCTTCAAAGTTGAAGGACGCATGAAGTCGATCCACTATGTGGCAACGGTGGTTAACGTGTACCGTCAAGCGATCGATGCGTATATGGCCGACCCGGAAAATTACGTACTGAAGCCGGAATGGATGGAAGAGCTGAACAAAGCCGCGAATCGCCCGCTTAATACAGGCTTCTTCTATGATACGCCGGATCACGAAGACCATATCTACGAGCCGGAAGAAAAGGCTGTGCCGTATGACTTTGCGGGACTGGTGCTCGATTACGATGCGGAGACCGAAATCGCGACGATCCAGCAGCGTAACCATTTCAAACCGGGAACGGAAATCGAATTTTTTGGTCCGAATGGTACATTCTTTAAGCAAACGGTCGGAACGATCTGGGATGAAGAAGGCAATGAACTGGACGCCGCTCGTCACCCGATGCAGAAAATCAAGTTGAAAGTCGATCAACCGCTTCGCTATTTCGACATGATGCGTAAGAAAAATGTAAAAAAATAGAAGAATGAAAGACTTCGGTCATAGTTCTTTAGGACGCCTTTCAAAAACCTCCAAATCCTTGACGGATCTGGAGGTTTTTCATTTTAGCCTAACTTTTTTAAAAAAAATGCGTGTTTTCCTTTGCAATTTGCTTGCTTATGCCGATAATAGAGATATCCAGCATTTTGTAATCCCGGACTTTTTTACGATGATAATAGGTACATAGGCAAGTGCGAGAGCGCTTTCTTAATTCCGGTGTTACAACGCTGATTCTAATGACTGGCGGGTGGGGACATGGGTATGATGAAGAAACAGGGCGAGCAGAATGGGGAAAACCCAGTACTCGAGCCGGACGGCGGCAAGATCGAAGGAAAAGGGAAGCCTTCGCTGAAGCTGCTGAAAAAAGACAAAGGGCCGAAAAAAGTGCGCGAAAAAAAGAAAACGCTACCGAAAACGATAACGTCGGACCTGGAAGATAGTTCAAATGGCACTGTACAAAATGATAACGCTTTAAAAAAGAAAGGGTTTAGCGCTTTTAGGTCTTTAGGCAAGAAAAAAGGTTTTACTCCAACAAAATCGAAACGTTTCACTCGAAACTTAGGCAGCACGGTGTTCGAGTTCATCAAAAACTGGCGTGCTCTCGATCCAAGCAAGTCGGTAGGCATTCGGTTGTTCTTTATTTTCCTTGCGAGCATGGTCGTATTCGTATCGTCGCTCGGCATTATGTCTTATGTAAAAGCACGCGATACGATCAAAGAAAATGCAGCCTCCGCGAATGAACAAACAGTGATTCAAACCTCGCAGAAGCTGGATATCATTTTGCAGCGTTACATGGATTCGTCGACGCAAATCTTCTTCAATCCGGAGATTCAAGACGCGATCAACAATTTGCAGCGGGCAACGACCGACTTTGACCGCTTTCAGGCTATTCGCGAGATCAATGAATCGTTAAGCAATCAGGTCAACGTTACAACGGGTCTGCAAGCGATTTATTTCTTGCCGACGGATGAGACATCGACCGAATTCTTCACGGCAGGCAATCAGCTGCCGACCCCGGAAGAAATTCGCGGCAAGACTTGGTACGCGGATCTAACGGGCGGAAAAAACAATGTATTATGGCTGCCGACGGATGCGACTCGCGGAAGCTATACATTGGCGCGTTTGATGTCGACGACAAACGGCAGCGGCGCCAAATTTATCATCGGCTTGCAGCTTGACGTTAAAACACTGGAAGATCAGTTGGCGTCCGTAAACTTCGGCGAAGGCAGCCACATCGAACTTTTGGCCGCTGACGGCACGAACGTAGCTTCTGACGTCAAAGGCTCGGGAGGGCAACCAACCACTTACGTATTTGAGCAAGATGAGCTGGGCGCAAACGGAAAATTTGAAGCCAAGCAGTTCGGGACTACCGTACTCGCTGCTTATAATACGATGGAAAGCTCCGGTTGGAAATTGATCGGTACGGTTCCCGTTGAAGTGCTGATGGAAGGCGCGGCGGGCATCTTGACTCTGATCGTGATCTTCGTATTGGTGGCAATCATTGTGGCTGTCGTAATCGGGATTTGGATGGTGCGCATGATTGGCCGTCCGCTGGGTCACTTGAAAGGCCTGATGCAGGAAGGCGCGACAGGTAACCTGAGTGTGCGTACGGATTATCGTTCCAAAGATGAAATCGGCGAGTTGTCCAGCGCGTTTAACCGCATGATGGATCGCATTACCGACCTGATTCGCCAAACGACGGATACTGCGCAGCAGGTTCTGGATACCGCAGGCGAACTGGAGCAGGCTTCGAAGCAGACGGCAAGCTCCGCTAGAGAGATTGCTATTGCAACGGAAGAAATCGCAAACGGCGCATCCAGCCTGGCTCAAGAAGCAGAGAAGAGCACCGAACTGACGGAACGCATCGGCGAACGGATGGAAAACGTCGTTTCGGCCAACCGCGAAATGGATGTTTCAGCTCGTGAAGTCCAAACGGCAAGTCGTCAAGGCACGGAGCATCTCGATAAATTGTTGACTCAAACGGGCAGCACGGAAGATATGGTTCGCTCGCTGGTGACAAGAGTCGATGCGCTGAAAGAAAGCACGGCTTCGGTCATGAAGGTACTCGACGTGATGCAAAATATTACGAAACAAACGAATATCCTCTCGCTTAACGCTACGATCGAAGCGGCGCGTGCAGGCGTTGCCGGACAAGGATTTATGGTCGTTGCCGGAGAAATCCGACAGTTGGCAAGCCGTTCGCGCGAATCGATTGATATGGTCGGCGAAATCACGGATAATATCCAGTCGGAAATGGACGAGACTGTACGCACGCTCTCGGCCGTGTATCCGATGTTCCAGGAACAAGTCCAATCCGTGAAGCAGACGACAGGAATCTTCGATTCCGTGCAGGAGCAGATGGAATTGTTTTCCGGCAAGCTTGACGGCGTAACGGCTTCGATCGGCGAGCTCGGCAGCGCGCAGAAGACGATGGCCGAAGCGATGACGAGCGTCAGCGCGGTTGCCGAAGAATCTTCAGCCACATCGCAAGAAGTGGCGTCGCTGAGCAGCGAGCAGCAGAACGTCGGCGTGAGACTCGTTGAGTTGTCCGCGAAGTTAAGCAATGCGTCGAACGAACTGAAGGAGTCCATCTCGAAATTCACGGTGTAGCTCAAGAAGTGCGTGGGGCTGCGAAAGAGTTCGTTACGGTCGCTTGTTGCAGCCGGAAAATAGATTAGATTTTAATAAGGAATTTTCCCGGCTGCAAAGGCGAACGCTATCGCTCCTTCACTGAACTCTTTCTCCGCCCTTGTGACTTTGAGATGGTGGAGTAGGGTAGGGAAGAATAGAAAAGAAAAGAGCTTCGGACTTCGGTCCGGAGCTCTTTTTGATGAACAGAATAGGCTGATAAGATTGAAGTTCGATTCGTGTTGAACCTTTTAATAAGGGCCGGATTCTTTGCCTTTTTCTTGGGCTTTTTCGACGGCTTCGTGCGGATTCGATTGGCCGCTTGTTGCGTCTTTCGGGTCGGCTGAGGCCAAGCCTTCGGACACCCGACGACCGTAGTCGGCGTCGGCTTGGGTAAAGTAGTCGATCATGCGCTCTTGAATATCGGATTTGCACTGGGACAAGGCGCCGACGAGATTGTCGATCAACTCGTCGCGTTCCCAGTCCTCGAAGGAGCGGTACGTGTCCCCGGCTTGGCCGAAGTTGTTCGGACGGTCGATCGGAGCTCTGACCAGCTTGGCATGGTATTCCGGTTCATGGTCTTTGCCGGGCTTCGGCGCTTCTTTCAAGCCGCCCATCGACGAAGGTTCGTAATTCACGTGGGGGTTTTGGCCCGGTGCGCGGTCGACTTTGTATTGCATTTGACCGCCGCTTTGGTTAGTGGCGACATGGGTTTTCGGCGCGTTGATCGGAAGCTGCAAATAGTTGGCTCCTACGCGATGACGCTGGGTATCCGAGTAGGAGAAAGTGCGTCCTTGCAGCATTTTGTCATCGGAAAAGTCCAGGCCGTCCACAAGCACGCCGGTACCGAACGCGGCCTGCTCGACTTCGGTGAAGTAATCTTCCGGATTGCGGTTTAACGTCATTTTGCCGACAGGCAGGAACGGGAACTGCTCCGGCGGCCATAATTTCGTATCGTCGAGCGGATCGAAATCGAGTTCCGGGTGCTCGCCGTCTTCCATGATCTGCACGCACAGCTCCCATTCCGGGTAATCGCCTTTTTCGATGGCTTCGTACAGGTCCAGCGTGGCATGGTTGAAGTTGGTCGACTGCACGTCGTTGGCTTCTTTTTGCGTCAGGTTCCGAATGCCTTGGCCGAGCGGTTCCCAGTGATACTTCACCAGTACGGCTTCGCCTTCGGTATTGACCCATTTATACGTATTGACGCCGGAGCCCTGCATCTGCCGATAATTGGCGGGAATGCCCCAAGGCGAAAATAAGAACGTTACCATATGCGTGGCTTCCGGGCTCAGCGATACGAAGTCGAAAAAGCGCTCCATGCTTTGCACGTTGGTGATCGGATCCGGCTTGAACGCGTGGACCATGTCCGGAAACTTCAGCGGATCTCGGATAAAGAATACTTTGAGGTTGTTGCCGACCAGGTCCCAGTTGCCGTCTTCGGTATAAAACTTGGTCGCGAACCCGCGCGGATCGCGCAGCGTCTCGGGCGAATGGCCGCCGTGAATAACGCTGGAAAAACGCACGAATACCGGCGTTTCTTTGCCTTTTTCCTGAAATAGTTTGGCGCGGGTGTATTTGGATACGGGCTCGTCGCCGGCTGTTCCGTAAGCGGTAAACACGCCGTGTGCTCCTGCTCCGCGGGCATGAACGACCCGTTCGGGAATACGCTCGCGATCGAAGTGGGTAATCTTTTCAAGAAACTGATAGTTTTCCAACGTGGTCGGTCCGCGGCTGCCTACGGTGCGCACATTCTGGTTGTCCCGAACGGGATGACCTTGTCTAGTCGTCAACGTCATGTTTTCGTCTTGCTCGCTGCCGTTTTGCGGTTTCTTTTCGTCGCTCACATGAAGTCCCCTTTCCTTCGCTTCGGATGGTGGAGTATCCTTACATAAAATGGGCATACGTCAATCCTATACCCTTAGTGCATATCGTTAAAACGTTAACCAAACGTCCTTCATCCAACTTTCATCTGCATTTTAAATATTATGAGGAAAAGCAAAAAAAGACGCGCCCATAAAGGGAACGTCCGCGTAACTGAGTTTAGCAGCTTGACGAAGTTAAAAGTAAGATGGGTCTAGCTGCTAATCCGGTGGGTTGGAATCTGAACGGGAAGCCGGCGGGGTTCCGTTTGGTGCAGCGGGTGGCGGGTCCGACGGTGGAGGAGGCGTCGGCTGCGAGCCGGAAGGGCTGAGCGGATGCACGGTAAATTCCTCCTGCGGCATCCGGATCCAGCGTTGCAGATAGCCTTCCTGAAGCAGCTCCTTGATTAAGATCAACAGAATCGGGGCAAGGATCAACCCGGCCATGCCGAACAGCGAAGTCGAGATCAGAACGAAGGAGAGCATCAAGTAAGCGGAAGAAATTCCGATCGAGTTGCCCGCGATCTTCGGTTCGAGCAGTTGGCGCGTGAGCATGACGACTGCAAGCAGCACAATCAATCCGATCGCGAGACCTGTATTGCCCACAATGAACAGATAAATCACCCAAGGAATGAAGATCGCAGGTACGCCGAGGAGCGGCAGAATATCGAATAACGCGGACACGATGGCAATCGCGAACGCATTGTCCACCCGCAGAATCAACAGACCCGCATAAACGATCGCAAACGTGATGAAGACCAAAATCGCCTGCGCTTTAAGATACGAGCCGATCGAACGGAAGACATGATCTTTCAGAAACTGGTAGGCATGCTTGAACGTATTCGGCGTTTTGTCATGGGCCACTTTTTTCCACCAAACGATCTCGGAACTGAGGAAGAAGGCCAAGATGATCGAGATCGTAAAGCTGACAATAAAACTGGAAAAGGAAGTCAGGAAGGCGAGTACGTGCGAGAATGCAAACTTCAGCCAACCCGCCAATTGATCCGTGAACAAGGCGAAGTATTCATTGGCTTTCTCTACGGTTCCCGCCGGAAGAGCATTCAGCTCAGTATGTAAAAATTCAGTCAGATTCGAAAATTGGACCTGAATGATGACGGTGTATTCCGGTAAATTGTCGGCGAGGCGCGCGATCTGCGAAACAAAAATCAAGCCGGCCCCGAATAAGGCTCCCAGGATGACCGAGACGAACAGGAGCACCGAGATGGCAGAGGCCAACGGTTTGGGTAATTTTCTGCGATGCAAAAAGCGGGCAAACGGTTCAATGATCAAGAAGACGACAATCGATAAAAAAACAGGTGCCGCAATGCCGTACAGCCAGCTGAATGCCAACATGACCAGATAAATAGTCAGTACGATCAAGGCGATATCAAAAGCCGTGCGCCAGTATTTCCGGTACAACGATATCATGAATAGGCTCCTTCTTCAGGGATGTCAGACCGCGAAAGTCCGCACTTTTGGATTGATTCCATTAATTCCTATGATAAAATAAAGTGATGACGACGAGCAATAGAATGTCCAAAAATCTCTTGCTCGAACTTCAAAATAGAGAAACGGAGAGCGGAAATGGAAACGACCTTGCTGATATGGCTATTTTACTTATCATCTTTTTACGCATTCATTCCGGGGTTGATCAGCCGGATTTTCGGATTCCGGGCTTTCCGCAAGGGGGCGAGCGAAACGGAGTTCGCCCTGACCTTCGACGACGGACCGGACCCGCGGTATACGGCGCAGCTGCTCGACATGTTGAAGCGTTACGAAGCAAAAGCGACGTTTTTTGTCGTGGGCTCGCACGCTGTTCAACATCCGGAGCTGCTGAAACGCATGCAGGCTGAAGGTCACGGCATCGGCATCCATAACTACGTGCACCGTGCCAACTGGTTGATGTGGCCCGGATCAGTGCGCAAGCAGGTGAATCGCACCAATGAAGTGATCGAGCGCGTAACCGGACAGCGTTCCGTGTATTACCGTCCGCCTTGGGGCATCGTCAACCTGTTCGACCTGGTCGGCCGGCATGAGCTGAAGTTGGTGCTTTGGTCCGGCATTTTTGGCGATTGGCGCAAACGGCTTGGAGAAGATCGCTTGCTCAAACGCATGCGTCGAAAAATGCGCGGCGGCGAGGTGCTTGTGCTGCACGACTGCGGGGCCACGCTTGGGGCGAATGACGAAGCACCTGAAAACATGCTTCGTGCACTCGAACGTTTTTTGGAAGAAGCTTACGCTAAAGGCCTCCGCAGCGTAACGGTCGAGCAGCTGATGGCTTCTACGCAAAAAGCGCATAAAGCGGAGCACAAAGCAAAAGGCCGGAAGCTATCGCCGATGAAACGTCTTCTGGTGGGCGGGTGGTTGCTGTACGAAAAAGCATTCAAATGGGCTTTCCGGCTTCAGGAAGCGGAGGGTGCGCCTTTCTTCCATTTTCGTAAAATCAAATACTCCGGTCAGACATTGGAACTGGCGGACGGCGAGCGTTTGGAAAAAGGCGATCCCGTTTTGGAACTGCATTTTGATAACAAAATGCTATTCGATTTCAGCAGCCGTTCCCGCTCCGCCATGCAGACCGCAATCCTGATGGTACGCGAAACGGAACGCAGCCTGCCCAAAATCGCCGAATACGTTCGTCGCGATCCGAAACTGCACGAAGCGAAAGGGTTATACGGCGTCAGCATGATCAACCGCGGCCCGGAACAATTCGGGTTCCAGGTGCTGGATCTCCCGGAAAGCCTGTTTGCCAAAATGACGCGAGTCTACCTCAAAATCCTGCTCGGTGTCCTTCACCCCTCAGGATCATCGCGCTTAGGCGAGCAATCCCAGCTTCTGGTTCCCAAAATCATGCTCCTGCCAATGGATGTCTTACTCACTCGCGATTTCAAAAACCATAAACGCGAAGACCGCAGGCGCAAACAGACAGACGAGCCCGCCCATGCGGATCTTGAGAATTCCGGCGAAAAACCAACTACAGACAACATCCCCGCCGAAACCCAACCGGCTAGCGCCATCACGTAAAAAGCACCCGCTCCTTGTTTTTCGAATAGGATTGTTTCGATCCAGTTACGAGACGGCAAGTTTTACTGCAATCAAGGTCTTTTATTTCTTCCCCTGCACCTCTCAACGTCAAAAGCCCGGAGCCTTCGCACTCCGGGCTTTTGACGTTGAGAAATTCGTTTTCGCTGCGAGCGCCAGGCGGCGGAGGGGGAAATTCAGTGAAAGACGCCTTTGAGCTTGGAAAACAACCTTTTAAAATTCCAATCCAGTTTTCCAAGCGAGACAGCGTCTTGAACGAATTTCTCCCGCAGCCGCCCCCGCTCCCAGCACAACGCATTTCCCAACAAAAAAAGCCCGGAAACCGAAGTCTCCGGGCTTTGTCTAAATTAAATCTTCATGATCCCGCCCATACTCGCGTTCGTAACCAGTTTGGAATAACGAGCCAAGTAGCCGGTTTTCACTTTCGGCTCGAAACCTTGCCAATTTGCGCGGCGAGCAGCAAACTCTTCGTCGCTGATCTCCAATTGGATCGTACGCTTGTTCAAGTCCAGTTCGATGAAATCGCCGTCTTCCACGAAAGCGATCGGTCCGCCTTCCGCCGCTTCCGGCGAGATATGGCCGATACTGATGCCGCGGGATGCGCCCGAGAAGCGTCCGTCGGTGATCAGGCCGACTTTGGCGCCCAGGCCCATGCCGACGATTTGCGAAGTCGGAGCCAACATTTCCGGCATGCCCGGTCCGCCTTTAGGTCCTTCATAACGGATAACGACGACGTGGCCTTCTTTGATCTGGCCTTTCGCGATGCCTTCCAATGCGTCTTCTTGGGAGTCGAAGCAGATTGCCGGGCCTCTGTGATAACCGCCAACCGAAGCGTCGACCGCGCCGACCTTGATGATCGCGCCTTCCGGTGCCAAGTTGCCGAACAGAACAGCCAGGCCGCCGCGTTCGGAGTGCGGGTTATCGATTTTATGGATCACTTCGGTATTTTGGATTTCTTGTCCTTCAACGTTCTCGCGAATCGTTTTGCCTGTCACCGTGATACGGTCCGCATGCAAGGCGCCCGGTTTTTTGAGCAGTTCGTTCAATACTGCGCTTACGCCGCCTGCATTGTGCACATCTTCGATATGCCAGTCGGATGCCGGAGCGAGCTTTGCCAAGTGAGGAACGCGGTTAGCGACTTCGTTGATGCGTTCAATCGGGTACTCGATGCCCGCTTCTTGAGCCAGCGCCAGGGTGTGAAGCACTGTGTTGGTCGACCCGCCCATCGCCATATCCAGTGCGAAGGCATTGTCGATCGCTTCAACCGTTACGATATCGCGCGGTTTCAGGTCCAGCTTGATCAGTTCCATCAACTGTGTAGCCGACTGACGAACGAACTCGCGGCGTTCCGGAGCCACAGCGAGAATCGTGCCGTTACCCGGCATAGCCAGACCCAAAGCTTCGGCCAGACAGTTCATCGAGTTTGCCGTGAACATACCCGAGCAAGATCCGCAGGTTGGACAGCCGTATTGTTCGAGCTCCAACAATGTTTGGTCATCGATCTTGCCGACCTGGTGAGCGCCTACGCCTTCGAAGACCGAAGTCAGCGAGATCGAGCGGCCGTTCTTGTCTTTGCCGGCTTTCATCGGTCCGCCGCTGACGAAGAGGGTCGGGATGTTGACGCGCAGAGCGCCCATCAGCATGCCCGGCGTGATCTTATCGCAGTTCGGAATGCAGACCATGCCGTCAAACCAATGTGCGGAGACGACCGTCTCCACCGAATCGGCGATGATTTCGCGGCTTGGCAGGGAATAGCGCATGCCGATATGGCCCATAGCGATCCCGTCGTCGACCCCGATCGTGTTAAACTCGAACGGTACGCCGCCAGCTTCGCGGATCGCATCTTTTACGATCTTGCCGAATTCTTGCAAATGCACGTGACCCGGTACGATATCGATGTAAGAGTTGCAGACCGCGATAAACGGCTTGCCGAAATCTTCTTCTTTAACTCCGGCTGCACGCAGAAGACTGCGGTGCGGTGCGCGGTCGAATCCTTTTTTGATCATGTCGGAACGCATTTTTTTCGGTGCCATGATGACTTTCCCCCCAGAACGATATATTAAAATGACAGCTTTAGCGCGGTTAACGAGCAAAGCAAGAACTTGCAAAAACCCAACCAAGCATGAAGCTAAATTTTCTAAACAGTCTAACACATGCCGTCACTTTTATCTAGCAAAGTCGCAAAACAAATCGTTTACGGATTAGCAAAAAGTTCTTCAACGCAAAAAAGGCACGTCCAAACGAAAAAACCGAATAGGCATGAATCGGTTTTTTCGTTTGGCGCGCGCGAGGGAAATAAACGTAGGTTCAGCAGTCTCTCCATGTTCGAGATTACTTCTGACCGCCTTTGCGTCCGATCTCCCGGTAAAAGTCTTTGTCGTGAGAGTTGGAGGTCGCTTCTCCGCCCTTGCGTCCGATTTCTTGGTAAAATTCCCGGCTGTGCGATTTTGCCGTAGCTTTGCCGCCTTTGCGTCCGATGTCCTGGTAGAATTCCCGGCTGTGCTTTTTCGCCGTAGCTTCTCCGCCCAGACGACCGGCTTCTTCGCGACTCATTTTCTTGTTGCCCGACTGACTGTTTGCCATCTCAATCACTCCTCAGTAGTTGTTATTGCCGCGTGCACCAACTATTTACCACCGCTTTTTTAGGATGAAACGCCGAGCAAGCTCAAAAAAGCCCCACTTAGGCAGGTTTTCTTTCCAAATCCTTGCAGTAGTGCGGGTTGGCGAGCATTTGCAATTTTTTCGATTTTTCTTTCTTTTTTGGGATCGGGATGGAAAAGAGACTCGAATGAGCGAAAAAAGCTTTTCTCGTGTCAGGAACGTGTTCGTTTCGAACTGTTTAGAAAAAGCAAGTTAGTTAACATATAAAGTTTCAATAGAGTCAAAGCCTTGCTGAGGTAAAATGAACGTTCTTATAACGTGTCGAGAAACTCCAACGCAGCTGGAAGAGAGAAGACGGGGAGAAAAATTCAGTGATGGACGCCTTTGAACTCGGAAAGATTCCTTATTCAAATCTATTCAACTTTCCGAGTGAGACAGCGTCTTGTAAAGCATTTCGAAGAAATGCACTTCGGAAGCATACGCTGGCAATTTTTCTCGGAGGCTTCTGTCTTCCCGCTCTGCAGTAACTTTCTCGACAGACTGAACGTTCTTATCGGTTTATTTTCGTTTTTTTCATTGACACCGGAAAACGGCATGGCGCACAATGAAAGCGAGTACATAGCGGCGTGTGAAGGATCCAAGAAATTGCCGGGCACAACCGCCGTAAACGGCCCGAATCACAGAGGAATGAGGGAATTCAATGAAGAAGATTAAAGTGCTGCAAAGCATATTGGACTGCGGCGTAGTCGCGGTTCTGCGTGGAGATTCTCCGGAACAAGTCGTGGAAATGGCCGAACAAGCGATTGCAGGCGGCGTGAAAATTATCGAAGTCACCATGACCGTGCCGAATGCGCTTCAAGCCATTGAGCGTCTGAGCCGAGTGTATAACCCTGAGGCGCCGCAAGATTCCGATCGCTTTGCGGTTATCGGTGCAGGTACGGTGCTTGAACCGGTTACGGCGCGTATGGCGATTATGGCAGGTTCGCAATTCGTCGTGTCTCCGGCATTGAACGAAGAGACGATCAAAATGTGCAATCTGTATCGGATTCCGGTGATGCCGGGTGTCGTGACGATCTCGGATCTGTTAAAAGGATTGGAACTGGGCGCGGATGTCATGAAACTTTTCCCGGGAAATATGTTCGATCCTTCGATTATCAAAACGCTTAAAGGACCTGTGCCTCAAGCGAATCTGATGCCGACAGGCGGCGTATCCGTTGATAATCTGGGCGAATGGATCGCAGGGGGGGCGGTTGCAGTCGGAATCGGCTCCGATCTGACCAGCGAGGCGTTGAAAACAGGGGATATGACGAAGATTCGGGAAAAAGCGTCCCAGTACGCGGAAGCCTATCGCCAAGCCAAAAACAGATAAGCGCATGTATCCAAACCCGTGTTTCCTCCTTACTGTCAGGAGACGCGGGTTTCTTTGCGATGAACCTGTAATTCTCAGGACTGCCTTTGCCCGACTCGCCGCGATTCTTTATAATGGGACGGGGAAACTTATTGGATGTCAAGGAGGAAGTAGTCATGTTAACAGGATCGAAAGCGCCGATTCAGCCGTTCAATAGCGGAAAACGAAGAGGCAGACCGAACAAGACCGGAGGAACGCCGCGCCGCAAGGGACGCCTGATCCTGACGATTGTGTTGGTATTGGTGCTTGCATTGATTGCGGCTGCCGTCGTGTATGTGAGCACGCCGTACAAGCCGTCCGAAGAGGCACTTGCTGCTTTGAAAAGCGATGATGCCGTAGCGGTGTCGCAAACGGACGATTGGATCGAATTCGAACCCGCGATCGGGTCGGACAGTGCCGAGGCCGTGAAGCAGCCCGGTGTGATTTTCTATCCCGGAGGACGGGTTAAGCCGGAAGTATACGCTCCGTTTGCGCGCGACCTGGCGGCCACCGGGCGTCATGTGGTGGTTGTGAAAATGCCTTTTAACTTCGCGTTTTTGGGGCAGAACGAGGCGGAAAAAGTACAGGATAAATATCCCGACGAGACGTTTGTGATCGGCGGGCATTCGCTTGGCGGACCTTTTGCTGCGCGCTATGCAGCTGAACATCAAGATCGTATCGCCGGTATTTTCTTCTTGGCTTCTTATGCCGAAGCAAAAGGCGATTTGAGCAAGACGCAGCTGCCTGCGCTGTCGATCACGGCTTCGGAGGACCAAGTCTTGAAGCAGGAAAGTTACGAGGAAGGCCGCAGTTATCTGCCCGAAAATGCGCAATACGAAGTCATCGAAGGGGGCAACCATGGTCACTTCGGCAGTTACGGCGAACAGGGCGGAGACGGCAAAGCCTCCATTCCCGAAGCGCAGCAGCGTGAACAAACGGTAACTCTAATCTCAACCTGGCTGGATGCGATTCCTGCGGAAGCCGGGCAATAATAGCGCAAAGATTTGGATCGAAGGATCAGCCGCGCGGAATCAGTAAAGTGCTTGCGGCGTTTCGGTGCACTTATGATTCTGCGCGGCTTTTTTGCAATAGGAGGACATTGATGCCTATATCTTATTTGACGATCGCAGATCATGAAGTGGCTTGCGAGGCTTTGATTTTTGATAAAGACGGTACACTGCTGGACTTCATGGAATTGTGGGGACGCTGGGCGGATAAGATGATGGAACGTACGGAGCGCAAATTGCTTGAGCTAGGCGGAGAATGGATCGGCAGCGCCGAACAGGCTTTTGGCGTGATCCGCGGCGAGCCGAACGGGCGCATCCTCGATTATGACCGCTCAGGCCCGTTGGCATTGGCTACGGCCGACGAGCTGACCGGGGTGCTGGCCTGGCAGTTATACGGGTCCGGATTGCCTTGGCACGAAAGCATAGATGCTGTACGCGAGTTTGCCGCTTCTGCGGAAGAACAGTTAGAGACCGATAGGCCCGTGCGACCGCTTCCGGGTTTGCTTACCCTGCTCGAACACGCACGGGCTGCGAAGATCAAGATTGCCGTCGCGACATCGGACACCACCTCTTCTGCAATCAAGCATCTGCGTTGGGCAGGACTGGAGGGGCTGTTCGACTGTATCAACGGCCGGGATTTGATACAGGAGGGCAAACCGGCACCGGATCTCGTATTCGAAGCCTGCCGCAGACTCGGCGTGCAGCCGGAGCAGGCTATCGTGATCGGCGACGGCGGAGCGGACATGGAGATGGCTAGACGTGCGGGAGCACGACTTGCTATCGGCATTGCATCAGGCGGAGGACCGCGTTCGCACTTGGCTGCTGCCGATTTTGTGATTGGAGATTACAGCGAATTGGGTATTAGAGTCCGAAACTTTGATTGAGCATTCAGGCCGTCAAGCGAGGGAGGGGAATACGATGACAAAAGATAGCGCGGAAGTGCTGGCAGAATGGATTCGACAAGCGCGCAAAATCGTGTTTTTCGGAGGAGCAGGCACATCGACCGAAAGCGGAATTCCCGATTTTCGCTCAGCCGGAGGTCTATACGATAGCGGCCAAGACGAATTTCCGTATCCGCCGGAGGAGATGTTGAGTCGCGAATTTTTTTACGGGGAGACCGAGACGTTCTATCGCTTCTATCGTAGCCGCATGGTTTATCCGCAGGCCGATCCGAATCCCATGCACCGACTGCTGGCTGATCTGGAGAAAAGCGGCAAGCTTAATGCGGTGATCACGCAAAATATCGACGGCCTGCATCAGAAGGCGGGCAGTCGGAACGTGCTTGAAGTTCACGGCTCCGTTCTGCGGAATACGTGTATATCCTGCGAAGCGACTTATGATCTGCATGCGGTGATGGGCGGCGCATCGATTCCTACATGCCCGAAATGCGGAGGAGTGCTTAAGCCGGACGTCGTATTATATGGAGAAATGTTGGATTCGGCCGTACTGGAAGCATCCGTGCAAGCGATTGAAGAAGCGGACATGATGATCGTCGGCGGCACGTCGTTGACCGTTCAACCGGCGGCCAGTCTGGTCGGCATGTTTACAGGCGGTCATCTGGCTTTGCTCAATCGCACGCCTACTCCGTATGACAGCCATGCCGACCTGCTTGTTACGGAGTCGATGGGAGCGGTGGCCGAACGTGTCCGATACTTGCTTGAATACATCTGACAAAGGGTTGAAAAAAAGATGTAATCGTTTTCTTGCTAATCGGCATCCTCAGCGCTAAGATGGATGGTAGCAAGTTTCGAAACGAAAGGATGGAGAAAAGCGATGGAGTATAAGGCAAGCGGAGAACGCTATGACCAGATGAAATATAACCGCAGCGGGCGGTCGGGACTGAAGCTCCCGGCGATCTCGCTTGGACTATGGCATAACTTCGGCGGCGTTGACGCTTACGAAAACGGCCGGAGCATCGTGCATCGCGCTTTCGACCTGGGCATCACGCATTTCGATTTGGCGAATAACTACGGACCTCCTCCGGGATCGGCGGAAGAGATGTTCGGGCGTTTGCTGGCAACCGACCTCAAAGCTTATCGCGATGAATTGGTCGTGTCTACAAAAGCCGGTTACTACATGTGGCCGGGCCCTTACGGCGAGTGGGGTTCGCGCAAATATCTCGTTTCCAGTCTCGATCAGAGCCTGAAGCGGCTGGGGTTGGATTACGTGGATATTTTTTACCATCACCGTCCGGACCCGGATACGCCGCTCGAAGAAACGATGCGGGCGCTCGATCATATCGTTCGTTCCGGCAAAGCGCTGTACATAGGCGTATCCAATTATTCGGCCGAACAGACACGCGAAGCGGTTGCCATCCTCAATGACCTCGGCACGCCGCTCACGATCCATCAGCCGAGCTATTCGATGATGAACCGCTGGATCGAACACAGCCTGCAAGACGTGCTGGACGAGAGCGGAGCAGGCAGCATCGCGTTCAGTCCGTTGGCGCAAGGTCTCCTGACCAACAAATACCTGAACGGCGTTCCCGAAGATTCCCGCGCGGCGAGCGCTTCGCCGTTCCTGAACCAGAATCAGATTACGCCGGAAGCGATGCGCAAAGTGCGCGCGCTGAACCAGATGGCCGTCGCGCGCGGTCAAAGCCTGGCGCAGTTTGCCCTGGCATGGGTACTGCGCGGCGAACGCGTGACCTCCGTTCTGATCGGTGCAAGCCGCGTGTCGCAAATCGAAGAAAATATCGAGACGTTAAAGCAATTGGAGTTCACGACCGAAGAGCTTGAGCGGATCGAGAAGATTTTGAAAACCGAAAGCGAGCAGTAAAAAGAAGCTTGAAGACAAAGGCATCTCGCTGCTTTGGCGTATATGCTTCCGATCTTCAAAAACATTTTTCTGATTTCCGAGCAGCCGTTTCCGAATAAAAGTCCCGCATTTTCGCCCAGCATCCTTGGGGTCGCGAAAACGCGGGACTTTTATGTAGAAGATGGCTTTTTGCTTCGCTTGTTCGCTTTTGGGATAATTACATCGTTAGGCAAGCATCTTTTGCGGTCAAGGGTTGGGCTGACTTTTCCGCTTGAGCACCGATTCCCGGTAGGCTGTAGGCGACTGCCCATGCAAACGCTGGAACTGCCTAGAAAAGTATAAAGGGTCAGTTAGACCGACGGATGATGCGATCTGTTGAACCGACAAGTCCGGGCGTTCGCGCAGCAGACCGCGTGCTTTGTCAATTCGCAATCGCAACAGATACGTAACCGGCGCGACGCCTGTTTCCTTTTTAAAAAGACGCGCGAGGTAGGCCCGATTGTATCCTAAACTCTGGCACATGTCTTCAATTGAAACGGGATGCGCGTATTGATCGGTCATATAACGGATCATCTGCTTGACCGCAAGGCTCCCCGCCGTATCCGCAGCAGGCAGGGCCGAGTCGCCGCGCACGGCATCCTCGGCGGCTGCCAGGATCAGATACAGATTGCCGAGCGAAGCAAAATGCGCGCCTGCGCGTCTGGAGCGAAATACGTCCAGCGTCTCGGTCAATAAGCGGGGAATATTTGATTCGGCAGACGGGCGAAAAACCGGATGCTGCGACGTTAATCCGGCGGTGTGCACGATATCTTCGGCCAGAGGGCCTGCGAAGGCAATCCAGCGATAGCGCCAGGGCTTCTTTTTATCGGATATATAGCTGACCAGCCTTCCGGGCCGAATCAGAAACGCATCGCCCGCTTCCAGCGCATACGGCTGCCCTTCATGGACGAAGGAACCACGGCCCGATTCGACGATATGCAGCAGAAAGTAGTCGTAGATTTTGGGTCCGATCTTGTGTTCAGGGAGGGTTTGGCTTTCGCCCGCGAACAGCACATACAATCTGCCTTTGTCGTCATAAACCGGATTCGGAGCGACCGAGTAGGAAAATCCGCTTGCGGCATCGTTCATCGTGAACCTTCTTTTCCGGCTTGTGAAGCCTTTTTTCCCAGTATACTCTTCTTAGAAATGAAAGTCACATAAGTCCATGCAATCCGCACATCGGTGCATTATCAAGGAGAACGCTATCTTTTATACTGAGGGCACAAGGTAAACAAAACAACCACGAGGTGATCCCAGAATGGACGCAAGGCATATCAAGCAAATGTTTATACAAAAATTCGGCGAGTCTGCGATCGAACCGAGCGTGTTCCATGCACCTGGACGCGTAAATTTGATCGGCGAGCATATCGACTACAACGGCGGATACGTGCTTCCGGCAGCATTGGAGTTCGGCACGACTTTGGTCATTCGCGAACGCGAAGACGGCTTGATCCGGTTGGCTTCCACAAATATGCCCGAAGAAGCGGAAATCAAGGTCGATGAGATCGGATTGAGCAAAAGCGGACAATGGACGGATTACCCGGTCGGCGTGATGGTCGAGCTGGCGGAACGCGGTTTCCCGGTATCGAAAGGATACGACTTGTTCTACCACGGCGAGATTCCGAACGGGGCAGGGTTGTCTTCCTCCGCGTCGATCGAAGTCGTGACGGGCTATGGTCTGCTGGCGATGGGCGGTTACGACCGCGACACGGTGCAGATCGCATTGCTGTCGCAGGCTGCGGAAAACAACTTCGTCGGCGTCAACTGCGGAATCATGGACCAATTCGCGGTTGCAAACGGCAAAAAGGATCACGCGATCCTGCTCATGTGCGATACGCTGGAATACAAGCATGTACCGTTCCAAACAGGCAGCTACAAGCTCGTGATCGGCAACACGAACAAGCGCCGCGGCCTGGTCGATTCCAAGTACAACGAACGCCGCGAACAGTGTACGGCAGCGCTGGAGCGCCTGAGAAGCTGCAAAGCGGACCTGAGTTACCTCGCCGAACTGACGCCTTCGCAGTTCGAAGATTTCAAGTCGGCGTTGACCGACGAGACGGTTCGCAACCGCGCCCAGCACGTTATTGAAGAAAACGCGCGCGTGCTGGCTTCGGTCGAAGCGCTGACGGCGAACGATCTGGAACAATTCGGCCGCCTGATGAACCTGTCCCACGATTCGCTGCGCGATCTGTACGAAGTGAGCTGCGACGAACTGGACATCATGGTCGAAGAAGCGCGCAAAATTCCGGGTACGCTCGGCGCACGCATGACCGGAGCGGGTTTCGGCGGCTGCACTGTATCGCTGGTACATGAAGACGACGTGGAGCGCTTCGTCCGCGAAGTCGGCGAGAACTACGAGGCACGTACCGGACTGACAGGCGATTTCTACGTCTGCGGCGTCGGCGAAGGCGTGGAGCAGCTCGGCAGCTGACCTTTTCGAGCATAATGATTCAACCCAATAAAGGGCGAGCGATCGTCCCAATCCAAGGAGGAACACATAATGGCGATTTTGGTAACAGGCGGTGCAGGATACATCGGGTCCCACACGGTAGCGGCTTTGCTCGAGCGCGGTGAAGAAGTAGTCGTGATCGACAGTCTGCAAACGGGACATAAGGAAGCGTTGCTGGGCGGAAAATTGTACGAAGGCGATCTGCGCGACAAAGAACTGCTGAAGAAGCTGTTTGCGGAAAATGAGATCGAGGGCGTTATCCACTTCGCGGCGAACTCCCTAGTCGGCGAAAGCATGCAGAATCCGGGCAAATATTACGACAACAACATGTACGGCACGCTGTGCCTGCTGGAAGCGATGAACGAAGCCGGCGTGCGCCGAATCGTTTTCTCTTCCACGGCGGCCACTTACGGGGAACCGGAAAAGACGCCGATCGAAGAAACCGACCGTACCGAGCCGACCAACGTCTACGGCGAAACGAAGCTGATGATGGAACGCATGATCCGCTGGTACGACCGCGTGCTGAACGTCCGCTACGTGGCTCTGCGCTACTTCAACGCGGCCGGCGCGCACGAAAGCGGCAAGATCGGCGAAGACCACCGTCCGGAAACGCACCTGATCCCGATCGTGCTGCAAACGGCGCTGGGACAGCGTTCGCACATCTCCGTCTTCGGCGAAGATTACCCGACGGAAGACGGCACCTGCATCCGCGACTACCTGCATGTCAGCGACCTGGCGGACGCGCATCTGCGGGCGATCGACTATCTGAAAAACGGCGGCAAAAGCGACGTGTTCAACCTCGGCAGCGGCAGCGGCTTCTCGGTACGCGAGATTATCGAAACGGCGCGCAAAGTGACAGGCAAAGAAATTCCGGTCAAAACGGAACCGCGACGCGCAGGCGACCCGGCTACCTTGATCGCATCCTCGCAAAAAGCGCGCGAAGTGCTGGGCTGGACGCCGGCGCGCGAAAATATCGAAACGATCATCGCGAGCGCCTGGAACTGGCATCAATCGCGTCCTGACGGTTACAACGACTAATACTTTTACCTGGGTCAAGGTGCTAATACGCTTCAAAAAACGATAACGGGGGCAGTGTCCATGAGCGAAAAGTTGAAACAGCACGTGCAGCAAGGTTCGGCGGGGGAAGTGACGAAGGGAGAGGCGCTGCGGGCGATCGAGCGGTTGACGGCTTTTGCGCTGCGGGAAAAATTGTTGGAGGAAGCCGACAGCGATTACGGACGAAACCGTCTGCTGGAGCAGTTCGGATTCGACGAGCCTTACGGGGCCGATCCGAATTCCGCCGAAGCGTCGCTTGACGCGTTGGCCGAACCGCTGCCGGAAGGCCCGCAGCCGATGCTGGATACGTTGATCGATTACGCGGCGCAAACGGGCATGATCCCGGAAAATACCGATACGCAGCGCGACTTGCTCGACGCCAAGCTGATGGGGCTGCTGCTTGCCCGTCCGTCCGAAGTGACGCGTGATTTCCTGCAAACGGAACAAGAAGGCGGCATCACGGTGGCGACCGATCGTTTTTACAAATGGTGTATCGATTCGAACTATATCCGTATGGATCGCGTCGCGAAAAACATGTACTGGACGCATGCTTCGGAATTCGGCGATATCGAGATCACCATCAATTTGTCAAAGCCGGAAAAAACGTCGGAAGAGATCGCGCAAGCCAAGCTGCTTCCGCCGCCCGTTTATCCGAAATGCCAGCTTTGCCGCGAAAATGTAGGCTATGCCGGACGCATCAATCACCCGGCTCGCCAGAACCTGCGCGTGATCCCGCTTGAGCTGAACGACGAGCCGTGGCTGTTCCAGTATTCGCCTTACGTCTACTACAACGAACACTGCATCGTGCTGCACCGCGACCATGTTCCGATGAAGCTGACCAAGGATACGCTGCGCCGCCTGCTTCAGTTCACCGATCGTTTCCCGCATTATTTCCTGGGCTCCAACGCCGATCTGCCGATCGTGGGCGGTTCGATCCTGACGCACGACCACTTCCAGGGCGGCAAGCACACGTTCGCGATCGAGAAAGCGCCGACAGAGGCCGTGTTCGCGCATGCGAAGTATCATTCGGTGAAGCTGTCCGTCGTTCGCTGGCCGATGTCGGTTATCCGTTTGACGGGCGACGATCAGGCGGAGCTGCTGGAAGCGGCGGATGAAATCTACGAAACATGGAAAACGTACAGCGACGAAAGCGTCAACGTGCGTGCATCCAGCGAAAAGGACGGAGAGAGCGTGCGCCATAATACGGTTACGCCGATCGTCCGCCGCCGCGAAGGCGCGTACGAACTGGATTTGGTGCTGCGCAACAACCGGACCGACGCTGCGCATCCGGAAGGCATTTTTCACCCGCACCGCGAAATGCACCATATCAAAAAGGAAAATATCGGCCTGATCGAAGTCATGGGACTGGCGATCCTGCCGGGACGCCTGAAAGACGAACTGGAGCAAATCGGGCGTGTTCTGAGCGGCGATTCCGCGTTATTGGCTGCTGCTGAAAGCGATGCTTCCCATGTGCTGGCGCAGCATCTGCCGTGGGTACGCGAGCTAATCGCGGCACACGGTTCACAGTTGACGCAGGAAGCGGCTGCAGCGCTTATCGAGCTTGAAGTCGGCGCGAAATTCACCGAGATTCTGGGGCATGCAGGCGTGTATAAAACGGACGCCGCAGGTCGTGAAGCCTTCTTCCGTTACGTGAGCAGTCTGGGCTGGAACCGGCAAGACGCTTAACAATCAGGAATCAAAAAGCTGTCGTATCCGTTCGGGATTCGGCAGTTTTTTGTTTTCCGACTAATCCGGTATATAATGAATACGAACTTATGAAAAGGAAGGGGTAACACATTCACATGAAATCTTTTGCTTTCTATAATCCGACGCGCCTGATTTTCGGTAAAGGCCAATTGGAACAACTCAAAACGCTGGTTCCGCAATACGGCAAAAACATCCTGCTCGTATACGGAGGAGGCAGCATCAAGCGTTCCGGCCTGTACGATAGCGTAACTTCCCTGCTCAAAGAACTCGGCTCGAACGTAGTCGAACTTGCCGGCGTGGAACCGAACCCGCGCTTGTCGACGGTACACAAAGGCGTGGACCTGTGCAAAAACGAAAACATCGATCTGATCCTCGCGGTCGGCGGCGGCAGCGTCATCGACTGTGCCAAAGCGATCGCGGTCGGCGCAAAATACGATGGCGATATGTGGGACTTCGCGGAGCGCAAAGCCGCTGCCAAAGACGGCCTGCCGCTAGGCGTGGTTCTGACAATGGCCGCGACGGGTTCGGAAATGAACAGCGGTTCCGTTATCACGAATGAAGAAACGATGGAGAAACTGGGCTGGGGCAGTGCTTATTCCTTCCCGACCTTCTCGATTCTTGATCCGGAGTTCACGTATTCCTTGCCGAAAGACCAAACGGTATACGGTATCGTGGACATGATGTCGCACGTGCTGGAGACGTATTTCCACCTCGAAAGCAACACGCCGGTCCAAGACGGATTCTGCGAATCCGTGCTGCGCGCCGTGATCGAAGCCGGTCCGAAACTGATCGACGATCTCGAAAACTTCGAACTGCGCGAAACGATCATGTACAGCGGCACGATGGCATTGAACGGCGTTCTGAGCATGGGCAGCACGGGCGACTGGGCAACCCATAACGTCGAGCACGCCGTATCGGCCGTATACGATATCCCGCACGGCGGGGGCCTGGCGATCCTGTTCCCGAACTGGATGAAGCACAGCTTGAGCGTCGATCCCGAGCGCTTCAAGAAGCTTGCCGTCAACGTCTTCGGCATCGACGCGACAGGCAAATCCGCCGAAGAAGTCGGTCTTGAAGGCATCGAAGCGCTGCGCGCGTTCTGGAACTCCATCGGTGCTCCGAGCACGCTGGCCGACTACGAGATCGACGACAGCCGTATCGAAGAAATGGCCGATAAAGCAATGAAATTCGGACCTTTCGGCAACTTCAACAAGCTGCAGCGCGAAGACGTCGTTGCGATCTATAAAGCTTCGCTGTAGTAGCTTGACCAATCTCAGTCAGACGGGCGTAACCTTACATTTAACTTGGTCAAGCTACTAAGCCGTACTCGAAATTTCTGCAACTCCAAAGCATGAAAGTTAAAACACGATCCTGGATCAATCCCGGGTCGTGTTTTCATTTTTTTTCAATAACAAGATCCTGCACAAAAAATTCGCTTCGTTAGAAGATAACCTCGGAACGGATACCATTCATATCGTATACGCGACTGAAGATCGGTCTGAAATCAATATCTACCAAATAAAAAGCATAGATCGAAACCCTCGATCCGCCATCGATGCCCAGCAAGCTTACTTCGATCCTTCGTTGATCGCGATCGGAGACATCCAAGGTCATCCCGCGATTCTCGAAGACACTTCTTCGATCAAAGGCGGATCCAAAAAACAAGTGTGGATCGCTACGGAAGACTATTATTATGTTCTGCATACCGGAAGCCCGACAATTAGTCTAAACGCCTTAAAAGAAATTGCCGAAAAAATCAACTTCTGATTCTCTCCAAAAAGAGACCATGCAACCGCTGGTCTCTTTTCTTTGCTTCTTTCCTTAAACCACTGAGGAAGCTTTAGCGGAGGGAGAAATTCAGTGAAATACAGGATTTCGAAGAAAACCTGCGGTAACATTCAGCGCTATATTGACGCCTTTGAACGAGGAAAGCTGAAAGCTTTCTTCGTGAGACAGCGTCTTGTAAAGCATTTCGAAGAAATGCACTTCGGAAGCATACGCTGGAAATTTCTCCCTCCGCTACCCGGCTTCCTCCCTCCCCCGAAAATTTTTCATAACGACTAGCTCATTCTCTACGCTTATCAGTTAGAGAGGAGCTGATTTACCATGAAAATACTCAATAAGACGCCGCAAATTTTAATCTCCACACTTCTCGCATTTTCACTCGCTGCATGCTCATCTACTCCTGCCGAATCCGACGGCCTGGCTGACGCAAGACGCGAAGTACAAAATGTGTATCCGGACGCCGAAATTCCAAACATCGAAGGGTTAGAACTGAGTCTGGCCTACAAAGACAAAACATTCTCCATCCCCAAAGAACTTCAAGATGCCGAGACGGATCCGGCAGCTAAAGATAGCATTGTTCTCGTGTATTCGCTTGAAAAAGGCGAGTTGAGAGGCGTACGGAATGAAGACACCCTACCGATCGAAGAATTGCTATACGGTCCGTACGAAGGCGACCAAGCGCTGCTGCTGACCTTAAGCGAGCTTCCTGCAACGGTCCAAGGTTCGGAATCCCGTTCCGTAGGAGGAACCGAGATTCAAGTCGCCAATCTGGAAAACAATACGATTTACGCTACGGCTAGGCCGAATGACGTAACGTATACCCTTCAAGCAAGCACAGACTCGGGATTCGAAGAAGATGAATTGTTGGGAATTTTAGCCCAGGTATCTAATTAGCAGGAAAATTGAACGAATTCAGAGAAAAATGAAACCAAATTGGCAATCATCCGTATGTAATCATAGACTCATCGATAACGTTTCGGCTCGCGGCGGCGCTTCATTTTGATAAAGCGTCATGCAACAAGCCCATACATAAAATAGGGGGCTATTCCTTAACGGAAAAGCTGCCGATTGCCAAAACGGGATGGGAAAGCTCCAAGAATGGAGGAATGATGCGACTATGGAAGCGCTCTATTTAGGTTGTTTGGTAGGCGGAGTCCTGTTTACGTTAATCAGCGTCGTGTTCGGGGATTGGATCGGCGACGCGCTGGGCGGTGTGTTCGACGCGTTGTCGTTCGAGTTCCTGCAACCCGTCGTGCTTGCCGGAATGGTTACCGTGTTTGGCGGAGCCGGCATTTTGATCGAGCGTTATGCAGGTTTATCGCCAATGTGGAGCGTATCGGCTTCGGTGCTGTGCGCGCTGCTCTCGGGTCTGCTGCTGTACTTCGGTTACGTAAAGCCGATGCGGGGCAGCGAGAATTCGGTCGGCTACTCGATGAATGATCTGACAGGCCGAATCGGTGAAGTTACCGTGCCTGTTCCGGAAAAAGGCTACGGGGAGGTGTTGGTCAGCATGGGCGGCTCGGGCAACACGCTGCACACGGCTTTCAGCTTCGACGGAGACTGGATTCCGGCAGGCGTCAGGGTGGTCGTCATCGATATCGAAGACGGTACATTGGGCGTAAGCGAACTCGAAAAAACAGAAAAGGGGTTGGAGTAAGATGAACATTTTCGATCAGATTCCGGATTTTGTATTGATTCCGGGTATCGTCGTGGCCGTGCTGCTCGTACTGGGATTAGCGTTTTGGGCCCGTTACAAGACGGTTAGCACGGATGAGGCGATGGTAGTGACCGGTTCATTCCTTGGCAGCAAAAATATTGCCGATGATGAAGCCGGACGCAAGATCAAGATCGTGCGCGGCGGCGGCGCATTCATTCTGCCGATTTTCCAAAAAGCCGAGTATCTGTCGTTGCTGTCGCATAAGCTGGATGTCACAACACCGGAAGTGTATACGGAGCAGGGGGTTCCGGTATTGGCTGACGGCGTTGCGATTATCAAGATCGGCAGTTCGACCGAAGACGTGGCGACGGCCGCCGAGCAGTTCATGGGCAAGCCGATTGAAGCCTTGAAGTCTGAAGCCCAGGAAGTGCTGGAGGGCCATCTGCGTTCGATCCTCGGTTCGATGACCGTAGAGGAAATGTATCGGAACCGCGACCGTTTTGCGCAGGAAGTGCAAAGCGTCGCGGCCCGGGATTTGAAAAAAATGGGTCTGCAAATCGTCTCCTTTACCATTAAAGACGTGCGCGACAAGCATGGGTATCTGGAATCTTTGGGTAAACCGCGTATCGCAGCCGTCAAGCGAGATGCGGAGATTGCGGAAGCCGAAGCGGTACGGGATGCGCGGATTCAAAAGGCACGTGCGGAAGAAGAAGGTCAAAAAGCCGAGCTGATTCGGGATACCAACATCGCGGAAGGCCAAAAGGAAAAAGAATTGAAGATCGCAGCGTTCAAACGCGAGCAAGATACGGCCAAAGCCGATGCCGACCAAGCTTACCTGATCCAGGAAGCGCGGGCGAAGCAGACAGCGGTCGAAGAGCAAATGCGCGTCGAAATGGTTCGCAAAGACCGCGAGATCGACCTGCAAGAAAAAGAAATTCAGGTTCGCCAGAAACAATATGATGCCGAAGTGAAGAAAAAAGCCGACGCGGATCGTTATGCGGTCGAAGTTGCGGCAGAAGCGGACAAAGCTCGTCGTATGCGCGAAGCCGATGCGCATCAGTATTCGATCGAAACACAAGCCAAAGCATCTGCCGAGCAAAAACGCCTCGACGGATTGGCGACAGCCGATGCCGAGCGCGCAAGAGGTACGGCGGAAGCGGACGTTATCCGTTTGCGCGGTCTGGCCGAAGCGGAAGCCAAAGAAAAATTGGCCGAAGCGTTTAAGAGCTACGGCGAAGCGGCGATCCTCGATATCATCGTCAACATGCTGCCAGAGCTGGCAGGCAAGATTGCCGAGCCGATCGCGGCAGTCGACAAGATCACGGTCGTCGATACGGGACGCGGCGAAGGCGGTGGCGCTGCGCGCGTGAGCAGCTATGTGACCGAACTCATGGCGACCGCACCTGAGATGTTGAAAAGCGTATCAGGGCTGGATCTGGAACAGATGATTCAGAATCTGACCGGAGGAAACAAAGCGCCGACCGACGCGCAAGTGGGCGCGAAGCTGGCAGCAGAAAAAGCCGCGAGATCCGAAGCGATTGCGTTAGCAGAACGTCCTACGGATGAGAAAACAGAGTAACTCTCTATCTTGATTAAACGGCTCGGTCCAAGTGATCGGATTTGATGTACAGATGAATAGGTTTTACACCGTTTTCGAATAAGTATGCAAGCGGGGCCGAATCCCGTATTTTCCTAGAGAAAATGCGGGTTGACGGTCCTTTTTTTCATGGGATAGAATTAGGGGATTGTGTGTGGCTCGGCGATTGTGCAGACCGGTATTATCGCTGGCGAAAAGCCGGAAAAGGACGGGAATAAACCTATGAAAAGAAAAGCAGTAACCAAAACGATTACCGATGTCGCGTTTATCGCGCTTGGCGCCTTCATCTTTGCGCTGGCGGTCAATCTGTTCGTTATCCCCAACGACTTCGGAGAGGGCGGGGTAACCGGCGTTACCATCATTTTGTACTATTGGCTTCAATGGTCGCCCGGTCTCGTCAATTTGATTATCAATGGATTTTTGTTGATAATCGGCTATCGTTTTCTGGATAAGAAGACGATTATTTATACAATTTTGGCGGTTGCGTTCAATTCGTTGTTCCTGCATTTGACGGAAGGCTGGGATATCGCTTCGACGGAAAAAACGGTTAATGCGATCTTTGCCGGTATTTTTGCGGGTGTCGGGATCGGCATGATCGTGCGCGTGGGCGGGACGACGGCAGGAACGGTTATTCTGGCTCGTTTGGCGAATAAATATCTGGACTGGAACATTAGTTACGGGCTGCTGTTCTTCGATGTGATCGTCGCCGTAGCCTCGCTGATGGTCATCGAAGTAGAGAACTTCATGTTTACGATCGTGCTGCTCTATGTGGGAACGAAGGTGATGGACTTTATCGTCGAAGGTTTGAATCCGAAAAAGGCGGTCATGATCATTTCCAAGCATCAGCATACAATCGCCGAGCAGGTCAATACGGCGATGGATCGCGGCGTCACGGTATTGTCCGGACACGGCTTTTATACGAAGGAAGCTAAAGAGGTTCTCTATATCGTGATCAGCAAGCAGGAAGTTTCACAGTTGAAAAAGATCGTAAAAAGCGCGGATAAAGATGCTTTTGTTACGATTCATGATGTACGCGACGTATTTGGCGAAGGATTTGTCGATATTTCAAAATAGTATTGAACGAAGTTTGGATAAAGCGCGTAAGCGTGACGCAAAGTTGAATTTCGGACGTTTTTTTGGTAATCTATTCGTCATAATGAGCGGTAACGAAGAGGAGCGGAAGCAAGCGGATGCTGGTGTCCAAAGTCTTGAACAACAATGTCATTATAGCGGACGATCCGCATTACGGCGAAGTGGTCGTCATTGGGAAAGGTATCGGCTTTGGGCGCTCGGAAAAGGATTCGATCGATTCTGAGGCGGCGGAGAAAATGTTTATTTTGCGCAGTCGCCGGGAGCAGGAACAGTACAAGCAGCTGCTTCCCCAAGTCGACGAGAACCTGATTGAGGTCATGAACGAAGCGATCCAGACCATCGGCACTCGGATTGCTTCGCCGCTGAACGAGCATATTCACGTCGCCTTGACTGATCATATTGCCTTTGCACTCAAACGTACGGAGAAGGGAATCACGTTCCAAAATCCTTTTTTATACGAGACAAAGGAAATTTATCCGGAAGAATACGAATTGGCGCAGTATGTGGTCAATTTGATCGAAGAACGCTTAGGTATTGCCCTGGGGCCTGATGAAGTCGGATTTGTCGCTTTGCATATCCATAGCGCGATTACGAACCGTCCGATTACCGAGGTGCGAGGGCATTCCGAGCTGATTGCGGATTTGGTTGATTTGATCGAAGAAAATTTGGAAGGTGGTTTGAACCGGGGCAGTCTTGATTATTCGCGCCTGTTGACCCATCTTCGGTTTGCGATCGAACGGGTCTGTCGCGGGGAAGAAGTTCGTTCTACCGATCGTTTGGCCGAATTGCTCGGAAGGGAATATCCGGAAATGTATTCGCTTGCTTGGAAATTGACCAAAGTGATGGAAAAGCGGTTGGGGCTCCCGGTTTATAAGGCGGAATCCAGTTATTTGACCGTACATTTGCAGCGTCTTGCGGAAAAAGACAATCTCTAAAACGGTTTGTCCGTGCAAGGGCTTGCCAGCTATTTTAGGGAATGCTATAATGACGAACGTAAGCGAACTGAAAACGATCTTTGTAGCGATGTGTTACTGATACGATCAGGCATGAATCGATACGGGAACGAAGAAAATACAAGTAGGAATCAGACTGTGCATTTCGCATGGCTTTTTCACGCTTGATATTTGCTTCTGTTTCTCGTACTATTCATGCCTTTTTTGCGCTTTCGCTTAAATATCGTTGGAAGAATAAATATAGAGGAAGTTGCCCCTATGTTTAAGAGGCTGCTTGAGCTTCTGAAAAAAGCCGGTTCCGGCGTCCGCAAGAGTGAGGGGTCAACGTCTGATCGATCCGGGGAACCGAATGGAGCAGACGAACTGCCGACACAACTATTGTCGGCACTCGGCGGGCAAGACAATGTATTGAATCTGGACGCATGCACCACTAGGCTTCGCGTTCGGGTCGCCGAGAACGGTCAGGTGAATAAGGAGCGTCTCAGGCAGTTGGGAGCGCTCGGCGTTTGGGAGATGGATCACGATGAGGTTCATGTCTTGCTCGGGGCTCGCTCCGACGCGATCAAGTCGCAGATGCAAGCGATTGTGGCAGAGCGCGCGCTGAATGAGGACTCGTTCAGCGTACAAACTGCCAATCATCAGGTCACCGATAGAAGCAAGGCGGAAGGTGAAAGGATCGTTTCGCCGGCCGACGGGGAGCTTCTTGATCTCTCAAGCGTACCCGATTCGTTCTTCTCCCGCCGAATGATCGGTGACGGATTTGCGATACTCCCGTCTTCGGGTCGCATCCTTTCTCCGGTTGGCGGAACCGTGCTTACGGTGTTCCCGGGAAAACACGCCGTTGGAATTTTGTCGGAAGCCGGCACAGAAATTCTGGTTCATATCGGCGTCAATACCGTTAAACTCAAGGGTCAAGGGTTTAATGTATGTGTAGCGGAAGGAGATCGCGTTGCCCCTGGGCAGCCGATCTTGGAAGTCGATCTGGAGGATGTGAAGCAGCACGCCGCTTCGATCATCACGCCTGTCGTCTTCATGAACCTTCCCGGGGAAGCGGCTGTACAGCTGCTGAAGCCAGGCGCGGTCCGAGCTGGTGAACCATCGATCATTCGGATCATGGCAAGAGGCAGTCAAATCTTCAAGTAGCAGGCAAACGTGCAAAATGCATACAAGTCAGCTATAGTTAAGTAAGAACGTTTTACCAACAAACATCACACATTGGAGGAATTCAATCATGGAAAAAACATTCAAAATCGTAGACGAAGACGGTATCCACGCACGCCCGGCAACAGCGCTGGTCAATACAGCCAACAAATTCAAATCGACTGAATCGTTCGCGGAAGCTAACGGCAAACGCGTAACGCTGAAATCGATCCTGGGCGTTCTGTCCCTGGGTCTGGAAAAAGGATCGACACTGACACTGATCACTCAAGGCGAAGAAGAAGCAGAAGCTCTGAAAGCTTTGGAAGACGTTATGGTCGGAGAAGGTCTGGGCGAAGTCAATGCTTAATATTTCCGGAATCGCGGCTTCGGCCGGCATCGCTATCGCAAAAGCGTTTCGCCTGGAGCATCCGGATTATACTGTAACCCAGCAAACGGTCAAAAACGCTGAAGCGGAAATCGCGAAGCTTGACGACGCGCTTGCGAAATCGCAGGTTGAACTGGAGCGCATCAAAGAAAACACGCTGAAAGAACTCGGCGCGCAAAAAGCAGAGATCTTCGAATCGCACCTGCTGATTCTGAACGATCCCGAGCTGATCAGCCCGGTTAAAGACATGATCGTCAACGATCAAGTCAATGCCGACTACGCGCTGAACGAAACGTCCAAGCAATTCGTTTCCATGTTCGAGAACATGAAGAGCGCTTACCTTCAGGAACGCGCAGCGGATATGAAAGACGTGACGAAGCGTATTTTGGGACATTTGCTCGGCTTGAACGTGCAAAACCCTGCCGAAATCAGCGAAGAGGTCATCGTGATCGCGGAAGACCTTACGCCTTCGGATACGGCTCAACTGAACCGTAAATACGTTAAAGGCTTCACAACGAACATCGGCGGACGCACATCGCACTCGGCAATCATGGCCCGCTCGCTCGAGATTCCGGCAGTTGTCGGAACGAAGGACGTGCTGGAACAAGTTCAGCCGGGCGATCTTGTTATCGTTGACGGTCTCGAAGGGACTATCATCGTGAACCCGAGCGAAGAAGTCGTTGCCGAATATCGCGAGAAGCAAGTGAAGTACGACGAGCAGCGTGCAGAATGGCGCAAGCTGCGCGAAGAGCCGACTGTAACAACGGATGGCGTTCACGTTGAATTGGCTGCCAACATCGGCACACCGAACGACGTAGCTGGCGTTCTCGACAACGGCGGCGAAGGCGTAGGCCTGTACCGGACAGAATTCCTGTACATGGGTCGCGACAAGCTTCCTTCCGAAGACGTGCAGTACAATGCTTACAAAACGGTACTTGAGAAAATGGAAGGCAAACCGGTCGTTGTCCGCACGCTTGATATTGGCGGCGACAAAGAGCTTCCTTATCTCGAACTGCCTAAAGAAATGAACCCGTTCCTGGGCTTCCGCGCGGTGCGCCTGTGCCTGGATCGCACGGATATCTTCCGCACTCAGCTTAGAGCTTTGCTGAGAGCAAGCGTTCACGGCGATCTGCGCATCATGTTCCCGATGATCGCGACCCTGGTCGAGTTCCGCCAAGCCAAAGCGCTTCTTGAAGAAGAACGCGAGAACCTGAAAAATGAAGGCACTCCGGTAGCGGAAAACATCCAGCTCGGCATCATGGTCGAAATTCCTTCGACTGCCGTACTGGCTGATCAATTCGCCAAAGAAGTGGACTTCTTCAGCATTGGCACCAATGACCTGATCCAATACACCATGGCTGCCGACCGCATGAACGAACGCGTGTCGTACCTGTACCAACCTTACAACCCTTCGATCCTGCGCCTTGTTGACATGGTCATCAAAGCCGCGCACAAAGAAGGCAAGTGGGCGGGTATGTGTGGCGAAATGGCCGGCGATTCTGTCGCTATTCCGCTGCTGCTCGGTCTGGGCCTCGACGAATTCAGCATGAGCGCGACTTCCATTCTGCCAGCGCGCAGCCAAATCTCCAAACTGTCCCGCGCGGACATGCAGGAGCTGGCAGCGAAGGCACTGGAATGCTCGACGGCTGAAGAAGTCGTAGCGCTGGTTGAAGCGATTCAAGTTTAATTCAGACGCAAGACGCATTTCGCACGATCCGTTTCGACCCGTACTTTGATCGCGTTCGATATGAGCTTTGCGTTCGAATCGAACATGGTTACGGTCATGGTACTGTACGATCTCTGTCGCTCCGGCGTGCGCGCCGAGCATTTTGGCACGCCGAAGCTGCGTCCGTCCGGTTCCCTTATGGGAGCCGGATTTTTTTGTTGCGTGGAAATAAGAGGATTTGAGATTAGAAAGAAGCGTATAAGAAGATCGCGAGGAGATCCAGAAGTTTTTGAATTTTACTGGAGTCGTAGCCACTAGCATCGATCGACATGAATGGTAAGTTGTATGTTATACAAGAATGTGCAGTCGAAAGGAGAAGAAAAAGGGGCGAAGTTGCAAAAAATACAACAATTTCGCTCAATTTATCACAAGTCGCTCTGATTTATGATAACAATGTTGTATTCTTTACAATTTGAAAGAAGAAAATAGAGCGAATGAAGCGAGTATCTTGCATAATCTGCAACTTTCTTCAACTGCATTGACGAAAAGGCAATGTAGCTGTGCGAATTTTTGCCTTATAACAGCTATCTGTAATTTCGATAATCATGCTTCATTGACTGAGCTGCTCAGATCATATCGTGTATTTGCATGATACTTATGACTCGTAAGCGCATCACTTATAAATACAAAAAAGCCTCCCTTTAGGGAAGGCTCAATGTGTCGAAAAAGTCTAGCGTAGCTGGAAGTCAGAAGGCGGAGAGAGAAATTCAGTGAAATACAGGATTTCGAAGAAAACCTGCGGTAACATTCAGTGCGATGTTGACGCCTTTGAACTTGGAAAATTCCTTATTCAAATCTAATCCATTTTCCGAGTGAGACAGCGTCTGGTGAAGCAATTCGAAGAAATGCACTTCGGAAGCCTATGCTGGCAATTTCTCTCGGAGCCTTATGGCTTCCCGCGCCACCGTAACTTTCACGACAAAATGAAGCCTCCCCTCTAAGGAAGGCTTCAACGACCAAACTACCACAAACTCTGAATATTCACGCCTTTCGGCTCCGCCTGCGGATCGCTTTCGTTGATATGGTCGTAGAACATCACGCCGTTCAGATGATCCAGCTCATGCTGCATGACGATCGCCGGATAACCTTTGAGTTTTAGCAGCAGTTCTTTTCCGTTCTCGTCGTAAGCTTTCAGCTTGATTTTTTCATAGCGTGGCACGATGCCTTCGACCGGGCGATCCACGGACAAGCAGCCTTCGCCGTCCGGCAAATACGTCATCGCGGCGGAATGGCTGACAATCTTCGGATTGAATAGCTTATATTCGTACAGGGTTGGATTTTCTTCTTCCATAACGTCTGTGAACAGCACCGCGAACATTCGGCGATCCACGCCGACCTGGTTAGCGGAAATGCCGACGCCCGGACGCAGTCCGTACTTTTCGGCCAGTTCATCGTCTTGGCTTTCGTGAAGATAACGCATCATGGCATCCATTGCGTTGCGATCTGCGTCAGAGAGAGGGAATTTCACTTCCTCGACCTTGCGGCGTAAAATCGGATCGCCTTCGCGGATCACGTCTTTCATCAAAATTCGGTAACCTTTATCGGTGAGTGACATAATCGGTATAACCCTCAACTTCCTGAATATTTGTAGATGAAAATAGAATGGGTGTCCGCTTCGACTGATGGATGGCAGATAACCCTTTTTCTATTATGAAGCGCCGGAAACAAAAAGAAAAGCCACTTTGCCGGATTTTCCGGAAAAGTGGCCCGCCACAACAAAAGCCATGCATAGGGACGGATAAAGGATCGTTCAGAGGATACGCGTTGTTTCCCTGCTTTGAACAACCGCTTAACACCGGTTTAACTGCAAGCGCAGTTGAGTACCGGCTTACGCGCCGCGTTCGTCTCGTCAAGACGAGTGACTGGCGTGGTATATGGCGCGTTAAGCAGCAGTTCCGGATCTTCTTCCGCTTCTTTGGCGATGCGGATCATCGTGTCGATAAAGCCGTCAAGCGTTTCTTTGCTTTCCGTCTCGGTCGGTTCGATCATGATGCATTCTTCGACGTTGAGCGGGAAGTAGATGGTTGGCGGGTGGTACCCGAAGTCGAGCAGACGTTTCGCGACATCCAGCGTGCGCACGCCGTATTTTTTCAAACCGCTGCCGCTCATGACGAATTCGTGCTTGCAAGGTCCCGCGAACGGAACTTCATAATAATCTTTTAGACGGGCCATCATATAGTTCGCGTTCAGCACGGCACACTCGGACACGCGGCGCAGGCCGTCCGGGCCGTAGGTGCGGATATAGGTGTAGGCGCGAACGAGAATACCGAAGTTGCCGTAAAAGGCTTTGACGCGGCCGATCGAATTCGGCGAAGCTTCTGCGAAGTCATAAGATCCGTCTTCCAGCTTCTCAATGACCGGAGCCGGGAGATAAGGAACCAGAATTGATTTGACACCGACCGGACCTGCGCCAGGACCGCCGCCGCCGTGCGGGGTGCTCATCGTTTTATGCAGATTCAGGTGAACGACGTCGAAGCCCATATCGCCCGGACGCGTAATGCCCATGATCGCGTTGGAGTTGGCGCCGTCGTAATAAAGCAGACCGCCTGCTTCGTGCACGATCTCGGCGATTTCGACGATTTGCTCTTCGAACAAACCGAGCGTACTCGGGTTGGTCAGCATCAGCGCGGCGGTATCCGAGCCGACGGCCGCTCTCAGCAGATCCAGGTCGACCATGCCTTTGGCGTTCGAAGGAATCGTCACCGTCTCGAATCCGGCAACGGTGGCACTGGCCGGGTTCGTACCGTGCGAAGAGTCGGGAACGATGACTTTGGTGCGCTTTTCGCCGCGGGCTTCGTGGTAGCTGCGGATCATCATCAGGCCGGCCCATTCGCCATGCGCGCCTGCTGCCGGTTGGAGCGTCACTGCATCCATTCCGGTCAATGCGGCCAGATCGGTTTGGAGCGTGTGCATCAATTGAAGCGCACCCTGTACGCTGGATACAGGCTGATACGGATGAATTTTGGCGAAGCCCGCATAGCGAGCCACGTCTTCGTTGATTTTCGGATTGTATTTCATCGTACAAGAGCCGAGCGGGTAAAATCCGTTGTCCACGCCGAAGTTGCGACGGGACAGCCCGGTGTAGTGACGGATAACATCGACTTCAGACACTTCCGGCAAAGCTGCGGCGTCGCTGCGCTTGAACTCGTCAGGCAGCCAGGAGGAGACTTCATCTTCGGTTGTCGGTACATCACATTCCGGCAGCGAATAAGCGACGCGTCCGGGCTGACTCAGTTCAAAGATCAGGGCACAATCTTCTTTGGCATCGACAAGGGTTGGCGCTGTCAGATCGAGGCTTGTATTCATAGACTTCCCTCCAAAATTTCCGCGAAGCGGTCGATGTCTTCTTTTGAACGTTTTTCCGTAACGGCAATCAGCATAACGGAATCTAGCTCCGGATATGCCCGGGACAGATTGTATCCGCCAATGAAGCCTTCTTCCAGCAGCTTTTCGTTCAGGGCATTCACATCGGTGCCTTCAGGCAGCTTCAGTGCAAATTCATTAAAGAACGGCGAGGAGAAAGCAAGTTCCACACCTTCGATCGCACTCAACTGTTTGGCTGCGTAGTGCGACTTTTTCAGGTTAAGGTCACATACATCGATCAATCCTTGACGTCCCATGATGGAAAGGTACACGGAGGCCGACAGCGCGAGCAGGGCTTGGTTGGAGCAGATGTTCGATGTCGCTTTGTCGCGGCGGATATGCTGCTCGCGAGCCTGAAGCGTCAACACGAAGCCGCGTTTGCCGTTTTTATCCGTAGTCTGACCGACGATCCGGCCCGGGATTTTGCGCATCAAGGCTTTGGATACCGCGAAGTATCCGCAAGTCGGGCCGCCGAACGAACCGGAGATGCCGAGCGGCTGCGCGTCGCCGACCGTGATATCCGCGCCGAGCTTGCCCGGAGCTTCCAGCAGGCCGAGCGAGAGCGGATTAGCGCCCACGACGAGCAAGCCTTTTTGCGCATGAACGAGATCGCTGATCGCCCGAACGTTTTCCACCGCGCCGAAGAAGTTCGGAGATTGCACCAACACAGCCGCCGTATCGCCGTCGATCAACGATTCCAGTTTGCCCAGATCGGTTACGCCGTTATCGAATCCGACTTCGACGACTTCGATCCCGAGGCCGTAAGCGTAGGTGCGCACGACTTCACGGGTTTCCGGGTGTACGGTGGAAGCAACCACGATCTTTTTGCGACGGGTAGCCGCGCTTGCGAGCGATGCCGCTTCAGCCATTGCCGTCGCGCCGTCGTACATGCTGGCGTTCGCGACTTCCATGCCCGTCAGCTCGCAAATGTAGGATTGGAACTCGAAGATCGCCTGCAACTCGCCTTGGCTGACTTCCGGTTGGTAAGGCGTGTACGCGGTATAGAATTCCGAGCGGGAAATGACATGGTTGATGACGACCGGAACCTGATGATCGTACAGTCCCGCGCCGAGGAAGCTGGCATAGCGGTCGCTGTCGGCGTTTTTGCCCGCGAGCTGTGTCATATGGCGCAGCAGCCCGGCTTCGTCCAAAGCGGACGACATGGGCAGCGTACCTTCGTAACGAACGTTTTTCGGAATATCGACAAACAGGTCCTCGATGCTTTCGGCGCCGACGGCGGCGAGCATGTCGCGTTCGTTCTGCTGCGTCATTGGAATATAGCGGTGCTTCTTCAAGGCGTGTTCACTCCCTTTTCGGATTGTTGAATCAGAGCTTTGTGAGCCGGCGTATTTTTATAAAAAGGAGCTTTGACCACTTCGGCTTTCAGCTTTTTGCCGCGAATTTCGACTTCGACCTGCGTACCGATCGGCGCGAATTCCGCTTCGATCAACGCCAAGGCGAGGTTGCGTTTCAAGGTCGGGGATTGGGTTCCCGTGGTCACCTCGCCGATCTGACGCTCTCCCGAAAATACGGGATAGTGCGAACGCGCGATGCCGCGATCGATCATTTCCAGGCCGACCAGCTTGCGCGGCACGCCGGCTTCTTTTTGCGCGGCGAGCGCTTCGCGTCCGATAAAGTCGCCTTTGCCCAGCTTCACGAAGTAACCCAGTCCCGCTTCCAACGGGGTGATATCCGCCGAGAGTTCCTGACCGTACAGCGGAAGCTTGGCTTCGAAGCGCAGCGTATCGCGTGCCCCGAGACCGCAAGGCAGCAGACCGAATTCTTCGCCGGCCGCGATCAGATCGCGCCAAATGTTCGCAGCGAATTCGGGAGCGGCATAAATCTCGAATCCGTCTTCGCCGGTATATCCGGTACGCGAGACATGCGCCATCGTACCTTCAAACACCCCTGTTTCGATAAAATGGAACGGCTTGAGCTCGTCGAGCGCAGGCTCGTTGCAGACTTTTTTGAGAATCTGCAATGCGGCCGGACCTTGCAGCGCAATCAGCGCCGTACCTTCGGAAACGTCGCGGAAATCTACCGACTCCGGCTTATGCGAGAGTATCCATGCCGCGTCCTTTTCAATATTCCCGGCGTTGACGACCAGCATATAATGCCCTTCGCGGATCTTGTACACCAGCAAGTCGTCCACAACGCCGCCGTTTTCATAGCACATGAAGGTATAGACGGCTTGGCCGACTTCCAAGGAATCCATATCGCCTGTCGTCAGCTTGGAAAGGAATTCACGCACGCCTTCGCCACTCAAAATAAATTCGCCCATATGCGATACATCGAAAAGTCCTGCACGCTCGCGTACCGCTTCATGCTCTTTTTGAATGCCGTAGAACTGTACAGGCAGCTCCCAGCCGCCGAAGTCAATGCAGCGCGGCTCGCCGGTTTCCGCATACAGCGGGTAAAGCGGGGTTCGCTTGAGAGAAGTCATCGTTTCAAAGTCTCCTTGTGAATCGAATTTGGTGTTTCCAACCATCAAAAAAGGACAGATGCCCAAAGACCGACCCCTTTCCCGCAAAATGGGGAAGAAGGGTCCAGTCGTAAGGGCTCTGTCCTTGATACCTGAGAGTTACCCCGCTTCGTTAAAGAAACAGGTTTCCCCTTGGGTGATCCGCCTGCGCGAAAGGTCTCAGCCTGTTCACGCGCGGATGCTCTCCAGAGTGGCGTCCGGCAAAGGTCCTTTTGCCTGAGAGATTCACCGCGATCCTGTCGCATCCGGCTTACTCCTTCGGCGGTACCCGCGATCGCGTAAGCGTCCGGTACTCTCTCCCTGTGCTTTCATTCGCCTATGCGAATATCGTGCAACGTTCGTTTTTTGCCAAATGCAGATCAAATGCTTTATCCTAATTATTAAGGGATGCGCCTGCGTGTTGTCAACAAAAGTTTGAATTTTACGAAAAATATTGTGAGGAACATTGACACGCCAAATAGGCTGCTTTAAGCTAAAGGCGCGGAAAATTCCCGAACAAGTAAAAGTTTGAACACGCCGAATGTTCGGCAATACAGCGAAATGGAGCGAAGTAGACGATGAGCGAAGTGAAAGCAGGTCTGTACTATACCAAGGATCACGAATGGGTGGAAAAGCTGGCTAACGGCAATCTGCGTCTGGGCATTACCGATTTCGCGCAGCATCAGCTTGGCGATATCGTATTTGTTGAACTGCCGGAAGAAGGAGCGGCTGTTGCGGCGGAAGCAAGCATCGGTTCGATCGAGTCGGTTAAGACCGTATCCGATCTGTTCTGCCCGGTTGGCGGAACGGTTGCAGCGGTGAACGGAGCTTTGGAAGGCGAGCCTGAATTGGTCAACAGCGCGCCTTACGGCGACGGTTGGATGATTGAGATCGCGCCGGACGGCGAAGCGGAAGGACTGCTTGCAGGGCTCCTCACTCCTGAACAGTACGAAGCGGAGCAAGCGGACTAAGTACTTTGACCGCATCAAATTTAAGGGTTGCGTCCATCGGAAACACGCAAGGTTCAAGCGGGTTTCCGATGGACGTAACCTAACCTCTTAAGCGGTCATGGTACTAAGTACTTTATCAACGCTAAGCATAAAAAAGGGCGGCAATCCACGGTGCGAAAAACACTATGGGGTGCTGCCCGTTTTGACGTTCCGTGCGGAAAAGGAGGAGATGGCATGCCGGAAGGACCATTGATGTTAGAAGAATGTCAACCTGCGTTAACAGAAGAAGACTTGGATCAAGTGGAGCAGAAACTGGGTTATCGGCTGCCTGCGTCGGTGCGAGCTCATTATCTGCGCTTTAACGGAGGCTACCTGCCGGAAGAACAGATGGAGCGTCAACAGTTGGCTTTTGGCGGGTTCAATCCGATTCGCTACGGAGCATTGCCTGCCGAGCAGTTATATCAGGACTTGTTGGAGTCTTTTTCGGAGCTGGCGGGCTGGTTTCCGTTCGCTTACGATCAAGGAGGAAACTGTTTCCTGGTTGATCTGGATGAAACGCGCAGTCCGGAAACCGTCCGGATTTGGTTAATGGATGCTCGGGAGTTGGCCGAGGTGACGGATTCCTTTGACAAGTTTATAACGGTTCTTAGCCAAGTATGATTGATTCGTTGTCCTTTTTTCAAACATGTCCTAATTGTCATGTCACATTGTGCTGGTTTATGATGGAGAATAAGCAATCAACACTGATCAAGCAAACATGCGGTACGTTGTCTCACTTCAAAAGGAGGAGAATGGCTTGAACGGAAAAACAGCACTTGTAACAGGCGCTAACGCGGGTATGGGATTGGCAACCTCGATCGAACTGGTACAGCGGGGATATCGGGTTCTGATGCTGTGCCGCAATCGGGAACGGGGCGAAAAAGCGCTGCGCGAGGTGGAAAACGCGGGAGGAAACGGTTCAGCCGAGCTTGTATTGGGCGATCTTGCAGAATTGTCTTCGATTCGAAACTTCGCGGACGACATTCACGGGCGCGTATCCAGCCTGGATGTATTGATTAATAATGCTGGCGTAATCAGTCCCAAGCGGCAGGAAACGAAGGATGGCTTCGAGCTTGCGCTCGGCGTTAATCACCTGGGACATTTTCTGGCAACGAATCTCCTGCTGGATCTGGTACAGGCTGCCGACCGCGGCCGAATCGTCGTTGTCGCTTCCGGTGCTTACAAAGCGGGCCGCATTCATTTCGAAGATCCGCATTTACGTCAAAGCTATAATGTAATCAAATCATACGGCCAGTCCAAGCTTGCTAATATTTTATTTGCGCGCGAATTGGCACTGCGAACCTATGATTCCGGAATAGCCGTTAATGCGCTTCATCCCGGTGCGGTATTGACGCAGCTTGGCATCGACCGCGGCACTGGATTTGGACAAGGTGTATACCGTGCGCTCGGCAAGCTGCCTTCGTTCCAGACGCCTGCGGAAGGGGCTTCGACGGCTGTTTATCTGGCGGATCGTCCCGAAGTCGAAGGGATATCGCGCGAGTATTTTTACCGCAGTCAGCCCAAAAGCCTCGACCGCAAAGCGGAAGATGATGAAGTCGCAGCCAAGCTTTGGGCATGGAGCGAGACTGAGGTCGGCTTGCGCTAGATATCATAGATACAATAAGAAAAGAAGTTTGAACTATGGAAAAGGGGACAGCAACATGACGACATCCAACGAAACAACATCCAATGAACAGCCGCTGATCGAACTGGCTGCATTCGAAGACCTGCCCGCGATTGTGGACATCTACAATTCCACCATTGCCGGACGCATGGTCACCGCCGATCTTGAACCGATTACGGTTGAAAGTCGTCATGCCTGGTTTGAAGAACATGAACCGTCCCGCAGACCCCTTTGGGTGATGCGGCAAAACGGGCGCGTGCTCGCTTGGGTCAGTTTGCAATCCTTCTATGGACGTCCCGCTTACAATGCGACGGCCGAGGTCAGTATTTACGTGGACGAGTCGCTGCGCGGAACCGGGGCGGGCAGCCGCCTGTTGCAAAAGGCAATCGATGAAAGTCCTGCGCTCGGCGTTCATACGCTGCTCGGCTTCGTGTTCGGGCATAACGCGCCAAGTCTGGGATTGTTGAAAAAATACGGCTTTGAATCTTGGGGGAATCTGCCGCGCGTAGCTGTGCTGGACGGGATTGAACGGGATCTTGTGATTCTTGGCTTGCGTCTTAGCGAATAAACGCTGCAAATCGCACACGGGAAAAGTACGGAGTGTCGATGACACTCCGTTTTTTTCATCCACGAATAAATCGACAGTATTAATAAGAAAGTATAGAAGTTTGTGCGTCCTCGGGTACTTTTTCGTCCAAATATAAAGTAGCTCAGGTCAGCAAGGATGTGCGCATCGTGGGTTAGGCGAGTTATTTTCGTCGATAGGAGAACGCACAAGCGCTCAGAAACATTTTGCAGTTGTTTACGGAAAACTAAAATCCAGCAAAATCTGCATCCGTCGAGGTTTGAAGACATGCCCTAGAGAATGGGGACATATAACAGGCTTTTCTTTTCTTGCAGAACGAATGTTTGGTAAAATGGGGATAGTACCTTTTAGTGTGGTCAACGTACTGGATACGAAGATTTAAACAAGGGGTGAACGATATGGCCGATATGCTGAGCTTTAACGATACACTGGATTGTCCGGATTTCGAAGCTTACCCTTATGGGGATCTGGGGCTGACGTTTTCCCCGCAATACAGCACGTTTAAAGTCTGGGTGCCTGGTGCGGAAAAGGTTCGGGTAGCCTTGTATGAAGATGAAGGACAGTATGACAAGGCGGGACGAGTCAACGATCATTCCGGCGGCCGGGAGCTGACGATGGAAGAAGACGAGTACGGCGTATGGAGCATCGTCGTGCCCGGCGATCTGGAAGGGCATTATTACATGTATCATATTACTTACAAGATCGGTGAGCATGAGAAAAGCCGTTACGTTGTCGACCCTTACGCCAAAGCCGCCTCGGCCAACGGTCAGCGCGGAGCTATCGTTAACATGAAGCGTACCGATCCCGAAGGATGGGAAAGCGATATTCGCCCCCCGCTGAGACATGCCGTAGACTCGGTCGTTTACGAGCTGCACGTGCGTGACTTCTCTTCTTCTGAAGATGCGAAAATGAATCATTCGGGCCAATATTTGGCGTTTACGGAAAAAGGCATTCGCACCAAGGAAGGGCGCAAGATCGGGATCGACCATTTGGAGGAGTTAGGCGTTACGCATGTCCATCTGCTCCCCGTGTACGATTTTTGCACGGTCAACGAATGCGATGTGACGCCTGAATCTTATAACTGGGGCTACGACCCGCAAAACTATAACGTACCCGAGGGTTCGTACGCCTCGGACCCGCACAACCCGGAATCGCGTATTCGCGAGTTGAAAAAGCTCGTTCAGGCGCTGCACGCCCGCGGAATCCGCGTTGTGGTGGACGTCGTGTTCAACCATACGTTTTCGGTGGAGGACGGCCCGTTCGATCCGGTCGTGCCGGGTTACTTTTACCGCTTCAACAAATACGGCCAGCTCAGCAACGGCTCCGGCGTCGGCAACGAGCTGGCTACCGAACGTCCGATGGTGCGAAAATACATCCTCGATTCGCTGCTGTATTGGGCGGAAGAGTATCACGTTGACGGCTTTCGTTTCGACTTGATGGGACTGATCGACACCACGACGATGCGGACGGTCGCGTCGGTGCTGCACGAAAAAGTCGATCCGACCATCCTGATTTACGGCGAGCCGTGGACGGCGCTGGATTCCCCGCTGCGCGAGTTGACGCTCAAAGGCGCGCAGCAGGGAGGCGGCTTTGCGGTCTTCAACGACAACTTCCGAAATGCGCTCAAAGGCGACGGGGACGGTTGGGGAACCGGCTTCGTCAGCGGCGCGCCGGGCAAAGAAGGCGAGATCGCGCAGGGGCTTCGCGGAGCGGTGCACGATTTCGCGGCCGAACCTGCGGAGAGCGTCAATTACGTCACGGCGCACGATAACCTGATTTTATGGGACAAGCTGATCAAATCCCGGGGTAACTGGGAAGAAACAGGCTTTTTATCTTTCCATGACGGACAACCTTCGCGGGGACTGACGGCGGCCCAGGCGGTCGAAGCGAGTGATCCTTACGTCATGCTAAACGATATCGACCCGCTGGAGCATCATTTGGTGAAAAGGCAGCTGTTGGCGTACGGGCTTGTGCTGACGGCGCAAGGGGTGCCGTTCATCAGCGCGGGCGACGAACTGCTGCGCAGCAAGTTCGGCGACCATAACAGTTACCGCAGTCCGGACGTCATCAACGCGATCCGTTGGAACAACAAAGACCGCTTCCACGGCGTGACGGATTATATCCGCGGCCTGATCGAGCTTAGACGCTCGCACCGCGCTTTTCGGCTGAAGACGCGCGGCGATATCGAAAAGCATATGGATGTCTTCCGAATGCACGGCGGTGTCGTCGGTTTTATGCTGAACGACCATGCGGGCGGAGATCTATGGAAAACGATCGTCGTCGTGCATAACGCGTCGGAATCGGAGCAAACGATCGAACTGCCGCCGCGCGGCCGTCCGTGGAAGATCGTGGTCGATCATCGCCAAGCCGGTACGCAGGCGTTAGCGGAATCTTCCGATTTCGTGCATGTGCCCGCTCTTTCGAGCATGGTGCTTTATGACGAAGAAGACGACTATAAGCCGGACCCGGCGCTGTTGGAGTGGGAAAATATGCCGGGAGTCGTTCAGCCCGGCGAAAAGCTGTTCTTGCGCGCGACCGTGCGCGATCAGCGCGGTCGGAGAATGCCGGAAGCCGAAGTCTCCTACCATTCGTCCGACCCGGAAAAAATCATTATTCGGCGCGACGGATCGGCCTGGACGATCGGAATGGGGCGCGCGCTCATTACCGCCGTATGCGGCGATATGCGCAGCAGCACGGCCATTCTGATCGAGCGCCGCACGGTGCACCAGATCGGAATCACGATGGAAGAAGGCGTGCAGCGTCTTTATGTGGGACGCAGCCTCAAACTTCAAGCCGAGCCCAAAGACCCGTTCGGCAATCCGATGTCGGCTTCGCGCCTCGAATGGCGTTCCAGCGATGTCGGAATCGCGACAGTCAACCAGGCAGGAAGGGTAACGGGCATCCGTCCCGGCCGAGCGGTGATCTCCGTTTTCGGCGACGGCGTACAGGCTCAATTGGCCCTGAAGGTGCGCGAATACGAGCAGCGTCGGCTGATTTTGGAATACGAACGCGAAGATCATGATTACGCGGGCTGGAATTTATGGATGTGGGGCGCGGCTTTCGGCAGCCGCCGCGTAGACTTCGTCGACATCGGCGAAGACAAAGCGTCCGCATTGCTTGAAGTCGCCCCGGACGTGCTGAGTCTTGGCTTTATCGTTCGACATGAAGAGTGGGAGAAAAAGGACATTGCGGCCGACCGCTATATCGATCTGGGCGCGATCACCGGAGACTGGGTGCGTATCCGTATCCGCAGCGGCGAATTCCGCGTCTCGGCGGAAGCACTGGAAGAAAGCGCGATTCCGGCCGAGCAGGAAAAGTTCGCGAGACTGGAACTGGAAGCCGCGGAGCGGGCCGCAGCCGAAGAATCAGCGCGGGCCGACAAGGAAGCGGAGGAACTTCCGCCGGAAACCGACCGAGCTTTCATCGGCGAACCGAGCGACGGAACTGCCTCGTCGGACTCTTCGACGCAAGACGCGGACTCCGCGTCCGACACCGATACTACCGAACCGGAATCTTCTTCCCCAACCGACGACGCCCCCAAAAGCGACGTCGATCGCGGTGCAGGAATCTGATTCCGCGAGCGAAATTTGGATCGCAATGAAAACTTTTTAAAGCAATAAGCGCACTAAAAAAGCCCCGGAAACTTTCGTCCGGGGCTTTTCTGTATCCAAATTTTTGACCGCAACACAACATATGCTTGCGAAAAATTCAGTATACAGCGGCTTAAACAAAAAGCCGCAATGATTTATATTTCTTCCCTTTTACCCCTACCTCCGAGCGAGACGCCAAGCGAAGGGAAAATTTCAGTGAAAGACGCCTTTGAACTGGGAAAACATCCGCTAAAAATTTCAATCGACTTTTCCAAGTGAGACAGCGTATTGAACGAAATTTTCCCGCAGCGCCGTTCGTTCTCACTCGTTGAGGTACACCGCTTTGCCCGTCCGCGCCGACTCGTAGATCGCTTCGAGAATCTCGGACACCACGCAAGCCTGCTCCGGCGTAACCGTCGGCGTCAGGTCATTTTCGATGGCGTCAATCCAACGGTACATTTCCAGATCGGAGTCGCTTTCCGCTTTGCCTTCGTAGAACGCGACGCCGCCGGAAGACAGATCGACTTCTTTCGTATATAGACGTCCGAACTCCTCGCCGTTAATACGCAAGCCGCCTTTCATGTCCGCTCCGCCTTCGCTGCCGCTGAGGCTGCATTTGGCTTCGTCCACGTCCAGCGAATTGATCGCCCAACTGGATTCCAGCACTACGGTGGCTCCGTTTTCCATCACGATCATGCCGAACGCGGAATCTTCCACCTTGAACTTCTCCGGGTCCCACGGTCCCCAGGCATTCGCTGCGTTCTCGCGTTGGGACAACTCATGGTATTTGGTGCCCAGTACGACTTTCGGTTTGTAGTTGTCCATCATCCACAGCGTGAGGTCCAGCGCGTGGGTACCGATATCGATCAACGGACCGCCGCCTTGCTTTTCTTCATCGAGGAATACGCCCCATGTCGGAACGGCTCTGCGGCGAATCGCATGAGCTTTCGCATAATAGATATTGCCGAGCGTGCCCGCTTCGCAAATCTTTTTCAAATGCTGGCTGTCGCGGCGGAAACGGTTGTTGTAGCCGACAGTCAGCTTTTTGCCGGATTTTTTTGCCGCTTCGACCATTTGACGGGCTTCGGCTGCCGTTTTGGCCATCGGTTTTTCGCACATGACGTGCTTGTCCGATTCGAGAGCCGCTATGGAAATTCGCGCGTGCGATTCGTTCGGCGTCAGCACGTGGACGATATCGATGGAACCGTCCTTCAGCAATTCGGTATAGTCGCTGTATACGTTTGCGCCTTCGGCGCCGTATTTGGCTGCGGCTTCTTCAGCACGCTCCAGAACCAGATCGCAGAAGGCGACCAGCTCGACGTTTTTCAATTTGCTCAGACTCGGAAGATGCTTGCCGTTGGCAATACCGCCGCAGCCGACGATACCGATTTTATACGTTTTACTCATGAAGATTCACCTCGTGTTTGGAATGGGAAAAAAGGGAGATGGGAGCTTCTGCCGGCTGACGATGCAGCTCGGATTGTTTCGCTCTTCGATAGACGGAAGGCGACATGCCCATGCGTTTGCGAAAAACGGTGTGCAGATAAGCAGCGGTCGAGAATCCTTCCAGTTCGGCAATGCGTTCGATCGACAGGCTTCCGGTTCGCAGACGGTCGCAGACCGCACGCAACCGAATATCTTCCAGCACGCGGCTGAACGGCCGGGTTGGATCGATATCACGGAAAATACGCTGAAGCTGACGGGCGCTGAGATCCAGCTTTTCCGCGACGTCTTCCAGGCGAAGCCCGGACGTGTAGTTGGCTTCCATATAACGCACGGCGTATTCGTAGCGGTAGACTACCATGTCGCGACTAGGCGCTTCCGTTCCGACGTCGCCCGAATCGTAGGCTTGAATCGTTTTCAGCAAAATCGAGATGACCTGCATGCGAATATCCGTATAGTAGCCGATGCGCTTGCTTTCGCACGCTTCATACGCATCCAAAAAACACGGCATGGCGCCGTAGCTGTCCTGAGCGGGTCTGGGCGGAAGCGCGTTCAGTTTCTGCATGCATTCTTCCGCTTCTGCGGCTTCCCACGGATCGACGGACGGATGGGTCTTGGGAACGATGTCCAGGTGCAGGCATAACTCTTCCATCGCTTGCTGCGAATCGGCTTCTTGGTAGTGCATGACGCCGGGACCGGTCAGATAAAGCATGCCTTCCGACAAGGAATAGGGCTGATCGCCAAGGATGACCCGACCCGCTCCGCGCGGAATAAAATGAAATTCGTAGGTCGAGTGATTGTGAAAGCTGATCACGCGCCCCGGTTCGAACGATGTAAGGTGGAAGCGCAGCACGCGAATCTCGTAGTGACCCCACGTCACCGCAATCTCAAGCCGCTCCAGCAGGTCGCTTTTTTCAAACATCGTCTCGTAAGGAAAAGGCGCGGCATGCGCAATAGGTCCAGTCATGTTAACCGTTCAGCTCTTGCGGGGAAACGACAGTACCCTTTTTCGCCGAGCGATTGGCTGCTTCCATCAGACGCGTAAGCTGGATCGCCGCGGCTATGTTTTCCGAAGCGAGCGTATCTTCTTGGATATGGCGAACCCATTGCTCGAACGCACTTTCGCGGTTGGCAGGCAACGGCTGTTCCGTCCATTCGGCAGCCGTTTCGTCCCGCTTCGAACGAAGCAGCAGCTTGCTGTCCGGCGTGCCGTACAAAATAGTTCCTTCCGTTCCGTGCACTTCAACCGCGAACGGGGAGTATGCGTTAACGAAGCCGGCTTCGACCGAAGCGATTGCGCCCGACGCGGTGAACAACGTGGCCAGCGCGTTGTCTTCGACTTCTTTGCCCGTTATGTAGCCGAAGTTGGCGCTGACGCCGGTGATCGGTTCCCCGAGGAACAGCGCGGACAGATACATCGGGTGACAACCCAGATCGATCAATGCCCCGCCGCCGCACTGCTCCGCATTGTAGAAATGCTCCGGCAGCCAGTTCGCGAGCGCGCCGTCATGCGACAATCTGGCCCGGACATACGTGACTTGGCCCAACAATCCGCGTTCCAAGATATCCTGAATCGCCAGCGTATAGCCGTCGTTCAGACGAGGCAGCGAGACCGTCAATTTGATGCCTGCTTTTTGCGCTTCCGCGATAATCTCGTTCACTTCTGCTTCGGTGGGAGCGATAACCTTTTCCGTAAAAATATGCTTGCCCGCGCGAGCGGCGGCGATCATGACTTCTTTATGTCGGTTGGTCGGTGCATCTACGATAACTGCGTCCACTTCGTCCGAAGCCAGCAGTTCATCCAATGTTTCGTAGTAAGGCACACCAAGCTTTTCGGCTGCTTCGCGACCTCTTTTCGGAATCTCATCCCATACGGCCGTAATCTCCGTGTCGGGGTGAGCCTGCGCTTGACCGATGTAATCCCAAGCATGTACATGCCACAGACTGACTTTGCCTATGCGAATTCCCAATGTATAACCCTCCTGTACGCGATATCCAACATTCTGACATTTCCATACTTAAAATAGCACAGGAAAACGGCTAATTCACTAAAAGCATACGACATTTAACCTTCAATATTGCGACAGTGATTTAAAAGTTTTTTTGTTATTTAAGATTTGCCTTCTACCTAAAAACATTCGCTGTTTAGCTGAGTCTTTTTTCGGTTATCCCCTAAGAAGAATGGCGAGGAGGAGAGCAATGGAGGCCAAAGAAAACGTAATCAATGCAGCCGAGACCAAACAAAGTATCGGGCGAGACTGGAAGGAAGGCGTGTTGTATCAGTTATATCCGCCGAGTTTTAAAGACAGCAACGGCGACGGGTGGGGAGATATCGGCGGGATGTTGGAAAAGGTGGACTATCTGGCCGAGCTTGGCGTCAGCGCGGTCTGGATCGGTCCGGTATGCGATTCTCCAATGGAGGATAACGGTTACGATATCCGGGATTACTATAAGATTCACGACGCGTACGGCACGATGGAACAGTTTGAAGAATTGCTTGTCAAGCTACACAAACGCGACATCCGGCTCGTCATGGATCTGGTAATCAATCACACGTCGGATGAGCATCCGTGGTTCGAGGCTTCCCGGTCTTCGAAAGACAATCCATATCGCGACTATTATATTTGGAAGCCGCCGGCGGAAGACGGAGGCCCGCCGAACAACTGGCGTTCTTTTTCCGAAGAGTCGGCTTGGGAGCTTGATGAACGAACCGGCGAATACTATCTGCATATTTTCGATAAAAAACAGCCGGATTTGAATTGGGACAGCGAAGCCATGCGTGAAGATCTGTACGAAATGATTACCTTCTGGTTGGAAAAAGGCGTGGACGGATTCCGGCTGGATGCGATCAATATGATCTCGAAGCACCCGGATTTTCCGGATGCTCCTCAAGATGCAAGGCATCCGAGAGGGCAGCAATTTTATAAAAACGGCCCGCGTATCCATGACATGCTCCGCGAGCTGCACGAAGCGACATTCGGACGTTATCCGGGAACGTTGACCTTGGGTGAAGCGCCGACGGTGACGATGGATGAAGTGGTCCGTTACACGGCGCCTGAGCGCAAAGAAATGGATATGGTGCTTCAGATGGAATTGGTTCGCTTGGGCAAGGACTTCGGCGATCCCTGGAAAACGGACCCCGATTGGTCGCCTGCCATGCTGAAGGAAAGCGCAGCGCGCTGGTATGAAGAGGTGTTCAACCGAGGAGCCTATGCGCTGTATCTCAACACGCACGATCATCCGCGCATGGTCGGGACTTTATTCGGCGATCGGGCAGGCGTCGGAGGAACGGAAGGGAAGTCTTGGAACGACGCTGCGGCAAAAGCGATCGGAACCTTTTTACATACGCTGCCCGGAACTCCGCTTGTCTACCAAGGCGAAGAACTGGGCATGCCGAATGCGAATTATCGTTCACTCCAAGATTATCGCGATAAAGGAACGGTGAGTGCCTATCAAAGGAGGTTGGCTGAAGGGGAATCAGAGCGGGACATTCTCGCCAGTCTGCATGCGCGAAGCCGGGACGGCGCACGTTCGCCGATGCATTGGACAAAAGGGCCAGGGGCAGGATTTACAGACGGGACCCCGTGGATTCCTATGAACCCGGAAGGACAACAGGCGAACGCAGAAAATGAACAGTATGATTCGTTGTCGGTTTTGAACCACTATCGAAAACTGATTAAGCTGCGTGCATCATCGTCGGTGCCTGCGCGCGGCGATCTGAACATGCTCCCGTTGGAGGATGAATGGTTATTGGCTTATCTTCGCGAAACAACAGGGGAACGCTGGATGGTGCTGATTAATTTCTCGGATCAACCTCGAAGCTGCGCGATAGACGAAGAATGGGCAAAGCTGATCGAACAGGGGGAGTTACTGCTGGGAAGCAGGGTGGAGCCTTCGGAATCGCCAGATTTTAACGTTCCGCTTCAGCGGCATCAAATGGGATATATTCTTCAACTATCGCCTTATCAGTCTGCAATTTATTGCGTAAAATCCAGTGCCGGATCGCGTTGAAAATAAACATGAAAAAAGAAGCAGCTCCTGACCGAGGAGTTGCTTCTTTGTGTGCGAGCAGAGAATTAAGCTTCTTGCTTTTCTTCGAACGTCGTGCACTCAGCAGTGTGATCCGGAGCGAAAACAACTTCGATCTTCTCCGCTGTGCAAGTGTTGGAGTCCCAGTTTGTGCAATCGGAAACTTGGCATTGGATCGTGGACATGTGTAAAACCTCCGTGTCATATTGGATTGGGTTTGCTGCAAACTCACCGACGAGGCAACAAAACTTCTAAAACCAATATAACACAAATAAGCAGGTTCGCAACCCGCGTTTGAAAGAAAATATGAATAATCAGCAATAAAAATGCCGATAATGTTCGGAAATAGTGAGTATGATTTTCATTGTCGAGATAATGAGTTTTATTCTCGGGAGAATGAGACTCACTCTCAGGTTCTTATTCAATCTAACATATTGTGACGCAGCGTTCAAGAGTAAAGCTTAAGTTTTTGAAAACATTTTACATTCGCTTCTCGCAAACGGTTTCAGAGGAAATGGAGAAGGTTACCGAATACATAGTAGAAAATGATGCAACGCATACCTATAATCATTCCACAAAACCGGGAGGACAATCAACATGACAAACGGAAGAATGGCCGGAAAAGTAGCCGTAGTGACAGGAGCTGGATCGGGAATCGGAAAAGCAAGCGCTATTCTTTTGGCCGCCGAAGGCGCGAAAGTCGCTTTATTGGAACTTACGACCGATACGGCGGAAGAAACGAAGCAGGAGATCGAGAAAGCCGGCGGCGAAGCGTTTGCGATCGAATGCGACGTATCGCGTCCGGAATCGGTGCAGGCGGCTGTTCAACGCGTAGGCGAAGTCTGGGGACAAATCAATGTCGTTTTCGCCAATGCGGGAATCAACGGAGCCGCCGCTCCAATCGAAACGATGGAAATCGAAGACTGGAACCGCACGTTGGAAACGAATCTGCGCGGTACGTTCGCTACGGTCAAATATGCGATTCCCTTTTTGAAAAAGCAGGGAGGAAGCGTGGTAATCACAAGCTCAATCAACGGAAGCAGGGCATTTTCGGGCACCGGTTTTTCAGCGTATTCTTCATCGAAAGCGGGCCAAGTCGCGTTTGCGAAAATGGCCGCATTGGAGTTGGCTCGCTATAAGATTCGCGTTAATGTGATCTGTCCCGGTGCAATCGAAACCAACATCGGTAAAAACACCTTCCCGAGCGACGATTTAAAAGAAATCGCTATTCCAGTCGAATATCCGGAAGGCAGCCATCCACTGGAAGGGCGTCCCGGCAAACCGGAAGAAGTCGCCAAGCTGGTTCTGTTCCTCGGCTCCGACGATTCTTCGCATATCAGCGGCACAGAGATTTTCGTGGACGGCGCGGAATCGCTTTTGTGATCAAGCGCGCTTGGAAGCAAGATCGTCTTTTTTGCCGCGTCAATCTTTTTTTCGCCGCAGAGCGTCAGGGATGACGAAGAAAAGGATATACAGCGTGGTAAACGTGAAGAGTGCCAACAGCTCCTCAGCCAAAATGTAGAGCGGATAATCACCAAACATATCAAGGATGGATGGGGTGTCCGGTTTTCTGCGCAAAAACATATAATTGGCATCCAACAACCAGTCGAGCAGATAGACCGTTAGCGCAATGATGTTCAACGACAGGAGCGCGGTCCATACGGTTCGCCAAGTGGGACGGAAGCGCTCGATCCAGATCATGTAAAGCGCAGACAGAATGATGGCGGCATGTGCGACAAAAAACTGTACAAAACGAAAATGCGGGTACGCATAGGCCAGGTTAGGCGTCAAAAGGGCCTGCAAAGCGCCTCCGATCCCGGCAAAAAAGACAAGCCCGGCTAAAAATCGGCTTCGGGTAATCAGCATGACGATCGCGGCAAGCAGCATCAGGCTGCATAGTTCAAGCGGCAGCGTATACTGAGCGTTCCATACGTTCGATGCGATATACCAGATATGTAAAGAAACTTCGGCAGCCACCAAGGCGGCAAGAAGAATGAAGCGTAGGGCCTGCGTAAGCTTGGGCCTGGAACGGATCGCGTCTCGGAAAATGAACATCAAAATCGCGGCAACCCCAAATAACCCCAACGCGCTCAGATGAGCGGCAGAGAATGCAGAAAACGGCTCAGAGACACTTGAAGAAAAAAAAGAAGCGAGCATCCGAAAGACCTCCATTCATGCTTGAATCGGATTTCGATGAATACGCCAAAAAGCGGCGTCCCCGGGCTGAGATTCAGCTTGGATTCGGGTTTGCCGCTTTTTGTGCAACCAGCGATGAGAAATCGTGTAGGGCATTCATTAAACGCTTTGGGCAGCCATCTCGGTTTCCATGAAATCCTGCTCCAAGTATGCGTCTTCCCGTCTGCCTCTGTGGTCAATTAGACCTAGTTCGCCTTCAGCCTTATATTTGCGCATCCAAATCTTCAGACGATTGAGATCGTAGATGCCGAGCTCTTTCGCCACCTGCTTTTTGGTCATTCCGTCCATACGCATTTGAACGGCTCTCAACTTTGTTTCATAGCTGTACTTGCAGAACGTTTGTCCTTTAGTTGCCACTAAAACCACCCCTTAAGACTTATATCGGACGGGACAGTCTTTTTCTGATGGTTTTTTACAAGTAAAGGTTAAAAAATAATAAAAAAGATCATTTTTTGAACGAATGCGGGTTGACTTTACGCTCGTTCAATAATGGTATTGAGCGTGGTGCGGTCCAATCCGCGGACGAGACGGATCAGCAGCTCTTTTGCTGCGGCGTAATCGTCTGTGTGGATGATCGAAGAAGAAGTATGGATATAACGTCCGCAGATTCCGATGACCGTCGAAGGCACACCGATTCCGCTTAAGTGTACTTGACCTGCATCCGTGCCGCCTGGTGAGATAAACGGTTGAACTTTGACTTTATGCGTCGAAGCCGTATCTTGAACGTACTCCAACAGACCGCGGTGGGTAATCATCGTCGGATCGAAAATCCGAAGCAGCGCGCCTTGTCCCAGATGTCCGAACAGATTGCGGTCGCCCGTCATATCGTTCGCAGCGCTACAGTCAAGCGCGAAGAAAATGTCGGGCTGGATCAAGTTTGCCGCTGTCCGTGCTCCGCGCAGACCCACCTCTTCTTGAACGGTCGCGCCGCTGTATAGCGTGTTCGGCAACTGTTCGCCGTGCACTTCTTTCATTAATTCGATCGCGAGCCCTACGCCATAGCGGTTGTCCCAGGCTTTCGCCATGATTTTTTTCGGATTGGATAAAGGCGTAAAGTCACAAATCGGCAGGATTTGTTGGCCGACTTTAACTCCGAAGCTTTCCGCTTCCGCGCGGTCGTCGGCACCAAGATCAATGTACATGATTTTCAGGTCGACCGGACGGCTCGCTTCCGCTTCACCCAGCAAATGCTTTGGCGTCGAGCCGACTACGCCGACAACGGGACCGTTTTCGGTGATGATTTGAAGACGTTGGCCCAGAACAACCTGGCTCCACCAACCGCCGAGCGGCTGGAAGCGCACAAGTCCGGTTTCCGTAATGCCGTTTACGAGGAAGCCGACTTCATCGAAATGCCCGGCAACCATAACTTTCGGCCCATCCTCGGGACCTCGTTTAACTCCGAACAGACTGCCGATACGATCCTGAACGAATTCCTCTGTATAGGCAGACAGCTTATCCTTGACCAATGCGCGCAAATCACGCTCGAATCCCGGTGCTGCCGGGAACTCGGTCAGTTCTTTGAACAATGCCAATGTTTCGTTATTCATATTTGCACTCTCCCATCAAAAAATCCGAAACGCGGGAACCCCGCGTTCGCTATCTTTCTAGTATGCAGGCTTATGGAAGAATTGTCACGGGCACGCGACCAAATCTTCTTTTCCAGCGTAGGATGTGCTTTCGGAGCTTCGATCATGTACAATATAGGCACTACTGAAGTAGCTGTTGAAAGAAGCATTAACAAGGTAGCAGCGACGTGTCTCAAGCCAATGCAGGTTTACGCTTGCCTGAAACGTACTGGAACCATGTGCGTTTCATTCAATCGCAAACCCTGTATTAAAGTGAGACAAGCTAATAGGAGAATGACTTAGGAGGTTGTCCATATGTCCGTAAGTTCCGAATCCATGCAGATCGTTACCGCAGTAAGATCCAATCTTGAATCGTGCATATTAGGGAAAACCTTTGAGATAAAATTATTAATGACCGCGCTGCTCGCCGGGGGGCACGTTTTGATCGAAGACGTACCCGGTACGGGCAAAACGCAGATGATTAAAGCCTTGTCGCGCTCGATGGAAGGTGTGTACCGGCGCGTTCAATGCAATCCGGATTTGCTGCCGACGGATATTACGGGCGTATCCATCTATCATCCCCGCGAAGAGCGGTTCCAGTTCCGTCCGGGTCCGATCATGTCCCATATTTTGCTTGCGGACGAAATTAACCGGGCGACAACCAAAACGCAATCCGCCCTTCTGGAAGCGATGGAAGAGCGCAGCGTGACCGTTGACGGAGAAACGCATCCTCTGCCGCATCCGTTCATGCTGTGCGCGACGCAAAACCCGATCGACTTCGAGGGCACTTACGTGCTTCCGGAAGCGCAGCTTGACCGCTTTATGATGAAGCTGCATATGGGCTACCCGGATCTGGAAACGGAAAAAAGCCTGATCGGCGCCAACCGCGTCGGCCAGCCGGCGGATCAGCTTCACGCGGTCACGGATATGGCGACGATTGCCGGAATTCAACGCGAGGTGCGCGAAGTGCATATGAACGAGGCGGTTACCTCATATATGCTGGGCATCATCCGTGCGACGCGCGAGCATCCGTCCGTATTGCTGGGCGCCAGCCCGCGCGCTTCGATCTCGTTCTCGCTTGCGGCGAAGGCGTATGCCTTTATTAACGAACGCGATTTCGTACTGCCTGACGATATTAAGGAATTAGCGCCTTATGTATTGCCGCATCGCATTCTGATCCGCCCGGAAGCACGCCTCGACAGCCTGAATGCCGAATCGCTTATCCGTAATCTGCTGGCCGCCAGCAGCGTGCCGGTATCGATGGGACGCTAAGCGATGCGGGAAATCTGGAATCTTTTTAAGCCGAAGCTTTCCCCGGCGAAAATGTCGATGCTGCTCTCGATCTGGATGTGTTGTTTGTTCTATTTGCTGTTCCAGGGCGGCAAAACTTCGATTATGTTATTCGCCATGGTCACGTTGTTCGGTTTATACCTTCTGTTTGGCGGGCTGAACGGAATTGCGCGCGCCCGCGGCGAGCGTCAATTTTCCGGCGAACCGGGCGAATGGGGCGGCGTGCTGCATGCAGGCGATCAAATTCGGATTCGCCTGCACTTGGAGATCCCCGGCTTTCTGCCTTTGCCTTATGTGATCGTGCGGGAGACGCTCAAGCGCCATAGCGGCGAGACCTGGTCCTTTGAAGAAAGTCTGGTGCCCAGCCTGAACGGGCGCGGCGAGCTGTTGTTTCAGACGCCTCCGTTAGAGCGCGGACGCTATGCCTTTTCCGAGACGGAGTGCGTAACGGAAGATATTTTCGGCCTGATCGAGCATCGGGGATCGTTTTCGGCACGCGGGGAATTCCGCGTACTGCCGAGAACGGCTCATGTTGCGAAATGGCAGCTGCTGGACCGACGTAATCGTTTGCTGGGCCCTCAGTCGGTCGGACATGTGTCCGGTCGCGAAACGAATCAAGTCGGGGGCGTGCGCGATTATGTGTACGGGGACCGGATCTCGCGTATTCACTGGAATGCTACGGCCCGTACCGGAGAATGGAAATCCAAGGAATTTGAATATGAATCGATTCCCAAGACGATGGTGGTGCTCGATACGTACGAGAATCACTATCGCTCGGCCAGACAGTTCGAGACGGCTGTCTCAACAGCAGCTTCATTGCTTGAGTACGGGGGACGTGAGACGATTCCGATGGGACTGTGCTCGCTCGGACGCGAAGTTCGCGTGTTCGAACCTGCGCAGGGGCGATCCCGGCTGCATGCGATGATGGATCACCTGGTTGATTTGGATCCCAAAGGTGGAGGTTCGCTGCTTTCAGGGCTTGAGTCTGCATTGAACCGCTTGCCGAAAGGGGTCATTCTTGTCGTGGTCACGCCGCTTTCGGATGGGCCTGTCATGGAACTGGTGCGCTTTGCGCAGACGCATCAGATGAGTTTTTGTCATGTTCAGATTGCGGAAGCTCCTGGATCAGAAGGAGAAGGTTCCAATGCTTCCCGGCAGTGGGTATCTTCACTCCGGACCAAGGGAGTCTCGGCTTACCGGGTTGGCAGCCTCGATGAGCTGCCGGCCGTGCTGGAAGGAGGAATCCGATGAAAAAGTGGGTTGAATCGTTTAAGTCATCTTGGTATATGGGCGTTTCCACGGTCTGGTTAATGATTATCGCCATTCAGTGGCTGACGTATACGCGAACCATCTGGTTCGACGAAACGAATGCCTTGGTGCTCGGCGTATTGACGGCGGTCGCGATCGTTCACGTGCTGCTGCCGACGGACTCCTGGTTACGTTTGGGACTCAAGGCTGCGCTTTTCGTGATCGTGATGTACGCCACGCTGGAACGTTACGATATTTTTCAACCAGAGGGCATGTTGGCGGCAAGAGCCGAACAATTTTCCGAGGCGATGTTTCCTTATGTTTGGTTTGCTTTGATCGCCTGGTTATTATTTGAATTTTGCGTTCGGGCTATCCATAGCCAGCGGCGCATTCTGGTTTTTGCTTTCCTAAACATCGTACCGTTGGCCGCTCTGGATTCCTTTACAGTCGTATCGCTCTGGAAAGCCGTTGCCTGGATTGTGTTTGCCACGATGGGCTGGTTGGTCTGCGATCACTTCCGCCGTTTCCAATCTCGTTTTCCAAGAGGATGGAAGGCAATTCGCCGAAATCCGTTCAAGCTGCTCATCAATACGGCTGTTGTCTTCTCTTTGGTCATTTTGGCCGGTGTGAATATGCCGTTTGTGCAGCCTGTGCTTACCGATCCGTACACGGCTTGGAGGCAGATGCAGGGAACGTCGAATGTAGCGTTTAACGGAAACGGTTTGCTGCAGGGGCAGGCTTCTGCGTCGGGTTATAGTCGCGAAGACGGGCAGCTCGGCGGCGGGTTCAACTTTGACTTCACGCCGGTCATGACGGTCGAATCGACAGAGCGCAGTTACTGGCGGGGCGAGACGAGAATGACTTACACCGGAAGCGGTTGGGATGCGGACAGCGGCTGGGGGACTCTGGAAGACGTGGTGCGCGAAGAAGCTTTGGAACGCGAGGCCGCGCCGCTGACTCCGACCAAGACGGTTCGCCAGCGAGTCACGATGCAAGGCGATGCGACGTATCCCGTATTGTTTGGAGCCTTTTCCATCAATAAGGTGGAGAGTCTCGATATCGAGAACGGCGAAGCCCGCATGCAGTGGAAGCCTGAACAGGGCGAGCTGCATTGGCAGGAACGCGCGGGACGAGGGACGACCGTCTATCCCAAAACGTACACGATCACATCCGAAGTTCCGGTGATTCCGGTTGATTCGCTTAAAGCCGCCACCGCTACGGAATTGTATCCGAACGGCGTCGATCCGAGATATGTACAGGTTCCGCGCGGATTTCCGCAGCGCGTAACGGATCTGGCTACTGAGATTACGGCAGACGGACAGACTCCGTATGAAAAGGTGTATCTGTTGCAGCAATATCTCCAGCAAAACTATACGTACACGAATAATCCAGCTTTATCCCGTCGCGAGAGCGATGACTTCGTCGAAAGTTTCCTGTTCGAGATTCAGGAAGGCTACTGCGATTACTTCTCCACGGCTATGGTGATGATGGCTCGTTCGCAAGGCATTCCGGCGCGCTGGGTCAAAGGTTATTCGCCGGGCAACCCGGCGACAAGCGACATTCCGCAGCAGTTTGCCGAAAACGAAAACAGCTCGCAGTATGAAGTGACGAATGCGAATGCCCACTCTTGGGCTGAGGTGTACTTCGGCGATTACGGTTGGGTACCGGTTGAGGCGACGCGCGGATTCAATATGCCATTGCTGCAAGAAGCGGTGACTCCCGCTGATACCGATGTGACGCAAGAGCCCGAACAACAACCGGAACAGCCGGAAGAACAGGCGGAGCAGGCGGCTTTGGCTTCGACGGATCAAGACGATTCGAACATCGTACCGATCATTGTTGGTGCTGCTGCTGTTGTCGTTGCGGCTTGGGCGAGCTATCTGCTTTGGCTGCGCCGCCGATCGATCTATTTCTTCTTCATGGGTCTGCGAATGGGCGGTCCGCTCTCCGATGGCCAAAAAATCGTATTGGAAACCGAGCGCTTCCTGCGTTTCTTGAAGCGTAAAGGGTTGAAGCGCGAAGATAACGAGACATTGCGCGAATCGGTTGCCCGTTGGGAAACTACGGTGACCGGGACAGAGGCCGCATTGGCTCCGATCCTGAGAATGTTCGAAAAAGCCCGGTATAGCCCGGAGCGCGTAACGACAGAAGAATGGACAGAAATGCAGCGTTATTCTTCCGGTTTGCGAAAAAGCTGGAAAGGATACTATCCGGTTTTGCCGAATTTGCCGCAATCGGGTAGCTGACGCGGAGCGTTCACTGTGATATAGTTTGAGTTTACAGACTAATGCAACGAGGTGACCACAACTTGTTCGATGCACTGTTGCCGAAACTCCAAGTTGATACGGTATTTGATATTGATCTGGAAGATTTGTATAACCGGGGCTACCGGGGAATCGTAACCGATCTGGATAACACTTTGGTCGGAGCGAAAGCCCCCAACGCCACGCCTGAACTCATTGCATGGTTTGCAAAGGTGAAGGAACTCGGTTTTCAGCTTGTGATCGTATCCAACAATAATATGAACCGCGTGTCCGTTTTTGCGACGCCGCTCGATATCCGATTCGTGCATGCGGCACGCAAGCCGTCCCATGCCCCATTCCGTAAAGCGATGAAGCTGATGGAATTGAACGAAAAGCAGACGATCGTGGTAGGCGATCAACTGCTCACCGACGTACTCGGAGGAAACCGATTGGGCTTATACACCGTGCTGGTGCTGCCGATCGCTATTGGCGACGAAGGCTGGCGCACACGCTTCAATCGCAGAGTCGAGCGGGTCGCAATTGGACGTCTACGCAAGATGGGCAAGTGGCTTGAGGAGGAAAAGAAGAAATGACAGAAAGACTTGAAGGTTCCGCAGTCATCCGTTGTAACGGATGCGGAGCACCGCTTCAAACGGAAGACCCGTCGGGAATCGGTTATATTCCGAAGCTGAAAGAAGACGGTACGCAGATTTGCCGCCGTTGCTTCCGTATCAAAAACTATAACGAAGTTGCGTCGGTCGCGATGAATCAAGACGAGTTCCTGCGTATGCTGGGTCAGATCGGCGAACGCAAAGCGCTGGTCATTCATATCGTCGATCTGTTCGACTTCCAGGGTAGCGTGATTACCGGACTGCAGCGCTTTGTTGGCAGCAATCCGGTTATTCTCGCGGTCAACAAGATCGACCTGCTGCCGAAAGTAACGAACTGGAACAAGGTGCGGAACTGGGTGCAGAAACAAGCGAAAGAGCTGGGCTTGAAGACCGAGGAAATCGTGCTGTGCAGCGCGAAAAAGAATCTGGGCTTCGACCGTTTGCTCCAGGAAGTGGCAGAGCGCCGCGGAGATCGCGACGTCTATGTCGTCGGTTCGACCAATGTCGGCAAGTCGACGCTGATTAACCGCCTGATTACCGACTACAGCGATCTGGAAGAAGAATTGACGACTTCGCGTTATCCGGGAACGACGCTCGATATGGTCAATATCCCGCTGGATGACGGTCATTATATCGTCGATACGCCGGGTATCGTCTACCCGTCCCGTTATACGGAGCTGGTAACGCCGGGCGATCTGGTTAAAATCATGCCAGAAAAGCCATTGAAGCCAGCTGTCTATCAGCTGAACGAAGGACAGACGTTGTTTATCGGAGGTCTCGCTCGCTTTGACTTTATCGAAGGCGATCGCCAGTCGTTCACATTCTATACAAGCGGAGCTTTGAAGCTGCATCGGACGAAGCTCGGACGTGCGGATGAACTGTACGCCGACCATATCGGCGAACTGCTGACTCCGCCGTCGCGTGAAGAAGCGGAGAAGATGCCGGAATGGACGCGTCACGAATTCCGTATTCCGAAAGGCGGCGCACAGGATCTGTTCATTTCCGGTCTTGGTTGGGTCAAAGCAAACGGCGAAAGCGGCGCGAAAGTGGCGGTGCATGCGCCAAAAGGCGTTAAGGTCATCATGCGCGATTCGCTGATTTAACTTAAGGCTTAGGAGGAAGAGACGTTGAACCAACCGTTGAAGCTTGGCGTAATCGGAGATCCGATCGCGCATTCCAAGTCGCCGATTATGCATGCGGCTGCACTGCGTGAGCGGGCGATTGCCGGCAATTATTCGGCGCTGCATGTGAAGCCGGACCAGCTTGAAGATACGATCCGCACCATGCGGGAAGAAGGCTATCGCGGCCTTAACGTTACGATTCCCCACAAAGAGCATGTCATGCAGTATCTCGACGAACTGTCCGAGGATGCGCGGCGAATCGGAGCGGTCAACACGATCGTCAATGAAGCCGGTCGGTTAATCGGTCGCAATACGGACGGGATCGGTTACGTTCGATCTCTGAAGGAAGAGGCGGCGGCTGAACTTACGGGCCGCCGCATCGTTGTGCTCGGGGCCGGCGGAGCGGCTCGCGGCATCATTTACGCGTTGGCCGCCGAAAAGCCGGATCGGATCACATTGCTCAACCGGACACCGGAGCGTGCTGAAGCATTGGCTGCCGAATGGAGCGATCTGGCCGACATTGTGGCGCTGCCTTCGTCTCGTACGGCCGAAGCTTTGCAGGATGCGGATCTTGTGATCAATACAACTTCGGTCGGCATGCATCCGCATACGGAGAGCGTCCCGCTGGATATCGAGCTGCTGAAAGGCACGGAGATCGTCAGCGACTTGATCTATAATCCGTTGGAGACGCGGCTACTGCGTTTGGCGCGCCAGAAGGGATGCCGCATACACGGCGGTCTGGGCATGTTTGTCTATCAGGGGGCGTATGCCTTCGAGTACTGGACGGGCGTGTCTGCTCCCGCCGATGCCATGCGAAGCGCGGTACTTGCAAACATGACGTTCTGACCGGAACGCGATTTGAAATGGGTAATAAACGATAAGCACAGTCATTTTCGAAAAAAGAGGAGTCAATTAAACTTATGCTGACAGGCAAACAAAAACGCTACCTGCGTTCGCAGGCTCATCATCTCGATGCGATCTTCCAAATCGGTAAAGGAGGTCTCAACGATCAATTGGTTCGCCATATCAACGAGGCGATCGAGCTGCGGGAATTGATGAAAGTATCGGTGCTGAATAACTGCGCGGAAGAGCCGAAGCAACTCGGGGTCGAGCTGGCCGAAGCTGCGGAAGCCGAATTGGTACAAGTGATCGGTCGTACCATCATCTTGTACAAAGAATCGCGGGAACACAAGCAAATCGAACTGCCGTAAAGAGGCAAGCGGAGGAGTGGACGGTTTTGAAAATCGGAATTATGGGCGGAACGTTTGATCCGATTCATATCGGGCACCTGGTTGCCGCTGAAACAGTGCGCGAGGCGCTTGGTTTGGATGAAGTCTGGTTCATGCCTTCCCATATCCCTCCGCATAAAGCCGAGGCCGGATTCTCCAGCGACGAAAGGCTGCGTATGGTGGAATTGGCAATCAGCGAACAACCTGCTTTTCGAACCTTGGATATCGAGCTGCGCCGCGGAGGCGTGTCGTATAGTGCCGATACGATGGAGACGCTGACCGGCCAATATTCCGATGATGATTTTCATTTCATCATCGGGACGGACATGGTCAACTATTTGCCAAAGTGGGAACGAATCGAAGATTTGGCGAAAATGACCCGTTTTGCCGCCGTCGGTCGTGCCGGTTACGTGCTGGACAGATCCGTGCTTCCGGAAGCGGTAGCCGAGGTGATCGACCATGTCGATATGCCGCAGCTCGAAATTTCTTCAACAGAGATTCGCGAGCGGCTGAAAGGCGGGCGTTCGGCTCGTTATCTCGTACCGGACAAGGTCTATGATTATTTGCAAAGGAGCGAAAATCATGCGACTTAAGCGCGAGGAACTGATTGAGCATGTATCGTCGCAGATGCCCGCTCGCAGATGGAGTCATACGCTCGGCGTTATGCAGTCGGCGATCGAATTGGCCGAGCGCTACGGTGCCGATCCCGCTCGGGCGGAACTCGCCGCGATCATACACGACGTCGCCAAATATTGGCCGGTGCAGCGTCAGGCCGCGGTAATCGCCGATAACGGACTCGATGCCGACCTGCTCAACTACGATGCCCCGATGTGGCATTCGGAAGTCGGCGCCTATGTGGCGGAGCACGATTATGGCATCGAAGACCGCGAAGTGATCGACGCGATCCGCTACCACACGTCGGGACGCGAAAACATGACGCTGCTCGACAAAATTGTATGCCTGGCCGATTATATCGAGCCGGGGCGTGATTTTCCGGGTGTAGATCTGATTCGGGAAAAAGCGCAGCTTAGCCTGGAAGAAGGATTGATCGCCGGATTCGACTCGACGCTTCGCGTGCTGGTCGAACGGGGACAAACGATATTTCCGACAACGGTACTGGCCCGCAACGATCTGATCCGTCAGCTTGCCCAGCGCGAGCAGGCAGGACAGGCCAAGCCGGTTACCGAAAATAGGGGAGGATAACGAATGAGCGTAAAACCCAAAGAATTGCTTCACCTTGCCATGGAAGCTGCTACAGAAAAAAAAGGCATGAATGTTGTCGCGCTGGATCTGACCGGCATTTCGCTCGTGGCGGATTATTTTGTCATCTGTCACGGTAATTCGGATACGCAAGTGCAGGCGATTGCGGCGGAAGTGCGTAAGCGCGCCCATGAAGCGGGCGCAAACATCCGCGGAATCGAAGGCATGGATTCGGCACGTTGGGTGCTGATCGATCTCGGCGATGTGATCGTGCATATCTTCCACCGCGACGAACGCGAATATTACAATATTGAACGCGTCTGGTCGGATGCGAAAGTGGTGGAAACCGTATGAGTCTCGAAGCCGGTACAATCGTCAAGCTGAAGGTGGCCCGCGAAGTGTCGCCGCACGGCTTTTTCATGACAAACGGCGAGGAAGAAGTACTGCTTCCGTATACGGAGCGTACAGGCAATATGAAATTCCGCAACGGTCAGGAAACGGAAGTTTTCATTCATCATGACTCCGAAGACCGCCTGATCGCAACGATGAAAAAACCGCTGCTGACATTCGGTGAAATCGCGGCTCTCGAAGTAGCCGATATTCACCCGCGTCTCGGCTGCTTCTTGGAAATGGGTCTCGGCCGTCAGCTTCTTCTGCCTAAGCGTGAGCTACCGGAAACGCCGGAACTTCAACCCGAAGTCGGCGACCGGATTTATGTACGAATGGACCGCGATAAGCAGGGACGTTTGCTTGCCCGTACGTCGGGTGAGGAAGAGTTGTCGCCGCTGTGCTTCAACGCTCCGGAATCGTGGAAAAACCAATGGATGAAAGCGACCGTATATCGCCCGCTTCAAATGGGAACGTTCGTCATCATCGAAGGCGGCGTACTGGGCTTCGGCGCAATTGGCCTGATTCATTCCTCGGAACGTCCGCGTCCGCTGCGTTTGGGCGAAGTGGTCGATGTACGCGTGACTCGGATTCGCGAAGAAGACGGCCGCGTCAATCTCTCGATGGCACAGCCGAAAGAGATCGGGATGGACGAGGACGCGGAGAAGATTTTGGCGTATATGCGTACCCGCGAAGGCAATGCGATGCCTTATTCGGACAAGACCGGGCCGGACATCATCAAGCTTCGCTTCGGCATCAGCAAAGCCGCGTTCAAACGTGCGCTGGGTCGATTGATGAAGCAGGGCCTGATCGAGCAAGACGAGAACTGGACGCGCCTGAAATCGTCTGAGGAATCTTCTTCCGACGCGGAATAAGGGTTGAATCCTAAATCATCAAGAGTGTAAACGGCTCGTTTCCGTGAAAGGAAAGAGCCGTTTTTTCATGGAGAAAATAAAAGGAAGATCAGGTTGACGGAAAGGGGAATAAAGATGTCTTACGGAAAATTCGCCTATGTATACGATGAACTCATGCAGGATATGCCGTATGCCAAGTGGCAAAGATTTACGCTGGAAGCCTGGAAAAAGTACGGTAACCCGAGCGAAGTCGTCGAACTGGGCTGCGGAACGGGGACGCTAACTGCGATGCTGGCCGAACAAGGCTATCGAATGACGGGGATCGACTTGTCGGAAGACATGTTGGCCGTCGCACGCGACAAAGCGGACGAGCGTCCGATGCTTCAGGGACTGCTGCGCAGCGGAAGCCTTCGTTTTGCTTGTCAGGACATGACGGAATGGGCAGCACCCGAGCCTGTCGATTCGGTCATTTCATTTTGCGATTGTTTGAACTATTTGACGGAAGAAGAGCAGGTCGAAGCTGCTTTCCGCGCTACCTATGAAGGGCTGAAACCGGGCGGAAGCTTCTTGTTCGACGTCCATCACCCGAATACATTGCGCCGCTACGAAGAAGAGCAACCTTTCGTGCTGGATGAAGGCGATATTTCGTATATTTGGACCTGTGGATTGGACGAAGAACGCGTAGAAATCGAGCACCATCTACGAATTTTCGTGCGCCGGCAAGGCGATTCAAGCTCCTCGAAAGACACTTACGATCGTTTCGACGAATTCCATGTGGAGCGCGCATACGATCCGCAATGGCTTCAAGAAGCGCTGCTGCGAGCAGGCTTTTCGAGCGTAGAGACTTATGCCGATTTTGAATGGAAAAAAAATGACGACGAATCGGAGCGTTTATTCTACGTAGCGGTCAAATAGAAAAAAGCCCTTCCCCTTTAACCCTAAAGGAAAGACTAATGCGCTAAAAAGATTTTATTCGTACGAAGCGAAAGGCGAAGAGGGAAATTCAGTGAAAAACGCCTTTGAACTCGGAAAATTCCAATAAGGTTTTAATCCGTTTTCCGAGTGAGACAGCGTTTTGAACGAATTTCCCTCTTCGCCGCCCTCGCTTCTCCCCCGAATAGGCCTTTTTCACAGCCCATTCGTCAAAATCAGCGTCGCCCCCACCAAAGCCATCATCCCCGCCAATCGGCTCAGCGTCAAAAAAGACGGATTCGGTTCCGAGTTCCCTTCAGCCGTTCGCCCGTATCGAATCCGCCAGACGAACTGCGGCGCCAGCACATTCACTGCACCGATCGCAATCAGAATCATAAAAAACAGGAACATGATGCCCATCAGCTCCTTTCCGGCAAACGAACACGTCGTCTCGGCTCAGCGGGTGTCTTCAAATCCGTTTCCATCGAGAGTTGAAGACACGCGTTGATACGTATTATACGTTTACCCGAAACAACAGCCTTATGTCCTCGTTAGACGCGGAAAAAAACGAAAAGTTTTTGTCGCTTGATTGGTTGGGTTTACTCGTAAAACAGCAACCGCTTGGCATACGCGTTCCGAAAATCGCTTGGCGTCAGTCCGACAATCTTTTTAAACGCTTTCATGAAATTGTGGGAATCGGTATAACCCAGCTTGACGGAGACTTCGCTGATATTTTGGTTCGTGTCGGTGAGCAGGTATTTGGCCAGTTCCATTTTTTGCTGCAAAATGTACTGTTTGAGCGAGACGCCCGCGATCGAGGAGAAGAGGTGCGACAGATATTTTTCGTTGTAGCCGAATACTTCCGCGATCTGCGATACCTTAACAGGTTCGCCGCGGCTCCATTTGATGTAATCCACAATGTCATGGTAAAGCTGCTCCTGCCGAGTCTTTTTGACCACGGTGGAGTCGGCGTGAAAAAGCTGATTATATAATTCGCACAAAATGACGGTGGACATGTAATTGTTGAGCGACGACATATCATAGCTGCGCACCGAATCTTGAAGCTGCTTCATCATCACAATCATCTTCTCCAGGCTTTTCAGCTTGCCGTAGCGCGGGAGAACGAGCTTCTGGTCCTCCTTGCCCGGCAGTCCTTCCGTGGCATCGACGGTGACCACGGTCTGATCTTTTGAAGAAAAATGCAACCAATAAAAGCTGCACGACGATACCTTGTATCCGTATTGCTGGGTGGAAGGCGGAAGCAGCAAGTATTCGCCTTGTGCGACTGTGAATTGCTGCGAACCGTCGGCCAAATACAGCACGCCTTCTGTGACGACCATAAGTTCGTAGTCGGTCAGAGTCCGGCTCAAATGAATCCAATTGGCGTCGGGCGCGACGAATTTACCGGTAATCGCTAATTCGACCGGAGTGTCTACAGATAGTTCGTACGCAATCATCAAAGCAGAGCCCCCTTTGTCTGATTTTGTCCTTTTTTCGCATGAAGTCCCTAATTTAAAGCTAACACAAAACCCTTTTCCCGGCTAGACACCCTCCCTCACAAACCTAACCTTTTGACACTTATTCGAACTTTAAACTATTTGTAAGGCCGTTAAAAACGATTAATCTAGAGTCATCAAATCGATTTGAAAGCGGATTCAAAAAAGCATCGAAAATGAAAAGGGGGCCGTGAAGGCAAACGGAGAAGCGCTATATACAAAGGCTTTTGTGCTTCTCCGCGGCAATCCGGCAATCGAAAAATGGAGGGAATCGGAATGAAAAAAAGCATGTCGATTCTGGCAGTTCTGGCACTTGGGGCGGGTCTGTTGTCAGGTTGCGGAGGCTCGGACGAAGGAAGCAGCGACAGTGGAAAAACGACGCCGGACGGCAAAGTCAAACTGACGGCGATCATGACCAAGCACCCGCTGACGCAGGAATTTTCCAAAATGGAATGGCTGCAAAAAGTCGAAGAAAAAGCGGGCGTCGAGATCGAATGGCAGGAAGTCAGCGCGGACTGGGGCCAGAAAAAAGGCGCTCTGCTCGCAGGCGGCGATATCCCGGATCTGATCATTGGTCCGAACGCGATTACGGATGCCGATTATGCGCAGTTCCCGGGATTGTTCGAAGACATGACGCCGCTGATTGCCGCGGATGCGCCGAATGTCCAAAAGATGTTCGACGAAAAACCGGAAACGAAAGCGATCGCGACGCAGCTTGACGGCAAAATCTACGGTCTGCCGAAGTATCAGCGGTTTTGGCCGGAGACGACGACGCGCCAGTTTATCAACAAGCAATGGCTGGACAATCTGGGGCTGAAAGAACCGACCAACTGGGATGAACTGTACGATGTGCTGGTCGCGTTTAAAGAAAAAGACGCCAACGGCAACGGGGACGCAAACGACGAGATTCCGATGGACTTCGCGCCGAGCGGCACGGGCGGCTTCGGAGCATTCATGCCGACGGTACTGCTGGGCAGCCAGGGAATCACGCTTACCGACAACAGCGGCCAAGGCTACTTCGTCGAAGACGGCCAAGTCAAAAACTTCTTCACGGACGAGCGTTATAAAGACCTGGTCGCGTTCTTGCATAAGTGCTACGCGGCCGGCCTGATCAATACCGAAGTGTTCACGCAGGATTATACGAAGTACCAATCGGTTGCGCGCGGCAGCGGAGATACGGCGGCTGTCGGCTTCACGTGGGGTTGGGAAGTGACTGACCGCGTCGGCAATACGTTGGCGCCGCAGTACGAATCGCTTGCCCCGTTGAAAGAAAACGCCGGATCGAGCGATCAGCTGTCCTGGTCGTACGACTATAATTCGCTGAACTACGGCGTCAATATGGTCTCCCTGGCGTCCACGTCCAAAAACAAAGATGCCGCGATGAAATTCATCAACGAGCTGTACGATCCGACGGTGAGCATGCAGGTACTGTTCGGCTCCCTCGGCACCAATATCGAAGACAAAGGCGACGGTTCGTACGCGGTGCTGCCTCCGGAAGACGCAGCGATGGACCCGGGTACATGGAAATGGACGACGACATGGGCGGATAACGGTCCGATGTACATCGCGGATTCGCTCAAACTGGAACTTGGTACGGATATGCAATCGGTCGGCTCGCAAACGGAACCGCTCAAAGCGGCGCTGGACGGCATCGACAAGGAAAAAGACGTACTCCCAAGCATGTTCATCAAATACAGCGTCGAGGACAACAACACGATGACGCTGAACAACACGGCCATGCTATCGCTGACGATGTCCAAATGGGCGGAATGGATTACCACGGGCGGTGTCGAAGAGCAGTGGGACGAATACGTCGGCAATGTGCAAAAAACAGGCATCGACAAAAATATCGAGATCATCCAGAAATACTATGACGAATACATGAGCACGCATTAAAAAGTTATTGCTATGACCGCTTAAGATGTTGGGTTACGCTCATCGAAAACCCGCTTGAACCGTGCGTGTTTCCGATGAACGCAAACCTTAGATTTGATGCGGTCAAAGTATTAGGAGGCCGTCTTCGTCCAAACGAAGGCGGCTCCCGTTTTCGCGAAAGGAGAGACATGCCGAATGGTTCCCAAAAATCCTTACGAAAATCCGGTCAATCTGCGGGCTTATAAAAAGAAAAAGCCAACGGTGATCAATACGTTCCGACGCGACTATCAGCTGTGGATCATGATCCTGCCCGCGATCGTCGTGATCTTTATTTTTAACTATATTCCGATGTACGGCATCCAGCTCGCATTCCGGGACTATAACTTCGCCAAAGGCTTGACCGGCGGCGAGTGGCGCGGATTGTTTTATTTCAAGCAATTTTTCGAAAGCTACCAATTTGCGGATTTGATGCGGAATACGGTCGTGATCAGCCTTTCCACGGTCGTGCTTAGTTTTCCCGCTCCGATCATTTTGGCGCTGCTCATCAATCAACTGCGCTGGAAACGGGCGAAAAAAGCACTGCAAACGACCGTTTATCTGCCGCACTTCATTTCGATCGTCGTTATGGTCGGATTGTTGAACGTGCTGCTGTCGCCGAACTCCGGCGTTATCGGCCATATCCTTCAGTCGATGGGACTGGGAGACGTCAATCTGTTGGGATCGACCTCCACCTTCGTGCCGGTCTACGTCTTGTCCGAGATCTGGCAGCATTGCGGTTGGAACAGCATCATTTACTTAGCCGCGTTATCGACCGTCGATCCGCAATTGTACGATGCTTCGAAGATCGACGGCGCGAGCCGTTGGCAGACCATACGCAATATCGAGATTCCGGCGTTGATTCCGACGATTATTATCTTGTTCGTGCTCAGTATGGGCAGCGTGCTCAGTACCGGGTTCGAAAAGATTTTCCTAATGCAGAATTCGCTTAACCTTCCGGTATCCGAAGTCATCTCGACTTACGTGTACAAGATCGGGATCGTGAGCAATCAGTTCAGCTACTCGGCCGCGATCGGACTGTTCAATACGCTGATCAACTTCTTCTTCCTGTATACGATGAACCTGATTGCGAGAAAAACGTCGGAGACCAGTCTGTGGTAACCCGGAAGGTCTCGTGAAGAAAGGAGCGAATGGCTCATGCAGCTCGTACAGAAAAAGCAAAAAACGGTTGCGCATAAACGGAATTTCGGAGAGTGGATGTTCGATGCGGTCGTGTTCGCGATCTGTCTGTTGATCTTCCTGAGTATCGTATACCCGCTCTATTTTGTCGTTATTGCTTCGATCAGCAACTCTACGCTCGTCTCGACGGGGCAAGTGACGATCTTCCCGAAAGATATCAGTTTCTTCGGCTATTCGGAGATCTTCAAAGATCAGCGGATCTGGACGGGGTACGGGAACACGATTCTGTACACGGTGCTCGGCACGGCGGTTAATCTGTTGTTCACGCTGCCTGCGGCATACGTCTTGTCCAGACAGGAATTCCGCGCCAGACAGTTTATCATGTTCGCTTTCGTCGTGACGCTCTTTTTCGGCGGCGGCCTGATTCCGACTTACCTGCTGATGAAAGACCTGCACCTGCTGAATACGATGTGGGTATTCATCCTGCCGTTCAGCGTCAACGTGTACAATCTCATCATTGCCCGTTCCTTTTTCGAAAGCTCGATACCGAAAGAGCTGTACGAAGCGGCTGCGATGGACGGCTGTTCGCATTTCCGCTACTTCGGTTCGGTCGTTCTTCCGCTGTCCAAAGCGATCGTGTCGGTTATCGGCCTGTATTATCTGGTAGCGCACTGGAACGACTTTTTCACCGGCCTGATCTATATCCGCAGCAACGATCTTCAACCGCTTCAGATCGTCCTGCGCGATATTCTGCTCTCCAACCAAGTATTCTCGCAAGGGGCGGGTTCCGGCGGCGCGGCGGGCGGTTATGCGCAGCAGTATGCCGACCAAGTCAAATACGGCGTTATCATCGTATCGACCTTGCCGATCCTGCTCGTGTATCCGTTCCTGCAAAAGTATTTCGATAAAGGCGTCATGATCGGCTCCGTTAAAGGTTAAGCGCAGAGGCTCCCGCAAGTGGGAATAGGCGCCGAGCAAAAAAGAATATCCGTCAAAAAAAGGCATCCGGCCTGTAGGCCGGATGCCTTTTTTAGCATATCGCGCATTCATTTCGCCGACAGGGCATCATCGCTGCTTTGGTCGTTCGGGAATTCGTTTTGATGGACGTTGTACATGACGCGAGCCAGCATGTGCTGGCTGTAATTGCCGAAATTTCGACCGAACAATGTCAATCCGTGCTTATTGACGTTTTCTTCCGTGACGGCGATGCGGAAGGTCAATTCGCTGCGATAATCGAGACGGATGTCTTCCAACGTGACGTCGGAGATGCGGCAGCCGTCGATAAAACTTCCTTCGCTGTTGATCCGGATCAGCTTCAGCATGCCGTACTGGTTAAGATGCGGCGGCCACCAATCGGGATTGAACGTGCCGCGCACGTCGCCGAAATCGCCGGGACTGATCCAACTGCCCAATTCGATTCCGTTCATGGAGAAATGAATATCCGACGGATAGTAGTTATTATAGCCGGGCGCTTCGGAACCGATCTCGAGCGACAATTGAATCTCGCGGAAGGTTTGGTTTGCTTTCAAATAGTTCGGAATGCGGTATTCCAGGAAACCTTCGGCCAGCCAGATAATTTCGGCATGGATTCGCTGCGGATCGGCAAAGTAGCGGGGATCGTCGAAATCGCCCACGATGCTGTCTTTGGTGGCGAGGCCGCAGGTCGGCAAAGCTTTGTAGTCGCTGTAGTGCCCCACCTGAATTTCGACTTCGTACAGATTGTCGGCTTCTTTGCTTCGCAGATCGACCATCAATTTGTCTTTGTTCAAATAACAAAGTTTTTGAATGCCGTGTTTGCCGCCGGTCGTTCGAATCTCGATCAAGCCGCAGTCTTCGAGCTTTTTGATATGCAAAGTAACGGCTCCGTTGCTGAGTCCCAATTTTCGCGCGATTTCGTTCAGGTTCAATTCTTCGTTTCCGGACAGCAGTTGAATAATCTGAATCCGGATCTCGGAACCGAGCGCTTTGAAAATATCGATCCCGCTCATCAAATCTTTAATGTCGATCATTGCTTTTCCCCGCTTTCGCATGTATTTCCGTACCTTTTATTGTTTTACATTATTATAAACCGAAAACGGTGCTAATCCTAACAGATCCTCCTTCACCGTTGATTTTTCGAAACAATTGCGAAAAATTTGCTTTTCGAGCGTTATACCTTTAAAAAAGTCTAAAACTAAAAACAAGGCATCCTGATGTTTTAGTGAAAAAAGGAAGACAAAAAATATAAATTAACCTTTAGGTTTATCTAAAAAGATTTAACCTTTACTGTTTACAAGCCTGAAACGGTATGATATTTTAATTTTGCAAGCGGATACATTCAGTATAACATGAATCATTTTAAATTATACTGAAATAAAAAGGGTTTCACAAAAAAGTACCAAAGCATTGCAATTCGGATTGTTCGCGAAAAAAAGACCGGATCTTCATAATGACCTACATACCCGATCCGGACTATTCGAAAGGAACGTTCCGAACCCCTGCATGCCGCTTCGCCGGATGCGCGGCGCGCTCGGCCGATTCGTTCGCTTCAACCGCGAATGCGAACGGTCGGGAAGCGGACGCGGTTTTCGGAAAGAACGCCGTACCAGTCACGAACATATCAGAATCGGGAGGGTCAAACATGAAGAAAAAAGGAATCGTATCGTTGATGCTGCTTTCGCTGCTTTTGTCGCTGCTTACCGCCTGCGGCAATTCGTCTTCGACCAATGCGTCGGGCGAACAGTCGGTGATCGACGCGGGAGCCGGAGAAGGGGCAACGGAATTGTCTTATTGGACATTCGTCGAACTGCACGGCAAGCACTTCGAGAAAATGCTGGAAAAATGGAATGCCGAAAACACGGATCGTCAGATCAAGCTCAACGTTACCGTTATGCCTTACGACGATATGCACAACAAACTCTCGATCGCGCTGCAAACCGGAACGGGAGCGCCCGATATCGCCGATATCGAATTGGGCAAATTCCCCGACTTCCTCAAAGGTACCCCTCAACTCGAACCTCTGAACGACGTTATCGATCCTTACCGCGATACGATCGTCAAATCCCGCATCGATATTTACACGAAAGACGGACAGAACTACGGCATTCCGACGCACGTCGGCGCTTCCGTTGCATTTTACAACACTGAAATTCTGGAAGAAGCCGGCGTGGATTACACGAAGATCGTAACATGGGACGACTTCAAAAAAGCCGGCGAACAAGTCTACGAAAAAACGGGCAAATACATGGGTACGGCCGACACGAGCGCGCCTTGGCAGGAATCGATGCTGTTGGCCCAGCAGGGTTCGGACTATACGGATGCCGACGGCAACCCGCAGGTCAACACGCCGGAAATGGTCAAAGCGTTGACGCTGCTCAAAGATCTGCAAGACAGCAACGTGATCGCGACGATCGCCGGCGGGCAGCCTGACACGGAAGAAGCGTACGGCGAATACAACTCGGGCAACTACGCGACGGCGTTCATGCCGCTGTGGATGATGTCCCGTTATACCAACTACATGCCGGACCTGGCGGGCAAGATCGCGTTGGCGCCGATTCCGGTGTTCGAAAAAGGCATGCCCCGTTCGGTCGGCGGCGGCGGGACGGGCACGGTCGTCACGAAAACGGCCAAAGACATTCAACTGGCAAAAGATTTCCTGGCCTTCGCGAAGCTGTCCGAAGACGCGAACATCGAGATCTGGAACACGCTCGGCTTCGATCCGGTCAACATGAAAGTATGGGACATGAAAGAAGTCACGCATAACCCGGACAACGAATTCGTAAAATATTTCAAAAACAACCCGTTCGACGTGCTGAACGAAATCCGCGACGAAATCAAATACGTCAAATCGGTTCCGGCCTCGCCTACGATCAACAATGTGTTCAATACGATCACGCTCAACGAAGTTTTCGAAGACGGCAAAGATATCCAGCAGGCGCTCGACGACGCGCAGGCGCAGATCGAGCAGGAACTGCAATAAGCAAAGCATGAACGAGAAAACAGGTTTTCCATTTTGACGAAGCTCCCGCCCGCCGTTCCGCATTTTGCGGGGCAGCCGGGACGGGAGCGCGTTTATAAAGAAGGTGCCTAACAATGATCAAACGATTTCTGTATTCGCAAAAGGTGGCTCCTTACGTATTCGTGCTGCCTTTTATCCTCGTTTTCTTGATTTTCTGGGTGTATCCGCTCGGAAGTTCAGTGACGATGAGTTTTCAAAAAATCACGTTGGGACAGGAAACCGAGTGGATCGGATTGGACAACTACACGAAGCTGCTCGGCGATAAAATCTTCCTCAAATCGGTTATGAACAGCGCGGTTTACATGCTTTGCACGCTGTTGATCCTGATTCCGCTGCCGATGCTGTTAGCGGTGCTGATCAACAACAAATTCATGTGGGGCCGCGAATTTTTCAAATCTTCGCTGTTCTTCCCCGCGCTGACTTCGGTCGTCGTGGCAGGTACGGTATTCCGTCTCATGTTCGGGGAAATGGACGGCTCGCTGATCAACAGCTTCCTGGGCTGGTTCGGCATCGAGCCCGTGAAGTTTCTTAAAGGTCAGGTTACCGGATTTATCGCGCTGCTCGCTCTGGCGACCTGGCGCTGGCTGGGCGTGAATATGCTGTACTTCTTGTCGGGGCTTAAAAGCATTCCGGACGATTATTACGAAGCCGCTTCGATCGACGGGGCTTCCGCTTGGCAGAAATTCCGCATGATCACCATGCCGCTGCTCAAGCCGACGACCATCTATGTGCTGACGATCAGCATCTATGCGGGTCTGGCCATGTTCATCGAAAGCTTGATGCTCTGGAACGGCAACAATTCTCCGAAAAACATCGGCCTCACGATCGTCGGTTATTTGTATCGCCAAGGGATCGAGAAAAGCAATCTCGGTTACGCGGCGGCCGTCGGAATCGTGCTTCTGGTGTTGGCGATGACGATCAACATGATCCAGCTCGCCTTCTCCGGCCTGTTCAAGAAGGAGGATTGACATGAAAAGAGAAGCTGCGCTGAATCTGAAAGAAAATACGGTCACGCGTTCCAAAAAAGAAATTTCGCTCAAAATTCTGCTGTTCGTCCTGTTCGCGATCCTGTGCGGGATCATCCTGATTCCGTTTTACGCGATCGCTTTGGCTTCGTTCAAACCGGGCGAGGAGCTGATCCGTTACGGGCTGAACTTAAAGTTCGATCTTTCGGTGATGAGCCTGGACAATTATACGTATCTGTTCACCGGGCAGCATGCGTATTTCACCTGGTTTTTCAACTCGCTGCTGCTGACGGTCGTGCAGGTTGCGCTTACGCTTTTGGTCAGCGCGACGGTGGCTTACGGTTTTTCGGCCTATGAATTCAAAGGCAAAAACTTTTTGTTCATCTGCGTCCTGCTGATCATGATGGTACCGTTCGAAATCCTGCTGCTGCCGTTGTATACGCTTATCTTCAATCTGGGCATGATGAACACGTATTCCGCGATCGTCCTTCCGGGCATTGCCAGCGCGGCGACGATCTTCTTTTTCCGGCAGTACCTGAGCGGCATTCCGAAAGAGATCATCGCGGCGGGACGGGTGGACGGCGCCAGCGAGTACGGCATTTATCTGCGTTTGATTCTGCCGATCATGAAGCCTTCGTTCGCGGCGATGGCGATTCTGAACGGGATGAACAGCTGGAATAACTTCCTTTGGCCGTTCATGGTGCTGAGCGACGAACGCAAATATACGCTGCCGATCGGGCTGAAAACGCTGCTTACGCCTTACGGCAACAACTATGATTTGCTGATCGTCGGTTCCTTTTTCTCGATTATCCCGATCTTTATTCTGTTCGTGGCGTTCCAAAAATACTTCATTGACGGCATGACAGCGGGTGCGGTGAAGGGGTAACTGATTTTTATTCTGAGCTTGCAAGGAGAGAGATGATGATGGACGTGTCGAGACGGTATACGAATCCTTTGATTGAACAGCGTGCGGATCCTTTCATTTACAAGCATGACGACGGTTATTATTATTTTACCGCTTCGGTGCCGGAGTACGACCGAATCGAGCTGCGGCGGGCAACGAATATAGAAGGACTGCGGGAAGCCAAGCCCGAAGTGATCTGGCGCAAGCGGGAAAAAGGCATGCTCAGCGCCAACATCTGGGCCCCCGAGCTGCATCGGATGGACGGCAAATGGTATGTCTATTTCGCGGCGGCCCATACGACGGAGACGGACGAAGGGCTGTTTGATCATCGCATGTATGCGCTCGAGAACGAGTCGGCCAATCCGCTTGAAGGACAATGGGTCGAAAAAGGACAGGTCAAAACGGCTTGGGAGTCGTTTGCGCTGGATGCGACTTCTTTCGAGCATCGAGGCAAGCATTATTACGTCTGGGCGCAAAAAGATCCGAACATCCCGGGCAACTCCAACCTGTATATCTCCGAGCTGGAAAACGGCTGGACGCTCAAAGGCCCGCAAACCATGATCAGCCAGCCCGAGTACGATTGGGAGAAAATCGGTTTTTCCGTGAATGAAGGTGCAGCCGTGGTGAAGCATGGCGGAAAGTTATGGATGACCTTCTCGGGCAGCGCGACGGACCATCATTACTGCATGGGACTGCTGTTTGCCGATGAAGATGCGGATTTGCTGGACGCGGCTTCGTGGACGAAACTGCCGGAGCCTGTTTTCCAAACGAATGAAGAAAACGGTCAATACGGCCCCGGGCATAATTGCTTCACGGTGGGAGAGAACGGCGAAGACCTGCTGGTTTATCACGCTCGCAGTTATAAGCAAATTGAAGGCGACCCGCTATATGACCCGAACCGACATGCGAGGGTGAAAATCTTTGCGTGGAAGGAAAACGGGATGCCGGACTTCGGGGTACCCGAGCCGGATACGGCCGCAGCGGAAAATGCGGACAAAGTAGGAAAGTAACGGATCGCGATAAAAGGACTTATATAATAGAAAGAACGGGTTTACGAAAAAAAGACCTTTCGCCGCATGGAGCGCGGTGAAAGGTCTTTTTTGGTGCTTCAAGTCACTAGAATTTGACGATATGGATCACATAATCTCTCGCCGTCTCGTGATCTTCCGCTTTGGAAGTCAGGCGAAGCGTCGTAGTCGCGTCGGCAAGCTGGATCTTGCGGCGCAGCGTGTCTTCGATCAATACACCGTCGGCATAAACCAAGCCGTTTTTGCGGACGGGCGCGGCTTGGAACGAGAGCGATTCCGTATCCGCAGGAACGCGCAGCGTATAACGTATCCGAGACGGCTCGAACGGCGTATCCAGTTGGCCTGCAGAAAACTCCAGTCGGCGAAGCGAAGGCTCGTTATCGAACGGGCTCATGATACGCAGGATATCGAAGATTCCGGTCTCTTCGCCGTTGACCCGGAACGTGACATCAAGCGAATCCCGGTTGCCGATTAGCTCAGCCGGAAGCGTGTAGCGGTGCGTATGGAATCCGCGTCCGATCTGCGAAGGGGGAACGCCGTCGGCAATGAGCGTTCCGTCGGCTTCGATCGTGATCGGGCGATCTCCCCGATGTCCGGAGAAGAATGTCACTTCCAGCACGTGTTCCGCATTCGGTCTTACCTGAAGCGTATAGCCGAATGAACCGCCTGTTTCGGCACGGCGAGTGGTGCTGCCGTCCCAGACGTCGACGAATGTCTTGTCGCCGCGGATCTTATGTTCCAGTTCGTACTGGTCGTTGCCGACCGGAAGGCTGTCGATCGTGGCGTCTTCGACCCGGCTTTTGCGTTTGCCTTCCAGAATGTGCTGCTGAAGTTCCGGCGAATCCGCTTGGACGACGCGCCAGTAGATGCCGTATCGTTCGCCGTGCCGCTTATAATGCGGCGTGAAGACCAGATGTTCGTCCTCGTCGGTGCCTTTGAGCACGAATTCCGCTTTATCGCCGCGCTGCTGCCAATGCGAAGCGAAATCGTTCAGCCAATCGGCCGGGCTTCCTTGCACGGTCAGGAAGTCTTTGACGAGCATGCTTCTCGTCGGTACGCTGACTGCGACGCCTGTTGCGGACTCGGCCATATCCTCGCGGCCGAGTCCGGCGCTGAGCACGGTCGGGCCGTATTTGAACGCGACCGCATGCGGCGCGTCGGGCAGGCCGACCGCGCGCAGCGTCATCGGCAGGCGAAGCTCGACCGTATCGCCGTCGGTCCAGACGCGGGTCACCGAGGCGAAGCCGTCCAGCGCTTCATAAGCCAAGCGCTCGCCGTTCAGCGTCAGCCCGGCTTCGCCGGCCAGCCACTCCGGCAGGCGGAAGCGCAGCGAGATTCGGCCGGTTTGCGGCCGGGTCGTCGATACGGCGAAGACCGCCGTGTCGGATTCCGGCAGAGTAGAACGCTGGCTCAGCTTCAGGCCGAATTCTTCGGCATCCAGCTCGGAGGAGATGTACTGATGGACGACGATGCTGTCGTCGCCGCGGAAATACAAGCTGTCATTCAGCTTGGTGAAGCTCTCCATGCCCGTGCCCGTGCAGCACCAGAAATGCTCGAACGGAGAACTATAGACTTTGAAATAACCCGTCGCCATCGGCTGGAAATACATCGTCATGCCGGTGTGCGGATGCTGCGACGACAAGATAGCGTTCAGGAACGTATTTTCATAAAAATCCGCGTATTTGACGTCGCCGCTAAGCTTGAACAGCTCGCGCGTCAACTTCAGCATATTGTACGTATTGCAGGTCTCGGCGGTAAAGTTGGAGCGTTCGCGATCCAAACGATCCGGTTCGCCGAAATGTTCCCACTCGCTATTGCCGCCCGTTACATAACTATGGTGCTCGACGACCATCGTCCAAAAGCTCTCCGCCGCTTCCCGATAAAAGCGCTCGCTTTCGCCCAATGTGCGGTAGCGGTTGAGCGCTCCCAAAAATTTCGGAATCGTCGTATTGGCATGCTTGCCTGTTAGGATATCCCGACCTTCGCGGACCGGACCAAACAAAGTCAGTTCGTCAAAAGCATGTGCGGCGTGCAAATGGGCGGGATTACGGGTCAGCTTGTACAGATCGTACAGGCAATCGTTCATGCCGCCATATTCGACGGACAAGACGGCAGTCTGGATCTCCGGCGTCCAAGCCGCTGTCCGTGCCGCGATCCAATCGCCAAGGCCCGAGGCAAGCTCCAATGCCAGCCGGTTATCCGTATATTCGAACGTCGCCGTCAATCCGGCTACGATCTTGTGCATGGTGTACCACGGCACCCAGGCCGGTTTACGCTGTTCGACCCGGTCGAACAGTTCCTCCGGAAAGGCTGACAAATAACCGCTTTCGAATCGGCATTTCTCCATTCCGTCAATCAATTGATTCAATTGCTCCAGCAGCTCGGCATCGCCGGATACCGCATAAGCTTGAGCCGCCGCTTTCAGATAGTGTCCGAGCGTATGGCCGCGGATCTCGGTCGTTTCCCAGCCGGGATACTTTTCCGCGAGCGGGTTCAGGCCGCGTGTCTCACGGAATCCCGCCAACAGACGATCGGTTTTATAATTTTTCAGATAACGGATTTCATTGGCAAAAGCATTCTGTAAATAAGTATCGTCGATACGCACGCGGTTAAGGCGGTAATCGTCCAGCAGTGCAGTGGGCGTAGAAGATTCGGTCGGCATGGAAATTCTCCTATCTGTCGGGGATGAGGGATATCGTTCTCCCTTTCAGCTTACCGACCGCTTGCGGCGGCGTAAATGGTGCAACGTTTGAATAAGTATCAAAAGGTTAGATTTTTGAAGAATGATTATGAGGATTTTCGTTGCGGGGTCTAGCGTTAAATACGTAATAATCCTTATTTAAAAGGGGATAACGGGCTTATGTTTTTAAATGTCGGAACGTTGGCTTAGGTGTCAAAATGTCAGGCTGGATCGTCAATGCTAAAGGTCAACAGAAGATACCGTGGCCGTACAAAGCAGGCATGATCGATTCCGAATTCGGCGTTAAAGATTTTGCCAAAATGAACAGCAAGCAGGCGACGTTGGACAAGTTGAGATCGGAAACGTTTCTGAAGATTATCTACGGAAGTCTGTCTACGGATGCTCGCTTCCAGTTATGTTGGATGTTCTCGACATATTGAATGGCCCCTCGCGTAATCGCGAAGGGCCGTTTTTCTACTTGCGATGCTTGGAGTAAGGGTTAAAGGGATGATTGGAAGATTATTTTTCCGACGTATTCATCCAGACCGTCATTTCGCCTTGGCCGCGGTTGCCCCAGAGGTAGTAAGGGACTGCGGTCAGTTTGGTAGGCTCAAGTACCGGAGGTTGCGTTCGGTACAGTACATCTGGTTCATTGCCGATTGCAGGCGTTACGCTGCGGAGGGCTTCGGTCTCCACTGCGATCGCGTTGCCGGGAAGATCGTCGGCCGGGCGTTCGGAGAAGCTGGCGTTTTGCCTTAAACGCAGAGTCAGGATCGATTCGCCGTTATCGACGCTTTCCGCGCAATAGACCAGCGGGCCGCGTTGGATGGCGGCTTTGTGGATATCGGCGCGGACGCGGGTATCGGCGTAGAGCAACGTCGTTTGGATCGTTAACGAGACTTCGACCGCGTCGCCGTTGTTCCAATCGCGTTCAAGCAGCAGGTAGCCGTCTTGAAGCTCGGAAGGCGAGAACTTCAGAGCTTCTCCGTTGATCGAGACAGTCATGTTCGGCGACCAGTTCGGTATGCGGAGCGCCAGGGCGAATCGTGCTTCTTGCTTCGTTTCGATCTCGAAGCGAACGGCCCCGCTCCAAGGAAGCTCGGCTTGTTGCTTGATTGTAACGGAAGTGCCGCCGAGTTCGGCCGACAGTTCGCTGCCGATATACAGATTGGCATAAAGCGTATCGCCGCGCTGCGTATACACATAACGGTTGAGCGAAGCGAGCAGGCGGGCGACGTTCGGCGGGCAGCAGGCGCAGCCGAACCAGGCTTGGCGCTCCGACTTTACATGATGCTTGCCCGGGTTGCAGGAGCAGGCTTGCGGCCAGACTTCCAGCGGGTTGACATAGAAGTAATGCTTGCCGTCCTGGGCCATCGAGCCGAGCACGTTGTTGTACAAAGCACGTTCCATCACGTCCGCATATTCGGATTTCGGTTCAAGCAGCAGCATGCGCTGAGCGAAGAAGATGAGGCCGATCGAAGCGCAAGTCTCGGCATAGACCGTATCGTTCGGCAGATCATAGTCGAAGGTGAACGCTTCGCCGTGGTGGGTTGAACCGATCCCGCCCGTGACATACATCTGCGTGCGCGTGATATTGTGCCACAGTGTGCGGCAAGCCGTTTCCAGTTCGGCATCTTCGGTTAAACGGGCCAAATCCGCCATCGCGGTGTACATATACACGGCACGAACCGCATGTCCGACGGCAACGGTTTGCTCGCGCACCGGCTTGTCTGCCTGATAATACGAGGTGTCGATGTCGGAACTGCCGTGCGGTCTGAAGTGGCCGCGGCGGCCGCGCCGTTCCCACTCCTGGCGAATGAAGTTCGGCTCTTGGCCGCGTTCATTGATAAAGAAAGCTGCAAGCTTCAGATAGCGCTCTTCTTTCGTCAGATTGTAGAGCTTTACCAGTGCAAGTTCGATCTCCTGGTGGCCGTCGTAGCCGCGGATTTGTCCTTCGTCTGTACCGAATACGGTCTCGACATGCTCGATCATGCGCTTCATGACATTGAGCAGCTTGTCTTTGCCTGTCGCTTCATAGTAGGCAACCGCCGCTTCGATCATATGTCCGGCACAATACAGCTCATGACAATCCGTCAGGTCGGTCCAGCGTTTCCCCGGTTCTTTGATGGTGAAATACGTATTGAGATATCCGTCCGGCTGCTGCGCGGCTTCGATCAGGTCGATCAGCTCATCGGCGCGACGTTCAAGATCGGCGTCACGACGGATTTGAAGCGAATAGCCGACAGCTTCCAGCCATTTCGCCAAGTCGCTGTCCTGGAAGACCCAGCCGACATATTCGCCTTCCGCTTGCCCGGCGGCAATACGGAAGTTCTGAACAGCGCCGCTCGGTTCGGCTCCGGGCGCCCGATCGTGCAGCGCTTCATATTGATAAGGGATCACGACATTTTGCACAAGATCGGTATAAGGGGACCAAAATGGGTCGCTCAACGTGACGCCTGTTGGCGAAACGGCTTTATGCAGCGTCTTGTCGGATGTGCTCGGAATCGGATTCATTACAATTCTTCCCTTCGGATCGTAGATTTAGGCGTGATTTAAGCCTGGCATGCTTTCATTATATTCCTTAAAATAAAAGGGAACGATTCATAATATGCCCCGAATTCTTGTCCGATTTCACACTGGTGGACGAATCGCAACATTTCTCCATATTTACGTTTACAAACCTGAATGGAGCATAAAGCGAAACGCGGATAAAAGATGGACAAACGAAGGAGAGAATACATTAGAATGACTCAGCACGGAGGACCGATTGTTTATTTGGCCGCGCCGCCTTTTCCGTACTTTACGGAATGCGGTCGAAGCGTCTACATACCCGGAGACGCGCATCCGAGCCGCAGAGATCTCGGAATGTTTGACTTGATTCTGGTTGAACGGGGCATGCTGTTTATCGGGGAAGAAGATCGACAATGGGAAGTCGGAGCGGGAAATACGCTGCTGCTGCTCCCGGATCGGTATCATTATTCGGTTCGGCCTTGCGAGGAGGAAACAAGCTTCGCTTGGGTACATTTTCGTACGTTGGGAGAGTGGGGCATTGCGGATGAATCCGAGCCCGGTTTCGCGGATCGGGATCGGCATGCGGCGCAATTCGGTACGCCGCCTTATACGATCCGGCTTCCGCAGTTCGGCATGCTTCCCGGTGCTCCCGGAGGAAGCGGGGAAGGCGAACGATTGCTGCGGCTGGAGGAACGAAGCTTGTCGGGAGCGGTGTGGGAGCGTCAGCGATTGTTCGAGGAGCTGCTGCGTTCGCTGGATTTGCGCCGCCGCGATCCGTCGGGCAGCCCGGCAGAAAGCGTGGCCGAGCGAACGGAACGGTATATTCGGGCACATTACGCGGAGCCGTTAACCGGAGCAATCTTGTCGAACGAGCTGCATTTCCACTATAACTATTTGACCCGCTGCATGAAGCGGGTCAACGGTCTGACACCTATGGAGTATTTGGAGGAATGCCGGTTGGAGCAGGCCCGCTTGCTGCTGCTGCGCACCGAAGCTTCTGTTGCCTCTGTCGCGGAAAAGGTAGGATTCGAGACAGCCCCTTATTTTTCACGCCGTTTTGCAGAGCGTTTCGGCATCTCGCCGCTTCGTTTCCGGCAGCGGCATATGCGGTAGATCGGACGAGCCGATAGGGTTAGGTCCTACACCGCCCATTCCTGTAACAGCATAAAAGCGGCACCTGCCGCCACGGCATTCTCCTTCAGCTCCGCGAGCGAAAAAGCGGGGCTGTATTGGCGTCCGCGCGCAATGTTTTTCAAAGCGGTCGAGACAGCCGTTTCATAAACGAGCGGGTGGGCTTCGATCAGCGGTCCGCCCAGCACGACATTGTCCGGGTGAAGCACATTGATCAGATTGGCAAGTCCGATGCCTAAGTAAGCGGCCGCTTCGGTAAACTGCTCTTTCACGAGCGCATCGTCCGCCTCCAAAGCCTCTGTCAGATCCGCGAAAGTGATATCGTCCGGGCGGCGTCCAGTTAATGCACTTGGGCGTCCGATTTTCAATTGATTGCGAACCCGATTCTCAAGTGCGCGTACGGACACGAAAGCTTCCCATGCGCCATGATTGCCCCGACCTTCGAAGCGTGGACCGTCTGTCGCGATAATCATCTGGCCCACGGCTCCTTCGGCGTCGGCGGCTCCGCGAATAAGACGCCCTTCGGACATCATTGCGGCCCGCAGACCGATCCCCGCATGGACATACAGCAGATGCTGGGCGCTTCGTCCCCGCAAAGCCCAGTTTTCCCCGAGCAGCGCGGTATTCGAACCGTTATCCAACCGTGCTGTAATGCCAAGGCGCTTTTCCAGCAGCTCGCAGATCGGAACTTCGTTCCAACCGGGCGCGGCAAAAAATTCCGGTTGGCGAATGACGCCTTGTTCTCGGTCAAGCGGGCCGACTGAGCCGATTCCGATTCCAAGCAAGCGTTCCGACTTCAGTTCATGCTCAGCGAGAAACTGCTCGGCTTCTGTACCCACGCGTTCGACCAGATGCTCCGGCGTCATGTCCGCATCCATTTTCCAGCGCGTAGAGGCCAATAAATTCAAATGCATATCATAGAGCGCCAGCGTCGAATAGATGCGTGAGATTTCGAGGCCAAGCAGATAACGGTATGTAGGGTTAGTCTGAAACAGGATCGGTTTGCGTCCGCCTGTTGAACTGCCAAGCCCGGATACCCGAATGATTTCCTGAGCGGCCAGGTCGTCGAGGAGTCGGGTCATGCTGCTGCTGGTCAGCGCGAATTCTTGCATCAGCTCGGCCTTGGACACGGTGCCGAGTTCGAGTATTCGCTGGTAAACATCCTTGCGGATAGACGTTTGAGAACGGGCGATCATCTGTCGTATCTCTCCATTTCCGAGTTTGTTGGTTGGTTATTAATCAGTATAAAGCACAGCCAGCTTCTTTTCTATACTTAAAGCATAGGAATAATCAACTTAATTTCACTGTGGTAATTAGTAGGATCGATAAATGTATTATAAAGCAGTTTACATTTCTTTTTTCATTGTTTTGATTGTTTTTTCAATGAACTTAAATTCAAAATGATAAAATGTGCTATAATAAAGTGATCGGAATTTATAAAGGAACGTAAAAAGGAAAAGAGGCGAACCGAATGAAACTCGCGGCTGTAACGTCGGCAGAACTTCGGATGCTTCCGCAGATCTTTACCGCTTTTCTCAAAATTGGCCCTTCTACTTTCGGCGGCGGCTACGCGATGATGGCAACGATTGAAAAGGAAGTCGTGGAGCGCCGAGGTTGGATGAAAACCGAAGAGATGGGAGACATGGTCTCGGTTGCAGGTTCCGCGCCGGGCGGGGTGGCGGTCAACTCGGCTGCTTTTATCGGCTATCGGCTCGGCGGCGTTGCGGGTGCGATCGCAGCCGTGAGCGGGATTACGCTGCCTACGCTCGCCATCATTTTGCTGCTGAGTTTGACTTATTCTTTTTTCAAGGACTACGTTAAAGTTCAAGCGGCGCTCAAAGGCATTCATGCGGCGGTCGTGGCCCTTATTCTGGTCGCGGCTTGGAAAATGGCACGGGCATCCTTATTCGATACGCTCACTTATGTGCTTGCGGCGATCGCTCTGGCGGTGCTGCTGCTAACGAATTTAAGCTCGGTTTGGCTCATATTGGGCGGTCCCGTGATCGGCATGGCTGTTATAGGGATTCGTCGATCGAGAAAGCTTGACGTACAGACCGAAGCGGTGTCGGAAAGATCGGATAAAGAAGCGATGCTGCCCGAATATTATATTTGAAGGTGAATACCATGCTTTGGGAACTTTTTATTGTGTTTTTCCGGGTCGGATGTCTGGCTTTCGGCGGCGGATATGCGGTCATGAGTCTGATTCAGCGGGAAACTGCCGGGATGGGCTGGATCGGCGTCGGACAGTTTCAGGAAATAGGGGCTTTGTCGGGCATGGCGCCGGGTTCGATTGCCACCAATAGCGCGACATTGATCGGCTATGAACAGGGAGGTCTCGTAGGAGCGGTGGTGGCGACGACCGGAATGATCTTGCCTTCGCTGATTCTGGTTGTGCTGCTTGCCGCTTTTTTTATTCGATTGCATGACCGTCTAAGCATTCGATCTGCCTTTTACGGATTACGTCCCGTTATTACCTCGCTGATCGTGTACGCCGCGATTTCTTTCGGGTTCGGCGGACAAGCGGAATCGGGCCGATTGTTCGGTTGGGAAACGTTAGGCATGCTGTTGATCTGCGGCGGTTGTCTACTGGCGATCATCAAGTATAAGCTGCATCCTTTTGTTGTATTGCTGCTGTCCGCAGTGGCAGGCATCGTGATTTTTTGAAGCCTAAACGATTTTCGGCAACTCCACTTCCTTCACGGGAGATGGAGTTTTTTGTTCATCTCAACAATCGCACATCTGTTGTCGATGATATAGATAACCCTGTTTAACTTTATTTGGCTTGCAAGCAAACAGGTTATCGATCACGATTATCCAAGTGCGTACGCAAGCTCGGCGACAGGAGTCTTTTGACCGTTGCGTACATGACCTGGTGCACCGGAGGAGAAACGCCATGAGCATACTGATCGTCGACGACTCGATGATGAATCTCGCTTATTTCAAACAGGTGCTGTCCGAAGCCGGTTACTCGGGGATCGAGACGGCTTCCTCGGCGGAAGCTGCCCTTGAACGGCTCGGCATGAGCGGCGAACGCATTCCGCGCAAAGCCGCTGCCTTCGATCTGATCCTGCTCGATATCGTGATGCCGGACATGGACGGAATCGAAGCCTGCCGACTCATCAAAGCCTGTCCGCCTTACGCCGACTTGCCGATCATTTTTTTGACGGGCGACCGACGGCATTTCAAGGAAGCTTTCGGAGCAGGCGGGATGGATTTTATCGAAAAAGGAGCACCGGAGTACGAGCTGCTCGCCCGCGTGCAATCCGCAATCCGATTGAAAAAAGAAACGGAAATCCGCAAAAGCCGCGAAGCCGGACTCGTGAAGGAGTTGCAGTTGGCGAAGCGGGTGCAAAAAACGGTGCTTCCGCCTCCGCTGCTTGAGCCGAGCATCGAAATTCACGCGCAGTATATCCAGTCGGACGAAGTTTCGGGAGATATGTTTTACTGGACTCGGATCGACGAGCATCGCTGCGGGGTTATGTTGATCGATGTTGCCGGTCATGGATTGTCCTCTGCGTTAATCAGCATGTCGGTTCGCTCGCTGCTCGCCGGAATGGTCAAGCGCATCTCGGAACCTGCTGAAATCTGCCGTGAGCTGAATAGTCAGATGTTTAGTTTGTTTGGCGGAAGCCGCGACTCGATCTACATGACCGCTATTTATTTATTGATCGACCAAGAAGCCAAGGAAATTCGGTACTTCAACGCGGGACATCCGCCAGGCTTGCTTTTCCCGGCGGATCAGAAAGCGCATTATCTGGAAAACACAGGCGTTCCCCTCGGGATTCGCAAAAAGATTGAAGGCGGAAGCGGGATCTACCGATATGAAGGTCCGGGGAAAATCCTGCTGTATACGGACGGATTGGTGGAGACGCCGAGAAAATCGATTCGGGAAGGCATTGGGAACTTGGAAAAGGTAGCGTCCCGCATTCGTTATTTGCCCAATGACCGTTTTACCGAAAAATTGGCGGCGCTTGGGCAAGATAAAGACGACGATGTGTGTATTGTGTCCATTCAACTCAACGGATAAAAGCGCGTGTCAATCAAGGAATCGGGGATGGCGGGAAAGGAAGGAATGCCCATGGAAAGATCCATTATTACAAGAGCGAAAAGTGCGGAGCTTGCGGTTGACGAAGCCCTTAAATTACTGGCCGTTTCGCGAGAATCGGTGCAGATTGAAATTTTGGAGCCAGGCGGTCGCGGAGTGCTGGGACTGGGCACGCGTCTGGCGGTCGTGAAAGTCACGGTCGTCGGCGCCGGATCAGCAGCACAGTCTACAGGAAGCCCGGAGACGATAACGCCGACTGTCGAGGAACATTATGCAGAACGGGCGGTTGAAATTGAAGCCGTTCCCACGCAGCCCAATGCTTCCGAAGAGCTAGGCGGAATCGGCATCCATAACGGAAGATTCCATATTCAAGCGACCGGGACAAGACTTCCGCTGTTGACGCCGCCACCTGGTGCAGTGTTGTATCGCAACGGTACACAGGTAGATGGAAAAGTATCCGTTTCTCCCGGCGACGAATTGGAGTTGGAAACGGCCCCCAGAGTCGAAGCGTCGATCTGGCGAATTGAGATTGACGAAGCGTGTCTGCGCGCGGAACTGCATGTTCGTCCGGGATTTGAGCGACAATTCACTCTGCTTGATTGCAAACCGCAGGCGAATCTGGTGGTTCCCGTGTCCGAGCGACGTACATTTCTTCCGATTCCCCAAGCTGAAGTCGTAGGCAGGCTGAAGGAGCTGGGCGTGATTTACGGCGTTCGCGCCGAAATGATCAAGCAAGCCTGTAATTCCGAAGAGCCTGGCGTATTTGTGATTGCCGAAGGATCGCCTGCCGTCGAAGGGGCGAATGGAACGTTCAGCACCAACTTTGAGACCGAAACCAAACGTCTCAGTCCGCAAAGTCGCGAGGACGGCACGATCGATTATCGCGAGATTGTGGAATTCCCGACCGTGATCGAAGGCCAGGTGCTGGCACGGACTTTCCCGGCAAGACCGGGACGTCCCGGCAGGGATCTGCTGGATCGTCCGATTCAACCGCGTGCGGTTCAATCGATAGAGCTCGCCGCCGGGGAAGGGGTGTCGATTACGGAGGATGGCCGCCGGGCGGTAGCGGTTCGCTCGGGAATGCCGCGCATGAAGCATCAAGGCTTCCGCGTCCACCTCTCGGTTCTGCCGAAGCTGTCGCATCGCGGCGATGTCGATCTGAAGTCCGGCAATATCCGCTTCCGCGGCGATGTGGAGATTTCAGGCGGGATTCAAAACGGAATGAATGTGGAAGCGATCGGCAGTATCCATATCCGGGGGCCGATCGGTTCAGCGACGATCGTAGCCGCGTACTCGTTAATCGCGTCTGGCAATCTGATCGGTGCTCACGTGAGTGTGGGAAAACGAAGCGAATTTTTCAATCAAGTGGAGCCGCTGCTGCTGGAGATTGCTTCCCAAACGCAGCTTCTCCAATCCGCGATCGAACAGCTCGGCCAGACTGCCGCATTCAAGTTGAACGATATTCAGCAGACCGGGCTCGGAGCGCTTTTAAGCGTCCTGCTTCGAGGGAAATTCAAAGCTTTGCATGCGGTGCTTACCCGTTTCTCCGAGCAAGCTGCAAAAAATGAGGCGCAGCTCGACGTCGATTGGAAAGATTATGCACACCGTCTCAAATATGGTTTTTTGGATTTGCGACAAGGCGGCTTGCGGGACTCCGCAGAGCTGGATGCGTTCCGCAGGCGGACGTTGGAGCTGGCCGAATCGGTAAGCGGACCCGAGGATCGACCTATTTTCGCCGAGCTTCAATACGTGCAAAACAGTCATGTCTATTGCGGAGGCAATGTACGTGCGGCAAAAGGTGCCTATAACGCCACGATCTACTGCCAAGGCGAATTGGAGGCAGGCGGCACGCTAAGAGGCGGTGTCTACTTTGCAGGACGTGGAATTAAGGTCAAGGAAGTCGGTGCTCCCGGCGGCGTCGCTACGAAACTACAAGTGCCGGAAACGGCGGTGATTCGCGCGACTCGGGTCATGGAAGGAACGGTTGTGCAAATTGGCCGTCGTTCCTTCCAGTTCGTCGAAGCGGCATCGAATGTGCATGCCCGCTTAGGCTCTTCGGGCGAGCTTTTATTGTTCTAATCGCGATTCATTCCATACACGAAGAGGAGGAACAGCATGTTTGCTTATCAGATCCATAAAAGCGAAGAAGAAGCCGTAGTCGTATTTGAAGGGGATCTGGATATTGAGAGCGGCGAAGTGTTGGAAGAAGATATTTTGCCGATCGTATCCGAATACCCGAGCGTACGGTTGAATTTTGGTGAAGTATATTTTGTGGACTCGTCCGGAATCGGTCTGATTATCCGCACTGTTGACGAATTGAGAGAAGGTGGGCGTTCCGTGAAAATCGAGAATGTTCGCCCTGAAGTGATGGAAGTGTTCGAGCTGCTGCAGATCCGCGAGATTCTCGGCGAGGATGTTTTCGAATAAAAAGGGTTCTGCGGCTTGCAAAGGTCTTGAAGCGGATCATATCCTACAGGAAAGGAACCGATGAGCGTGAAAACACCACCGAACACAACGAACCCTGCTCCGTATCCGTTTTGGGCGTTGGCCGGTTTTCTCTACGGGGCGATTCTCGCCGTCGGGGCCGGGCAAGTTCCTTGGGCGCATGTGCTGCCGATTTTGCTGCTTACGTTATTACTGGATTTATTTCCGATCCGTTTGATCAGCGGGGAAGAATTCGGAGCCGGCTTGATCGGCTTCTTGTCCCTGCTGATCGGCTTCGGCTTCTACACCGCGTTATTGGGCGTATTTATCAGTTGCTTGGCTAACGAGGCCAGGCAAAGCGGTTTTCGGCCAAAAGCATTTGATCCGCTGCGTTGGTTGACCCGATTGGCGATTTATACTTTAAGCACATGCGGAGCCGCGTTGGCATTGGGTGGATTGATCGCGCTTTGGCCGGATGTACCGTTGTATGCGAAGGCGGCACTTGCCGCATTGGCTTTCAAAGCCGTAAAGCTTCCGCTGGATGCAGGAATGCGCAAAGTTTTGTCGGGAACGGCCTGGTTAGCGGGGATTCGGGGCCGATTGCGCGAGACCGTCGTTCCGATTCTGCTTTGCATCGTGGTCATTCCGCATTTTCTCGGCAATCTATTGGCCAACGATACGGCGTACGAGTTGGCTTACACAGGTCTTTTATTGTTTTTCATCCTGTACTTTTCCACGGTCTATGTTCGTGAAGTAGCGGGATGGCGGCGTACGTTCGAACGCTTTAGCCTGCTGTTCGAATCCCGGCTGTCCAAAGATCTCGAAGGACATGGAATCCGAAGCGGGGTCATTGCGGACCACTTGCTGGACCGTCTGGCCTACCCGCGCGATAAAAAAAGAGTGCTGGTGCAGGTGGCGATTCAGCATGATATCGGAAAATCGACGCTGCCCGCTTATTTGTTTAACAAACGAGGAGCTTTATCCTTGTCCGAAGAGGACGAATACCGTTCCCACAGTGAAAAAGGGGCAGAGATCATTCTCACACTGACAGAGGATGGGCGTGCGGCGGAATGGGTGAGGCATCATCATGAACACTGGGACGGAAAAGGCTTCCCGGCAGGGCTCAAAGGCAAAGCTATTCCTTACGAATCCCGTATTTTGTCTATTGCCAGCCGGCTTGATCATGTATTAAGACGGGAAAGTGACGACGAGGCGGTCTGTGCGTACATCCAGCGATTGGCAGGCCGGGAAATCGATCCGCAACTTGCCGCTGCCGTGGATGTAAGTTTCGTACAGGGAGTGCGGGAAAGACTGGAGCAACGAGGTCTGGTATCCGGGCCGCTTCCCGAGCCGGAAGAATCTTATGGATATGCGAAAACTGCGGCACGCAGTTCCGATTCGGAGGAAGAACAAGGCTCCTATGTAGGGGCAAGCACGATGCTGAAACGGGCAGCGGACGGCTTGTTATATGGATTGGAACAACCGGCGCTTGAAGCTTCGATCGTTCGGCTGGCGAGACGCGCCGATGCGGAGCAGACCTCCTTTTATGAAATTTTGAAGTGTGAAGATCGCACGTACGAAGCTCATTTCTACCCGGAGCATGGCGAAGTGCGCATTGCTTTGACGGATATTACGCCTGCCATCGCCTATCGGGATAAGCTGCATGCCGAGACGCTGAATGCTTATCGGGAGATCATGTCAGCTTTGTCGGAAGGCAAAGTATGTTTATGTCTAACCAAGGAAGAATTGCTGGGTCGGCTGGGCGAGCGTCTGGAAGCTGTGACGGTTGCCGGACGAACGGATATCGCCCGAAGCCGCGATTTGGCTGCAAGCTATATGCCGCAAAGCGATCCCAAACGAATTATGCAAGTGAAACTGGCGGTATCCGAGGCGGCAACCAATCTGCTCAAGCATGCGCTGGGCGGACAGGTCACCGCATTCGCGCGCGAAGGTTCGCTTCAAGTTCTGGTGCACGACGAAGGCTCGGGAATCGCTCTGCACGAGCTGCCGAAAACTTTCGTCGTATCCGGCTACAGCAGCAAACGCTCGCTGGGCAGAGGATTCGGCGTCATGTACGCTTCGGCAGACCGGATGTTCCTCTACACAGACCCACAGGGTACGCGGGTTCTGCTGGAATTCGACGGCATGCTGAACGTTTCGGGTGCAGCAGATGGACCTTTTTCGCCCCTCATGACCTTCGCTCCGACCAAAGGACCGGGGATGAATCAGGCTACAATAGCAGAATAGATTTTGTTAGGTGTGCGTGACTTAATATAACGTAGTATTTGGCTGATGGACTTTAGCGGCTTGTCTTGAATTCGTGAGGCAAGCTGTTGAGTCCGTCTTTTTTTGTATGTTTTAGCATAAAATTTGGATTATAAAGCTTAATTCACGTTCTTTTTCGTCGGATTACATAGTTTTTTGTAGGTTCGATTTAGTATTGATAAAAATGTTAGTTTACCTGACGAAAAAGCTGAATATTTTGTATTTTATTTTTGAAAAGAGGAGGAAATGAATGATTACCTTCCGTGAAGTGGACAAGTTCTATGGGGATTTTCAGGTGTTGTCGGATATCAATCTGCATGTGGAGCCTGGAGAGGTGGTTGTTGTGCTGGGACCTTCGGGTTCAGGGAAAAGTACGATGCTGCGCTGTATCAACCGACTGGAGGAGACGAATGGTGGACAGCTAACCGTAAACGGCACAAGCGTTGATGATCGAAAAACCGATCTGAACAAGCTTCGGCGCAATATCGGGATGGTATTCCAACACTTCAATCTGTATCCGCATAAAAAGGTGATCGACAATATTACGCTGGCTCCGATCAAAGCGCTGGGTATTTCCAAATCAGAAGCGGAAAAAACGGCGATGCACTACCTGGAAAAAGTCGGGATCGCCGATAAAGCTCAATCTTTTCCCTCTCAATTGTCGGGTGGCCAGCAGCAGCGCGTGGCGATTGCCAGAGGTCTTGCGATGAAGCCGCAAATTATGTTATTCGACGAACCCACCTCTGCGCTTGATCCGGAGATGGTGGGCGAGGTACTGGATGTTATGAAAGCATTGGCTCGTGAAGGAATGACTATGGTGGTCGTCACGCATGAGATGGGTTTTGCCAGGGAAGTAGCGGATCGGGTCGTTTTTATGGATCAGGGCCGGATCGTTGAAGAAGCCCCGCCGGAACAGTTTTTCTCGGAGCCGCGCGAGGAACGGGCCCGATTATTCCTTAGCCGTTTGCTCAACCACTAAAATCAAAAGAGAAGAGGGATTCCTTATGCAAAAACGCTCGAAAAAAATGTCTTCCGTATTGTTGGCCGGTTTGTTCTCGTTGACTGCCCTGCTTAGCGCGTGCAGCACGACAGGCGGAGGAACGACGGCATCCGGCAATGCAGCAGGTTCCGCGTCTTCACAGCTCGATGCCATCAAAGAACGCGGTACACTGGTGGTCGGCGTGAAATACGATACCAAGCTATTCGGTCTGAAAGACCCGGCAAGCGGCGAGGTGGAAGGCTTCGATATCGATATGGCGCATGCGTTGGCCAAAAGCATCCTCGGTGACGAAAGCAAAGTGGAATTAAAGGAAGTGACATCCAAAACGCGTATTCCGATGCTCAACAACGGCGATATCGATATGGTCATTGCGACGATGACCATCACGGATGAACGTAAAAAAGAAGTCGATTTTTCGGACGTTTATTTCCAGGCCGGACAATCGCTGCTTGTGAAAAAAGGCAGCGCGATCACCGGCATTGACGATGTGACCGCCGATACGACGGTGATGGCTTCCAAAGGCGCGACGTCGATCGCCAACATCGAAGCAAAAGTGCCGGGTGTCAAGGTGCTGCAATTCGATAATTACCAGGATGCGTTCAACGCACTGAAAGCCGGACAAGGCGATGCGCTCACAACGGACGATGCAATCCTTTACGGCATGGCGGCCCAAGACCCGAACTTTGAAGTGGTGGGCGAGCCGTTTTCCGATGAGCCTTATGGGATTGCGATGAAAAAAGGCGAGACCGCTCTGGTCGAAGCGGTAAACAGCGGACTAAGCGAGATGAAAACGGATGGTTCTTATAACGAAATTTATAAAAAGTGGATCGGAAAAGAACCTGCAGCAGAGTAAGTTTTGAGGTTTGCCGTATGCGACTGAAGGAGGTGTGGGCCATATGCTGGATTTTTCGATTTTGACGGAGCATTTTCCCGATTATATGGAAGGATTTCTGAATACGATCAAAGCCAGCGTGTTCGCATTGATCGGCAGCTTTATTTTGGGAACGGTCATTGCGGTCATGCGAATCAGTGGGTTTAAAATCTTGCGAGCGTTCGGGACGGCCTACGTGGAATTTATTCGCAATATTCCGATCTTGATCGTGGTGCTCTTTTTCTTCTTGGGATTGCCTTCGCTGGGATTAAGACTGGACGGCTTCACGGCTGGAACGCTCGGGTTGACTGTGTACACGGCGGCTTTTATTGCGGAGGCGATTCGGGCAGGCATTCAATCGGTGCCGCAAGGGCAAAATGAAGCCGCGCGTTCGTCGGGGATGAGTTATATGCAGACCATGCTGCACGTCACTCTTCCGCAGGCGATCAAGCTGGTTATTCCTCCGCTCAGCAATCAGTTTATCAATTTGATTAAAAACTCGTCCGTGCTTACGATCGTCGCCGGACTGGATCTGATGTATTTTGCCGATATTATCAGCAGTGATACGTATGTGACCTTCAGTACTTATATTTTTGCGGCGGCTTTCTATCTGGTATTGACACTGCCTCTGAGCTTTGCCGCTTTGGCTTTGGAAAAAAGACTGGCTCGAAGCGCATGAGTGAAAGGAGCAAAGGCGTATGGACTTTATAGGTGCTTATTCGGCCGATAATTTGCGATTTCTCGCGGAGGGGCTAAAGCTCACGCTGTATGTAGCTGCTGTTTCGATTGTTCTCAGTTTTGTATTCGGCACAATTGTCGGAACGATTCGGTATATGAAAGTCCCTATGCTGTCGCCGATTTTGGCCGTTGTCGTCGAAGTGTTGCGCAATTTGCCGCTGCTGTTAATTATTTTTTTCATCCAATTCGCTTTGCCGGAGATCGGATTCAAATTTACGGTCACAGCCGGGGTCATTACCGCGCTGACGTTGTTTGAAGCTGCGATGATCTCCGAGATTGTGCGCGCCGGGCTTCAGTCTATTCCCAAGGGACAGACTGAAGCGGCTCGCTCATCAGGGCTGACTTCGCTTCAGGCGCTGCGTTACATTGTTTTACCGCAAGGTATTCGACGCATGGTGCCTCCGCTGGTCAGTCAATTTATCTCCCTTTTAAAAGATACATCGCTTGCTGTGATCGTGGCGCTGGCTGAACTGATGCACAATGCCCAGATCGTCATGGCGCAAAATCACAATTATCCAATCCCGATTCTGCTGCTGATTGCGGTCGTGTACTTTGTGATCAATTATGCACTGTCGCTTGTTTCGCGCAGGTTGGAAGCACGTACGGCATAATTCCTCTTTACGTGTACGCGTGTGGAGAACAGGCTGCCGCTTGTATTTTCTGCACGGAGGAGGCGACGTATGATAACATATACACGCGACAAGGCGCTGCAAGAATCGGCCTTGGATGCTTCTGCGGAGCTTGACGACGGATCGACCGGCAAGGAGGAACGGCGGACTGTGCATACCCTTTTCCGCAATGAAAAAGTTCAATTGCTTGCAGTGGCGCTGGGAACCGCTGCTGCTGGCGAATTTAAGATCAACCCCGTGCCTGGCGATCTGTTTCGTATTGCGCTTGGCGGGAGTGCATTTTTGTTGTTTTTACTATTAATGAATCGGATCTCGTATATCAAAGCGGGCGTATGGACGGCAGTGACGGTCATCGTGTTTCGTACGCTGCTGGATCTGGTCTTTTCGACACATGCTTTTCAGCTGTTTGACAGCTTGCAGACGCATACGTCGAGCGGGCTGTATTATCTGACGTTCGCGTTCGGCATGCTGGCGGTACAGCGGCGCATCGATCGAATGAACCTTCTATTACTGGGCGGAATCTGCGCTTGTATCGACTTCACGTCGAATGGGGTAGAGATGCTTTGCCGCTGGCTGTTAGGAGGATCGGATATCGCGAACCCGGCGACTTGGGGCTATATTGTTATCGTGGGTGCGATACGCGGCTTTTTCATGACGGGTCTATACAGCAGTATCGCCGTTAACCAGGTTCGAGCCTTGAATTTGGAGCAAAACAAGCGGATGGAGCAGATGCTGACGATCAGTTCCGGATTGTATGGCGAGGTCTTTTATCTGCATAAATCTATGGATACGATCGAGCGGGTGACCGCTAACAGCTACCGACTCTATGCCGATCTGAAGCGGGAAGGGCTGGACGATTTCAGTCGACGACAGCTTGGGATTACACAGGAAATGCACGAGGTGAAAAAGGACTCTCAGCGTATTGCGGCAGGCTTGCTCAAGTTGTTCGATCAAGAGTCCAAGATGCTGCTTTCATTGGGAGAAGTTGCTCGCTACGCAGTACGGGGTAATCAAAAATATGCGCTCATGCTGAATAAGCAGATTGTTTTTGATGTTCGAATTCGCTCTGACTACGCAACGGATAATCATCTGCCCATACTCTCTTTGCTGAACAATCTGCTTGCCAACGCGGTGGAAGCGATTGAACAGGCCGGCGTCATAGGGCTCGAGATCAAAGAGGAATCAGGACGTACCTGGTTAACGGTAACCGACACAGGCCGCGGTATCTCCAGCAAAGACCGCGAATATGTATTCGACCCCGGATTTACGACCAAATTTGGCGACAGTGGGGTAGCGGCTACAGGGATCGGCTTATCGCATGTGCATGATATCGTACAGGATCTCGGCGGTGAGATTATAGGGTTCCAGCCGGAAGGCGATGTATGGAGCACGGCATTCGAAGCGAATTTTCCAACCGACAAGCTGCGAAAGGGGGAGTAGACGCATGGCGTCTTTTTGTATTATCGACGATGATCCGGCAGTACGGGCGATGCTAACGCATATTATCGAACAAAGCGGGCTTGGGGAAGTGGTCGGTACAGCACGAGGTGGAGAAGAAGGCGTACGCGTCGTACTGGAAACTTCGGCCGACGTTGTGCTGATTGATTGGCTGATGCCGGATCAGGATGGATTAGAAACGATCGAACAGCTCAAGGAACAAGGCTTTAGCGGAAAATGCGTGATGATCTCTCAGATCGAGGATCGCGAGATGGTGGGCGAAGCCTATCGTTCAGGTATCGAATTCTTTATTCGCAAGCCGATTAATCGAATCGAAGTAGAGTCGGTACTCTCGCGGGTGAGCGAACATTTCGAATTGAGTCAATACTTGAATGAACTCAAAACATCGCTATCCCGACTCGATCGACTAAGCGGCACAGGACGTACAAGTACCTCAGCATCCAAACGCAAAGGCGTAGCCGAAGTGCTGCGACCGATCTACATGAATCTTGGTATTCTTGGCGAAGCGGGCTGCACAGACATAACGGCTATTATGGAAAGTCTAGTGCAACGAGGAGAACAAGGAGATTTTCCACCTCTGCGCCAATTGTACGAAGAAGCTGCTGCCCATCGAGGCGGAGCCTTACAAGGAACCGAACGCGAAACCAAAGCCGTCGAACAACGAATCCGCCGAACCGTCATCGCAGCCCTCAGCCACCTCGCTTCAATCGGTCTGACCGATTACGGCAACCCCAAGTTCGAACACTACGCCCCTCTCTATTTCGATTTCGAAGACGTCCGCGCCAAAATGAAAGAGATCGACGAACACCAAGGCGAAGGACGAACAAAAGTGAGTATAAAGAAGTTTTTGCAAGTGATGTATCTAGAGATGTTGGACGGTTTAGAGGCAGGGTAAGCGAAAGCTTGTTTTGATCTAAGTTGTCAAAAAAGTATAACGTGACTGGAAGCGAGAAAACTGAGAAAGAAATTCAGTGAAATACAGGATTTCGAAGAAAACCTGCGGTCACATTCAGCGCTATGTTGACGCCTTTGAACTTGAAAACTTCAACTCAAAATTTCAATCGACTTTTCCAAGTGAGACAGCGGATTGTGAAGGATTTCGAACGCACCCTGAGCGAAAACAAATTTTCGCTCTTTTTTCATGCGCAAATACAGCCTCCCGCCGTCGCTTATCAATGTTTTATATAAGCAAATCGAAAAACTCTATTAGCCGGAGACGTTTCAGAGTGATAAAGTTAACAGCAATCAATCCCGAGTAAACAAATGGGTGATATAAAATTAAAGCGGGGGTGCACAAAATGAGTGAGGTTTTCCGAAGAGCCGTGGCTGAAGACGCCCAGCGGCTGGTCGACGTTACGTACGGAGCCTACGAGCTGATTCGCGAGCTGGGATTGCACTGGCCCGCGGCCCATGCCGATATCCCGATGGTGCTGCAAAACGTCCAGGATAACGAGTGTTACGTGCTGGAGGAAAATGGAGTCGTGGTTGCTACGGTCACCTACTCCACCAGCGGAGAAGCCAAAGCGATCACCGAACTGCCTTTTATCAAATGGTTCGCGGTCGATCCCGAATATTCGAACAAAGGATACGGCGGACGATTGCTCGACTGGGTAGAACGGGAGATCATCCTCGGTACGCACGGACACGGCGAAGTCACGCTGGCGACGGCGAAAAAGCATCCGTGGTTAGTGGAGATGTACGAACGCCGAGGATATGAGCGCATTCTGGAGATCGACGCTAAAAACGGGGACGGGATCATGTACCTGTTCCGAAAAAATATAGCGGACTATGCGTATGCGGACCGCGTTGCGAACCAAGCTTAACCGATCACGATCCAATCAACCACATTCAAAAGGGGATAAAGAAAATGAACTTCAAAAACAGAAAAAAGAGCTTGATCGTATCTGCGCTGGGTCTGATGATTTTGGCTTCCGGGTGCGGAACGAACAGTGAACCTGCGGCGCAAGCCTCCGGTTCCGACGCGGCTGCGACAGGAGGTAAAGTAACAAAGATCGTGGTAGGCACAGGCACAGGATTCCCGCAGGTATGCTTTATCGACGAAAACGGCAAATTGACCGGATTCGACGTCGAACTGCTGCGCAAGATCGACGAGCTGCTGCCGCAATACGAATTCGAGTTCCAGACGATGGACTTCGGCAATCTGCTGTTGAGTCTGGAGACGGACAAGATCGACCTGGTCGCGCACGTCATGGAAAAAAATCCGGAGCGCGAAGAGAAATACGCGTTCAACTCCGAAGCTTATGCGCACTGGCGCAACCGGATCGTCGTCGCCAAAGACAATGATTCGATCCAGTCGCTGGATGATCTGCAAGGCAAAAAGGTGCTGACCAGCGCAACGAGCGCCGAAGCGCAAATCCTTGAAAACTACAATAAAGAAAACGATAAGAAGATTGATATCGTGTACCAAAGCGGACAAGCCAACGACACCGTCAGCCAAGTCGTTTCGGGACGCGTCGACGCGACGATCGCAGCCGATTTCGTTCTGCCGATCATCGATCCTCAAGGCCAATTGAAGCAAACGGGCGAAGAATTGACTTCGGACGACGTGCTGTACGTATTCCGTAAAGACGACGCGGACGAAAAAGCGCTGTCGGACGCGATCGACGGGGCGGTCAAAGAGCTCAAAGAAGACGGCACGCTCAGCGCGCTGAGCACGGAATGGTTGGGCAGCGACGTAACGGGCGATCACGCCGAATAATTCGATCGCGAATATGTATTCAAGCGGATGCCTCGGAGCGACAGCCAGATCGTCGACTCTTCGGCATCCGCACCATTATAGGGGTTTAAGGAAAGGAGACTTTCGATGGGCGCGCCTTTTGATATCGGCTACGTCTTTTCGTTCCTGCCGAAGCTGCTGGACACCTTGGGCGTTACGCTCTTGATCGTCGCCGGTTCGCTATTGACGGGGATCGTGGCCGGGTTTCTGGTCGCGCTCCCTCGCATGTATAAAATTCCGGTGCTGCGGACGCTGTCGGGCATTTATTTATCCTTTTTCCGCGGTACGCCGATCTTGATTCAATTGTTCTTGTTCTACTACGGTTTGCCGGAAATTCTGAAGCTGGTCGGAGTCGATCTGACCCGCGCTCCCGTCATGTTTTTCGTGATTTTGACATACGGACTGCACACGGGAGCTTATGCGGCGGAGATGATTCGGGCTTCGGTGGAAGCGGTAGATCGAGGACAAGTCGAAGCGGCCTATGCTGCGGGCATGACGCCGTATCAGGCTTTTTCGCGGATTATTCTGCCTCAGGCTTTGGGGATTGCCGTTCCGGTCTTTTCTAACCTGGTTATCGCATTGCTCAAAGATACGTCGCTTGCGTTTACGCTTGGCGTGATGGAAATGACCGGAAAAGCGCAGACGCTCGGCACGCTGACCCAGCATTTTATTGAGACGTATATCGCACTGGCGTTTATTTATCTGATCATCAGCTTCACGCTGGAAAAACTGCTGCTTGCCGCCGAACGCCGCTTGACGCGCCATGAGATCAGGGAGGACAAGCGCGAATCGATCTTCCGATTGAAAAAGCGCGGGTCGTACCGGACGGTGCTCGCCGATATCAACACCGGGAAAGGAGGCGGAGCCTGATGCAGCTTGATCCTTCATTTATTTGGACGGCCTTCTGGCAGCTGCTCGGCGCGATCCCGACGACGCTGTCGATCACGGTAGTTTCCGTATTGGCCGGGTTCGTGATCGGGGCGGTCACGGCGATGCTTCGGATGTACCGGGTTCCCGTGTTGGCGCAGATTGCTTCCGCTTACGTGACCTTTATCCGGGGAACGCCGATGCTTACGCATCTATTGATTATTTATTTCGGACTTCCAATGATTATCGACGGGTTGGCTGAGCATTTCGGCTGGAGCTTCCGCTCCGTGTCGATTCCGATGATCGGCTTTGCGTATATTTCGTTTTCCATTACGGCGGGTGCATACATGTCGGAAGTGGTGCGGGCGGGAATCTTGGCCGTGGATCGCGGACAGGTCGAGGCGGCGCAATCCGTCGGCATGACCACGTTCCAATCGCTGCGCCGCATCGTGTTCCCGCAAGCGTTGGCCGCCGCGCTGCCGAATCTGGCGAACTCCGTGATCGGCATGCTGCACGGTTCGACGCTGGCTTTTGCCGTATCGGTCGTCGATATCAATGCCAAAGCGCAGATTGTGGCGTCGACCAACTGGAAGTTTTTCGAAGCGTATTTGGCGGCGGCGCTGATCTTCTGGGGCTTGACGGTCCTGATCGAACGCGTTGCGGCTTTGATTGAAAAACGAGTCGGCGCATATAACCGGGGAGGTGTCGCATGATTGCATTGAGCAACATTTCTAAATCCTTTGGACGCAATCAGGTGCTTCAGGATATCAGTTTGAACGTGAATACAGGCGAAGTGGTCGTCATTCTCGGCCCCAGCGGATCGGGCAAAACGACATTGCTGCGCTGCGTGAACTATTTGGAAAAGCCGGGCAGCGGACAGATCGCCGTCGGGGATTTCCAGGTCGACTGCTCGCGCGCCCGTCGCGGCGATGTTTTGCAGCTCCGACGCAAAACGGCGATGGTGTTCCAGCAGTACAACCTCTTCCGGCACAAGACGGCTTTGGAAAACGTAATGGAGGCGCTGCTAGTCGTCAAAAAACTGCCTGCCGCCGAAGCTCGCAAACGAAGCATCGCCTTACTGGAAAAAGTCGGCCTCGGCGCCAAGCTGAACGAATACCCGAGCCGCCTATCCGGCGGACAGCAGCAGCGCGTCGGCATCGCCCGTGCGCTGGCACTCGAACCCGAAGTGATCCTGTTCGACGAACCGACCTCCGCCCTCGATCCCGAGCTGGTCGGCGAAGTGCTGGAAGTCATCCGCGCCATCGCCCGCGAAGGCATCACTATGATCGTCGTGACCCACGAAATGGGCTTCGCCCGCGACGTGGCGAACCGCGTCGTCTTTATGGACGGCGGCGTGATCGTGGAGGAAGGGACGCCGGATGAAGTATTCCAGCATCCCAAAGAAGAACGGACGAAGCAGTTTTTGCGCAGAATCACGCCGGAGGCTAATTATAGTATTTAGTGTGAATAACGAGGTAGAGTCCGGCTATGGACGGAACCGCGTTATTCACACCTAGTGGCATTGGCAAGGCTGCCGAAGCCCCGTTAAAGGGCGCGCCGTGCTAATGCTACGGTGAATAACGAGGTAGAGTCCAGCTATGGACGGAGCCGCGATTTCCACACCTAGTGTCTTCGCCAAGGCTGCCGAAGCCCTGTTAAAGGGCGCGCCGCGGCGAAGACACCCGAAACCCGACAAATTCAATCAACGTCTATCTGAAAGACGTTGATCTTTCAAAACCCCTTATATCCAGGGAAGCCTTATAGCTCAGAAAGGAGGCCTGCTATGCCATCATCCATATCCTCTTCATCCACCATCCTCACTGCCGAAGACTGGATCGCGATCCGCCGCCATCTGCATCGTTTTCCCGAACTCTCCGGCGAAGAATACGAGACGACCGCTTATATTAAGCAAACGCTCGAAAAAATCGGCGTCCGCATTGTCGATTACGGGCTCCCGACCGGTCTGATCGCCGAAATCGGCAGCGGCCAAGGACCGATCGCTGCAATCCGGGCGGACATCGACGCCCTGCCGATCCAGGAAGAAACCGGACTGCCTTACGCTTCGGAAATTCCGGGCAAAATGCACGCTTGCGGACACGACTTCCATACCGCTGTCCTGATCGGCGCCGCTCAAACGCTCAAGCTGCGCGAACAGGAACTGCCGGGAACGATCCGCTTATTATTCCAACCCGCCGAAGAACGTGCCAAAGGAGCCAAGCAGCTGATCGAAGCCGGAGCGCTGGAAGGCGTCGGCGCGATCATCGGACAGCATAACAAGCCGGATCTTCCTGTCGGCACGATCGGCATCGAATCCGGGCCGATCATGGCGGCTTCGGACGGCTTTACCGTAACGGTCAAAGGCGTGGCGACCCATGCCGCCGTTCCGGAAGCGGGAGTCGATCCGATCGTTACGGCGGCGCAGATCGTCACAGCCCTTCAGACCATTACCGGGCGAAGCATCAGCGCGCAGGAACGGGCAGTCGTCAGCGTCACGCAAATCCACGCGGGCAATACCTGGAACGTGATTCCCGATACCGCAGTGCTGCAAGGGACCGTACGCTCGTTTAACGAAGAGGTACACGAGCGGATCAAGGAACGGTTTGCCGAAATCGCAGGCGGCGTCGCCGCAGCTTTCGGAGCGGAAGCGTCCGTGCGCTGGAGCGGCGGGCCCCCTCCGGTCGTGAATGATCCGAAGCTGACTCAGCTGGCAAAAGAATCGGCTATTTCGCTCGGGTTGAATGTCGCTTCCGGCGTCACGTCGCCGGCCAGCGAAGATTTTTCTTTTTATCAGCAAAAAGTTCCCGGCGTATTCCTGTTCGTTGGAACGTCGGGCAGCCAAGAATGGCATCATCCGGCGTTTGAGCTTGATGAAGCCGCATTGCCGGACGCTTCCTCGCTTTTGGCTGAGCTAACGATCCGTACATTAAGGGAATTAAACGCATCGGACTAAAATTTTAAAAAATCAAAACATGAAAAATTCACAAAAGAAAATCATAATCAATCAAAAGCCGAAAAAGGAGGATTTTTATGAGTGAATCCGTAATCGAGGACTTTTTGAATACCCATGCCCGTTTGACCAAAGCAATCGAAGGATTGGATGAACAACGTCTGGTCTGGAAAGCGGCGTCAAACAGCTGGAGCGTGACCGAAGTGTTGGGCCATCTGGCCGATCATAGCATTGTCGTATCGTTCCGCATTCGTGCCGTATTGGCTGGATCTCAAGAAACGCTGCCGGCCTTTGCTCAGGATGAGTGGGTAGAAAATCAGCATACCAATGCAGGCTCGGCGCAAGACATTCTGGCTTTTTTCCAGGCTCAACTTCGGTACAACGGCCTGCTGCTGCGTCGGTTGGAGCCGCACGAATGGGAAAAGAGCGGCGTGAACGCACAGGGAAATACCGTGAGCATTGCCGATATCGCACGCGGCTTCTCTGCGCACGTGGATCGCCATTTGGGGCAGATTGATCGGATTAAAGCCGCGCAAGCGGCAGCGAGCGAAGCGTGAAAAAAGAAACTCAGACTTTAATGCAAAGCAAAAAAGGATGCTCCCAAAGCTGCAATCAAGGCTTGGGACATCCTTTTTCATATTCTGATCTTGCTTCGGAAAACTTCCTTGTTGAGCTCGAAAATTCGCCTAAATTTGCTTCCCTCAAAGGTTGCGTACATGCCCTAATCAATACAAAAAAAATCGCGACCCCGAAGGAGCGCGATTTTTTTCTCTTGCTTATAATCGGGATGACACGATTTGAACATGCGACCCCCTGGTCCCAAACCAGGTGCTCTACCAAGCTGAGCTACATCCCGTAAGAAGTATTTCTTACAAAATTAGATTATACGCTCGCTTAAGCTAGACGTCAAGCTTTTTATAAAAAAAGAGTTCCAGCCATTAATCCTTTCTTTTTTAAACTCTTTTACTCCCCTCAAAAAAGGCCTTACTCGCCGTCTGCACTTTCCCAAAATCCTATTCCTTGCGAAGCTGAAGCGGAGGGGGAAATCAGTGAAAGACGCCTTTGAACTCGGAAAGCTCTTTTTTTAAATCCAATTCAACTTTCCGAGTGAGACAGCGTCTTGAACGATTTCCCCCGCAGCGCCCTCAGCTCTTCACACGAATATTATCTACGAACGCGCAGCCTCAGGCGCATAGTGCCTTTTCACCCGCTCGTATTCGGCGGACGTGATCCCCAACACTGTCCCGTGCTTAAACCCGTACGGAAAACTGAAACTTTCATCCGACCGCACGAACCGTCCGTCCGCCAAGCTATCCGCGATAAACGGCACATATCCCTGGCCTTCGCCCGGCACGCCGTAGTAGTCGATCATCAGGCACCACTTGCCGTTTGGAAGCTTGAACGCCGTTGGCGCTTCGTATAATCCTTGCTCCAGCTTCGCCATTTCCTCGTCAAACGCATCAATGCGCACGTAATCATCGCCTGTCACAGAGCTGCCTTTTTCCAAGATCATCGTTTCCGGATTTGCCTCGCTTTTCAGGAACCGGTAAAAGAACCCGTCCTCCTCGTAGATCGCCGAATCGATAATCCCGCTATCCGCTTTCTGAACCAACAGCCGCGGAGCGGAAAATTGCTTGAAATCCCGCGTGCGCGAATAATAAATGCCTTTTTCCCCATAGCCGTTGCTTTTATGCGAGGATGACCAATGGACCACATAGTCGCCTTCCTTGGGATCGCGAACGATATCGGGTGCCCACAAGCAGCCGAAGTTGTCGTCTCCGAGCTCGACAAGACGCTGCTTCGACCAATTCACCAGATCATCGGACTCCCAGAGGCACAGGGATTTGCTGCCGCCCGTTCCGATATTCGCCCAGTCGCCTTTGTATTTTCCGTGAAAAGAGTTCGCCAGGCTAAGGTCGGTTGCAAGAATGACGAACTTTCCTTCATCGGTGCGGATGATCGTATGGTCGCGCACGCCTTTTTCCCCGAGTGTGCTTTCCAGTACGTAATGTCCGCCGTTTACGGACTCCCAATTGAAGCCGTCACGGCTGAGCGCGAAATACACCTGCTCGCCGTCAGGAGTCGGTTTTTCCTTAAAATGCACGAAAAGATAAGCGTCCACTGCATATTCATCTCCTTCATCGGATATCCTTCCCAGTACCTTATCAACGTTTAAAGTAAGGTTATGCCCGCCTGGAACCCACCTAAAGCGTGCGGGTTCCAGACGAACATAATCCTATGATTGAGAGTTGATAAGCTACTAGTATAGTCGTTTGCAGTCAAGCGAAACAATGAATTATACTGGCTAAAAACTGACAAATCGTGCTCGAAATGAAAGGCAGGAAACCTAAATGCTTCAGCTAGTGAGTTGTGGAAGCCGCTTTACGCATAAGGAGGGAATCAGCATCGAACGGCCGCAAGGAGCAGGCAATTATGCTTTCGTATTTTTTCGTTCACGTGCCGAAGTAACCGTGAACGGACGCATAGAGCAGGCCCGGGCCAACTCATGTATCCTGTTTTCGCCGAATTCCGCCCATGCGTATCGCGATTTGGAAAAGCCTTTCGCCAACGATTGGATGCATTGCAAAGAGCAGGGCATGGAAGAGTGGTTGGAGCGGCTGGATTTTCCGGTAGACCAGTTGATCATTGCTGCCGATCCTGTGCTTGTGCCCAGATGTGTGCTTGACGTGCAGCATGCGGAGCGGGAAAAAGGGCCTTACCGCGACGAAATCATTGATCTGGAGCTGCGCCGCCTTTTTGCCAAGTTGGCTAACGGTCTTGTGCGCGACGCGTTACCAGCCAGGACGAACCGCTACGCCGAATCCCTGGCGCAGCTTCGAAGCGAGCTGTACGGTTCGCCGGATGCACGTCTATCCGTCGAGCGCTTGGCGGAGCGTCTGAGCTTGAGCAAATCCTATTTTCAACATTTGTACAAAGAACTGTTCGGATGTTCCGTCGTGACAGACATGATCCAAGGGCGCGTAGAGTATGCCAAATATCTGTTAGGCAGCACTCCATTGTCTGTCGGCGAAATCGGCAGGCAATGCGGGTATGAGAACGAGACGCACTTCATGCGGCAATTCAAGCAGGTGACCAGTGTGACGCCGGGAACTTATCGAAAGACGAACCGTTAAAAAAACCTGAACAATTTCAATTGCTTCCGGCAAATTCCGCAGGTATAATCGGAGCCATAATGAAACCCGTTTCACATATAGACAAATCCATGGGGAAAGAGGAATGCAGATGCGACCGGTAACCGTATACGATATCGCAAGAGAGGCTAATGTGTCGGTGGCTACGGTATCGCGGGTGCTGAATAATACAGCGCCCGTCAAAAAAGAAACAAGGGAACGGATCGTCGCACTGATGCACAAGTACCAGTTTCAGCCGAACGCGCTAGCCAGAAGCCTGACGCGCAAGGAGACGGGCATGATCGGATTCATTTTGCCGGACATCACGAATCCCTTTTTCCCCGAGGTGCTATCCGGATTTGATTATGAAGCGCGCAGGCTTGGCTATACCTATTTCCTCTGCGATACGATTTCGACAAACGAGGAAAACGAGCGTCTATATGATCGGCAGTACGAGCGGGAGTCGCAGTATTTGAGCCTTCTTATGGAAAAGCAGGTGGACGGCATCGTCATGATCGGCGGTCGTGTCGACTTGGCAAAGCCCGACCCCGGGCTTATCCACGAGTTGGAGGAGGTCGCGAAGCGCGTGCCCGTGCTGCTGCTTAACGGAAGCTTGCCCAAGACCAAGCTGAATCGGGTTTCCGCGGATCAAAAGTTCGGCGCGGAGCTTGCGGTTCAGCATCTGATCGAACTCGGACACCGGGATATCGCCGTTATCGGCGGATACTCCAAAATGACGAATACGCAGCAGCGACTGGCCGGATTCCGCAGCGCGATGAAAGATGCCGGGCTTCCGGTGCGCAAGGAATGGATCATGACCGAAGGCTTTTCCGTGCCCAAGGGACAGGAATATGCAGCCAAGCTGCTGAGCGCGAAGCGTCGCCCGACGGCTATTTTTTGCATGAACGACCTGCTGGCGATCGGTGCGCTGAAGGCCGCTCATCGGGCAGGCATTCGGGTTCCGGAAGAACTGTCGATTGTCGGTTATGACGATATTCCGCAGGCGACTTACAGCATTCCGGAGCTGACGACCGTGTCGCTCATGTCGCAGGAAATCGGTCGCCAGGCGGCCAGAACGTTAGACAAAATGATCGCCGGCAAAAAAGTTCCGCTGTTCCAATCGCTCATGCCGGAACTCATTGTGCGCGAGACGACAGCCCGAGCATTCGGGATTGCGGCAGATTGAATTTTTTCTCGAAAAAGATTGACAATCGTCGAAACAGGTATTATTCTGATCTCAAAAGAAAGCCCTTACATTTTGATTCTGAATGAAACGGGTTTCACTAAAATTCGTAACGCGCCAGGGAACTATCGGGGAATATCGCTTAACTCGTATTTTTATGTATGAGAATAACGCATAAACCTGACAAGATAGTTCCCTTTTAACGTTACAAAAATGTAATCGGTTTCATTAAGCATCAGTTCCGTTGACCAGAGAAGGAGGGGATTGTATTGTCCGTACTGACCGAGAAAGAATCGAGCATGGATCTTGCCGACAAACGGACGGGCTCGTGGTGGAAAAAGTTCAAGAATAACCGTACGCTGCTGATCATGTGCTTGCCCGCAATCGTGTTTTTCGTCGTATTCGCGTACTTGCCGATGCCGGGCTTGTATCTGGCGTTTATCAAGTACAACTATTCGGACGGTATTTTCAACAGCCCGTTCGTCGGGTTCGAAAACTTCCGATTCCTCGTCATTACCGGGGATTTGTGGAAGCTCACGTTCAACACCGTCGCGTATAACTTGGCTTTTATCCTGCTGGGGAATATGCTGCAAATCTTCGTGGCGGTGCTGCTCAACGAACTGAGGGGAAAATGGTTCAAAAAAATCTCCCAGACGCTGATGTTCCTGCCGCACTTTATCTCCGCCGTCCTGATCGGTCTGATCGCCTACAACATCCTGAGCTACGATTACGGCCTGCTGAACGGCATTCTGCAATCGCTCGGCATGGAGCCGGTCAAAGTCTATTCGACGCCGAACGCTTGGCCGTTCATCATCGTGCTGACCTACCTTTGGCAGGCGACGGGTTACGGTTCGATCATTTATTTCGCGGCGATCATGGGCTTGGATAACGAAGTGGTGGAAGCCTCCGAGATCGACGGAGCGAACGCGTTCCAGCGCATCCGTTACATCGTGCTCCCTTGGCTGAAACCGACGTTCATCATCCTGCTGCTGTTCTCTCTCGGCGGCGTGCTCAAAGGCAACTTCGGTTTGATCTACAACCTGGTCGGCGCGAACAATACCGCATTGTACGCCACGACCGACATCATCGAGACTTACGTATTCCGCTCGCTGATGACCAACTTCAATTTCTCGCTGGGCAGCGCGGTCAGCTTGTACCAGTCGTTGTTCGGCTTCGCGATCGTTTTGACCGCCAACTGGTTGGTCCGCAAGCTGTCGCCGGAAAATTCACTCTTTTAACAGAAGGAGGGCTAACCAATGGGCGTCATGGATGAAAAAATGCAAAGTACCCGTCGAACGACGGACAAAAGCGGGTTGTTCATTCGAGGATTCAGTTACGTGTTCATCGGCGCGTTCGCGCTGTGCTGCTTACTGCCGTTCCTGCTCGTGCTGGGCACCTCCTTCACGTCGGAAGCTTCCGTCAAGCAAAGCGGATTCAACTTCTGGCCGAAAGAGTTCAGCACGTTCGCTTACCGGATCGTGCTTGAAAACCCGACGCAAATTCTCGGTTCTTACGCGGTCACGATCGGAATCACGGTCGTCGGCACGGCGATCGGCTTGTTGATCGTCGCCATGACGGGTTACGCGCTGCAGCGTCCCGACTTCCTGTTCCGCAACAAGATTTCGTTCTTTATTTACTTCACGACGCTGTTCTCCGGGGGCTTGGTCCCGTTCTATCTGCTGATCACCCAGTACCTGCATCTGAAGGATAACTATCTTGCGGTGCTGCTGCCGGGTCTGCTCAGTCCGTTCCTGATCATCATGATGAAAAGCTTCGTTCGCTCGATCCCACACGCGATCACCGAATCGGCCAAGATTGACGGAGCCGGAGACTTCACCATCTTCGTCAAACTCATTCTGCCGATGACGACGCCGGCGCTGGCGACGATCGGATTGTTCATCGCGCTGGGTTATTGGAACGAATGGTATAACTCGATGCTGTTCCTTTCTTCGGATATGCAGTTCAGGCCGCTTCAGTTGTATCTCTACAACGTGGTCACCAAAGCGGACGCGATTCGAAACTCCGCGGCCGCATCCAACGTACCGCTCAGCGATGTGCCGATCGAGACCATGAAAATGGCGATTGCTGTTATTGCAACGGGTCCTGTTATCCTGTTCTACCCGTTCGTTCAGCGTTACTTCATTAAAGGCATTACGGTAGGCGCAGTCAAAGGCTGATTGCTCCCCGTTCCATACAATCTCTACACCGTAAGCCAGCAGCTTGCTTGACGGTCATAGCAGACAAGCTGCCAGTTTGAAGATTTTGGCATCCACCAAATCGTTCAGAGGGGGTATACAGATGTTCAGATGGAAGAAAAAAAGCATGGCTTTGCTGATGGCGACGATGCTGGTTGTGTTGTCGGCTTGCGGAGGCGGTGGCGGAGGAGGCTCTACGGCTTCGACCGGCGGAAGCACGTCCGAAGGCGGAGCGGATACGTCCAAGTTCGTCAAGATCAGTTATGTCGTACTCGGGGACAAGCCCCAGAACGGACAATTCGAAGCCGTCATGGACAAGGTCAACGTCATCATGAAAGAAAAAATCAATGCCGAGCTGGAATGGAAATGGGTCGAATGGGCGGATTGGCAAACGAAATACAATCTGCTGCTCGCTTCCGGCGAACCGGTTGACTTGATCACCATCGGTACGGACTGGCTGGATACGTGGGCAAACGCGCAGCGCGGAGCCTTCATGAACCTCGACGAGCTGCTGCCGAAGTATGCGCCGGAAACGTGGAAATCGATTCCGGAAGAAGATTGGAACGAAAGCAAATACAACGACAAGATCGTTCTGATTCCTGAAAACGATTACACGCAATGGGTTAACCACGGTTTCTTCTATCGCGGCGACTGGGCCAAGGAAGCAGGAATCACGGAGCCGATCAAAAACTGGGAACAAATCGGCGATTACCTGCAATATATCAAAGACAACAAACCTGACGTAATTCCTTGGGACATGGCTTCCGGCGCGCAGACTTGGGGCGGATACGTGCAATCGTATACGGACAACCTGGAACTGCCGATCTCGACAGGCTATATGCCGATCTTCACCGCTGTATCGAATGACGAGAAATACACCGTAGCCGAGCCTGTATTCAGCGATACATTGGTCGACTATGCAACACTGATGAAGAGCTGGGCAGACAAAGGCTTCTGGCGCGAAGATGCCCTGAACAACAAGAATGATAACCGCGTCGCATTGAAAGCCGGCCTGTCCGGCATGGACCAACACCATACGCAAACCTTCTCGGGACTGCGCGTGGAAATGGACAGAGACCAACCGGGATCCGAACTGCAAATGTTTGCCTTCAACACGACAGGCGGCAAAAACCTGACGGAACTGTCGATCACGCACGGCGGTACGTCGCTGGGCGCGCACAGCAAAAATCCGGAGCGCGCGCTGATGGCGTACGATCTGATTCGCAACAACGAAGAAATTTATCACTTGATCAACTACGGCATGGAAGGCGTGCAGTATGAACTGAAAGACGGAAAACGCACGCTGCCGGAAGGCTACGACCAAACGCGCGACCAATTCTACTCCGACTTCTGGGGCGGACGCGTCGACAAATTCGAAATTCCGAGCGACACAACTTGGGATAAGATCGGCGACGTGTATGCCGAATACGACAAGATCAAAATCCCTTATCCTTACGGCCAATTCGTATTCGACAAAACACCGGTTGAAAGCGAGCTGACCGCGATCTCGCAGGTAGCTGGCGAACTGGGCCCAGCAATCAACTTCGGTAAAGTCAGCGATCCGGTGCAAGCTGTTGAAGAATTCCGCGCTAAGCTGAAAACAGCAGGCTACGACAAAGTCAAAGCCGAGCTGCAAAAGCAATTGGATGAGTATAAAACAAAAATGGAAGCTCAGCAGTAAGGCAGCAAGGCGATAAGAAAGAAGCCCTCAAATTCCTGTGTGGAATTTGAGGGCTTTTTACATGCAGATTTTGAATAAAAATATAAATTGTCTTAAGATGGGAATGGAGGAGATGATCGTATTGAACGAACGAATCAAGCAGAAAGATAGAAATGCACCTGACAATGCCTCTTCGCTCATTCGTCTTGAACAGGTGGGTAAAAGCTACGGCTCGCGCAAGGTGTTATCGGCAATCTCATTGAGTGTCGACCGAGGGGAGAGCCTGATTTTACGCGGCGGCAACGGTTCTGGAAAAAGCACATTGCTTAAGCTGTTTGCAGGTATCATTCCGGAAAGCTCGGGTCAGATACATAGAAGTTCACGACATTTACAGATAGGATACGCGCCGGATCGGCTGCCCAAGTTGCGTATGACCTCTGAAGAATATCTAACCCATATGGGACGGATTGCGGGGATGCCAAAACCAAACTTAACTCAGCGTATCGAAGAATTACACGAATTGTTGGAACTGCCTGCGCATAGTCCGTCGCTGCTTATTCATTATTCCAAAGGCATGCTGCAAAAGGTGAATCTCATGCAGGCCTGCTTGCTCCGTCCGGATCTGATCTTGCTGGACGAACCTTTTTCCGGGCTGGATACAGACTCGTCAGAGAAATTGCTGACACTGCTGCATGGCCTTCGTGCAGAAGGGACGGCGACGATAACCGCTCTGCATGACCCTCTTCCATCCTGGGAATCGGTCAGTACCACATATCGCATTCGCGAAGGACAGTTGATTTTAGAAGACAAAGATTCTGATCAAGCATCCGATTCGGGGGCGATTCACTATGAACTGGATGGATTGCTGACGGAAGAGGCGAGAGCGACTCTAGCTTCTGTATTTCCGAAAATAGACTGGACGGCTGCGGGCAATGCGGTGCGTTGTGAGATTCCGAGCGAAGATTGTCACGCATTCATGCACGAATTTTGGCAAGCAGACGGAATCGTATTGTCGCTGAAACGAAAGGAGGGCGGGATATGATTGCGTTGTTGGACTATCTCCATCGCTGCTTCATGCGTTCTTATCGTTACGGAGCGCCTTCGTTCATTTACTTGGCGATTTTGATGTTGATCTACAGCTCCGGCCCTAATCCCGTGATGGGGAGCTACGCGTTCTCGTCGTCGATGTTGTTTGTTGCGGCAGCGGGGATCGGTTGCCTGATGATGGATATCGAAGCCGCCAATCAGGAGATGGCTACCATGCTGCATACGCGCAGTTTGGTTCGTTTGAGTGGAGCAAAGCTGTTATATGCCTGGATTTTTGCTTCGGCATTAGGGTTATTTGCGGTGCTGTATCCAGCTCTGCTGGGAAGATTCGAGCGCTTTCCGTCTCTGGAAGAATTGGGGATGGGATCGCTATATCATATTGCTTTGGCAGGGTTGGGCGTATCGTTGGCAGGATGGTTTACCGTCAAGTTATTTGAATCACGCTTCTACGCCTTATTGATTCTGTGTACCTGGTTGGCACTTGCGTTTGGTGCAGGCGGGATTGGGAACGCGCTTCCGGACGGCTGGTCATGGATCACGTATATCTTGCCGCCGCTTCAACTGACTCTGCATGCGTTCACGTTCTACGAAGAGTTGGGGATAGGTGCCAAATGGCTGCCTGTAGGGGCGGCGTTTCTTTATGCGGCTCTATCTGCAACGCTGCTTCTTTGGACGCTGCATAAGCGAAGACTCGATTATCCCGGGGAGTAAAAAATTACCTGTTTTTTTGCGACAAAATGCGCATTCGGATCAGCTCATGAAGTGGTATACTTCGCTGCAAAAGGGAAGGGGCGATTACCATGGAAGCTGCACTGCCAAAAAGAGAGAATATCGAGCAATTAAAAGAAGCCTTTGAAACGATTTTGCCTGTTGTACAGGAGTTGTTTCCCATTGATGTGATGTTTGCTTTGACCGATAACGAGAAATTTCAAGCGTATCTGCCTGGCAAGGAGGTTGGCATTCCGGTAAAGCCGGGAGCCCCGATTCCTCCACAAAGCGGGATTCAGCGAGCGCTTGACGAAGGTCGAACCGTCAGTGCAAACCTGGGTGCAGAGGTATACGGTACGGCGTTCAAGTCGGTGGCGAAGCCGATCGGCGATTGGGATGGAAGTGGTCGTCCGGCAGGCGTGTTGACGCTCGGGATCAGCTTGCGCAACCAGCAGGTGCTGGATGGGGCGGCTGAGCATCTGGCCGTCAGCTCGGATGAGGTTCGAACGGCTGCGGACGAGATTGCGAAGACCGCTACAGACCTCGCAGCAGATCTGGCGGTATTGCAAGAGATTGGACGAAGCGTGGTGACCGAGTTGAAAAAAACGGATGAGATTCTGTCGTTCATTCGTGAAGTATCCGAAAATTCAACGCTGCTGGGAATCAATGCGGCGATTGAGGCGGCTCATGCGGGCGAGCATGGCCGGGGCTTTGGCGTGGTAGCTGCGGAGATTCGCAAAATGGCGGAATCCAGTGCTTCTTCCGCTCGGGAAATCGAGAAGATCCTGGGCTTGATCCGCACGCGGATCGGCAGTCTTGACGAGACGCTGGATCGCTGCACGGCTCAGAGCGAGCAGCAGGCGGCGGCTACGCAGGAGATCGCAGCTTCAATGGAACAGCTGGCGGAATCCGCTACCGAGATCAAAAGCATCGCGAAGCTGCTGTAGAAGCGGCTTGAGGTTGCCGCTGCAAACCTCTTCAAAGCAGGAAAAAGCTGCTCCTTTGTACGGAGCAGCTTTTATTTTATAGGGAAAGAAAAAGAGATTAAAGAAAAGGAAGGAAAAACGGAACACTTAACCCCGAAGCTTATTCATCCGCTCTTCGTCTTCCTTCGCGATTTCCTTACGCCATTCGTCCAGCTCTGGCAATACGCGACCTAACATGACGCAGCAGGCGTAGATGGATTCTTTCAACTCTACATAATCTTTGTCGTAGCCGATCTTGACCAGCTCCTGCACCACCGGCACAGCCTGTTCGGAACCGAGTCGGCATAGGCCGTCGGCGAGTTTGGCAATGCGGGTGAAGTGGTCTTCTTTTTCAAGCAAAGCAATCAGTGCTTCTTCGGAGGACGGCAGCAGGATACGGGAAATGATATCGACGAGGCTCAGCAGCAGGAAGCCGTCTTTTTCCTCATTGTACATCTGCACGAGCTTCTCGATGACTTCTTCGCTGCCTACCCGTACCAGTGCGTCGGCAGCTTGTTCGGCGACCAGATCATTATCCGACTTGAGCGCGTCGTAGAACAGCGGAAGCGCATAGGAGATTTTAAGCTTGCCCGCAGCCTGAATCAGGTAAACGCTGCGAATCGACTCCGGATCCAACGTGTATTGTTCCTGAAGTTCGTCCATCGTCTCGCGGGGTTGCAGGATTTCGCGTTCGATCAGCTCGGAAAGCAGCAGATCAAGCTTATCGTAGTCGATATCGCCGTAATCCAGCCCGCTGTTTTTTTGCGTTTCTTCATTAAAAAGATTGCGGACTTCCGCATCGCTCAGATCTGAGATGCGCACGCGTTCCGCCGCTTCCTCGTACCAGTCTTCGTCCAGCGATTTGATCTGCTCAAGCACGGGCTTCAGCAGGTCGGGATTGCTGCCGAGCAGCATGCGGGACAGGAAGATCCGAGAATTTCCTGTTACCATGCTGGCGTTCAACAGATGAATCATGGCTTGCACGGTGATTTTGGTTTGCGGAAAAGAAGCTGCACGGTGCAAATAAACATCTTCTTTTCGCGGCGCCGCTACGAGCTTTTCCAGTACCAGTGCGGAGATGTCCTGTGGGTATTTATACGTCTCAGCCAAAAACCGGATCGCCGCGTTGCTGACCAAAGGATCGGCATGCGTGATAAACGGTTTGACTTGATCGGGATTGAACATAACGGTATTCCTCCTTATTGATGAAAGGCTTCATGAGAAAAGAGCAAAGCCTGTTCCGGCTGTCGGCGCGGTGGTGTATCCAATAGCTGACGCCGCGTCCGGGAGCGCCTACCAGTATACCACAGCTTGAGGTGTGACGGCGCGGAGTATGTTGTCAATGCTATAGCAGTCATTGACTTTTCGCTTTTGTTTTCTATATAATAGGGGCATTGCAAAGGTGAACATAGAAAAAACTCGTCGATGATGAGGAGCAGTAGGCAGGAGAGCGTTTCCAAGAGAGCCGGCGGTTGGTGGAAGTCGGTAACGAATCCTGTACGAACTCGCCTCGGAGATATGCGGACAGACGGCGGTACATCCGGTTTTATGGAAAAAAAGACGTCCAGTCGCATCGGCTTATCCCCGCTATCGGATATTTGAGTGAGCGGCTTGTCCGCTAATCAGGGTGGTACCACGGGAAGCAATGCCTCTCGTCCCTGGCGTTTACGACGCCAGTGGGCGGGAGGCTTTTTGATTTTAGAGGCGAAGGGACAGATGACGATGAGCGAAAGAAACGAGCAAGGAGCTGCGGTAAGCGGCTACCGTGCCCAGACGATTGAACCGAAATGGCAGCAGAAATGGGACGAGGAAAAAACATTCAAGACCGACGATATGGACCATAGCAAACCGAAGTTTTACGCAATGGACATGTTCCCGTATCCGTCCGGCGCAGGACTGCACGTCGGCCACCCGGAAGGCTATACGGCAACGGATATCGTTTCCCGCTACAAGCGGATGCAGGGCTTTAATGTCATGCACCCGATGGGGTGGGACGCGTTCGGCCTGCCTGCGGAACAGTATGCGATCGATAACGGCGGCCACCCGCGCGAGTTTACGCTGAAAAATATCAATACTTTCCGTCGTCAGATCAAGTCGCTTGGCTTCTCGTACGATTGGGATCGCGAGATCAGCACGACTGACCCGGAATATTTTAAATGGACGCAATGGATTTTCCTGCAACTGTACAAGCGCGATCTGGCTTACGTGGCGGAAATTCCGGTGAACTGGTGTCCGGCGCTCGGAACCGTGTTGGCGAACGAAGAAGTCATCGACGGCAAAAGCGAGCGCGGCGGCCACCCGGTAATCCGCAAGCCGATGCGTCAATGGATGCTGAGAATTACGGCTTACGCCGACCGCCTGCTGGAAGATCTGGAAGAGCTGGACTGGCCGGAAAGCTTGAAGGACATGCAGCGCAACTGGATCGGCAAATCGCAGGGCGCGGAAGTAACGTTCCAGGTGGAAGGCACGGACGAAAATATCGCGGTGTTCACGACTCGCCCGGATACGCTGTACGGCGCGACATACTGCGTACTGGCGCCGGAGCATCCGTTGGTAGAGAAGATCACGACGGAGCACGAGAAAGAAGCGGTGAAGGCGTATCAGGAAAAAGCATCGCATAAAAGCGATCTGGAACGCACCGACCTGAACAAGGACAAAAGCGGCGTGTTCACGGGTGCTTATGCGGTTAACCCGGTTAACGGAGCCAAGCTGCCGATCTGGATCGCGGATTACGTATTGGCTGCTTACGGCACAGGCGCGATCATGGCGGTTCCGGGACACGATACGCGCGACTGGGAATTTGCGAAAAAGTTCGGCATTCAGATCATCGAAGTCGTTAAAGGCGGAGATATCGAAAAAGAAGCATACACAGGCGAAGGCGAGCATGTAAACTCCGGCTTCCTGGACGGTCTGAACAAAGAAGACGCCATTGCGCGCATGATCGAATGGCTGGAGCAAGGCGGAAAAGGCGAAGGCAAAACGACTTACCGTCTGCGCGATTGGTTGTTCAGCCGTCAGCGTTACTGGGGCGAGCCGATTCCGATCATCCATCTGGAAGACGGAAGCATGAAGGCCGTACCGGAAGACAGCCTGCCGCTGCTGCTGCCGGAGATGGACGAGATCAAACCATCCGGCACGGGCGAATCGCCGCTGGCGAACGCAACGGATTGGGTGAATATCATCGATCCGGAAACGGGACTGAAAGCACGCCGCGAAACGAATACGATGCCGCAATGGGCGGGTAGCTGTTGGTACTATCTGCGCTACCTTGATCCGACCAACGATCAGGAGCTGTGCAGCAAAGAAAAATCGGATTACTGGATGCCGGTCGATCTCTACATCGGCGGAGCGGAACATGCGGTGCTGCACTTGCTGTACGCACGTTTCTGGCATAAAGTCTTGTTCGATATCGGCGTAGTCAGCACGAAAGAGCCGTTCCAAAAACTCGTTAACCAAGGCATGATCCTCGGCCCGAACAACGAAAAAATGAGCAAATCACGAGGTAACGTGATCAATCCGGACGAGATCGTGAACGAGTTCGGCGCCGATACGCTGCGTATTTACGAAATGTTCATGGGACCTCTGGAAGCAACCAAGCCTTGGAACACGAACGGCGTGGAAGGCTCGCACCGTTTCTTGTCCCGCGTTTACCGGATGTTCGTGGACGACAACGGCAGCCTGAGCGCGAAAATCTCGGACACGGCAGGTACGGACGAGTTCAAACGCACTTGGCATAAAACGATCAAAAAAGTGACGGAAGACATGGAAGCTTTGCGCTTCAACACGGCGATCAGCCAATTGATGATCTTCACGAACGACGCGTACAAGCAGGAGCAGCTGCCGCTTCAAGCGATGCAAGACTTCATTCAACTGCTGTCGCCGCTTGCGCCGCACATCGCCGAAGAGCTGTGGGAAAAGATCGGACGCACGGACAGCCTGACGTATGCCGCTTGGCCGCAATTCGACGAAGCATGGACGACGGAATCCGAAGTCGAAATCGTTATTCAGGTGAACGGCAAGATCGTACAGCGTGCCAACGTTCAGAAAGATTGGGACGCGAAAGCGCTGGAAGATCATGCAATGAGCCTGGAAAACGTACAGAACGCGCTGGCGGGAAAAACGATCCGCAAAGTGATTGCCGTACCGGGCAAATTGGTTAACATCGTCGCGAATTAACAGCTTTGCTTACGGAATATCCAGCCGAAAACGGGAGGCGAGGCGAACTTCGCCTTGGCTCCCGTTTTTGCGTTCCGAAAGATCGCTGAAAAGGGAGTGGAAGAATAGCATGGGAAGCCATCCGCGAAAGGATTGGGATACCTACTTCATGGACATCGCTTTCATGGTGTCGACGCGTTCGCAATGTCCAAGACGTCAGGTTGGAGCTGTTCTGGTACAGGGGAAAAAATTGCTCGGCACCGCCTATAACGGCGCACCGATGGGCGTGCCGGACTGTTCGGAAGACGGCTGCATGATCGCGGAAGAGTATGAGTTGGTTAAGGACGGCGGCGAGGAAAAGGTCGTCAAAAAGCAGCGCTGCGTACGCACCATTCATGCGGAGCAGAATCTGCTGCTATTCACCGATCGCGCCGACCGCGAAGGCTCGACGGTGTACGTTACGGACGAACCGTGTTGGACCTGCGCCAACATGCTGGCGAACAGCGGCATTACGGAAGTCGTATTTTGCCGCGCTTATCCGAAAGACAGCGGCAAGGTGCAGACGATGATGCAGCAGAAAGGGATCGTATTCCGCGGTATTGAGCATTATCGGCCGCCTACTCCGACCGCGGAGCCGATTTCGTAACCATACTTAAGCTTGAGCATGAAAAAAGAACCTTCATTCGGACAAGTATCTGTTGTCCAACGAAGGTTCTTTTTGTTCTTTGAGCTGAAAGCGCGGTTCGGATCAATCGATTTCGAAATAATCGTTCATTCGGTCGATTACGCGAGACAGGACAACAGCCGCTTCTGCTCGTGTCGTATTCGACTTTGGCGAAAGGCTACCGTTCGATTTGCCTTGAACCAATCCGGCATTTACAGCAAGCGTTAGATTTTCGCGTGCCCATCCGCCGACCGAAGAGGCGTCGCGGAACGAAGAGAGCGACTGAACGTCGTTTGCGTTCGCTAACAGAGGCGCGTTCGAATCCAAGTAACGGATTGCGTTGCCGATCATATGCACCATTTCTTCGCGTGTGACCAGACGATTCGGCTTGAACGAGTCGTCGGTATAGCCAGAAACGATTCCCGCCGCACTGGCTGCCCGAACGGCATCCAGATACCAGGCGTCACCCGGGACGTCGGAATACCGGTAAGGAGCGCCGCTCGGATCAAGTTTTAACAGGTTGCTGATCATCTGGACGAATTGCGCCCGGGTCAAGACTTCTTGAGGCGCGAATTGTCCGTTGCCTACACCGGTAAGAACTCCCAAGCTCTGCAAGCGTTGGATGTCCGTTTGCGCCCAATGACTGTTCGTATCCGAGAAGACCGGTATGTTTTGCATAGTCAAAGAAACGCGAATCGGTCCGGAAGGGGTCGGCTGCGGCTCGACCGGAGGCGAAATCGCCGGTGGGTCAACAGGCGTAGGGACAGGAGTCGGAGCCGGTGTAACCGGGTTTTCGGTTATCGGAACAAAAACAGGCGGATTAGGTACGGGATCGACCGGCGTAGGGACCGGAAATACGATACCACTGTAAGCGAGCTGCGCGATTTCCTTTTCAACGTCGTTATTGACGATGCGTACAGACAACGAACCGCGTACACTAGGGAATACAAATGCAAGCTCGGCTTTGCCTTCCGTATTCGCGGGGGTTTCCGCCACACGAATGCCGGAATCGTTATATATTCGAATCAGCTGGCCTTCTGACACATTTGTTACGGTCACGATTCCCTGACTTCCGTTTACGTTGCTTAAAACGGCTGTCGGAGTTTCTGGCTCTGGCGTTACCGGGATAACGACATCACTATAAGGAAGGACGGCGATTTCGGTTTCCGTGCCGTTGGCGACGGTGCGAACGGATAACTCTCCGCTGCTGGTCGGGAAGGTAAAACCGAGCACGGCCGTCCCGTTTGCATTTGCGGTTTCTTCGGCAAGCTGAACGTTGGCGTCGCTGTAGACGCGAACGATTTGCCCGGCGATCACGTTAGTAACGGTGATTGTGCCTTGGGCACCATCAATATCGCTGATGATCGCGGATGGTTGAGGGGGAGTCGGAATATCGACGCCGCTGTAAGGGAGCGTAACGATATTTGTTTCTGTTCCTTGACGTGTATAAGTAACAGTCAAATCGCCGTCCGACGACGTGAATGTAAAGGTGACCTCGACCTCGCCGTTGGTACCGACTGTTTGAGTAGCAAGTAACTCATTGTTCGGCCCATATACTTTTATGATATCTCCTTGCGTCAGGCCTGACGCTTTGATCACGCCTGTTGCGCCGTTGATATCGGTGAGATCCGCGATCGGGGACGGAGCCGGAATAACGATACCGCTATAAGGAAGCACGGCGATTTCGGTTTCCGTACCGTTGGCGACGGTGCGAACGGATAACTCTCCGTTGCTGGTCGGGAAGGTAAAACCGAGCACGGCCGTCCCGTTTGCATTTGCGGTTTCTTCGGCAAGCTGAACGTTGGCGTCGCTGTAGACGCGAACGGTTTGCCCGGCGATCACGTTAGTAACGGTGACTGTGCCTTGATCACCATCAATATCGCTGATGATCGCGGCCGGTTGAGGGGAAGTCGGAATATCGACGCCGCTGTAAGGGAGCTTAACGATATTTGTTTCCGTTCCTTGGCGTACGTAAGTAACAGTCAACTCTCCATCAGCCGAGGTAAAAGTGAATTCAAGAGTAGCTTCGCCGTTGCTACCTGCGCTTTGCGTACCGAGTAATGAGTTGTTGTTGTCATATACTTTGGCTACGTCGCCTTGAATCAAGCCCGATACTATGATCACACCTGTTGCGCCGTTGATATCGGTTAAATCCGCAGTCGGTGACGGAGCGGGAATGACGACTCCGCTGTAAGGAAGGACGGCAATCTCGGTTTCCGTACCGTTGGCGACGGTACGAACGGATAACTCTCCGTTGCTGGTCGGGAAGGTAAAACCGAGCACGGCCGTCCCGTTTGCATTTGCGGTTTCTTCGGCAAGCTGAACGTTGGCGTCGCTGTAGACGCGAACGGTTTGCCCGGCGGCGACGTTGGTGACCGTGACCGTGCCTTGATCATCATCGATATCGCTGATGATCGCGGATGGTTGAGGGGGAGTCGAAATGTCGACGCCGCTGTAAGGAAGCGCGGCAACTTCAGTTTCTACGCCGTTCACTTGGGCAACGACGGTAAGAGTGCCGTCGCTGGTCGGGAAAATGAAATTCAGCACGGCTTCGCCGTTGGCATTCGATGGCTCTTCAGCAAGTTTAGTGTTATTGTCATCGTATACCGTTACCAATTGTTCGACATCCACGTCAGTGACGCTAATTGTGCCTTGGGCACCGTTGATGTTCGTAATGCTCGCTGCGGGAGCGGCATTGGCGTACGAAGGGAACATAGAAGAAACCAAGCTGAATATTAACATGACAATCAAAAAAGGAATTCCGGCCTTTTTCATAGAGTGCTCCTTTCGGATGTTAGATTTTCAAAACAGACTGAAGTATTTTATATCACCTAATCATTACTCCTTTCCTCATGGGAATAAACCCCTTTTTTGAAAATAAAAAAGAAATAATCGGTCGATAGTTTATATATTGACTTTGATTGCTTGGTTTCTCTATAATGATCCTATCAACTGAATTAAACTAAAGGGAACGGCACGCGAAGCACGCATAGCCGTTAACTGGGGATTTAAACGCGGGAAGCATAACCTCCCGTCCCCGGCGATCATAGCCGGGGACGGGAGGTTTTTTGGTTTTTTGGATTTGCGGTCGTTGGCTGAATAAGCAACGAGAGGCCAAGCTCACAATCGAAAGGACAGAATTGTCTTTCTCTAGCAAAAGGAGCGTACTGGATACCGCCGAAACCGAAATTCGAAGCAGGAATTTCATTCGGGAGGCGAAAAAATGAAAAAGGAATTGTTATGGGCGGCGTGCTTATCCGTTGTGCTTGGTGCCGGGGTTTTGTTTTTGGCAGGAGGAAATGATCCGGAAGGCGGCCCTTGGAAGCCGTTGAATGATCAACTTGAGACGGCTTTAGCCGTACAGGAAAGAACGATTGAGGTGACGGCTGAAGCCGGTGAAGGTGATCAGGTAGCTAAGCAAGAATCGTCAGAAAACCAAGCGAATGCTTCAGCAGCAGCGAAAGCAAAAGATGCCGATAATGTCGGTGCTGCAGAAAATGATCCATCGTACAACGATTCTGGAACAGCGGGACAGAGAGTAGAAGAAGGCGACAAATCTTCGGCAAATACGGTCCCTCAAGCCGAAGTGAACGTCCAGGCAGCAACCGAACCAATTGTCTCGCAGCCTGCCGCGGCAAATTCCGTCGCGGCAAACGGGGGGCAGGATGCAACCCCGGCTCAATCTGCCGCTTCTGCTGCTCCGGTTCCAATCAACGACGGCAAAATCCATATCAATTCGGCAGATGCGACCATGCTGATGGAATTGCCCGGCATAGGGGAGAAGAAAGCCCAAGCTATTCTGGATTACCGCACGCAGAACGGGCCTTTCCAGAATGTGACGGATATCGTGAAGGTCAAAGGGATCGGTGTGAAAATGCTCGAAAAGATGCTGCCGGACCTGGCTTTGTAAGAGGAACGATCGATGAAACGGAGACCTCTTGTCGGATTCACCATTTGTTGGCTTGCAGGTGCGATAGTCGCTCATTTGTATGACGGGGCGCAGATGGTGATCGTGTTGGGCGGATTAGGCTTGCTGCTTGTTACAGCTGCCATTCTTGATCGATTGCCGGGCAAGCTGCTGCTTCTTTTCGGATTGGCTTTGTGTTTAGCTGCAGGCTATGGAACCTTTCGCGATGCTCGCAACTTCTCTGTCTTGCCCGAAGTGTTAGACGGGGCAGTTGAAGGCGGTTATGCAGGCGTTCAACTCGCAGGAACTATGGCAGGACCCGTTAAAGTTGATGGCGATTTGGCTATGTTCGAGATGAATGTGGAACAGGTGCGGCATGGAAACGAGGGCAGCCTAGATCCTGTAGCTGAACAAAAGGAAGATGCTGCTGCCACGGCTGCTTTTGTTCCATTGCCCCGGACTGAAAAAGTGGTGGTGCGCATTAAACTGGCGGCGGAGGAGGAGCAAAAGCTTGTCGCCTCGTGGGGCCGCGGAGACCGTTTTGAGATTGCCACCGATCTGGAAACGCCTTCGAAAGCACGAAACTTTGGAGCCTTCGATTACCGTAACTATTTGCGAGAAAAAAGAATTCACTGGGTAGCCCGAGCCGCGGGAGCGTCCAGCGTGAATCTGATTGCGCCATCGGAAGGTGGACTGCGACTGCTTCGTCGTAATGACGATTTGCGTGCAAGGCTAGCGAATACGTTGGAGCAGTTGTATCCCGGAATCGGAGCCGGATATATGCAAGGGTTGCTATTGGGTTTACAGGATGGTCTTGACCCCGAGACGTACACGAATTTCGCACGACTCGGGATGACGCATGTGCTGGCAATTTCGGGCATGCATGTGGGTTTGTATGTAGGAGCCGTATTGCTGATTCTTCGTCGATCAGGCGTGACCAAAGAAACTTCGTTATGGGTCGCGCTTTGTTTTGTTCCGCCTTATGTACTATTAACAGGCTCGTCGCCTTCAGCGGTCCGTGCCGGGATTATGAGTATGATCGGACTCTATGCGGCAAGGCGAGGCTGGCTGAAGGATGGATTACATATTTTATGTCTGGCTGCTTTGGTGATGTTGGGATGGGATCCGTATTATTTGACCTCGATCAGCTTCCAGCTTTCTTTTGCCGTAACTGCCGGAATCATTCTTCTTACACGTTCCATGCAGCAGATTTTATCTTTTCTACCCAAAGCGATAGCAGGCGGCGCGGCGATATCGTTGGTTGCGGACCTCGTATCGTTTCCACTCAGTATCTATTACTTCAATCAATATTCGTTACTGGGCTTAGCCGCCAACTTGATTCTTGTACCGTTGATTAGCTTGGTCTCCATTCCGCTAGGGACTGTGTCGCTGATCTTTGGAACATTCTGGATGCAAGGGGCCGAGTGGGCAGCTTATCCGGTGCGGCTGCTGAATGCGTTGGTATTTTGGTGCGCAGACGGCGGCGGAGCGGTTCGATGGTCGCGCACCTTATGGGCAACGCCGTCGCCGGCTTGGATCGCGTTATACCTGTCTGCTTTAGTCTGCGGAATCTTTTGGCTTTCGGGTTATCTTAAGCGGCGATCTTTGAGTAAACAAGCAGAAGGTATACCGGGTATGGGAAGTCCGCTAACGGCGATAAATGGTTCCGCTCCAAGTCGGATCGATGGAGAGACTCAGCCGCTTGAATCGGAAATGCGTGCCCCGTCTATTCGTTACGGCGGGATGCCGGATCATCGTCAGCAGCGCATGAGGCCGTGGCTTGTTTGGATCTCGGTCTGCATGCTGAGTGGGTTGCTTGTGGCTGCCTATCATCCGAAACCCGATCCGGCAGGTCTTGTTCAGATGCTGGATGTCGGGCAAGGCGATGCGATTCTGATTACTACGCCTTCAGGCAAAAATCTGCTTGTTGATGGCGGCGGCACGATTACATTCGAGCGTCCGGGCGAAGAGTGGAGACGCCGGCTTGATCCGTATGAAGTAGGGCGTGACGTTGTAGTTCCGCTTTTAAAAAAAAGAGGCGTTCATCGTTTGGATGCTGTGATTCTGACTCACGGCGATCGTGACCATTACGGAGGATTGCTAGCTGTAGCCGATGAAATTCCGGTCGAGCAATTCATCATGAACGGAACGCGAAGCGGAAGAGAAGATCTGGATGAATTGTTGTCTGCGGTCATGAATTCCGGTGCAGATATCTACGCGCCGCAGGACGGTGATCTTTGGAGTCCGGACGAACAGACGCAGCTCGAATTTTTGAATCCTTCAGGCGTATTTGCAGGCAATCTGCCTGAGCTGGAGGATCAGAACGAATATTCCGTTGCGTTTCGTTTGACGATGAACGGACATTCTTTTCTTTTTACAGGAGATATCGGGGCAAGTGCCGAACGTGAGATTTTGAAAAGGCTGGATGAACGAGGAGACTCGGGCACTGTTGAAGTTCTTAAAGTCGGCCATCATGGAAGCAAGCATTCATCGACCGAGGAATGGGTTCGGCATTGGTCGCCGCAATTGTCGATAATCTCCGTAGGCGCAACCAACACTTATGGTCATCCAAATGAAGAGGTTGTCAGCCGTTTGCAGAATGCAGGATCAACCGTGCAGCGTACAGACTTGGACGGCGAGATTCAGATTGAAGCTCCATTGGACAAGCCGATCAGGGTGCGAACCCGGCTCGCGGAATCGGAAGGCGGGTTGACCGAATGAAAATATAAAGCTTGCTGGGTTTTCTTCAAAAGCGTTCCTTTCTCCCGCCGTTATGGGAGAAGAGGGCGCTTTTCGTTTGATATATAGTAAGAGAAAGAGAATACAGAGCCAGGCAGCAAGCTGTAGATGACGAGTAAATCTGTTTCTGGTAGACTGATTGGAGATATGCGCGGATGCGGAAAAAGCGGCGTTTCCGTAGTTCGGCGGGCATAGGAATACGTTCAAATCAATTTGAAACGATTTTTTTTGAAAAAACAGAAAAACAACGCAACCTTTTCGGAGGGAGACTCGTCAGAGAGGTTGCAAGAGAGGGGGACCCTTAGTGGTCGAGCAGGAACTCATTAGAGCCGCTCAATCGGGCGATCGCGACGCTCTTATCACCCTATTGCGAGAGATTGAACCAGCTGTCTACAAGACGGCTTATTATACGCTGAACAACGAACAGGACGCGATGGATGCGACGCAGGAAGCGCTGATCCGCATTTACACGAAAATCGGTTCTTACGAAGAAAAAGCGCAGTTCAAGACCTGGGTGCAGCGAATCGTAACCAATATTTGCATCGATAAGTTTAGACGAGCCAAACCTACGGTGTCGATTGAAGAACACGAGATGGTCTTCGAAGGCAACGAGAGTGTTGAAGGTGAGGTCATGCGGGCTTACACTCGCGAAGATATTGACCGGGCGATTAACTTGCTGCCGGAGCATCACCGAACGGTAGTCATTCTTCGTTATGTGCAGGACATGTCCTACAACGAAATCGCAGACTCCCTGGAGCTGCCGCTCAATACGGTCAAATCTTACTTATTCAGGGCCAGGGGCCAACTTCAACAATTGCTCGGAGATTATCAGAAAGGAGGTGCGCTGTAGATGAAACGCGAAGAAGCGTTGGAGTATATGAACCGTTACCTGGATCACGACCTCACCAAAGAAGAGACGGACACGCTGTTTCGTCATCTCGGCGAGTCTCCAGAGGCACGGGAAGATTTTGAATTTCTCAAAGGATTGTCGGATCAATTAGAGTCGCTGCCGGACGTCAAACCGCCAGTGAGCCTGGTTGACTCCATTTTGCCTAAATTGGACGAGATCGATCGTCTTGCTGCAATTGCCGCACCGGATGTGCAAGCTGAGAAATTATCCGAAATGGAAAGTAAGCGCATGTTCGGTGAGGAAGCGCCGAAGCGTCGTAGAGCCGCAGCTTTTTGGCGATCGACGATGGGGCGTGCCGTTGGCGGAACTGCAGTCGCGGCCGCGGTACTTGGCATTTTCGTGGTTAATTACGAGCCGAAGGAAATGCCTAATGCGGAAGTGACGCCGACAGCTGCGGTTACCGGAGCAACAGATGAGACCCTCGTACCTTCTAACGGTGCGCAGACGGAAAGTGAGACAACCAACCCCAGCACCGAAGTCGAATCTGTACAGCCGGAAGCACAGCTCGAACCAAGCGAAAATAAGCTGCGTCAAAATGAAGGGCAAACAGAGCCGGAAGAGACTCCGGCTGCTTCGGAAGATGGAACAGCGGCGGATGCACCGACTTCAGATTCCACGACCGATACTCAAGAGCCCGCAACAGAATCGCAGCCGGCGGATGGTGGAAACGGAACCGTCAATTCCACGGAGCCTGATTCTGGAACTTCGTCGAACGATGCCAAGAGTGGAGATACAAGTCAACAACCCGCTACGCCCAAAACGAATGCTGCACCGAATACGGATGGAACCGCACGTAAAAATCCGGGCACGTCGGAAAGCGATCAACCCTCTACGAATCAACAAGAGCAGAAGGCTCCTGCCGTCGAACCGGCTCCGCCCGCCAGTCCGCCTGTTGAAGGCGACACTGAAGGAGGAGCAGCAACGGATGAAGAAGGACAACCTAACGAAGGGATCGGTACCTTCTCTTCGGGAGACGAGGCGCCAACAGATCGGGAATCGGCAGCTGTGCCGAATACCGATTCCGACGCGATGGACAGTCAGGTTTATAGTCTAACGATTGCACCGCTGGAATGGGCTTCGCCGGATGGGACTTATGTGATTACCTACTCGCCAAATACGCTGAAATTGCTTAAGGGGGATCGCTCCAAAGAGCTAAACAGTTACAAAGTGGATGGAGAGGTTACCGGCGGTGTCTGGTCGGCAGACGGCAAGACCTTTACGTATGATCTGGTCAAAGCGGATGGAACGACTGCCCAGGGTACCTGGAAGATTGAAGAAGTGACGCTCGAACAGGGCGGAAAGTAAAACGCACATTAAATAAACCGACCCAGTGTCGTTTCGAAACCCGTCAAGCGGGTGGAGGAACGACACTTGTGCTTTGTATCGGATTGACCGGGTACAGGGTACAGGTAGCTTGACCAAGCTGCTGGGCCGGTCTTTTTATGTGCCTTTTTAAGCAATATTCGGTACAATGGAGACAAAGAGAGTGGCAGGAAAACGAAAGCCATTCCGATTCAATGCGCCGGAGTCAAATCCAGGACCGGCAAGCGCGGAAAGAGGTAACGATTATTATGGATTTAAAAACGGCGGTCAAGCAAATACGGGCGGGTGAGGTATCGCCGCTGTACCTGTGCTACGGCACCGAAAAATACAGAATGAAGGAATTCGTCACGATGCTGGAGAGCGAGCTGATCGAGGAGGATCAACGAGCTTTTGCGGTCGCGCATTACGACCTCGCGGAGACGCCGGTTGAGCTGGTGGTCGAGGAAGCGGAAACGGCTCCTTTTCTGGCGGAGCGCAAGCTGATCGTGGTGAGAGATAGTACGATTTTTATCGCGGGCAAAGAGTCTGCCAAGATTGAGCATCGTGTGGAAAAGCTGCTGGAGTATCTGGGGAACCCTGCTGATTACAGCGTGTTGGTATTTTTGGCTTATGCGGATAAGCTGGACGAGCGCAAAAAGGTCGTCAAGTCGTTCAAAGCGGCTGCGCCCGTTATTTCGTTTGCGCCGATGAGCGACAATGAGCTGTCAGGGTGGGTCACGAAGCAGTTCGGCAAAAACTCGGTATCGATCGGGTCGGAGACGGTAGACATCTTATTGAAACGGGCCGGAACCTCGCTCGGGGCGTTGTCCGCGGAAATCGAAAAATTGTCCTTATTTGCGGGGGCAGGCGGATCTGTCGGTTCGGCCGATGTGGAAAAGCTGGTCGCAATCGGAACGGAGCAGAGCGTGTTCGTACTGATCGAGCATATCGCAAACTTGAAGCTCCAACAGGCCATGGCCATCTTCTACGATCTGTTGAAGCAGCGGGAAGAGCCGATCAAGATCGTATCGCTGATTGCGCGTCAATTCCGGATCATGCTTCAGGTCAAGGAAATGTCCGGCCAAAATTACTCGCAGCAGCAAATGGCAGGTCAACTCGGATTGCATCCGTATGCGGTCAAGATTGCGGCTGAACAAGCCAAACGATTCGAGCCAAGCAGGCTGCGTGGTATACTGGCTTCGATTGCGAAGTTGGATCATGAGATTAAAACGGGTGCGGTCGATAAAGTGTTTGGGTTGGAGATGTTTTTGCTGAAGTTGGGGGCTTAACAAAAGCATGAAGAGGTGTCTGAGGATTTCTGGGTTGGGGAATCTATCGGGCATCTTTTCTTTTTAGTCGAAAAAATTTAAAACCCCGATATCCAAAGGATTCCGGGGTCACACGATTATATCGCAAAATAGCGGTTTCTTAGGCTTGTTCAGCTTTCAGAGAATTCGCTTTTTTAGCAAGACGGGATTTTTTGCGCGCTGCCGCGTTTTTGTGGATCAGGCCTTTAGTTACGGCTTTATCCAGCTTCTGCGAAGCGGTCTTAACTGCAGTTTGTGCAGCTTCCACATCGTTGCTCTCCAACGCTGTCGTAGCGGATTTTACTGCGCTGCGAAGTGCGGATTTTTGCGAAGCGTTAAGCGCACGGCGTTTCTCGTTCGTCTTTACGCGTTTGATAGCGGATTTGATATTAGGCATTGCATTCACCTCCTGTAAAGCTTATAGGAAACATCGAACATCGAAAGTTTCACAACTTAAAATATCTTAGCATGGCATCGGCGAAAAAGCAACCATCCATGTAATAATAAAAACGTAAAACAGGTAACAAAAAATGCAGAGAAGCATCAGCTTTCGCTTTCTGCGGGATTGCTGGGATTAGGACCAACTGCTATAATGAATGGATTGATTCGGCTTGTCAAATTGAGGCGGAGGTAAGGAATGACTGACATTGCAGCAAGACAGAAGAAAATAAGGAACTTTTCCATTATAGCGCATATCGACCACGGCAAATCAACGCTTGCCGATCGGATCCTCGAATACACGGGTGCCCTAACTTCGCGGGAAATGCAAGAACAGGTACTCGACCAAATGGAGCTTGAACGCGAACGCGGGATTACCATCAAGCTTCAAGCGGTACGGTTGACTTATAAGGCCGATGACGGCGAAGAGTATTTGCTTAACCTGATCGACACCCCTGGACACGTCGACTTCACGTATGAAGTCTCGCGTTCCCTGGCGGCGTGCGAAGGCGCGCTGCTGGTTGTCGATGCCGCTCAAGGGATCGAAGCGCAGACGCTTGCTAACGTTTATCTGGCGCTGGATAACAATCTGGAGATTTTACCGGTCATCAACAAAATCGATCTTCCGAGCGCCGAGCCTGATCGGGTCAAGCAGGAAGTGGAAGACGTGATCGGGCTGGATGCGAGCGACGCGGTATTGGCTTCGGCCAAAGCGGGCATCGGGATCAAAGAAATTTTGGAGCAGGTCGTAGCCAAAGTTCCGGCGCCGCAAGGCGATCCGGACCAGCCGCTCAAAGCGCTGATCTTCGACTCGCACTACGATCCGTATAAAGGCGTTATCGTTTATATCCGGGTGTTGGACGGCAAGATCAAAGCAGGCTCCAAGATCAAGATGATGGCAGCGGACACGACGTTCGAAGTTATCGAAGTCGGAGCGTTCATGCCGCGTATGACCATCGTGGACGAATTGAACGTCGGCGACGTAGGCTTCGTCGTGGCGGGTATCAAAAACGTCGGCGATACGCGCGTCGGCGATACGATCACGGACGCGAAAAACCCGACGCTCGAACCGATGCCGGGTTACCGCAAAATCAACCCGATGGTATTCTGCGGTCTGTATCCGATCGAATCCTCGGATTACAACGATCTGCGCGAAGCTTTGGAAAAACTGCAATTGAACGATGCTTCCCTGACGTTCGAGCCGGAAACGTCCAGCGCGCTGGGCTTCGGTTTCCGCTGCGGATTCCTCGGTTTGCTTCATATGGACGTTATTCAGGAACGCATCGAGCGCGAGTTCGGGATCGACCTGATTACGACGGCACCGAGCGTTATTTATAAAGTCGGACTGACCGACGGTTCCGTGATCGAGATCGACAACCCGTCGAACTACCCGGAAGTCGGCCGCATCGATTATGTTGAGGAACCTTACGTCAAAGCCGCGGTTATCGTACCGAACGACTTTGTCGGAACGGTGATGGAGCTTTGCCAAAATAAACGCGGCGAGTTCGTCAATATGGAATACTTGGATACGACCCGCGTTACGCTGACGTACCAGATTCCGCTGTCCGAAATTGTCTACGACTTCTTCGACCAGTTGAAGTCCGGCACAAAAGGCTACGCTTCGTTCGACTACGAAATTTCGGGCTACCGCAAATCGAACTTGGTCAAAATGGACATCTTGCTCAACGGCGAACAAGTCGACGCCTTGTCGTTCATCGTGCACCGGGATCGTTCGTACCAACGCGGCCGCGTCATCTGCGCGAAGCTGCGCGAGCTGATTCCTCGCCAAATGTTCGAAGTGCCGATCCAGGCATCCGTAGGCACGAAAGTCGTCGCGCGCGAGACCGTCAAGGCGATGCGCAAAAACGTCTTGGCCAAATGTTACGGCGGCGACATCTCGCGTAAACGGAAATTGCTGGAGAAACAAAAAGAAGGTAAAAAGCGGATGAAACAGGTCGGCAACGTGGAAGTGCCTCAGGAAGCGTTCATGGCGGTGCTGAAGCTGGACGAGTAACTGTTGGGCTCTTTGGATCGTATGCGGGAAGTATGCGGTTTGGGAGCCGGGGGAAGGGAACGAGCTCGGTCGCCGTTGGAATCGGGGATTGGCTTCGTAGCAGATTCAAGGAGATCCCCGATTTCCAAATGCGCCCTCGCTTCGTTCCCTTCCCCCTCCCGCACTCGCACGTCCGCATCCGTTCCAAGCCCCGTTTCTATCCAGCTTTTTATTAGTGGATAGGATTAGGGGAATGCGGCCTTGGTGGGCCTGTTCCCATGGCTTGTTTCTTGCCTGGATTTAGATAGAGTGCTGAAGGTACTATTGCTTTTTAAAAAGTAATATTGCGTATTGAAGATCATTTTTTTGTTAATTACTTATGAGATTCACGTCGTTATTAAAAAGGAAAGCCGAATCCCGGCTTTCCTTTTTGAAGATTGGGGACATTTTGCGTAAGAGTGAACGATATAAGAACACGGTTTGTACAGAATTAAAACGAGACTTACAATCAAAAGAAATTGCAGCTCAATCGTTTAATCATCAAATGGTGTTGAGGCTTTGATAGCCTTTGTCGCCGCGCAGCCAGACATCTTTTCTACTCTACCCTCTATGCGTCGGGATTAGCGGAGGGAAGAGGGAAGGCAGAGAAGCGGAGCGCTCGCATCTAAAATCGGATTTTCACCTCTGAGTCGTTTATCTAATGAAAAATCCGATTTTGGCGGCGATCGAAGCCTCCCTCCTCCCGCAGCGCCTCCCAACCGCCTACGCCTTGATGCTTCACCCATACAGGAGGATTCAAAATCATGACGAACACAAACAGCGAAATCAACGTGACTTCCGCGCCGGAAGCCGTCTATATTCATATTCCGTTTTGCACGAATAAATGTTTTTACTGCGACTTCAACTCGTATGTACTCAAAGACCAACCGGTGATGGATTATTTGCGCGCGCTGGATCTTGAGATGGAGCAGACCGTCGCGATTACGCCGCCGGGCGTGATCAAAACGATTTTCGTCGGCGGAGGAACGCCTACCGTGCTCAAGCCGGACGAAATGGCCTTTTTCCTGGCGTCCGTGCGCAAGCATTTCCCGAACTGGTCCGACGATATCGAGTTTTCGATGGAAGCCAATCCGGGCACGACCGATCTCGAAAAAATGAAAGTGATGAAAGAAGGCGGCGTCAATCGGGTCAGCTTCGGCGTGCAGGCGTTCCAAAACAAGCTGCTGGGCGAGATCGGACGTATTCATAATACAGACGACGTGTATCGCTCGCTGGAGAACGCGCACAAGACGGGTCTGCATAACTTGTCGATCGACTTGATGTTCGGGCTGCCGAATCAGACTGTCGAGATGCTGGACGAGACGATTACAAAGGCGCTGGAGCTGGATCTGCCGCATTACTCCATTTACAGCCTCAAGGTTGAAGAGAACACGTTGTTCCATACCCTTTTCAACAAAAATAAACTTCCGCTTCCGAACGAAGACGACGAACTGGCGATGTATAAATTGCTGATGGATCGGATGCGCGAAGCGGGGTACAAGCAGTACGAGATCAGCAACTTCGCCAAACCGGGCAAAGAAAGCCAGCATAATATCACGTATTGGAAAAACGAGGACTATTACGGCTTCGGCGCGGGCGCGCACGGATATGTGGGACGCAAGCGCCATATCAATATCAAAGGCGTAAATCCGTACAACGAAGCCGCATCCAAAGGATTGCCGAGGCTTGACCAGTTCGAAGTGCCGCGCGAGGAAGCGATGGAAGACTTCATGATGGTCGGATTGCGGATGCTGGACGGGATGGAAAGCGATCGATTCCTCAAGCAGTTCGGCGTACCGGTGGAAGAAATTTTTGCCGCTCCGCTGAAGAAGATGATGGATTTGGGCTTGATCGAACGTCGGGAGGATCTCGAAGGGTATCGTTTGAGCGAAAAAGGCATTTTGTTCGGCAACGACGTATTCGGTGAGTTCATCGGCTACTTGACCATAGAAGCTTGATGAAGAGAACGTAACTACTGAAAACAAATCGAAAACCGTTGGGAAATTCCTGACGGTTTTTTCGTGTTTTTGCGCATAAACGCAGCCGTTCATGCCGATAATCGGAAGAAGGAGAAACAAGGGAAAGATGCGCCTACATCGCTCTCCTGCTGTTACAAATTCGCAGAATCGGGTAAAGGAAGCCAAATAAAAGCAAGAAAATCGAACTTTAAAAATTTTATGTTTTCGCCATGTAAAAGTATTGAAAAACTATGCGTGTTGATGTATATTTATCCAATCGAAAACAATCGGACCTGACGCGTATGCGTTAGCTAACAAATAGGGAGGTGAACGGCCGATGCCCGCCGTTACCGTTGTATGCAGACAAGCGAATCTACAAGATGTTGAACCGCTGTATCTCATGATTGAAGAATATGCGCGAAAAGGAATCATGCTTCCGCGTTCCAGAGAAGTGCTGCGACGCCAGATCGACAACTTCGTCGTGGCGGAAGAAGACGGTAAGGTGATCGGCTGCGGTTCGCTTTGCCTACTCGGCCCGGATCTCGTGGAGATTCGTTCGCTCGGTATCATGGATGGGAATAAGGGAAAAGGTGTCGGATCGAAACTAGTGGATCGTCTGATCGAACTGGCGATACAGCAGGGGATTCCGAAAATTATTGCTTTGACTTACGAGGTTTCTTTTTTTGTAAAAAACGGGTTTACCGTGGTGCCTATGGACGTCTTTCCCGAGAAGGTCTGGACAGACTGCATTCATTGCGCCAAGCGTGATCGCTGCGACGAAATCGCCGTGCTGAAAGTCATCGGTTAAAACGTTGCAATCCCAAATCGAAAAACGTACGTTATCCTGCCAAACCGAACTTGACAATGTCGAGTCCGGTTTGGTATTTTTGTAATAGAGTTTAGCACTCATTCAGATAGAGTGCTAACGGAAGGATGTTCCGATTGGCTCTTATCGATCCGACAGGAGGGGATCTCGTGTTAAGCGAACGTCAGAGTATGATCTTAAATGCCATTGTAGATGACTATATTCGTTCGGCCGAACCGGTGGGGTCCCGAAGTATCTCCAAGCGGGGCGACGTAGCGTTCAGTCCGGCCACCATTCGTAACGAGATGGCGGACTTGGAGGAGCTTGGTTTTCTGGAGCAGCCTCATACGTCGGCGGGACGGATTCCTTCTAATAAAGGATACCGCTACTACGTCGATCATATGGCTCCCTTGAAGCCGCTCAAGGCAGAAGACTTGAAATTATTCAAGCAGCTCGCTGCCGAAAAGCTGAACGCTGTGGAAGAAGTCGTACAGCACGCCGGAACAATATTGGCTTCGATGACCAATTACACGTCGATTTTGCTGGGACCGGAGATGTTCAATACTTCGCTCAAGCATTTTCAACTTCTTCCGCTGAACGAGACTACGGCCGTTGCGATTATCGTGACGAGCACGGGCGAGGTCGAGAACAAGACAGTATCGATTCCTCCGGGAGTCTCGGCTTCCGATATGGAACGGACGGCAAACTTGCTGAACGCCAAACTTTCCGGTGTGCCGATGCATATGCTGAAAGCACGGATTTACTCCGAGATCGGCCAAGAAATCCAGCGTCATGCCGAGCATTACGAGCAATTGATGAAGCTGCTTGACGATTCGCTCGTTTCGGGCAAAGATCAGAAGGTGTTCCTCAGCGGAACGACCAATATGCTGATCCAGCCGGAGTTCAGGGATATCGGCAAGTTGAAGACGGTGCTTGATCTGCTGGAGGAAACGCCGACGCTGACGCGCTTGCTGAATTCCGAGCAAAAAGGAATCCATGTGCGGATCGGCAGCGAAAATATCCACCAAGCTTTCGTCAACTGCAGCCTTATTACAGCAACGTATTCACTTGACGGCGAATCGTTTGGTACGATAGGCATTCTCGGTCCGACCCGGATGGAGTATGCCAAAGTCATTGGAACACTCGATCTGTTGTCGCGTGCCATGAGCCGGGCATTGACCGGACGCTACGGGCCGTGATCGCAAATCTGTGCGTATAGGCAACACCGCGTGACGATAAGTTTTGATCTACACAAGGAGGTGAATGCATCTTGAGTAAAGAACAAACGCAATATTCGGAAAACGAAGAAGTCGAAATCGTAGAAAACGAGCAGGATGCACAAGCGTCTGAAGAAACATCCGAAGAAACCAACGGTGCTGCCACGGAAGAGAGCGCAGAACAACTGCAAGCCAAAATCGAGGCGTTGACCGCTCAGGTAGACGATTATGCACAACGTCTTGCGCGTTCGCAAGCCGATTTCGATAACTTCCGCAAGCGCACGATTCGGGAAAAGGAAGAGCTCGGCAAATACGCTTCATCGAAGCTGATCACCGAACTCGTCCCGGTCATCGACAACTTCGGTCGCGCGCTGGACACTCTGCCGGAAGGCGAAGGTGCGGAATCGTTTGTGAAAGGCGTACAAATGATTCACCGTCAATTCGAAAGCGTGCTTCAGGCAGAAGGTCTGACGGCGATGAATACGGTTGGCGAAGCCTTTAACCCTGAGTTCCACCAAGCTGTTATGCAAGTGGAAAGCGACGAGCACGAAGAAGGTATCGTGGTCGAAGAGCTGCAAAAAGGTTATATGTTGAAAGACAAAGTGCTTCGCCCCGCAATGGTAAAAGTCAGCGGTTAAAACGTGTTTTCAACCATCGCGATCGCCGGGAATGCTCCCGGCGATCGCGGCAAGTTTGAAAACGCGCGCCAAACCGTTATGATAGAGCGTAGGGTCTGCATGTCGGACACAGCGCGAGAAAAGAAAGATTTCATTTTAAAATCAACCGTACTTAACTGAGGAGGATATTTACTGTGAGTAGAGTAATCGGTATTGACTTGGGAACAACAAACTCTTGCGTGGCTGTTATGGAAGGCGGCGAAGCCGTCGTTATCCCTAACCCGGAAGGCGCGCGCACGACCCCTTCGGTCGTAGGTTTCAAAAAAGACGGCGAGCGGATCGTCGGCGAAACGGCAAAACGTCAAGCCATCACCAACCCTGACCGCACAATCGCTTCGATCAAACGCCATATGGGCACGAACCATAAAGAAACGATCGAAGGTAAAGACTATACAGCGCAAGAAATTTCGGCCATGATCCTGCAAAAGCTGAAATCCGACGCCGAAGCTTACCTGGGTCAAACGGTAACGCAAGCGGTTATCACCGTTCCGGCTTACTTCAACGACGCTCAACGTCAAGCAACCAAAGACGCCGGCAAAATCGCGGGTCTTGAAGTGCTGCGTATCGTCAACGAGCCTACGGCTGCGGCACTGGCTTACGGTCTGGAGAAATCCGAAGACCAAACGATCCTCGTATACGACTTGGGCGGCGGTACGTTCGACGTGTCGATCCTCGAACTGGGCGACGGTTTCTTCGAAGTCAAAGCGACAAGCGGCGACAACCATCTGGGCGGCGACGACTTCGACCAAGTCATCATCGATTATCTGGTAGCCGAGTTCAAAAAAGAACAAGGCATCGACCTGAGCAAAGACAAAGCAGCGGTACAACGTCTGAAAGACGCGGCGGAAAAAGCGAAAAAAGAACTGTCGGGCGTGATGACGACAACAATTTCGCTTCCGTTTATCACAATGGTTGACGGCGTTCCTCAGCACTTGGAGTTGAACCTGACTCGCGCGAAATTCGAAGAAATTTCCGCTTCGTTGGTTGAGCGCACATTGGCTCCGACGCGTCAAGCGATCAAAGACTCCGGTCTGTCGTCGAGCGAAATCGACAAGATCGTTCTCGTTGGGGGTTCGACACGTATTCCTGCCGTACAAGAAGCGATCAAAAAACTGACTGGCAAAGATCCGCACAAAGGCGTTAACCCGGACGAAGTCGTAGCCCTCGGCGCTGCTGTTCAAGCGGGCGTACTGACAGGCGAAGTCAAAGACGTGGTCCTGCTGGACGTAACGCCTCTGTCCCTGGGTATCGAAACGGCCGGCGGCGTCTTCACGAAGATGATCGACCGCAACACGACGATCCCAACAAGCAAATCGCAAGTCTACTCGACTTATGCGGATAACCAACCAAGCGTAGAAATCCACGTCCTGCAAGGCGAGCGCGAAATGGCTGCCGGCAACAAAACGCTGGGTCGCTTCACACTGGGCGATATTCCTTTGGCACCGCGCGGCGTACCGCAAATCGAAGTTACGTTCGATATCGATGCCAACGGTATCGTAAACGTATCGGCAACCGATAAAGGCACGGGCAAGAGCCAAAAAATCACCATCACCTCTTCAAGCGGCTTGAGCGACGCCGAAGTCGAGCAAATGATGAAGGATGCCGAACTGCACGCGGAAGAAGACAAGAAGCGCAAAGAATTGGTCGAAACGAAAAACAACGCCGATCAACTCATTTACCAAGCGGATAAAACGATCAAGGATCTGGGCGACAAAGTCGACGCTTCCGAGATCGAAAAAGCCAATGCCGCGAAAGAAAAAGTCCAAAAATCGCTGGAAGGCGAAAACGTGGACGAAATCAAGGCAGCAACGGAAGAACTGACGGAGATCGTGCAACAGTTGTCCGTGAAGCTGTACGAGCAAGCTAATGCAGAAGGCGCGCAAGCAGGTGGCGAACCGGAAGCCGGATCTTCTTCGCAAAACCGCGATAACGTCGTCGATGCCGATTACGAAGTTGTGGACGAAGACAAAAAAGACTAAGATCTTTTAACAGTCGTTTTTGATTAACGTAACAAGAGCCCGACCCCGCCGATCGGCGGACGGGCCGGCTGGGGGAGGTCAGGCCGGGTCATCCCGGACCGGGCTTCCCTTTTGTCGGGTTCATGGGCGGAAAGGGCGTACCGTACCATGACCGCTTAAGATGTTAGGTTGCGTCAGTCGAAAACCCGCTTAAACCGTGCGTGTTTCCGACTGGCGCAAACCTTAAATTGAGTGCGGTCATGGTACTAGTAAGCGACTTTCTGCCGTATGCGATAGAAGAACAAACCACGAGCCTATCAGAGCATAAAGGAGTTGGAGTACAGCGATGGCGGAAAAGCGCGATTACTACGAGGTGCTCGGCATTGAAAAGGGCGCGAGCGATCAGGAGATCAAGGCGTCTTACCGCAAGCTGGCGCGTAAGTATCACCCGGACGTCAACAAGGCGGACGATGCCGAAGCAAAGTTCAAAGAAGTCAAAGAAGCCTACGACGTACTGAGTGACGGACAAAAACGCGCTCAGTACGACCAATACGGCCACCAAGATCCGAACCAAGGATTTGGCGGAGGCGATTTTGGCGGAGGCGGATTCAGCGATATCTTCGACATGTTCTTCGGCGGCGGAGGCGGCGGAAGAAGCCGCAACCCGAACGCGCCGCAGCGCGGTAACGATTTGCAGTACACGATGACGCTGGAATTCAAGGAAGCGGTCTTCGGAAAAGAAATCGACATCACCATTCCACGCACCGAAAGCTGCGATACGTGTAACGGCAGCGGCGCCAAGCCAGGCACGCAGCCCGAAGTATGTACCGTCTGCCACGGCAGCGGCCAGGAAGAAGTCGTGCAAAACACGCCTTTCGGCCGTATGGTCAACCGCAGAGCCTGCTCGAACTGCGGCGGCAACGGCAAAATAATCAAAGAAAAATGCTCGACATGCAGCGGCAGCGGCCATGTGAAAAAGCAGCGTAAAGTGCATATCCGTATTCCTGCGGGCGTGGACGACGGCGCTCAACTGCGCATGACCGGCGAAGGCGACGGCGGCCTGCGCGGCGGCCCGGCGGGCGATCTGTATATCGTCATCCGCGTCAAAGCAGACGAGTTCTTCGATCGCGAAGGCGACGATATCTACTGCGAAGTGCCTTTGACGTTCGCTCAAGCCGCTCTCGGCGACGAAATCGAGATCCCGACTTTGACCGAAAAAGTCAAACTGAAGATCCCGGCGGGTACCCAAACGGGAACCTATTTCCGCTTGAGAGGCAAAGGCGTTCCGCGCCTGCGCGGAACCGGACAAGGCGACCAGCACGTGAAAGTCGTCCTGATCACGCCAAGCAAACTGACCGACGAGCAGAAGGACCTGCTGCGCCAATTCTCCGGCCTTAGCGGCGAACAAACGCATGAACAGGAACAGTCTTTCTTCGATCGCATGAAACGCGCTTTCCGCGGCGATTAATTTCGATCGGCCTCCGATTCAAATTCCAAAAAGACCTTCGGTAGATCCGACCGAAGGTCTTTTTTTTGTCGAAATTCGATTATTTTTCGAACAGACCTAACTTTTTACTTAGCCGCACGTTCTATAAGGATCGGCCTATACGTTTTGCGCAAACGATGGGATCCGGGAATTCGGAACAAAGGAGCGAAAGGCATGATTTTTATTATTCTTTTATTTATCTCTTCGATCGGCTACGGCTTTATTAACTTTTTGATCAAAGCTCTTAATCCTTCTTCGGAAAAGTATGCCCGGAATTGGGCCAGCTTTTTTTTCTCTGTTTTGATTTTTTTGTTATTTGGATTTTTTTACTTGGTCGGAGGATCACTCTGAACAATAAGCTCGTAAAATCTTTTGGCCTCCTAGTTGAGAGAGCTATACCCGGACAGCTTTTTAGAAAGCTGTTTTTTTACGCGATTTTTTTGAAAATCTTCAAACAGATTAAATCTGAAACGATTGAAATTTTGCGTCTGGCTTAAATATAAAGTACACCCTTTATGTAGTTGAACGAGTATTTCGAACTGCTTCATATATCCTTGTATGCACCTCACCTTTGCAGTTTGCCTTGCGCAGCCGGCAAAGCCGCTGCCCGCCTTCGTCTTTGTCTAGTCGAAGCTGCCGAAGGCAGGGAGCTTCGATGCCTTACCGTACCCGGCGGCCCGGGCGAAGCGGCCGCCTGCCTCCCCGGACCGGGCGCAGGGTTTTCCGGTTTGAGCGACTTTTGGCTTTCCTTCTACTCGCGGCCCGTTGCGGGGTCCGAGAGGAAAACAAGCCCGAGAGAAGAACGGAAAACCCTGCGCTTTTTATATGTATATGTTGACACTATAAAAATTTGTAGTATAATAATTCGTATACGAAATGTTTACAAGCGAACATTTCGCAAGAGAACGTTTGTCATAGCACGGTTTCATGTAACAGAAAGGACAGCGATAGCTTTGAACACGAACACAGAGATTGAACTGCATGAGATCGTCGATTCGTTTCGTGAAGTGAAGCAGCTCTTTTTTCAGTTGATGTCGGATATGTCGTGCCGTTTCGGCGTGACCGGAATTCAATTGATGACGCTGAAGGCGCTTCGCGATCGTCCGGAGATCGGGCTGGGTGAACTTGCCGAGCATATGAGGTTGGGCAGCAGCACGGTTAGCGGCGTGATCGATCGACTGGTGAAAGCAGAGTTGGTCATTCGCGAACGTCCGGCCAATAATCGGCGCGTACTGGTTTTGAAACTGTCGGAAAAAGGCGAGCAGGTACTGCAAGACGCCGATTCTGCCTATCGTCAGTATCTATCGGGTCTTAACGACCTGGACCCTGAAGAATTGCAAGTCATGCTTCGAGCGCATCGAAAAATCATTAAAAAACTAGAAAAAGTGAGAGATGAAAACCAACATGAGTAAAACTGCTGTGCAAGACATTCAAACCCTGAAGAAGGGTCCGATTCTCGTCGCCCTGTTGATTGGTGCTTTCGTGGCACTGCTGAACCAGACGCTGCTTAACGTAGCTTTGCCGACGATGGCCAAAGACCTCAACGTCGAAACGACCGTTATTCAATGGCTGAGTACCGGCTTTATGCTCGTCAACGGCGTCATGGTTCCGGTAACGGCTTACCTAATGGCTCGATTTACATCGAGAAATCTGTTTATTACCGCAATGAGTTTGTTTACTGTAGGTACGCTGCTGTGTGCATTCAGTGATACTTTCGGCGTGCTTTTGGCTGGTCGTATGGTACAGGCCGCGGGTGCCGGTATCTTGATGCCGCTGATGACCTTCACGATTCTGACTATTTTCCCAATCGAAAAACGCGGTTCCGCGATGGGCCTTGTAGGTGTAGCTATGATCTTTGCTCCGGCAATCGGTCCTACGCTGTCCGGTTGGATGGTCGAGCATTACGATTGGCACTACCTGTTTTATCTGATTCTGCCGTTCGGCATTCTGTCCGTTATTCTGGGCGTTCTGTTTATGCGTAACGTGACCGAGACTTCTCGTCCGAAACTCGATATGTTTGCCGTCGTGTTGTCCACGATCGGCTTCGGCGGCATCCTGTACGGCTTCAGCCAAGCGGGTTCGGAAGGCTGGAGCGCGAATGAAGTCGTTTGGACGCTCGCGATCGGCGCCGTCGCTTTGCTGTGGTTCGTAATCCGTCAACTGAGAAGCGACAAACCGATTTTGGAAATGCGCGTATTCAAATACGATGTGTTTACCCTGACTACGATCATCAACGTCATCGCGACGATGGCTTTGTTCTCCGGCATGATTCTGCTTCCTCTTTACCTGCAAAACGTTCGCGGCTTTACGCCGATCGAATCCGGTCTGATGCTGCTGCCGGGTGCGATTCTGATGGGTATTATGTCGCCGATCACGGGCTATATTTTCGATAAGATCGGTGCGCGTTGGCTGGCTGTCGCCGGTCTTGCGATTATGACCGTGACGACTTACGAATTCAGTCAATTGACCGTCGATACAACGTACGGTCATCTGATCGCCGTTTACACGATCCGCATGTTCGGTATGTCGCTCATGATGATGCCGATCCAAACTGCCGGTCTTAACCAATTGCCGGCCCGTCTCAACGCACACGGTACGGCAATGTCTAATACGCTGCGTACGATTGCGGGTGCTCTCGGTACGGCATTGCTGGTGTCGATCATGTCGAACAAAGCGGCCGAAGTCGGCAAACAATTGGTTGTCAGCATGGGCGTCGATCCGCAAAATGCCGCTCAAATGCAAAATGTGACGATGCAGGCGATGGTGCAGGGTATTAACCATTCGTTCGTTGTGGCAACCTGGATGACCGCAGCCGCGTTCGTCTTGGCATTCTTCATCAAACGCGTAGCCGTAGACAACAAAAAAACGGTGCCACACAAAGTGCAGACAACCGCTTCGGAAAATGCCAACGCTTAATTTTCAGCCATCACTTTAAAACGTTATTCCGGCCCGGAGCCGGATGGATGAAGCTCCGGCCGTGATATCGAAGCTTTTACCCGTAACAAAAGCCCGTTCTCCAATCCCCGGAGAGCGGGCTTTTTTTACGCGTATGTTAAAATCAAAGGTCTTCCCGATACCGCGTGCCGTACAGTTCTTTTTCCGCCCGTACCGCATCCCGCAGCAAATCTTTTACCTTCTCCACATCTTTGACATCTTCAAGACGCACTTCGGGAGTGGTCGGGTCGCTGGAATAGACGATGATCGTGCCGACGCCCATCATGCGGTCCATGACCGTTTTTTCCATCGCGATATCTTTGATTCTGACGAGTTCCACTTCTTCCGATTTTTTGCCTACCAATCCTGTCGTAACGATCAAGCGCTGACTCGTGATTTTGTATCGGACGTTGTTCATGAGCAGTCCGGTTTTGATCTGGTCGCCGAGATCGGAAGGACGGCCTTCCCACAATGTTTTTTCCGTCCGCGCATCAGGCTGTTCAGCTCGGACAGCCGGCCGCGTCGAGGCATCGGAACGGGATTCTCCTTGCAGGGGCTTGCCGCATTTCCCGCAGAAGTTGGCATCGTCCGCGTTGGACGCGCCGCAGTTCGTACAGTAGATCATACACTCATCCTCTTTTCGCGAAAAGTTGGGGTTTTGTGCTGCTTCTCACTCTATAGTACAATGAAACGAGCGAAAAAGTTAAACATTGAGGAGCGATTGATAATGTTGTGGCACGAATTGACCATACATACGACGGAGGAAGCGGTGGAAGCCATCTCGAATTTCCTGCATGAAGCGGGAGCGGGCGGGGTTTCGATCGAAGAATCGGGGAACTTGAACAAGAAGCGGGAGCGTCCTTACGGCGAATGGTTCGACGAGCCGCTGAACGATATTCCGGAAGGCCGCGCGGAGATCAAAGGTTACTTTTCCGATGACGTGAAGATCGAAGACGTGCTGGAAGAAGTCAAAAGCCGTACCGCCGAGCTGGAAACATTCGATATCGACACGGGAAGTCCGACGTACGAGACGCGGTTGGTCGACGAGGAAGAATGGGCCACGGCGTGGAAAGCTTATTACAAGCCGTTAAAAGTATCCGATACCCTTACGATCAAACCGGTATGGGAAGAATACGAAGCGTCCGAAGGCGAACGCATCATCGAGCTGGACCCGGGGATGGCATTCGGCACGGGAACGCACCCGACAACGGCATTGTGCTTGCGTGCGCTCGAAAGCATCGTTAAAGGCGGAGAAGACGTCATCGACGTCGGCACAGGCTCGGGGATCTTGTCGATCGGGGCAATCAAGCTGGGCGCGAAACGTGCGCTGGCGCTCGATCTCGACCCGGTAGCCGTCAAAAGCGCTCAGGAGAACGTGGCGCTGAATGGCTTGTCTAGCGAAATCACGGTAAAAGAAAGCGATCTGCTCTCTGTCCTGCGTCCTGAAGGTCACGGCGCATCGTCCGATATCGGCGTAGAACTTCCGGTCCAGATCGTCGTGGCGAACATTTTGGCGGAGATCATCCTGCTGTTCACGAACGACGTGTTCGAAGCTTTGCGTCCGGGCGGCTTGTATCTGGCATCGGGCATTTACAAAGATAAAGAAGACGCGGTACGCGAAGGATTGCTTGCGGCAGGTCTGACGATTCGGGATGTGCATCGCGAGGAGGAATGGCTGGCCTTTATCGCGGAAAAGGTGGTCTAAATGAACTTTCTGGCCTTTTCTTGGGACGTTCTGCCGTTTGTTCTGATCGTATTGATCATTGCGTTCACCGTGCACGAGTTTGCGCACGCGTACGCGGCTTATAAATTCGGCGATCCTACGGCGCAGCTGCTCGGACGCGTCACGCTGAACCCGGCGCGGCATGTCGATTTTCTCGGTATGATCCTGATTTTGGTTGCCGGATTCGGCTGGGCGCGTCCGGTTCCGGTCACCCGCGAGAATTTTAGCAAACCGAGGTTGATGGGGATTGTCGTCTCGGCGGTCGGCCCGCTCAGCAATCTGCTGATCGCGTTCGTCGGAGCCATGATTTTTTCCGCGTTGTCGGCATACGGAATTTTGCATGTCGTGATCATGGACGGTACGATTTTTTATACGCAGGAAGTATCCAGATTGCAGGAAGCGGCGGCTTATTTCTTTGCTTACCTGATCCAGATGAATATCCTGCTGTTCCTGTTCAATCTGATCCCGCTGCCTCCGCTCGACGGTTATCGGATTATCGAGGATATTGCTCCGCTGCGCATTCGTCGTAAACTGCAACAATTTGAGCCTTATTCCATCTTCATTTTCCTGTTGATTGTGTTTATTCCGCCGTTGCGGGAAAACACGATCGGCCGAATGTACGTATGGATCGAAGATCTGATGCAATTGTTCCTGAATTGGGGCGCGTCGATTTTCGGATAACCACAGATTTTTGCTATAGGCTTAACGACCGGCTTTTCCTTAGGGAAATGCCGGTTTTTCGCGCGATCTACTGGTCATCGGAGGCCAAATTGTGTATGATGGAGTTTGGTCAAAAACGGAAGAGAAGTGGATGAGCGATGCAGAGATATTTTGTGGAAAAAGAACAATTCGAAAACGAAAAAGTCCGCATTCTCGGCGAGGATGCGCGTCATATCAGCCGCGTCATGCGCGGTCGCGCTGGAGATCAGATTATCGTGTGCGACGGTGTCTTGCGCGTTGTGCTTGCCGAGCTGGAAATCGTCGAGCAGAGCGAGGTTATCGCGGTTGTACTGGAAGAGATCGCCGAAAAGAACGAAGCCCGTTTCCGGGTAAGCATCGCCCAGAGCTTGCCTAAGGGTGACAAGCTGGAGACGGTCATTCAAAAATGTACCGAGATCGGCGCGGATGCGTTCGTGCCTTTCCTGTCCGAGCGGACGGTGGTCCAGTACGATGCGAAGAAGGAAGAAAAACGTCTTCAGCGCTGGAGCAAGATCGCGAAGGAAGCCGCCGAGCAAAGCCACCGCAGCCGCATTCCCGTGATCAAGCAACCGCTCACGTATAAGCAGCTGCTGAAGACGTTCGGCGACTACGATCTGGTGCTGTTTTGCTATGAGAAAGAAAACGGGCTGCAGCTGCGCGACGCTGTTCGCCCGTTCGCGGAAAGTCGCCAAGAGAGCGAAGCAAACGTGCTGCTGGTCGTCGGACCGGAAGGCGGATTCGCGGAGCGCGAAGCCGATGAAGCGGAAGCTGCCGGCGCGAAAATTACGGGACTCGGCAAACGCATCCTGAGAGCGGAGACGGCGGGCATGGCCGCGCTGTCCTGCATTCTGTACGAGTCCGGAGAAATGGGAGGAAGTTTATAATGCCATCAGTTGCTTTTTATACGCTGGGTTGCAAAGTCAATTTCTATGATACGGAAGCCATCTGGCAATTGTTCAAAAAAGACGGATACGAGCAGGTAGAGTTCGATCAGACGGCGGACGTTTACCTGATCAACACCTGTACCGTAACGAATACGGGCGATAAAAAAAGCCGTCAGATCATTCGCCGCGCCGTTCGTCGCAATCCGAATGCGATCGTCGCGGTGACGGGCTGCTACGCGCAGACGTCCGCGGCCGAAATTTTGGAAATTCCGGGCGTCGATCTGGTTATCGGCACGCAGGATCGCGAGAAAATTCTGCCGCTCGTCGAGGAGATTCAAGCCAAGCGCGAGCCGATCAATGCGGTGCGCAATATCATGAAGACGCGCACGTTCGAAGAACTCGACGTGCCAAGCTTCAACGGTCATACGCGCGCTTTTCTGAAAATCCAGGAAGGCTGCAACAACTTCTGCACGTTCTGCATCATTCCGTGGTCGCGCGGGCTTTCCCGCAGCCGCGAGCCGCAGAGCGTGCTTACGCAAGCGCGCCAACTGGTAGCGGCCGGCTACAAAGAGATCGTGCTTACAGGCATTCATACGGGCGGCTACGGCGACGATATGGAGAACTACCGTCTGTCGGATCTGATGGCGGAGCTGGACAAAGTCGAAGGGCTGGAGCGTATCCGCATCAGTTCGATCGAAGCCAGCCAAATCGACGACAAAATGCTGGAAGTGCTAAAGCGCTCCACGAAGATGTGCCGTCATTTCCATATTCCGCTGCAAGCGGGCGACGACTCGGTATTGAAAAGAATGCGCCGCAAGTACACGACCGCCGAATTCGCCGAGAAGATTGCGCGGATTCGCGAAGCGATGCCGGATGTCGCGATCACGACCGACGTGATTGTTGGATTTCCAGGCGAAACGGACGAAATGTACCAAAACGGCTTTAATTTTATGAAACAAATCGGCTTCTCCGAAATGCACGTGTTCCCTTATTCCCAACGCACAGGCACGCCTGCCGCACGGATGGACGATCAGGTGGACGAAGAGATCAAAAACGCGCGCGTGCACGAGCTGATTGAACTGTCCGAAAGCATGCAATTGGAGTATGCGCAAAAGTTTATCGGTGAAGTGGTAGACGTCATCCCGGAGAAAAACGAAAAAGGGACGTACCCGCAGGGCTTCGTAGGCGGGCATAGCGACAACTATCTGACGATCGTGTTCGAAGGCTCGCAAGAGCTTCAAGGACAACTGTGCCGCGTCAAGATCACGGAAGCGGGCGCGAATGAATGTCGGGGTCAACTGCTGCGTGTTCTGGATGAAGTGCGCACGCCGTCGGTATCCTAAGTTTGGTCGTTCGACCGATTAAGGGAGCGTGGGCAGGAGGGACTTCGCCGGAGGTTGCGAAGTCCCTTTGCTTGCGAAAAGGCAAAGCACGGATAAGGAGAGAAGACGGTGAGCAGAACGGAAATATCGGCGGGCGGTGTCGTCTACCGGACAGAAGGCGGACGCCTGCAAATCCAACTGATTCAAGATCGATACGGTAAGGTGTCGTTAGCCAAGGGCAAGCGTGAGCCCGGCGAGACGCCACGTGAGGCGGCATTGCGCGAAATCCGCGAAGAGACGGGCATCGAAGGTCGTATCATCCAGCTCGTGGATATTATTCGCTACCAATACGAGAACGAAAAGTACGGGCTGGTCGACAAGGAAGTCCGTTACTATTTGGTCGAAGCGCTCGGAGGCGAATTGCGTGCCCAACAGGAGGAGATCCGGGGCGTCGAGTGGTTTTCGCCCGAGGAAGCTTTGATCCTGCACAAGAAATCAGGCTATGAAAACAATCATCCGATCCTGAGATCGGCGATGGAAATGCTGGGGCTGAAGCTGTAACAGACAGAGGTAAACGCAGTGGCAATTTGAGGAGGAAGCAATTTGGCAAAAGTCATATTGGACAAAAACCGGAAAAAGCGTCTTGAAGAAGGCCATCCGTGGATTTATAAAAGCGAGATCGCAAGTACGGAAGGAAACCCGGCACCCGGCGATGTAGTCGAAGTGACCGATCATCGCGGAAAACCGCTCGGTACGGGTTACTATAACGAAAATTCGCAAATTACGGTTCGTTTGTTGTCGCACGGCAAGATCGAACAGATGGACGAAGCCTTTTTCGTTTCGCGCTTCCGGGATTGTTTGCGCCATCGCGATCGGTTTGTTGTCGGCACGGCATATCGTCTCGTTTACGGGGAAGCCGACTTTTTGCCGGGATTGATCGTGGATCGGTTCGATGATGTACTGGTCGTGCAAATCCTGACGCTCGGCATGGATCGCCGTCGTGCCGAAATCGTCAGCGCGCTGGTTGAGGTGATGCGTCCGGTCGGTATTTACGAGCGCAGCGACGTGTCGGTGAGAAATCTGGAAGGTCTCGAAGAGACGACAGGCGTTCTGTACGGCGAATGTCCGCGACACGTGACCGTCAAAGAAAACGATCTGCTGATCAAAGTCGATATCGAGCAAGGACAAAAAACGGGGTATTTCTTCGATCAACGGGAAAATCGCGCTTCGATCCGTCCATTGATGACGGGATGGGGCGAACGCAGCGGCATCGAGCTTCAAGACGTAGACGGCGAACGCCGCCCCGTTAACAAAAACGGCAAAGTCGTCGAATTCCCGTATTGGGACGGCGCGACGGTGCTGGAATGCTTCTCGCATACGGGCAGTTTCACGCTGCACGCCTGCGAGTATGGCGCGAAAAAAGTCACCTGCCTCGATATCTCGGCGCATGCAATCGAAAGCGCGCGCGAAAATGTCGGCCTGAACGGCTTTGATGACCGCGTCGAGTTCGTGGTTGCCGACGCGTTCGATTACTTGCGCGAAAACGTGAAAGGGCTCGAAGAACGCAAACGCCGTGCGGAAGGCTTGTCGAAAGTGGACACGTCCGTACCGATGCCGGCAGGCGGCGGTCGCAGCTGGGACGTCGTGATCCTTGACCCGCCCGCATTCGCCAAAACCCGCTCGGCGGTTAAAGGCGCGGTTCGCGGATACAAAGACATCAACCTGCACGGCATGAAGCTGGTCAGCGAAGGCGGTTATCTGGTGACGGCCAGCTGCTCGTATCATATGCGTCCGGATCTGTTCCTGGAAACGATCCAGGAAGCGGCACGAGATGCAGGCAAAACGCTGCGCTTGATCGAATGGCGCGCAGCAGGCAAAGACCATCCGCAAATCTCGGGCGTGGACGAAGGGCACTATCTGAAGTTCGCCGTATTCGAAGTTCGCAGCCGTTAAGTTTTATGCAAGGAATGATCTTTTTCATATGAAGGGATTCATCAAAGCTTGCTTTTCGCTTTTGGGCGGGAGGCAAGTTTTTTTATTAGTAAACGAAACGTTTGAATTCAGCCTCTGCCCGTCGTACGCTATAAGAGACAGGATGAGGACGTTGGTCGTGCTCGAAATCAGGTCTATGTTCAATTTGTAAAACGCGATGATCCAAAAGGTCAGAGGTCAGGGAGGAATCGTTGTGAACAAGAAAACAAACGGACGGAATACGGACAAACAACGTCTTTCGAAGGAGTCGAGCGGCAGCCAAAGCGCTGATTCGGTCGCACGAAAAGACGGAATGATTCGGAATCGAGAAGATCTGCGCCGCGAGGCGCGGGCACTGCCGGGAGAAATTTTGCGCGACTTTGCGTCTACTTTAGGCTTCTGGAGCATTATCATTCTTTTCTGCGGCATGCTGACGGGGCTGGGAGCCTGGGTCGGGTACAGGCTTGGCGAAGACAGCGACGGAACATGGCTCGGCGCGGCGATTATGGGCGGTGTCTCGCCGATTTTGGTCGGATTTATGTTGGCTTTGAACATCCCACGTCGAATTTGGCACAGATTGACCGGTCGTAATCATTAAAAAGATTCGAGAACGTATGTTCCTTTTATGGTTTTTTTACATGTTCAAATCAGGTATACTATAAAGGTAAAGCAACCGCTAAAGTTTGCAAAATAAGGAGGCCATCGGCCGATGACGTTACAAATTAGACTCGGACGTTCCGGAAGCGGCAAAACAACCCGGATACTGGATGAGATGCGTACCCAAATGAAAGCCGATCCGTTGGGGCCGCCTATGCTGCTGATCGTGCCGGAACAATCGACTTTTCAAAGCGAGTATGCACTTTTCGCGGGGCGTGAAGGAAGCGGAAGTCTGCGTGCACAGGTTGTTAGCTTTCACCGACTGGCTTACCGTGTCATGCAGGAGACGGGGGGCTCGGCGCTGACGGCAATCGGAGACGAAGGGAAGCGCATGCTGCTGTACCGCCTTTTGCGCGAACGGCGCAGCGACCTTCGTCTATTCGGCGCTTCCAGCGAGCAGCCCGGATTTATCGCTAAACTGAACGACTTGTATACGGAACTCAAGCGCTACAAGATCGATTCCGTGTTATTGGAAGAACATATGCGCGACCTGGTTTCGATCGGCCATTCTCCGCTGCTGCGCGAGAAGCTGGAGGATGCGTTACCGATCTATCAGGATTTCGAAGGGAAGTTATCCGAGCTGTACGTGGATTCCGAAGATACGTTGATTCGCTTAGCCAGCCAATTGAAAGAGGCTTCGCTTGTAAAAGGCGCGCAAGTTTGGATTGACGGCTTCGATAGTTTCACGCCGCGTGAGTACGAAGTGGTCGGCGCGCTGCTCGGTACGGCGAACTCGGTCATTTGCTCGTTGACTTTGGACCGTCCGTATGACGGCGGCGAACAGCCCGGCGACCTGAATTTGTTTCACCAGACCGGGACAACGTACCGCAAGCTGCGCAAATTGGCCGAGACTTTGGATCACGGATGCGAGATTCTTTTGGAAGAGCAGAACGAACTGCCGAGATTTGCTTCCAGTCCGATGTTGGCGAGACTTGAAGCCGAGTTGCGGGGAGACCGAAGTTCGGCACGCGGCGGCTTGAACGGAGAGGTTCCGCTTAACGAGGATGGAGAGCCTGGGATTACTTTGCACGTGGCGGATAACCGACGGGCCGAAGCCGATGCCGCAGCACGCGAGATGCTTCGGCTGGCTCGGGAAAAAGGGGCACGCTACCGTGATATGGCCGTATTTGTACGCAGCCTGGACGATTACGAATCCGTGCTGGCGCCGGTGCTCGAAGATTATGGGATTCCTGTATTCACGGACCGAAGAAAAGGGGTGCTGCACCATCCGTTATCCGAATTCGTGCGTGCTGCATTGGATGTGGTGCTTCGCCGCTGGCAGTACGAAGACGTATTCCGCTGCGTCAAAACGGATTTGATGCTGCCGGAAGACGACAGCATCACGCGCACGGAATTGGACCGGCTGGAGAACTTCGTGCTCGCTTCGGGTATTCGCGGAACAAGATGGACAGACGGTCGCCCGTGGCGCGAAGCGCCGAAGCTCTCTTTGGATGACGAAGGCCGTCCGGTTGCGCAGGAAGCCGCCGAGGAAGCGGAAGCAAGGATGGCGCGTCTGGAAGCTTGCCGGGATCGCATCGTCGCGCCCTTGTCGGCTTTTGAACGCGATTTGAAGCAGGCCGGCACGGCAAGAGCGATGTGCGAGAGCGTATATCGTATGCTGGAAGCCGCAGAAGTTCCGCAGCGCCTTGATCGTTTGGCGCGCGAGGCGGCCGAGGCCGGCGACCCGCAGGCAGCCGATGTGAATCGGCAAATCTGGGGGGCGCTGCTTGATCTGTTGGATCAAATGGCAGAATTGATTGACGACGAGAAGGTAACGGTCGAGGAATTTGCGGGTATGCTGGAAACGGGCATCGCCGGATTGACGCTCGGACTCGTACCTCCTGCGCTTGATCGCGTTCTGCTCGGGGATATGGACCGCACGCGGCCGCTGGGTATTCGTTATGCGTTTGTGTTGGGTTTGAACGAGGGCGTCGTGCCTCTTGCTCCCGTGCAAAGCGGACTGCTCAGCGAGCCGGAGCGTGTCCGTTTGGCGGAGAGCGGCTTAGAATTGTCGCCGGGATCGGAACGACGCATGTTGGATGAAAAGCTGTTGGTGTACCATACGTTGACGAGCGCCACGCATAAGCTTTGGTTAAGTTACGCGCTTAGCGATGACGAAGATAAGCCGCTGCTGCCATCGGAGATCGTGCTCGATTTTCGCGCCGCATTTCCGTTTATCCGAGAACGCCGAGAGCAAGGATTGCCCGCGCTCGGCATGGAAAGAGCCGATTACGAACGCTTCATTACCCGGCCCGAACCGACGCTGCCGCATCTCTTGGCCCAGCTTCGCTTGTGGAAAACAGGCGTAGAGATTCATCCGGTTTGGTGGGACGTTCTCGCTGCCTACCAACAAGATCCGCAGCGGCAAAAACTGCTGAACAGTCGATTGGCATCATTGGTATACGCCAACGACTCCGACCGGTTGACGCGTGACACAAGCGTACGTTTGTACGGTCGCAATCTTCGTTCCAGCGTATCGCGGATGGAGAAATTTACGGCATGCGCTTTTTCCCATTTCGCCTCGCATGGCTTAAAGCTCAAAGAACGCCAAATCTACAAGCTGAACGCGCCGGATATCGGACAATTGTTCCATGCAGCGCTCAGCGATATCGCGATGCGGCTGAAACTGGAAAATCGGAGCTGGGGTTCGCTGTCGACCGAAGAATGTTTGGCGGAAGCACGCGCATCGGTCGACAAGATCGCGCCGAGGTTGCAAGGCGAGATTCTGTTTAGTACAAGCCGTTACGGGTACATTTCGCGCAAATTGATGGATATCGTCGGCCGTGCTTCGGTCATTTTGGGCGAACATGCGCGTCGCGGCGATTTCGAACCGCTTGGGATCGAAGTCGACTTTGGGCCAGGTCAAGACATTCCGGCGCTCACCTTTGAGTTGGACAACGGCTGCACCATGGAGATCATCGGCCGAATCGACCGGGTCGACGTGGCGGAAGGCGATGAAGGCTTGCTGCTGCGGGTCATCGACTACAAATCCAGCTCGAAAGACTTGAAGCTGCATGAAGTCTACTACGGTCTGTCGCTGCAAATGCTGACCTATCTGGATGTTATTTTGACGCACGCGGAGCAGTGGATCGGAGCGCCTGCGCTTCCGGCCGGGACGTTGTATTTCCACGTGCAAAATCCGCTGCTTTCTTCGCAAAACGGATTGGCTCGAGACGCTGCGGCTCAGGAGATGCTCAAACGGTTCAAAATGAAAGGGCTGGTACTGGCGGATGCGGAAGTGGTGGCTAAAATGGACCGAACGCTTGCCAGCGGCCAGTCGCCCGTTATTCCCGTTGCGTTGAAAAAAGACGGAAGCTTCTACAGCAGCTCCGCCGTCGCCGATCCCAAGCAGTGGGAGTCATTGCTCAAAGGGGTACGCCGTAACATCGCGGGCATTGGCAAACGGATCACGGAAGGCGAATCCGAGGCCCGTCCGTACCGCATTCAACAAGAGACGGCTTGCGATTTCTGCCCGTACCATTCGGTTTGTCAGTTTGACGAAAGTCTGGATCATGCCGGTTACAATCATTTGGGCAAACCGGGCAAAGACCGGATTTGGGAAATGTTCGACGAAACGGACGAAGACGGTCTTGGGGAGGAGAATCGATAAATGGGAATGACATATGCCGAAAAGCCGATAGGCAGCCAATGGAGCGATGATCAATGGAAGGCGATTGCGGTCTCCGGCGGAGACATGCTGGTCGCAGCCGCTGCGGGATCGGGCAAAACGGCTGTGCTGGTCGAGCGCATTATCCGCAAAGTGATTAATCCCGATCAGGGCACTGGCGTGGACCGGATGCTGATCGCGACGTTCACCAAAGCGGCGGCATCGGAGATGCGCCAACGGATACGCGACGCGCTGAATAAAGAACTGTCTGCCGACCCGCAAAACGAACATGTGCGCCGCCAATTGTCATTGCTCGGTCAGGCGTCGATTACGACGCTGCACTCTTTTTGCCTGGAGGTCATTCGCCGCCATTATACGCTGATTCCGCTTGACCCTGCTTTTCGGATCGCGAACGAGCATGAGAGCGAGATCATGCGTCAGGAAGTTTTGGAAGAGTTGTTCGAAGAGAACTATGCGCTGGAAGAAGACGGGCGGCTGTTTCGACGGTTGATCGACTGGTTCGGCGGCGAACGTTCCGACGATCCGGCTTTTGCCCTCGTTCAACGGCTGTACGATTTTGCGCGAAGCCATCCGTGGCCGGAACATTGGCTGAGGCAATCCGCAGCGGCTTTCCGCGTGGATGACGTGCAAGCGCTCGGGGATACCGATTGGACTCGCAGTCTGATGGCCGACGCGCGCCTGGCGTTGGCGGGGACGGAAAATCTGCTGCTGCGCGCTTACGATCTGGCGGCGTCTCCTGACGGACCTGCTCCTTATCTCGATACGCTGCAAAACGACCTCGATATGGTTCGGCGTCTGCAAGCTGCGGCGCAGCAGGAGCCGTGGGAACAGTTGTATGCCCATTTCGAGAGTATGGCGTTCGGCAAATTGAGCGCAGTTCGCAAAGACCAGTGCGACCCGCAGATCAAAGACCAAGCCAAAGCATTGCGAGATGCGGCCAAAGAAGATTTGACGGATATCCGCGACTTTTATTTCGGCCGCTCGCCTGAAGCTTTTTTGGCGGAGTTGAACGAAGCGGCTCCGTTGATGGAAGAGTTGGCCGAACTGACGATTGAATTCGGAGAGCGTTACGCGAAGGCGAAAAAAGTACGCGGCATGGTGGATTTTTCGGACTTGGAGCATTACTGCCTGCGTATTTTGCGAGATCCTTCTTCGCAGCCCGCTCATCCCGTGCCTTCGGCGGCGGCTTTGGAGTACCGTGAACGCTTCGATGAAGTGCTGCTCGACGAATACCAGGATACCAACTCCGTACAGGAAGAGATCGTGTCGTTGATTGCCAGGGAAGGAGCCGGCAACCGCTTTATGGTCGGCGACGTGAAGCAAAGTATCTATCGATTCCGTTTGGCGGAACCGGGATTGTTTCTGCATAAGTACCGCGCGTATGGCGAAGATTTTTCCGAAGGAGGACTTCGCGTCGATCTGGCTCGGAATTTCCGGAGTCGAAAAGAAGTGGTCGAGGCGGTCAACGGTATTTTCCGGCGTATCATGAATGAAAGAGTGGCCGAAATTGCCTACGACGAGCGCGCAGAGCTGGCCTACGGAGCGCAGTCCTATTCGGATGCCGAACATAACGAATATGCGCCCGAGTTGATGCTGATTGAACGCGGAAGCGGATCGGAAGCGGATGAGGCCGCAGAGACCGGGCTTGCCGCCGAAGTGGCCGAGATCGAGACCGCAAGGCTTGAAGCGCGTGCGATCGCGGCGCGTATCCACGAACTGATCGGCTCGGCACCGGGCAGCGAAGCGCTATCGATTTACGATAAAAGCGCAGGCGGACTTCGTCCAGTGGAATACGGGGATATCGTGATTTTGCTGCGTTCGGTAAGCACATGGGCGCCGATGATCATCGAAGAATTGAGACTGGCCGGCCTTCCGGCGATCGGCGACGCGGCCCGTGGTTATTTTGAAGCGACCGAAGTCGAAGTGATCATGTCTTTGCTCAGCATTATCGACAATCCGCAGCAGGATATTCCGCTTGCTTCCGTATTGCGTTCTCCGATCGTGGGATTGACGGAGGATCAACTGGCGCAGGTTCGGTTGTGCGCGCCTCGGGATTCCTTTTACGAAGCGGTGTCTGCGGCAGTTGGCACTGAACGTGCAGCTCGTGAAAGCTTAAGCGAAACGGATTTGGCACGTGCGGATGTTCAGTCGGAATCGGGAGTATCGAAACCGTCAGGCGGGGAGATTATCGTTGATCCTGCGCTGAAAAGTATGCTGAGGGTCTTTATGGATTCTCTGGAACGCTGGCGGGACTTGGCGCGTGGAGGCGAGCTTAGCGAACTGATCTGGACGTTATACCGGGAGACCGGATATGCCGATTGGGTGGCCGGCCTGCCGGGTGGCGTGCAGCGACGGGCGAATCTGCTGGCTTTGTACAATCGGGCCGCGCAGTTCGAAAAGTCGACTTCGGCGCAAGGGTTGTTCCGTTTCTTACGATTTGTGGAACGGCTAAAAGAAAAAGGCGGCGACTTGGCCGAAGCTCCGGCGGAAGCGGGACAAGATTCGGTCCGGATCATGACGATCCACAAAAGCAAAGGACTGGAATTTCCGGTTGTTTTTGTTGCCGGACTTTCAAAAAACTTCAATATGCAGGACCTAAATGCCCCTTTTATGACGCATAAAGAACTGGGCTTTGGTCCCCGATTCGTATATGAAGCAAGTCGAGTCGGCTATCCGACGTTACCCGCGCTCGCGATTCGCAGACGGGCGCATATGGAGCTATTGGCCGAAGAGATGCGAGTGCTCTACGTCGCATTGACCAGACCCCGGGATAAAATGATCCTGACCGCTGCGGTTAAAGATGTACCTAAACGGATCGCGGCCTGGATGCAATCCGCCGGAAGCGCGGAAGGCATAGCCGATTACACGCTTGCCAAAGCACGCTCTTATCTCGACTGGGTCGGTCCATCGCTGATTTTCGAAAAAGGAGCCGAAGAGCTTCGGGAACTGGCCGATCTGGCTTTGTCGTCCGTTGTGCCGATCTCGGATCACGGATGGGTGTTCTCGGTACGGAGCGGCGATGCGGAATCGGCGGCGGAACGCGCGGCCGGAGAAGATCTTTATGCGGAACGCATCCAACAGTTAAAAGCCATTCTGGGCGGCGAGCAGGTTGAAGGAGGCCGCGCGGACTTCAGGGATGTATTCGATTGGGCGTATTCGTATGCGGAAGCAGGCGGAGCCGCAGCCAAGACTTCCGTCACTGAAATCAAGTCGCGGTTTGCGGGGGCGGAGTATCCGGCGGCAGATGCTTTGGAGGCGGCGAGAATCGTATCCGGCCTGACCGAAGACGATCCTGATGGATCAGCGGGCGATAGTGGAGATTCCCCGACGCTCCAACTTCGACGTCCGAGATTTATGGAACGCAGTCGTTTGACCGGAGCAGAACGAGGAACGGCCTATCACACCTTGATGCAGCATCTGCCGATTCGCACGGACACAGGAGAACATGAAGCTGCGGAGACGCTGGCGGCGTTGGTCGGCAAAAGTATTCTGCTTCAGGTCGAAGCGGACACCGTCAATCCCGCGGATATCGCGGCATTCATCCGCAGCGATATCGGAACGCGAGCGGCTTCCGCGCAATGGCTGCGCAGGGAGCTTCCTTTCAGCACGGGTATCGGTACCGACGACGAATTGGGTGCGCTGGTCCTGCCAGTCCGAAGCGGAGCTTCGGGAGCTTGGCCGGCGGATATCGAAAAAGCAGCTTCGGGAATGGATCGTCGCGTGCGCTTGGAACGTTTACCCGGCGAACGCGTTCTGGTGCAGGGGGTCGTAGATGCTTTGTTCCGCGAGAATGGTAAGCTGATTTTGCTTGACTACAAAACGGATCGGCTTCGTCCGGATCGGGGAATCGAAGAACTGTCTGCGCATTACCGATTCCAGCTTGATTTTTATGCACGGGCTGTTGAAGAGATGCTGGGTGAGGCGGTTGCGGAAAAATGGCTGTACTTTTTCGATGCCGGGCAGGGCGTACGGCTATAGAGATAGAGTGACATAGAGGAAGGGGCGCGAAGCATGCGCGTGCTGCACACGGCGGACTGGCATCTGGGCAAAACGCTGGAAGGCCGAAGCCGATTTGAAGAACAGGAAAAATTCATGGAAGAGCTGGTGGAGATCGTTCGGCGGGAAAAGGTCGATCTGATTCTGATGGCGGGAGACGTGTACGATAGCGTCAATCCTCCGGCTGCCGCCGAACAGCTTTTTTATGAAAGTGTAGCCCGAATTCGGGCAGAAGGTTGCCAACTGGCGGCAATTTCCGGTAATCACGATCATCCGGAACGGGTTGCTTCGGTGCGCCCGTTAGTCAAAGATAGCGGGATCTCTTTGATCGGATTGCCGACTGAAAAAGCGCTAACGCTCGACGTGGCGCGAACAGGAGAGCGTGCGATCGTTGCGGCTCTTCCTTATCCGTCGGAAGCACGCTTGAACGAGCTATTGACGATTGACGGCACGGATGAGACGTTACTGCGACGCGCGTACAGCGAACGCCTGGGATTGTTGATGCGTAAGCTGGCGGCCGACTTTTCGCCAAAAACGGTCAATTTGGCGATGAGCCATATTTATGTGCTCGGCGGCCTTGAATCCGATTCCGAGCGTCCGATTCAAGTGGGAGGGGCTTATACGGTTGATCCATCGGCGTTGGCCTGCGGCGCGCAGTATACGGCACTCGGACACTTGCACCGTCCGCAATCGGTCAAAGGCGAAGGGATCATCCGATATAGCGGCTCGCCGATTGCTTACAGCTTTTCCGAAGCAGGGCAGGCCAAGTCGGTCATGTTGATGGACATCGAACCTGGCAAAGAGCCTAAGCTTGAAGAAATTTATTTGTCGTGCGGCCGGCAGCTTGTCGAGTGGAATGCCAAAGAAGGCATTGCGCAGGTACACGGATGGCTGGAAGAAGGCCGGGACGCAGGAGCGTTTATCGATCTGAAAATCACGTTGACCGAAGCGATGTCGCTCGGCGATATTCAGTCGCTGAGAAAAGCCTGTGAAGGATTGGTTCATATCCGTCCGGTGTATCCGCAGCTCGAACAAGCGGATATGCCGGAAGAACGAGTGCGATTGCCGATGCATGAATTGTTCAAGACTTTTTACCGCAGGCAGACGGGGGGCGCAGAGCCTGATGATGCGATGGTCGCCTTGTTTATGGAATTGGCTTCCGAAGATCGCGACGCCGCTGCGGAAGGAGGAGACACCGAATGAAGCCTGTTACATTGAAATTGTCGGGCCTGCAAAGTTATCGCGAAGCGCAGGAAGTCGATTTTACCGAGCTATGCGAAACGGGCTTGTTCGGGATCTTCGGACCTACCGGAAGCGGAAAGTCCACGGTGCTTGATGCGATTACGCTTGCCATGTACGGCAAAGTCGAGCGTGCCTACGGAGGTACGCAAGGGATCATGAACCACTCCGAAGATACATTGTTCGTCGCCTTTACGTTTGAACTGGAATCTTCGGCGGGGGTTCGTCGGTTCCGCGTCGAACGCCGCTTCAAGCGGACGGGCGAAGTATCGGTCAGCAATACGCTAAGCCGGTTCATCGAAGTGAAGCCGGATGGCGACGATGTCGTCGCCGATAAGTTGGCGGATGTGACGCGTGCAGTGGAGGAACGGATCGGGCTTAAAATGGACGACTTTACGCGTGCTGTCGTGCTGCCTCAAGGTAAATTCGCAGAATTTTTATCGCTAAAAGGCAGTGATCGACGGCAAATGCTTCAGCGTCTGTTTCACTTGGAACAGTACGGGGACCGTCTCATTCAAAAGCTGAACAAGCGTACTCGCGATACCGAAGGCTCACTGCGGGCAGTCGAAGCCGAGCAGCAGGGTCTTGGACTCGCTTCTGCCGAAGCTGTGGAAGAAGCGAAGAAGCAGTTGACGGAAGCTTCCGCTTTAGCGGAAAAACAACGGAAATTGCTTGATACGGCTGCCGCCGAGCATAACAAATTGTCCCGTGTACGCGAACATGCCGGCGAACGCGACCGGGTATTGGCGACGTTGGAAGAACTGCAAAGTCGCGATGAATCTGTGCGCGAGCTTCGGATTCAGGCTGAACGGGCAAGAGCTTCGGCACTGTTGCTGCCTGCATTGGAGCGTTTCCGGGCGGCAGCAACCCGTTCAACGGAACTCACGGCCGGGGCGCAGCGGCTGCTTCTTGCATTGAATGAAGCGAAAAGCCGTGCCGATGGTGCGATTTTGGCGGAGAACCAAGCGCGCGAAGAGTTAACCCGCGCAGAACCGCAATTGTTGCGCCGCACGGCAGAGCTGGAGCAGGGCCTGCAGCTTGAACAAGAGCTGAAAACGCTGCGCGAAGAAAGCGAACGACTGGAGCGCGGGCGCAGCGAGGCCGCATTGCGCCTTCAACGCACGCGGCAAGATGCCGACGATCTTCGGCGCAAACTGGAACAGGCGAATCGACTGCGGGCGGATTTGCAGGAAAAGCTAGACGCCTGCGAGGTTCGCAGCGCCGATCGGGCAGAGTTGGAAGCGGCAGGGCGCCTTGCGGATTCTATCGCCAACCTCGAAGAACAACTTCCGGGAATTCGCCGCGATTTGGACGAAGCGCAGCGTCAGGAAAAGGAGGCCGAAACGGAACTTGCGGCAGGGCGCGAGCAGGAGCAATCCTGCCGGAAAGAACTGGAGCGTTTCGCCGATAAGGCTCAGCGCCAAAGCGAAACTTTGCAGGCTTTTGAGACCGAATTATCCGATTGGCAGGAAGCTCTGTTGGCAGAGGAGAAGCGTCTGGAGCATGCCGGTCTTGAACACGCCAGACGCCGTATGGCGGCGGAGCTGTCACAAGCCTTGAACGAAGGCGACCCTTGCCCGGTCTGCGGAGCGACCCATCACCCGCTGCTGGCGGGCGAAGATCCTTCCGCCGCCGAAACTGCGGCGGAACTGGAACCTCTGCGCGCCCAGCAGATCGGCGCGCGCGAGCTTCGCCTCGCCGCCGCCCGCCTGCGGCAGGGCAGCGAAGCCCTGGCCCGGCGCCTGCGCGAAGAACTTGCGCAGACGCCGGGCGCTTCCGCCGCTGCGCAGGCGGAAGCCGGAATCCCTGCGCCTCTATCCGCGCAGGTCAGCCCCGAGCCGCCCCTCGAAGCGGGCGGCTCCCACCCCGGCTCGCCGCGTGCCTCGGCGAGCCCGCTGCCGCCGCAGGCCCGCGCGGACGAATCCGTCCGCTTGCAGGCCGCGGCCCAAGCCTTCGAGCGCGAGTCCGCGCAGCTCGAAGGCCAAGCCAGGGACGCCGAGCGCGCTTACGCAGCTTCCGCCCGAGGGGCGGAAGCTCCCCGCATCCGCCTGGACGGCGCGGTGCGCCAACGTCAGCGCGCAGCCGAACGCTTAAACGAATTGGAGCAGCGGCTAAACGAAGCCGAAGAGCGTTGGAAATCTTCGTTCGCCAAGCTGCGCCGAGACGAATTGGAGCGTCGGCGCGAAGAAATCCGCGGCCGCGATACGCAGGCGGAAGAATTGAAACAGCGTCTGGACAAAAGCGTGCCTGTCATTCGCGGAATGGAAGAAACGCTAAAATCTCACGAGGAAGCTTCCTCTGAGGCGGAACGGAGTCTCGTTCAGTATACTGCCCAAGCCGAAGGCCGATCGGAGCTGCTTCAGCAAAAAGAGCTGCGCCTCCATGAAGTCTCCGGCGGAGCTTCTGTTGCTGAACTTCTGCGTGAAGCGACGGCACGGTTGCAAAGTCTGCGTGAGGCGGCGCAGCAAACGCGTCTTGATCTGGAATCCGCACGCGAAGCCTGGCAGCTCGCCGCCAATGCTTCGGCAGCGGCAGAACAAGCCGTCGTTTCCGCGGCAGAGCATGCGAGCGTCGCCGAAGTCTCTTGGAACGAAGCGCTCTCGGCTTCTTTATTCGCAACGGAGGAAGAAGCCGAGTCATGCCGGATGGCCGCTGAAGAAATCACGGAAGCCGAACGCCGTGTACAAGACCATCGCGAGCGTGAGCGTGAATGGTCCGCACGTCTAAGGGAATTGGAAACATTGCTGGAAGGTGTCCGATTTTCGGAAGAGCAGTGGACAGACTGCGTGGCTCGACTGGAAGAAGCGCGTCGCTTTGATGAAGAAGCCCTTGCAGGACGTGCTCGTGCGCAGCGCGATTTGGAAGACGTATCGGCTAGACACGGACGTTGGAGCGAATTAGAGAACTCGCGTGCGGAGACTTCAGCGGAATTGGATCGCTTGTCCCGTCTTCAGACCTGTTTCCGGGGGAATGCCTTCGTGGAATACGTGGCTGAGGAACAGTTGATCCAGATCAGCCGGGCGGCTTCGAATCGATTGCGATTCCTGACCAAACAGCGTTACTCGCTTGAAGTCGACTCCAGCGGTGGTTTCGTCGTGTGCGACGATGCCAACGGCGGCGTCCGGAGACCCGTGTCTACGTTGTCGGGCGGCGAGACATTCCTGACCTCGCTGTCGCTGGCGCTTGCCTTATCCGCGCAGATTCAATTGCGGGGCGAATATCCGCTTCAATTCTTTTTCCTGGACGAAGGGTTTGGTACGCTGGATCCGGAACTGTTGGACACGGTCATTACTTCGTTGGAGCATCTGCACAACGACCGCCTGTCGGTCGGTGTCATCAGTCACGTGCAAGAGCTGCGTGCCCGATTGCCGAGACGGCTTGTCGTCCAACCGGCAGATCATGCAGGCGCAGGCTCAAGGGTCGTTTTGGAGAAAATGTAATTCAGTATCTGGGCAAAGTACGTGATTTCAATCACAGATACAGATTCAAGTCATTGTTATAATACAGTTAGCCGACATCATATGAGGAGTACCCCGAACCGCGATTGTTCTTAGGCTTTTCCGAAGCCTGGGTTATAGCTTGACCAAAATAAAGATAAGGTTACGCCCGACTGAGATTTCGTACCTGAAGCGTGTGCGTTTCAGTCGAACGTAAACCCTGATCATGTGTTGGTCAAGCTGCTGAATCGTCGTTCAAATATGCAGATCCTTTTGGGATTTGCGGGGTGCTTCTTTTTTTTGTCTTTTTCTGCGTTTGTTTGTACAATGAATAAGGTAAGCTTGCGGAATGCAGCATTTCATGGCGAACGGCTGTACGACTCCTGTCGTGTCGAATGGCCGCCGCCGAACAGACGAGGAGGAATCGACATGAGCGAGACGATTTTCAGTAAAATTATCGAAGGCAGTATCCCCAGCCAAAAAGTGTTCGAGAACGAGCGGATTTATGCTTTTCACGATATTCAGCCTGCGGCTCCCGTACACGTACTGATTGTGCCCAAAAAACCGATCCCGTCGTTGAATGAAATCGAACAAGACGATTTGGCCGTAATCGGAGAAATTCATCAAGTAGCGGTACGGCTGGCTCAAGAACTCGGCATTGCGGAGAGCGGTTATCGGGTGATCAATAACTGTGGTTCCGACGGAGGTCAGACGGTTTCGCATCTGCACTTCCATTTGCTCGGGGGGACGAAGCTTGGGGCATTGACCGGAATTTCGGGATCTCACGAATAAGCGGTTAAAAATCCTAACCGATCCCTTTAATCGATAGCGATTTAAGCAACCGAGGCGAGAACAGGTAGATGCACGAATATATCCGTATAACCTTTTTGATAAGCATTGACACGGGGTTTAATTTTCGCCTATAATGAAAGTTGATTAACCGTGTTATGCTCTTGGACGGTCTGGTCGGAGGGAGGGGAAACTGGTGTCTGAAACTAAAGTTCGCAAAAATGAGACTATTGATGCTGCTCTTCGCCGCTTTAAACGCTCTATTGCAAAAGACGGCGTACTGGCGGAAGTCAAAAAGCGCAAGCATTATGAGAAGCCTAGCGTAAAGCGCAAGAAAAAGTCTGAGGCTGCTCGCAAAAGAAAGTTCTAAGGATGTGTTTTTTTCGTTTGTCGATTATTCGACAGCAAACACATCACCAAAGATGTGTTTTAGGTACCCCTTGCCGAATCCTTTCGGCGATAAACACATCATCAGTAGGAGGCTTTATTTTAAATGAATCTTAGCGAACGATTGAACGAAGATATGAAACAAGCCATGCGGAGTAAGGATAAATTCAAACTCTCGACCATACGAATGATTCGCGCAACGGTCAAGAACCAGGAGATCGATTTGAAGCGGACTTTGGATGACGCAGAAGTGCTTGATATTCTGAGTCGTGAAATCAAGCAGCGTAAAGATTCCCTCCAAGAGTTTAAAAAAGCAGGTCGTGACGATTTGGCTGAGACTGTCGAAGCCGAGATCGTTATTGTTGCTGAATACCTTCCCGCTCAGCTTGCTGAAGAAGAAGTTAAAGCCATTGTACAGCAGACCATCCAGGAAACCGGTGCTTCTTCCAAAGCCGATATGGGCAAAGTCATGGCCGCTCTGATGCCGAAAGTCAAAGGACGCGCCGACGGGAAGTTGGTTAACCAAGTGGTTCAGCAGTACCTGCAATAAACGAACAAAACAAACGCCTTTCCGGAATTCCGGAAAGGCGTTTTTGTTATGCGGTTTCAACTTTTTTGCGAAAACCGGGATTTTTTTGAAACGCGAGGCCGACATGCGCGTATACTAGTATTGAGACACTTTCGCATGTGTACAAACAGAGGGAACCGACGGAATGAATTTGGGTGCATGTGACAACATTCAAAAGAAGGAGGGAGACCTAATGGATACACAAGCGCGTTCCAAATGGTGGGTAGGCTTGGCGGCAGCGCTGTGGGGCGTCGTTTGGCTGGTTGGCATTCCGCTGATTGTCTTGACGTCGTTTGCATCTTCGGCATCTGCTGCGGCAGTAACGGAGTCCGCGTCCGGACAAACCGGATTTCTGGCTACATTATCGGAGTTTTTAACGACGCCGGTGATGCTCACCTTGTTGCTCTTTATCGGATTTGCAGGTGTCATTATCGAACTGCTCGTTCCGGGATTGATTTTTCCAGGGGTGCTTGGTGTCAGCGCATTCGTTTTGTATTTCTTCGGAAGTACGTTCCAAGATTTGGCCGGACCGTATGTGTGGCTTTTGTTCTCGGCGGGGATCATTCTTATGGCGATCGAAGTGTTCGTGCCGAGTTTCGGAATTCTGGGCCTGCTCGGGGCTGGCTCGCTGATAGGAGGAGTAGTTATGGCAGCATGGGCAACAGGGCATGCTTTGCAAACGCTCGGAATCGCTTTCGTATTGGCGGCGGCAGCGGTAGGGATTGTCGTCTTTGTCTTCAAGGAGCGGGGAATCTGGAATCGCTTCATTTTGAAAGACAGCCTGACCTCGGAAGCCGGATACAATTCCGCGATTACACGGCATGAATTGGTTGGACGCGACGGGATCACCCTAACGCCGCTTCGGCCGTCGGGTACGATCTTGATCGACGGAGAACGAGTCGACGTCGTTAGTGAAGGCGCGTTCATTGAACGTGACAAAGCTATTGTGATCGTAAAGGCAGAAGGCTCGCGCGTTGTCGTACAAGAGAAATGGAACAGCGGGTTGGGACCGATCGAACCGATCTAATCGAAACAAGTTGGTAACGTAAGCTGTAAACGTCGAAGTAAATGAACAACATAACGGAGTGCGGAGCGTCGTAAGTGAGGTCGGAGACGCTTCGGACCTAAACTTGGAGGGGTACTTATGCCAGATGCAGCTTGGATTACTCCGCTACTTATCGTAGTGGTCGGTATTATTATTTTGAGCATTTTCTTCAGCTTTTTCCCGGTGGCGCTTTGGATTTCCGCGCTCGCTTCCGGTCTGCGTATCGGGATTATCACGCTGGTGGCTATGCGACTGCGTCGCGTTACGCCGGCCCGAATCGTCAATCCGATGATTAAGGCGCATAAAGCCGGTTTGAGCTTAACGATCAATCAGCTCGAGAGTCACTATTTGGCGGGTGGTAATGTTGACCGTGTCGTCAACGCCCTGATTGCCGCGCACCGTGCGAACATTCCGTTGGAATTCGAGCGCGCTGCCGCAATCGACCTGGCTGGTCGTGACGTGTTGCAAGCCGTACAAATGAGCGTTAACCCGCGCGTAATCGAAACACCTAGCGTATCGGCAGTCGCGCGTAACGGTATCGAAGTTGTTGTTATTGCTCGCGTAACCGTGCGTGCCAATATCGATCGCCTTGTCGGTGGTGCTGGCGAAGAAACGATCATTGCCCGTGTAGGTGAAGGTATCGTTACAACCGTAGGTTCCAGTGATACGCATAAAGAAGTCTTGGAAAACCCGGATAAGATTTCGCGCACCGTCCTTGAAAAAGGTCTGGATGCCGGTACGGCGTTCGAAATCCTATCAATCGATATCGCGGACGTAGACGTAGGTAAAAATATCGGCGCCTTCCTGCAAACGGAACAGGCGGAAGCCGACAAGCGTATCGCTCAGGCGAAAGCCGAAGAACGTCGCGCAATGGCCGTAGCGGAAGAGCAAGAGATGAACGCACGCGTCATCGAGATGAAAGCGCGCGTCGTAGAAGCCGAGTCGGAAGTTCCGATCGCGATGGCCGAAGCGCTTCGCGGCGGCAAATTGGGCGTCATGGACTATCTGAACATGAAGAATCTCGAAGCGGACACGGAGATGCGCGGATCGCTCGGCGGATTGAATGTGACCCATGTCGACAAGCAAGACCCGCATAACAACAAATAAACGGTAAGCAAAAGGCAGAACAGGAGGGGAGTCTATGCCCCAGTTCTTGGAATGGATCACAAGCAACTTATTTATCGTCGTTATCATTGCGGGCGCACTGATTTCCGTATTCAGTAAAAAGAATGCGAAGCCTAACGGGGGCGGCGAACCTTTCGGCGGACGCGGCGCCTCTCCACAAAGGCAAGGGAATCCGACGCGGCGTGTACAACCGATAGAGCACGAACGTCAGTCACCGTTCGCTGGTGCGCCGACGAATTCCCACTCAGGAAATACCGATCATCGTTCTAATTCGCAACAATCCGGAAGAAATACAGAACGAACCAATCTCGACGAAGCTTCTCGTCAAATGAATGCTGAAATCGAAAAGAGGCTGCGTGAGCAGCGCTCTATGCAGCGTCGCACACACCGTGCAGAAAATGCTGCGCGTCAAATTGACCGTGCGGCTTCCGGTTCAAGATCAAATCAATCGTCCAAAACGAACAGCAATCATGCAGCAGAGAGAAATGCGCCTCCTTCTGCGAGTACAGCTTCAGCTTCGTCGCTCATGTCCAACCCGACAGCTGACGAGCTGCGCAAAGGCGTATTATGGGCCGAAGTTCTGGGTTCGCCCCGTGCAAGAAAGCCGTATTCCTCCGGACGCAGGTAACTCTGCGGAGTCATGATCCGAAGATCGTGAGGCTGCCGGCCTTTTCCGCCCTAAACGGATAGGCCGGCTTTTTGTATTTCTGCGTATCCGGTTCCGTAAAAAGCCCGCCCGAAATCTTTTGCAAGGGGAGTCGGAGAATGGTACAGTTGAGGAATAACAATCTATGCCGAAGCTGGATATTACATCGATTAAGGAGACTGAGAGCTTTTGACAGAACAGACGAGAAGCATCAAGATCCCGTTACATAATGCGGGGGAAGGATTGGCCCTGTTTGGTCCGCAAGACACGTATCTCAAGCTGATTGAACGACAGTTCGGGGCACGTATCGACAGTCGGGAAGAAGAGATCGCCGTTCACGGACCGCAGCAGGAGACAGACCGGCTGGAGCATCTGTTTGACGTATTGCTTCAACTGGTGCGCAATGGTTATAACTTAACAGAGCGCGACGTTCAATACGCATTGGAACTGGCTAAGGATTTTCGAGCCGATCAACTGCTTGATTTGTTCAAGGGAGAAATTGCCTTGACGTTCCGGGGGAAACCGATTCGTCCGAAAACGATCGGGCAAAAACATTATGTAACGACGATCAAGAAAAAAGACATCGTGTTCGGCATCGGCCCAGCCGGTACCGGCAAAACATATTTGGCTGTCGTCTTGGCGGTCACTGCGCTCAAGGAAGGATTGGTCAAGCGGATCGTGCTCAGCCGACCTGCGGTTGAAGCGGGCGAGAGCTTGGGCTTCCTGCCGGGCGATCTGCAAGAAAAAGTCGATCCTTATCTGCGTCCGCTCTATGATGCGCTTTACGATATTATGGGCACCGATCAGGTTGCCAAGGCATTGGAGCGCGGCCTGATTGAAATCGCGCCGCTCGCCTACATGCGCGGTCGCACGCTGGAAGATGCTTTCATCATTTTGGACGAAGCGCAGAATACGACGCCGGAGCAAATGAAAATGGTTCTGACGCGTTTGGGATTCGGTTCCAAGATGGTGATTACAGGCGACGTGACGCAGATCGACTTGCCGCGCGGCAAAAAATCGGGTCTGGTCGAAGCTCGCCTGATCTTGAACGGAATTTCGGACATCGGCTTCGTTACGTTTGCCGAAGAAGACGTCGTGCGCCACTCGTTGGTACAAAAAATTATCATGGCTTACGAAAAAGCGGCGGAAAGCATCGAGTAAAAGGCTTTCCCGCTTCATTTGCGAACGAGCTCAGGAGTCTAATACCGGAGGTTCTTCCATATGGCTTCAAAAGAAAAATGGAAACGAAAAACCGATCCCAAACTGTCGGGCTGGAAGAACAGTGGGGTCGTCAAACTTATCTTGTTTCTGCTCTTAACGCTGATGTTCTATGTCGGACTGTATCCGAAGCTTATGCCTGAAAAGTATGATATTCAGGTCAATATGCCAAGCGACAAAGAAATTTTGGCTCCGGCGCAGATCCCTAACAGCAAAGCGACGCTTCAAGCGCAGGAAGAGGCCGCCGAAAAAGTGCAACAAGTGTATCGCATTTTTTCGTTGCGCAACGATACGTTAATCAGTCAGCTGCTTGATCGGATCGACACGTTGAATCAGGATGATCAATTGACCGACGCAAACAAAATCGAGATCTATAGGGAAGAATTGCCGCAGAAAGTTAGCCAGTTCATGGCGAACTCGATCCGTAATAGCGGTAACAACGGAGCCTATTCCTCGACGCTTTTACAAGAGGTTCGAACACGTGTAGGCGAGCAGGAATATGATATTCCGGAAGAGACCTTTTACAAGATTCCTTCCTTGACGCCAACGCAGATTCAGCAAATGAAGTCGGAAGCGACCGGAATCGTATCCCGATTGATGAGCGATCAGGTTACCGATGCTCAGACGGCGAGAGCCCAAGTTGCGGAATTCGTCAGCCGAAGCACGCTTACCGATCGGACTTCGCGTGAAGTGGTGCAGGAGCTGATCAAGCTTTCGATCACGCCGAACCGTTTTTACGATGAAGAAGCAACGAAAGAAGCGGCTGTGCAGGCACGGGAAAATACCGAAACGGTCTATATCGATCAAGGTGAAGTCCTGGTGCAGCGCGGTGACATCATTACGCAGGACACGTACAATTTGCTCAAAGAAAACGATATGTTGAAGACGGAGATCAATTACTGGCCGCAGTTCGGCTTGCTTCTGTTGTCCGTCCTGCTTGCATTTGGCCTGTTCCTGTTCACTCGCCAGAGCGGAACGGAATTCCGTTACGACAACCCGCAGCTTTTGATGATCGTACTCATCTATTTCATCATGCTGATTGCGATGCATCTAACAGCTCTCGTGCAGAGCGATACGTCGAAGTATGTCGGGTATCTGGCTCCGGTCGCCATAGGCTGTACGCTTATTACGCTTCTGCTCAATAATTCGTTTGCTTATTTTAGCGCTATTATTTTCTCGGTGTTGGCGAGTATTGTGCTGAACGCGGGGCAGTCGGGCACCGGCATATTCGATTTCCATTTCGGCTTCTATACCCTGGTTGTTTCTTATGCGGCCATCTTTACGGTACACAAGGCCAGCCAGCGTTCTACGATTCTTAAAGCGGGGATCATGGTGAGCCTGTTCGGAGCAGTTGCCGTGTTGGCGTTGTCGTTGGTCGGCGACGCCGACCTGAATCGGAACACGATTCTTTATCCGGTCGCATTCGCATTGGCTTCGGGCTTATTGACTGCAATTCTGACAATCGGTTTGATGCCGTTCTTCGAGGTCACGTTCGGGATTTTGTCGGCGCTTAAGCTGGTTGAATTGTCGAACCCGAACCATCCGCTGCTGCGTAAACTATTGATCGAGACGCCGGGCACTTATCATCACAGCGTCATGGTCGGCAATTTGTCGGAAGCTGCGGCAGAGGCGATCGGCGCGAATGGTCTGTTGTGTCGGGTAGGGTCATATTATCACGATATCGGCAAAACCAAGCGTCCGAGCTATTTTATCGAAAATCAGAACAACATCGAGAATCCGCACGATTCGATCGATCCCAAGCTGAGTAAATCGATTATTGTCGCCCATGCCAGAGACGGCGTCGAAATGCAAAAGGAGTACAAACTGCCTAAACGCATTCGCGATATCGCAGAACAGCATCACGGAACGACTTTCCTCTACTTCTTCTACCAGAAGGCATTGAAGCAAGCCGAAGAGCGTGGCGTGGAACCGGACTTTACGGAGGCGGACTTCCGTTACCCGGGTCCGAAAGCCCAGTCGAAGGAAGCCGCTGTCGTTGGAATCGCGGATAGTGTGGAAGCTGCCGTACGTTCCCTGCATAAGCCGACGATCGATCAGGTCGAATCCATGATCGGCAAAATTATTAAGAGCCGCTTGGACGATCAACAGTTCAATGAGTGCGATATTACGCTCAAAGAACTGGACGTGGTCGCCAAGACACTCAAAGAAGCGGTAATGGGAATTTTCCACTCGCGGATCGAATATCCCGAAGAGGTTAAGCCCAAGACAAAGGAGAATTGACGCATGAGCCTGCAACTGGAATGGAGCAACGAACAAACACAGTATGAAATCAGTGAAGAGCTGATCGAACAATTGAATAAACTGCTAATCGCAGCCGGAGCCGTGGAAGGCGTAGCCGATGGAGAAGTCGCACTGACTTTTGTTGATGATGAAGAAATCCACCGTCTGAACAAAGAGTTCCGTAATATCGACCGTCCTACCGATGTCTTGTCCTTTGCGATGCGCGAGTCTGTAGGCGAAGAGCCGGAGATCATGTATGAAGTGGAAACGGAAGATGAGGTCGGCCCGGAGTTTGATGAAATGCTGGGCGATATCATCATCTCCGTACCGCGCGCTATCGCGCAAAGCGAAGATTACGGCCACTCGGTTGAACGGGAGTTGGGCTTTTTGTTTGTGCATGGATTCCTTCATTTGCTCGGTTACGATCATCAGACGCCGGAAGATGAAGCCGTCATGATGGGCAAACAGGAAGCAGTCCTACAGCAAATTGGACTGACGCGCTAATGGACAAGCAGCGTACCTGGGGGGATGTGTTCCGAAATGCCTGGGATGGCGTTCGGGCGACGGCTTCGACGGAACGGAACTTCAGAGTGCATCTGGCGCTGTGTGCAGCTGTGCTGCTTCTGGGTGCGCTGCTGCGAGTTCCGCGGATGGATTGGGGGTTGCTGTGTCTGGCGATCGGTTTGGTCTTATCCGCGGAGTTGATGAATACGGCTGTCGAGGCTGCCGTTAATTTGACCGTGGGAGATCGGCTCCATCCGTTGGCGAAAAAAGCCAAAGACGCTGCCGCGGGGGCCGTATTGGCTTCCGCGTTTTTTGCCGCCCTGATCGGGTTGATTGTGTTTGTGCCGCCATTGCTGAATATCGCCGAATCATGGGGCTGGTTGTAGACGCTGTGCGGGTGTACAATAGAATTCCACTTAGATGAAGCGGAGAGGGGCAACACCATTATGGCAATCGATCCAACTGTACTGATTCAAGAAGCAATCAAAGCCCGCGACAAGGCCTATGTGCCTTATTCGGGATTCAAAGTAGGTGCTGCCCTGCTCGACGAGCATGGATATGTACATCACGGCTGCAATATCGAAAATGCGGCGTACGGACCTTCCAACTGTGCGGAACGTACGGCATTGTTCCGGGCCGTGGCAGACGGTCATCAACCGGGAAGTTTTACCATGCTGGCGGTTGTCGGGGATACGGACGGACCGATTGCGCCATGCGGCGTATGCCGTCAGGTATTGGTTGAATTATGCAAGCCGGATATGCCGGTCGTGCTTGGCAATCTAAAGGGAGAAACCCGTGAGACCACGATCCGCGAGCTGCTGCCGGACGCATTCGGACCTTGGGATCTGGATAAATAAGACTGGTTAAAAAAACAAGACATCAAGAGGAGGAAAATGATGGAGAGCAGAAAAGGCTTTAAATCGGGTTTCGTTGCGATCGTCGGTCGGCCGAATGTCGGCAAGTCGACGCTCATGAATCAGATTATCGGTCAAAAGATTGCGATCATGTCCGATAAACCGCAAACCACGCGCAACAAAATTCACGGGGTGTACACAGATAACGGTAAGCAAATTGTTTTTCTGGATACTCCGGGTATTCACAAACGTCAATCCAAGCTTGGCGACTTTATGAATAACACGGCGCTGAACACGCTGGGCGAAGTTGAAGCGGCGATGTTCCTGATTGACGCTGCGGAAGGGATTGGCGGTGGTGACCGCTATATCATCGAGCAGCTGGGCAAGATTAAAACGCCTGTGTTCCTGATTTTGAATAAAATCGATCTGGTTGAGCCCGAAGCGCTGCTGCCTTTGATCGAGACGTATCGCAAGCTGTACGAATTTGCGGAAGTCGTACCGATTTCGGCTAAATTCGGCAGCAACGTAGAAACGCTGATGGAGCAGCTGGGCAAGTACCTTCCGGAAGGCCCGCAGTATTATCCGGAAGATCAGATTACGGATCACCCGGAACAATTCGTCATTGCTGAATTGATCCGCGAAAAAATCCTTCAAATGACGCGCGAAGAAATCCCGCACTCCATTGCCGTTACGATCGAAGACATGAAAAAGCAGGATAACGGCGTCGTTTCCGTCGGAGCTGTTATTTTCGTCGAGCGTGATTCGCAAAAAGGGATCGTGATCGGCAAACAAGGCGCGATGCTGAAAGAAGTCGGCAAACGCGCCCGTCAGGACATCGAAAACCTGCTCGGTTCGAAGATTTTCCTGGAGCTGTGGGTCAAAGTGAAAAAGGATTGGCGCAACCAGGATCGCGTTCTGCGTGATCTGGGCTTCCACCGGGACGCTTAGGATGTTGTACCGTCTCGAAGGAATCGTGATCCGGGCTATGGACTACGGGGAGACGAACAAGATTATTACGCTCTGCACGCAGACTCACGGCAAAATCGGCGTACTTGTCCGCGGAGCCAAAAAGGTCAAAAGCCGCCATGCTTCGCTGACCCAACCTTTTACGTATGGCATATTCAGCTTCTTCCGTGGGGGGAGCGGGCTTGGAACGCTGAATGACGGCGAAATTTTCGAGTCTAACCATAGGCTGCGCGAAGATCTGGTCATGGCTGCGCACGGCGCATACGCTTGCGAGTTGATTGACCGGGGGTTACAGGACGAGGATACGGGGAACTTTTGGTTCGATCAGCTGTTGGCTTTTTTGAGCGGATTGCGAGAAGGCAAAGATCCCGAAGTAATGACTCGACTTTTTGAAATGAAAATGCTTCAAGCTTCAGGCTACGGTCCGCAGCTTGAGGTCTGCTCGGCGAGTCAGCGTCACGTCGAAGGCGATGCGTTGATTAGTCCAAGGCTTGGGGGCGTGCTCAGCATTCCTTTTCGTGCGGCCGATCCGTACGCTGTTCCGGTCACAGGCCGAGCCTTATCGTTGCTGCGGGTGTTTGCACGGCTCGATTTGCGCCGGCTTGGCAATGTGGACGTCAAACCCGAGACCAAACTGGAGTTGAAAAAAGTGATGGAAGCGTTGATGCGTGAGCATATCGGCATCAATCTGAAGTCCAAACGTTTTCTCGATCAACTTGAGAACTACGGCTTTGACAAATAAGTCTCGCAGCCTTACAATAAGGTAACATTGCTGAGCGTCTCGTCACGCGTTGAACGGAAAGCATGGGAATCAAGCTGCGGTTTTTTACAGCGAGCCAGGGAGAGTGCAAGCCTGGGATAACCGCGATTCCCATGGTCAGGCATTTCCGGGAGCGAGCAAGACGTGAAGCGTACGGAAAAGAGGAATGCGATTCGCGATCGTTTTAGGATTGCCGCGCATTCAAGTAGGGTGGAACCGCGGGCGTTAATAGGCATCGGAGATGCATCGTTAACTCTCGTCCCTACGTCTGTCTAATCAGGCGTAAGGACGGGAGTTTTTTGCGTATTTTTCCAACCTTTTCGAATTGCGAAAATCCCCCCGTCCGTTCAGCCGATCCAATTCACAAAGGAGTGCTTACGATGAATTTTCAAAGCATGATCCTGACGCTTCAGCAATTCTGGGCGGAACAGGGATGTATTAACGCGCAGCCTTACGACACCGAAAAAGGCGCCGGCACGATGAACCCGATGACGTACTTGAGATCGCTCGGACCCGAGCCGTGGAAAGTCGCTTACGTCGAGCCTTCGCGCCGTCCGTCCGACGGACGCTACGGGGAAAACCCGAACCGTTTGTACCAGCATCACCAATTCCAGGTCATCATCAAACCTTCGCCGGACAATATTCAAGAACTGTATCTGGACAGCCTGAAAGCGCTCGGCGTCGATCCGCTGATCCACGATATCCGTTTTGTCGAAGATAACTGGGAGAACCCGACGTTGGGCTGCGCAGGTCTGGGCTGGGAAGTGTGGCTGGACGGGATGGAAATTACGCAATTCACGTATTTCCAACAAGTCGGCGGCATGGAAACGAATCCGGTAGCGGTCGAAATCACCTACGGTATGGAGCGCCTGGCTTCGTATATTCAAGATAAAGAGAACGTGTTCGATCTGGAATACGTGGAAGGGATGACGTACGGCGACGTTTACCGTCAAGCCGAATACGAGCATTCCAAATACACCTTCGAGCTGTCCGACGCACAAATGCTGTTCACCCTGTTCAATATGTACGAGCAGGAAGCGGGACGCGCCGTGAACGAGAATTTGGTTTTCCCGGCTTACGATTATGTATTGAAATGTTCGCATACGTTCAACCTGCTCGACGCGCGCGGCGCAATCAGCGTTACGGAACGGACAGGCTATATTACAAGAGTGCGTAACCTGGCTCGTAAAGTCGCGGCTGCTTATGTCGAGGAACGCGAGAAGCTGGGCTTCCCGCTCATTAAGAAAGAGGTGGAAGCGTAATGGCAAAAGATCTGCTGCTTGAAATCGGACTTGAAGAGGTGCCGGCCCGCTTCCTGCGCGCTGCGATGAACCAACTGCGCGAGAAAACGGAAAAATGGTTGGACGCATCGCGTCTGAGTTACGATCAAGTCGAAGCTTATGCAACGCCTCGCCGTCTGGCTGTTTTGGCTCGCGGCGTAGCGGAGAAGCAGGACGACGTGAACGAAGAAGTGAAAGGCCCTTCCCGTAAAATCGCGCAGGACGCGAACGGCGACTGGTCGAAGGCTGCTCTCGGCTTTGCCCGCAGCCAAGGCGTTGAAGCGAGCGACTTTACGTTTAAGGAGCTCGGCGGCGTAGAATATATTTATGCGACGAAAAGCCTGAACGGACAAGAAGCATCCGCGCTGCTGCCGGAAGGTTTGAAAAGCATCATCTCTTCGCTGACGTTCCCGAAAAACATGCGTTGGGGCACGTACGATTTCCGCTTTATCCGCCCGATTCGCTGGATGGTCGCTTTGTTCGGCGCGGACATCGTACCTTTCGAGATCACGGATATCGCTACGGACCGCGTATCGCGCGGACATCGTTTCCTCGGCAGCGAGACAACCATTGCACAGGCTTCCGATTATGTTGAAGCGCTGCGCGGCCAACATGTGCTGGTGGACGTTGAAGAACGCGAAGCGTTGATCCTGACGCAAATTCGCGATCTCGCTGAACAAAAGAACTGGAATATCGCGATCAAGGAAGATCTGCTTGAAGAAGTTTTGTTCCTCGTCGAGACGCCTACCGCATTGTTCGGCACGTTCGAAGAGTCGTTCCTGAACATTCCGCAGGAAGTGCTGATCACGTCGATGCGCGAACATCAACGTTACTTCCCGGTACTGGACGCTGAAGGCAAGCTGCTCCCGTTCTTCGTGACGGTACGTAACGGTGATGCCAAATCGCTGGATATAATCGCGAAAGGCAATGAAAAGGTGCTGCGCGCCCGTCTATCCGATGCGAAATTCTTTTATGAAGAAGATCAGAAGGTCGCGATTCAAGATTCATTGGCGAAGCTTGAAAACGTCGTTTTCCATGAAGAACTGGGCAGCACGGGAGACAAGGTTCGCCGGATTCGTCAGACTGCGGACAGCATCGCGAAGCAGTTGAAACTGGATAGCGACACGGCGCAGCACATCAGCCGTGCGGCCGATATTTGCAAATTCGACTTGGTCACGCAGATGGTCTATGAATTCCCTGAGCTTCAAGGTGTCATGGGTGAAGACTACGCACGTAAAGCGGGTGAAAAGGAAGAAGTAGCTCGCGCCGTATTCGAACACTATCAGCCTCGTTTTGCAGGTGAAGCTGTTCCGGCTTCGACCGTCGGTTCGGTCGTCAGCCTGGCGGATAAAACAGATGCGATCGTCGGATTCTTCGGCATCGGCATCATACCGACCGGATCGCAGGACCCTTACGCGCTGCGTCGCCAAGCGGCCGGTATTGTGCAGATCCTGCTCGACCATGATCTGGATCTGACTTTGGATCAGTTGTTCGATCTGTCGATCGCGGTGCATGAGCAAGCGGGCAATCTGAAGCGTACGGCAGATGAAGTGCGTAAAGACCTGCATGACTTCTTCGAACTTCGCGTGAAAAAATTGCTGTCGGATACCCTCCGCTACGATGTCGTAGACGCGGTAATCGCGGCAGGCTTCGGAGATATTTCGGCGGTTGTCGCTCGCGGCAAGGCTCTGATGAACGCTGTTCAGAATGAAGAGGACTTCAAGACGACGGTCGAATCGTTCACGCGTACCAGCAATCTGGCCGCGAAAGCGCAAGAGAGCGAAGTGAAGCCTGAGCTATTCGAGGACGAAGCGGAACGTGAGCTGTTCGAATCGTGGGAACTGCTGCACGGGCAGCGCGAGACCTGGGCTTATGCCGAGGAAGAAGGAATGATGACAGCCGCGGCAGCGGAACTGACAGCACTATCCGGCCTCAAGCAACCGATTACGACGTTCTTCGACCGGGTAATGGTAATGGCAGAGGATGAAAAGGTACGTGCCAACCGCTTGGCTCTGCTTGCCGCCGTGGATGGAGACCTCAAACAATTTGCCGATTTCGGAAAGTTGGTTTGGCAGTAAAATCGGTGTAAAATAGAAAGTAGTACCCCTACTTTTTGCGCCAATTAAATAATAACCCGATACGGAATTTTTCCCGCGCAGAGAGCAAGGTCGGTCGTCATACGGCGGCACCGGATGAATTGTTTCTCTTCCGCTTGGAGAAGCGCAAAGCCTAACGGCTTTTTCTTCTCCGGGCGTTCAGCGGGAAACGTTCCGTTTTTCGCATAGGTTCGGGCGGAACTGCCAAGCAGAGTGCCGCGTCCGAATGAAGGGAGGCTATTGTGGAGTCCACGGCGGAAGGCATGCGTATCTTGGTCGATGCCGATGCTTGTCCAGTTAAAGACGAAATCAAGCATGCGGCAGCAAAGGTCGGCGTTCCTGTAGTATTGGTCTCTTCGTACGATCATATGCTGCGCGAAGAAGCCGGTGTGCAAGTGGTTAGGGTTGATCGGGGAAAAGAAAGTGCCGACCTGTATATCGTCAACCATTTGCGAGCAGGAGATTTGGTAGTCACGCAGGATTATGGCTTGGCTGCTCTGGTACTGGCAAAGAGGGCTTATGCGCTATCTGAAAGAGGCGTCATTTACGATGCAGACAACATCGAGTTGCTGCTGGACCGCCGACATATTAGTGCAAAAGTACGCCGCGCAGGCGGCCGAACCAAAGGGCCGAAAAAATTCACCGCGGAGGATCGGGCTGTTTTTTCGGAAAAATGTTTAAAACTTTTACATGATTTGCAGGAGAAGCACTAGGTACAGCGAATATTATTTTCATTAGAAGGTGGTTATTATGAGTACGGAATACGGAAATATTCCGGAGGAAACGATCGATGCGGTGCTGACGCAGCACGATATCGTCGAAACGGTTGGCAGACATGTACATCTGACCAAACAGGGGAAGTATATGAAAGGCCTATGCCCGTTCCATTCCGAAAAGACCCCTTCTTTTACGGTGACGCCGGATCGCCAAATCTTCTATTGCTACGGCTGCGGCATGGGGGGCAACGCCATCAAATTCAGGATGGAAATCGAAGGACTATCTTTCCCCGAGGCTGTGAAGATTATGGCGGAAGAGGCGCATATCCCTTTTCAGAGCACTTCCGGAAAGCCGGAATCGCCTCAAGACCGAGAAACCGGACGTCTCCTTCAGGCGTATGAATGGAGCGAAAAATTCTATCATTTTTTGTTGAAAAACACAGAGCACGGCCGTCCGGCGCTGGAATACTTGCGCGGGCGCGGGATAGGTGACAAAATGATCAACCAGTTCAATATCGGGTTCGCGCCGGATCGCTGGGATACGCTCGTCCAGTTTTTGGACAAGCGCTCATTCGATCTGACGGAAATGGAGAAGGGCGGGCTGATTTCAGCCAAGCAAAACGGAGACGGGTACGTTGACCGCTTTCGTGGACGGATCATGTTTCCGATCGCGAATCGAAGCGGCAAAACCATTGCTTTTGCCGGGCGCATACTCGGTGAAGGACATCCGAAATACGTGAACTCACCGGAGAGCCGATTATTTAACAAAAGTCGGGTGCTGTACAACTTTGGACAGGCGCGAAGCGCGATTCGGAAGCAGCGTCAGGCGGTCTTATTCGAAGGTTACGGCGACGTGATCGCAGCTTGGGAAGCCGGCGTGCATAACGCAGTCGCAACGATGGGCACGTCGCTTACCGACCAGCACGCCGCCATGATCAAGACCACGGCGGACGAAGTGCTTGTCTGCTACGACGGAGACAACGCCGGTCAGAATGCAGCTCTGAAAAGCATTCCGATTTTGGAACAGGCGGGCTTGCAGGTGAAGATCGCGATGCTGCCGCCGGGCGTAGATCCCGACGATTATATTCGTTCGAACGGCGGAGACCGGTTTATCCGTCAGGTGGTGGAGGATGCGGCCTCGACGACCAAGTTCCGCTTGGCTAATCTGCGTCGCGGTCATCGTTTAAACGAAGAAAGCGGCCGTGTCGATTATGCCAGAGCGGCATTGCCGGTTATTGCCGCCTTGAGTTCGCCGACCGAGCGCGAAGTCTATCTGCGTGAATTGTCTTCCGAAGTTGATGTTTCTTTCGACAGCTTGAAGCAGGATTGCAACCTGATCCGTCAGGAACAGAGCAGACCGGCTCCGGGACAGGAAGATCCGGGACCTGCTTATCCGGATGCCCAGCAAGGCGGACGCGGCGGGCAATACGGCGGCAGAGGCCGCGATCGCGGCGATTATGCCAATAAAGGCGGTTACGGGAAAAAAGGAAACTTCGGAAGAGGCGGCGGTGGCGGGAATTACGGCAACGCCCAAGAGGATTTTTTCCCGCAAGAACGCCGTGCGCGTCCGAACCGTGATTTATTGCCTGCTCATCAGACCGCTGAGCGACGTTTGTTATTCTTTATGCTTCAGGACCGTCAAGCATCCGACTATGTCGAGCAAAGACTCGGAAACGAGTTCAATCTGCCCGAACATGCGGCCATATCCGCTTATCTTTATGCTTTTTACGCGCAGGACCGCGAGCCTGACAGCAGCCGCTTCATCTCGTCCTTGCAGGATGAGAATTTGGAGAAGACGGTTAGCGCCATCGCCATGATGGAAGGACCGCGTGAGTGGAACGAGCAGGTACTCGACGATTGCATCCGGGAAGTTCGCAAAGTGCCCCATTTGCGCGGCATTGAACGCAAACGCGAAGAAATGATGCGTGCCGAAAAAGATGGTGATTTCCTGCTCGCTGCTCAAATCGCAAGTGAAATCATAGCCCTGGAACGGCAATAGCGAACGCGTTTTTCGGTTCGAAGTCCGGGGAGGAGGGAGTCTCAGAATGGCGAATGAGCAACATACGGAATTGGAAGGCGAACTGACTCTCGACCAGGTGAAGGAACAATTGATCGAACTTGGCAAAAAAAGATCGCATCTCAGCTATAAAGAGATTGCCGAGAAATTGTCTCCGTTCGATCAAGATCCGGAACAGATCGATGAGTTCTATGAACAGCTAGGTGATCTGGGAATCGAAGTAGGCGACGAGAGTGACGAGGAAGAAGAACGTCCTCGTTCGAGAGGCGACCAAGAAGGTAGTGAGGAATCGGAATTCGAAGACGATCTCGCGCTGCCGCCGGGTATCAAGATTAATGACCCGGTGCGGATGTACCTCAAGGAAATCGGACGCGTTCCGCTGCTCTCCGCTGACGATGAAGTGGAATTGGCGAAGCGTATTAAGGAAGGCGATGAAGAAGCCAAGCGCCGTTTGGCGGAAGCGAATCTTCGACTCGTCGTCAGCATTGCCAAACGCTATGTCGGACGAGGTATGCTGTTTCTGGATTTGATTCAGGAAGGCAACATGGGTCTTATCAAAGCGGTAGAGAAATTCGACTACAAAAAAGGGTTCAAGTTCAGTACGTATGCCACCTGGTGGATTCGCCAGGCCATCACTCGGGCGATTGCCGACCAGGCCCGAACCATTCGGATTCCGGTCCATATGGTCGAGACGATCAACAAGCTGATCCGGGTCTCCCGTCAGCTGCTGCAGGAGTTTGGCCGGGAGCCCTCGCCGGAAGAAATTGCTGCCGAGATGGAACTTAGCGTGGAGAAGGTTCGGGAGATCATGAAGATCGCTCAGGAACCGGTCTCGCTAGAAACGCCAATCGGCGAAGAAGACGACTCGCACCTCGGGGATTTCATTGAAGATCAGGAAGCGTTGGCTCCAGCAGATGCTGCTGCCTACGAGCTGCTCAAGGAGCAGTTGGAAGATGTGCTCGATACATTGACCGACCGAGAGGAAAACGTGCTTCGTCTGCGTTTTGGTCTGGATGACGGACGTACGCGTACGCTTGAAGAAGTCGGCAAGGTATTTGGCGTTACTCGCGAACGGATTCGGCAGATCGAAGCCAAGGCGCTCCGCAAGCTCCGCCATCCGAGCCGCAGCAAGAGACTTAAAGATTTTCTGGAATAAATGACCGATCAGACCGCTGGGGCGCTGCTCCGGCGGTTTTTTACGTGACAGCCTGTAAAATTGATCGCTCAAAAGTCCCGGCTATTCATGTAACGCGCCGGATATGCGGGTCGAAATTTTTTGATTAAAATAAATAGGAATAGCCGCTTGGCGGCTTGTGGGTAATCGCAGCGAAGCGATTTGCCGATATAAAATGAGAATGGCTTCAGCAGCGGCAAGTGCTTAAAGACTGGCCCTATAAGGAGGAGCGCTTTTGGAACGGGAAAAAAAGAGAGTCATCATTATGGAAATCGAAAATTGGCGTAAGGGTAAACTTTTACCCGAACATTATTGCGATTTTTTGTTAAACTTATATGATGACGAGCAAACGCAGCCAAAGAAAAAAAGTACGTTGTCGGTTTCATCCCTACAACAGGGTAATTTTAAGCTGTGGGCACTCTCGTTTGTTAGCGTAGCTTTGATTTTCCTGATCGGATTCTACTTCCAAATTCTGGACTGGCCGTTTCAAGTGGCGGCGATCGCAGCGCTTGTCTCATTCTGCTACGGGCTCGGTACATACGCCAGGGGAAAAGCCTGGATGGGCGGTATGGGCGGGCAAATGCTCTATGCGATCGGCAGCCTTGTATTGCTTGCTTTGGGGGCTTGGATGATTCGATTGAATAATTGGCCCGTAGAGATGTCCATGCTTGGTTTGATTGCGGTTTGTGCTGTTGTGTGGCTTGGTGTCGGAATGATCGTGCCGAGCGGACTGCTGCATTACAGCGGCTGGGGCGCCTTGATCTTGTTGTATGCGAAGTTTTTCGGCCAAATGAATCCGGAAGCTTCATGGCCGATGCTGCAATTGCTTTGGCTGCCGCTTAGCGCACTGCTGCTTTGGCTTAGCTGGCTTGCTCATCATAAAGCGAAGCGTTTTGCTTCGATCTACTTTGCGGTTGGCGTGACGCTCTGGTTCATGCCCGAGCTCGACAACTTGCTGCTGCGTCAAAATGCGCCGGATGGCATCATTTTGTACATTTTGGGCAAGTTGGCGTTGGCGTTTATTTTCTTGTTTATCTGGCGAAAAAAATGGATTGCGTGGGTGTCTGTATGAAATTATCACAACGATTGAACACGATTTGCAAACTGATTCCGCCCGGCAGCCGCTTGGCGGACATCGGTTCTGACCATGCTTTGCTGCCGACTTATGCGGTGCAGGAAGGGCGAGTGGTTTCGGCTATTGCGGGAGAAGTGAATCGTGGGCCTTACGATGCTGCTGCGAAGCAAGTCGCGGAAGCGGGACTGCAAAACAAAATTTCCGTGAGACTCGGAGATGGATTGGCTGCGATTCAGGCAGGAGAAACGGACGTGGTTACCATTGCAGGCATGGGTGGCGCATTGATCGTTCGAATTCTGACTGAAGGAAAAGCCAAGCTGGAGGGCGTAAGCCGTCTGATTTTGCAGCCGAATGTAGGGGAAGATTTGGTTCGCCGCTGGTTGCTGCAAGAAGGGTGGTTGCTTCGCGGCGAGACGATCCTGAAGGAAGACGGCAAAATTTACGAGGTACTGACCGCTGACCGCAGCGAGTCGGCGGTAGAGGAAAATGCCAAGCTTTATGCGGATACACCGGTAGGAGAACCTTCGGTAACGCTCGACCGCGAGCAATTGCTCGATTTCGGTCCTTTTCTTGTGCGTACGGCTTCGTCTGTGTTTCATGAGAAATGGGTCGGCGAGATCGCCAAGCTGGAGCGCGTTGCCGATTCGATGGGACGCTCGGACAGCGAGGATGCAAGAGGGAAAAGAGAAGCGCTTGAGCGTCATATCGAACGTCTTAAGGAGGTGCTGGCATGTTTGCCAAAGGACAAACCGTCATTCAATTGATGGAAAAATTCGCGCCGAAATCGTTGGCTGTCGAGAACGATAAAATCGGTTTGCAGCTCGGCACGTTGAACAAAGAAATCGCGAAAGTATTGGTTGCGCTGGATGTGACACCGGAAGTGGTGGATGAGGCGATTGCGTTGGGCGCCAATCTGATCGTGGCCCATCATGCGATCATTTTCCGTCCGCTTGCCCATTTGCGCACGGATACGCCGATGGGTGCTTTGTATGAGAAGCTCATCAAGCATGACATCGCCGTGTACATCAGCCATACCAATCTGGATGTGGCGGAAGGCGGCATGAATGATTGGATGGCGGATCTGGTTGGAATCGTCGATCCGAAGCCGCTTGAAGAATTGCAGAGCGAACAGCTGTACAAGCTGGTTGTCTATGTGCCGAAAAGTCATCATCAAAGCGTATTGGATGCCATTCTTGCTGCCGGAGCGGGAGCAATCGGCAATTATTCGCATTGCAGCTTCAATACAGAGGGAACCGGAACCTTCCTGCCGGGCGATCAAGCGAACCCTCATCAGGGCAGCGTAGGCAAGCTTGAGCATGTGGAGGAAGTTCGGATCGAAACCGTCCTTCCGGAAAAGCTGCGGTCCAAAGCCGTGCAAGCGATGCTTAAAGCCCACCCGTATGAAGAAGTGGCTTACGACTTGTACGCATTGGAACAAAAGGGCAAGTCGTATGGACTCGGGCGGATCGGCAAACTGGCGGAGCCGAAGACGTTGGCGGAGTTGACCGAAGTGGTGAAAAAAGGCTTTGATGTGCCTGCTGCACGCGTTGTAGGTAATTCGGAGCGCTTGGTGAAAAAGGCAGCTGTGCTGGGTGGGTCGGGCAGCCGATATATCCATCATGCGATTCGTCAAGGCGCGGACGTGCTGATTACCGGCGACATCGACTACCACACGGCGCATGACGCGTTGATGGCCGGACTTGCGATTATCGATCCCGGACATAATTCGGAAAAAATCATGAAGCGCGAAGTCGCGGATCTACTGGGTAAAATGCTGGCCGAGAACGGGAGCGAAACGACTGTGCACGCTTCGGAACCGAACACGGAACCTTTCCGCTTCGTGTAAAGAAAAAACACTTGTCACCTGCAATTTTTTGAGGTATACTAAATGCCGTTGCTTAAGGGAAGTTTAACAGACAATCGCCGGTGTCGCGTAAGGCGGCACGGGAGGAAAGTCCGGGCTTCGTAGGGCAGGATGCTGGATAACGTCCAGTCAGCGCGAGCTGAAGGATTAGTGCCACAGAAATGGACCGCCGATGGCCGCCTCCGGGCGTGCACAGGTAAGGGTGGAACCGGAGTGTAAGAGACTCCGAGGGGCGCTGGTGACTTCGTCCCTGGTAAACCCCATCCGGAGCAAGACCTAATGAAACGCAGTTCCCGGCTTTGCCGGAAACAGCCCTTGCCCGGGGTGCGTTTAGGTTGGTCGCTTGAGCCGTTTAGCAATAAACGGCCTAGACAGATGATTGTCGCTCAAAGCGGGAGGGTAGTTCCCGTCTGCACCGCAAAGTAGCACAGAACCCGGCTTACGGTAAACTTTCCGCACTGACGCAACCCAACAAGCTTCTTGATCATCCGAGCAATCGGCTGCCTTCAAGAAACGTGAAAATTGTTTGCACGAACAATCCGATCGGCGGCGTGCGCTTTCTTCGTTAACGAAGAAAGCGCACGCCGTTTTGCGTTGCCATCGTTTGATTCGCCATGAAATGAAGGTTTTGAAGTCGGCAAAGCGGTTAAGTAGAAGGTGAAAGGCTTGTTCGGGCGGATTGCGCGCGCGAATGTTGACGTCACGTCAGCAAATTCGCGGGAATATCGTTTTGAGAATGAAAATGTTGATGCTACGCTCACATTTTTGCTTCCAAAACGATCAAACGAGTATTTTTATCGAAAAATGTGTGCAAAAGGTCAACTTTCTTTATTTTTTAGCTGTTTTCGGCGAAAAAAGTGATCGAATAGTCAACATTTTCCGAATATAGGGATAGGAATGCAGAGGGATGCGAACGAGCTGCTTGCGATTCTGCGTGTCTACGCTTTCGCGAATGGTTGCGAATGGTCCGCTTGCGACTCTATGTGTCGCCACCTTCACAACTGATTGCAAATGTCCCGCTTGCGATTCTGCGTATCGCTGCCTTTGCAACTGATTGCAAATGGTTTGCCTGCGACTCTGCGTGTCGCTGCCTTTGCAACTGGTTGCAAATGTTTCGCCTGCGACTATTGTATGTCGCTGCCTTTGCAACTGATTGCAAATGGTTTGCCTGCGACTCTGCGTGTCGCTGCCTTTGCAACTGGTTGCAAATGTTTCGCTTGCGATTCTGCGTATCGCTACATTTGCAACTGATTGCAAATGTTTCGCCTACGGCTATTTATGCCGCTGCCTTTGCAACTGATTGCAAATGTTTCGCCTACGACTATTGTATGTCGCTGCCTTTGCAACTGATAACTATTGTTTATCAGTTAGCTTTATTGCCCGCTCGCCGGATGCTTTTGCTTAAAATTTATGCTACGATGAACGGAGCAAGAATTGGGTTTGCAAGGAAACCCGGTTCGCGCCGAGTGCGCGATCAAATATCAAGGGGGAAACGCCGTTATGTCAGCGCCTAACGTACAGAAATTATGTGAATCGACCAGAGAAAAGTTGAAAGCCGCCAGTCTGAGAGTCGAAGCTTTTTTGAATGAGTATTCGCTGCCTCAGCTTGTGGAGTCGCAGGACGAGGAAGAAGTTGCTTACTACAAGGGATTTTTGTCTGACCTTCGCCATCTGCTCGTGTTCTCGGAAACGTCCTCCGAAAAAATCGGAGTGCTGCTTCGTCGGGCCAATTTCGACGTGAATTCCGCGGAAGATACCCTGTACAAGGTGTACCATAACGTCATCAATAGTTTCTTTTATCCGAAAAACGAATGTTATGCCGAAGATGGCCGTTACGCATACACCGGGCAGGAAGCGATTCGTTTCCGCAGACAGATTGCCGCTCCGGCGCGCGAGATCATTCTTGACGTAACGAAAACATATGAAGAACTGCGTGATGACCTGGACTACTACGAGAGCGACTACTTGAGCCAGCGTCGGATGAGCGCGCCGCGTTCGTAAATAGACCGAATCCCGGATAACCGGTCCGTAAGTCCCTTTGCAAACCCGGTCTGCCGGGGCTAAGCTGGATTTAACACCGAGGAAGGGGAGTGCTACCTATGATTATCGAACCGAAGACAGCCAAGCAGCTTATCGAATTCCAATGGATGGATAGCATGAATTTGGACAAGTCTTCTCTCAATAATATGGCACAGGGCAAGATCGACTCGTCTGTTTTTGCGGCGCTTTTACAGCAGAAAATGGAGCAGTCCGGGACAAGTTCGATCTCTGCAGAAGAGCTGCTCAAGACGCTGGCCGCGATTTCGCTGCCTGCCGATCAGGTCGATTCGCTCAAAAAAGGGGCGATGTCGCTGGACGGATCGGCTGCCAAAATCGAGATGCCTCAGGTATCCGAACCGACCGTAAGATCGGGTACGCCGAACACGGGAGCTGCCCAATATGCGGATATCGTACAGGCCGCGAGTGCCAAATACGGTATTCCGCAATCGCTTATTAACGGAATCATCGATGCAGAATCGTCGTTCAATCCCAATGCGCAATCCGGCGCGGGAGCGAAAGGCTTGATGCAGTTGATGGACGGAACGGCTGCGGGGCTGGGCGTAACGAATTCCTTCGACCCTGAGCAGAACATCAACGGCGGTTCCAGTTATATCGCTTCGATGCTGATTCGTTTCGGAGGTTCTCAACGTCTGGCGCTTGCCGCTTACAATGCCGGACCGGGAACGCTTCAACGTCTTGGCATTCGTACAGAAGAAGACCTCAACGCCAAGTTCGATCAACTTCCACGTGAAACGCAGAAGTATATCGGCCGGGTCGAATCCGCTCAGGCCAAATATATCTGAACCGTTCCGGTATCCGGTAAAGATCAAAGAGGGTGCGACACTTTCCCTTTTTGATCTTTTTGCTGTTTGGAAGAATAGAAGATACGCGTTAAGATAAAAGAATCGACGCAAGGAAAGAAGGTTCAAGGCATGTTGAATTTTGATCACGCGGCTTCGACTCCGACTGATCCGGATGTCATCCGCACCATTGCCGAAGTGATGAAGGCACATAGCGGGAATCCGTCATCGATCCATCGCGGCGGCGAAGCGGCTTCAAAGCTGCTGGAACGGTCACGGGAGGTGTGCGCTGCCGCGATCGGAGGCGTGAAGCCTGGAGAGATCGTTTTCACTTCCGGCGCCACCGAGAGCAACAACCTGGCGATTAAAGGCATGATGCTGGGTCGAAGCGATAGGAAAAAGCATATCGTAACGACAGCGATCGAACATGCTTCCGTATACGAAAGTTGTCAGCAGTTAGAGGAGTTAGGGTTTGAAGTCACTTACGTAATGCCAGAAGCCGATGGTTGTGTATCTGTTGAAGCTGTGCTTGATGCTGTTCGCGAAGACACGGCGCTTGTTAGCGTGATGCATGTGAACAATGAGACCGGTGCCGTACAGCCTGTTGCCGAAATCGGTCGACGGTTGAAAAAGCTTCACCCGCGTATCCGTTTTCACGTCGACGGCGTACAGGGGTTTGGTCAGCTTTCGCTTGATTTGAACAAAGCGGGGATCGATCTGTACAGTTTATCTGCTCATAAGATCCGCGGACCGCGGGGAGTCGGTATACTGTATGTGCGTGAAGGCGTTCGTTTGCTTCCCTTATTCTCCGGAGGCGGTCAAGAAAACGGCCTGCGAGCAGGAACGGAGAATGTGGCAGCTATTGTCGGCGCGGCGAAAGCTTTCCGTGTAGCGGCAGAAGGAAGAACGGAACGCGCAAAAAAAATGACTACACTGCGTGAAATTGTGGTGACTGAAGTCAATCGGCATGCCGGACTTCGATTGACCGAGCCTCGACAATCATCGCCGCATATTATACATTTTACATTTCCGGGCTTGAAATCTCAGGTGATTCTGAATACGCTGGAAGAGCTTGGAGTGCAAGTGTCCGCCCAATCGGCCTGTTCGGCAAAAACGGAGAAGCCGAGCCGCGTGCTTAGCGCGATGGGGCGGGGGCATGAAGAAGCGATATCCGGCATTCGAATCAGCTTGGGCGACGAGCACGGGCAATCCGAGATTCGAGAGCTGGCGAAAGTGATCGGCAGTGCCGTAGAACGTCTTGCACCGCTTGAGGGGAGAAAAAGATAATAAATGAAGAAATATGATTATTTACTGCTTCGTTTCGGCGAAGTTACGCTTAAAGGGCGCAACCGTGCTCGTTTTGAAAAGGCGGCGGTCGAACATGTTCGCGCGTTGATGCGTCCTTATCCGGATGCGAAAATCCGCCGCGAATTCGGACGGATTTATGTCGATCCCGGCAGCGAAAACGTCGAAACGTTGATTCCGATCCTGCAAAACGTATTTGGAATGACTTCGCTCAGTCCGGTTCGTGCCGTACAGCCGGAATTGGACGAAATTATCCGTGCAGCCGGAGAACTGATCGAAGCTATGAACCTGGATCGGGAAACGACGTTCAAAACCAATGTTCGACGGGTGTGGAAAGACTTCCCGCATTCTTCGCAGGAAGCGAATCCGTTAGTGGCGACTCCGCTGCTCAAGCGTTTTTCGCTGCTGAAGGTAGATGTACGCAATCCGGAGTTGGAACTGCGAGTCGAAATCCGGGATAAGGCTGCCTATGTGTACGGAGAAGTGATTCCCGGCGTCGGAGGCTTCCCGCTCGGCACGAACGGCAAAGCGCTGCTGCTTCTGTCCGGCGGCATCGACAGTCCGGTGGCCGGCTGGTCTGCGCTTCGTCGCGGGTTGGAGCTGGAATGCATCCATTTCCACAGTTATCCGTTCACGAGCGAGAAAGCCAAAGAAAAAGTCATCGATTTGGCGCAGGCGCTGGCTGAATATGCGGGCAAAGTGCGATTGCATATCGTGCCTTTTACCGAAGTTCAGACCTCTTTTACGCAAATGGGTCAGGATAATCTGATGATTACATTAATGCGCCGGGCCATGCTGCGGATCGCGACGAGAGTTGCCGAACGCGAGAAAGCATTGGCGCTCGTAACCGGCGAAAGTCTGGGTCAGGTAGCCAGCCAAACCCTGCCGAGCATGAACGTGATCGAACGCGCGACCGAGCTGCCGATTCTTCGGCCGCTGGTGATGACGGATAAGGATGAGATCATCCGTCTTTCGCGAAAAATCGGAACGTACGAGACGTCCATTTTGCCGTATGAGGATTGCTGCACGTTGTTTGTTCCGAAGTCTCCGACAACCAATCCGAATTTGCGCATCGTGAACAAGATCGAAGCGGTGACTCCGAACTTGGAGCGCCTGATTGAAGAAGCGGCAGCCGGGACGGAGACGATCGAGTTGTTGGCCGGCGGTTCGCGTTTGCGCCGTGAACAAGCAGATACCGAAGCGGCGATCAAGCAGGAATGGTTCTGATCTTATTTCTTTAAAATTTTGCCTAGTGACTGAATAAACAGCCGGAATATTCCGATAACAAAAAGGAAGGACGCGTTCTGGCGCTTCCTCTCCACGCAAGGCGACGCGAAAATTCCGCAAGGAGAGAATCGGATGCCAAACAATAATAAGAAGGCTGTCGGAATTTTTATTTTAACTGCCGGACTCATCATTCTTTTGGGACAGTGGGGCGTGTTTGCTTTTCTCGGTCGCGTCTTCTGGCCGCTTCTGATCCTGATTCCCGGCGTAGCGTTGCACTTGGCTTTCGCGGCCCGCACGCTTCCGGCGTGGGCGCTGGTTCCGGGCGGTACGCTGACCGTATACGGGATAGTATTGTCGCTGTGCAATACTTGGGGCTTTGGTTTGATCGAAGTATTGTGGCCGGCGTTTCTATTGGGACCGGGCGTAGGTCTCTATGAATACGCGCTGCTCGATACACGACGTCCGAAAGGGATTTATTACGCCTCGCTCGGCTTGATCGGATTGTCGGTCATCTTGTTTATTTTCAGTTTGCTGGGTCCTTTTTTTCTTTACGCTTTCTCGATTATTCTGATTCTCGCAGGAGCCTGGCTGCTGTTCTGGCCGGAGTCCAAAAGCGCTAAACGCAATGGATGGCGCAAAATGTAAAAAGGCTTGAAATTTCATGAAAATCATGTATAATCAAAGGGATTGAGGAGCGTCGGCAGGATTGCCGGACGCTTCTTTTGTGAGAACCACTAGCATCCGTTTTTTAACATTTTTAATAGAGAAGGGAACATTCCATTCATGCATTCGAGAGAACAAATCCGCAATATCGCGATTATCGCTCACGTCGACCACGGTAAAACGACGCTGGTGGACAAACTGCTGCAACAATCCGGTATCTTCCGCGACCACGAGCATGTGCAGGAGCGCGCCATGGACTCCAACGATCTCGAAAGAGAACGAGGTATCACCATTTTGGCGAAAAATACGGCGATTACCTATAAAGATTACTTGATCAACATTGTGGACACTCCAGGACACGCCGATTTCGGCGGCGAAGTGGAACGGATCATGAAAATGGTTGACGGCGTTCTGCTCGTCGTTGACGCTTACGAAGGCTGCATGCCGCAGACTCGTTTCGTATTGGGCAAAGCTTTGGCGCATAACCTGACTCCGATCGTAGTCGTGAACAAGATCGACCGTCCGGCAGCCCGTCCGTCGGAAGTTATCGACGAAGTGCTCGACCTGTTCATCGAACTGGGTGCTAACGATCACCAACTCGACTTCCCTGTCGTGTACGCTTCGGCGCTGAACGGTACGTCCAGCAAAGATGCGGCGCAACAAGACGACAACATGCAGGCGATGTACGACACGATCATCGAAAACATTCCGTCGCCAACGGAAAGCACGGAAGATCCGCTGCAATTCCTCGTTACCCTGATGGACTACAACGAATACCTAGGTCGTATCGCGATCGGTCGCGTTAACCGCGGTATCATTCGTCAAGGTCAATCCGTTGCGGTTATGACGCGCGAAGGCGGCATGAAGCAAGCGCGTATCGAGAAGCTGTTCGGCTTCCAAGGCCTGAAGCGTATCGAGACCGAGCAAGCGGGCGCGGGTGACATCATCGCAATCGCAGGGATCAAGGACATCAACATCGGCGAAACGATTGCTGATCCGCAAAACCCTGAAGCTCTGCCGGTCCTGAAGATCGACGAGCCTACGCTGCAAATGACGTTCCTCGTTAACAACAGTCCGTTCGCGGGCCGCGAAGGCAAATGGGTCACTTCCCGTAAGCTGCGCGATCGTTTGTTCAACGAGTTGGAAACAGACGTCAGCTTGCGCGTTGAAGAAACCGATAGCCCGGATGCGTTTATCGTATCGGGTCGCGGCGAACTTCACCTGGGGATCCTGATCGAGAACATGCGCCGCGAAGGGTACGAGCTTCAAGTATCGAAACCTGAAGTTATCGTGCGCGAAGTCGACGGCAAAAAAATGGAGCCGATCGAACGTCTCCTGATCGATGTGCCGGAAGAAAGCATGGGCGCGGTTATGGAAAGCCTGGGCATGCGCAAAGCCGAAATGGTCAACATGATCAACAACGGTACGGGTCAAGTTCGTCTGGAGTTCCTGATTCCGGCTCGCGGCCTGATCGGTTACCGTACGAACTTCCTGACTCTGACTCGCGGCTACGGCGTCATGAACCATGCGTTCGACAGCTACGGCCCGCTGATCGGCGGTCAAGTCGGCGGACGTCACCAAGGCGTTCTCGTATCGACGGAAAACGGAAACGCGACACTGTACGGCATCCTTGGCGTCGAAGATCGCGGTACGCTGTTCGTTGAACCGGGCGCAGAAGTTTACGAAGGCATGATCGTTGGCGAACACACACGCGATAACGACATCGTTGTTAACATCTGTAAAGAAAAACAACTGACTAACGTACGTTCGGCAACGAAGGACGATACCGTTAAAATGAAGACACCGCGCCTGTTCTCGTTGGAACAAGCTTTGGAATACCTGAACGACGACGAGTATTGCGAAATCACGCCGAAAAACGTTCGTCTGCGTAAAAAGATCCTGCAAAAAGGCGAGCGCGAGCGTGCGGAAAAACAACGCAAGCAAGCTCAAGCTAACGCGTAAATTTTTAAAACAAAGCAAGCAATCGGTAACTTTTCCTGTTTCGCTGACGTCTTAAACAGAGGACGCTCGGCGAAGCGGTGAACAGGGTCCGCCGCCGGGGTGGCGTGCGGACCCTGTTTTCATTTGTACGAAAGAACGCTTGCGTCTTTCGTGCGGATCGTACAAGAGAAGGAGCTGGGTATGAAATGGGCAACACAACAGGCGGCGGATTGCCGCCGCGTTCAAGCGGCAACCGCGGGCTATCCAACGAAACGACTTCGCCCCGTCGAAGTTCGGGAGCTTCCGGCGGCAATGGCGGAGGACGCAAACAAATCCCGAAACGCAAAAAGAGCGGCGCAAAACGGTTTTGGACGATTTTTTCGATTCTGCTAGTTTTGTTGATTATAGGCGCGGGTGTATATCTGGGATGGATTTATCAAAAGTCGCAGTCGATCGGCGAGGCCGGGGAACCCGTCAAGCCGGCGAATACCCAACCGATCGCGATGGCCTTGCTCGGAACCGACTTCCGCTCGGAAACCGGCTCTCATCTGACCGATGTGGTAATGGTCGCAGCCATGAATCCAAATACGAATACAGCTACGATCGTTTCGCTTCCGCGTGATACGCGCATAGAGCTTGAGGGGTACAAAGTTCGCAAAGTCAACGCGTACTATCCGACCTTCCTCGCGCAAGAGAAAAAGGGCGAGACCGAAGCCAAAGAAGCGATGCAGCGCATGCTGGGCAAGTATTTTGATATTCCGCTCGATTATGTTACGGTCGTCAACTTCCAAAGCTTGCGTGATATCGTGGATGCGCTCGGCGGTGTCGATGTCGATGTCATGATGGATATGTGTTACAAAGATACGGCCGACGGCACGGATATTGATCTGAAAGCCGGTTTGCAGAAGCTTGACGGCAAAAATGCGCTGGACTACGTCCGTTATCGGAAAACGAACTGTAACCCGCCAACGGGTCCGTCGGATGACTTCAGCCGTAACCAGCGTCAACAACAGGTGATCGGCGCCATTATGGACAAAGTGCAATCGTTCAATGTGCTGACGAAGTCGGGTTCGTTGATTGACGCGGTTGCCGATAATACGGATACGGATTTGGAAAACAAGCAGATTCTGAATCTGGTGAAGACGTACTGGGATATTCCAAAAGAAAATATCAGCTTTCCGAAAGTGACGGGAACCTGGAACAGTCCTTACGTCTATATCAGCGATAGCGAGCTTGCCGCTGCCAAACAAGCGCTTAAGGATGAATTGGCCGGTAACCACCAGCCTGCTGTGCCTGCTGACGGAGAATGATTGAATGCCTGATTCGCGATATGTTATAATGAGGCAAGCATTTAAAGATTCCGATCAGACGCCGTATAGGGGGCTATGTGATGTCCGAAGCCGTTACGCAAATGACCGAATTCCTGTTCACGCAGCTGCAAAGTGATACATTCGCGCTGCTGGCTACCGTTGATGCTGAAACCAACGGTCCGACTTCAACGGCTATTTCCTGGTTGTATGCCGTTAATCCGGCGACACTGCGTTTTGCGGTCGATCATCGTTCGCGTCTGGTTCATAATATGTTGGAAAACCCAAAGGTAACTTTGACTGTCTTTGGAGGCGAGAAAATGTTTGCCATCAACGGAACCGCGCGTGTTGCGCAAAATCCATTGCAGGATGTTCCTTTTAAAATGTGTTGTTTCGATGTGGATGTCGAAGCCGTACGTAATGCGCTGTTCTACGGCGCCCATTTGTCTTCGCCTCCTGAATATACCCGTACGCTTGACCGACATGCTGCCGAATTGCTCGATAGCCAGGTCATGAGTGCCATGAGAAAAGCCTAGCGGCTCGCCGCGGGCTTTTTTGCCTTTATCCGACGTTCTTGAAAGGGGGTGGTGAACGGTTTCGATCGGTGCTTCTTGAATCGTCTGGCGGTTCAATGAAGACTCGCGGTTCCACTAAGCCTCGGGAGGGATTTTTCGTGAAAAAGCTCTTTGTACTCGATACCAATGTTCTGCTGCACGATCCCCGATCCATTTTTTCGTTTCAAGAACATGAAGTGATCATTCCGGCTACCGTGCTGGAAGAGATCGATTCGAAAAAGAGGCTTGCCGACGAGATCGGACGCAATGCGCGCAGCGTATCGCGGGAATTGGATGCTTTGCGGGAACGCGGGCATTTGCATGACGGAGTGGCACTGCAATCGGGTGGCACGCTCCGGGTTGAACTCAATCATCGCAGCTTCCACAGTATGCAGGATTTCTTCGGCGAAATGACGAACGACAACCGCATTCTGGCTGTTGCGCTTAATTATCATAAAGAACAGGAAGAACTGCCGGAAGCCGAGCGACGTCTGGTCGTTATGGTGAGCAAAGACGTGTTGGTTCGGGTCAAAGCCGACGTGCTCGGTCTTGTCGCGCAGGACTACATGACGGATCGGGCAGCCGATCCGGATTCGCTTTACGCCGGCTATGTGCCGCTGATCGTGCCGGACGAAATCATCGATCGTTTTTATCGTGACAAATATTTGTTTGTTTCGGATGTGGGCGGTCCGGCCGAGCAGCTTTATCCCAATGAATTTGCTATTCTTAAGGATGAAGGCGGAAGCAAATCGGCGCTGGTCAAGCTAAATGCAGAGGCGAAGCGGCTAGAGCCGTTGTTCCAGGGACATGATCCGGTATGGGGAATCGTGGCAAGGAATGCGCAGCAGCGCATGGCGTTGGAGCTTTTACTGTCGGAAGACATTCCGCTTGTCACGATAACAGGCAAGGCCGGAACAGGCAAAACGTTGTTGGCGCTCGCTGCTGCTTTGATGAAGGTTGAGGACGAGCGAAAGTATAAAAAGCTGCTGGTTGCGCGTCCTGTCGTCCCGATGGGCAAAGATATCGGCTATCTGCCGGGAGAAAAGGAAGAAAAGCTTCGTCCGTGGATGCAGCCTATTTACGATAATCTGGAATTTTTGTTCGATACGAAAAGCGCCGGGGATATCGACAAGATTTTAATGGGGATGGGAAGCATTCAAGTCGAAGCCTTGACGTATATCCGGGGGCGTTCGATTCCGTCTCAGTTTATCATTATCGACGAAGCACAGAATTTATCCCGGCATGAAGTGAAGACCATTATATCGCGCGCCGGCGAAGGCAGTAAGATGGTGCTTGTCGGCGATCCGGATCAGATTGACCACCCCTATCTGGATGCGGCCAGCAATGGGTTGACTTATGCCGTGGAACAGTTCAAATCGCAAAAGCTGGCGGGACATATCCACTTGGAAAAAGGAGAACGTTCCAAGTTGGCCCAATTGGCGGCAGACTTATTATAGAAGAAACGCATGCGATCAAATTCCAAGAATCCGGGTTTTGCTACCGGATTCTTTTTTTGGTTAGAAAAAGGATCGTTTGGTACAATAGGAAAAGCAGGAAACGGAGGGGACGGAATTGAAGCGAAAAAACCATTTCGTGCTATTTGGCATATTGCTGCTTGCCCTAATCAATCTGTCGCCGTCTCTGCCCGAGACTTCACAGACCGGGACAAGGCAGGAGCCGGATGAAGGAGCTGCTGCGCTTCGGGGAGGAGAATCCCAGCAGCCTCTACGCGAGATCGAAGTGTATACGATGATGGGAACGTCGGAGTTCAGCGTGTTGCAATCTTTGAATGAGGAGTATCAGCAGCGATCCGGCGCTGTTGTTACTTTGGTGAATATCGCTCCCGAGCAAGCCTACAAGGCATATCGTGAAGCCTATGCTGCCGGCAGGGAACCGGATGTATTGATGCTGGACGGAGCTTGGGTTGCCGACTTTGCGTCTTCCGGGCGTTTGTTGCCGGCGGATTTATATGAGGGAGGCGTAGGGGCGGCTTCCGATTCGCTTCCGATTTCCGCAGCCTCAGTCGAATGGAACGGATATCGTTGGGGCGTGCCCCTTGACTTCGATCCTTACGGCGTCATTTGGAACCCCAAACAATTTACAACGACTTCAGGCGAACTACCTCAGAATATGGAAGAGTGGAGGAGCTGGGAAGAAAGCTTTCTTTCTGCTTCTGAAGAGGCCGGGGATATCGCCAAGCCGATTGTTGGATTTTCAAATGGAGACGTCCGTGCGTTCGCAGCTTTAATTGCTCTATGGAAAGGTGCGGAACAAGAAGAGTCCGCGCAATCTTTAAATGAAGCTTTGGCTTTGGCGGATCATTTGAGAGATCGAACGTACCTAAACGGAATGTCCGTACAGAGTGGACAATTGCCTTCTGATTTTCGAACACTGGTCGAATCCGATGGACTGCCTCTGGCGGTTGATCGATTATCTCGTTTGGGTTCGCAAGATACTCCAACATCGCGACTGGCTCCGATTGCTTCTTCGTTCAAGACAGCGACTTTGCGCTGTTTTGGTATCGCCGCGAATACAGACCGTTCGCGTGAGTCGTCACTTTGGATTGCTTACATCACGGGCCGTGAACCCCAATCGTCTTGGTATGAATCCACGGGACATCTGCCTATGTTACGGGCAATTTACGATGACCCCGCGTATCTTTCTTTACGACGTTGGCTACCGCAGGCCCAAGTTGCACGCTCTGCGACAGACTCCAAAAAGACGGCCGGTCGGGAAAACTCTTGGAGTCGATCCCTGGATCTTTTTTACGAAGGGAAATTAGAAGCGGATGGACTGAGCGGATTTTTTCAACCCTGAATTTATTGCAAAATGAAGCAAACGCCCTGACCGATTTCGGCAGAGCGTTTGTTTTTTTGTCGCGGATAGATCGATTGGACGCATCCCGAATCAAAGGACCAGGCGAAGTGTGATTTTGAGATGGCCGTCTGCCATTTTGACGTCACTGACTTCGACCGGAGCAACCTGCTGCGGATAAAATCCCAGATCGTATTTTTGTTCAAGTTCCGCGCGGGTGCTTGCAGGAAGCTCCAATCCGTTAAACACCAGTCGATCCACATGGAACAGGACCGCGTTTTGCGGCTCCGTTTCAAGCGTGTACCGGCCTTCGATGCGCAACGTAAGACGATCTCGTCGACCTTCGGCAACCACAAGTCCGTCTTCAAAGCTGAAGGCGAAGTTTTCGAAGTCTGAATTTTGAGAGCGCAGAAAGTCATTCAGTTCTTGGTCCGTAAGCTCGATCGTATATCGCGTTCCCAGTCCGGAGACTTTAAGCTTGCCGCTATCTTGCAGATAACTGGGCAAGCTGTTGCTGGCAGCGGCCAGTTCGGAGAAATATTCATCAACCTCATACAGCCCCACGTTATTCCAATACGTATTCAATTCTTCCGCAAGCCGGTTCAGGCTCTCCGGGTCGTCACTCGTCAGCAAGCCGGCATCAATATCCTTTTGGAGAGCGAGCAAACGGCTGCGTTGTTCTTCAATGCCGCGTTTGACCTCTTCCAGTCGCTCGGAATTGACGGCAAGTTGATCTCGGCGTTTTTGCAGTGCATCTGTATCTTCGCGAAACCCGATCAAGATGTTCTCGTCATGACGGATCGCCAGGCGATAATACGTATATAGACGGTTAAATTCACCAAATGATCGAGCGTTGAGCAAAGACAACAGGAACGGTCTTTGCTGCTGCATATACTGCGTTCGAACGATGGTACCTGTGCGTTTCCGATTTTCCGAGATGCGTGTCTCAAGCTGTCGGACTTCTTCGTTCAATTGTTCTCGCTGCTTGGATAATTCGGTTTGTTCATCGGCAATTCGCTGCGTATCGCGCTGCAATTCGTTTAGGGAAAGCGTATCTTGAAGCAGCTTGCGCTGTTCTGGTGTCCATTCACCAGGCATCGCTTCGGCGACGGCCGACTCAGCCGGAATACCGCAGATGAGCGCTGTTGCGAGCAGACCGGCACATAGACGTTTTGACACAAAGGAACCCTCGCTTTCCGGCGCTTCATTTGGACGCATTTTTTTGAAACGTAAGTATGACGAGCTTGTTGCTATGGTAAAATAATGGCTTATAACAGGTTTTTCTTAATTTTAATTATAAGGCTGACGGGTACGGGCGTAAACTACGCCAGACGGTCAAACCGATGGGTAAGGGGGATTAACGTGCGAATTGAAGTGATTGGTGGGGGGGCGCTAGGTCAACTCTTTGCCGCGGCAGCGGCAAAAGGCGGGGCAGCGGCAAAAGGCGGGGCAGAGGTTGGATTATATACCCGCACAATCGAGCAAGCCGAGCAGATTGAGAAGTTAGGCATTCAAGTCAGCGAGCCGACGGGACAAGCTGCGTGGAGGATAAGCGCTCCTTCAATTGTCGCTCGTCCGATAGAATGTTTTCCGGAATCGGAGGGTGAACTGCGCTGGATTCTGTTGGCTGTTAAGCAAAAACATCTGGACGACTCGTTGCTTGCCAAGCTTCAAGTCAATGTTCGAGCGGAAGATCGGCTTTTCTGCTTGCAAAACGGAGTGGGTCATATGGAGCGCTTGATGGAAATTTTGCCTGAAGTGCCCATCTATGCGGCTGTAACAACAGAAGGAGCCCGTAGGCTTGATGCGGTATCTGTCTTGCACGCGGGCAAAGGGAGCACCTCTTTCGGGAAGCTTGCATCTGCTCGGCGGTTATCGTCGATAGAACAGACGCAAGCAGAGAAAATGTTGATCGACATCTTGGGTTTAGGAGGATTATCGCTAACCGTGTCGAATGAAATCGAGAATGCGATGTATCGAAAATTGCTCATAAATGCTGTGATTAACCCTCTAACTGCTCTTTGGAAGATTGAAAATGGTGCGTTGCTCGAAAAGCAAGAACGAATAACGGCCATGCGAGCTGTGTTTGATGAAATTATGATGATTTACTCTGCCGCCGGAATCGAAGCTCCTTTCATTTGGTGGGAGGAACTGCTGGGCGTTTGTCGGGCGACAGCCCATAATCGGTCTTCGATGTTGGAGGACGTGAGCCGAGGCGATCAGACAGAGGCGGCCTGGATTAGTGGAGGAATCGTCGAACTTGCCAATCGTGCGGGCAAGCAGGCGCCGATTAATCAAACCCTTCTAAACCTGATTGAAGGGTTGAATCGATAGACATTGCGAATCGAAAATCCGTTCAATCAGGAGGAATGATATGTTTCAAACGGTCTCCGGCGTGCTGATTACACTATGCGTCTTGCCTTTTTTACCTTTCATGCTCGTCTATGCGATTAGCGCGCTCCGTAAAGAACCGAAGGAACAATCGTTCCGGCGAGCGATGGACTTTACAACGCCTTTTTTGATCTTTGCGGTTTCCGCTCTCTATAATTACGTTTTTAATTCTGCTTTAGGCTTTTATGTATTGCTGCTGATTCTGCTGATTATTCTCGGATTGCTAGGAAGTGCTCAAAATCGCAAGCGGGGACGTGTCGAACCGGGTCGGTTGGCGAGAGGGTTTTGGCGCATGAGTTTTCTGCTATTGGCACCTTGTTACATTCTGCTGGGAATTTTCGGATTTATGATGCATATCGTAAATAGCTAACATGATGATGTTACATAAGGAAAACGAAAATAAAAATAAAACCGGCTTTTTTGCCGGAAAATCAAGGTTTGAGACAGGAAATGTGACAGAAACAGAGCGAAAATTGAAAAAAAGCGCAAAATTCTGAAAAAAGGTTATAGATTTTTTTTACGGTGCGGGGTATAATCAATAAAAAAATTAATCTTTTTTTAGGGGGAAAGTTGCAGGATGAAAAAGAAAAGCTGGATGATGCTTCTGACGCTGGTTCTTGTAATCGGCACGGTTCTCGCGGCATGCGGAAGCGCCGAAGAGACAACTACTACGGATTCGGGTACACCAACCGAAACGACAACAGGTGAAGGTGCAACTACCGAACCTGCTACCGATGCCAACCTGGCAGCTGACCAAACCCTGCGCCTGAACCTGAGTGCAGAGCCGCCAACACTTGACCCGGCACAAGCTCAAGACAGCCAAGCTAACACTGCGCTGCGCTTCATGTATGAAGGTCTCGCGACAATCGACGCTGACGGCAACCCGGCTCCGGGTGCTGCTGAAAGCTGGGATATCTCGGAAGACGGCCTGACTTACACATTCCACATGCGTCAAGGCGCAACATGGAACAACGGCGATCCTGTAACAGCAAACGATTTCGTATTTGCTTGGCAGCGTGCGCTGAGCCCGGAAACTGTTCCGGCTCCGGTATATGCTTACCAACTGTACTACATCAAAGGTGCTGAAGCTTTCAACACCGGCGAAACAACAGACTTCTCGACTGTAGGCGTTAAAGCCGTCGACGAGAACACGCTGGAAGTAACGCTGGCTAACCCAACTCCTTACTTCTTGGGTCTGACTTCGTTCTATACGTACTATCCGGTTCACCAAGCTACTGTTGAAGGTAACGAAGCTTGGGCTGCTGACCTGAACACTATGGTTACGAACGGACCGTTCACCCTGACAACTTGGACTACAGGTTCCGAAATGGGTTGGACGAAAAACGATAAGTACTGGGATGCTGCAAACATCAAGCTGACTAACGTTACTGCTTCGATCGTAAACAGCGGCGCTACTGAAACAAGCCAATACCAAGGCGGAGAAATCGATTATGCGGGCGCGCCTACCGGCGAAATCCCGACTGACCAAATCCAACCGCTGTCCGAGCAACTGGCTGACGAATTCAAGCTGACGGACATCGCTTCGACTTACTACTATGAGTTCAACACAAAAGAAGCACCGTTCAACAATGCTAAAATCCGTAAAGCCTTTGCAATGTCTATCGATCGTCAAGCTCTGATCGACAACGTTACAAAAGCAGGTCAAACACCTGCATTCGGCTTCGTTCCAACTTCGATCGCAGGTCTGAACAACCAATCGTTCCGCGATGAGCATTCGGATGCGGATTACTTCAAAGAAGATGCAGCAGCAGCGAAAACATTGCTTGAAGAAGGTATGGCTGAAGAAGGAATTACGACTCTTCCTCCGATCACTTTGCTCTACAACACAAGTGAAAACCACCAAAAGCTGGCACTGGCTGTAGCTGACATGTGGAAAAACAACCTGGGCGTAGAGATTCAAACGAAAAACGAAGAATGGTCTGTATTCCTGGAAAGCAGAAAAACAGGCAACTTCCAAATCGCTCGTGCCGGTTGGTCTGCCGACTACAACGATCCAATGACATTCATGGATATGTTCGTAACTGGCGGTGGCAACAACAACACTGGTTTCGCAAATGAAGAGTATGACGCTCTGATCGACGCAGCTTACAAAGGCGGTAACGACCCAGAGAAACGTATGCAGGATATGGCTGCCGCAGAGAAAATTCTGATTGGCGACAACATGGTTATCATGCCTGTTTACTACTACACTCAAGCATCGCTCACCAAGCCTTATCTGAAAGGCGTAACAACTGACTTCTCCGGTGCGATCAACTTCACTCGCGCTTACCTGGAACAACAATAAGACTTCTAAAGTCTGGTTGGCAAGACCCAAGTTAATAACAGCTCGGGATATATATGGAAACACATATATATCCCGATTTTTTTGCATGTTCGTCAAACTTCCATTTTTGCTCTTGCTTAACCAGTAAATAGGGTTGAAAATAATGAATGTGCAATTATAAATCAGGTAGGTTACTATTAAGCAGAATGAATAAGGAGGAGAGGTTCGCAGATGGCACGCTATGTAACCAGCAAGCTTCTATATACGCTGCTCTCGCTGTTTATCTTGATTACAGCGACATTTTTCTTGATGAAAGCAATCCCGGGCGATCCGTTTATGTCCGAAAAAGAAGTACCCGCTCCAATCCGAGCACGACTCGAAGCACAGTATGGCCTCGATAAGCCTCTAATGACCCAGTATGTGAATTACCTCGGTAATATCGTACAGGGTGATTTGGGGATTTCGATGAAAAAACTCAATCAAGAAGTCGGTAACATCATCGGTCAAACCTTCGGTGTTTCGCTTCGTTTGGGTCTTGTTGCCGTTGTCGTATCAACGATTGTTGGTGTGGCTTTAGGCTTGCTTGCCGCTCTATATCATAGGAAATTTATTGACAGTTTAGTCATGGTAGTCGCCGTCATAGGCATCGCGGTACCAAGTTTTGTACTCGCGTCACTCCTGCAATACACATTTGGCTTGAAACTGGGCTTATTCCCGATTACAGGAACAAAAACTTTACTTGGATATGTCCTTCCGGTTATGGCTTTGTCCGCAGGTCCGATTGCGTATATCGCGCGTCTGACACGCTCAAGCATGCTGGAAGTTTTGAATGCCGACTATATCAAAACGGCTAAAGCCAAAGGTTTGAAATGGCCGGCTATTCTTTGGAAGCACGTTATTCGTAACGGCATCCTGCCTGTTGTCACTTACGTTGGGCCTATGACGGCTAACGTTGTTACGGGTTCTGTCGTTGTGGAACGGATCTTCGGGATCGGCGGCATCGGTAAGGTGTTTGTCGACAGCATCACGAACCGCGACTATACCTTGATTATGGGGATTACCCTTTTCTACGGTATCATTTTGATGGCTGCACGTTTTATTACCGATATCGTTTACGTACTCGTCGATCCTCGAATCAAACTGACATCGGGCAAGGAGGGCTAAGCAAGTGGCGAATGACAACATCACAAACAAGCAGTCTCTTCCCGCTGTCACGGCGGCTGACTTCGAGCCTGTTAATATTAATGAACGCGAATCTGAAGTCATCAAGCGCGAAAGCCTAACAGCTTGGCGCGATACTTGGGAACGTCTGCGTCGCAACAAAGTCGCGATGAGCGGTCTCGTAGCGTTAGTGATCATCATCATCGCATCGATCTTAGGGCCTTATGTGGCTTACTGGGTACACGGTTATGATTACCAAACGAACGATCTGATGGCAACCAACCAAAAGCCGTCGGCTCTGCACTGGTTTGGTACGGATGATTTGGGTCGCGATATGTTCGTCCGGACATGGTCCGGTGCTCGAATTTCCTTGATCGTCGGCGTCGCTGCGGCGCTGATCGACTTGTTGATCGGGGTTATCTACGGCGGGATCATGGGTTACTTCGGCGGCCGCGTCGATACGATCATGAACAAGTTCTCCGAAGTTCTGTACGCAATCCCTTACCTGCTCGTTACAATCCTGCTGCTGGTGGTATTTGAGCCAAGCTTGGGTACGATCATTCTCGCATTGACGATTACGGGCTGGATCAACATGTCCTGGATCGTTCGCGGCGAAATCATGAAATTGAAAAGCCGCGAATATGTTCTGGCTTCCCGTTCGATGGGTGCAGGTACAGGCAGACTTTTGTTCCGTCACCTGCTGCCGAATGCGAGCGGTCCGATCATCGTTACTTTGACTTTGTCGGTTCCGAACGCAATCTTTGCGGAGTCCTTCCTGAGCTTCCTCGGTCTGGGCGTGCAAGCGCCGATCTCGTCCCTGGGTTCGATGGTCGAAAACGCTCTGACCGGCTGGATGTATTATCCTTGGCGGATGCTGTTCCCTGCGGTTCTGATCAGCGTGATCATGCTGGCGTTCAACCTGCTGGGAGACGGACTGCGCGATGCACTTGATCCGTCGCTTAAAAACAAATAATTCGCACATTTTATAAAGAAGGAGGCGTCAGCCATGGGAGCCATGACAGGAAAGAATCTGATCGAAGTTGAAGGGCTGAAAAAGTATTTTAATGTAGGCGGCGGCAAAGTACTCAAAGCGGTCGACAACCTGAACTTCTTTATTCGCGAAGGCGAGACGCTCGGGATGGTAGGGGAATCCGGCTGCGGTAAATCGACAGCTGGACGTACTATTCTTCGGTTGTACGAACCAACCGGAGGCAGCGTTCGTTTTAACGGTACAGATATTTACAAGCTGTCCCCGGGTAAAATGAAGGCAATGCGTCGCGATATGCAAATGATTTTCCAGGACCCGTATGCTTCTCTGAATCCGCGCTTTACGGTATCGGATATCATTGGCGAAGCGCTGGATATTCATAAAATGGCAGGCAGCTCGGGCGAACGCAAAAAGCGCATCGAAGAACTGCTTGACCTCGTAGGCCTGAATACGGATCACGCCACGCGTTATCCGCATGAATTCTCGGGCGGACAACGTCAACGGATCGGGATTGCCCGCGCCTTGGCTGTTAACCCTAAATTCATCATCTGTGACGAGCCGATCTCTGCCCTTGACGTATCCATTCAAGCGCAGGTTGTTAACCTGCTGCAGGAACTTCAAGACCGTCTCGGCCTGACGTATCTGTTCATCGCGCACGATCTGTCGATGGTCAAGCACATCAGTGACCGCGTAGCGGTTATGTATCTGGGTAAAATGGTCGAATTGGCGGACAGTGAAGAACTGTACAGCAATCCAATCCATCCCTACACCAAGTCGCTGTTGTCTGCGATTCCGGTTCCGGACCCGGAAATCGAATCGCAGAAAAAGCGTATCTTGATGTCCGCCGAAGGCGGCGGTCCGATTCGTTCGGCCGATGAAAAAACCGAAGAAACGTCGCTCGTCGAAGTTTCGCCGGGACACTGGGTTGCTATGCCTCACTAAGTCATTTTCAAAATAAAGCAAGTCTCACCGCACTTTCGAACGAATGTCGTTCGAAAGTGCGGTGTTTTATTTTTATCACGAATTGTCAATCCGTCTTATCAAAAATAACTTTCTTCCGAAAAGGATGAAAGTTATTTTGACGACTTGGGAACGATTGGGTACAATCAAGAAGGGTTTAAGCAGATTGCAGACAGGAGGCAAGGCCAGACATGAATGTCATTCCGCAGGCGCTTCGCAAGGGTTCGGCCTTGGGAGAAGATTACGTGCGTGGGCAACATGCACATGAATTATACGAATACGATTTACAAAGCGATCACTCGCTTCAGCGTCGCGCTGAATGGCTGGATACCGCTCCTCGTCCGCGTGTTGACCGTAACGCGCTGGTGGAGGTATTGGCGTCTTACAACGCAACATATAACGATGATCCGGCTGTACGTGAGTCGTTGGAGAAATTAAAGGACGAGCAATCGCTCGTCGTCGTAGGTGGGCAGCAGAGCGGATTGTTTACCGGTTCACTGCTCGTTGTATATAAGGCGGCAACGATTGTACATGCTGCCCGTATGGCTTCCCGACAGCTTGGTCGTGAGGTTGTGCCGGTATTTTGGATTGCTGGCGAAGACCATGATTGGGACGAAGCCGATCATACTTATGTGTTGACTTCAGAGCTTGAAGTACGCAGACTGCGTATGGAATCTTGGCATGACGGGAAATCTTCGGTCAGCCAGGTTGCGGTTCCTACAGAGAAATGGGAAGAGGCCATCAAGGAACTTGAGCTTGTACTGGCAGACTCCGAATTCAAGGCAGAGATTTTAGAGCTTTTGCGCCGCGAACTTGCGGGAGCATTGAACCTTAGCGAAGGCTTTGCCAGATTAGTGGGTCGACTATTCGGCCGTTATGGTCTTGTATTGGTTGACTCTGCGGATCCGGCGCTGCGCCAAATCGAACGTCCGATGTTCCGGCAATTGATTGAGCGGAGCGACGAATTTGAGCAGGCTTATCTGACTGCCGCCGCACGAATAGAAAATGCGGGTTACGAGCAGCAGGCTCAAGCCGTAGAAGGCGCAGCGAACCTGTTCTACATTCATGAAGGCCAGCGCCTGTTGTTGTATAAGCAGGACGGGAAATTCATGGATCGTCGCGGCACCGTCATTTTTACCAAAGAAGAATTGCTCGATCTATTGGATCGATGTCCCGAGCGATTCAGCAATAACGTTTTGACCCGTCCGTTGATGCAGGATTATTTGTTCCCGGTGCTTCAAGCGGTATTGGGATTGGGCGAGATCGCGTATTGGGCAGGAACCAAGGACGGATTCCAGGTTGCGGGCATGCAGATGCCGATCTTGCTGCCGCGGATGTCGTTCACGCTGCTTGATCCGGTAACGAAAAAGCATATGCAGCAGTACGGTTTGGCTTTTGAGGACGTGATGGAGCGTTTTGAAGCTCGAAAAGAAGCATGGCTGGCCGAGCAGGATAAGCTGGGCATGGACGGAATGTTTGAACAAGTAAAGGCTGAATTCGAACGATTATACGCGCCTTTGATCGGACGCCTGAGTGAACTTCAACCCGGTCTATCGAGTCTGGGGGAGAAAAATCAGGCGAAGATCGTCGATCAAATTGCTTTTTTACAGACTAAAACCAAGCAGACGATCGCCCGGCAAAACGAAGCGGAGCTCCGCAGATGGGAACGGATGTACAAAACGTTGTTCCCGCTGGATCGTCCGCAGGAGCGCGTATACACCGTCTTTTATATGCTGAACCGCTATGGCTTGGATTGGATCGACACGCTGATGAGCGTTGAGCCAGACCTGACAGGCGGGCATCGGATTATCGAATTGTAAGCATCCCATATCAAAGAAACAGGAGGGATAGCATGAGTTCATTGGCCAGGCAAAACAGCATCATTGCCGATATCGATCTCGCTCCGGAAGGGCGCTTGAAAATCGAATGGGCAGCGGCACACATGCCTGTATTGAATCGGATTCGAGAGCAATTTGAACAAGAGCAACCTTTTAAAGGGCTGAAGGTATCCGTTTGTCTGCATCTCGAAGCGAAAACGGCATACCTGGCAAAGGTCATCCAAGCGGGCGGCGCTGAAGTGACGATTACAGGCAGCAACCCTTTATCGACCCAAGATGACGTATGCGCTGCACTAGTTGAAGATGGGATTACAGTGTATGCGAAATACCAACCGGCTCCAGGAGAGCTGAAAGCTCTCAATATCAAGGCGCTTGAAGCGAAACCAGACCTGATTATCGACGATGGCGGCGATCTGGCGACCATTTTGCATGGCGAGCGTCCGGAATTGCTGGAGACGATTCGCGGTGGTGCGGAAGAGACAACGACCGGTATCATCAAACTTCGCTCTTTGGAGAACGAAGGTACGCTGAAGCTCCCGATGATCGGCGTTAACGACGCATTCTGCAAATCGCTGTTCGACAACCGTTACGGTACCGGACAGTCGGCGTGGGACGGTATCATGCGCACCACCAATCTGATCGTAGCGGGTAAAACGGTCGTGGTGGTCGGCTATGGTTGGTGCGGCAAAGGGATGGCTATGCGTGCTCGCGGTTTGGGCGCCAACGTCATCGTGACCGAGATCGATCCAATCAAGGCTGTTGAAGCCCATATGGAAGGTTTCCGCGTCATGACCATGAAAGAAGCGGCTCCGCTCGGCGACTTCTTTATTACGGTAACCGGAAATAAAGCGGTGATCGCGGGCGAGCATTTCGATGTGATGAAAGACGGAGCCATTTTGTCCAACGCGGGTCATTTCGATGTGGAAGTGAACAAGCCGGATATGGAAGAGCGGTCGGAATCGATTCGCACCGTGCGCAAAAACATCGAAGAATATCAATTTAAAGACGGACGTAAAATCTACCTGTTGGCCGAAGGCCGATTGGTGAACCTGGGCGCGGCTGACGGCCACCCGGCGGAAATCATGGATATGACGTTCGCTCTACAGGCGTTGTCGCTTCGTTATGTGAATGAGCATTACGAAGAGATCGGCAATCATATGATCAAAGTTCCGTTCGAGCTGGACGAGCAGGTTGCGCGCTACAAATTGGAGAGCATGGGCATCCGAATCGATGAACTAAGCGATATGCAAAAGCAATATCTGCAAAGTTGGAACGTTTAACCAGCATGAGGCCAGGCCGTTATTCCCAAGCAAATAGGGAGTAACGGCCTCTTTTTCGTGAAAAAGGAAGAACGAGTACGAAAAAAACGTCAAATCCGGCGAAAAATCGTGAAATTTGCGGAAGGACTTTGATTTTGCTCGTCGAATCTATTATGCTGTAGGTGGTGGAAAGTGGTATGAAGTGGAGGAGAAAGGGCGAGGAGTGGGTCAAACGGTGTTTATGGGTGAATACAAGCATAACATCGACGACAAAGGTCGGATTATTATGCCGGCCAAATTCCGCGACAAGCTCGGAACAGCCTGCATCGTTACACGCGGACTGGACCAGTGCCTTTTCGTTTACTCCGAGCGGGAATGGGAACTTCTCGAACGCAAGCTGAATAACCTGCCCCTCATGAAGTCGGATGCCAGAGCGTTTACCCGGTTTTTTTTCTCGGGAGCCGCAGAGTGCGAATGGGATAAGCAGGGAAGAGCAAACTTACCCGCCAATTTGCGCGAATACGCGCAATTGGACAAAGAATGCGTCGTCATCGGCGCAGGCAGTCGGGTGGAGATTTGGAGCCGAGATAACTGGGACCGGTACTACAAGCAGTCCGAAGAGTCTTTTGGCGACATTGCGGAGAAGCTATCCGATTTCGACATTGACTTTTAAATCGCATATTTATTAATTCGACAGCGTACGTCTGGGGGATACGAAATTGTTTCATCACATCACGGTATTAAAGGAAGAAGCGGTCGCAGGGCTAAACATTAAGCCAGACGGCATTTACGTGGATTGCACGCTTGGAGGAGCTGGACACAGCGCGTTGATTGCGTCGCAACTGGGCGAGGGCGGGCGTTTGATCGCATTGGATCAAGACGATTGGGCACTCGATAACGCACGCGAAAAGCTTGCGGCGCATGGAGACCGAGTCACGCTGGTCAAGACTAACTTCCGGGAATTGGAGGCTGCGCTGAAGCAGGCAGGCGTTCCGCTTGACGAAGAAGGCAATCCGCAAGTCGACGGCTTTTTGTTTGACCTTGGTGTTTCTTCGCCTCAATTTGACGAAGCATCTCGAGGATTTAGTTATAATCACGAAGCACCGCTCGATATGCGAATGGATCGTTCTTCCGAGCTTACGGCGAAAATCATCGTTAACAAATGGTCGGAGGAAGATATCGCGCGCATTTTGTATCGGTACGGCGAAGAGAAGTTCTCGCGCCGCATCGCGGGCAAGATTGGGCAGCATCGAGCCAAACAGCCGATCGAGACGACGACAGAGCTGGCCGAGATTATCAAGGAAGGCATTCCGGCGGCGGCAAGAAGAACGGGCGGCCATCCGGCCAAGCGCAGTTTTCAAGCTTTACGCATTGCAGTCAATGACGAATTATCCGCTTTTGAGGACGCTTTGCATGCTTCGGTCAAGTGTATGGCAGAGGGCGGTAGGGTGAGCGTCATCACCTTCCATTCGCTCGAAGACAGAATCTGTAAACAGATTTTACTTGGCTATACAGGCAAGAATGTTGCGCCTCCCGGGTTCCCGGTCGAAGTATACGAAGGTCCGAACAGCATCAAATTGATTAACCGTAAGCCGATCTTGCCTACGGACGAAGAAATTGAACAGAATCCAAGAGCGCGTTCGGCCAAACTCAGAGTGGCAGAAAAACTGAAATAAGAACGAATTCCAAGATGAGGAGATTGATCAATGGCACAGACACGCGGAAATCTGGCGATCCGGGAACGGGAGAAGCAACAATCTTCACAGCAGTACCGGCAAAAGACAACGGTAGTGACCCGCCGGGTCGAACTCCCAATGCGGGAAAAGATGCTTTATCTGGCCAGTGTACTGGTCGCGGTCGCCTTGTGCAGTATCGTGGCATGGCGATATGTACATATCTATGACCTGAACCATCAGATTTCGGCGGTTCAAAGCCAGACGAATCAGATTAACAAGGATATTGCGCAGGCGCAGCGCGATCAGCAGGAACTGCGTCAAGATATCGTACCGAAAGCACTCGCTTTAGGCCTTGTACAAGCGACGGAACACGAGCCGATCTTCGTGGAGCGTCAAAGCGGCGAAGAATCGCAAAAATCGGCTACGGACACGAATAATTAGACATCAAGCACAGAGTCCTCGGCGCCGAATAGCGTCGGGGGACGCTTCCCGGCATTAACCGAAACAAGCAGGAGGTTCTATCGCCATGCTGACAAAAAGAGTAAGGCTGCGTACGCTTTTAATCGGAGGGGGGATTACCCTCTTTTTTCTCGTTCTGGTCGGAAGGATCTTCTTCCTTCAGATTATTCAGGGCGATTTCTGGCATGAGAAGGCCGTCGATCAATGGTCCGCTTCCAAGATTCTGCGTTCGGAGCGCGGTGCCATAACGGATCGTAACGGCAAAGAACTGGCAGTAGACTCACCGGCTTATTCCGTCGTAGTGGAACCTAACATTATCCAAAAGCGCGGAACCGCGGACGATGTGGTGAGAATTCTGCACGACAAACTGGGCGTATCCGAAGAGAAGTTGCGGGAGATGGTTTCGCGCACGTATGAAAAAGACAGCGAGTCCGGTACCTACAAAAAGGGCGATCCCAGCGTCTGGGTCGAGGTACGGCCGCAAGGCTGGAAGATCGACGGAGATCTCAAAGCCGAGATCGAAACGGCGATCGCCGCAGTTCGAACAGAAAAGGAAATGGACGAAAAAGCGGATATCGGTATCGTATTCGACGATCAGATCAAGCGTTTCTATCCCCAGCATACATTGGCAGCCAATGTGCTCGGTTTCGTTGATAACGACGGGAATCCGAAGTACGGGATCGAGTCTTATTTTGAAGATGAGCTGAAGGGCGAGGATGGCAAAATCGCTTACCAGAGAGATGCCAAAGGTGTCGAATTGCCTGAGGGAAACAGCGAGATCGTGGCTCCGAAGGATGGAACTTCGTTCCAACTTACGATTGATAGCACCATTCAATATTATGCCGAGCAAGCAGCGAAAAAAGCTTTTGATAAGTATCAGCCCAAGAGCGTATCCGTCATCGCGGCTGATCCGAATACCATGGATATTTTAGCGATGGTGAACATGCCGACCTTTGATCCCAATACGTATTCGGAAACCAAGGCGTTGGAAGATTTCAACAATTTGTCCGTAACGGCAAACTACGAACCGGGTTCTACCTTTAAAATCGTGACATTGTCCGCAGCTGTGCAAGAAGGAAAGTTCAATCCGAACGCCATGTATGAATCCGGCATTATTCGCGTCGGCGGACGAAACATTCATGACGTTAGCCGGAATAAAGGCACGATTTCGTATTTGGAAGGCGTTAAACGTTCAAGTAACGTAGCCTTTGTTAAGCTGGGCATGGAAATGGTTGGAACCAGTAAACTGACGGAGTATATCAAAAACTTCGGTTTTGGCGAAAAGACGAATATTCAGTTACCCGGTGAGCTGGCAGGTACCATGAATGTAACGGAAAAAAGCCCGCTGAGCGATCAGGCTTCCATCACTTTTGGACACAACGTAACGGTCACGCCGATTCAGCAGATCGTAGCTATTTCCGCGGTTGCCAACGGAGGCAAACTGCTGGAACCTCATATCATCAAGTCGAAAAGCAATCCGCAGACCGGCGAAGTGACAAAAATGAACGAAGTGAAAAAGATTCGCGATGTGATCACGCCGGAAACGGCCAAGGCGGTTAGCGGCTATCTGGAGCAAGTCGTTTCTGACCAAGATATCGGGACAGGGCGCAATGCCTACATTCCTGGCTATCGGGTAGCAGGCAAGACGGGTACTGCGGAAAAAACAGGTACGGTGAATGCGGAAGGTAACGCGTATGACAAAACACGGGCTGTCGTATCCTTTATCGGCTATGCGCCTGCTGACGATCCGAAGGTCGCCATCTTCTTCATGATCGACGAACCGAATGATCCGAATGCAGGCGGCGGTTCGGCGGCTGCGCCTTTTGTCAAAGAAATCATGTCTCAAACGCTAGAGTATATGGGTGTTCCGAAGCAATTTTCAAATACCGAGATTCAAAGCGAGACTGCCGAAACCGAGGAAAATAGCGCTACGCTAAAAGTGACGTCTCCAAACCTGATCAAAATGAATTTGGAAGATGCAAAGTCGAAGCTTCTGGATGAAGGGATTGCCTACGAGCAAATTGGATCGGGCACTACGGTGTTGGAACAATACCCGACCGCGGGCAGCGCGATGTATGCCGGGCAGAAGATTTATTTGCTTACCGAAAATAAAGACGAAATGAACGTGCCTGACTTAACGGGGCTATCGCTTCGCGATGCTGTCGATATTCTCGCATTGCTGGATGTTTCGATCAGTACAAAAGGCTCGGGGTTTGTCTCTGCTCAGAAGCTGACCAAAGACGCGGAAGGCAATCGTATAATCGTGTTAACGCTCAAATCCGCGAAGGTTACAGTAACTGGGGTTGATGATCCCGATGTTGAGGACGTATCGACTGGCGGTGAAGCTGTCGCAGAAGACGATACTGAAGATAATACGACTGAAGATGCACAGACTGAGACCAATAACCCGCTTGTTGATGGCGGAATCGTTGTTCCGGCCGATCCCGCTCCGGAAAGCGACGCAGCTCCGCTCAACTGAGTGGAAGTACTGCCCGGGCCTGCCACTGGCGGGCTCGGGCATTTTGCGGCTCGGGCATAAGGATTAGAGTGGGCTACTTTTAAGTTGAATAATAGGATAAGGGGAGAATGAACGATGAGATTGGACCAACTGGCGCAACAATTGATGACGGCTCGACTGATCGGTAACGGACACGTAGAATGTACAGGGATCGAAATCGATTCTCGGAAAGTAGGCGCAGGCGATTTATTCATCTGTTTGCCCGGATTCACCGTAGACGGCCATGACTATGCGAAGCAAGCGGAAGAACAAGGGGCAGCCGCACTGGTCGTTGAGCGCGAACTGGATACGAAGCTGCCGCAGCTGCTCGTACGCGATAGCCGTATGGCGATGGCTGTGTTGGCGAACGCGTTCTTTAACGAACCGAGCCGCAAAATGCGCATGATCGGCGTTACCGGAACGAACGGTAAAACGACGACCACTTATCTGATCGAGCGCATTATGCAGGATCATGGCGTGAACACGGGCTTGATCGGCACGATCCAAATGCGTTACGACGGCGAAACGTTCCCGATGTCCGGTACAACGCCGGAATCACTCGGACTGCAACGTTCGCTGGCCGATATGGTCAATCGCGGCGTGGAGTGCTGCGTTATGGAAGTTTCGTCTCATGCGCTGGAGCAAGGACGTGTCAAAGGCACAGATTACCGCACAGCCATTTTCACCAATTTGTCTCAGGACCATCTGGACTATCACCACTCGATGGAAGAATATCGCGCAGCCAAAGGTTTGTTCTTCTCGCGTCTGGGCAATACGCTTCCGGCAGAAGTATCCGAGCGTAAATATGCGGTATTGAATGTAGATGACGAAGCATCGAAGGAATACGCGAAGGTGACTTCTGCGGAAGTGATCACTTATGGCGTGGAGCAGGATTGCGACGTTCGTGCATCGGAGATTCGGATTACCGCCCAAGGAACGTTTTTCCATGTGAATACGTTCAAAGGCTCGACCGATATTCAACTGCGAATGGTCGGTAAATTCAATGTTTATAACGCATTGGCTGCGATTGCGGCTGCGCTGATCGAAGGCGTAGAGCTGGATCAGATCAAAAAAAGCCTGGAGTCGGTTACGGGCGTGGACGGTCGAGTTGAAGCGGTCGATGCAGGCCAGCCTTTTGCCATTATCGTTGACTATGCGCATACGCCGGACGGTCTGGAGAATGTGCTGAAAACCGTCGTAGAGTTTGCGGAAAAACGCGTGCTGTGCGTATTCGGCTGCGGCGGTGACCGCGACCGTACGAAACGCCCTATCATGGGACGCATCGCGGTGAAGTATAGCGATATCGCCTATGTCACTTCGGATAACCCGCGTACGGAAGATCCGGATGCTATCCTGAAGGATATCGAAGCCGGCTTGGTCGAAGACGGCGTAGAAAAATCCCGCTATACGCTAGTGGTCGACCGTGCGGAAGCGATTCGTCTGGCGGTTGCCGAAGCGCAGCCTGGAGACGTTGTGTTGATCGCCGGTAAAGGACATGAGACATACCAATTGGTAGGCAAACAAGTGCTGGACTTCGACGATCGTCTTGTTGCAGCAGAAGCCGTAAGGGGAGTCGCAAAGTGATTGAACGGACACTCGGCCAGGTTGCCGACATGTGTGGAGGCCGACTGATCGGCACGGCCTCCCCGGAACAAAAGATTGCGGGAGTCGCGATCGATTCCCGCAAAATTACGGCCGACGTTCTTTTCGTGCCGCTCGGCGGAGCGAATGTGGATGGACATGCCTTCGTTGAAGGTTCTTTGCAGGCCGGGGCAGGAGCTTCGTTATGGCAGCGCGGACGAGGCGGAGCACCGGAAGGTGCTTTGCTCGAAGTCGACGATGTGCTTGAAGCCCTTCAACAATTATCCTCCGCGTATCTGCTTGAGAGCGGTGCTAAAGTCATCGGAATTACAGGCAGCAACGGCAAAACGACTACCAAAGATATGGTGTTTGCTTTGCTCGGCGCTTCTTTCCGTGTACACAAAACCCAAGGAAATTTCAACAACCATTTGGGATTGCCGTTGACTTTGCTGTCCATGCCGGAAGATACCGAGATTGTCGTGCTGGAAATGGGCATGAGCGACTTGGGAGAAATTGCTTTGTTGGCTAGGATCGCGCCTCCTGATGTTGCAATCGTGACCAATATCGGCGAATCCCATTTGCTCAATCTGGGCAGTCGTGAGAATATCGCCCGCGCCAAGCTGGAAATCGCATCGGGAATCAAGCCGGGCGGCCTGCTCGTGTACAACGGCGATGAACCTCTGATTCCGCAGGTACTCAAGGAAATCGAATCTTCGCTGCCTGAAGGGCTTCGCACCTTTACGTTTGGCCTGGAAGGTACCAACGATGATTATCCGACAGGCATGATGCGCCGCGGCGGAGGTATGACCTTCTCTTCTTACAGCGAAGGAGACCTTTGCTTTTCGCTTCCCGTGCTTGGCAGTCACAATGTAACGAACGCGCTCGCAGCGATGGCCGCAGCCCGGACATTTGGCGTCGAAGCTGCGAAAATGAAAGACGGGCTTGCGAACATGCAGCTGACCGGTATGCGCATCGAGCGCCTTGTCGGCGTGTCGGGACTCACAATCTTGAACGACGCTTATAATTCCAGTCCGACCTCGGCGCGCGCCGCTATCGACGTGCTTGCAAGTCTGGACGGATATGCGGCCAACGTATTGGTGCTGGGCGATATGCTGGAACTGGGTGAAAACGAACGTGAATATCATCGGGAAATCGGACGTTATGCGGCGCAAGCAGGCATCAGTGCGATCTATGCATATGGTCCGCTGTCTGCCGATTCGGCAGAAGGCGCTTTGGAGACGATGGGAGCGGAGGAAGTTCATGCTTTCCTCGACAAGGGGGAAATGATCGCCCATTTACGCCGCAACCTGAAACCCGACGATGCTGTTCTGGTCAAAGCTTCGCGAGGTATGAAGCTTGAAGAAGTGGTCTATGCCCTGCGCGATGAGCTACTAGTTACAGAAGGAGTTTAATGGACTTATGGATTTACAGCTTTTGTTCGTGACGGCTGCTGTTTCGTTTATTCTTGCCGTGTTGGCAGGCCCGCTGTGCATCCCGCTGCTGCAAAAACTCAAGCTTGGGCAGCAGGTTCGCGGCGAAGGTCCTCAAGGGCATTTGAAGAAGGCTGGGACGCCTACGATGGGCGGTGTGGTCATTCTGCTGGCTTTTACGCTGGCCTTTGTCAAATTCTCCGTCGTCAATACCGAATTTTATGTGATATTGGTTGTAACGCTCGGCTTCGGGCTGGTCGGCTTTTTGGATGATTGGATCAAAATTTTGAAAAGACGTTCATTGGGCTTAACTTCTTTGCAAAAATTGCTCGGACAGATTTTGTTTTCCGGGATTGCCTGCTGGTTGCTGATCGATTCCGGTCATAGCACGGCATTGTCGATTCCGGGCACTTCGTTCTCTTTTGACTGGGGAGCGTGGTTCTACTATCCGTTTATCGTGTTGATGCTTTTGGCGATATCGAACGCGGTTAATTTTACGGATGGCGTAGACGGCTTGCTCTCGGCAGTCAGCATTCCGGCGTTCGGCGCTTACGCGCTCATTGCGGTGCAGGCTACACAGTTCCCGTCCGCTTTGGCGGCTTCCGCGATGGCAGGGGCAGCATTAGGATTCTTGGTATACAATGCGCATCCGGCCAAAGTGTTTATGGGAGATACGGGATCGCTCGGCATCGGCGGCGCGATCGGGATGATTGCGGTTTTGACCAAACACGAGTTTTTATTCCTGATCATCGGCGGCGTTTTCGTTATCGAAATGCTTTCTGTCGTGCTTCAGGTCATTTCTTTTAAAACGCGCGGCAAACGAATCTTCAAAATGAGTCCGATTCATCATCATTACGAGTTGTCCGGCTGGTCGGAATGGCGAATCGTCGGGATTTTCTTCGCTGTATCGCTGGTTTTGGCTGCAATCGGACTTTATCTGGATAAGGGGCTGTAGAAAAATGGAGCATCCAAAGGAGTATGCAAATCGGGAAGTAGTCGTGTTGGGTCTGGCTCGCAGCGGTGTATCGGCAGCCAAAACCATGCACGCTTTTGGCGCAAAAGTAACGGTTAATGACCGTAAGCCTCGTGAAGAAAGTCCGGAAGCTGCCGTGCTTGAAGAGCTGGGGATTTTGGTGATCTGTGGGGGGCATCCCGATGATTTGATTCGTCCGGACGTTGCTTTGGTTATTAAGAATCCGGGTATTCCGTATTCGGCCCCGCCGATTGCTAAGGCTTTGGAGCTGGGAATCGAAGTCGTTACCGAGGTTGAAGTCGCGTATCATCTGTCATCGGCTCCGATGATTGGCATTACGGGTTCCAACGGAAAAACGACCACGACGACCTGGATCGGCAATATGCTGGAGAGTGCCGGGTTAAAGCCTGTCGTTGCAGGCAATATCGGCACTCCATTGTGCGATGCTGCATTGGAAGCGAAAGATGACAATTGGCTTGTCGTCGAGTTGAGCAGCTTCCAGCTTAAAGGCACGCAGGCTTTTGCTCCGAGGATCGCCTGTCTATTGAACGTGGCGGAGACGCATCTGGACTATCATGGTTCCATGGAGGATTACACCTCGTCCAAGGCTCGGATTTTCGTCAATCAGACGCCGGAAGATACAAGCATCATCAATTGGGACGATTCATTTTGCCGGGACTTGGTGCCTTATCTGAAAGGAAGAATAATTCCGTTTTCCGTAAATGAAGAGCTGAAGCTGGAAGGTGTCTATGCTTCGCCTTCATATCCGTTGGACGGAGAAGCCGATGATATCGAACGTCTTATTGTGTATCGGGATGCCGCTGGAGAGGTTCACGAGATTATCTCGGCCTCCGAACTGGGTATTCCGGGCGCCTACAACGCGGCGAATGCGATGGCGGCTTGCGCAGCGGCAATTGCCGCCGGAGTAAGCCCTGCTGCGTTAAAAGGTCCTCTGAGCAGCTTCGGAGGCGTGGAGCACCGTCTGGAAGCGCTGGGCGAGCGCGAAGGTGTTTTTTACTACAACAATTCGAAAGCGACCAATTCCAAAGCCACGCTGACGGCATTGTCGGCATTCGATCGACCTGTTGTGCTAATTGCAGGAGGTCTTGACCGTGGCTCCGATTATGAAGAACTTATGCCCGCCATGCACACCAAGATCAAAGCGATCGTTACGTTGGGAGAAACGCGCGAAAAAATCGCAGGCGTTGCCAGACGGGCGGGAGTCGAACGCATCTCGGTGGTAGAACCGATGGAAGATCCGGCAGAGACGCTGCGCCAAGCCGTGCGTGAGGCAAAGCAATTGGCGGAGACCGGAGATACCGTGCTGTTGTCTCCGGCTTGTGCGAGCTGGGATATGTTCGCATCATTCGAGGAGCGAGGCCGCCTGTTCAAGGAAGCCGTTCGCTCGATATCCGAATAGACGGGAGGACATCGTATGCGCGTCGTATTGACCGGAGGCGGAACGGGAGGCCATATTTATCCGGCTCTTGCCATTGCCGAGCAGTTGAAGACAGACCGGCCGGGCACCGAATTTTTGTATATCGGAGGCAAGCGGGGATTGGAAAATTCCATCGTGCCCGAAACCGACATACCGTTCGAAACGCTCGATATTACAGGTTTTCGGCGAAGTTTGTCGGCAGATAACATCAAGACCGTGCTTCGCTTTTTGAAAGGGGTACAGGCTTCATCCGAATTGTTGGAGAAGTTCAAACCCGACGTCGTTGTAGGAACGGGGGGCTATGTATGCGGACCTGTCGTCTATGCGGCTCATAAATTACGGATTCCAACCTTGATTCATGAGCAAAATGCGATTCCCGGTCTGACCAACCGTTTTTTAAGCCGATATGTGAGTACGGTCGCGGTGAGTTTTGATGGCACCCAGGATCAGTTTCCCAAGGCTAAAAGAGTGATGTACAGCGGGAACCCGAGAGCCACGACGGTTCACCGGGCGGAGGCAGCTGAAGGATTCCGTTTTTTGGGGCTGCCGCAAGGAACACCGATCGTGCTTGTCGTTGGCGGAAGTATCGGGGCAAAAGCAATTAATGAAGCCATGCTGCAAATGGTCACGGATATTGTACGGATGCCGGACGTGCACTTTGTGTATGTGACGGGCAAACGCTATTACGAAGAAGCCAAGCGCAGTCTTGAAGAAGCGCCTTGGGTAATGCCGGCTAATCTGCATGTTCTTCCTTACGTGGAGCGGATGCCGGAAGTGTTGGCCGCATCTATGCTCGTGATCAGCCGCGCAGGAGCTTCATTTCTGGCTGAAGTGACTTCTTTGGGGATTCCCGCCGTATTGATTCCGTCGCCAAATGTGACAAATAATCATCAGGAAGTTAACGCCAGAGCGTTGGAGGAAGATGGAGCAGCCATTGTGATTTCCGAGCGCGATCTCAGCGGAGAAAGCCTTTTAGCGGCAGTGGAAGCGGTCGTTCGGGATGACTATTTGCGGATCCGCATGGCTGAATGTTCGGCAAGGCTCGGCAAGCCGGATTCCGCAACTGTGATCACGGCAGAGCTTCGAAAGTTGGCTGTTCGTGCCCAGGCCATTCGCCGGGGCGCTTTGTGAGCAACCTTCGTCTTTGCCATCGAGCGTGGCACGTGTATAATGAACGTAATACAAAATTCCGTCGCCCCAGCATGCAAGCACAACCGGAAATACGATTGGGCTTATATGGAAGAGACGTGAATTCCGCGTACTGCGCAATTAACCGCTTGGCTTCATCCTATTATGTTTCCGGGATGAACGTCTGGCGGCCGGATGGAGAATGGCCATGCTGAAAGTCGTTAAACCGATCGAAAATCAAGAGCAAGAGTCGCGCAAGCCTAAACGTAAGGGACGCTGGAAACTTTGGCTGCTCCTGATCGTTCTGTTGGTCGCTGCGTTGAGCGTTATTTTTTTTCGCTCTTCGCTAAGCCATATTCAGCAGATTGAAGTTGAAGGCAATGTGTACGTCGACCGCTCAGCGGTGATCGAAGCGGCGGGACTGCGTATCGGAGGTCAATTCTTCGCGTCGAGCGCAACGAGTGTCCAACAACGGATCGTGTCGAATCTAAACGCGATTGAGTCTGTGACCGTAGAGAAGCAGTTTCCCGGGAAGATTCTGCTTCGCGTAGACGAGTATAGTCCGGTCGCTTACGAGCTGCTTGAGGACGGCAGTGTCCAGGCTCTGTTGGGCAGCGGCGCCGAGATCCCGCTTCGGGATCAGGGGTTGCCTGCCGAGAAGCCGATGCTGACTGAATGGGAGGGAAATGAAGAGGAGAAGGCAAGGCTTTGTCGCGTGTTGGCTTCAGTACCCGATCAATTGTTATCCGACCTGTCCGAGATCATGCCGTCTCCAACGGATTCATATCCGGACAAAATCCGGATCTACACAAGATCTCGTTTTGAAGTAGAGACAACAATCTCCTTGCTTAAGGATCGGCTGGAAATTCTGGGCGGTATTACCGAGACCCAGAGCCCCGGATTTATCGAAATGCTCGACGCTAATCATTTTGAGCCTTTCGTAAACCCGGAAATCGAAACTGAAGAAGGCGAATAAGAGCCTTAAGGCCTGCTACTCCCGGATTATAAAAGATGCTATAATGTTTGCTGTATTCTCGCAAAAAGATACACAAATTGCATAAAAAAATTCGAAACGAAAGAGGGAAAGTTTAAGCCGTGTTGAATTATTCTTTATGAAGATAAGAATAAAGCCCGGCTTTAAACGAACCAGGTGATCAATTTTGCAAACGGGAGGTGCCAAGGGCTTGAGCAACAATGACATCATTGTTAGTTTGGACATCGGTACATCCAAAGTTCGTGCTATTATCGGGGAAATCAGCAATGGAACCTTTAATATTATTGGAGTTGGATCGGCCGATTCGGAAGGAATCCGAAAAGGCGCCATCGTTGACGTCGATCAAACCGTCCAATCGATTCGCGGCGCAGTTGAACATGCGGAGCGAATGGTCGGCATTCAAATAACGGAAGTTTATGTTGGCATATCGGGCAGCCATATTGGATTGCAGGCAAGCCGTGGCGTCGTAACCGTATCGAACGAGGATCGCGAGATCGGAGAAGACGACATCGAGCGTGTAACCAAAGCTGCCGAGGTTGTGGCTCTTCCGCCGGAACGTGAAATCATCGACGTCGTTGCCAAGCAGTTCGTGGTTGACGGCTTGGAGGGAATTCAGGATCCGCGGGGCATGATCGGATCCCGCCTGGAGGTGGAAGCTACGATCGTCACCGGCGCCAAGACGGCTATACATAACCTCTTGCGTTGCGTGGAGAAAGCCGACCTCAAGGTGAAAGAACTGGTGCTGATTTCCCTCGGGGCCGGCCAGCTGGCACTTACCAAGGATGAAAAGACGATGCGTACCGCCATGTTGGATATCGGCGCGGGACAGGCCACGATTTCGATTTTCGAAAATGGTCATCTTACAGCCGTATCGACGCTTCCGATCGGGGGCGAATACGTAACGAATGATATTGCCTACGGTTTGCGCACAGTAACCGATCAAGCGGAGAAGGTTAAGCTGAAGTACGGTTGCGCCATGATGGCGGACGCTGCGGCGGACGTGGTATTCAAGGTCAACCGGATCGGCAGCTCGGTCGAGAAGGAATATACCCAGGAAGACTTGGCTGCGATTATCGAGCCTCGCGTTCAGGAAATTTTCCAACTTATCCATCAGGAGATCCATCGTATGGGTTATCGGGACATCTCCGGAGGGTATGTACTGAGTGGCGGAACCGTTGCGATGCCAGGTGTTTTACAGGTTGCACAGAGCGAACTGGCGGCATCCGTCAGACTCGCGGTGCCTGATTATATCGGCGTTCGCGACCCGGCTTTTGCCAGCGGAATTGGTATCCTGTACAGCGTGATTCGCAAGAATCGCAGTCGGGGCGCCGCAGTTCCGGGTAAAAAGCCTGTGAACCGTCCTCAATCGAGCCCAAAACCGGAGACGGGCCAGAAAACCGGTTTCCTAGAAAAGCTCAAAAACATGTTTAGCGAATTTATATGAAGAACACAAAAACGAGCCCATCCAAGGAAAACGAGGGGGAGATGGAGGAATATGTTGGAATTCGATTTCGAAATGGAGAGCCTGGCACGCATTAAAGTAATTGGCGTTGGCGGTGGCGGCAGCAATGCGGTCAATCGCATGATCGAGAACGGCGTGCAAGGCGTGGAGTTTATTACGGTCAATACGGATGCGCAAGCTCTTCACTTGGCCAAGTCGGAGCACAAATTGCAGATCGGCGATAAGCTGACTCGGGGTCTTGGCGCGGGGGCCAACCCGGATGTCGGTAAAAAAGCAGCGGAAGAATCCCGTGAACTGATTAGCAACACACTCAAAGGCGCGGATATGGTATTCGTAACCGCGGGCATGGGCGGCGGTACGGGAACAGGCGCAGCTCCGGTAATTGCAGAAATCGCACGCGAGTGCGGCGCGCTGACGGTGGGGGTCGTCACACGCCCGTTCACGTTCGAAGGCCGCAAACGCGCCGGACAAGCTGAGCTTGGCATTGAAGCATTGAAAGAAAAGGTAGACACGCTGATCGTCATTCCGAACGACCGGTTGCTGGAGATCGTCGATAAGAAAACGCCGATGCTCGAAGCTTTCCGCGAAGCGGATAACGTGTTGCGTCAAGCTGTTCAAGGCATTTCCGATTTGATCGCGGTTCCGGGTCTGATCAACCTTGACTTCGCGGACGTGAAAACGATCATGACCGAGCGCGGTTCCGCATTGATGGGAATCGGGGAAGCGTCTGGTGAAAACCGTGCAGCGGATGCAGCGCGCAAAGCGATCATGAGCCCGCTTCTCGAAACGTCTATTGAAGGCGCAAGAGGCGTGATCATGAACATTACCGGTGGATCGAATCTGTCGCTGTATGAAGTAAACGAAGCGGCAGAAATCGTCATCGAGGCTTCCGATCCGGAAGTCAATATGATCTTCGGCGCAATCATCGACGAGAATATGAAGGAAGAGATCAAGGTAACGGTCATCGCAACCGGTTTTGAACATAAACCTGCTGCATTGAAGCCGATCGTCCGCCGACCTTCGACTCAACAACAACCTGAAGCCCAAAGCGACCGTTCGCAGCAGCAACCGCAACGTCCGGCTTTTGATCCTCAACAGCAAGGCGGAGATCAGTTGGACATCCCGACGTTCCTGCGCAACCGTTCGCGTCAAAATAACGACTAGAACGGATCAGGGACAGGTCGTTTTTCAGCCTTGAATGATTGGATCATGTTCGACTAAGAAGATCCGCTTTCGTCACTCGGAAGCGGATCTTTTTTTCAATAGGGATAAAGGAAAGCGTGGATAAGAGGCTATCCGCATCCGGTAAGGAGGAAGCGAAAGAAATGACAAGTGTTCAGGAACCTTTTGTCCGTCGAGTAGCGGATAACGGGGCAGAGGTATTGGATATTGCAGCTTGGAAAAGGTTTGATTACTTAAGCGCAGGTTTTACGGGACGCTCAGGTGGGGTAAGCAAAGGGTATCACGCCGAATTGAACTGCGCGCTGCATGTGGGCGATGATCCGGCAGACGTGGCGGAAAATCGCTCCAGGGTCGCAGAGGCCGCAGGGTTTCGTTTTGAAGACTGGACAAGCGGCGAACAGGTACACTTGGCCGAGATCGCGGTTGTAACCGCAGCGGATCGCGGCCGGGGACGGTTGGATCGCGAGAGCGCGTTTCCCGATACGGATGGTCTGCTCACCAATGTTCCGGGCATACTGCTTACTTCGTTTTATGCCGATTGCGTACCGTTATATTTTTTCGATCCGGTCCAGCAGGTTGTTGGTCTTGCGCACGCTGGTTGGAAAGGAACCGTGGCGGAGATCGGACGTCGTATGGTTGAGAAAATGAACGAACAATACGGCAGCCAGCCCGAAGATATTCGGGCCGCGATCGGACCATGTATCGGCGAAAGTCGTTATGAAGTGGATGCAACCGTGCTGGATCGGGTGCGTGAAGTGCTGAGTCGGGACTTACCCGCTCGTTCGCGCGAATTATCCGACTTTTCCGTGGATTCCGGGGGCGGGAAAGCACTGCTGAACTTGAAAGAATTGAACCGACACATTATGATAAGATCAGGAATACGTCCGGAAAGCATCGCGTGCACGAGTTGGTGTACGAGCAGCCGGACCGATCTGTTCTTTTCGCATCGACAGGAGAACGGACAGACCGGAAGAATGGCAAGCTGGATAGGACTGAAAGAAGGAGGCACGTTCCGGTGACATTGGAACAACGGATCGCGCACGTGAACAAGGTCGTATCGGAAGCTTGTGAACGCGCGGGCAGATCGCCCGAAGAAGTGAACATTGTAGCGGTGACGAAATATGTTTCTGTTGAAAAAACAGGGCATGTGCTTGATAGCGGCATCGTTCATCTTGGAGAAAATCGCTGGCAGAGTGCCAAACCGAAATGGGAAGCACTGGGCAGCCGCGGGATCTGGCATTTTATCGGTCAGCTTCAAAGCAACAAGGTGAAGGATGTTATCGGTAAGTTTGCGTATATCCATTCCTTGGACCGCTTGTCCCTGGCCAAAGAATTGGAGCGTCAGGCTTCAGCGGCCGATATAACCTTAAAGGCATTCGTTCAGGTTAATGTGTCGGGTGAAGATACCAAAGCAGGCATGCCGCCTGAACAAGTTTTTGATTTTATCCGACGACTGGGTGAATTCCCTCATATCGAAGTGATTGGACTCATGACGATGGCTCCGCTTGACTCGGACGCGGAATCGGCTCGGCCGGTCTTTCGCGGATTGAGAGAGCTTCGGGACGATTTGAATGCGAAAGGCGTCCAAGCAAAACCGATTGAACATTTGTCGATGGGCATGTCGGGAGACTTTGAAGTGGCTATTGAGGAAGGTGCGACCTGGGTTCGCCTGGGCTCTATTCTGGTAGGAAAAGAGGAGGACTGAAGATGGGTGTCATGAACCGTTTTATGAATTTTCTCGGCCTGCAAGAAGAAGAGGAGATCGTGGAGCGCGAAAAAGTCGTGGAAACTGATGATCAACCATATGAATCGGCTGCGAATCAGGAACCGCGAAAAAACGGCAAAGCGAATAACGTAGTGAGCATTCACTCGCAAAAAAACGTCAAAGTGATTCTGGTGGAGCCTCGTACGTATGACGATGCCCAACAGATTGCCGATCATCTTCGCGCACATCGTTCCGTTGTCGTGAATTTGCAGCAGGTACGCCGCGACCATGCCAAACGGATTATCGATTTTTTGGGCGGTACGGTCTACGCGATCAACGGAAATATTTCCAAAGTCGGAGGAGACATCTTCCTTTGCACGCCGGATACGGTCGAGGTCGAAGGTTCGATCGCAGACCTGATTCGCGAGGATCACGAATTTAATCAAATGAGGTGACGATAGCTTGGTAGGATTCCTGATTCAGATTTATCAACTCATCCCAACGTTATTCCAGATTTATTCTTGGATTCTGATCATTTACATCCTGATGTCTTGGGTACCGAACGTTCGCGAAAGCCAAGTCGGCGTGATTCTGGGCAAAATCGCGGAGCCCTATTTGTCCATTTTCCGCAGATTTATCCCGCCGATCGGCGGCATGCTGGATATTTCCCCGATCGTTGCGTTCTTCGTCTTGCAGTTCGTGCAGCGCGGCGTCATGTATTTGTTCGAAATGTTGATCCGTGCCGTGGCGTAAGCGGATCGCGCATGTCAGAAGGAGTTTGACTTATGTCTAAAAACATACACGAACACGTTCATCCCGACGAGCGGGAATTCGTGGACCGCGCTTCCGAATGGCTTGAAGGAGCGGCCCGCTATCATGAGCTGAAGCTGACCGATTTCCTCGATCCGCGCCAGCTTCAGATTCTATCGATGCTGGCGAACTCGGAGCCTGATGTCGCGATCCGACTTGAAGGCGGCAGTTCCCAAGCAGAACGGCGTCGGGCCATCATTGCGCCGGACTACCGGGATCTGGGCGACGAGGATATGAAATTGGCCGTGCTTTCAATTACTCCGGCGGACAGCAAGTTCACGGAGCTTGGGCACGGTGACTATATGGGATCGGTGCTTGGACTCGGGATAAAGCGTGCCAAGATCGGGGATATCCATCCGCGCGAAGACGGCTGCCATATTGTGGTAGCTGCCGAGATCGCGGATTTTCTTAATCTGGAGCTAAGACAGGTACATCGGGTCAGCGTATTCACCGAGGTGCTGCCGATTGCCGCATTGTCCGCTTCGGAATCGGAGCTTGCTGAAATGGAACTAACCGTGGCCTCGCCGAGGCTTGACGGAATTGTCAGCGACGTTTACCGTATGAGCCGGGCCAAGATTCTTGCTCCGATCAAGGCAGGTCGCTGTCGAGTGAACTGGAAAGTAGAGGAGGACCCTTCCAAAACGCTGCGTGACGGTGATACCGTATCGCTGCAAGGGTTTGGTCGTTTCCGGGTGTTGGAGATCGGTGACTTAACGAAAAAAGGGCGTTATCGTGTCCGAATCGGTAAATTTGTATAACGGTTTGTGTGGAACTATGCAGGAATTCACGTTTTGATGTCGAAATTCCGATAAAACCAAAAGGGCTGTTTGCGCGTAGGCGCAGCGGCCCTATGCACGGACGTGATACAGCCTGAGCTTTCGCCGAGGGGTTGGCAGCGTGCTTAATACATTGGAGGTGCACATCATGGCATTAACACCGCTGGATATACATAACAAAGAATTCAGCCGGCGTCTTCGGGGATACGACGAGGATGAAGTCAACGAGTTTTTGGATCAGGTGATTAAGGATTACGAGAGCGTGATTCGGGAAAACAAGGATCTGCTGCATCGGATGACATCCATGGAAGAGCGTCTGAATCACTTCATGAATCTGGAAGAGACACTGAGCAAGACGATTATCGTCGCGCAGGAAGCGGCGGACGAAGTTCGCGGCAACGCGAAGAAGGAAGCGCAGTTGGTCGTGAAGGAAGCGGAAAAGAACGCCGATCGGATCATTAACGAGTCGCTGGTCAAATCGCGTAAAGTAGCCGTGGAGATGGAAGAACTGAAGAAACAGGCTTCGATCTACCGCACGCGTTTCCGGACACTGATCGAAGCGCAGCTTGAACTGCTTGCGCAGGATGGTTGGGATGCCTTGGACCGTCAGAGTCGCGAGCTTGATCGGGAAATGGAACAAGCTCAGGCCGACCGTCGTTCAAGCGATCTATACTAAGCAGCGGCGAATGATCGGCTCTCGTGTCAACTATTGACAACCGGCGCGGTTAGCGCTATAAATAAAAGACGCCGTATAGGCGCTTCATTCGTAAACAATCATGGATTAAATTCAACGATGGGAACAGTAAGTCATGCTATTCGTTCTTCAGAGAGCCGGGCCTTTACGAGCTGCAAGCCGGTGTGCGAAGCCTAGACCGAAGATCATCCCGGAGAAGTACGTTCGAATCCTTTTTGCCCAGCGATCGCGAGATCGACAAAAAGAGAGTAGGCCGTACCGGAAGCCGACCGTTACAGCGGACCCGTATTGATGGATGCGGAGACTAAGGTGTCGCTTTTTTTGCGCGGTGCCCGAAAAGCGGAGTGCTCAGACGTTTTTCGGACAGGACGTGCAATCGGCGAAACAAGGGTGGTAACGCGAGCTAACCTCGTCCCTTTTCAGGGGCGGGGTTTTATTTTTTTATTACAAAGGAGCGACAACGATGCAAAGAGTCGATGTAAAAGAAAAAGCGCGCGCGCGCGACCTGCGTGTGCTCAACCGTTGGAACGAGGAGAACACTTTTAAACAATCGATCGAAAACCGTGAAGGCAAGCCGAACTTTGTCTTCTACGAAGGTCCGCCGACCGCAAACGGGGTACCGCACATCGGACACGTGCTGGGACGCGTCATCAAGGACTTCGTAGGCCGCTATCAGACGATGAAAGGCTTCCATGTCGTGCGTAAAGCAGGTTGGGATACACACGGGCTTCCGGTTGAACTGGGCGTGGAAAAGCAGCTCGGCATCTCCGGTAAGCACGATATCGAAGAATACGGCGTCGAGAAGTTTATCAAAAAGTGCAAAGAGAGTGTCTTCACGTACGAGAAACAATGGCGCGACTTGACCGAAGCGATCGGCTACTGGACGGACCTCGATAATCCGTACATCACGCTGGATAACAAATACATCGAGAGTGTCTGGAACCTGCTCGGCACGATCCATGATAAAGGACTGCTGTACCGCGGACACCGCGTCAGCCCGTACTGTCCTTCCTGCCAAACGACGCTGAGCTCGCACGAAGTGGCGCAAGGCTACGAGGACGTCAAAGACCTAAGCGCCACTGCCAAGTTCAAACTTGAAAACGGCGAGTTCGTTTTGGCTTGGACGACGACGCCTTGGACGCTGCCTTCGAACATCGCTTTGGCTGTCAATCCAAGCATGACGTACGTAAAGGTGAAGCAGGAAGGCGAAGTGCTGATCCTGGCGAAAAACCTGACAGACAGCGTGCTGAAAGGCGAATACGAGACGCTCTCCAAGCTGCAAGGTTCCGAGCTGGTGGGCTTGAGCTATGACGCTCCGTTCCACTATTTCACGCCGGAAAAAGGACACATCATCCTGGGCGCGGACTTCGTTACGGATTCCAGCGGTACGGGCGTCGTTCACTTGGCTCCGGCTCACGGCGAAGACGACTATCGCGTATGCCGCGAGAACGGCATCAGCTTTATCAACCTGGTCGATTCGCAAGGCCGCTTCGTAGCCGACGTGACGGACTTCGCAGGCCGCTTCGTGAAGGACGGCGAGACAGACATCGAAATCGTGAAATACCTGTCGGAAAAAGGCCGTCTGTACAGCAAAGAAAAATACGAGCACAGCTACCCGTTCTGCTGGAGATGCCACACGCCGCTGCTGTACTACGCGACGGACAGCTGGTTCATCCAAACGACTGCGGTCAAAGACAAGCTGGTCGAAAACAACAAAGGCGTAAAATGGTATCCGGACCATGTTCGCGACGGCCGCTTCGGCAAGTTCCTGGACGATCTGATCGACTGGAACATCAGCCGTAACCGCTACTGGGGCACGCCGCTCAACGTTTGGGTATGCGAAGAGACAGGCAAGCAGTATGCGCCGAAAAGCATCGCTGATCTGCGCGAGCGCGCCGTGGACTTCGTGCCGGAAGATATCGAGCTGCACAAGCCTTACGTGGACGAGATCAAACTGAAATCGCCGTTTGCCGAAGGCGCGGTCATGACCCGTACGCCGGAAGTGATCGACGTCTGGTTCGACAGCGGTTCGATGCCGTTTGCCCAACAGCATTATCCGTTCGAAAACGAAGAGCAGTTCAAAGCCCAATATCCGGCCGACATGATCGTGGAAGGCATCGACCAGACGCGCGGCTGGTTCTACAGCCTGCTCGCGGTATCGACCATGATCACCGGCGAAGCGCCGTACAAATCCGTGATGGCAACCGGCCATATCCTGGATGAAAACGGCCAAAAGATGTCCAAATCCAAAGGCAACGTCGTCGATCCGTGGGAAGTGCTCGAAGAGTACGGCATGGACGCGTTCCGTTGGGTGATGCTGGCCGACAGCGCGCCGTGGAACACGAAACGCTTCTCGAAAAGCGTTGTCGGCGAAGCGAAGTCGAAGGTCGTAGACACGATCGTTAATACGCACGCGTTCCTGACGCTGTACGCGGACATTGACGGTTTCGATCCGGCGGAGCATCCGTTCCAAGTGCCGACAGGTCGTCTGGATCGCTGGATCTTGTCCCGTTTGCACAGCCTGGTGACGACGGTCAACGAAGCGTTGTCCGACAACGACTTCCTGACCGCGGCAAAAGGAATCGAAGAATTCGTCGACGGCTTGAGCAACTGGTATATCCGCCGTTCGCGCGACCGTTTCTGGGGCAGCGGCTTGACGGAAGACAAGCTCGACGCTTACCGTACATTGACCGAAGTGCTGAGTACGCTGGCGCGTCTGATCGCACCGTTTATGCCTGTATTGGCGGAAGACCTTTACAGCAATCTGGGCGGGAAAACAAGCGTGCACTTGGCCGACTATCCGGAAGCCGACGCTTCGCTGATCGACGCCGAACTCGAACGTGATATGAAAACATCGCAGCAGATCGTTGAACTTGCGCGCAACGTGCGGAACGAAAACAGCTTGAAGACGCGTCAACCGCTGTCCGAGCTGATCGTGTCGATGGACCGCGAATTCGATTTGGCCGATTACGCCGAGATTGTCAAAGACGAGATCAACGTGAAAGAAATCCGTATCGAGAGCGGAGACAGCGATTTCGTCGATTACACGCTCAAGCTGAATCTGAAGGTAGCGGGCAAAAAGTACGGCAAAAACGTCGGCTTCCTGCAAAACCATTTCAAAGGCATGACGGCCGAAGAAACGCGTGCGGTCGTGGATAGCGGTTCGTTCAATATCACGTCGACCGAAGGCGAAGAGCTGCAAGTGAGCAGCGAAGAACTGTTGATCGAGAAAAAGGCCAAAGAAGGCTTTGCTTCCGCTTCGGGCTACGGTCTGACCGTGGCGCTGAATACGGATGTGACGCCGGAGCTTGAACAAGAAGGCTGGGTTCGCGAGATCGTTCGTGCCGTTCAAGATACGCGCAAAAAGCTCGACCTCAAAGTTGAGCAGTACGTGGATCTGACGCTTGACGTCGACGCCGAACTGCAAGCCGCGCTTACCGCGTTCGACTCTGTGCTTCGCGAGAACGTGTTGGTCAACAACGTATCGTTCGGCAGCGAAGAGGGCATGGAACGAGTAACGTTGAACGGTAAAGAAGTCGGAATCAAAGTGTATTAATCGACGGCAGTACCGAAAAAGATAAGCCGCAGCAAACAGTGCCTGTGCAAATCCGACAGGCGCTGTTTGTTTGTAATAAGGAGAAGATATCTTCAAAGCGCCTTCCTTCGAGGTTGGAAGATACGCTTTGGGATGATAGACGCTCTATTCGGCGCTGTGCTACAATAGACGGGTTGGAAAGGACACATTTGCTGTCGTTTCCCGGTACTCACGTGCATGTATCTTAAATACGAGGTGACGGATTAACGTGATTTATTATGTGATCGCGCTTGTAGCTTTTCTGATCGACCAAGGAACAAAGTATCTGGTAGCTACGCGTATGGAAATTCGAGATCAAATTCCGATCATCGGCGATTTCTTCATTCTGACTTCGCACCGAAATAAAGGCGCCGCATTCGGCATTTTGCAGGAGAAGCAGTGGTTCTTTATCATTGTGACCCTGGTGGTGGTAGCCGGGATCATTTGGTATCTTCAGCGGGTAAAAAGTGCTAAAGGCTCGGCACGTATGCTTCCGATCGCTCTTAGTTTGGTGCTGGGCGGAGCGCTTGGTAACTTCCTGGACCGCGTTCGTATGGGTGAAGTCGTGGACTTCTTCCTGTTCAATTTCGGCAGCTACAGTTTCCCGATCTTCAATGTAGCCGATGCTTGCATCGTAGTCGGCGTCGTGCTGATTATCCTCGATACGCTGCTCGATTCGCGTCGTCCGAACGAACCTCAGCCCGCAAACCAGCCAGAACAACGTACGGAGGATTAATCAATGACTGAACAGCCATCCAATGTTCCTGACGCTTCGGCGGAAGAGAACGGTAACGAAGAAGAAATTTTGCAGTGGAACGTTGCTGCCGAAGACAATAAGCAACGACTTGATAAATACGTCACCGAATCGATCGAAGACGACGTTTCCCGTTCTCAGATTCAACTGTGGATCGAGCAGGGGAACGTTACCGTAAACGGACGTACGGCGAAAGCCAATTACAAGCTGTCCGCAGGCGAGCGGGTTGAAGTCCGCGTGCCGCAGCCGGAATCGGTCGATATCGCAGCCGAAGACATCCCGCTTGAAATTGTTTACGAAGACGCCGACATGATCGTCGTCAATAAGCCGCGCGGCATGGTCGTCCACCCGGCTGTAGGCCATTCATCCGGTACATTAGTCAACGCCCTGATGTTCCACTGCAAAGACCTGTCCGGCATCAACGGCGAACTCCGCCCCGGCATCGTGCACCGCATCGACAAAGACACCAGCGGCCTCCTGATGGCTGCCAAAAACGATAAAGCGCATACGTCTTTATCCTCGCAGCTCAAAGACCATTCCGTGAGCCGGATCTATAACGCTTTGGTACGCGGCAACATCGCGCATACCCACGGCACCGTCGAAGCCAACCTAGCCCGCGACCCGCACGACCGCAAAATGTACACGGTTGTCCAAGCTGGCGGCAAACATGCCATTACGCACTTCAACGTCATCGAGCGCTTCGGCGATTATACGCTGCTCGAACTGAAGCTCGAAACCGGCCGCACTCACCAAATCCGCGCCCACATGAAATTCATCGGCCATCCTTTGGTCGGCGATCCCATGTACGGCCGCACCGGCGGCCTCAAAATGCAAGGCCAAGCCCTGCACGCCGCGTCGTTGGGCTTCACACACCCGACGAGCGGAGAACGCCTTGAGTTCTCCGCTCCGGTTCCCGCGGATATGGAAGAACTGCTAACCTACCTCCGCAGCCGCTAACGCGATTGCCGAGCTTCTACGCACTTGGCAATTCGCGCAGCGAGAGCCGGCACTTGCCCTTCGCGATTCGCGTAGCGAGAGCCGCACTTGCCCTTCGCGATTCGCGTAGCGAGAGCCCCGCACTTGACCTGGCCCTCGGCGATTCGCAAAGCGGAGCCCATCTTTTAGTTCGCCTCCCAATCAGGCGAACCCAAGGGCGACGCCCGCTCCAGCACCTGCCCTATTCAAAAGGGCAGGTGCTTTTTTCCCCCTTACCACAATGCGCAGGCGGAGCGGAGGGGTGGAAGGAGCCGAAGGAAGCGTAGCGCTCGCCTTTGCAGTCCGGTTTTTTACCACCAGTAAAGGTTTTATTCCAATCGAGAAAAACCGGAATGCAACAGCGATCCGCAGGCCCTTCCACCCCGAAGCGTCACCCCCTCTGCGCAAAAAACTAAATTTTCCGCCACATAATCCATGTCCCTACCGCAAAATTTGAGGCATGATAGAACATAGAACATTCTGCCCAAGGAGCTGACCTTAACCATGAGTATCGAACAGTACCAAAACACATTCGTCCAGCAAGTTTTCGCCGATCGGATCGGTGGAGCGAACTACGGCAAGGACACCAACATTTATAAATTCGAAAAAATCAAACGCGCCAAAGCAGCAGCACGCCAAGCTTTCCCGGATGTCGAACTGATCGACATGGGCGTAGGCGAGCCTGACGAAATGGCGGACGCAGGCATCGTAGCCAAGCTCGCCGAAGAAGCGGCAAAGCCTGAAAACCGTGGTTACGCGGATAACGGCATCCCGGAATTCAAAGCCGCCGCGGCTCAATACCTGGCTGACGTATTCAAAGTCGAAGGCATTGATCCGACGACGGAAATCGTGCACTCGATCGGCTCCAAACCTGCGCTTGCGATGCTGCCGTCCGTGTTCATCAATCCGGGCGACGTGGCGATTCTGACCGTTCCGGGTTACCCGGTTCTGGGTACGCACACGAAGTACGTGGGCGGCGAAGTCTACAACGTGCAGCTGACCAAAGAAAACGACTTCCTGCCTGATCTGGACTCGATTCCAGCCGATATCGCGAAGCGCGCCAAGCTGCTGTACCTGAACTATCCGAACAACCCGACAGGCGCGAGCGCGACTCCTGAATTCTTCGCTAAAGTCGTAGAGTGGGCGAAAGCCAACGAAGTGATCGTGGTTCACGATGCTCCTTACGCTGCGTTAACTTATGACGGACTGAAGCCGCTTAGTTTCCTGAGCACGCCGGGTGCAAAAGACGTAGGGATCGAACTGCATTCCCTGTCGAAATCGTACAACATGACGGGTTGGAGAATCGGCTTTGTAGCCGGTAACCCGTTGATTGTCAAAGCTTTCAGCGATGTCAAAGACAATAACGATTCCGGCCAATTTATCGCGATTCAAAAAGCGGCTGCTTACGGCTTGGCTAATCCGTCGATCACGGAAAAAATCGCCGAGAAATATTCCCGTCGCCACGACATGCTCGTAGCAGCGCTGAACGAACTGGGCTTCACCGCAACCAAACCGAAGGGCTCCTTCTTCTTGTACGTTCAAGCTCCTAAAGGAATCAAAGGCGGCGAAGCGTTCGGCAGCGGAGAGGCATTCTCGCAATTCCTCATTCGCGAGAAATTGATCTCCACCGTGCCTTGGGACGACGCAGGTTCGTTCGTGCGTTTCTCCGTGACGTTCGAAGCAAAAGGCGAAGAGCAAGAAAAACGCGTCATCGAAGAAATCAAGCGTCGCCTGAGCGATGTCGAATTCGAATTTTAATCGGCAACCGCCGTTTAAGTAACAGATCGTTTAAGCAAAAACATATTGAAAAAGCAGGCTCCCGTCATCAGGGAGCCTGCTTTTTTGCGCAATTCATTCGAGTGTGCAAGTCCGGGCACATGCGGTTTGCCGCCAGCGCGGGAGTTCGAACGGTCTCGGAAGAGTAAACTGCGAAAGCCGTTCGAATCCTGATTCCGGCGAATCGTACCTTGTCAACGCTAGAAGTAAAGTTACGTTCAAATGAAACGCACCTGAAGCGTGTGCTTTTCATTTGAACGTAATCCTCTAATTAAGAGTTGACAAGGTAAACGGTTTAATCGATCTTGAAGCGCTCGACCTCGCCTTGCAGATGTTCGGCGAGTAGGGCGAGCGAAGCCGAAGACTGACCGATTTGTTCCATCGAAGCCAATTGCTCCTCAGCAGCAGCCGCAATCTCGTGCGTACTGGACTGGTTCGTTTCGGCAGCTTTTGAAATTTCGCGCACGGATTGCGCGACTTCTTCGGCATGACCCGCGATTTCGCCGACCTGCGTGTGCATGCCGCTCAGATCATCGGAAACTTCCTCCGAAGCTGTTTTGAGCTGGCGCAGATTTTCCGCCGTGCGTTCGGCTGTCTCTAACCCGCCGGTCACCGACGAGCGAATCTTGACGAAGGTTTCCAGCGAAGCTTGAATATCGGCGACGATATCCTGGATCAGACCTTCGATCGTTTTGGCGGAATCGGCGGATTGCTGAGCAAGCTTCTTGACTTCATTTGCCACGACGGTGAAGCCGAGTCCCGCTTCGCCGGCGCGAGCTGCTTCGATCGAAGCGTTCAAAGCCAACAAGTTGGTTTGCGAAGCGATCTCGTCGATCGTATGCAGAATGCCCGTAATCGTCTGCGATTTATCTGACAGGCCGGAGATCACTACGCCGCCTTCGCGGACGGAGATATCAATTTCCCGAATACGTTCGAGCGTTTGATCGACGAGCAGATCGCCTTCCTCAGCCATTTCTGCCGAGCCGCGCGAGGCTTGGGCCAAACGTTCGGAATTTTTACGAAGTTCCGAAAGCCATTCGAAGACTTCTGCCAAGCGACGGGAGCTGTCAGCCACGCTGTCGCTTTGACGTTCGCTGTTCGAAGCAAAGGCTTCGATCGATTCGGTGATTTGACGCGTGGCTTTACCCGTGTGTTCAGCGCTTGCGCTGAGCTCCTCGGACGAAGCGGCGACATCGGAAACGGAACCCGTAATGGAGCGAACAAGTCCGCTGAGCGATATATTCATACTCTGGAACGAAGAAGCCAGTTGGCCGATCTCGTCACGTCCGTTATCGGTGATCGTGCCCGTTAGGTCGCCTGAACTGATTGCTTCCGCTGCGCGTGCGACATTTTTGAGTCGGCGCGCTATGGAGCGGGTCAGCAGCCAGATAAAGATTCCGCCCGCGAGCAGCGATACAACCAATACCGTTAGCAGGCGGTAAAGAATCGGTTGAGCCGCTTCCTGAACTTCGTTTTCGTAATAACTGCCTGCAATGATCCAACCGCTAAGTTCGTTTTTTGCATAGACAAGCACTTTGGGTTGAGCTTCAAACACATAGTCGAACATGCCGTTAGGTTCTTGTTCGTTCGACAATCGCGTAGAAATCGTGTCGCTTGATCCGGCTTCGATCGTCGGATGCGAAATGTACGTGCCGCTTTCCGTCGTAATGAAGGCATAGCCTTCTTTGCCGATATGCATCGTTTCCGTCGTTTGCAGCAGTGCATCGATCGAGATATCCAGACCGATTACGCCGCTTCCGTCGTCCATGCGTTTGGCGATCGTAATTCCCGTTTTTCCGCTTGAAGCGGAAATGTAAGGTTCGGTCACGACGGCACGGTCCGGATTGTCCATAGCGAGACTATACCAGCTGCGTGTACGAGGATCGTAATCTGCGGGCAGGTCAACATAACTGGATGCCGAGCCGATGTATACGCCCGTTTCCGATCCCGCATAAGCCAAATCGACATCATTTTGCGTTAAATCATAATTTTCCAACGGTGCGTTTACAGAATTCGTTGTGAAGCCCCCGGTATCGAAGTCTTCGGAAGTTACGATAGAGGCTAAATAGTCAACCGCATCAATTTTGGCTTGGATATCACGCGTGACGATGGCATTCATGGTTTGTACACTTGAAGTTGCGTTGGAAGTCAATTCTTTGCTGAGTGCATTTTTTGCTGCTTCATAAGAAAGGACAGCAGAAACCAGAAGCGAGATCACCAGAATAGCCGTGAAGAAAATCAAAAGCTTGTTACCCAAAGATAATGAAAGACGCCTATTTTTAAAAAAATTCATTCTGTGTAATCTCCCCTCGTTGCATAGATACCTTATATTTCGGCAGGTTTCGACTAAAATTCAAGCAAACGTTTTCGGAAAAAAGCCATGTCTGGAAGCCTGATTTATAGGTCTTGCGATTTATATGTTTCTAACGACATAAAAATAGGCTTCGACAAAACAAAATCAAAAAAACTATTGAATAAATATAACATTTAAATGTATAATTATAAATAGAGAAACAAGCTAGCAAGGCGTGGTTTCATTATTCGTGCGTAAAAGGTGTATACCAGCTGACTCTTCTTTTCACCATGCGTGTAAAAGGGCCAGACGAAATCCAATACAGGTGGTTGACAGGAGATAACCCTTCTGTCATAATTCATTGCAACAGAGGCGGAACTTGCGCCCGATGAATAGCACCTTTAATTCAGTCCCGTGAGACTGGCAAGGTAACGTGAACGACGATTCACTAAGAATACGTCCGCCGAGAGCGGAACGGTTTTTAGCGCTCTTCGTCGAATCAACATGTCGATTTCGACTCCTTGTCCGCCTGGGCAAGGAGTCTTTTTGTATGCAGATACAAGAAGAAACCGACGTTCACGGGGCCGAAGGGTGACAAACCTTTTGCCTGAGGAGGCGCACACACATGAACGAAACACACGTCATTATGGATGAAGCCGCTATTCGCCGCGCACTAACACGGATTGCCCACGAAATTTTGGAGAAAAACAAAGGGATCGAAGGCTGCGTGCTCGTCGGAATCAAGACGCGCGGCGTGCCGCTGGCACAACGTATTGCCAAGCGCATCTTCGAGATCGAAGGAACGCCGGTGGCTTGCGGAGAGATCGACATCAGCTCGTACCGCGACGATCGTCAGAAAAGCGAAGCTACGATCAACTGCCAAGAGCTGTTCGGTGAATCCCAAGTCTCTATTGAAGGCAAAACCGTAATCCTGTTCGACGACGTACTTTATACCGGCCGCACGATCCGCGCCGCGATGGACGCCCTGATGGACTGCGGAAGACCGCAAATGATCCAACTCGCCGTACTCGCCGATCGCGGGCACCGCGAACTGCCGATCCGGGCCGACTATGTAGGGAAAAACGTACCGACCTCGCGTACCGAAGAAATCGAAGTCTTTTTGACCGAGATTGATGATAACGAAGAAGTACGCATCAGCAGCCGCCGGGAGGTGTTGGTATGATCGCCTACCGCTCCTCGCTTCGCGAACGCGAACTGCTCGGACTCAAAGACTTGAGCGCTTCCGAGCTAGACTCGATCTTGCTGAGAGCCGCTTACTGGGAAAGCCACACGGAAAAAAGAGCGCCGATCCTGGAAGACCGTTTTATCGCCAACATGTTTTTCGAAAACAGCACACGGACAAGATTTTCCTTCGAAATGGCGCAAAAGCGTCTGGGCACGCAAGTGCTGAACTTTGCTGCCGCCGCTTCCAGCATGGAAAAAGGCGAGTCGATCTACGACACGGTACGCACGCTGGAAAGCATGGGCATCGACGCGGGCGTTATTCGACTGAAGCCGATCGGCGTACTGGAAGAGCTGGCAAAACATGTACGAGTGCCGCTGATCAACGCCGGAGACGGCAACAACGAGCATCCGACGCAAGCGCTGCTGGACGTGTACACGATGCGCAAACAGTTCGGCGAGATTCGCGGCCTGACCGTTTCGATCATCGGAGACGTGAAGCACAGCCGGGTGGCACGCTCCAATCTGTGGGCGCTGCGGACACTGGGCGCCAATGTGAAGTTCTGCGCACCGGATAGCATGAGAGCGCCAGAGCTGGAAGCTTACGCACCTTACGTAACGATGGAAGAAGCATTGAACGCGGACGTGGTCATGATGCTTAGAGCGCAGCTTGAACGCCACGGCGAAGGCATCCTGAAGTCGAAAAGCGAATATCGCGCCCAATACGGATTGACGGTGGATCGCGCCAAAACGATGAAGTCGCACGCAATCATCATGCACCCGGCTCCGGTCAACCGCGACGTCGAGATCGACGGCGATTTGGTCGAAGCGCCGAACTCGAAAATTTTCTCGCAAATGAGTAACGGTGTGCCGGTCCGCATGGCGGTCGTCGAACGGGCATTGAGATAACGAATAGAAGCATCATATAGAAACATCAGATAGAAGCAGCGCGTACGGAAAATGAAGTGAACCGGAGGGACTTTTAACAATGACCAATTATGCAAATGTGGATGTATGGATTCAAAATGCAAGCGTGCCGGGTGAAGAGGGCAGCCGCGACATTCTGATCGGAGGAGGCAAGGTGCTGGCTATCCTAAGCGATGCGGAAAAACCGGCGGCGAGCGATGTGAACGGAGATGCACTGAAGGTGTATGACGCACAGGGCAAGCTGGCAACACCGGGCCTGATCGACATGCACGTGCATTTGCGCGAACCGGGCTTCGAGCATAAAGAAACGATCGAGAGCGGTGCGCGTTCGGCGGCACAAGGCGGATTCACGACCATCGCTTGCATGCCGAACACCAAGCCGGTCACGGATAATCCGGAGACCGTCAAGCTGGTGCTGGACAAAGCCAAAGAAGCGAACCTCGTGAACGTACTGCCTTACGCGGCCATCACGAAAAACGAGCAAGGTCAGGAACTGACCGACTTCGAAGCACTGAAAGCAGCAGGCGCGATCGGCTTCACGGACGACGGCGTAGGCGTGCAAAACGCGCAGATGATGAAAGACGCCATGACCCGCGCAGCCGCGATCGACATGCCGGTCATCGCACACTGCGAAGACGATTCGCTGGTCAAAGGTCTCTACGTATCGGAAGGCAGCTTCTCGAAAAAACACGGCATCAAAGGCATTCCGAACGAATCCGAAGCGATTCACGTCGGACGCGACGTGCTGCTGGCCGAAGCGACAGGCGCGCACTACCATGTCTGCCACGTAAGTACGGAACAGTCGATCCGCTTGATTCGCCTGGCGAAATCGATCGGAGTCCGAGTAACCGCCGAAATTTGCCCGCACCATCTGGTGCTGTCGGATGAAGACATTCCGGGCATGGACACAAACTGGAAAATGAACCCGCCGCTGCGCACGCCACGCGACGTGGCAGCTTGCATCGAAGCCTTGGAAGACGGCACGATCGACATCATCGTCACCGACCATGCCCCGCATAGCGCCGAAGAAAAAGCAAAAGGCATGGAGCTTGCGCCGTTTGGCATCGTCGGCTTCGAGACCGCCTTCCCGCTGCTTTACACCGAATTCGTCAAAACAGGACGCTGGACGCTCGACTTCCTCGTCCGCCGCATGACCCAAGATCCGGCAAAAGTATTCGGTCTGGAATCCGGCAAACTACAAGTCGGCGCCGTCGCCGACATCGCGATCATCGACCTGGAACTCGAAAAAGCGGTCGATCCGGAAACTTTCGCGACAAAAGGCCGCAACACCCCATTCACCGGCCGCAAACTTTCCGGTTGGCCCGTCATGACCCTAGTAGCCGGCCGCGCCGTCTACGGAGCAGACCTGGCGCAGCCCGTCAATGCTTAACACGGACACAAACCGCACGGTCAGGCCCTAACCGCCTGACCGTGCAAGCAAGTCCGGCGAACTAAAGCAAGTTCGATGAGTCGAAAAAGCCCTTCACCATCCAATCTTTTTCGCACCATCACTCTAACAACGACCACCCGAAGAAAAATCTTCTTCTATATAAAGCCATGAACATAAGGTGTCGGTTATACGCTTGCCCTTGCCCGAACCGTCGAGAAGTTTGAGCATCAAACTTCAATGACGCTTTCAAAACAAAACTTTAAAGCCTTTGATCTTTGAAGCCTTTAAGCTCTCCCGCTTTTAAGGAAGTAGCTTCACCCACTAACAGGAGCGGAGGGCTGAAGAGGAGCTGAAGAAGCTTAGCGCTCGCCTTTGAAATCCGTTTTTCTCCCACCCGTGATGTCTTAGTCCAATCAGAGAAAAACGGATTTCAACAGCGATCGAAAGCCCTCTTCAGCCCGCAGCGTCTCCATCCCCCACCTCACCCAACTTAAGGAGGATTCACACCCATGCAGGCAAAACTTCTGCTCGAAGACGGCACCCTTTTCACAGGTCGCTCGTTCGGCGCTCAAGGCAACACGACCGGCGAGGTCGTGTTCAATACAGGGATCACAGGTTACCAGGAAGTGCTGTCCGATCCGTCGTACTGCAACCAGATCGTGACGATGACCTACCCGCTGATCGGCAACTACGGCATCACCCGCGACGACTTCGAATCGGTTCGCCCGTTCGTGAACGGCTTCGTCGTGCGGCGTTACGAACCGGTGCCGAGCAACTGGCGCGCCGAGTACACGCTGGACGAGCTGCTCAAAGAGCACGGAATCGTCGGCATCAGCGATATCGATACCCGGATGCTGACCCGTATCCTGCGCAACCACGGCACGATGCGCGGCATTTTGACGGCGGGGGAACATTCGGTAGAAGAGTTGAAAGAAATGCTGCAATCTTCCGAGCTGGTGAACGATCAAGTGAAAAAAACTTCGACGCCGCATGTGTATAACAGTCCGGGCCACGGCGAGCGTATCGTGCTGATCGACTACGGCGCAAAAAGCGGCATCGTCCGCGAGCTGAGCGCACGCGGTTGCGACATCGTGGTCGTTCCGCAAGACATCACGGCCGAACAGGTTCGCCGCCTTAATCCGGACGGCATTCAATTGTCCAACGGACCTGGGGACCCGAAAGACGTACCGCACGCGGTAGAGACGATCAAGGAACTGCTGGGCGAGTACCCGATCTTCGGGATTTGCCTCGGACACCAACTGTTGGCGCTGGCAGGCGGCGCGGATACGGAAAAACTGGCGTTCGGGCATCGAGGCGGCAACCATCCGGTTAAGGAACTGGCGACAGGCCGCTGCTACATCACGTCGCAAAACCACGGCTATACCGTCAAGGAAGATTCGCTGGCGGGCACGGATTTTGAAGTCACGCATATCAACAACAACGACAAAACCATTGAGGGAGTGCGCCATACGAAATTCCCGGCCTTCTCCGTGCAATATCACCCGGAAGCTGCACCTGGCCCTTTCGACAACAGCTATCTGTTCGACCGATTCATCGAAATGATCCGTGACCACAAAAAGAGCAGTCCGAAGCAACCGCGCCAAGCCGTAATGATGGCCGCCATGAGAGGAGCACGCTAATTATGCCGAAAAACGATAAACTCAAAAAAATCCTGGTGATCGGCTCCGGTCCGATCGTCATTGGTCAAGCTGCGGAGTTCGACTACGCCGGAACGCAAGCGTGCCAAGCGCTTAAAGAAGAAGGCGTCGAAGTCGTTCTGATCAACAGCAATCCAGCGACGATCATGACGGATACGAACATGGCGGACAAAGTCTATATCGAACCGATCACGCTCGACTTCGTGACGCAGGTGATCCGCCACGAACGTCCGGACGGCCTGCTCCCGACACTGGGCGGACAAACGGGTCTGAACATGGCGGTCGAACTGGCGCGCGCAGGCGTGCTGGAAAGCGAGAACGTCAAGCTCCTCGGGACGCAGCTGCACTCGATCGAAAAAGCCGAAGACCGCGACTTGTTCCGCGAATTGATGCGCGAGCTGGACCAGCCGGTACCGGACAGCGTGATCGTGACGACGCTTCAAGAATCGCTTGATTTCGCCAACGAGATCGGGTATCCGATCATCGTTCGTCCGGCTTATACTCTGGGCGGAACAGGCGGCGGGATCTGCGCGAACGAAGAAGAACTGCGCGATATCGTGGCTTCCGGACTGCGCTACAGCCCGATCGGGCAATGTCTGGTCGAACGCAGCATCGCAGGCATGAAAGAAGTCGAATACGAAGTGATGCGCGACGCGAACGATAACTGTATCGTCGTGTGCAACATGGAGAACTTCGATCCGGTCGGCGTACATACCGGCGACAGTATCGTCGTCGCGCCGAGCCAGACGCTGTCCGACCGCGAATATCAAATGCTGCGTTCCGCGTCGCTGAAAATCATTCGCGCGCTGAACATCGAAGGCGGCTGCAACGTGCAGTTCGCACTCGATCCGCACAGCTTCCAATACTACGTGATCGAGGTTAACCCGCGGGTTAGCCGTTCCTCGGCACTGGCTTCCAAAGCGACAGGCTACCCGATCGCGAAAATGGCAGCCAAGATCGCGATGGGCTACACGCTGGATGAGATCGTCAACCCGGTTACGGGCCAGACCTATGCTTGCTTCGAACCGGCACTGGACTACATCGTATCGAAGATTCCGCGCTGGCCGTTCGATAAGTTCACGCGCGCTAACCGCAAGCTGGGTACGCAGATGAAAGCGACCGGCGAAGTCATGGCGATCGGGCGCACGTTCGAAGAGTCGATTCACAAAGCGGTACGTTCGCTGGAGATCGGCACGCACCGCCTGCTGCTCAAAGGCGCAAACGAGCTGTCCCAAGAAGATCTGGACTATCGTCTGGCGAAGCCGGACGATGAGCGCATGTTCCTGGTGGCTGAAGCGTTCCGCCGCGGCTACACGCTGGAAAGCATTCAGGATCTGACCAAGATCGACTGGTGGTTCCTCGACAAGATCGAACGGATCATTGCTTTCGAGACCGTGCTTGCCGAGACGGACGAATTGACCGACGAGCTGCTATACGAAGCGAAAAGAATGGGCTTTACCGACCGTGCGATCGCCGAGCTGCGCGCTCCGGGACGCGAAGGCGGCAAGCTGACGAAAGAAGCCGATATTCGCGCTTACCGTAAAGAGATCGGCCTGGTTCCGGTGTACAAAATGGTCGATACGTGCGCAGCCGAATTCGAATCGGAAACGCCGTACTACTACTCGACTTACGAGCAGGAAAACGAAGTCGCGCAAACAGACAAAAAGAAAATCATCGTACTGGGCTCCGGTCCGATTCGCATCGGGCAAGGCATCGAATTCGACTACTCGACGGTACACGCGGTATGGGCGATTCGCAAAGCCGGCTACGAAGCCGTCATCATCAACAACAATCCGGAGACGGTATCGACCGACTTCAATACCTCCGACCGTCTGTACTTCGAGCCGCTGTTCTTCGAAGACGTGATGAACGTAATCGAGCAGGAGCAACCGATTGGCGTCATCGTACAATTCGGCGGGCAAACGGCAATCAATCTGGCGAAGCCGCTGCAAGACGCGGGCGTCAACATTCTCGGTACGGCACTGGATAGCATCGACGAAGCGGAAGACCGCAAGCGTTTCGAAGCGTTGCTGTCCCGCCTGAACATTGCGCAGCCAGCCGGTAAAACGGTCACTTCGATCGATCAGGCGGTCGAGACGGCGCAAGGCCTCGGCTACCCGGTACTGGTTCGTCCTTCGTACGTCCTGGGCGGACGCGCGATGGAGATTGTATATTCGGATGAAGAACTGCTGAGCTACATGGAAGAAGCGGTAAAGGTCAACCCGGACCATCCGGTCCTGATCGACCGTTACATGCTGGGCAAGGAAGTTGAAGTCGATGCGATCTGCGATGGCGAGACGGTGCTTGTACCGGGCATCATGGAGCATATCGAGCGCGCGGGCGTTCACTCCGGCGACTCGATCGCGGTGTATCCGCCGCAGCATCTGTCGCAGGCTTTGAAAGACAAAGTGGTAGACATTACCGTCCGCATCGCGAAGGAACTGAAAACGATCGGCTTGGTCAACATCCAGTTCGTCATTTTCAAAGATGAAGTCTACGTGATCGAAGTCAACCCGCGTTCGTCGCGTACGGTTCCTTTCTTGAGCAAAGTAACGGATATTCCGATGGCGAATCTGGCAACGCAAGCGATCCTCGGTGTGAAGCTTGCAGATCTGGACTACAAAGAAGGACTATGGCCGGAAAGCAAACAAGTTGCGGTCAAAGTTCCGGTGTTCTCCTTTGCGAAGCTGCGCCGCGTAGAGCCGACGCTCGGTCCGGAAATGAAGTCGACAGGCGAAGTTATGGGGCGCGACAAACATTACGCCAAAGCGCTGTACAAAGGTCTGGTCGGCGCAGGTATGAAGATCCCTTCCACGGGCTCGATCATCGTAACCGTCGCGGACAAAGACAAAGCGGAAGCCGTTGAGCTGATGAAAGGCTTCTATACCCTCGGCTACTCGCTGATGGCTACGGGCGGAACGGCGAAGGCGCTTGAAGAAGCAGGCATTCCGGTGACTCGCGTCAACAAGCTGAGCGAAGGCGAGCCGAACATTTTGGACAAAATCCGCAATGGCGAAGCGAACTTCGTATTCAGCACCTTGACCAAAGGCAAAACGCCGGCGCGTGACGGATTCCGAATCCGCCGTGAAGCCGTAGAAAACGGGGTTGTCTGCATGACCTCGCTGGATACAGTAGCTGCGCTGCTCGACATGCTGGAGACGGTAAGCTTCACTTCCCGTGCGATGCCGGTAAGCGCCCAGCCCCAATAATCACATATTCGAACGGTTTTCCCGGCAGCAACGGGCGAGCACGATTGAACGGAAGGCGCCATGCAGAGTTCTGCGGGCGCCTCTCCTGTGCGCTCGGGCGAGTTGGGCTCCCAAATTCACATACGGAGGTTCTGCATGACTTCGATCATTAATGAACAACTAGCACGGCGGCTGATGGTCGCACTTGATTATCCGGACGATGCTTCGGCGCGGGAAATGATTCGCAAGCTGGAAGGCATCCCTTGTTATATGAAGGTCGGCATGCAGCTTTTTTATCAGGCAGGCCCTAAATTTGTGCAAGAACTCAAATCCCTCGGCTATTCGGTCTTTCTCGATCTGAAAATGCACGATATCCCGAATACGGTAAAAAGCGGCGCGAACAGCATCACTAAGCTGGGCGTCGATATGTTTAACGTCCATGCAGCAGGCGGCTCAGCAATGATGTCGGCTGCGATGCAAGGAGTAGAAGAGGCGCTTGCGGCAGATGCTTCGCTGAATCGTCCGTGGGTCATCGCGGTCACGCAGCTGACCAGCACCAACCAATCGACCATGAACGAAGAAATCGGCATTCCCGGCAGCGTGGAAGACGCCGTAATTCGCTATGCGAAATTGACTGCGGCGGCAGGCTTGGATGGCGTCGTAGCCAGCCCGCTGGAAGCGGAAGGTATTAAAGCAGCCTGCGGAACCGACTTTCTGACCGTAACACCGGGCATTCGCCCTGCGGGGAGCGCGGCCGACGACCAATCGCGTACGAAAACGCCGGGGCAAGCGATCAACGGCGGCTGCGATTACATCGTAGTCGGGCGACCGATTACCGCAGCGGCAGACCCGAGAACCGCGGCGCTTCAGATCCTGGCGGAGATGGACCACGGACAAGCCTAAACCAATTCGAACTTTTGGAGGAACACGAATATGACGACACAAACCACGATCGAAGCTAAAATTGCGGCGGATCTGCTAAATATCGGCGCTGTAGCTTTGCAGCCGGACGAGCCTTTTACCTGGACATCGGGCATCAAATCTCCGATTTACTGCGATAACCGCCTGACGATGGCTTACCCGGAAGTACGCGATCGGATTGCGGAAGGCTTTGCGGAAATGATCCGTACCCGGTACCCGGACGCGGAAGTCGTTGCAGGCACGGCAACAGCCGGTATCCCGCATGCGGCTTGGGTGGCTCAGAAGCTGAATCTGCCTATGGCTTATATTCGCGATAAAGCCAAAGGACACGGCAAACAGAACCAAATCGAAGGTCTGATCAAAGAAGGGCAAAAAGTCGTCGTGATCGAAGACCTGATCTCCACGGGCGGCAGCTCGCTTAAGGCAGCTTTGGCCGTGCGCGAAGCGGGAGCGGAGCCTTTGGCGGTGCTTGCGATCTTCAGCTATCAGTTGGATCGCGCGATTCAAGCCTTTGCCGAGGAAAACGTACCGCTTGCGACATTGTCCAACTACACGGCTCTGATGCAGACGGCGCTGGAGCTGGGCACGATTCAGGAAAGCCAGATCGAATTGTTGAAATCATGGCGCGAAGACCCGTCTGCTTTCGGCAAATAAACGTCTACCACATACGCCTATCTATCACTTTCAGTGTTGACAAGCTAACAGAGTGAGCCGAAATTCCAAATGGGATTGCGGCTTTTTGCTTTCTGATCCGCTTCGGGTCTGGACGGTATGCCCGCAATGAAGTAAGCTGATTTTAACCAATCATTCGATGCGCAACCAATTTGCCCGATATAGCGTCCAATAGTAAGAGACGTTAATTGTTCGGTTAACGTCCCTGTACCAGACAACGAGAGGGGCAGAAGGTCATGCAGAAGGAGAAAGGCCTTTCCTGGAAAGGCATTGCGGCTGCCCTGACAGCGTTGTTTTTACTGCCGGGCTGCTTTTCGGCTAATAGTGAGCAACCGTCTGTGGAAGCGCCCGAAGAGGTAGCCAGTGGACTTGAAAGCGGAGAAACCGAGCCCGCGAACACACTGCGAATCGGAATCGTCACCGGAGAAGCCGGAGATCGATATTATCGAGAAGCTTATACGGATATTTATGAATACATGCACCCTGAGTTGGATATCGAGATTGTGCCCGCGATAGATACGACGCGTTATCGCTATCTCGATCCGGATTCGGAACAGGATCAAGCCCGGGTCCCTCTTGACGAATTGCAAAAGTTAGCGGAAGGGAATAGCTCGGTCGATGTGTTGATTCTGGATTCGGAAATGCTTCGCTCGGCTGTTGAAAAGAAATGGACGGAGCCGCTTGATTCTTATATGGAGAAGACAGGCGAAACTGAAGAAGCATTTGCGCCTGCGGTAATCAACGGACTGAAGGATCTGGGCGGGGGAAAGCTTTACGCGCTCACACCAGACTATGCTTCATCCGCTTTGTATTACAATGTCGGTTGGTTTGAACGAAACAACGTGAAGCCTCCTGAAGACGGTATGACTTGGGACGAGGTGTTCGCGTTGGCGCGCGCAGCAAGCGGCGAAGATGAAAAAGGGAATGCGGCTTACGGCTTGTCGTTTACCCAGACACTGGCGGAAGATCCTTTATGGGCGATCCGCGCTTACACGGAACCTCTAGGGCTCTCTACGTTCGACATGGAGTCAGAGGAGATGACGGTGAACACACCGCAATGGTTGGAACTCTGGACGAATCTGGCCGACATGACCAAGCAGGGGGCGATTCCTCTATCGCTTCGCCCAGAGACCGATCCCGAGCACTACGATCCGTTTGGAGGAGACCTGTTCCTGGGTGGAAAAGTAGCCATGACTCTTGCGGACAGCAGCTACGCATCCGATCTGCAATCGGCCGCGCGTAATGCGGATCGCATCAACGGCTTTGATCCGTTTGAGTGGAAAACGGTCACGGTTCCTGTTCATCCGGGTAAAGAGGACATCGGTTCCGGTGTTCAGCTTGGAGATACCTTCTCGATTGTTTCGTCAAGTACCCATAAAGACGAAGCTTGGGAGTTTATTCGCTTTGTGACGGGGGAACGCGTGCAAGAGATGGAACTTCACGATCCGTACCGGATGCCGAGTCGTTTGGATGCGATCGCGTTGGAAGCGGAAAAATATGGCTATAGGAGCGAAGCCTTCACAAAGCTCCGGCCTGCCGAGCCGATTGCGCAGCGGGAAGATCGCGCTATTCAAAACAATCCGCAATTGTGGCAGATCGGCGATACCGGAAGACAGTTGTTCCAGCGCGTGCTGGAAGGAACGATTCCCCCGAAGCAAGCATTGGAGCAATGGGAAAATGAAGGACGCCGCTGGTTAAAAGGCCCGTTTACGGAGGAGGGGACGCTGACATTCGGGCCCCGGCCTCCACGACGGCAACCGCTGCTTAACGTATCGAATTCAAAAACGTCTTGACTTACTTGGCAAAAAAAGCTATACTATTTATTGTCGCTGTTAAATCTAAACAGCTTACACAATGTCGCGGGGTGGAGCAGCTCGGTAGCTCGTCGGGCTCATAACCCGAAGGTCGCAGGTTCAAATCCTGCCCCCGCAATTATAGTTTGGCTGTCCCGAACCAGCCTTACGGCTGCTTTGGAACCAGGACCCTTAGCTCAGTTGGTTAGAGCTACCGGCTCATAACCGGTTGGTCACAGGTTCGAGTCCTGTAGGGTCCATCATGGCAGAAACCCTTGCGCAGCAAGGGTTTCTTTGCGTCTTGCGATAAATTTTTCGCGGAGATTTACGACGTCGGAATCGGCTCATCAGGCGATTTGCTAACGGATTTGCTAACGCCGCTATTTTCGGAAGATTGAGGCTGCCTTTGGGCGGCCTTTTCGATTTCTGCTTCGATCCGGTCGACGGCTTCGTCTTGCATGGTCGGCAGCAGATGCGAGTAGCGTTCATTGAACATAGCCGGCGTCATGCCGAGACGTTCGGCGGCGACTTTCGGGTTGATGTTAATCCGGAGTAGGAAGGAAGCGTGCGTGTGGCGAAGATCGTGGAAACGAATCTTTTTAATGTCGGCTTTCCGGACAAGGATGCCCATCGCCTTCGTGATGCCGCGCGGATTGATATACCCGCCGTGCGCGTAGCAGCAGACCAGGTCGTTATCCTCGTAGGCGTCGCCGTAAATTTCTTTATTGGCTTGAACCTGGTCATACCGTACTTTCAGATCGTCGATGATCCGATCAAATAATTTGACTCGCCGAATCGAGTCGTTCGTTTTCGGCCGCTGAACGACGATGCCGTTCCTCGTATGATTGACGGTTTGGATGACGCGCAGCTCCTTACGCTCAAAATCGATGTCCTGCCAGCGCAGTCCGAGCACTTCGCCGCGGCGCATGCCCGTGTAGATCGCCAGAGCAAACACGATATAATGCACATGGTGGACCGAGACTTGAAGGAAGTGCATAAACTCCTCGACCGTCCAGAAGAGCATTTCCTTTTTCTGATTCGCATCGATCTTACTTCGCATCGAAATCTTGCTCATGATATCCTCTTTCAAAATGCCGGCTTCCATATAGGCAAGCCGCAAAGCCCTCTTTAGCACGCCGTGAATACTCTTCACATATTCCTTCGAATACTTCTTCCGAAGATCCGCGTAGAAAGCTTTGATCTGCCGAGGTGTCAATTCCTCTACATAGTATTCGCCAAGCACCGGAATGATCCGCGCGTCTATGATTGTTTTCTCCGTATCGTATGACGTCGGCTTGAAATTCGGCTTGGCGTGCGTATCCAGGTACTCGTATAAATAATCCTTCAGTTTCGTTTTCGTTGGCTTTTCCTCGACTACGCCGGTTTCCATATTCCGAATCGCTTCACGACAGGCGCTCCAAGCTTCTTTCTCTGTCCGGAAGCCGCCTTTTGTTTTCTGCCGTCGTTTACCGGTCAGCGGATCGCTTGGTAATCCGATGACATATGAATATGTTTTTCCTCGTTTATGGACATGACCTTTCATTGAATGAATCTCCTTTCAAAAATGAAATGGATCAATACGAGCCTGAATGCTGCGGACGCGTCGCTGCGCGACGGTATAAGGTACACGGAATGTCTCGGCCAGTAAACCGACATACTGCTCCCAAGTTGGAACCGGATCAGGCAATAGATAGTAAGGCATTGCAGCTACGAGCTGGAATCGGTCAGCTTGCCACTCTTGCAACTCAATAAAGAGCTGATGAAGTCCGGCTTGGCTGCCGACGTGTCTAGCGATGTGTCCGAGTTCATGAAAGAATTCGGCGCGCCTTTGTAGCGGATCGGAAAGAGTGTTGAGGCAAATGATATTTTGTTGGCCATCCCAGATCGATTGTGAGGGGAATGGGTACTGCCAAACTTCGGCATCCCAGATCGATGCGATCAAGTCGAGGTCAAGCTGTGAAGCATGCTCGATGCCATGGAGCTGATATAAATCGCAGACAATTTCCTCTGTTTCTGAGGGCGAGTAGGACAAGAGCATGACAGCCACTCCTCGAAATACGAATGTATGTTCGTATAATAACACAAAATTAACGGTCCCGGCAGTCCAGGACCGTCGCTCCCATATATTCGTTTTGCAATTTCTACGTGAACGTAGAAAATTGATCAGAGCTTTTCGCGTTCTTGACGCTCACGCTTCTTCTGACGGAGCATTTCGATGTACGCGTCAGCTGCCTCTAATTCTTCAGGAGTCCAGTCTTTGCCACCGCCATAAAAGGCGCGACCGGCGTCAGGGGCGCGGGAGACGGATCGACCAAGGATATAATCACCTGAAACTTCGAAGGTATCGGCGAATATGTTGATCTCAGTTTCCTCGACAGGCCGTTTCCCAGATTCAATTCTAGATAATACGCTGTTGTTGATGCCGGTACGTTTGGAAAGTTCTAATTGGCTCCATCCTTTCTCTTCCCGGAGCCGTTTAATGCGATCTCCTGAAATAGACACATCATTTCCGCCTTCCTTTCTATAATAGAAATATCATAGCTGAATTTGCTGATATAGAAAATATTTTTTGCTAAAATAGAAAATAAAGAGTTGACTTTGCTGTTTTAGCAATGTATATTTGCATCAAGAGCTTTGCTAATTCAGCAAAGGAGGGAAGTTACATGGATGCTCTTAAGCCGGAATTTAATTTGGAATTTATCAAGGCGAGACGAAAAGGAATGGGTATGACATTGCAAGAAATGGCAGAGGCTTTAGGCATGAAGAATTCTTCGAATTACATGAAGTATGAAAACGGGGATTATGCTTTTAGAGCTACTCATTTGCCAATACTGGCTGAAAAATTCAAATGCGAGGTCGAAAATTTTTTTGATCCCAATTTTGCTGAAATAGCAAATAAGGAGGTGGGCTAAATGGCAAACGTAATCCAAGCGCCGGCAACTCTGGCAGAGGCATTACGCCTAGCCGCTGACCTTGCTACACAGAACGAAGAATTGGAACGGCAACTCGCTGAACTTCGCCTGAACAGTGAATATCCAGAAGTTCTCCGACCGGCTCATATGAAACAGCTTTTCGGTTTCGGAAGTTCGAAGATCTCGGAAATGACGCGTGATCCGACATTCCCGATTTTGAATAAGAATCGTCGCAAAGGTGAGGCTGTGCTGGTGCTGAAAGCCGATTTATATAACTGGCTGAAACACGGTGAGGGAGCGAAAGGGTAGAGGAAACCCGCCGAGCGGTACCAGCGGCGGCGGGCTGAGGAAGACGGTGAGGAGAACTGCTAACAAAATCATACCTCATGCTCCTGTCCGAAAGCAGCCCGAAAAACGGACAAAGGAGACAACCTAAACATGGCAATCGGACAAAGTCAGTTTGGCAAAGCGCTTGAAGAAACTTTAAAGCGAAATGGAGATACCCGCGGGAACGTGGGGCGGGCGGTTCACGTCGATCCGTCTTTGATCGGTAAGATCGTAAAAGGCAGCCGACGACCGTCAAAAGAAATTATGCGCGAGACCACGAGGCACTACGACGACGGCCAGCTTTATATCGCGGCAGCCGGAGAGGTAACAGACGGAGCCTTTGCCCCTTGGTTGGACAATGTCGATTTGCATCGAGCGAGCGTACTTTTCAAGACCGTCGAGGAAATGAAAGAAGTGCTGACAGCTTCCGGTGAAGTTCCGATCAGCAAAACCAACGATCAGATCAGCGAGGATGAGCGTCAGCAGATCAAGCTATTGCTGATGGAAACGGTCGAAGCCATCACTGCGCTGACACATCTGGCCGCTGTTCTTTGCAAAGAGTATTCGTTTAGCTGGCTCGGTACTTGGAAAGAACATCGAGCCGAACTTAAAACCAAAAAATATATGAACTGAGGAGCTGAAGATCATGGAAATGAACGAACTGGAATTGAAGTTGCTGAAGCAAGAAGCTTTTGTACATCGAGCGAGACTGCTTAACATGCGGGGAATGATTGTGCTGAGCGAAGCCGGGAAAGCATTTATCGATGCTGAGATCGCGGAACTGACGGAGCAGATTGAAACGATGGATCAAGAATTGTACACAAAAAAAGCCCAGCATGGCCGCTGGACTCGGTTACGCAAACATCTGCATGTTCTTGTGTTGTCCATTGTAGCCCGTGACGGAAAAATGCGCAAGGGGGTTTCGCGCTGATGGAAGCAGAGTGGAACAATTACGCCTGCCTTGGATACATCATCGCTGCTATGCGCTCTAAGGGGATTGATGACGAGACGATCCAGCAGGTAGTGAGAGGTGCGCAGACACAGTTTGATCGGCTGACGATCGAAGAAGCTGCTGACGTTTATGTCAAATCTCCATTTTAAAGGAGCGATACCCATGTGTGAGCGTTGCAGACAGATCAAAGAAGAGTTTTCTGCGGAAGAAATTGCATCTAAAGCGAAGATGGCCATTTATATGGCGGAGCTGAGCATGCAACAGGCGATTAACCATTTGCAGGAATTTATCGAGTTTGGAAAAGTGGCAAACAATGTTGAAATGCTCGATCTCCTTGCGGCTTTGATGCTTGAAGAGGGAGCTAAGTCCAGACTCAAACTCACGGCAAATTTGCATCGAGCGATCGAGAAACAAATGAATAACCCCGCCTGATGATGATCCGCCGGTTCCGGATCGAAACGCCGAGAGGCGTCGCGGGAAACCGCAGTAACAGTGTACTGGTCCGAGTAAGAGAAATCCAAACGAAAGGAGTACATTCTATGGAAATTATCAAACGTTTGACCGTTGTATCGAACCCGACTCGCATCTTTGAAGTCGGTACCGAGATTGACGGTCGTGAGGTCATCGAGATCCGGCAAATTGGATCGGAGTTCGAAAACAGCGTCCATTCCGAATACGTTGTGCTGGATGAGAACGGATGTCCGATCGCAAGCGTCGAGAACGCGCCGGTTATCCTGGACTATCAGCGAATTGTCGTGGACGACAACGAAAAAGACGATCCGCGGGAACGGATCGCCTGAACACAATTAAATCTCTGATTGCGGCCATCTTAACACGGATGGCCGCCTTAACACAAGGAGGAATACGCATGTTATCTGCGACAACGGTAGATGCGACACGCGGGAATATCTCCGCTGAAGTCGATGAAAGCAAATTCTATACGCCTGCTGTTCTCAAAATCAAAGGGGAATTCGGCATCGTTGAAGTTATGGCCACGCCCGAGCAACTGCTTGAAATCGAGGACGCGCTTCGGATGCATCGTGAAGCAAAAGGAGGCGCCGCATGAAGATCGTTCTGAAAAGTTTGCGTTTTACAAATTTCAAAGGATTCGAGCATTTTCTTTTTGAGACCGGCGGCGGTAACGTCTCCGGCTTCGGTACGAACGCGACAGGCAAGACGACGATCGTCGACGGATTCACCTGGCTGTTGTTCGGCAAGGACAGCAACGGGCGCACGGACTTCGAAATCAAAAAGCTCGATGCGCGCGGGAAGGTCGTACAACACGGGCTGGATCACGAGGTTGAGGCTACGCTTCAGGTCGATGGGCATAGCCGGATCTTCCGGAAAGTTTTTGCGGAAAAGTGGACCAAGCAGCGCGGATCTGCGACGGCTGAGTTCACCGGTCATAAAACCGATCATTTCCTCGATGGCGTACCGGTGACTGCGGGCGAATATAAAGCGGCGGTCGCCGCGCTGATCCCGGAAGAACTTTTCCGCTTGCTGACTCTGCCGGATTACTTCAACAGCCTGAAGATGGAGGCACGACGCAAGATCCTCCTGGATGTATGCGGCGACATTGCGGATAGCGACGTCGTGAGCAGCAATGAAGAGTTGGCCAAGCTGATCCTTACGCTGGACGGCCGATCGATCGAGGATCAGAAGAAGGTCGTTGCTGAAGAACGCAAACGGGTCAACAAAGAACTGGAGAAGATCCCGATTCGCATCGATGAGGCACGCCGCTCTATCCCGGATACGTCCGAATTGGACGAGACGCTGCTTGACGAGGATTTGGAAACGCTGCGTAGTCGGATTGACTCGAGAGAAAACGAAGCGTCCCGCATACGCGGTGGTGGAGAGATTGCAGCAAAACGTAAACAGGTCGCGGAGCTCGAGAGCGACATGATTGGCATCAAGAGCCGGCTGCAATCCGCCGGTATAGACGCCGCGGCGAAACAACGTGACACGACCAACAGGCTGCACGCCGATTGCGACCAGCTCCGCCGGACGATCGACGATAAACAGCAACGTCGCGGGCAAAACGAGCGTGCGATCGAGGCATGCAAACGAGAAGCAGATCTACAACGTGCAGACTGGATGCGAGTGAACGCGGAGCAGCTACCGCACCAACACGATGAGAACTGCCCGACCTGCGGACAGTCGCTTCCGGAAGAACAGATCAAATCGGCGCACGATAAAGCCGAAGCAGCTTTCAATAAGCGTAAATCGGAGCTCCTGCAGAAGATCAATGAAACTGGAAAATCCGCAGTCGCCGAGTCGGAACGTCTCGAGTCAGACAACGTCAAACTTGCCGCCGAGATCGAATCGGATGGTGAACGTCTGGCCGCCCTGCAGGTGCAGGCTGCTGATGCTGAAGCAACGCTCCAGGAGCTGCGTGCCGGCATCACTGATCCGCTTGCAGATCCGGAGTATACGGAGAAGTCGTCTGAGGTCGACGTTCTCCGGACGGAGATCTACCAGCTCGAGCAGTCCACCGAATCTGCCCTGGCCACGATCCGCGAGAGTATCCGCGGACTGCGCGAGGAGATAGCGGCGATTGAGCGGGACAAGGCACGTATTGCCCAAGCTCGTACCGTGCAGCAACGGATCGAGGAGCTGACTGCTGAAGAACGGCACCTAGCCGAACGCTACGAGGAACTGGAATGCCAGTTGTTCGCGATCGAGGAGTTCACCCGGACAAAGGTGGCCATGCTTGAGCAGCGTATCAACGACAAGTTCAAGCTTGCGCGTTTCCGCCTCTTCGAGACTCAGATCAACGGTGGCCTGAAGGAAGTCTGCGACACGATGTACGGCGGTGTGCCCTATGACGGTGGTCTTAACAACGCCGCACGCATCAATGTCGGCCTGGACATCATCAACACGCTGAGCGCGCACTACGACGTCGAGGCACCGATCTGGATCGATAACGCCGAGTCGGTGGTCGAACTGATCGACACGCGCGCTCAAGTCATCCGTCTGGTCGTCAGCGAGGCGGACCGGACTCTCCGGATCGAGACTGAAAATATGCAGGAGGCGATTTGAGAATGAGTGATTTTTCGACAGTTTTGACGAAGGTCAACGACAACTATTTCCCGATGATCGAGCGGCAACTGACCGGCAACGGCATCGAGATGGATCAGTACGCAAAATCCTGCGTGCTGAACGCGATCTCGGCGATCAATACAGCGCTGGATACGAAAGGTATCAGCTGGAACGATGATCAGCTTGACCGCAGCAACATCACACAGACGCTGATTCAGGTCGCCTCGCTCAAGCTTAACGCCGCGGCGAGCCCGCGTGAAGTTTATTTCCAAGTTCGAAATATCAAGGTCAAATCGGAAGGAAAAGATCTTTGGAAAAAGCAGATCGAAATGGGCATCGAGGGTGACGGCAACGACGCCATCCTCGCACGTTTCGGTCGAGACGTAAAAAAGGTTGGCCAGTTCTGGCTTGTCCGCGAAGGCGACGACTTTACGTATCCGAAGTACACCGGATTCGACGTTGTGCCGCCGACCTGGACACCAAAGGGCAAGGGAGACGTCATTCGAATCGTGTATCCGATCATGAAGCAGGATGGCACCGTAGAATTCCACATTGCGGAGCGCGACGACGTCACTCGCAATATGATCGCACACATGAACAACAACATGATGAACGAGACGTTTGGGATCTGCGCGGACCGTTTCAAAGCAACGCCGGACCAGCGTAAGCAAATCGCAGCGAAGAAGACGGAGATCCTGAACAAGGCGAATCAACTTGGCCTTGGCGCACTTAATGATCCGGACCTTCAGCCTTACATCAGTCCTGCTTGGACGGAGCCGCAAAGCCGAGAGTCGATGCTCATCCGGAAGATGCGGAACAATGTGGTCAAGAAGATCCCGAAGGACTTCGGCAACGCCTTTGTCGAGCTGAGCTATCAAGAGGCCGCAGACGAGACGTACAGCGAAGTGAAACGGGAAATCGAGCAGCATGCGAACGGCGATGTCATTGACATTGATCCGCCAGCTGGCGCGCCCGAACAACCGGAAACCGAGAAGCCTCAGCAGCAACCTGACCCGCAGCCTGTTTCCGCCGGTAGCCGTGAAGACGAACTGAACTTCGCTGACGACGTTCCGCCGATCGACGGCAAGCCGGGCTTCTGAACATGATCGAGATCCGATCGCTTGGGTCGAGCAGCGCGGGAAATGCTTACCGCATCAGCGATGGCCATACGCCGTTGCTGCTCGAAGCCGGGCTACGTTACAAAGACATTCAGCGCGCGCTGGCCTTCCGGGTTTCCGGATTGGCAGCGTGCCTTATCACTCACGAGCACGGCGACCACAGCGCCGCGGTCAAGGATCTGATCCGCGCCGGCGTGACGGTTTATACCAGCAAAGGTACAGCGGATGCCCTGGGCATCAGCGGGCACCGTGTGCAGCATGTAACGGCCAAGCAGCCGTTTACGATCGGCACCTGGACGATTATGCCCTTTGAGACGGAACATGACGCAGCGGAGCCTCTGGGCTTCCTGCTTGCGTCTTCTGCCGGCGGGAAACTACTGTTCGCGACCGACACGTACTTCATCCGGTACCGCTTTTCCGGACTCACTCATGTGATGGTCGAATGCAATTATTCGTTGGAGATCCTGCGCCGTAACGTCGTCGACGGCCGTGTACCGGTACTGCTGAAGAATCGTGTGATGAAGTCGCATTTCAGTCTCGAGAATGTAAAGGACTTTCTTCGAGCCAATGACCTGAGCCAGGTGCGCGAGATCCATCTACTGCATCTGAGCGACAGCAACAGCGACGAAGAAGCGTTCAAGCAGGAAATCATGGCGCTGACCGGAAAGCCCATCTACGTTGCCGGGAGGTGACTGCGGTGATCCAGGAGCCGCCGCTGACACGCAGCATGATGAGTGAGGCGATCTGGGAGCTTCTGGACACGGATCCCGAAGCTTTTAAGGTCGCCGCAAAAGAATACTTTAGCCGAAGTTACCCGGGCTGGACGATCGTTCGGGTTAAGTACCCGATCGTATTCATCCGGGATGATCGAAATAAGCAAGTGTAGGGGATGATGCAAGATGCCAGACAGTTTTCCCTTCCCGATTTTTTCGGGACTCCTGGAGCCGGAGCACTATAAGAAGATCGGAAATGCCCTGTGGCTATTCGCCTGGTGTATCAACTCCACGACATCCGAGCAAGAACGAGAAGGGACTGTCTGGGGCCTTGTGTTCGACGGAAAACCGATCAAGGCGAGCGAACTGCAGCAACGTTTCGACGTCACTGATCGTACCGTTCGAACTTGGATTAAGACGCTCGAACAGCATGATTACATCCGAGTCACCAGAGCGCCTTACGGCATGATCATCTTGGTCCGAAACTCCAAGCGAGGCTTGAAGAGATCGGAAAGAAACTTCCGATCACTCGATGAGAGACCGGAAAAAAACTTCCGATCTCTACCCACAGACCGGAAAGAAACTTCCGATCTCTCACCCGAGAGACCGGAAGAAATCTTCCGATCTAATAAAGATTTAGATCTTAAAGATACTATTACTACTACTACGGACAAGGAAGCTGATTCGGAAATCGAAAATGCTGCTGATCCGCAAGAGGCTGATCCGTTTATCATGCTTTTGAATGCTTACTGCACGCTGCACGGGAAGTTCGATATTCACGTCAATCCGCGAGAACGCGAAGCCATGGGTAAGATGGTCGCCGGGGGGATGCCGGTACCCTTTACCATCCGAACTATGGAGATCCTTTACGAGGAAAAGCGCCAGCGGGAACAGCAGCGATTCAAAAAGCCAAGCACGTTCTTGTATTACGTGAATGGGATCGAAGAAGCTTGGGCGAATCAAGTGCCGGTTGATCCGGTGGCTCCGCCGAAAGGCGCAGAGCAGCCACGACAACCGCAACGTACAATAAACCGCCAGCAAGAACAGCTGAATGACCTACAACGCAGGCGAGAGGAGGCACGAAAGAGTGGAGCGCGATGAAATCTATGAGTTGCTTGGTGAAGTTTTTAGACATTATCCGAACGTTGACATTAGCGAAGTGGCCGTTGATCGACATCTGGAATATCTGTCTGATATGCCGCTCGACATCGCTCTTCGTAACGTTCGCATGCATGTGAAGACCAGTGTGTATCCGCCGAAAATCGCGGAGATTCGAGCAGGCTGGTCCGATTATGGCGACCGTATGAAACAAGCAGCTCGCGAATTTATCGAAGAGCAAGAAGAGAATCGGAAGCAAGTTGTACCGCCACCGCAGGAAGTGAGGAACCAGATTGCAGAAATCAAACGAAGACTGGCTGCCAAACAATCCGGAAGCTGAAGCCGCTGTTCTTGGCTCGATCCTGATCGACAAGACCGGTGACGCACTCGCTATAGCGATCGAGACACATCCGGATGCATTCTACGACACCGGCAATCGGAAAATCTTCGAGGCGATCTGGGATTTGCACGATGCGGATAAGCCGATCGACATTGTGACTCTTTCTCAGCAACTCGATACCAACCGCGCGCTTGCAATCGCCGGCGGTGTCACATACCTGTCGAAGATCGCATCTGCCGTACCCACGGAGGCGAATATCCAAGAGTACGTTCGGATCGTCCAGGATCAGTATCTGCGCCGGCAGATCATCGAAGCGGCCGACGAGCAACGACAAGCTGCCCTACGCGGGGAAGACGCTGCTGAAGCTTTGGCCACGATGGCCGCACTCAATGCCCAACTTTCTGACCAGACTGCACCAGTGCAGGAGTTTAAGCCAATCGGCGCGGTGATGATGGATGCATTCGAACGAGCCGAACAGCTATCCGAAAACCCGGATCGTGGCGGCGTGACTGGCATTTCTTCCGGATTCGTCGATCTCGATCATATGACGGCTGGTTGGCAGAAAAATGACTTGATCATCGTCGCGGCTCGCCCATCCGTAGGCAAGACAGCGTTCGCGTTGAACATCGCGCAAAATGCGGCGCTTGATTACGGGAAATCGGTCGCCATCTTTAGCCTTGAAATGTCAGCTGCGCAGTTGGCCAACCGGTTCATCAGCGCCGATCAGCATCTGGCTGCTGAAGCATTGAAGATCGGTGACTTGAAGGATGCGGATTGGCAGAAGATGGCCCAGGCGGTAACGCGTTTCTCCGAAGCGAAGATCTTTATCGATGATCCTTCGATAATCACCGTCCACGAAATCCGATCGAAGTGCCGGCGCCTGAAGGAGAAACAAGGGCTGGACATGATCATCATCGATTACCTTCAGCTGATCGCTGGCGGTGGCCGGGGGCGTCGTCAAGAAAACCGGCAGCAAGAGGTATCCGAGATCTCGCGCACGCTGAAGCAGATCGCCCGGGAACTGGAAGTTCCGGTTATCGCGCTTTCCCAGCTCAGCCGGGGCGTCGAGCAACGTCAAGACAAGCGCCCAATGATGTCCGACCTTCGGGAGTCCGGATCGATCGAGCAGGACGCCGACATCGTAGCCTTCCTGTACCGGGACGACTACTACAACGCCGACACTGAGAAGAAAAACATCATCGAGATTATCCTGGCCAAGCAGCGGAATGGCCCGGTTGGGAAAGTGGAGCTGGTGTTCCTGAAGCAGTTCAATAAGTTTGTTAATTACGATCGTGGCCATACTCGATCAGACGCCGGAATGGAGCAAAGATACGGTTAATTCAACATTTGAAAAATTCACATAAAGGAGCAATAAAAATCATGAAAAACGATCGCAAACCAACTCGCAAGCAGAAGATGGCCATCGCCGCGGCGAAGCTTGATGCAAAGAACTGGCTTGTCCGGAAAGACGTTGCCGGTGAGCTCACGATCGTCAGCAAGACGGCCGGTCAGATCCGGCGGATTTCATGCTGAAGCAGCCAGCGTCGATTGATCCGCTGTTCCACGACGTGCCGTACGAAGTCGTCCGTGACGGCAGCGGCGTCGTGATCGGCGAGATCTACATGCTGTCCGGAGAAGCTTGGAAGGAGGGAAGAACCAGTGATCCAGTTTACCGTTTATGGCGAGCCGGTCGCGCAGGGAAGACCGCGAGCGTCGACGCAGGGCGGGTTCGTGAAGATGTACGATCCGGCAAAGTCCCGCGACTATAAAGATTATGTCCGTCTGGCCGCTGGGCAGCACGCTCCGGCGCAGCCGCTGGAAGGTCCGTTATCGATGGTCATGATCGCTTATCGGCCAATCCCGAAAAGCTTCAGCAAGAAGAAAGCAGCCGCGGCGGAACGTGGCGAGATCCTACCGGTGTCGAAACCCGACGTCGACAACTACCTGAAGGGCGTGAAGGACGCGCTGAAAGGAATCATATGGGTCGACGATAGCCAGGTCGTTGATGCATTCGCTCGCAAGCGGTACAGCGCTCGTCCGCGCATCGAAGTCAAAATCAAGAAGCTTTCCGAAAACTAAAATCCGAAGGGAACGTGAAAAGTATGTTCATGAAAGACTACGCGAAATTCACAGCAAAGATCGCCAAAGGCATGAAAGTCGGAGAAAAAGACGTCGAGCTCAAATTGCTGATCCCGCTGAAGGTGATGCAGGAGAATTTCCTCTTCCTCAGCAGTAAACAAGAGCAGGACGTGAATATCTTCTTGGGCGATCCGCAGGCTGCTTTCGACTTCGATGATGAAGACGGCGAGGTTTACCGCGCTCTTACGGGACGACGCTTTATGACAGATGCGTCGGGCGTTGTGACGAACATCGAACGTCCGGAAGATCCTAATCAGGCAAAACTCTTCAATCCGGAAGATGGAGATTCGAATGAAAGCGAAGAACAGGACGACCAGCAAGACGGTGAAGGTGGCCAAGATGGCGCAGAGGTGCCGGACGCCGGCGAGGATCCAGACAACGAGCCAGGTACTGGAGACCCGGAAGAGGGCAGCCAAGAGTCGCCAGTGCCGCCGCAGCATTCGATCAGCGAAGAAGACGATGCTGCGCTGATGCAAGAAATGGAAGGCGGCAGCGGCGACCGTCGCCTGATCGATCAGGATGCTCCGGACTGGATGCAGGAGACTGGAGAAGGCGGTAGCCGTGAACAGGAAGTCCAGTTCGAAGGTGACGAAGCTGAAGAGCCAGAAAACAGCGCTGAACAGGCGCAGGGCAATGCTGCATCTGTTGATGGCCAGGATAAAGAGGAACCGGCAGCCGTCGACAAAGACGCCCTGGACGCGTTCATCCTCACCGAACGCCCGGTCTTCCCGGAAGTCGAATTCAACGGCATGCCGGTGCAGTTTGCGGATCTGTGGGAGCAACGGCTTCAGGGAAGCAAAACCTGGATTGAAATCGCGAAAGAAACCGGGATGACGAGCGGACAACTTTCGGCGCGCCGGGCTGAGTATAAAAAGCTTGCAACGAAGAAAATGCAGGGCGGTGGGGGAGCGGCGTAAGCCGCTTCTTCTCTCCATGAAAATAGGGATAGGACTTATTGCGGGAATTGGGCTGGTCGTATATTTAGGAGTGGTTATAGTGATTGCCGTGCTTTTAATGATCGGAATAGGGGAAGTGTGGTCCGGATAAATTGAAAACTCCCTCGCCAATTAGGCGAAGGAGAAGATTCAATCTTCTTTCATTTTCATGTCGACCAATTGTCGGCAATTTGGGCATTTGCAAGTTAGGGTGAAAGTATTTCTTTTTTTATAATTGTATATATCCATAAGTTGAATCACTATGCCTGGCAAGCTCATTCCAGCTATAAGTAGCGCAATAGCATTGACATTAGATGAGTCAATCAATTTTTCACTACTTGTTACAGTTGAATAGATTTGAATCATTATAAATATAAAAAAACTCATTACAAGAACAGTAAAAGAAAATTTGGAAAACCCTTGAATTAACTTGCCTATTTTTTTTGAATTCATGATTATTCACCTCATCAAGCAATACGGCAATAGATAAAACAAGTTTCAATAAAATGTAAAAATCCCCGCAAGCTTGGCGGCCAGGCGGGGCTGAGAAGGGAAATTCCTCATCCAAAATTATACCACGGGTGAGGAGACAGAACGATGGGGAAAAGACGAAAAAACAGCGCACAATTGACGTTCAACATCCTGCCGATCGACGTGAAGGCGACTCGCCTCGCGGTTGAGGATTATCTGGAAGAGGTTCGCGTGTACCAACAAATCGGGTTTGTTCGGCGCGAGGCAGCCATGACGCCCAGCTATGAGCCGCGGCTGCACGGGAATACGAATGCGATCAGCAAGCCGACGGAGCAGATTGCGACCTGGAACGTGTCGAAGGAGCAAGAGCTGAAGAGGAAGTCAGAGCTGCTGGAAATGGCGATGGGTCGTTTGAAGAGTATGCAGCGTGAGATTATCCAGCGCAGCTACCTAGACGCTGAAGACGCGTTCGATTACATTAGCTGCGGGGAGATGGGGCTGAGCGACAGCACATATCGGCGGGAGAAAAACGAGGCGATCAGTTGGCTGGCCGCCGCTTTGAGAATAGAAAAGTTCGAGGATGAGGTCGGTTAAGTGCCGACCTATTTTTTTGTTTGCTTGTTTGGTAATATTAGAAGAAAAAGGAGGAAAGCAATTGGGAAAGATAAAAGATTTTTTATGGGAAAAAGACGTAGATGCTGGAACGAGATTAAAGTGGCCATCCATAGTAGGATTATTCTTGATTCCTTTAATTGTATGCAGCGTTTTTGGTTGGGTACTGCCCAATTTCATATCTGATTCAGGAGATAGAGGGACGTTTGGTGATATGTTTGGGGCAGTGAATACTCTTTTCTCTGGACTTGCTTTTGCAGGTATCATCTATACTATTTATCAGCAGGGAACAGAGCTTAAATTGCAACGCATAGAGGTTGCAAAGACAAATGAGCAACTAGAAGATCAAGCAAAAACAATGAATATTCAACGATTCGAGAATACTTTTTTTCAGTTGGTTTCAATGCATCAAGAAATTATTGCAAATATAGGTACTGGTAAAACTCAGGATCCTAAAGGAAGCAGATATATTATAGATTTAACTAGTCGCGCTGTTCAAGCTGCTACGTACGACGGCTCAGGTCGCAAAACCATGGATTCAACTAAAGAGGCATTAGGCCGCATATTGAGAAGGGAAGATCCATTCGTCATCCAATATTATAAGCATGTTTTGAATGTTTTAAAATTTATCAATGATTCCGTTGCTTTGGCTTTGAATGAAGAAGAAAAAAAAAGATACGTTGAGTTTTATAAAGTATTAGTGTCTAAAGATGAAATGATATCGATTTATCTTTATTATTTTAAAGATACAGAAAGTATAAAGATTTTTGAACTTTTAAACTTTCTTACTCATGAGGAAGCCCGAGAAGAATTCACAAAACTGGCCGTGAAGTATCGCTGATTTTGACTGATTTTTGAACGCTTATTGGCCGTTCATTCGACTTTCGTGGTGTTATATTTGTATTGTGGAAATCGGGCGAGAATGAAACGCACAGCTGCGTAGGCGGCACATTACTGGGGCGTTCTTCTTCTCGCTTTTTCCGTTTATGAGACCATTTTAAAAAGCATGGTCAGTAAGATAAAAGCAACAACAGTAGCGTAAAGGTTGCCAGGAAGATTCTTAATATCTCTCAATCAGTTTTCTCCTTTCAATTTTTCTAATTTTAGAATAATCGCTCGCTTGGCAAAAGTCGAATTAGCGAGGAAACAGGAGATCGGTCGCAGTTGACCAGCACAGATCGGTTCAGATCGCGAACATCGCTTTTGACTTGGATTTCTGCCGATCAGTAAAATGGTTTAAGGAGAAAGATCTTAGTAAACAGCGCAGCGTTTTTACTTCGGCTCTGGCCGACAGCACTGCGTAACTCAAATATCATAATTCCGGAGAGTTGTCCCTATGGGCGGCTCTTTTTTATATGGAGGATACGTTATGGCCAATCGAAAGAAAAGAAAGCGTCCGCCGCCGGAATCTCGGCAGCCGGTCAAATGCAAAGGCTGCGTATGGGGACGCTGGGAAGGATCAAAACAATTTTGTGCGCTACCTCATTGTAAGAAGGGAATATCTTCCTTATTGTCGAAGTAAGTTGGCAAGAAGGGAGGTGTAGTAGGTATGAAGAAAAATTCTGTAAGGGTTTTTAAAAGCAGTTCAGCTCAAACCATTGAGAACCAGATTAATACGTGGCTTCACACTCATAAGGTGGAAATCAAAAGCATTGAATACGCGATTGCTTCGGATCGATACAGTGCAATCATCTTATACGAAGAATAGATAGATAAGGCATCCCAATCCGGGTGCTTTTTATTTTGGAAACCAACTCAACTCAAATGAGGTGAAAAATATGCGAATCGAGAGCGTTCCAATTTCCAGTTTACGAGCGAATGATTGGAACCCGAATGAGATGGAAGAGCATCGATATCTGGCTTTGATTGAGAGTATCCGGAAGCACGGCGTGCTGCAACCGATCCTGGCCCGCTCGGATATGACGATTATCAAGGGAGAGAAGCGCTGGAGGGCGGCTCAGACGGCTGGACTTGCCGAAATAACCTGCGTTATCGTGGAAACGAGCCAGGAGGAAGCGAAGTTGCTGACGGTCAGCCTGAGCAATCTACGTGGCCGTACGAATGAGGAGCTGCTTTCCTCGCTGCTGGAAGAGCTTTCGACCACCTTCACGCTTGAGGAGATCGGCGCAGAAGCCGGATTTCTTCCGGATGAATTGGACAGCCTGATCGGTGGTTTAACCACGGACACGGAGTTGGAAACTTCCGCTCAGGAAGATGATTTCGACGTTCAGCGAGCGCTTGACGAGATCCAGGAGCCGGAAACGCACCGCGGCGATGTCTGGCAGCTCGGCCGGCATATCCTGATGTGCGGCGACGCCACTGATCAGCAGGACGTAGCCAGGTTAATGGACGGTGCAGCCGCGGCGCTGGTCGTGACGGATCCGCCTTACAACGTAGCAGTGGAGAGCGATTCCGCTCGTCTGGTCGCAGATGGCCGCGGAAAGATCATGAACGACGATATGCCGGCAGAAGAGTTTGCCGGCTTTTTGCATGCTGTTTTTGGCAGCTACGCTTCCGTTATGGCCGCGACCGCCGCGATCTACGTCTTCCATCCCTCGTCTTATCAACGAGAGTTCGAGGATGCTATGAACGCCGCAGGAATCACTATCCGGACGCAGTGCATCTGGGTAAAGAACGCAGCATCCTTTGGCTGGGCGCAATACCGCTTTAAACACGAGCCGGTATTCTATGCTCATCTGAAAGGCAAGGCTCCGGCCTGGTACGGTGATCGCAAGCAGACGACGGTATGGCGCTCTGGGCTTCCCGCAGATGAACCGCAGCCTGAGACGATCTGGGAAGTGTCCCGTGGCGACGTGACGAAGTACGTCCATCCTACGCAGAAGCCCTTGGAGCTGCTGTCCATTCCGATTCGGAACAGCAGCCGGCGCGGCGATCTGATCGCGGACTTCTTCGGCGGCAGCGGCTCGACGCTTATGACCTGCGAGCAGATGGACCGTACCTGCCGGACGCTGGAACTGGATCCGATCTTCTGCGACGTAATCAAAAAGCGGTTCCAGGAGGCGACCGGCATCGAACCCGTGCTGCTCTACCGCGCGGATACAGCCGCATAAAAAAGAGAGGGCGCGGTAACGCCCTCTCGGCCAGGCTCGATCCCGGCGTCGATACAGTGGAAACCCGTGGCCACGGAACAGCAAGCCACTGTATCTGTACTCATTTTAGAGGACGGCGGGTGTTTTTACAATGAAAAATGCAAACAAACGTTCGCAAATAGATGCAGATCCACTTTTGCAACATGAACTGGCCGTAATGGAAGGCTTGATTGAATCGAAGGAGCAATATCGGAAAATCATCAAAGCTGCCATCGCCCGTTGGGTGAAGGATTTCCAAGATGGGAGAGTGGAGATCCGGACGGTAGACGACCTTCGTAAACTAATCGAAATCGATATTGAGTTGCAAAAAGATGAGCTATAGAAAAAACCATCCTCTAAGGGATGGTCAGTTGTTCGCTTTACCCGACTTCCTAACAGCTAGACATTGGGTTTCAAACTTTAAAGACAAAAACGGTAATCTTACATCAAAACCTTTGAACTTAGTGCTTTTAATTATCTTCATAACGATTCCTCCCAAATTTTTAATTGCCGCTAGGAACCTAAACATAGGCAACCTTTTACGCTTGGCGGGAATCGAGTGAAACGAACAACATGATTATATTACCATGTGATAAAAAATTTTAAAAGTATTGTGGGGTGGTGATAGTGTAGCATGGCCAGAGAGCGCAGTCCTGATCGCGATCGGGCAATGAATATGTGGCTGGAGAGCGGCGGAGCGATGAAGCTAAAAGACATCGCCGCCGCTCTTTCTATTGGTGAAAGTAAGGTCCGAAAATGGAAATCCTTAGACCGTTGGGAAGAGGCGCTCAAAGGGAGCGCTCCATCTGATTCGAAAGGGAGCGCTCCACTTCGTGGCGCTCCCAAAGGGAACAAAAATGCGAAGGGAAACAACGGCGGTGCTCCATCGGGAAATGCCAATGCGAAAGGAAATAGCGGCGGTGCCGGCGGCCCGCCTGGCAATAAGAAGGCGGTTACGACCGGCGAATATGAAGCGATCTGGCTGGATACGTTGGAAGAGGGCGAACAGGATCTGCTTGATCTCGTCGCCACTGATCCGCTTCAGCAAGCGGACGAGGCGCTGCTGCTCCTGACGTTGCGCGAGCGGCGTATGCTGATACGAATTAAAGCTTTGGTGAATGGCCTGGGCGAGAAGGAGCGCAGCGTGCTTTACGAGCTGAAAACGGTCAAGGGTGCCGCCCCACTTCATGATGAAAAGAGCGGGCTAACGTACAACGTACCGTTTAAACGTGATGAGCTTGTCGAGTCTCGGATTGAAGAAAAAGAATTCCGGAAGATCGACGATATTATTGCGCTGGAAGAGGCGTTAACCCGCGTGCAGGACAAGAAGCTGAAGGCGATTGAGTTGAAGAATCGCATCATCGACGAAGAGAAGAAGGTGCGGATCGAGAAGCTGAAGCTTGAGGTTAAGGGTCTGCGCGGTCCGGAAGACCAGGAGCTGCCGGATGACGGATTCCTGGATGCGCTCAAAGGCAAGGTAAGCGAGGTGTGGGCGGATGGCGATGAAGCGTAGAATGGCGACGTTTCGCTGGAAGTCGATTTCGCGCAAACAGCATCAGGTCCTGAACTGGTGGATGGAAGGCAGCCCGCACGCCGACAAGGATGCGATCATCTGCGACGGATCGGTCCGGGCGGGCAAGACGGTGGCCATGTCGTTTTCATTCATTATGTGGGCGACGCAAAGCTTCGACGGGCAGCAATTCGGTATGGCGGGCAAAACAATCGGCGCGCTCCGACGGAATGTAATCGGGCCGCTGAAGCAGATCCTGCATGCCCGGGGATACACCGTTGTCGAGCACCGCGCGGAAAACTACCTGACAATCAGCCGCGGCCGAAACAGTAATGACTTCTTCCTGTTTGGCGGGCGGGATGAACGATCGCAGGATCTGATCCAGGGCATTACGCTGGCCGGAATGTTCTTCGATGAAGTTGCTCTGATGCCACGTTCATTCGTCGATCAGGCTACGGCCCGCTGCTCGGTAGAGGGCGCGAAGCTTTGGTTCAACTGCAACCCGGCCGGGCCTTACCATTGGTTCAAGCTTGAATGGTTGGATCAGCTTGAGCAGAAGCAGGCGCTGCATATCCATTTCACCATGGACGATAATCTTTCGCTATCTGAGAAGGTAAAAGAGCGGTACCGGCGATTATACTCGGGCATCTTTTATAAGCGATTCATCCTTGGACTCTGGGTGCTTGCCGAGGGTCTGATCTACGATATGTTCGACACCGACAAGCACATCGTCCCGACCGAAGACCGGCGGTACATGAGCTATTTTGTCGCGTCTGACTACGGGGCGCAGAACCCGATGACATTCGGCCTTTGGGGTCTGAGCAATGGAATTTGGTACAAAATCAAGGAGTACCATTATTCTGGCCGGGAAGCCAATCGGCAAAAGGATAACGAGGAGTATTATGCTGATCTGGTCGGGTTTATCGGCGATATCCCGATCAAGTCGATTATCATCGACCCTTCAGCCGCAGCGTTCATCGCGACGATCCGGAAGCACGGGACGTTCTCTGTTACGCCGGCGAAAAACGATGTCGTCGAGGGGATACAGGCGGTGGCCACAGCGTTGACGGAAATGAAAATCCTGTATAACGACTGCTGCAAAGAGACATTCCGCGAGTACGCATCTTATATCTGGGACGCGAAGGCTGCTGATCGCGGTGAGGAGAAGCCCATCAAGCAGAACGACCACCAGATGGACGCGGACCGGTATTTCGTTTATACGATCGTTGCCAAAGGTTCCAACGCATTGGATCGCTTGCGGCGTTTGCTGGGATAGAAGGAGGTGAGGAACCATATGAGCAAAGCACAATTGCGGCTGGATAGTATGCGATCGGAATACCGAACGGATTTCATGGTCGGCCACTCGAAAGGCTACGGTAAGGATAATTTGAGTCGGCAGCAAGTGAACCTGAATTACTGGCGGCTTGGTCATGAAGAGCTTCAGGCGATGTATGCCGGTAACCAATTCGTTCAAAATATCATTGATATCCCGGCCGAAGATCTTACGCGGAACTGGATTGATATGAAAATGAAGGATGAGCAGCTGCGAGAGCGTTTGCTCCGCCGCATGCGGGATCTGAATGCCAAAGAGGTCTTTACGGACATGCGCCGTTACGAGCGGCTGCATGGTGACGGCTTCGTGTCGATCGGAGCGCGCGAGTCTGCTCCATTCAGTTTATCCGATCCGCTTGATCCGGCGCGGCTGGTAGGAATCGATTACCTGAACGCTTTTAGTAGCTACAAAGTCGGCGGCATGTTCATCAACGACGACCCGTTTTCGATCGATTACGGCCAGCTTGACAGCATCCAATTGAACCGCATGAGCGCAATCGGAAAGCGTCTGACTGAAGGCATTGTGACCGATCCGGGGCAAAATCGAGTCCATTATTCTCGGCTTTTCCACGATCAGACCAGACGTCTTGAGAATCGGCAGCAAGGGCAAGCGATTCTGGAGCCGTTGTACGATATCTTTACGGTGTTCGATACGGCACTTTGGAGCGTCGGACAAATCCTTTACGACTTCACATTCAAAGTGTACCGGTCGCCTGGACTCGGAACGATGGATAAACATGAAAAGATGGAATTGCAGATGCTGTCGGACTTTGCTTTCCGGACCGGTGCGCTGGCCATGATCGATAAAGAAGAAGAACTGACGAAGGTCAATTCTTCAGCAGCAGGCGTAAAAGATCTGCTCGATTTCGTTTGGGAATCGCTGGCCGGCGCAGCCAAGATGCCGAAGAGCGTAATCAAAGGCCAAGAGAGCGGAACGATCTCCGGCGCGCAGTACGACGTGCTGAACTATTATTCCCGGATTGCCGCGGCGCAGGAAACGGAACTACGGCCGTTACTGGAACGTCTGATCCGCTATCTACTGATCTGCGAAAACTTGGATCCGGATACAGTCGAGTGGGAATTGATCTTCAATCCGTTGTGGAATGTCGATCAGGAAACAGATGCGAAGATCCGGAAGATGAACGCGGAAATCGATCAGATCTATATCACGACCGGCGTACTTGATTCGGATCAGGTGCGGCAACAGCGGTACCCAGACTTGGCTCCGGCAGACGCTGAGTTGCAACTGGACAGTCTGGACGAGGAAGAATTGTCTGATCTGATTGAGAAAGCCAAAAAGCGATTTGAGGAGGCGTAATTATGCGAATTTCGGTAACGAACTATGTAGGCGATTTGCACCGCGAGCTGTTGCTTGAGATCGACGAAGCCACAGAAGCGGATAAGCAGCAGGGCTTCGCTCTGTTCCGGGAGTTGACGAGCGATGGCAAAGTCGAGAACGCCGAAATCACTGCCAACCCGGTATCCTAAAGCACCAGCCGCGGCGTATGCACGGACTATCGTCGATCTGGTCAAAGAGATGCACGCGATCTACTATGCCGTTTTTCAAGAAGCGATCAAGCCGGAGTCCAAAGCCTACCGACCGGACGGTTTCCGTGAAGACGGTCCGCTGGATCTGATCATCGCAGCTTTGCAGCGTGCGAAAAATGCGGCAGTCGCGGTGTTCACTCCGTTTCGGGTACGCGCTGCGGCCCGGCAATTCGTTCAGCAAGTCGAGCTGTTTAACCGTAGCAATATCGGGCAGCAAGTGAAGAAGATCCGCGGCATCGATCCGACGATCGGGGAGAGCTGGATCGACGATTTTATTTCCGCTTCGATCGAGGAGAACGTCTCGTATATCACGACGATCCCGGAGCAATATCATGACCGAATCACGGGCGTCGTGCTGCAAGGCACAAAAAACGGCCAAAGTATTCCGGATATGGCGGCCGAAATCCGCAAGGTGTACACCGTAAGCGAAAAGCGGGCACGCTTTATTGCGCGGGATCAAGCGGGTAGCTTGAACGGGCAGCTTACGGTTCGACGTCATCAGGCGGCCGGCTTCACTCGCTTTATCTGGCGCACGTCGGAAGACGAACGGGTCCGAGACGAGCATGCCGACTTCAACGGAAAATCATACAGCTACGCCGAAGGTGCGGGTCCGGGGAAACTCTTACCCGGTCGGGATTATAACTGCCGCTGTACGGCGGATCCTATATTCGATTGATGTGGCGGCCGAAGGGGCGCTTTTTTTGTGCCTGAAAGGGGGTGAAGGAGACGAAGAAGCAGCGTTATGACAAAGCCGAAGTGCTCGGTTTTCGCAAAGATGCGGACGGATATTTGACCGTCACGGCGGGGATTACTCGTCCTGGTGTCTTCCCCTATAAACGAGGAGACGGCGCTCTGAAATGGGAAGCGAAGCTCCCGGAGGATATCTTTTCCGAAACAACTATCGAGAGCGCGAAGAATCGCCCGGTCACCGACGAGCATCCGCCGGAGCCGGTCAATAGCCGCAATTGGCAGAAGTACGCGCGGGGAACGAGCCACCATGATTCTCGGATCGACGATGATCTTATGAAAGTCACGATGACTGTGACGGATGAGGGACTGATCGAACGGATCGAGTCCGGAAAGCAGAAGGAAATCAGCATTGGATTCGAGACGGATCTGGACGACACGCCGGGAGAATGGAATGGGCAACGCTACGATGCGCGGCAGACGAATATCCGAATCAACCATATCGCCGTAACTGCCCGGGGCCGAGCCGGTCCGACGGTGGCGATCCGCGGCGATTCCGCGGTGCAGGTGGATGAAGAAGACGAAAACACAGGAGGTATCACGATGGCAAAATACAAGGTTGATGGCAAAGAGTTCGATGTGCCGTCCGAAATCAAATCGTTCCTGGATGCTCAGGAAGCAAAGCTCGACGCAGCTACGCAGAAAGCGCAGACGGTGGACTCTTTGCAGGGTCGTCACGATGCGCTTGAAGCGGAAAAGACTCGCTTGGAAAGCGAGCTGGAGGAAGCGAAGAAGCAGGCGCTGACGCAAGACCAGTTGGATGCTGCGATCGCGGCTCGTGTCGAACTGGTTGCTGGCGCAAAAACGTTCCTGGGCGATAGTGCGGATCTGACAGGCAAAACGGACCGCGAAATCAAACTCGCCGTGATCGAGAAGGCCAAGGGCACCGAGTTCAAAGCGGACGGAAAGTCTGACGACTACATCAACGCGTTTTATGACGCGACGGTCGGCAGCGCCCGCAAAGAAGGTTTCAGCTCGACCGGAACGAACCAGCTGCGCGGCGGGGCTTTCCAGAGTGACTCCGATCTGGAAGACATCGAGAAGCTGAAAGCGAAAAGACTGAATATGGGAGGTAGCAAATAATGGCGATCACCGAATACGGCCAATACCTGAAGCCCGAACTGGGAAAAGGCAGAATCGGGCAGTTCCCGTTTCATGAAGCCGACACGCTCGCGGCAGCCAAGCCGATTGAATGGGGGATCGCGGTTCAGCGGGATGCTACTCGACCGAAGCGTGCCGTTCCCTATGATGGCAAAGCCCGTTTCGAAGGTATCGTGCAAGCCGGTAGCAGTGCTGCAAATTATGACGGACCTTACCGCTACGAGCAATACGAGCCGGTTCCGGTTATGCGCCGCGGTCGCATCTGGGTCGAGGTACTGGAAGATGTGGTCGAAGGCGGAGCTGCCGTGATCGATCCGACGACGGCCAACTTCCGTCCTGAAGGCACGGCGACTGCTGGCGTGTCCGTCGCAATCGGTATTTTCAAGTCCTCGGCAACGGCTGGAAGCTTGGCGTTGCTCGAAATTAATCTGCCTGGAGGTGTGGCATAATGGCCGACGTAGTAAGATCTTCTGACCTTAAAGCGCTGGATACGGAGCTGTATCAAGCCAACGAAGCGGAGCTGAAAGCCCGCACCCTGTTCAATGTATTGACCAATATCCCGGCCGGTGCCAAGACGTACGCGTATAACGTCATGAGTCGTGCCGGAGCCGCGAAGATCTTCGCCAATGGCGCGAATGACGTACCGTATGTTGGCGTGTTCATGCGTGAATACACGCAGAAAATCTACTCGATCGTTTCCGGATATGAAATCTCTGTCTTCGATATCCGTGAATCGGAAATGACGAATCAGCCGCTCGATACCGCGCGTGCTGCGGTTGCTCGCCGAGCGGTGTCCGAAGAAGAGAACCGTATTGTGTTTGAAGGCGACTTGGATTACAACATCAAGGGCCTGACCAACGCTACGGGCATTCAGGTTACTGCGGTTCCTGCCGGCGCAGGTGGAGGCACGCGCTGGTCGTCGAAGACGGGTATGGAAATCCTGGCTGATATTCGAAACGTTCGCGCCAAAGTCACGGTTCTGAAAGGCCACGACATTACAGCGAACCTTGTACTGGCGATGCCTGCTGCGCAGTACGAGGAATTGCAGAAGCCGTATCATGCGACAAGCGAGAAAACGGTGCTGGAAGTGCTGCAAAGCAAAAACTGGTTCGGCCGAATCGTAGTTATTCCGGAGTTGGCGGGCAAAGGTACGGCTGGCTCTGATTGCCTGGTCGTCTTTGACCGCTCGAGAACAGTGGTCGAGCTCGGCTTGCCGATGGACCTGACCCGTCATGAGCCGGAGTACCAGTTCCCGTACTACAAGTACCCGGTTGAAGAACGGACGACCGGCTTGATCATCCGCTTCCCAATGGCGATTTCGAGAGGAGATGGCATCTGATGCTGGTCAAAAACGAAGGGGAATTCATTTATCACGGGGAGGGGCTGCGGCTTGTCCCTGGAACCAACGCGGTTAATGCGGATCATTGGAAAGCGTTCATTAAGATTCCGCTGAATCAACATCTGGTTGATGACGGCGTGCTGATCCCAGTCGAAGACATCGACGGTAAAGCTAAAACGCTGGCGGATATGACCCATTCCGAGATCAGCGCGATGCTCCGCGATACGCATGATCTGCAACTGCTGGCCGATCTCGGCGAAGAAGAAGCCCAAGGGAAAAATCGTAAAGGCGTGCTGGAAGCGATCACGAAACAGGCCGAATCGGTGCAAGCTGATCTGGACAAAGCCAAAGCCGAAAGCGAACAAAATTAAAGGCGGTGCTGCAGCATGGCAACGACTACACCGGAGCGGGTTTACGCCATCGCCAGCCATCTGGCCGGCCGTGATCTCGCTCTTTTTATTGAGGATGCTTATTACGATGTATTGAATCTATACGGTGTTCCAGATACGGAAGCCGAGCGTCCTACCCGTTACCTGACCGCGCACTTGGCCACGCTAGATGTTCGGCGGACGTCGGAGGAAAGTGTCTCCGATATGAAGCTGAAATATACAGCGGATGCCGCCGGCGGTATCGGTCTACAGGCGACGCCATACGGGCAGGAGTTTTTGCGGTTGATGGACCGCTACGGCCGCGGCGATCGGCCGGGTATCGGGTTGGTGGTGCTCTGATGGCGATCCGAATCCGCGACACCAACAATACCGACAAGCTCCTCGAAATTCTGAATGAACTGAAGCATCGGCAGGTTCAGGTCGGCTTGTTCGGCAGCGATGACTCGCATATGGTCATGATCGGGACCGTTCACGAGTTCGGCGCCCACATTAAAGCAAAAGGTGAGTTTCTGACGATCCCCACGGCTGCCGCTGGCGGGCGTAGCGCGCGTGACTTCGGTCCCGAGCTGTTCCGGCCGAAAGGAAAAAATATTCTGGCGGTAGCCAAGTCGAACGGCGAGCTGGAAGTCATGTTCATTTTGAAAGAAAGCGTGAATATTCCGGAGCGATCGTTTATGCGCTCGACCTTCGACGAGAAGAATCGGGAATGGACACGTTTCGCGAATACAATGATTCCGCGGGTACTGGCTGGCGAACTATCTATCGATGTGCTTTTTGATCGGTTGGGTCAGCGCATGGTGTCCGATGTGCAGGCAAAGATTCGCGATATCTCCAGTCCGCCGAACGCGCCAATTACACGCGAGAATAAAGGGAGTTCGAATCCGCTGATCGACAGCGGCCGCATGCGGCAGTCGATCACCTACAAGGTGGTGCGCATATGACGCAGCGCCTTTTTGATTTTTCTGCTCTTTTTCCGCGGTGGGCGGAGCCGGTGATCCGGATTCCGAAGGGCACGGCTGTGCGGGACTATAACAACGGTGGCCGGCAAGTTAAGACCGCTGGAGTACCCGAAGAGATCATGGCCATCGTGGCGCAATTGTCCGAAGCGGATCTGCGAACCGATGCCGGCGGCATGTATCGTCGGGACGATCGCAAGATTTACGTGCAGACTCCGATCGTGCTGAAGCTGGATGACCATGTGCAGCATAAGGGCACGACGTACCGGATCATGAGCGCGGCCGATTATAGCGAACGCGCCGGCTTTGGCCGATACATCATGCGTCATTCTGCTGCTGGGGAGGTCGATCCTTATGCTTGATTACCAAAGCATCCGGAATACGATTACCGGCAGCCTACATGCGGTGCTCGGCATCCCGGTAATCCCGCAGGACGACGACGGATCGATGCCGGCCTATCCGTATGTTACGTATACGGCCACGTCGCCTTACATCGTCACTACGGGTCAGGACGTCGAGCGGCGTTACCTGAGCGAGGCGGGCTATGTGCTCGACAGTACGAAGCCGGTTGAAATGGTCTACTCGATAACCGCTTACGACGAGGATGATGACGCTGCCGCCGCGGTTTGCATGCGAGCAGTCGAATATTTCAGCCGAGTGGGTCGGGAGACATTGGCCGCGGCCGGTGTCGTGGTCGTATCAATCGGTAGCGTACAAAATCGAAGCTTCTGGCTCGGTGATCATTACGAACGCCGCTGGGGCTGCGACGTGCGCTTCCGCGTTGTCGATCGGTCGATTCTGCCGGCGGATTATATTGAAGAAGCAGAAATAGGAGGCGAGATGGATGAAGGTTGAATTGCTGCAAAGCAAATTTTATAACGTGGCCATGGCACCGCGAGACATCGCCGAGGTGCCGGATGAATTGGCCCAGCGCTGGATCGATAAGGAGCATGCCATCAAGGCGCTTGATTCCGCCGAGGTGACGGTCGGGCTGGCTCTTGAAGAGCAGACGCTTTCTGAGCTGCAGCCGGCCGCCCAAGATCTGAAGATCGAAGACGCGAAGAAGATGCGCAAAAGCGAATTGGTTGAACAGATCCGCACAGCCGATGCGCTGAGCGAGAAGAAGGAGTGACATTATGCCACTGACAGATGTGCATGTAACCGTCAGCCTGGTCAAGCCGACCGCCGTTGCGGTCTTCGGTAAGCCGCTGATCCTGACGACGGCCTCCGCGGCGAAGGCTATCAAAGATTACGAAACAAAAGAGCAGGTGGCCGCCGATTACACGACCGATTCGGCCGTGTATCGATCGGCAGAGAAATTGTTCAAGCAGCAAACGAGCCGGTCGCCGATCGTTTCGATCGCCGCCGGTGCCAATGTTGCCGATCTCCCGGCTTTGCTGGGCACGCTTTATGATCGCGACTGGTATTTCCTGCTGACCACGTCGACCGCAGTAGCTGATTTGAAGGCGCTGGCGGATGTGGTCGAAGCGCGCGGTCAAAAGAAATTCAGTGCGCGAGTCACCGCTGCGGCTGATTATGCAGCGCTGAAGGCGGAGGAATACGAGCATACTTTTCTGCAATACACAAAGACGCCGGACGAATACGCCGACGCGGCCTGGGTCGGTCTGACCGGACCCAAGCCAGTAGGATCCGTGACGTGGAAGAATCAGCAGCTGGTCGGCGTGACGCCGCTTGAGTTGACGGAAACCGAACTGCTGGCTATCCATAACGGCGGAGCCAATACGTTTGTAACGATGAGCGGCGATAAAGTCACGTCCGAGGGGCGCGTCGTATCCGGCGAATACATCGACGTGATGATGGCGAAAGACTGGATTGCGCAGAAGACTCAGACGAACGTACAGCGCGTGATGACGCGAAACGACAAAGTCCCTTATTCCGCTGTTGGAGTAGTGATGCTGGAAGCCGCCGTCGTCGAAGTGCTCCAGGAAGCGCTCGCCAACGGGATGATCGCGATTGAAGACGGCAAGCCGCAGTATTCGACAGATTTCGCATCAATCGCGGATCAATCCCCTTTGGATCGCGGGAAGCGGATCTATCGGCGCGGTAAATTCCGCTTCAAGCTTGAAGGCGCCATTCACGCCGCATGGATTGATTGTGAAATCGAAGTATAAGAAAGGAGGACCACACACATGGTAAAAGGCTATAACTCGAAAGACGTTGTCCTGGTCGTGAACGGCCGATACATGACTGGCATGGCCGACGGATCGTTTGTTGAATGGGAAAAAGACGACGACAATTTTGAAGTGAGCAACGGTGCGCAAGGCGATGTCGGCGTCGCGGAAAATAACAGCGAGTCGGGCACGATCACGGCGACATTTATGCAGACTTCTCCGGACGTCGCCTATTTGAACAGCTTGGCGAATTCGCGGACGTACTTCCCGGTTTACGCTAAGCACTCCGGCGATCCGGCGGAAAGCGCAAGCGGCACAATGGCGCGTATCCTTAAGCCGGCTGCGGCCACATTTTCTAACGAAATCGAAAGCCGGGAATTTGAAATTAAAGTCTTCGATTACAAGCAAGAATAGGCCGGTTATTCGCCGGCTTTTTTCATACTATCCAATACAAAGGGAGGGCATATCACATGCCAGAATTGACAAAAACCAAGCAGAAAACAGTAGAAGTGGAGGGCGTGAAGTACGTTCTTCAGCACCCCGGTCACCGTGCGAAAGTCCGTATGGAAGACGCTGCGCAGAGCAAAGACGGAAAATTCTTGTCCGAGAATTACTACGGCGAGCTGATGAAGCATGTTATCGTGGAGCCCAAAACAAGCTGGGAATATTGGGATCAGAATGAAGGTTTCGACGAGGTGATGGCCGAAGCGATCACGTTTCTTAGAGGGAAGAAATCCGCAGAAGAATAAAGCGTATTACGACGAACAAGCTCGCAAAAACTGGTCATTCTGGCGGCTCGTTTTTTCCGACGGTGGATTTTCGCTCGATGCGGCTTCGCTGGATCCGGATGAGATCATGGAGGCAAATGCAGCCTTGGACATCGTGATCGCTCAGCAGAATAACGATGCGAAGAATGCTGGGAAGGGCCGCCGAGTCGGCCGGGGAGGTTGATTGAATGGCGACTGAAAGTTTGCGTGACCTGCTGATCGACCTGCAATTGGAGATCGATAATTCGCCGATTCGTCAGATCCGGGATATCAACCGGCAGTTGGACTCCGTCTCCCGGCAGGCCCGACAATTTGACCGGAGTTTTGAACGAGCAATGGGCAGCATGCCGGAGCATCTGCGGCCGGCAGCCCGTAGTTTCCATGATCTCGATCTTGAAATGCGAAGCTTGGCTCGAAACGGGACGCGGTCCCTGGAGGATATGCAGCAGACCGTGCTGCGCACTCGAGTCGGCTTCGACAAAATGACTAGCGCGACGTCAAGCGGAAAGCAGGCGGCGCGGTACATCCAGGAGATTTCGGAATCGGCGAAAGAAGCGCAGTTGGCGGTGCTCGGTTTCGACAAGACGGCATCTCGGATGCTCTCGCCGCAGGAAACAACGGCGAAAGTAACCGAGTTCCGTCAGGAGCTCGACAGCACGCGGAAAAAGCTTGAAGAGCTGCGAGACGCTGGCGACTTTGGCAGTTACGAGGCGGGTATGCGCGCGTTGTCTCAGCGGACCCGAGAGTTTCAACGGGCGATTATAGGTGCTGCGCGCGGCGGTCGCGAGTACATGGACGTCATGCGAAAGCTGGGTATCGTAACGTCGAATGACGCGAATGCGCAAGCCGTCTTTTTGGAGCTTCAGCGAGATAGTTTCTTCCGATCGCATCAGATGCTGCAAGAGATGGCCACGCAATCGGAAAAGATCTCGGAGAACCTTTCCAATCTGGATCCGTTCTATTCTTTGTCTGCTGGAGCCTTGGAGTTTACGGATATTCTTGAACGCATGGCAAGGCGAGGTACGACGGCAGCTCTTGCTATACGTCAACTTGGAGCCGGAGCCAGTATGCGAGATATCATAGCTCGGATCCGATTGATTAACGCCGGGTTGATGCGGATGCAAGCGCTGGTGACCGGCGTTGGTCTTGCATGGATCGGTGTGACGGTAGTCTTGGCCAAAGCAGCTATGGGTCCGGATCCGGAAGAGGTCAAGAAGCAGCAAGCCGAGCTTACGTCCGCTTATACGGAGGCCCTCAACGATCGGTACAATGAGATCCGCGGCTTTGCCGGTATGTTCGATGAAGCGATGAGCAACCTCGTGTCGCCGAAGACGCTGCAGACCAATCTTCAGCACCAGGTGGATATCTTGACCAACTGGACTCGGAATATGCGTACATTGGCTTCTAAGGGGATCGGGGATGACTTCATATCCGAGCTTCAGAAAATGGGTCCTGCTGCCTCTGGCGAAATTGCGGCGCTGACGAAGATGACGGATACCGAGTTGGATAAGTACGTGGCGACGTGGCGAGAGAAAAACGCGTTGGCTCGACAGCAGGCAAACACTGAACTCGGTAAAATGAAGGCGGAAACGCAGAGCAAAATCGGCGATCTCACGAAAAGCTTGAAACCGCTGGGTGTAGCGGTGGACGATCTGAAAGAAACCTGGAGCAAAGCAGCGAAACCTTTTGTCGAGTTCTTTGGACAAATCGCTTCCTATGCAGTTCGCGGCGTGACTGCAATCGGCCAATTCATTAACAAATTAAATGAGATCAGCCCGTGGATCACCAAAATCGGTGGTCTATTTTTGTATCTGGTTCTCACCTTTACGCTGCTGCTTGCTCCGATTGCGGTCGGTATCGGATTGCTCGGCGGGATGTCGGCTGCATTCGCAGCGACTTGGACCATAATCGGTCCGTTCGTAATTGGACTGGCTGCCGTGATCGGACCGGCAGTCGGGGTTGCGGCGGCGCTAATCGGTGTAGGCGCAGCCCTCATTCTAGCTTATAAGCATATTGCGCCTTTCAGGGACATGGTCAACGCGGCCGTGTTGGCCATCAAGAATTTCATCAACGGCATTATTGCACAGGTGCAGCAGTTTTGGGCGACCAACGGTCCGATGATTATGCAGGCTGTTCAGAATATCGTGAACTTCATCGTTCAAGTATTCAACTTCCTGAAGCCTGTACTGACGTTGCTTTGGCAAGGCGTCGTTTTACTGATTCAAGGTGCTTGGGCCGCGATCAAAGGCGTTATCCAAGGTGCGGTTACGATCATTTTGAACATAGTTAAAGCGTTCGGCGCGTTGTTTACAGGTAACTGGTCAGCGCTCTGGGCGGCTATCAAAGGGATCCTTTCCGGTGCATTGCAGCTGGTCTGGAATCTGGTCAACCTGATGTTCATGAGTCGAATCTTGGGACCGATCCGAGCAGGCTTCGGACTGATCAAAGCGATCATTACAGGCGGTTGGGCCGCGGTCAAAGCTATTTTTTCTTCGGCAGTGGCTGGCCTGAAGACCTTCATTTCTGCACTTTGGTCGTTTACAAAAGGTCAGTTTAGCGCAGGGCTTGCTGCTATCAAAGGTTTTATGTCGACGCTTTGGTCTGACATTACCGGCGTATGGACAAAGATTAAAGGATTTTTATCCGGGATCGATTTGATGAGCATCGGCAAAAATATCATTCAGGGCTTGATCGATGGTATCGCGTCGATGGCCGGAGCGGTCGCGGCGAAAGTAACCGAAATCGGAAGCAATATCAAGGATACCTTTACAGGCCTGCTTGGCATTCATTCGCCATCTCGCGTGTTCTTCGAATACGGTGGGTTTACAGGCGAAGGCTTCGCTCTCGGCTTGCGCAATAGCCTTCCAGACGTGAGCAACATGGCTACGCGATTGGCAGTGACGGCAACGGATCCGATGGAGCCAAGCTACGCATCTTCCGGATCGGAGACGCTTGCTCCGACGTATTCGCGTTCCAGCAGCTCGACGGCAACTACTTTCGCGCCGGTCGTCAACGTCTATGTCAACGGCGACGGTAGCGGCGCAGGAGGTCGGAGTATCGGTGAACAGGTGCAGCAGGCGATCGAAAATCAATGGCGTACCTTCAGCCGGGTAAACGGTCCGATCGTGGAGGGGTGATAGTTTGGCAACGATAAACGGAATCGAGATCTTCGTGGAAGAGGAAAGTCCGAAATTTTCGGTAACCGTCACCGAGTATCCTGTCGAGGAAGGGGAGCCGATCGCGGATCATGTGAAGCGAGAGCTTCCCGTCTTGTCGATCTCAGGGAAGTTGCTGGGAGAAGACGCTTCGGAGAAACGGTCGAAGATTCGGGCGATGATGGAAAGCGGCGAAACGGTCAAGTATGTCGGCCGAAACGCATTCGGCAATGCGGTCGTTACCTCTTTCGACTCGACGCACAATCATAAGGTTGCGAATGGCATGAATTTCACGATGAACCTGCGGCAGATCCGGAAGATTAAGCAATTGTTTGCGCCTGGTCTGTCGGCGAAGCTGGTCACGTCGGTCAAGCCGACGACAACCGCCGGGCGAAAGCAGGTGCAGAATACCAAGACGGGATCGGCAGCAGCCGGTGCTGCAGGAGGCAAGTCCGTTTCCGCCAAAAAAGCTTCTGGCGGAAACGGTATGTTTGCCGGCGGCGGAGCGACAGTCAAGAAACACACGGTCCGACAAGGACAGACCTGGGAAAGCATCGCTGCTGCGTATAGCATTCCGGTCAAAACGTTGCGCGCGGCCAATCCTCAAATCGTGAAATACCAGAGGTTGAAGGAAGGCGACGTGCTGACGATCGGATAAGGAGCGAGACGAATGGATCATATCCCAATCGAAAAAGAAAACATCCCGTATCAGTTCGAGATTTCGCTGGGTAATGAGCTTTTTACTCTGGAGGTCAATTACAACGAGGTCCATGACTTTTTCAGTCTGGATCTGATCCGGAGCGGGGAGGTCTTGGTATACGGAGCCAAGCTGGTATACGCAAATCCGGTATTCGCCAGTATTGAAGACGAGCGATTTCCGCTTCCGCTGATTACGCCACTCGACGAGTCTGGGCGGGAGACGGCGGTAACCTGGGATAATCTCGGCGTGACCGTCTTCCTTGCTTACGGCGAAGAAGAAAGCGAGGCGGCGCTGTATGAATGAGCGGTTTGGACGGGTGATCGAATTGGTTGTGGGCGGTCGAACTCTGAAGAGCGAAGACCTTGAAATCCATTTCGATGTTCCTTTCGATACTGACGGGGAACCGAACGAGGCAAAGATCATCATCTACAACCTAAGCAACAGCACCATCCAAGCGATTGCGAAATTTGAGAAAGTAATCTTGAGCGCTGGGTATACGGGCGATATTGGCACGATCCTGGAGGGCTACATCTACGATCACGATACGAAATGGGTCGATGTCGATAAGGAGACGACTTTTTATGTTCACGACTCCGAAAACCCGCAAAACAAAACGTTGAAGAGCGTCGCATACGGGAAAAATACGAAAGCCGATACGATCATCCGGGATGTGGCCAAGCGGACCGGGTTGAGCGTGGCCATACTGAAGCTGCCGAAAACCGTTATGTATGCCCGCGGCATGACGGCGGACGGTTCCGCTCTGAGCGTGATCCGTCAGATCGCCGCGGACTGCGGCGCTCAAGCTTATATTCTCAAGAGCAAACTGTACGTAAGGCCCGCCGAAGATCAGGCCACGGAGACTGTAATCGTCAGCGGGGAGACAGGTTTGATCGGGTCCCCGGATTATTTTACGGACGACGACTTGCGCGGCTACGATTTTAAAAAGGCTTTGGATTATCGTATTGAGCCGAAAACGGCCATCGATTTGCGCGGCAAGAACGCAAAAGCGCTTCTGCGAGTGCGCAAAGGCCGACACGTTGCGAACGAAGCCGAATTTTTAACCGAAGTGGAGGCGATATACTGATGGCCACGATTGATAAGGCAATCAAGGATTTTTTGGAGAGCGAGCTGCGGCAGCTGCACACGCTGACACTGGGCAAGGTCATGTCGTATGACGAGGCGACTCGGGAAGCCGTTGTTCAACCGCTCATCATGCAGAAGCTGGCCGGGCAGGATCCAACGCCCTTCGCGCCGATCACCATGACGCCGCACCTCAAGCATCGGTACCGTAATCCGGACGGAACCGAACGGCAAGAGGTGCCGATTTATAAAAATGGTGACGTCGTGCTCATCGCCATTGTCGAACGGGCGATGGATGCCAGTTTGAACGGCGCTATCGCTTATCCGGATGCGCGCCGGCGGCATAGCCTGACGGACGCGATCATCTTGGGGGTGATCGCATGATGAATCTGAAACTGGACGGCACCGGTGACTTGGTCATCAAGGCAGACGTCCTGCAGCTGGTCGAAGGGCTGGAAGAGGATGCGCAGCTGGCGAAAGTGTATTTGCAGTCCAATAAGCGAGAATGGTTCTTGGACCCGGAAGCTGGTACCGATCACGCTGTCTTCCGGACGAAGGTCCCGAATAAGGAGGCGATTCGCGCCGCACTTGCAGATGGACTTGAACAGACGGGGCGTTTCCGCAGCTTGGATGATGTGACCGTTGATTTCGACCCATCACGTCGAACGCTGAGAGTATCATTCCGAGCGACCACGATCGATGGAGATTTGATCGAAAGAGAGGTGGATCTCGATGCTGGATGAACGCGGATTTAAGCGGCCGAAGTACAGCGAGTTGGTCGCGGACGCAGAAAATCAAGCGCGCGCCGCTTGGGGAGACAAGATCAATACATCGCCGCTGTCTCCGCTTGGTATCATCATCCGGATCTTTTGCTTCTTCCTCAACCTGCTCTGGCAGGATGCGGAAGGGATCTACAACAGCGGTTTTCGCGACACCGCGACCGGCGTTAGCTTGTACCGCCTTGGTGCACTGACCGGCTCGACACTCAACGAGGCGCAATACGCGCGCGGGGAGCTGGAGGTCGTTGGCACGCCAGCTTATGAGATCCTAGCAGGTACGATCGCGCGAACGGAATCCGGCGTCCTGTTCTATACCGCGGAAGATGCGCTGCTGGACGGAAATGGCCTGGCCATCGTGCCGATCATAGCCCAGGATCCCGGGCTTACCGGAAACGTAGCCGCCGGCGCGATCACGGAGCTGCTGAATACTGATGCGAATATTACAACCATTTCGAACCCGATTGAGACAAACGGAGGTCGAGAGAAAGAAACCGATCCGGAATTCCGATCGAAGATGGGACGTTCAGTGGCCAAAGGAGGAGGCGGTACCAGCGATTCAGTTTTGGGCGCTGTCCTGGATGTTCCCGGCGTGCGTGCGGCAACGGTAATTAATAACCGGACGAATCTGCCAGACGCTGAAGGCAGACCGCCAAAATCGTACCAGGTATATATCCTCGGCGGTGATGAACAAGAGATTGCGGAGGCGATTTTTTCGCGCGCTCCCGCCGGTGTTGAATACCACGGAGATATTGAGAAGACGGTCACGGACCTTTCGGGGGATCTGCAGCCCGTCTTTTTTTCACGCGCTGAGCAGTTGCCGGTTTCGATTAATGTCAATGTCACCCGTAACAGCAGTTACCCGGCAGACGGAGACGACCAGATCCGGGCAGCGTTGGTGCGCTACGTCGGCGGTGAGTACGGTGGCGGCTACTATAACGGTCTGACCATGGGAGCAGACGTCATATATACGCGGCTGATCAGCGCCGTATATGCAATCGCCGGTGTCGAGGATATCGCGATTCAAGTCGGACCAGTTGGATCACGCGCGGCAGCCAACGTGTCTGTCGCGCCTTATCAAGTTGCCCAAACGTCGGAGAAACTTATCGAGGTTACTAGCCATGTTTAGCAAAAAGGATATGTTACAGCGTTTCACGGACGCCTATAACAAGGATCCAAACAGCAATCTGGGCAAGCTTATCGGCATTGTCCACAGCATGATGTCTAAAGTCAATGACACGCTGCAGGAGATCGACCGACGGCGCAGCATTGACGATGCAAATGGGGAGACGCTGGACCGGATTGGCCAGAATGTTGTGCAGCCACGTGGCGCGGCTACGGACGAGGTGTATCGGGTGCTGCTTAAAAGTAAAGTTGCCCGGAACCTCTCGACCTCGGATATCAATACGATCATTCGCGTTTTGGCACTAGCTCTGGATTGTAATTATCGCGATATCCGGATCCGGCCGAAATGGGTCGACCCGGACGACCCGGAGCCCGCGGCGCTTTCGCTGATTAAGGTCCCGATTCGCAGGCTGAACGAAGTAGGCATGTCGCCTTTTCAGTTTGCTCAGATCATACAGCAGACCGTTGCCGCCGGCGTCCGCGTCGCGCAGATCGAGCTGGCCGGCACGTTCCGGCTGTCGCCCAAATACGGAGAAGTGGTGAAGGGTACGACCGGGCTCGCCGATGACGCGATGACCCGCGGCGGCCGGCTCGGCGAAGTGTATGTGCCGGGCGACGATTATACGCTGCCTATCAATTAAGGAGGAACACATATGGCATTGACGGATAAAATTCCGCCGGAATGGAACGCTCCCGGCATCGAGCCGCCCGATTCCAAGAAAGATACGGGCTTCGAAGCTGATGATTTGGTTCCGGCCGGCTGGCTGAACTGGTTCATGACTGGCGTTTCGGCCTTCCTGCAGGACGCACAAGAAAACGGCGCGAGCACGGCTTGGGTTCAGGAGCAGATCAATAAGATCGCGATCCCACTGATCGACAGTAATACCAGCACGAGCAAGACATCCGCTCCGACCGCTGATGCACTTCGTCGAACGGTGGAGTCGATGAACGAGGCGCTAGGATTGAAACAGAACACCGTTCGCCTGGCGGATAACTGGCTAGCATCGAGCGTTTTGGTTAACGCCTTGCCGGACGCGCAGGGTCGGGTCTACCCGGACGGATTCTCGTTCTTTAAGGTTTCTTCGTCCGCGGGAGCTTGGCCGACATCGAACGGGTACGTCGTCACGATGCGCGCCGGCAGCGGCGGATTCCAACTCTATTTCGAAATGTATACGGGAAACGTTCAGACCGATAAGACTTCGCGGTTCTGGTACCGATCGAAACGCGATTCGAATACGTTTTGGCAAGATTTCACGAGAGTCGCGACCGAGGCGGATCTTGCGCTAAAAATGGACGCCGCCCGACCGTCTAATCTCTTGCCGAACGGATCGGGGCAGCTCGGGTTAACCGGATGGATGGTAAGAGCAGGAACGGGGTGGAACGCAGGAAACGGCGTCGGACCCGCGCCGGGCGAAATCTTTTCGAGTGGATCGCCGCCTGCCGGAACGAATTATTACGTTGAATCGTTGCTGGTAAAGGTGGCGGCAGGCTCGACGTACAATCTTTCTGCTGAATTTTACACACCAGGAATGGCTGCCGGGACGTTGTTCTTGCATTTACAGTATTCTAACGGCACGGCTTCCACGTACTTAAATTCAGGCGAAAATGACGTCTGGGCGCGTCGAAACCTGGACTTCGTAATCCCGTCCGGCGTTACGTGGGTTACGGTTCGAGCGGCCGTTAAAATGCAATCGTCGGCAGCGGCGAAAGGCTTCCGGAGAATCCAGCTTACGCAAGGCCCAGGCGTGCAGTCGTGGAATAATGACGCAGACGTTCGCGCCGCCAGTCAACGTTTTTGGGACGGGCTAGGATTTGGAAGACTGAACGATATGGTTTTCCCTGGCCGCTATCAAGGCGTATGGCAGGCTACGCAGCCAAACGAACCTTACGCATTCACGCAATCGCGCCGAGTGGAATTGACGGTAGAAAGTTCCGAAGACGGCGGATCTTTAAAACAAACCCTAACGTATTTGATCGGGGAAGCTTCCGGCCGCATATTCTGGCGGGCTTCCGATACGGGCGGTATAAACTGGACACGATGGTTCGAACAAGTTGAACAGTGGAGATCGTCGAATCTAATTCCGAACGGCGGTTTCTCGGCCGGATCGGCAGGGTGGCGCGCCGCAGGTACAGGGGTGACGGGTTGGAAATTTGAATCATCCGGTTATTCTTTCCCCGGAGAATTAAATTTTCAAGCCGCTAACGCTTCTGGTTATCAATACGTGGAATCCGATCTTATTTCGGTAGCAACAAACGAGGTGTATACGCATTCCGCCCAAATGCTTGCAAACGGAGTTACAGCCAATAATCAAATGTATATCGAAATCGTGAACGAGTCGGGTGGAGTTATTACGAATGTTTATGCAGCGCCGGGCGATAGTTGGGCCTTCCGTTCTGTAACGTTCACAGTTCCCGCAGGGATCGGAAAAATTAGAGCGCGTTGTGTAATCGGGCCGGGCGCAGGCGCAGGGTACAAAGGCTTTGCCCGCTGTATGCTGAATCAAGGCCGAACGCCAGCCGCTTGGAACGACGATTCGGCCCCTAGAGCGCTTTTTCAATTATCCAATGATGTCAAGACAAAGGTTCGCGGCGCGATCATTGGAAAAGGCGGTACAGTCGCGGACGCTGATGGGGACGGTATTCCGACCGGGGATGAATTAACGGCCGGAGTAAACAGCATTAGAGCATTAAAACCGGGATCTGTACAACCATCTTTCGGCGGAACGCCTGGCAGCAGTACGCTGTTAGCGACTTTCCCCGCAGGAATTTCTAGAATTTACGAAGTTCCTTCGATGCAAAGCAGTGTGAGGTACTACACATACAGCGCCGAACACCACTTGGCATTAAGTGACGGGACAACTTTTCTGAAATTGGTTTCTACTGGTACAGGGTATACATGCAACGGATTGTATATAGATTTTGTGAACAAATATGCGTTGCTGCTCTATCATGGTACAACTGGGGCATCTAGGGTGTTTATCTCGATAGCGAGCCTCGATCTTAGCAAAGCGATCAGTTTGTACGCTTCAGCCGGGAATAACCCAGTCTATACGATGAGTTTCGTTACAGAACTTTTTTACGCGTAAAGGGGTGGCGATGTGAATATTTATCTTGTCTATGGAGAAGTACAAGGCGGGCGCGCTGCAATCAATACGCGTTATAACGATCCGTGGGAAGGCTTGGAGGACATTCACAAACCGGGAGTTTTCGTTGAATCCATCCCGGATTCAGAAACGCCGGAAGGTTTTAACCCGGTTCTAATGGTGAAACTTCCCGCAGAGGGGAGCGAGGACGAGCCGGAACTGTATTACGATTACGTAGCGATTCCAGAACCAGAGGAGACGCAGCTCGAAAGGGCACAGGTACGGATCGCCACTCTGGAGGCTGCCGATCTTGATAACAAGGAAATGATCGCAACGCTATATGAGCTGACGCTGATGGGAGGCATGAGCTAATGGATAAGACGCTGTTCGCGAAAGCATACGTCGACTTGGTCAAGGCTGGCCGCCGCCAAGAGGAGAACGTTCCTCCGGATCTGCGCGAAGAATATGATCGGCTGAAGGCGGAAGAAGAAAAGGAAGAGGCGTAATCATGCGGCGTTGGCTGCACGAACGCCTCTTTTTGTTTGCCGTCTGGGCTTACGAGAAAGGGGGTGAATCTCTTATGGATGAACGTACACTCAAGATTTTCGCAGCAACCTACGTGACGCTGATCATGACCGGCCGTCGTACACTGAATGACGTACCGATGAATCTGGTCGCTTACGTGAAGGCCGATCTTGGCATTACTGAGTAAGCCGCATCCTCACCGATCGCAATTATTTTTATGCTCTTGGGACTCCCGAGGGCTCATTTTATTTGACGGGAGATAGAGAGGATGGGGGAGCAAATAATCAAGGGGGCGGCTGCGGCCGCTGGTGTCGTAGCCGGCTTCCTATTTGGAGGACTGAGTGAAATGACCGTATTGCTGCTGGTGCTTATCATCGTAGATTGGACAACGGGTTGGGCGGCGGCGTGGGTGCGTGGTGAGCTGAAAAGCCGGGTCGGCTACTTCGGGATCGTCCGCAAGGTTGCGATCTTCGCAGTTGTGGCAATCGCGCATCTGATTGACAGTGTGCTGGGCGACATGCACATGTTCCGGGATGCGGTAGTCTTCTTCTACCTCGCAAACGAGCTGCTTTCCATCGTGGAGAACATGGGAAAAATGGGCGTACCAATGCCGCCGATCATCCGCAACGCCGTGCATATTTTTGAGTCGCGGTCGAAGGTGGAAGAGAATCCGCAATTGATTCCCGAGGCGCAGCCGGAGGCGGTTAAGATCGAAAAAGCGGAAGAAGCCGCCGCGGCGGAAGCGGAAGACAATAGAACGGCCTGATTGGCCGGAGAGGATGGATTATTTTGAATCTGAGCAAATATGCGATCGAGCGGAAGTACATCGCCAAGCGATCGAACACACGGCCAGGCACCCGTCTTACAACCGGGACGCCGGCTTTTTTTGTTGCGCACGACACCGGTAATCCGGGAGCGAGCGCGGATAACCATTACCGATATTTCAACGGGCTGAAGGATCGTTCTGCTTCGGCACATACGTTCATCGACGATAAGAAAATCTTGGAGATCATCCCGGCCGGTACCGGTCCGGATCCGGCGGAAAAGGCCTGGCATGTGCTGTACAACGTGACAACCGATAACGAGCAGTTTGGTTACGATGCTAACAATGCGGCGCTCGGCGTGGAGCTCTGTTACGGCGGAGGCATCGATTTCGAGGAAGCGTATAAACGATTCGTCTGGTACCTCGCGTTCTGCTGCACGAAGTGGAAGAAAAACCCGCGCCTGTTCATTCCAAGCCACAAGCAGCTCGACCCTGCGCGAAAGATCGACTGCGATAACGCGCTAAAGTTCGGCGGCCGAACGCTCAAGGATCTGATTATCGACGTGACGGCGGAGATGGCCGCCGCTGTCGTTCCGGTGACGCCCGCGCCGAAGCCAGCGGAGCCGCACTTTATCGCTCTGTCCGAGTACACTGCGCAGTCGCTTATAAGTAACTATGTCCGCCCAGCTTGGAAGCAAGCTAAGGACGCCGGCAAGGAACCGGAAGCAGCACATTGGTCGCGCCTAGCTGACAATCTGCGTAGCGCCGCGGGTGTCGACATCGACGGAAATAAGCTGGTTGGTCCGGTCAAGCTTCATAAGTCCAACGTGCAAGAGATCGTGTTCCGCTGGCTTTCGCCAGCCTGGTATGTAGCACGAGATGCTGGAGATCCAGAGCGGGCGAAGCATTTCAATACTCTAGCATCCCAGCTCCGTACTGCAGCTGGGATGCTAGTAACTTGACGACTGGTTTAACACACAGTATTATAAAAGCAAATCCGAAAGCATCGGTGAAGAAGCCTAGCATTTTTGCTAGGCTTTTTATTATTAATTTTTTTGTTTTTCAAAATAGTTAAGCTAGACGTTTTACTAAACATAATGTAAATTTAGAGTAGAAAATTTTTCTAAATATAATAAAAATAAATATCTGTTGAACAATTTTGTGTTAAAATAATTTCTGCAACCAAAAAAGTTAGGGGCTTTTACTATGATAGAAGTTTATTGCGATGAAAGTAGGCCTGAACTATTATCTACACCTAGAGAAAAGATAAATTCAACTGATGAAAAGTATATGTTAATTGGTGGAATATGGGTTCCTTATGCTACGCGAGAAGAGCTTAAAAATGCGATTAAAAACCTGAGAGAAAAACATCTAGTTTTTGGTGAAATAAAGTGGAGAAATGTGAGTCCATCTAAAGTTGATTTCTATAGAGAATTAGTAGAACTTTTTTTTAATTTTGAAGGTGTTAGATTTAGATGTGTTGTTGTAGATGCTACTAAAGTGCAACTTGATAGATATCATGAGTCTGACTCAGAATTAGGTTTTTATAAATTTTATTATCAACTTTTAAAACATTGGATTGATGATAGAGAAACTTATTGGATTTACTTAGACTATAAAAAAAATAAGCTTTCTAATAGATTGCAGAAACTTAAAGAAGTACTTGATAACGCGACTTATAATCAAGACCTTATAGAAGATGTGCAAGCAATTGATTCTAAAGAATCTCTTTTAATACAAGTTGCTGATGTACTTACGGGAGCAGTTGGTTACCGTTACAATCATGGTTACTCAAGCGAAGCTAAGAAAACTATTGTTTCACAAGTAGAATATCATTTAGGTCATAGAATCAGAAAGTCGTACAAGTCTGAATACAAATTTAATGTGTTTGAGATCGCTCTAAATTAAGCATCAAGTGGGTGGACGGAATGTATGCAGATTTATTACAACTGACTGACGAAGCCGAGTATCGACAGCATTTCTATGAAAATTACTGCTGTCGAGAAATAAAAACTCATGATGGTTACGTAGTTACTTTTAGAATGAACGTGTTCGATCATGCTTTTTTTTCGAACGCTGATTGGAAAGCATGTGACAAAAGCATATTTTCTATACCCCGAGCAGAAAGAATGGATTGGATCAAGAAAGTCTTGCAAGATCCAACCTTAACAATGTACGCAGGCTGGGATAAAAAAAAGGGCAGGTATGATCATACAAGGAGGGTCACATTAGTGACTCCTGATGGTTATGTCGTAGTTCTCCGTGTTTCGAAAAAAGGCTTTGTTTTTGGAACTGCTTTTGTAATAAACGATTCCTCAGTTGAAGGAAAAGTAAAATCAAATCCAGTTTGGGCAGGGGAACATTTGTTTCGGTAGTGTTGACTAAGTCAACACTACATGGTATATTAACAGTGTCCTTTACTTACAGTATAGGGATCTAAAAAGGTTTCGGTTCGCTGAACCCTATAATCAGCGACCACTCATATTTAAACTGATCCGACCCAGTCGGTATTAGCCCGCCCATATATTTGGGCGGGTTTATTATTTAATAAAAACATTATAATAAAGAAGCTAGGTCTTGGCATTTAAAAACAGACCAGCAACTATATTAATATAGTTGCTGGTCTGTTTTTAATTTATTGAAGGTTGATTTTAAGTACTTCGGTTTCAAAGAGTGACATTGGCTCGTACTGTAACTGCAATCCTGAATCATCTTTCGGCTCCTCAAAAATGAGCGATCCTTCGACGCTTCCTCCAGGAGTCAGTTCACCAGACTGCAAAGATGTATCCTGATTGACCATCGCGAATGCACCATCGCTGAGCTGGCCTTTCGAATTCAACATTTTGAAATAGAATGGATTGTAAGAAACATTTTCTTCCCCTACATTCTCAATCTTCAGATGAACGATCACATACTCGTTTCCTTCTTTAGGCTTATCAAAATCCTCGCCCGCAGATTTTTCAACTTCAGTTACAGTAATCTGAGCGTCGCCTGATACAGCGGCATCTCCGATCCCATAGCTTTGTTCAGCAGGAGCTTCCTCTTGAGCTGGTTCTTCTGCAGCAGGCTCTTCTGTAGCGGCAGGTTCTTCAGTAGTGGTTGTAACTGCGTTTTCAGTAGTCTCTTTCACCGCCGCGGCTGTATCTGTCGCCTGTTCGGTGGTACTACACGCAGACAATACTAAGAATGTTCCCAACAAAATAATCCCAAAGCTCTTTTTCAAAACAATTCCCCCTGAAATCAATATATTTACCAGAAATAGTTTACCAGATAGTAAGCTTTTATGCTATCTTGATTCATGATAAAATCTGAGTAGAAGCGCAGAACCTCATTGCTTTTTCGCAAACGAATTTGCTAACGCAATTGCTAACATACTATGCAAATCACAACAAAACTCAAATCTCGTTTACATAGAAGAAACGTGGAATCTCGTACTAAAAACAACACAATAAACCCTTTCCTCTAGCTCAGTTGGTTAGAGCTACCGGCTCATAACCGGTTGGTCACAGGTTCGAGTCCTGTAGGGTCCATCATGGCGAATCCCCTTACTCTACACAGAGTGAGGGGATTTTTGCATTTTTTTGCTTATACGTCTTTAGTCCCTACTGTTCAAAAAAAATTTCATTTATTGTCGAAAAAAATCGTCGCCTGTTTCCGATATATAAGGAAACGCCAATATTGGCGGCCATTTTGCTGTCGAGGAGAAGGAGATCATGAAGAGGAAGTCCGGGAGATTTGCCCAAGGCATGAAATTGTCTACGGTCATCGGGTTATTGTCTGCGTTTATCCTTCTTTCGGCGGCAAGTATCGGATCGTTTGTGAGTTATATAAACGGACGCGAAGCTTTGGCTGCGCAAACGCTCCGTTTGAACGAATATCATGCCGAAGAACTTGCGAGGATCGGAAGCACCGCGATCGAGACGATGCAGAAATCGTTGCAGGAATCCGCCGCCTATGCCGCTGCCGTCAACTCCGAACCCGAGATGGTGCGGCGCAATTTGGAATATTTCAAAAAGTCGAACGGCTTCTTCAACTCCGTCGTCATCATTAACGAGAACGCGATTCTGACCTATAGCGCTCCCAACCTCGGCTTGACGCAAAAGAGGATTACGACGCCTCAGATCATGCAAGCTTTATCCGCCAAGATTCCTTCTATTTCGCCTCCTTATATCGGACCGACGGGACGATACCTCGTGACCGTCAGTCAGCCTTTATTTTCTGCCGACGGCACTTATCACGGCATTATCGCAGGCTCCATTTACCTCAAAGAAGAAAATCGTCTGGGCGAAATTCTAGGTACCCAAAGCCGCAAGGACGACGGTTCTTACTTCTACGTCATCGACGAATCCGGCAAATACGTGTACTACCCGAACGGGCGTCTGATTGGCGAAGAAGTGACGGACAAAATGGTGCAGCGTGCCTTTTCGAGCGGCGGCAGCGGATCGGCCACGATTGATCAGCAGGACGGCAAGCGCTTTTTGGCCGGTCATGCGGTGATCCCGCAAACGGGTTGGTGCGTCGTATTCCAGACTCCGTACACCAATATATTGGAATCTGCTGAAGCGTCTACGTTCGAAACCGGCATCTATATGCTCCCGGCGGTCGTTATCGTTTTTCTATTGACGTTATACGTTTCCCACAAGCTTTCCATGCCTTTGCATACGTTGGCGAGATACACCGAGAATATGGCGAATCGCAAAGCACCCGAGGGCATTCCGAACGTAGATGATTGGAATTACGAAACCAAAATGCTGAAAGAAGCCATTTTGTTGGCGGAGAGAAAAAGCCGCGAAGCGGAAGAGTATTTGCTTCGTGAAGCGAATCATGATCCGCTGACGGGGCTGTTGAATCGGCGTACCCTTGAGAGCTTGGCTGACGAGTGGATGCAGCAAAACAAAAAGTTTTCCGTCATTTTCCTTGATATCGATCATTTCAAATCCGTAAATGACAAGTACGGCCATCAGAAGGGCGACGAGGTGCTGAGAGAACTCGGGGCTATGTTGTCGGATCAGATCGGGCCGCATAACCATTGCTTCCGTTACGGCGGCGAAGAGTTTGTGCTGCTTCTGTCGAATGCCGGCGAAAAAGATGCGTTGTTTGCGGCCGAACGCATTCGGACTTCTGTGGAAGTCAGCCGGATGCCGATTCCGCAGCGGATTACAGTTTCTCTGGGAATCGCCGTGTGCAGAGACGAATCGAGCTCGGAAGTGTTGTTTCGAAAAGCGGACCTTGCTTTGTACCGGGCGAAAGAGTCCGGCCGCAATCGCAGCGTAGTATTCAAATAAGAAACCTAGGCATGCTAAAAAGCCCGCTTCAGGAAATGTTCATCGTCTCCTTGAAACGGGTATTTTAAGCATGCAACCTTACTTTTTGAGAGAAGAAAATACAAGGTTTCTAAGCTTGCGCGTGATTGGGAGCGTTCCGGCGTCCCGTTTTTGTACCATAAACAGGAATGTCAGCTTATCCTGCGGGCTGTTGGTGAAATAGGCTCCCAACCAGCCATCCCAGCCGTATTCGCCTGCGCTGCCCATTAAGCCGGCTTGCCCGGGGTTAGTCATGATGCGCATCTGATTACCGTAGCCATGCCCGACGAGGGAATGCCAGCTTTCGAATCCTTTTTGTTGTTGGGAAGTCAGGCTGGGCATCGTCATTTTTTGAACCGTTCTCGGATTGAGCAATCGTGTGCCGTTCAGTTCGCCTTCGTTCATCAGCATCGTTGTAAATTTCGCCGCATCTACGATCGTGGAAGCCAGGCCTGCGCCGCCCGATTCGAAAGCTGGCTTTTGATCCAGTTGATGCATCACGCCCAAGTGGTTATCGGCATATAACTTCAGTCCGCCTGAGCCGTCATTTTGAACCGTTTTCGATAATCGGCTGCGTTGAGCCTCGGATAACCAGAATCCCGTATCGACCATGCCCAGCGGTTCAAAGATTTCCTGCTGCAAAAACTGTCCGTAACGCTTCTCGCTCACCGTCTCCACAATGGCGCTTAACACATCCCCTGAAGCACCATACGTCCAATCCGAGCCCGGTTCAAATGCCAGAGGGCCTTCGCCTAAGCGACTGGCAAACTCCAACGTGCTCATCGGAGCGTCGCCGTAAAGCCGTTGATTCAGTTCCCGGAACAGGGCATCCGTATGCTGTCCCGCACGATTTTCCCCGCCGTATACCAGTCCCGAAGTCATATTAAGCAAATCCTGAATATTGATCTCACGCATCGCCGGAACCAGTTCACCGTCTTTTTCCACCATCGGATTACGGAAACTCGGAATGTAAAGGCTTACGGGATCAAACAGGTCAATTTGTCCGCGCTCCAGCAGCATCATGACGGCAGCGGCCGTGATCGGCTTGGTCATCGAATACAGGCGGAAAATCGTATCGCGAGTGATTGGGCTTTGACGGTCCAGATCCGCGAATCCATCCTGATGGTAAAAAACTTCCTTGCCATCTTGGATGACCATTAAATTAGCACCCGCAATTTCACGGTTTTCGATGCTTTTTCTCAGCGTTTGTTGCAATTGATTGACTGTACGTGCCTCCAACATATTCATTAACGTCCTTTCTTCGATCATGACCTAAATCGTAAGCCGATTTTGCAGGTTTGTACAGAGGGGAATTTGGCATTTCTTCTTTATTTCCCGGGCAATGTACGTTTTATGTCCGCAAACTTTTCCGATATCCGCTCGGTGTACGTCCGGTGAACTTTTTGAACTGCCGCATAAAATGCGTCTCGTTCTCGTATCCGCACAGATTCGAGATCATTCCGACAGGTTGAGCACCGTTTTCTAGCAGATACTTCGCGAATTCCAGGCGGCTATGGATCATATCGAGCGACACGGGACAGCCGAACAGTTCTTTGTAGACGTGTTGAAAATGAGAGCGGCTTAAGCTTACCTCTGCTGCCAGCTCGTCGATCGTGTACCGCTGCTGCGGCATACTGTAGAGACGGCTGCGAATCTCTGATAACTGAGGAAAATAGCGATCCGTTCGTTCGGGTCTGGGGCGCAGACTGCGCAAATTGCCCAGCTTCATCAGAAAACCGGTCAGATCGGAAGCGATAATCCGTTCTTGCAACGGACCGCCGAGCCACACACTGCGCTGAAGCTCCATCACCAGTCGCGATAAAGAAGCCGAATAGACGGCAGGAACGGGTTCGTCCAAGGGAAGTTCCAGTTCGCGCAGCAAAGCGTCCGCTTCTTCTCCGCCGAAATGCAGCCAATCGTTGACGAAGGAGCGGTCCAGATTGCGGTAACGATAAGGAGTATCCGGTCGAAAGATCATCCACGTATCCGGGTTCGCGATCAGGCTTCGGCCTGTCAGTTCGACTTGCGTCCGGCTTTTGAACAAGACGAAAACATAGTAGCCTGAACCTTGCGGACGATCGATCAAAATCCCTTCAGGATGGGTCGAATTGAAGCCGCACTTTACCAGCTTGAGCATAGGGTTCTCCTCTCATTCGCACAATGTGTCAGTTTTTGCTCATTATAGATTATCGCTTTACGTCCCTGCAAGATTTTATAGTAAAAGGGAAGGTACAAGGATGATCATTTTGACGAAGGGGTGAAGAGCAGCATGAATACGAATGTAGAAAAGCAGGTGGGTAAGCCTATAAGCAGCGAAAATCGAATATGGCTGGAGAATGTTTGGCATAAACTTCAAACCAAGATGTCGGCGGAATGTGCTCGAATCGGCGCGAATATTCCTTATATCCCGGTGAATGGGCGTTACGAGGATCTGGGCGAAAAAGATATTTACTGGTGGACGAACGGTTTTTGGCCGGGCATGCTGTGGCAGATGTACCACGCAACCGGAGACGGTGCTTACCGGACTGCGGCGGAACAGGTCGAGGAACGGCTGGATACCGCGCTCCACGGCTTCGAAGGTCTGCATCACGATGTCGGATTCATGTGGCTGCATTCTGCGGTTGCGGATTACCGGCTGACCGGCAATCCGCGCTCGCGGACAAGAGGGTTGCACGCGGCGAATGTTTTGGCGGGGCGCTACAATCCGGCGGGACAATTCCTGCGCGCCTGGAACGATGATCCGGGAAACAATCGATCCGGCTGGATGATTATTGATTGCCTGATGAATATTCCGCTGCTGTACTGGGCAAGCGACGAGACGCAGGACCCGAGATACCGGGATATCGCCATTTTGCATACGGATACGGTACTGCGTACCGCGCTGCGGGGAGACGGTTCGTCGAACCATATCATGATCTTCGACCCGGCTGACGGTTCGGTATTGGAAAATCCGGGCGGACAAGGCTTCGAAAGCGGTTCTTCATGGAGCAGGGGGCAGGCTTGGGCGCTCTACGGCATGGCTCTGAGCCACCGTCATACGGGAAATCAGGATTATCTCGATGCCGCCAAGCGTATCGCGCACTATTTTATCGCCAATGTGGCTTCGACAGGAGACTTGCCGCTTGCGGACTTCCGGGCGCCTTCCGAACCGGTCGTGTACGATACGACGGCAGCGATGTGCGCGGCTTGCGGGTTGCTGGAGATTGCCGAGGCCGTGCCCGAATACGAGCGGAATATGTACATCAAAGCGGCACTGCGCATGCTCCGGGCGACCGAGGAAAAATTCGTGAACTGGAATCCTCGGGAGGACGGAATCGTAGGCGGGGGAAGCGTTGCTTACCACGGCGGCGAACACGAAATTCCGATTATTTACGGGGATTACTTCTTTATTGAAGCCGTGCTTCGTTTTTTAAATCGGGATAAGCACTTATGGTAGATCGACAAGAGATCGCAAGCGGAAAAGAAGCACGGCAGTATTGGCTGGATACGATGCGGACGATTGCGGACCCTGTGTTGAACGCACTCGGCGAACGTCAGTTAAAGAAACGTCTGCCGATTGATTTTCATCCGGACCGTGCTCCCTATGCGTGTCTGGAGGCGTTCGGACGGCTGATCTGCGGTATGGCACCCTGGTTGGAGTCGGAGGGGCTTGAAGGCGAAGAGGAGGCGCTCCGTGCTGCTTATGCGGAAAAGGTACGCAGCGGCATCGACGCCGCGACCGATCCGGCTTCTCCGGATTACATGAACTTTTCCGATATCGGCCAGCCGCTGGTCGATGCCGCTTTTCTCGCCCATGCGCTGGTTCGTGCTCCAAAGACGATCGCAAGCCAGTTGTCCGAGCCGGTCAAGCAGCGTCTCATGACGGAACTGCGCCGCACGCGTCGAACGGTTCCTCCGAAGACCAATTGGCTGCTGTTCAGCGCCATGGTCGAAGCGGCGCTGCACGTGCTGGGCGACGAAGAGTACGACCGGATGCGGATCGATCTGGCGCTGCATCTGCATATGGACTGGTATAAAGGCGACGGCATGTACGGGGACGGCAAAGACTTTCACTGGGACTACTACAACAGCTTCGTGATCCAGCCGATGCTGGTGGATCTTATAGGGTTTCTTCGCGATACGTCGCCCGGTTATGCGGAAATAGCCGATACCGTGCTGGCGAGAGCTTCGCGGTACGCGTCGGTATTGGAGCATATGATCGCGCCGGACGGCACGTACCCGCCGATCGGCCGTTCGATCGTCTACCGTTTCGGAGCGTTCCAGCATCTGGCTCAGGCGTCTCTTCAGCATTTTTTGGAGGAAAAGGTTGCGCCGGAGCAGGTACGCTGCGCGTTGACCGCCGTGATTCGGCGCGTCATGGACGCTCCGGGTACGCTGGACGGGCAAGGATGGTTAACTCCGGGGTTGTACGGGTATCAGCCGGAGCTTGCGGAGGGGTACATCAGCGTAGGGAGCTTGTACTTGTGCTCGACCGTGTTCCTGCCGCTGGGCCTATCGCCGAACGATCGCTTTTGGGCTGAAGAAGATGTGGAATGGACATCGGTGAAGATTGCCGTGGGAGAACGCATGGTGGCGGATCAGGCGTTGTATCTTTGAACGCATGGCCAGAAAAGCGGAGGATCGAGGGTTACAAGCGAAGCCTGCCCCTTTGGGGTAGGTTTTTTTACGATCATAAAATGATTTTTAAAAGACGAATCTTCCTTGTTGACATTATCTTTAATTCAAGATATGATGAACTCATCAGAAATACTTCAAATTAAAGATTCTTAATATAAAACAAAAACGGAGGTTATTCTCATGAAAAAACAAACAGCAGGTATCCACCATATCACCGCAATCGTAGGCCACCCTCAAGAAAACGTGGACTTTTACGCCGGCGTGCTTGGACTTCGTTTGGTGAAACAAACCGTTAACTTCGATGATCCTGAGACCTACCATTTCTACTTCGGCAACGACGGCGGCAAGCCGGGTACGATCATGACGTTCTTCCCTTGGGCGAATGCGTATCCGGGCAAGATCGGAGCGGGTCAAGTCGGCATCACTTCGTTCGTCGTACCGGTCGGATCGCTGCCATTCTGGAAAGAACGCCTGACTTCCTTTAACGTGGCGGTTCGCGACTTTGATCGTTTTGGCGAAAGCTACCTGGAATTCGATGACCCGCACGGTCTGCATTTGGAACTGGTAGAGCGCGAGGAAGGCGAAGTGAATACTTGGACATTCGGCGGCGTTACCCCCGAAACCGCAATCAAAGGCTTCGGCGGAGCAACCTTGCTGTCGGCTGATCCGGAAAAAACGGCAGATTTGCTGGCAAACGTCATGGGGCTCGAATATGTCGGGCAAGACGGCGATCTGGCACGCTACCGCTCGACGTCGGATATCGGCAACGTCATTGACCTGAAACTCACTCCGATCGCCCGCGGCACCATGGGGGTCGGCACGGTGCACCATATCGCCTGGAGAGCGTCGGATGACGCGGATCAACGGGAATGGCAGGACTACGTGGCGGATAACGGTTACGGTGTGACACAGGTGCAGGATCGTAACTACTTCAATGCCGTATACTTCCGCGAGCATGGCGAAATTCTGTTCGAGATCGCTACCGATCCTCCGGGCTTCGCGCACGACGAGACACCTGAAAGTATGGGAACCGCGTTGAAGCTGCCTGCCCAGTACGAGCAATATCGGACACAGTTGGAGCAGACGTTGATTCCGTTTGAAGTAAGGGAACTGAATGAAGAAGGCAAGGAAGAGAAAGCGGAAGATAAATAAGAAGCAGCAGCGAAAGGAGGCAGCGTGATGCCAACGACAGCGGGAATTCATCATATCACTTCGATGGTTAACTCTGCACAAAGAACCCTCGATTTCTATACGGGAGTATTGGGACTGCGGCTGGTGAAAAAAACGGTTAACTTTGATCGTCCCGAAGTGTATCATCTGTACTTTGGCGATCCGGCAGGTTCGCCGGGCACGCTGCTGACTTTTTTTCCATGGGAGAAACAACCGAAAGGAAGAATCGGAACCGGGCAGGTGGAGAGCGCGGCGCTGGCTGTTCCGGTTGATTCGTTGGCTTTTTGGAAGGAAAGGCTGGAGCGCTTCGGCGTGGAGTTCCGCAGTCGGATGTTGTTCGGAGAACCGGTATTATCTTTTGAAGATCCGGACGGGTTGAAACTTGATCTTGTAGGACGGACGACGACCCTTCGCGGCGAAGGTTTTGGGGCGATCGGGAAAAATGAGGCGATTATCGGCTTGGCGGGAGCGACATTGTTAACCTCAGCGCCTGAACGGACGGCGGATGTGCTTCAGCGCGTGCTGGGACTAAGCGAGATCGGCCGGGAAGAAGGACGGATTCGTTTTCAGGCAAAAGGAGAGATCGGCAACGTCATTGACGTGATAGAGCAGGGGACGGTTCGCGGATTGATGGGGGCCGGAACGGTTCACCATATTGCCTGGAGAGCCAAGGACGAAGCGGAATTGCTGCGCTGGCGCGACCAATTGACCGAAGAAGGCTACAAGCCGACCGAAGTGAAAAATCGCAATTACTTCGAAGCCGTCTATTTCAAGGAACACGGCGAAATCTTGTTTGAGATTGCGACCGATCCGCCGGGGTTTGCCGTGGATGAAACCGTACACCAATTGGGACAACGCTTGATGCTCCCGCCGTGGCTGGAATCGGAACGCGCGCGCTTTGATGATATTTTGCCCGAGCTCAAGCTCGTAACCCCATAAGTAAATGCAAGAAAGAACCTGCTCCCGTTTATGAATGGAGCAGGTTCTTTAAGTTTGTCCGATCAATCGAGCAGCTTCAGAATCATGCGGAAAAAGCCGAAGATCAATCTCGGAGCAAAAGTCAGCACTTCAATGACGATATCAAGCACATCGGCGAATCCATCGAATCTTCCTCTACGCTCTCTGCGTCTATGCCTTGCTCTTCCTGCCATGTGTCGTTCCTCTCCTGTCGCTCTGGAATGTTACGCTAAGCTCCATTACGCATGAAAAAAATGAAGGTTGCATGGTCCTGATAAAAACATGCTTTTTCTGGGACGCTAAGGAAGAAAAAATGACATGTAACTCAGTAATATACCCGATTTTTCTGCGCCGAAACGTTTCATCGTTGAAAAAAATTTGCTTTTTATCACATTGGAATGCTACAGTTAGGATATTGCAAAAGGAGTACAACTTGATAGCCGTGCTTATTCAACAGTTCGGACTGTCCGTTTGTGGGTCCTTATTAAGGAGACTCATATGGAAATCGAAGAACGGAACGTAACGAAGGTGCACGCGGACTTGCAGCGCATTTTTACGAATGGCTACTTTGTCGTGATTCGGGTGTATAGTTCGGACGAGCTGTTCGTGGGACAAATTACGGAACTCGATCTGGGAGGCGGAAAGCTGACCATCGGCAAATGGGGAGAATTGAAGGAACTCTCTATCGAAGACATCTCGAGTACCGAAGTTCCGGGCCACCAATACTAACAGTCAGTAGGATACCTTGATCGTATATAGGAAGCAGAGCCTTTGCCATAAAAAAGGGAGCTGCCATAGAAGAGCCTCGTTCTTTTGAACGAGGTTTTTATTTTTTCGTTTTGCGGAGGTAGTGCGTCAAGTTTGCCGCGCAAAAAAAGGCCCGCCGAAGCGGACCTTTTTGGGACGATAGTTGAATTAGAATTTTGCAGCCAGTTCAGCCGCTTGCTTAACGCCTTCTTCGATGATCGAAGCTGCGCGGTCCGGGAATTGGTTGTGTCCTTCGACAACAACAGTTTCAGGGTTTTGGATGCCCCAGAAGCCCAGCGTGTTTTTCACGTAGTTGAGGGACATTTCCATGCCGCTCATCGGCTCGATGGAGTATACGCCGCCACGTGCTTGCAGCAGGGCTACCTTTTTGTCTGTTACCAGACCTACAGGACCTTCAGCTGTGTATTTGAACGTTTTGCCTGCTTGGTTCAGGTAGAAGAGGTAAGTCAGCAGTTGAGCTGGGATCGTGAAGTTCCACAGTGGGAAAGCAAACACGACTTTGTCAGCGCCCAGGAATTGGTCCAGGTACGTGTTAGCCAGACCCGCAAGGCGTTGCTCTTCCGAAGTTGCTTCGATGCCGTTAGCCGCTTTGTACAGGCCAGTCATCATATCGTTATCGTAGTAAGGAAGATCGGCTTCGAACAGGTTCAGTTCGGTTACCAGATCGTTCGGGTTAGCGGCTTTATAGCTTTGTACGAAGCTGTCGTACAGTTTTACCGTTGCCGATTGGTCGGCTGGACGGTTGTTTGCTTTAATGAAAAGAACATGGGACATGGATAGTTTCCTCCTGAACAATATCTTTAGTATTTACTTTCTTAATTATAGTATATGAAGTAAATGTAAGTGTCAAGCGTTTTCGAAAAAAAGAAAGCAAGTTACGTGAAATGCATGCATTCAACCTTTTTCCTCGTCTTTTTTGCCCCTTTTCGAAATTTTAATATAATCTTCAGGTTTCTATCAGGTACGCTTAAGCTTAACTGGATATATTAATGACACAACCCCTCTGTAACATAGACTTTAGCCCCGACGCCTAGGCGCCGGGGCTCTTTTTTTGCTTTTTACCTGATGCGCTCCGTATCTTTGATGATTTGCGCATACAAAAAAGGCTGCCCAGAAGCCGATCCCGACTTCCGAGACAACCTATTCTAATCTTCTTTATTTAAAAGATCCTGTTTCGAGCGAAGCGAGAGGGCGGAGGGAAGAATTCAGTGAAAAACGCCTTTGAACTCGGAAAAATTCCACTACATATTCAATCGACTTTTCCGAGTGAGACAGCGTCTTGAACGAATTCTTCCCGCAGCCCCATGTTTAGCCCGAATAGGAACACCCTTTTTACATAAAGAACGACAACCCCACCACAACCGCAACCGATCCCAACGTAAAGAACAGAATCGTGCGCAGTTCGCGAACCATGATCAGACCTTCATGCTTGTGATGCTCTTCCGTACGGTGCAGAGTTCCTTTGGACATAAGTGTTTCCTCCTTTCCGGGCAAACTTAACTTTAGGCCGTCACCCGGAAAAGCGCCAAAAACCAACACCTGAACTTAAGCGGCCTCAGCATCCGGTGTTTGCACACAATCGGAATTCGCGAGTCTGCATGAGGGTTCCGCCGCACAAGCGCCAAGCAAGCAGCCGAGAGCCGGAGAAAGGCAGGAAGGCCCGGCGCGTCGGGCGACGGCGTCGGATGATGGGCCGAAGGCGGCGTATAATGATACTGCACATGATAAGCCGAGTCCCGCAGTTCCATTTCCGGCAAGACTTGATCCGAAACGGTAAAACGAACATCGGGCAGCAAGACAAAAAGCAAACATAATAGAAGAACGGCGACTTTGCTATACGGTTGTAAGGGGTTACGCACCATGTCGCCGCCTCCGTTCATTTTCAAATTAACGTTCTCATTAATTATGGTAAAAAGCGCATACCCCGTCAAGCTATCGACAATCTCTGTTTTCTATTGAAAAGTAAACTCCACCTGCGTTCCGTCGGGGTAGTCTTCCAAAGCATTACCCACCCAGGAACCGGCTCCCCGATTGTCGGAAGGAGGGATGTATTCGATATCCGCCCCCGTACCGCCTTCTTCGCACATCGCCATTGGCCATTCGTCACGGTCAAAGCCTTTTTTTGTCGGAATGCCACGCAGCGAGTTTTCCCGGTTCTCTTCGGCTCCGTCGCGATCAATCGTACAAACGGCGGATTCTCCTTTGTTGATGGCATTTTGGATATGCGCAGCGGTCTTTGGATAACGTTCCACGGGAAATTCGAGAGTGACAACTTCGCCGGTGCGTGTGCCTGTATGACCGAAATTAACATCCAGATCCAATAAGGGACCTACTACTTTATAAATTTGAGGGGCAAACAAGGCCAGTACAATCGCGATCACAATAGTAATTAACGATGGGGCACGGCCCTTTTTTTTACGGGGATTTTTTTTGCTCACACGAAGAAGCCTCCTTAGCCGGTATTCGAAGATTCATTATACCGGAAAAGAGGCTATTTCGTGTACGAAAATTTGCCGAGATTAGACTCGGTTGTTCCGTAAAAAAGAAGCAAAACTTACCGATCGTTCTCTTCGGAATCTTCCGGATCGACAATCAAACTTTCGTCGCTGTTCAGGTTATCCCGAGTCAATTTGTCAAATTCACCCGGGTCCGTATCCTCGTAGCGGGGATCGGCTTCGGGAATGCCATCAGGGCCCGGCCCTTTGTCTTTTACTTCGGCTTTGGGGTCTCTCGTCATGCTCTTCACCCTTTCTACTGGTTTGTTAAAAGCATACACGTTCTCTGCCTTGGTGAAACATTTCGTGAATTCTCATCTTCGTGTGTTCACAAATTGCGAATTTCAGCGTGCGAATGAGATTGAACGCGCTGCGCTTCGCGGCGAGGAACCCTTATCTTGAAAGTGTGAAAAAAACGACGAAAATGAATGAAAACGGCATTAATCTGAGATTGCTAATTGTGGGTGAAATCCTTAAAGTAAAGCGGTAGATTCTGCTTCGGGTGATCAAGCGTACCCGTATTCGAACCTCTAAACTTACGACATCAACCAAAGAAGGAAGTAACCAACCATGACAGGCAAAATCAAAAGGTTTCTGATCGGCAGACCGATGAAATCGAACGAACTCGAGGGCGAGAAGCTCGGTAAACTCAAAGCGCTGGCTATTCTCTCGTCAGACGCATTGTCTTCCGTCGCGTACGGAACCGAACAAATTCTGATTGTCCTCATTTTGGCCGGAGCCGCGGCGCTCTGGTACTCTCTGCCGATTGCTCTGGCGGTACTGGCTTTGCTGGCCATTCTGATCGTGTCCTATCGCCAAACGATTTTTGCCTACCCGACCGGAGGCGGCGCGTATATCGTCGCCAAGGATAATATCGGGAAATTTTCAAGTCTGATTGCCGGAGGCTCGCTGCTTGTCGATTATATTTTGACCGTAGCGGTAAGTTCTTCGGCGGGCACGGACGCGATCACGTCGGCTTTTCCGGCGCTGCATGACGATCGCGTATTGATCGCGCTCGCTATGATCGTGTTCCTGACCTTGATGAACCTGCGCGGCGTGACCGAATCCGCATCTGTGCTGGCGATTCCGATCTATGCGTTCGTCGTGTCGATCTTCCTGTTGATTATCATCGGCACGATCAACTACTTCACCGGAGGCGCGCCTGCGGCGGCTCCGCAGATGGAAGCGACGATCTCGAATGTCAGTCTGTTCCTCCTTTTAAAAGCATTCAGCTCGGGCTGTTCGGCGTTAACCGGCGTGGAAGCCGTATCCAATGCCATTCCGAACTTCCGTGATCCGGCTCCGAAAAACGCGGCGGCCACGCTCGTGATGATGGGGCTGATCTTGGGCGCCATGTTTACGGGAATCACGTTGCTGGCTTATTGGTACGGAATTCGTCCTGACGAGAAAGCGACTGTCATTTCGCAGATTGCAGAGGCCACGTTCGGCCGTGGTTGGATGTACTTCTTGATTCAAGGCGTCACGGCGGTCATTCTGTTCCTAGCGGCAAATACGGCCTACTCGGCGTTTCCGCTGCTGGCATTCATGCTGGCGAAGGATAAATACCTGCCGCATATGTTCATGGTGCGCGGGGACCGTCTGGGCTTCTCGAACGGCATCATTTTCCTGAGCGTCATGTCGGCGATTCTGGTTATCGTGTTCGAAGGGAATACGGATAGCTTGATTCCCCTGTATGCCGTCGGCGTATTTATTCCGTTCACGCTGTCCCAGCTTGGCATGATGATCCGCTGGATCAAACACAAGCCGAAAGGCTGGCAGGGCAAGCTGGTCGTCAATACGATCGGGATGCTGACGACGCTGTCTATTACGTTGATCTTTATTTTCACCAAGTTCGCGCAGGTCTGGGTCGTGTTCATTTTCCTGCCGATCGTCGTCTATCTGTTCGCCAAGATCCATCGGCATTATGAAAACACGGCGGATCAACTCCGAATTGATCTTGCGGTCGACAAACCTTGCGTTAAAGGCAATACGGTTATTATTCCGGTATCCGGCATCACGCAGGTCGTTCGCAATACGGTCAGCTACGCCAAAACGCTGTCGGATAGTGTAGTCGCTGTATATATCGGCTTCGATGACGAGTCGATTCGCAAGATGGAAGAGAAGTGGGAGGAATGGGACCCGGGTATCCGCTTGATCGTGCTCAAATCGCGTTACCGCAGCATCATGCGTCCGCTTCGCAAATTCATTGATACCGTCGAATGGAAAAAAGGCGAGCAGGATAACATTACCGTGTTGATTCCGCAGTTCATCACAAAACATTGGTGGGAAGCGGTGCTGCATAATCAGACAAGCTTAATGATGAGGGCTTATCTGCTCAACTATAAGGATGTTATCGTAACGACTGTGCCGTTTCACCTTCATAAATAGAAGGGGGAGATTCTGTTCGCTTAGTTTAGACGCTGCGGGAGAAATTCGGTTAAGACGCTGTCTCGCGCGGAAAGCTTGCAGCTTCCCTTGCTCAAAGGCGTCGTAACCTGAATTTCTCCCTCCGCGGCTGCGTCGCGTACAGGATCTTTTAGGGCAAAAAAGAGCAAGCCGCCGATTGGAATCGGCGGCTTTTTTTGTGCAGGGAAAAAAGATTTGTTTGCTTGATAAAGAACGTGTGTTCGTATATAATTTAGATATGGAACAAATGTTCTTGTTTGAATGGAGGTTTGAATATGCCGACAAAATATGTGGGAGAAGTCGTGGAGATCGTGTATATGGACAAGGACGGGAAGTTATCGCAGCGAAGGATCGAAGTGCACGGTATCCGCGGCGAGTTGGTGTATTCGACTTGCTTGACGAGCGGGGAGAGTCGTACGTTTCGGAAAGACCGGATTCTTGCATGCAAGCCTTCGCCTTTTCGGCGGCGAGAAATGGAAAAGAGCAAGCGATCCATGACTTTGTATGGGTGAGATGTATTTCATATCTTTTGCTAGCTTGGTATACAATCAATCCGTAAATTGTTAATAGAGGATAGATGGTGTTGCAGAAGGTTTTTGCTGCGATACTGGCGGAAACAAAACGCCGCTCAGCGATATTAGTGCTGTAAAGCATGAATTAATCTTGCCAACCAACGGAGCTTATCGGACAGCTGAATTAACTTTTGCCGGAATTGAAAATGAGTACCCAATTACGGTTCAGATTAAGGATGAAGAAGGGATCGTGCTGAAGGAACTTATTATTGCGGTTTCCTCAGCGCCTCAAAATATCAGCGCAGATCTTCAAACCGCGAAAGAAGTAAGCATTTCTACGGAAGCATCAGTCTGGGCAAACGAAAAAATGTTCGTAGGTGGAAGTTTAAAATGTAATTAAAGGCTGCCTCGGATCTGAGGCAGCTTTTTTAAATATCATCGCAAAAAGAAAAGGCCGTCCCGAAGGACGGCCTTTCTACCCATGGCGCTATTGCTTTCTTTGCTTCCGTATCCCGCGCCACCAGGCAATCTCTAATTAAAGAGCTGCACCGGCTTGGGTAAGGGATACGTTCAGCATACTGTTACAGATGTGAACGCACCTCCTTTCTTGTTGGGACTATATTAGCACAGTGTAAACGCGCTGCCAACCCTTTTTTAAATAAACTTTTCCAAATTTTTATTCTCCATATTAATGAACAAAAAGGTGAAAAATTCACAAAAGTTACATACGCGGAGTTTACGCTTGTCGAATAATTAATCTGAAAATTCTAAATCTCTCTCTAAAATTTTGACGAATTTCGTCGATAATAAGTAAGGTTGTCGCAAGCTCCTGAATGAAAAATGGAGTTTGTGCATATTTTGGTCGAACAATTATAGATAGGAGAGACAGAGAATGAAATTTTCGATCCAAACCAAGTTACTGAGCGGGTTTTTGGGTGTCATCTTGCTGCTCGTATTGGTGAGTTTTGTGTCGCTGAGCAATCTGAACGGAATGGGGAATCAAGCCAAAGAAGTTAATAACAAATGGATGCCGAGCGTAACGTTGCTGGGAACGATGAACGGCGACATATCCGATGTGGAACGCCTCGTGTTGAATATGATTGTCGAAAACCGTTCCAGCCAGTTTACTTCGATCTTGGAAAACTATACGGCTCTTTTGGAAAAGATGGAGTTGGAACGTGCGCAGTATCAAGCTCTGATCCAAAGTGACGAAGAGCAGAAATTGTATGATGAATTTTCCGCAAATTATGACGCGTTCATTGGTCAAATGCCTACACTGATTCAGGCAGCTCAGAACAATCAAGCGCAACAGGCTCAAGAACTTCATCGTTCGGCCTATCCTTCTTGGGAAACAGCCAACAATGCGATCATGACGCTGATCCAATTGGACAACAAGAGAGCTACCGAGATGACTTCGATCACGGTGGATCGCGCAAGCAGTGCAAGCACGGTGATTATCTCGCTGAGTGCGGTTGCCATCGTATTGGCTGCTCTGATTGCGGTTCTTTTGGGCCGTATGATCGCAACGCCTCTAAAACGTGTGCAGCAAGCCGCTGAACGTATCGCGGAGGGCGATCTGACAGGAGACGCCATCAAGGTACGCGGACGTGACGAGATCGGTGCATTGGCAACGTCGTTCAACTTGATGACGGTAAATCTGCGCGAACTGATTGAATCGGTAGCTTCTTCTTCAGAGCTAGTCGCGGCTTCTTCGGAACAATTGACAGCAAGTGCGGAGCAGAACAAGATGGCATCCGAGCAAATCGCAGCTACTGTGCAAGAAACAGCGGCCGGCACGGTTCGTCAGGTCGATATTGCCGAGACGTCTTCGCAAGCCATGCAAGAGATGTCGATTGGTGCGGAACAGATCGCGGAACGCGCACAGACGGTTGCAACGTCGGCTGCCGAAGCGGCACACAAATCCGAGAGCGGTAACCAAGCGATTCGTCAGGCTATTAGTCAGATGGACTCGATCCGTGAATCGGTAACATCCATGAGCGGCGTCGTGAAAGAGCTAGGTACGCGTTCGGAAGAAATCGGCATGATTACAAGCGACATTACAGCGATCTCTTCGCAAACCAATCTGTTGGCACTGAATGCAGCCATCGAGGCAGCACGCGCAGGCGAAGCTGGCCGCGGATTTGCAGTGGTAGCGGATGAAGTACGCAAGCTGGCTGAACAATCTTCCGAATCGGCCAAACGGATCACGGAACTGGTGTCGCTGATCCAAGCCGATACGAGCAGCGCGATCGAAGCCGCAGACGCGAACGACCGCGAAGTGTATAAAGGTATCGAGATGGTATCGGCAGCAGGCGAAGCATTCGAGGACATTCTCGAAGCGGTCGGCAAGGTGGCTGGCGATATAGAAGAAGTTTCGGCTGGGGCAGAAGAAATGTCCGCAAGCACAACCGAGATTTTGCACTACGTGAACCAAAGTTCGACCATTGCTGGCGAGGCATCGTCGGGGATGACTGAAGTATCGGCTGCGACTCAACAGCAGCTGGCCTCGATGGAAGAGATCGCGTCCTCCTCGTCTTCATTATCGGAGACGGCCGAACAGCTGTACACCAATGTAAATCGCTTCAAAATCTAATCTTAGCCGTGTATGTTAATGACGTTGACCGTTTTCGATATACGGTTGGCGTCCGGAGGCTAAAGCCAATTACCGTATATAAGTTGCCTTATTTTACGAATAAAGCAACTTATATACGGCTTTTTATTGACATAGCCAGAAAATCCATGCTATGATCTTTGAAGTCGGCAATAAATGATTTCGTTCTATATGCCGGGGTGGTGGAATGGCAGACACAGCAGACTTAAAATCTGCCGGGAGTACTCCCGTACCGGTTCGAGTCCGGTCCTCGGCATCTGTAAGGAATAACGTCGTAGGTCTTTTACTTCAAGTAGAAGACCTGCGGCGTTTTTTTGTGTTGTCCGGCTCGAGCAGATGGTATACTAAGTGATAACAAGAAAGTAAGCGCTTAATTTCTTGCTGTATCAATGATATACATAGGCGAACGGAGGCATGAAATGAACAGCGATAAAGCTATGGAAGCGAAATTGAATGGATCTCCAGCATCGAGCAGGGAGTACCGAGACAAAATCGTGGAGGCTTTGGACAAAGTCACCCAAAGATTGATGAACTTGCAGCGTCCCGACAACGAAGATGAATTGAAAGCGCTTGATGGAGACGTCGCGCGTCGAGGCTACTTCGCACGTGATTTCGGAATGGATGTCTGGGATTGGCCGCAAGGCATCGGACTTTACGGCCTGGCGAAAGTCGGGGCTTACTTTGAAGATGAACGCTTTTCCGAATACGCCAAGCCTTGGATGAATCAACGGTTGGAAGAAGGGCTGCCTAGCCGTAACATTAATACGACAGCGCCGCTTTTGTCACTCATGGAACTTCCGGAAGCGGAGGCACTCAGTCTGGAATGGGCGGAGTGGTTGGCAAATGGATTGCCGAGAACCGAAGAAAACGGCTATCAGCATGTCACGACGGGAGCCACGGCTGCCGAAGTTACGCTGAACGAGAATGAAATCTGGATCGACACGCTGTTCATGGCGATCTTGTTCACGGCCCGAATGGGCGTTAAATATGACCGTGCAGATTGGCGTGAAACTTCACTGCATCAGCTGCTGCTGCATATCAAATATTTGTATGACCGGAAAAGCGGGCTGTTCTTCCACGGTTGGAACTTTACCGGGCGCCATAACTTTAGCGAAGCATTTTGGTGTCGCGGCAACGGATGGTTTACGCTGGGACTGCCGGAATACATCGATCTGATGCGTCCGTATTTGGATGAGGGCGTACTTCTTTACCTCACCCAGACGTTCCATTCCCAAAGTGAAGCTTTGCTGCAAGTGCAGCATAAGGACGGTCTTTGGCACACGCTGCTGGATGATTCGACAAGCTACACCGAAACCTCCGGTTCTGCTGCAATCGCGGCAGGCATACTGTTCGGGGTACGGCGAGGTCTATTGGATGAGCGTTTTGCCGAGGCGGCGATGAAGGCCGTTGAGGCTGTGTTGGCGCGAATCGGAGAAGACGGCTCGGTGGAAGGGGTATCCGCAGGCACGCCGATCGGGAAGCTGCGCGAGGATTATGCACAGATCGTGATGGCGCCGATGGCCTACGGCCAGGCACTGACCATTGCTTTGCTTGGCGAGGCTCTTTACCGAAGTTAGGTGGCTGATTTCCGAAAGCCTATGTTATAATGGCGAAAAATCGCGAAAAGAGACGGGTGAACGCTGCCGTCTCTTTTCCTCAGTCGTCATCACTATATCGTTTCAATGATTCAAATAAACTTGAATCGTTAACGTGCGAGAAGGGAGTCGTCCATTGTCCCGAACATGGTATCGACGGCTATTGCTGTCTTATTTTCCGATTTTTTTGCTCACGGTCACCATTTTGATCTTTGCTTCTTTTGTGTTCGTGAACGATATTTCTCGTCAAGAGACGAAGAAAGCCGACGGCGTCGCTTCTCGCTATCTCGTGGATAATGTGGATCGTGCTGTGCAAGAGGCTGAAATATCAGTGCTCGAAGCGGTAGAGGAAAATTCGGCTTACAAAGCTTATTTCAATGAACCTGACGGAAATCGAACAGCGAACGTCTATGCAATCGCACGCAGCTTACGCAGCATGACGGATTCTTCCATGTATATCGAATCGGTCTATCTCTATGATCGTAAAAATGAAAGCGTTTTAACTCAAAGCGGGCGTACAGATGCTGCTGGATTTTCTGACGCGGAATGGTTAAAACAGATCAATTCCGGTGAATTAACGCCAGGTTGGCAGCCATTGCGGGAGTATATCTCCGGTTTTTCGGTGCAGCCGATTCGGGTGCTGACCATCAACAAAGATATGCCGCTTCCGTTCGGAACGGACGGCGTGCTGGTCATTAATTTGAAAATGAGCGCGTTGGAGCGTCTGATCGATAACATGGTCAATGAACAGTTGTCGTTTGTGACGATTGCCAATGCGAATGGAGATTTGGTTTATCAGGCTCATGCAGAAGAAGGGACTGGAAAAGCGCTTAACGAGCTGAAGCTGAATCGGTTAGGTTGGACCTTCTCCAGCGGAATTCGTGCAGCCGGCTTGTTCGGATGGGTATCCGTCATCTCGTATCTGTGGGTCGCGATTGCGGTCGGAACGGTCGTTTGTGCGATTCTGTACTTGATTTATATCACGCGGCGCAATTATAAACCGGTGCAAGTGATTATGAATCGAATCGAAGCGTATCAGATTCGGGCCATGGATCAAAATGGAAAACGCACGGACGAATTAAAGCTGATCGACGGTGTGCTTGAGAACTTGATTCATCACACCCAAGATTACGAGCAGAAAAGCCGGGAGAATGAATTACTCCAGCGAAGCCAGCTATTTACAGAGCTGTTGAGGGGAGAGCGTACCGATCAGGCGATGGGAAAACTCGAAACGCGATCTCCTTTACTAGGCGTATCTGCCTCTTCGCGTTTTGCCGTTGTCGTACATGAGATTGAGCGCTACGAGAGTGTCTTCCGAGACCGATATACACGAGGCGACCAGAATACGCTCAAATACGCATTGATGAATGTATTCCAGGAACTGTCACGAGGCGCGGAACTTCAGGCTTGGGCTGAATGGGTTGGGAATGACCGACTAGCGGTTATTTTCCTGGCAGGGGAAAACGATACGGAAACAATGGAAGAGCTTCGCCGATTGGCTGAGAGCTATAAAGAATGGGTAGCCAGTCATCTTCGTTTGTCCCTTTGCTGCGGAATAGGCCCAATCGTGCAGTCAGTCGAGCGTATTCGATCTTCCTATGAAGCAGCCGAGTCGGTCATGCGGCATAAATTGCTTCTGCACGATGACGTGATGCTGGCAGATGCCGAGGATTCCGCTCCCCAGTTACTGGAGACGTATCGGTATTTGCAGACCATCGCCGAGTTAGTCAAGCAGTTCCGGATGTCAAACGGTCAATGGAGGGAGCAGTTGGATCTGCTATTTGCTGAATTTGAGCGGGACTTTGTTAAGGATGAAGCGATTCTTTCATTGATTCAGGCTTTGCTTCAAATGTTGGGCCGCGAAGTTGCCGTCATGTCCGAAGGATTGGAGGCAGGATTGTCTGATGTGCAGACGGCAGGACTTGAACAGCGTCTTCAGGATGCTGCCACATTAGCGGAGGTCAAAAGCATTCTGGCGGACTATCTAACCGACCTTTTCCGTCTGTATGTATCCGCAAGCGAAACGAAAAGCTATCGGGCAATGGTCAGCGAAATGAAAACGTATATCGAAGAAAACTTTGCCAATGCCGATCTATCGCTCAAGCATCTCAGCGATCGATTCCAAATTTCCGGGAAATACGCCAGCTATCTGTTCAAGACTGAATTTGATATGAAGTTCGTGGATTTTGTGACCGAGCTGCGCATGAAAGAAGCCGAGCGGCTGTTGTTGGAGACCGAATGCCAGCTTCAGGATATCGCCCTTCAAGTGGGTTATGCGAATGCGATTACGTTCGGTCGTGTTTTCAAAAGGATATCCGGCATCACGCCAGGGGATTATCGGAGACAAAAAAGAAGTATGACTAATGAAATACATTAATCATCAAGGTGTCGAGAAACTCCAATATAAGGGGAAGCAAGAAGACGGAGAAAGAAATTCAGTGAGACAGCGTCTTGAACGAATTTTTCTCGCAGTCTTTTTGCTTCCCGCACATCATTCTACGAAAGCCGCATTCACCGCTTATTCTCCCCAGAGAAAAGCGCCACAATGCGGCTTTTCCGTGCCGAAAACGCAAATACGAATTCAGTTCATTGCACGAAAAGAGTTTATCGACATCTCTTTCCCATACGATGTAAGCGATTTCTTTATTGATTTTTTTACGAAAAAAGTAGGTTGGACGAAAAAAGTCAGGGCAATAAACCGAAAGGTAGATTTTGGTTGTAGGCTTGCATCCGAAAGAGGTTTATTGCCACCCGGCGTCGCGATGTGGAATACTGGGGTCACTCCGAAACGGTCAACGTACAAGCTTGCCGGATGGAGGCCAAAGATTTTCCGATAGTCTGCCATACCACAGAAAAAGGAGATGGGACAATGACACGGAACACGCGTAGAGGGGTCATGAAAAAAGCGATGGGGGCCGCGCTCGCCGCAGTAATGGGCGTCGCGCTGCTATCGGGCTGTAGCGGCTCTGCTTCCAATGAAGAAGCGGCGTCGGGATCGGCAAGCACAAACGGGGAACGCGTCACATTAAAGGTAGAAGTGTTCGACCGCGGCAACAGCCCATCGCCGTACACGATCACCAACAACTGGCTGACGCAATATGTACAGAAAGAATTCGGCGATCCGAACAATATCGACGTCGAATTCGTACCGATCCAGCGCTCTGAAGAAACGACCAAACTGAACGTGTTGATGGCCAGCGCGAGCGATGTACCGGATATCGTATTCGTCTATGATTCCAGCGTATTCTTCCGTTATGCGCAGCAAGGCGGCTTAACGGATGTGGGCCCGCTGCTGGAGGAGCACGGTTCGAATCTCAAAGCCTATCTGGGCGATGATACGTTGAAATTCGGTCAACTCGAAGGCACTCAATTCGCGATTCCGGGCAAACGGGCGATCACGGCACGTTACAACTCCTATATCCGTCAGGACTGGCTGGATAAGCTCGGCATGAAGGCTCCAACGACAACAGACGAGCTGTACGAAACGTTGAAAGCGTTTAAAGAGAAAGATCCGGGCGGAGTAGGCTCCAAAGTCATCCCGATGGGCATGGCGCTCGCGCCTGCTCAATACGAACCTCTGATCTATTCCTTCATCAAACCGGTTCAAGGCGACCTGACTTACAGCCAACGTTACGAGCTTCCGCTGCACGAAGGGTTCAAAGAATCGATGCAGTTCTTGAACAAGCTGTACAACGAAGGATTAATCAGCCAGGACTTCAGCCTCGACGAAGAGCGGGAACAGCTGAACAAAGATTTCCAAAACGGCCTGACCGGATTTATGACCGAAGACGTCGGACAAATCCTGTACGCGGACGGCACGTTGGACAACCTGTACAAAAACCTTCCGGACAGCAAAGTCGTTGCGCTTGACGCTTACACGAACGACAATGCGGACGGCAAACATATCAAATCGCGTTACGGCACGAACGGCATGTATATCATGATTCCGAAAAGCAGCAAGCGTTCGGTGGAAGCCGTCAAATACCTGGACTGGATGACATCCGGCAACAATCTGCTGACCATGTCCACCGGCGTGGAAGGCGAAAACTACGATATGGTCGACGGCATTCCGGTCATCAAGGAAGACGCGTCGCAGGAAATCAAAGACCGCGTGTATAACGGCGGCGACATGGCGATCATGGCCAACGGAAAAGTGATCGGCGATCAGGAAATGAACGAAAAAGCATGGATTGCCGGTTTCCCGAAAAACAATCAAGAACTGATGAGAGCCTCGATCGACGTCGCGAACGCGGATACGGTAGGTCCGATCATCTTCGATCGTCCGATTGAAGCCGAATCGAAATACGGTACGGCACTGAACGATAAGCTTAAAATCATCATCGTACAGTCGGCTATGGCTAAACCCGATCAGTTCGAAGCGGTCTACGAACGCGAAATGAACGACTACATGAACATCGGCGGCTCCGCGCTCAAAGAAGAACTCGAACAGGCTTTGCAAGCACAAAACTAAGCATCGTAAGCACAGATGGAAAGGGCCGGGGCAAACGCCAGACCATGAGCATGCTGCCCCGGTTTCATTTTTCAGACCGGACCGAAGCCTTCTCCATGCAGGCGACGAAGCCCGATCTGTCCGCGAGGAGGAGACCGACTTGACTTTGACCAAAGCGACTCAAGCAACCAAAACGGGAGATTTCGGCAAAAGAAAGTCTTATATCAAACGCTACTGGCAGCTTTACGCGCTTCTCTCGCTGCCGATCGCTTACTTCCTGATTTTCCGCTACGGCCCGATGTACGGGGTACAAATTGCTTTCAAAGACTTCAATTTGTTCCAAGGGATCAACGGCAGCGAATGGATCGGCCTTGAGGCGTTCCGCGAAGTGTTCGCCATGAACGATTTTTACATTACGCTGCGCAATACCTTCATGCTGAATTTTCTTGATCTGCTGGTCTCGTTCCCGGCTCCGATTATTCTGGCGATTATGTTGTATGAAATCCGGAGCGCCTGGTTCAAAAAAATCTCGCAGACCTTGCTCTACATTCCTCACTTTATCTCCTGGGTCATTATCGGCGGGATCGTGTACCAACTGTTCGGCACCCAATCGGGGATGGTAAACGCTGTTCTGCAAGCCATGGGCATGGATGCGATTCCTTTCCTGACCGACAAAAACTCGTGGTTGATCACGTATCTGTTCACGGGCGTTTGGCAAAGTGCAGGCTGGGGAACGATTCTGTACCTGGCAGCTTTGACGGGGGTCAACAAGGAATTGTTCGAGGCTGCGGACGTCGACGGGGCGTCGCGGATGAAGAAAATCTGGCATATTACGTTGCCAAGCATTAGGCCGACAATCATTACGCTGCTTATTCTAAATCTCGGCAAAATGGTCAGTATCGGCTTCGATCGTCCTTATATCATCGGGAACACGGCTGTACGCGAATATTCGGATGTGCTCAGTACCTTCGTGTATCGGATCGGTCTGGAAGCGGGGCAATATACGCTGGCAACCGTTGTCGGACTGTTCCAGGCGGTCGTCGGTCTCGTGTTCATTCTGGGCTCCAACTATATTTCGAAAAAAGTGACGGGAGACGGCATTCTGTAACTGCAAATGCTGCTCGTTGTCTGCCATATCATCCATTTTTGAGCCAGGGAAAGGAGAGACTCCGAGATGAGCGCACGCACCTCTAACCGGATTTTCGATATCGTCAATATTACATTCGTGTCCCTGTTTGTCCTTTTCTGTTTGCTGCCTTTCGTGCATATGATCGCGGTATCGCTCAGCTCCAACCGGGCGATTACGTCCGGGGAAGTTACATTATTTCCTGTCGAATTGAACTGGAGCGCCTATACGCAGGTCTTTTCCGATCACTCGATGCTGACTTCGCTCGGCTTTACCGTCATCCTGACGGTAGCGACGACGCTGCTCTGCATGTTGTTTACGATCGCGGCGGCTTATCCGCTGACCAAGGGCAACCTCAAAGGCCGCAAGTTTTTCATGTATCTAATCGTGATCACGATGTTCTTCAGCGGCGGGATCATCCCTGAATACCTGCTGATCCGCGACCTGCATATGATCAATACCGTATGGGCGCTGATCCTGCCGGGCTTGGTGAGTCCGTTTAACCTGATTATCCTCATTACGTTCTTCAAAAACATTCCGCCGAGCTTGGAAGAATCCGCGGAGATCGACGGAAGCTCGTACATGCACACTTTGATCAAAATCGTGCTTCCGCTGTCGCTGCCGGTTATGGCGACGCTGGCCCTCTTTTACGCGGTGGGACGCTGGAACGGTTTCCAAGATGCGCTGATGTATATCAATGATCCGCAAATTTATCCGCTTCAACTTAAATTGTTCCAAATGGTGCAAAACAACATGGTAACCGAGCTGACCCAGATGGAAGGCGCGAACCGCACGGCGTTGACGCCTGAAGCGCTGAAAGCCGCAACGGTCATTTTCGCGACTGTTCCGATTCTGCTGGTGTACCCATGGCTGCAAAAGTACTTTGTAAGCGGCGTCATGTTGGGAGCGGTCAAAGGTTGATCGCGCCGTTGCCGTCGTCGGCATGATCGCCAGCGGCAAAACGGACGGGAAAGGAGAGCTGCCGGATGAAAGAAAGTCTTCTGCACGACAAAGGCGAATATTCGTTCTCAACCTGCTGGAATATTCGTCGGCAGCCCGCAGGACGGGCGATGATCGAAGAGATCGCGGAGCTCGGCTTCCGCCGCGTGGAACTGAATTATAACGTGACCACGGAGATGCTGAAGGAGATCGAGCCGATGATCGAACGCGGCGAGATCGGCATCTCCAGCGTGCATAACACGTTTCCCCATACGCCCGATCCGGATTACGGGACCGATTCCGTGCTGCTCGGGTTCGAGGACGAAGCACGTCGGCGCAAAGCGGTAGAACTGTTAGTGCGTTCGGCCGAATACGCGCATCGCTACGGGGCGGAAGCAGTCGTGGTACATCCCGGAGAAGTTCCGATTGCCCACGCCGACGTGAAGCATTTGGAGAAGCTGTATCATGAAGAAGGCCGTGAGTCTGATGTTTACCGCAAAGCCTGGGCTTCGTTTATCGAACGCAGGGAAAGCGAAGCGTATAGCTACGTGAAACGCATCATTTCCAGCCTGGACGAGGTCGGCAATCTTGCCGCATCCAAAGGATTGAACGTACGCTTCGGCATCGAAACCCGTTCGCGTCCGAATCAGATGCCGACGCTGGCCGAAGCGAAAACGATCATCGATGCGTTAAAAGGCGCGCCCGTAGGCATCTGGTACGACACCGGACATGCCATCATGATGGATCGGCTCGGCTTGTACGACAGCGTGGGCGAGATGGAAGGCTTAATGGATCATATCGTCGGCGTACATATTCATGAGACGATCGGACTGTCCGACCACTGGTGTCCGTACGTGCACAGCGGCGATCCGAACTTTTACGACGCATACCTGCCGATGATCCAACGTGCCGGAGTCAAAGTGTATGAGCTGAAAGCCGCCTGCGAGCCTGATCAAATCCACGAAAGCCATCGGCTGTTGTCGGAGAAGCTTGCGGAAAGAAAACGGACGGGATAAAGATCGGGGGGACAACGACATGCTATACGAGCGGCTGGTGCAAAAAAATGATGAAGCCGTACGCCAAGGACTTCCGAGGCAGATCTTGGAGCAGGAGAGTCGATATTACGGGGGAACCGTCGATCCTTCGACAGGAATCGCTTGGGTGAATCATACCTCGGGGACACCGACGGATATGTGCAATTGGGGAACGGCGCTGGTTAATCCGGATTCCGCGTTTTATCAAGACGAGGACCTGCTGGAACGATTGCGCTTGGCTTCGGAATTCGTGCTTCGGAATCAGCATGCCGACGGTTCGATTTCGCCGGGCTGGACGAATTACCATTCTCCGCCGGATACGGCTTTTGTCGTCGTCGGGTATTCGCAATTGTATGAGCTGTTGCAGCGATCCGGCTGGGAGCCGTTTCGGCCCGTATTGGAAAATATGCGATTGTTCTTGGAGCGCACGCTTCCGGCACTCGTGACGGGCGGCTGCCATACCCCGAACCATCGGTGGGTATTGTGCGCGGCATTGGGCTGTCTGCACAAGCTGTTCGGCGGGGAGGCTTTGCTGATGCGCGCCGACGAATGGCTGGCCGAAGGAATGGACATTACGCCGGACGGGGAATGGACGGAGCGCAGCAACGGGATTTATAGCGCGGTGAGCGACATGATGCTGATCTATGCGGCGCGTCTGCTGGATCGCCCGGAGCTGCTGGAACCGGTACGTTTGAACCTGCGCATGATGGTCTATCTGGTGCATCCGTCCGGCGAAGTCGTGACCGATTATTCGGGACGTCAGGACTTGGGACATTTTCATAATTTGTCTCCGTATTATTTGCCTTATGCCATATTGGCGCTGCAAGACGGAGATCCGCTGCTTGCGGGCATGGCCGAACTGGCAGGACAAGCACTGGAAGATCCGGGCGTTGCTTCGGTCAATGTGCTGGTGCGCATGCTGTTGGAACCGGAGCTGCGCGGACCGTTTGCGCCGGACGGTACATCAGCAGCGGATGCCGTGCCCACGAAATACGAGAAAGTGTTGAACGGCGAATTTCTGCGCGGCGGTTATCTGGAGCGGATGGAGGCGGCAGGCCATTACGGGCGCATCTTCCACAGCCGGCTGCATACCGATTTCGGCGCTCCCGTAGCCCGTATTCGCGATGGTCATACCAGCGTCACTCTGATGACCGAGACGCCGTCTTTCTTTGCATTGCGTCACGGCTCGACTCGGCTGCTGGCCATGCAAGTTTCTTCGTATTTCTCGCCTGGCTATGTGCCCATGCAGGATATGAAGAGGCTTGAAGGCGGAGGTTATATCCTGTCCGGCGAGCAAAAGAAAGGGTATTACGGTCCCGTCAAACCGGAACTGCTGCCCGCATCCTCGACGACGCCGATCAGTCCCTGGTATCTGCTGCCGCATCAATCCCGTGAACTGACGCATGAACAGGCCTTCGGTGTTCGGATCGAAGCCATACCGTCGGACGATGGGCAGAGCTGGATGCTGCATCTCGCAGCCCAAGAGCCGACAGACGTCATGACGCAGCTCTCGTTCGTGTTCGGCTCCGAAGGAGAGATCACTTCTGGCGAACTGCTGGAAGCCGGACCGGATCGCTGGCTCTGGAGCGGCGGCACTCTTCGCTACGAATGCGGCGACGACTGGATCGAACTGGAGGGGGGCGAGCTCGCCCACCTGTCGCGGGGCATCCGTGAAGCCAACTCGCCGAGCGACTGCAAAATCGCGGTCGTGAACTTGCTGACGCCGTTCGACAAAACGATTACGCTCCGGCTTTCTCCGAAAGCATGAGCCGAAAACCAAGAAAAGGCCTTATCTTGTCGGAATAAAATCAAACGACCGCGTTTTGCGAACGACGAATCCATGGCGTGCAACGCAAACTCAGCGAAATCCGCTTTCGTCAGAGTTTGCTTGCAAGTCCGGATCGATTCGCCAAATGCGGTCGTTTTGTTTGCTTTCAAAAGGCCAAGAAGCTCAATCGACGTTGATTTTTTGCGCACGTTTTTTGATAAAAAAAGCGGCATTCTTCATATTTCCGTATAAAAAGCGGAGAGTCCGGTTCATTTTTGCGATACGCTTACATACGAGAAGAGCAAGCGGAGGAGGAGCAAAAATGAGCAAAAAAACGTATGTTTTGGTCGGTACGGGCGGCCGTGCGGAATTTTTCTACGGCGCGATAGCCAGCCAATTTCGGGAAACGTCGGAACTGTTGGCTTTTTGCGATATCAATACGGTACGGATGGATTATTCCAATCGGATTTTGAAAGAAAAATACGATTATCCGCAAGTCAAAACCTACACCAGCGACCGATTCGACGATATGATCCGCGAATTGAAACCGGACTGCGTGATCGTGACGAGCGTGGACCGCACTCACCATGTGTATATTATACGGGCGATGGAATTGGGCTGCGACGTCATTACGGAAAAGCCCATGACGACCGATGCGGTAAAATGCCAGGAGATCATCGACGCGGTCGAACGTACGGGGCGCAATGTACGGGTCAGCTTCAACTATCGGTATGCCCCGCACCATACCAAAATTCGCGAGCTGATCGAAGACGGGACCATCGGGGACGTGACTTCCGTTCATTTCGAATGGCTGCTGAACACGAAGCACGGCGCCGATTATTTCCGCAGATGGCACCGGGATAAACGCAACGGCGGCGGTCTGCTGGTGCACAAATCGACGCATCACTTCGACCTCGTCAACTTCTGGATCGGCTCGCAGCCGGAAACGGTGTTCGCGATGGGGGATCTGCTGTTTTACGGGCGCGAAAATGCGGAAAAGCGCGGCGTGACGAAATTCTACGACCGGGCCACGGGAAATCCGAATGCCCGGGATGATCCGTTCGCGTTAACGCTTGACGACAACGAACATCTCAAAGCGATGTATTTGGACGCGGAGGTCGAAGACGGCTACCGGCGCGACCAGAGCGTATTCGGCGACGGCATCTCGATCGAAGATACCATGAGCGTCACGGTTCGGTACAAAAGCCGCGCTTTGCTGACCTATTCGCTCAACGCGTATTTGCCGTGGGAAGGCTACCGGATCGCGTTCAACGGCACGAAAGGGCGGATCGAAGCCAACGTCGTCGAGCAATCCTACGTGAACTCCGGCGGCGACAAAGCATTGGAAGGCGCGCTGCAAGGCGCGAATATTATCGTCTTCCCGATGTTCGGAGAAGCGTACAAAGCCGAATTCGAAGAAGCCGAAGGCGGCCACGGCGGCGGCGATCCCGTACTGCTCAACGATTTGTTCGGCGAGCCCGTCGAAGACCGCTTCAACCGCGCCGCTAACCATATCGACGGGGCGCGTTCGATCCTGACCGGAATCGCGGCCAATATCTCGATCGCGCAGGGCCGGGCGGTGAAGGTGGACGAGTTGGTGCGGATGCCTAAAGGGTAATCAGGCAGAACGTTATGCGAAATTCTATCTTGAACAGAATAAAAAATGCAGACTGTCCCGACCGCTGCGCTTCGACGGCGGGACAGTCTTTTTTTATGCATGCAGCCGAAGAGCCGATATTCTTCGGCTTTTTGCCGTCCGTCGCGGCAGATTTTTCGGAGTTCGCGCGACGACCTAAAAAAAGTCCACCTTTCCAAAAGAATCGACCTTCTGCAAGGCCGGCATTCGCCTGTATAATAATCAGCGACAAAAGCTGTTTGCAGCGGACTCGACATAAACGGAGGGGGATTTCCCTATGAACATATTGATTGTGGACGACGAGCCTCGCCATCGCCGCGGCATGATGAATCTGATCTTGTCTTTTCGACCGAACGATACTCTGACGGCGGCGGCCGACGGCGAAGCCGCTTTGGAATCGATCCGGCAGCACAGGCCCGATCTCGTATTGACGGATATCCGCATGCCGAACATGGACGGGCTGCAATTTTTGCAGCAGATACAAAATGAACAACCGAAGCCGCGTGTCGTAATGGTATCCGCGTATAATCGGTTTGATTATGCGCAGGAAGCGCTGCGGTACGGCGCCAGCGATTATTTGCTCAAGCCGATCGACGCCGACAAGCTCAGAACGATGCTCGCGCGAATCGACGACGAACTGTCATCGGAAGCCCGGCAAAGCCGTGAAGCGGAAGAATTGCGGCAGCGCCTTTACCGGTCGCAGTTCGTCTATCGAAGCCGTTTGTTCTCCGCTTGGCTAAACGGCAGCTTGACCGAGGAAGAAACGCAAGAGTTCGATGCGATCCTTGAGCTGAACGGAAGCGGCATTCCGATTTTCACCGAGATCGCGATCAAGGATAGGAAAAAAAGAGAGTTCGCCGCGGAAAGATTCGTGCGCGAGTTGGAACTGAAATGGTCGAACTGCGGCAGCGCCGTTTCGTTCGTTCTCGATGTCCGGAACAACGATTTTTTGCAAGCGATTACAATATTGCGACGCGGCTCCGATTTGTCGTTTCAAGAGCGTCAAACGATGATCGCGGCTGCCAAGCAAATGCAATCGGAATGGGAGGCGTACGGGCGTATTTTTCAAGGATTCGGCCCGCTTTGCTTTTCGCTGCGGGAAAAAGGCGGCGAAGCGTGCCGATCGGCTGTAGAAGCGGGTAAGCACGGAATACGCGAAAGTCTGGACGGACCGGTATTCCATGATGAACTGCAAGCGCCGAATCTGCGTTCCGCAAATCCGTTTTCCGACGAAGGCGGAGAAGCCGACGCGCTGGCCGAAGATTGTTTGCGTTGGATCGAGGAGCATTTGCACGAAGACTTGACGCTGGAACGGGCGGCGGAACGGTTCTTTTTCAATCCGTCGTATTTCAGCACATGGATCAAGCAGCAGACCGGCCGTACGTTCACGCAGCAGTTGACGGAAGCGCGCATGCACCGGGCGCGGCTGCTGCTCGGCAAAGGACGCCGAATTCGCGAAACGTCGGAAGCCTGCGGCTACCCGGACACCAAATACTTTTGCCGGGTATTCAAAAAAGCGCACGGCGTCTCGCCCGCGGCGTACAAACACGGCTCCATGCTGAACAAGGCGACGCAATGAAGCGCGCGTATTCGTTTCGCTTCAAGCTGCTGATCAGTTACGTGCTGTTGACGTCGATTCCGCTTTTGACGCTCGGAACGTTATTTTACCAGGCCAGCCTTCGCGTGGTGACCGATCAGGCACAGGATAACGTCTACGAGATCGTGCGCAAAAATAATCAACTGATGGATACGAAGCTCGGGATTCTCGATCAGAACAGCATGGCGCTATTCACGGACAAAGACCTGTTCGATTTGTTCAACGAGCTGGAGCCTTCGGACGGTCCCGGGCTGCTGGCGGCGGATCGGCAGGTGTCGGATATTTTGCGCAATTATTTTTCCCAGATCGACGACGTCTATGCGTATCAGCTGTGGACTTCGTATTTCACGTTCGGCCAGCAGCTTCCGCAAGGCGATCCGACCCGCTCGGACGTTTATCGGACAGCTAAGCAAGCCGGGGGCCGGTTAGTCTGGTATCCTACATACGATTTTTCGAAGATGTTCAGTCAACCGGACTATGCCGACGACAATATCGATTTTCGTTATTTGTTTTCCGCGACCCGGGTGCTGGACTTTTCTTATTTGTCCGGTTCGCTGCTGCGTCGCCTGGATGAAGGCGTAGAGCGGCCGGTATTGGCCATCAGTTTGAAATACCAAGCGCTGAACGAACTTTTTTCGGGCAGCCTGCCCGAAGGCTCCCGGTATTTGGTGCTGGACGAACAGGACCGCGTGGCGGCCGCCGACGATCCGGCGTTGATCGCGCGCGAATACGACGAAGCGTGGATCGACGAGCTTCAACGTTCGGGCAGCGGACGAACCCGGATGACGCTCGGCGGCGAACGGGTCATCGTTTGTTTTGACCGCTCGCAAATTACGGGCTGGTTGTCGGTCGTGATCACGCCGGAAGACTCGTTGATCCGCGATCTGGCGCCCGTGATCGGAGCTTCGACGCTGCTGTTGGCCGTCGTGTTGGCCGCCGCGGCTTTGGCATTGGCCTACTTCATATCCGGCAAGATCAATAAGCCGGTAGAGCGCCTGACCGCCGCGATGCGTTCGGCGGGCGAAGGCGATTTCGAAGCACGGGTATCGGTCGATTCCCGCGACGAACTGGGGCAATTATTGAAGCATTTCAACCGCATGAACGACCGGATCGGTTATTTGGTCACGGAAGTGTACGAAACGAAGCTCAAAGAGCAGGAAGCGGAAATCCAAGCCTTGAACCGGCAGATGAATCCGCATTTTTTGTACAACACGCTCAACGTCATGAACTGGATGGCGCTCGAACACGATCAGCGGGAGCTGAGCCGCATGCTCGTCTGCTTGTCGAATATGCTGCACTACACGTCCCGGCGGGAATGGGGAGCGGTATCGTTGGATGAAGAAATCGAATGGATGAACAGTTATTTTTATATCATGCAGGCGCGTTTCGAAAACAAATTCACCGTCGAATATCATTTGGACCCGCGGCTTTACGAGTACAATCTGCCAAGGTTAACGTTTCAGCCGTTCGTGGAAAATGCCATTTTGCACGGGTTCGAGAACATGGAGTCCGGCGGCAAGATTTCGATTACCGGCAAGATTGACAAGGAACGCCGGATTTACGCGATCGCGGACAACGGGCGCGGGATGGACAAGGCGACGGTCGAAAATGTCCTGAACGGGCAAGGCGTCTCGGTCGGAATAGGCAATACGATCGCGAGGATCAAGATGCAGTACGGCGATCTGGCTTCGGTCGAAATATCCTCTTCGCAGGGAGCCGGCACAATAATTACAATCGCGCTTCCCCGGGAAATCCAATCATAGTCCACCTATCCAACAATGTTCAGGTTATGTAAGCGTTATCAAAAATTTATACTAAACGTAATCATAGACCGCGGCTATGACCCAAATTCAAGTGTCGAGGAGGAAAAAAGATGAGGGGAATCAAAACGAAAGCGTCGGGACTGATCTTGCTGCTTCTGCTGGCAGCGACGGTGTTGTCCGCTTGTACGCGTTCCGGCGCTCAGCTCGGCGAAAGCAGTTCGGATCAAAGCGCGGCAAACGACGGCGGCGACCGGATCACGTTGAGACTTGCCGTCTGGGGAGCGCCGGACGAAGTGAAGCCTTACAAGATCGCGATCGAAAAGTTCGAAAGCGAGCATCCGAACATTAAGGTGGAACTTCAGCATATCGCGACCGATTACGACACGAAGCTGACGACGATGGTCGCCGGCAACGACGTGCCCGACGTGGCGATGATGGAATCCGGCAGTATCGCGTATCCGTTGGCGGAGCAGGGCAAGTTCTATAATTTGCAGGACTTTTTGGCGGATGATCCGGATATCAACGCGGACAGTCTCGTGCCCAACATTACATATTCGCTGGAAAAAGGCAACGTGATCGGGATCGCGCCCGGTCCCGAGACGTTCGGCCTCTTTTATAACGAAGACGCGTTCAAGGAAGCGGGCGCAGAACCGCCGCCGTCGAACGTGTCGGACGCCTGGACATGGGACGAATTCGTCGACGTCGCCAAGCAGTTGACGCTGGATAACCAAGGGCGCAACGCGGCCGATCCGCAGTTCGATCCCAAAAACATCAAGCAGTACGGCGTCAATCTGCCTTCATGGTGGGCCAGCTACAGCAACTTCGTCTATTCCAACGGCGGGGATTTTATTTCCGAAGACGGCAAGAGCTTCGCGCTCAACCAACCGGAAGCGGTCGAAGCGCTGCAAAACCTGGCCGACCTGGTCAACGTGCACCATGTCGCGCCTTCGCCGGTCCAATCCAAAAACATTCCGGCCACGCATGTGGCGCTGCAAACCAAAAAAGTCGCGATGGCGATCGACGGCCAGTGGGTCAGCTCGTCGCTGGCGCAGTCCAAGTTCAACTTCAATGTAGGCGTATTGCCGGTCATGAAAGAGCCGCAAACGACCGTGGTTTGCGCCATGTTTTCCATGTTCAAATCGACCGAGCATCCCGAAGAATCATGGGAGCTGATCAAAGCCTTGATCGATCCGGAGTCGTCGATCGACATGCTGACGGCAGGAACGTGGATGCCGGCCGAGCTCGATTGGTATACCGATCCGGCGCTGCTTGACCGTTGGACCAAAGACCTTCCGGCACGCCCGTCGGGTTATCAGGATGCGATCATCGACGTGCTGCTGAACCACAGCCACCAAACGCCGACCGGCTACGTCAAAAACTTCAATAAAATCATGGACGTCGTCACGCCGGCACTGGACAAAGTCTGGCTGGGCCAGCAGAGCGCGCAGGAAGCGATGGACGGCATTGCCGACAAAGCGCAGGCGCAGGTTCAAGGCCGCCGCGATTAATCGCGGCCCGATCCTTTTCCGCCCGTCGCAACGGACATGGAGGTTATGATGAGAAAAAGTTTGTTTTACGGATTGTTGTTCACGTCTCCGGCGATCCTCGGATTCCTGATTTTCACGCTGGGTCCGATGATCGCGAGCCTGGTGCTCAGTTTTACGGATTATTCCGTATTCAAAGACCGGACGTCGTTTATCGGCTTCGGCAATTACGTCCGCATGTTTTCGGGCGCGGACGATTACTTTTACCCGTCGCTGGGAGCTACGTTTTATTTCGTCGTGCTGCGGGTGCCGGCGGTGATCGTGCTATCGTTCCTGATCGCGCTGCTGCTCAACATGAACGTGAAAGGACGCGCCTTTTTCCGCACCGTCGTTTATTTGCCCAGCATCGTTCCGGCGGTCGCGTCGGCGATGATCTGGATGTGGCTGCTTAATCCCGATCTGGGACTAATCAACACGCTGCTGAACGCGGTCGGACTGCCCGGCAGCCTTTGGCTGTACGGGGAAAGCTCGGTCGTGCCCGCCGTCGTGCTGACGTCGCTATGGGGCATCGGGGGCACGGTCATCATTTTCCTCGCCGGGTTATCAGGGATTCCGCGGCAGTATTACGAAGCGATCGACGTGGACGGAGGCGGCTGGTTCAGCAAGCTGCGCCACATTACGGTGCCGCTGGTGTCGCCTACGATCTTTTTCAACGCGATCATGACCATCATCGGTTCGATTCAGGTATTCAACGAAGCTTATATCCTGACCCAGGGAGGACCGAACAACAAAAGCTTGTTCTACGTGTTTTATCTGTGGAGAACCGGATTTCGGGATACGGAGATGGGATATGCTTCGGCGCTGGCCTGGGTATTGTTCCTGGTGATCCTGTTCTTCACGTTCATCGTGTTCCGCACGTCCAAATCCTGGGTCTACTACGAAGGGGAGAGACGCTGATGCGAACGTCGAGAACCGCGCTGGCTTTCGGATACGTCATGCTGATTTTGATCACGGTGCTGTTTATCGGGCCTTTTCTATGGTTGATCCGCAGCTCGCTCATGGATTTGTCGCAGATTTTCACCATGCCGCCGGAATGGATTCCGAGGCCGTTCCGCTGGGACAACTTCGGCCGCGCGCTCACCGTGCTGCCGTTCGGAACGTATTTCATGAACACGTTCATCATTACGATCTCCGTCATCGTCGGCACGGTGCTGAGCAGCAGCGTCGCCGCGTTCGGGTTCGCGCGCATCGATTGGCCCGGCCGCAATCTCGTGTTCGCGATCTTGATGTCCGCGATGATGCTGCCGGGAGCGGTGACGCTGATTCCGAGTTTTCTCGGCTGGCAGGCGCTCGGGTTTTACGATACGTTTTACCCGCTGATCGTACCCGCTTATTTCGGAGGAGGCATTTTCAATATCTTTTTGCTGCGCCAGTTTTACTTGACCATTCCGCGGGATTTCGACGAAGCCGCATTCGTGGACGGGGCGTCTTATTTTCAAATTTACCGCTCGATCATTTTCCCTCTTAGCCGTTCGGCGATCATCGTGGTGGCACTGTTTTGTTTTTTGGCGTCGTGGAACGACTTTATGGGGCCGCTGATTTATCTCAAAAGCGAAAACCTGTACACGCTGGCGCTCGGTCTGCAAATGTTCCAGGGCACGTATACGGCTCAATGGGATCTGCTGATGGCGGCATCCGCGGCGGTCGTGCTGCCCTGCGTCGTCGTTTTTCTGATCGGGCAAAAATACTTTTTGGAAGGCATCACGCTGACCGGATTGAAAGGGTAAAGGAGGCAGACGATGATCGCGACCGAACACAAGCTCCGACGATGGGACGGCGTGCCGTTCACCAGCGTGAAAATTTGGGATGAATTCTGGCGCCCGAGGCTTCGGCAGATCCGCGACGTGACGGTGCCGGTCTGTCTGGACCGCTGCGCGGAGACCGGGCGGATTGACAATTTTTCCAAAGCGGCCGGACGGATGGAAGGGGCTTTCGAAGGGATGTATTACAACGATTCGGACGTGTACAAAGTGCTCGAAGGCGCTGCCTACACGCTGATGCTTCAGCGCGACGCCGAGCTTGAACGACGGCTGGATTCCGTCATCGACGAAATTTGCGCCGCACAGGAACCGGACGGGTATCTGAGCACCTACTATACGCTTGTCGCGCCCGAACTCAAATGGAGCGACATGGAGAAGCACGAGATGTACAACGGCGGCCATCTGATCGAAGCGGCGGTTGCGTATTACCAGGCTACGGGCAAGCGCAAACTGCTGGACGCCGCTTGCCGCTTGGCCGATCATTACGACGATTTGTTCGGACCGCACAAACGGCATTGGGTGGAAGGGCATGAAGAGATCGAGCTGGCGCTCGTGAAGCTGCACGGCGTTACGGGCGAAGAACGGTATTGGAAATTGGCGCTGTGGCTGCTGGAAGAACGCGGTCGGGGCCTCGGACGCGGCGAAATTTGGGACAAGCCCGAATGGGGGCCGGCTTACTGCCAGGATGATGTGCCGGTACGAGAGATTCGCCGCGTGACCGGCCATGCCGTGCGCGCCATGTACCTGTACGCGGCCATGGCGGATATCGCGCGAATTTCCGGCGATCCGGCATATGTCGAAGCGCTGACGGCCGTATGGACCCATACGGCGCGGCGCAATCTGTATCTAACCGGAGGCATCGGCCCTTCCCGGCATAACGAAGGCTTCACGCATGATTACGATCTGCCGAACGAAAGCGCCTACTGCGAAACGTGCGCGGCGATCGGCATGGCGTTTTGGAACCATCGGATGAATCTGCTGCTCGGTGAAGGCAAGTATGCGGACATGGTCGAATTGGAGCTGTACAACGGGGCTTTGGCAGGTATTTCGTTGTCGGGCGATCGGTTTTTTTACGTCAATCCGCTGGCCTCGACCGGGCATCATCATCGTGTAAATTGGTTCGATACGTCCTGCTGCCCCACCAATCTGGTACGGTTCTTGCCTGCCGTCGGCCAATACGCTTACGCGCAAACGGAGTGCGGCATCGCGATCAATCAGTACATCGGAGGCAAAGCGGAGCTTGTGACCGGCTGCGGACAGCCGGTGTCGATCACGCAGGTGACGAATTATCCGTGGGACGGGACGGTCAATCTGGGCATCGGCCCCGCCAAAACGTCGGCATTCACGCTGCGGCTGCGTATTCCGGGATGGTGCCGAAGCTATCGGATATCGGTATGCGGGCAAGAAACCGAAGCGACGCCGAAAAACGGATATCTGGAACTGAACCGGACCTGGAAACCGGGCGATCATGTTCGGCTGGTGTTGGACATGCCGGTCGAAGTCGTTCGCGCGCGGCCGGAAGCCGAAGAGAATATCGGCCGGATCGCGCTTCGGCGCGGGCCGATCGTGTATGCGCTGGAAGGAAGCGACAATCCGGAAGCGGGATACGACGGGTTCGCGTTGTCGGCCGATCGCGCTTTTCGCACGGTGCACGATTCGGAACTGCTCGGCGGGGTAACGGTACTTGAAACGGGCGGCGGCGACAACGAACGTCCTTATCGCTTTATCCCTTATTATGCTTGGGATAACCGCGAGCCGGGCTTTATGCAGGTATGGATGCGGGAAGCGTCGAATGACGAATTGTACCTATTCTGATTGTTCTTCGATCTGCATAAACGCAAGGCCGGGCACGCCCGTTCACGATTCATACCAAGTCTCGGAGGTTGAAAACCATGCAGCATTCCAAACCAAATGTTGACACCCGGGCGGCTAATCCGTTAGCGCCCGGTTGGTACGCCGATCCGGAAGCCCGAATGTTCGAAGGGAATTATTGGATCTATCCGACGCATTCGGCGATTTACGAAGAACAGACTTTTTTCGATGCGTTTTGGTCGAAAGATTTAAAGGAATGGCATAAGGCGGAGCGGATTTTGGAGATCGAACAGATTTCGTGGGCGGAAAAAGCGCTGTGGGCCCCGTCGTCGATCGAAGCCGAGGGGCGGTATTACCTGTATTTTTGCGCCAACGATATCCAAAGCGACGACGAGGTCGGCGGAATCGGCGTAGCGGTGGCGGACCGCCCGGAAGGTCCGTTCCGCGACGCGCTCGGTCATCCGTTGATCGATCGTTTCCATTACGGCGCGCAGCCGATCGATCCGCATGTTTTTGCGGACGACGACGGTCAAACGTATTTGTTTTACGGCGGTTGGGGACACTGCAACGTCGTGAAGCTGAATCCCGATATGACAAGCCTTGACGCGTTCGCGGACGGGGAGACGTTCAAGTCCGTCACGCCCGAGCATTACGTGGAAGGTCCGTGCATGTTCAAGCGAGGCGGGCGGTATTATTTCATGTGGGCGGAAGGCGGTTGGGGAGGACCGGACTATTCCGTCGCTTACGCGATATCCGACACGCCGCTCGGCCCGTTCGAGCGGATCGGAAAAATTTTGCAGCAGGATCCAGACGTCGCGACCGGAGCGGGGCATCACGGCTTGTTCGTCCCGCAGGAAGAAGACGGCGACTGGTGGATTGTTTACCATCGCCGCCCTTTGAGCGAGACCGACCGCAATCACCGGGTGCTGTGCATGGACCGGATGTTTTTTGCGGAGGACGGAGCAATATTGCCTGTTAAAATGACTTGAAAACATGATCGGCGGCAGACCGATCAATCCGAAGACTTCGATCCTGACCGAAAGGCAGGAGCCGAAGTCTTTTTTTGGATTCAACGATTCGTTAAGACGCGCTGAACCTCCCGCAATTCCCGCCAGCCGATCAATACGATCCCTTCCTCCTCGATCGCGCGCCGAACCTCCGCGTCTTGGAACAAGTCATAGTCGAACGCGCGAGAAGGCCAACTGTCCGTAATCGCCCGAAGCTCGTCCGTATCCAGCGAAGGATGGAACAGCATCTCCGTAATCCCCGGTTCAAGACCGCGCAGCAGTCCGATCACGTGGTCCCGGGCGAAGTTATAGTCTTGATCCTTATCGTAAGTAAAGGGGAGTCCGATAACCTGATCCGGGTGCAGCACGCCGAGCTCTTGGGCGAGCGCCGAAATCTCGGCTTCGTCTCCTGTCGCATAAGCGGGATTGATCGAGAACCGTACAGGCAAATCATGCTCCGCTCCCAGTTCGATCAATAAGCGATGATGAACGTTGCGCAGACTGCCCATATGGTTATCCAGGTGGGTAGGCTCAAGGCCTAATGACTTTGCCGACAAAATCTGTGCGTTCATCTCCGCACGCACGACAGTCGGATCGACGTCCGGCATATACGCGGCATCCGGCGGGAAATGACCTTGTTTATCCGTTAATGCCTCTGCGCCCGTCTGATTCAGCACAGGTCCCCATTTATAAAACTCCCATTCGCTGGTCGACGTCAGATGAACGCCCACATCCAGCTCCGGATCTATCGAGGCGGCAGCGGCGGCTTCCAAAGCCCAGGGACAATTGACCATGAGCGTCGTCGAAGTGATCGCGCGGCGTTCCCAAAGATCGAGAATCGCCCGATTGGTCGCATGGCACATCCCGAAATCATCGGCGTGAACGATCAAGAATTTGTGATTGTATCGGTTTTTCGAAGTCAACATTAGAAATCCCTCCGTTATTCGGGTTTCGTATTGGGATAAAGGAAGCGGGGCTTCCTTTTTATTATGACGCAAATCAAGAAGAAAAATCCAGTCCGTTGGGTGGGATTTCCATAATGATGTTGTCGTGAAAAGGCTTGGGAACGCGGTCTTTAGGTCTTTGGAAACAGGCTGCCCGGTTGCATTTGTATCAGAGTAACATTTATAATGAAGTGTTACACAAAAACGTCATAATAGGCTGGAGGTGCGCATGAGCAAGTCAAAATTTTACGTGGTCTGGACGGGGCAGCAGCCCGGCGTCTACGCGACCTGGGCAGAATGCAAGGCGCAGGTGGACGGATTTCCGGGCGCCAGATACAAATCGTTCGAATCGAGAAGCGCGGCAGAAGCAGCATATGCCGAAGGCGCCAAGCCGTACATACGGTCCGGATCTGCCGGAAACGCCAAAAAAGCGGGCAACCCGAAGCCTGGTGCCAAGCCGGCAGGCGATATCGACTACAACAGCATCTCGGTAGACGTGGGAACGCGCGGAAATCCTGGACCCGTTGAGTACAAGGGGGTGGATACGGCGACCGGCGAGGTGATCTTCTCGCACGGACCGATTGCCAAGGGAACGAACAATCTCGGAGAATTCCTCGCCATCGTGCATGCACTCGCCCATATTCAAAAGGAAGGCAGCGACAAGTCTATCTACAGCGATTCGGTCAATGCCATGAAATGGGTAAAGCAGCGACGGGTGTCTTCAACGCTGCCGCGCGATAAATCAACCGAAGAAATCTGGAACCTGGTCGATCGGGCGGTTCAATGGCTGGAGACTCATCCGTACAGCACGAAGATCATGAAGTGGGAGACCCGGGATTGGGGCGAAATCAAAGCCGATTATGGCAGAAAATAAGCGTCCCGAAGCGCTCGCCAAATTGCGCCGTACACCCAAACGTGCTAGTATAATTTCTAACGTTTACCGGACCGCCAGGCCGGCTCTTGTTCGCGCGAGAGTCGGCTTTTTGACCGTTTTGGGGCATTCGGGGCGTACGCGCAAAGTTGGGGTAATGAAGGCCGGGACGAATTTCTTTCATACCGTGTCGGAAAATTTGGAAAGGAGCGAAGCGAATGTTTGGCAACGATTGGGATGAGGTACTGAAAGACGAGATTCGTCAGCCGTATTTTGAGGAGTTGATGCAGCGGGTAGAGGAAGCCTACCGGACGCATACCGTGTATCCACCGGAGCCGCTTTTGTTTCAGGCGCTGAAGCTAACCCCTTTTGCCGCCGTCAAAGCCGTTATTCTTGGTCAGGACCCTTATCACGGACCGGGACAGGCTCATGGACTAAGCTTCTCCGTTTTGCCGGGTGTGCGAATTCCGCCTTCACTGCGAAATATGTATAAGGAGTTGGCTTCGGACCTGGGAGTCGCGGTACCGGATCACGGTTACCTGATTCATTGGGCCGAGCAGGGCGTGCTGCTGCTGAATACGGTATTGACCGTGCAAGAGGGCAAAGCCGCCTCGCATCAAAAGTTGGGATGGCAGCGTTTTACCGATGCCGTAATCCGGGCAGTAGGCGAACGGGAACAACCAGCTGTCTTCATTCTATGGGGCGCTCACGCCCAGAAGAAAGAAGCATTGATTGACGCCGATCGCCATGCCGTATTGAAATCCGTGCATCCAAGCCCATTATCGGCAAGAGGCGGATTTTTTGGCAGCAAGCCTTATTCGCAAACGAATGATTATTTGAATTCACACGGCATCCAGCCGATAAATTGGGAAATACCGTCGCTGTAAAGCGACTGCCCGGAGGTGCGCGCTTTGAAACATTGGGTAGGAAAAAAAGTGGTTGTCGACAACGGCGGTCCGTATCAGACGAAGCGCTACGGGACCCTGATCCGCTGGAACGACAAAGAACAATACATTGTGCTTAGCCCCGGCGGAGTCCGGATCGGCATGAAAGATATTATGTCGATTCGGGAAATCGACGTCCTTCCGCAAGAAAGCCGCCAGGCCGCGGGACGTGCAAATTCAATAGGATACGTGATGAGAACGATGCGTCAGTTTGAGCATGCCGTCCTGTTTCGCTCGGAAGTCATGGTCTGGCAAGGCAACAAGCTGCTGGCCTCGCGAGCGCGTATGATCAAACATAACGACCAGGCGGTCACGTTGGAAGACGGAACCGTATTGGACAAGCGCGAGCATCGTTTTATCGTTCGATCCTTCCGCGGATAGAGCAGCGAAACAATCAAGCGGTAATGCCGATTGTTACTCGAGCAACAGCAGTTGGAATCGGCGTTATGTTCGACCTTTTTTCGTGCAAAACAAGAATCATCCAGCAAGTTCAATCCAGGCTGTCGAGAAAACCTCGGCAGCCTTTCTTGATCTAACTTTACTTCCGCAGCGCCTGCACGAGCGAACAACCCGCAGCTTATAATGAACATGGAAGCATATCATTCTACAACAAGGAGAGATCACGATAATGAACAAATTGGCAATCATTTCGGATATTCACGGTTCTTTGACCGGATTGGAGCGGGCTTTGGAGCAAGTCGATCGGGAAGGCGCAAAGCGCGTCCTTCTGCTCGGAGATCTGCTTTACCACGGCCCGCGCAACCCGCTTCCGGACGGATACGATCCTCAAGAAGTAGCCAATCTGCTCAATGCGCGAAAAGCACAGATCGACCTGGCGGTTCGCGGTAACTGCGATGCGGAAGTCGATCAAATGCTGATTGAGTTTTCAATCATGGGCGAGTATGCCGTTTTACTGCAAGGCAGTCGCAAGGTGTTCGTGACCCATGGACACCATCACCATATGGATCATCTGCCGGATTTGCTCGCGGGAGATATTTTCATGCAGGGGCATACCCATATCCCGGTAGCCGAAACGCGCTCGGGCATTCATTTGTTCAATCCGGGGTCGGTATCGCTGCCCAAAGGAGGCTATCCGCCTTCTTACGGACTGCTGGACGAACAAGGACTGCTCGTCAAAGGATTGGACGGAACCGAACTCCTACGGCTTGATTTGAACGGAGCTGGTTAAGGCTTATAATTCTTTTTCCATCCGCACATGCAAAATACCGGCGTCATAGAACGGCTCGCCGGGAAGCGTACGATATCCGAGGGAATGATAAAAGCCTTCGGCATGGCATTGACTATCCAAGATGGCGCGCTTGTATCCTGCCGAGCGTGCCGCGTCTTCCAGTCCGCCCATCAAGACTCGACCCAGTCCCTGACCGCGATAAGCGGAACGGACCGCGACGCGCTGCATTTTGGCCGCTCCGTCCTGATAAGGCGTGAAGCGTCCGGCCGCCGCGTCGGCGTCCGAGTCTTGCACCAGCACGTGTCCGGCAGTCGAATCCATCCGGTCGTAGCCGTCGACTTCCAGTTCTTCAGGAACCTGCTGTTCTTCGATAAAGACCTCCCGGCGTACAGCCAGACAGCGTTGCAGCTGGCTTTCGTTTTCGATCATGACGATCTTGAAATTTTTCATGGGAAGTCCTCCTGTTGATCCGTTTTCGCGAGCGTTTCTGCGATTCAAGGATTCATTATAACCAAGCCGGTAAGAAAAATCTATGTCGACTTCGATTCCGCTTCTTTGCTGAACCATTCGGTTAGAACAAGGCGGAAGCGGTTAATAGGGAGAAGGAAAGCAGGAAAGTTTTTATAAGAACAGGACGAGACAGGAGGACGACATCATGACGAATCGAACGATTATAGGCGTATTCCCGACGGAACAGGCCGCGCTTGATGCGATTCATCAACTGAAGGCGCAAGGAGTAGGGAACGACCGAATTACGGTAGTCGGACAGGATCCGAACCCGATCGAAGAGATCGCCGAAGATACGAATCTCGAATCGCCCGAATCCAACGTGAAACCGGAAGAATCCAAAGGATTTTTGCATAGTATCCGCGATACGTTCACCCAGTCGGGTGACAGCGAGTTTACCAATGTAGGCCCTTACGTGGCGGCAGGTCCGTTGGCTCACCGCTTTATCGGCTCCGATACGTATTCCGGCGGTCACGGCTGGAAAGACGATTTCACTTCACTGGGCTTTAACGAAGCAGAAGCGGAAAAGTACGACGAGGCGGTTCGCCAAGGTTCGATTCTGCTGCTGCTGGAAGAGACTTCGGGTGATATCGGCGCCATTCGCAGCATTCTTGGCACGACCGCGAATACGAGCCAGTAATTTCTGAAACAAAAAGATCGATGCATTCGCATCGGTCTTTTTTTGTGCCATTTCTATCTTTATGGATGTATTGACTTAAATTTGAATGGTATGTATTGTATAATCGTAATGATTACGAATTATATCGGAGGGGAAGATTACGGCACATTTATTGATGATTGAAAGTTGGGTTGGAGCGAGCGGGAATCTGTTACCGCCGCTGCTGAAGGCAAAAGGACATTCGTACACCTTTGTCACAAGAAAGCCGGGTCACTATGGGGAGCCGGACGTTCAGCCGCCGCATCCCGTTATTGCCCATGCGGACGAGGTGCTGGTTGCCGAGACCAATGATCCCGCAGCCTTGATTGAATTTTTGCGCCCCTACTCGTTTGACGGCGTCATTACCGTTTGCGATTACTACATCGACACGGTTAGAGAAGTAGCGAAAGCTTTTTCACTGCCTTGTCCGTTTCCGGATACGGTCGAGCTTGTCCGGAACAAATATCGAATGCGGGAGTCGCTCGATCAAGCAGGCCTTGCCAATCCGCCTTACCGAATCACGCGCAGTTGGGAAGAGACGAAAGCTTCAGCCGAAGAGATCGGTTATCCGTTAGTCGCCAAGCCGGTTGACCTGGCATCCAGCGCCTTTGTCAATTTGATTCGCGATCCGGAAGAGTTACATACGGCCTATAAGGCGCTCGATGCTTTTCCGCTCAATTTCAGAGACCAAGAGCGGGACCGCCGCATATTGTTAGAAGCATTTATGCAAGGAACGGAAGTCAGCGTGGAGTCTGTTTGCTACGACGGACATATTCATACGCTGGGAATTACGGATAAATCGGTTACGGGAACTCCTTATTTTATAGAAAACGGACATATGTTCCCCGCAAAAGTGGACGAACAAACCGCGCGAGAAGTTCGCCGGTTTGTGGAGCAGGCACTGCGTGCAGTTGGATATGACCACGGGATCGCGCATACCGAAGTCATGCTGACCGCCGACGGTCCGCGCATCATCGAGATCAATCCGAGAACGGCCGGCAATTATATTGTTGAACTTGTGAAACATGTCACGGGATTAGACTTGCTTGAAGTGTTCGTGGATCTTGCGCTCGGGCAAAAGCCGCTGCTCAAGCAGCAAGATCAAGGTGTGGCAAGTGCGGCGATCGCTTTCCTGGTCCCTCCGCACCAAGGTATGATCACGCAAATGGAAGGCATAGAAACTTTGGCGTCCGACCCGCGGATCGCTCGGTTCCAGTTCGTCGACGGGCATAACCGTTTCGTCGACACGCCTATTGATAACGCTTGTTACCTCGGCCATGTGGTCGCTTGCGATCCTGACGGACAAGAGGCCCGAAGCTATGCGGAGAGTGCTTTATCCCGCGTGCACCTTCATTATCTCGAAGAAGGCGGAGCCGCAAAATGAATCTGATTCAATTGCAGGAAGCCATTTTGCGCGGGAAATTCGGTCCGGATCCGGAAGCGCTAACGGTTACGGGAGCGGTAAGCATGTACCAGACTACGCAGTTTCCAGGCTCTTCCGTCAAATATCACAATCATTATGTGCTGCTTCGTGTCGAAGAAGCTTTCGGAGCGTGTTCGCATATGCCCGAGCAGCTAACCAAAGAAGTGGCCGAACAATGCTCGGGACGCTCTGTAGCGCAGCTGTTGCAGGATCAACGATTACCCGTTCGCATTGCCGCGATGGACGCCTATTTGGGAGCGGTAAGGCCGCATCGCGCAAACTGCAAAACGGTAGTCGGGATCAAGCCCGGCACGCCTCTGGAAAAAGCCAAGCAGCGCGATCTACACATTGCCGAGACTGCGCGGATCACACCGGGCAGCCGGATTGCGCTGATCGGCGTGGTTAATCCGCTGGTCGAGGCGATCGTGCAGCGCGGAGGGATTTGCCTGCCCTGCGATTTGCAAATGGAACATACGCAGTGGGGGCAGCCTGTAGAAAAAGACATGAACATCGTGTTGGAACAGGCGGACGGGGTCATCTGTACCGGAATGACGTTAAGCAACGGGAGCTTCGATTCGATCTTGGAAAAGGTGGAGCAGCGGGGCATTCCGTTAACCGTCTATGCCCAGACCGGGAGCGCGATCGTTGCGGCTTTTTACGGCAAAGGAGTAAGCGCTCTTGTTGCGGAGCCGTTTCCTTTTACGCAGTTCAGCGGAGGCGTCTCGGAGTTGTTTGTCTACGATTGATTTTGGAAGGAGATACGCAATGACCATCAACGTGAATGCGGATCGCGATAATTTTCTGCATGCCAACCCGGCTTTATATTTAACGTTTAACGGAGAAGAAGATTCGGGCATGGCGCAGTTCATGCATAAGCTGTTGAAGGAATTCCAAGCGGGCTCGAAAGTTCTGGATATCGGATGCGGGCCGGGGCGCGAAGTGGCGTGGCTGCATGAAGCGGGTTATGACGCAACCGGTCTGGATCAATCGGAGAAGATGCTGCAATGGGCGAGCGCGCGTTATCCCCATCTCTCTTTTGTGCAGGGCGATCAGGAGAATTTCGAACTTGGTCAAACCTTCGATGCGCTAACCTGCGTGGGCAGCACCTTTTTATACAATTTTACGAATGAACAGGTACAGTCCAGCTTGAGCAGCTTTCGCAACCATTTGAACGAAGGCGGCTTGCTGTATTTGGATATGCGAAATGCGGCTTTTTTCCTCACGCGCGAAGGGCAGCGTTGGCTGCAAGAAGAACTTGTGGATCAGCGTACCTATAACGGGCAAGCGGTAACGCTGCGTACCCGTTTTTCGATCGATATGCCCAATCAACTGCTGCTGCGCGATTACAGCTGGGAGTTCGAGGGGCAGAAACCTATTGTCGAGCATCTGAAGCATCGGCTGCTGTTTCCCCGGGAATTGGTTCAATATCTGCACACGAGCGGTTTCCGATTGTTGCGAATGTTTGACCATCCTGCACCGCATATCGGGTCTTTCGAGTCGGATCAACCACTTGTTTTCGGAGAGGGCTTACAGGGCAGAAGACTTCAAGTGTTGGCTCAAGCCATATAAATCATGTTGGGGGTTAGGGATATGAATAGAAAAAAAATAATTTGGCCCGTGCTTGTTCTGCTGGCCTTGATCTTGGGAGCATGCAGCGGCAATCAGCCTGTGACTGAAGGTAAGGGCAGCGCGGCTCCTACGACTGAACCCGCTTCGCAGACCGACAGCCAAACCCCGGAAGAACTGGTGATTGCCGATCAGGAGATAGCCGCCGCGCTTGATCCGGTGCAGCCGCTCACTTCGAGTTATCTGGTGGCGATCGGCGCTGGAGAGACGTTGTTCAAAGCCGATCCCGAAGGGCAGATCCAGCCGATTTTGGCGGACAGCGCCGAAGCCGTTGATGCAACGACCTGGGAAATTCGGCTCAAGCCGGATGCGCAGTTCTGGAGCGGGAAAAAGCTGGATGCCGAGTCAGTCGTAGCTTCGTTGGAGCGTTCGCGCGAATTGGACAAACAAATCATGCCTTACATTCAGGACTTGACGTTCTCCGCAATAGACGAATCCACGCTGCAAGTCAAAACGGCTCGCGCGAATATGGACGTACCGTTAAACTTATCTTCCTATCAAACGCTGATTCACAATGCGGAGGCGTCGTACGATTCCGTGGAACACATGGACTTAACCGGGATGTATACCGTGACTGCATTCGAACCGCAAAAACGGATGGAACTGGCAATCAATGAAAACTACTGGGGGCCAAAGCCGACCATTGCGCGTGTCGTGCATGAGCAGATCAGCGATGAGCAGACGCGCATGCTGTCCGTGTTAAGCGGAAACAGCCATATCGCGCAAAAGATGCCGGTATCCGCGATCGCGCAGCTGCAAGCCGAAGAAGCGGTGACGCTGTCGACTACGCCGGCTTCGAACACGCAGACAGTTTATCTGAACCTGAGCCAGCCCAAGTTTCAAGACGTGAAGGTTAGACAAGCGTTGTCATGGAGCGTCAACCGCGAAGAACTGATCGTTCAGGCCGCCGAAGGGCAAAGTTTCCCGGTGACGACTTGGCTCAGCTCCAATCCGGCTTTTGCCGAAGCGAGAAATGCCGTATATACGCAATACGATGCGGAGAGGGCGGGTCAACTGCTGGATGAAGCCGGGTGGCTGCCGGATAGTTCCGGTGTTCGTATGAAGAACGGAGAACCGCTCAGCATCAAGCTGATGACTTGGGGCGGCGATCGGGCTCTGGGAGAAACCCTGCAATATCAATGGACCCAGTTAGGCATTCAAGCCGAAGTTCAGCATGGCGACTACAGTCTGATCGAGACTGCGCGAGAATCGGGCGAATGGGATGCGTTCATTGAAGCCTGGAGCACGTTCGGCGAGCCGTTCACGCTGTTAAGCGGGCAGTACGCGCCTACGGGCGGCGGGAATTACGGCGGGTTCGATGATGCGAAGACGAACGAGTTATTGCAGCAGTTGAGCGAGGCGTCCGACGAAGCGTCAAGGCACGCGTTGGCTTTGGAAGTGAATGCGCACGTGGCCGAACAGGCTCCGGTCATCAGCTTGTATCCGCGTTCGCAAATTACGGCGATCAGCCGGAACCTGGAAGGGTTTGTCGACCACTTCCGTCCGTTTGAAAATCTGGTGAACGAAAATCTGAAATTTGTATCCCCGTAATGCAAAAGGAGGTAGGCGCTGATGGGAAGGCGATTGCTGATTGCGGTTCTACAAATGTTGATTACTGTTTTCGCAGCTTCGCTGGTTCTGTTTGCGTTGATCCGACTTGCGCCCGGCGATCCGGCCAAACTGCTGATCGGGCGGACGATGGAGATTGCCTGGGACGCCGCTGCCTATGAAGCCACGCTGAACGAGCTGCGGCAAGAGATGGGATTGAACGGAAGTTTGTTTAGCCAGTATACGTCGTGGATAGGCAGTCTGCTGCAAATGGATTTAGGAACATCCTTTTATACCGATCGTTCAGTGGCTGCCGAGATCGGCGAACGTTTGCCTTCGACCTTTCTGCTGGCTGGGACTGCACTGGCCGTTCAGATGGCGATCGGCTTGTTCATTGGCATACGGTCTGCCGTACATTCCGGAACGTGGTTCGACACTGTGGTGCGGCTGCTATGCGTAGGATTGGCTTCCGTTCCCGGCTTTGTGATCGGACTGATGTTGCTGCTCGTGTTGGCGGTACAAATGGGCTTCTACGAGATCAGCAGCCAGGCGACATTATCGCGATTATGGCTGCCCGCGCTGACGATGGGGCTGCTTGGCGCTCCGCAGGTCATTCGGGTGGTGCGAGCCAATCTGCTTAGCGAACTGGGACAGGTATATATCCAGTCTGCTTTATCGCGAGGGTTGAGTTCTACCCGGGTGGTGCGGCATGCGATGCGCAATGTGCTGCTGCCGACGATTACGCTAATGGGGCTTTCGCTTACGTCGTATATCAGCGGTGCCGTCGTCATTGAAAGTATCTTTGCCTGGCCGGGCTTGGGGGAGTACGCATTGAACGGCATTTTACACAAAGACTATCCGGCCCTTCAAGGGTATGCGTTGGTCATGGTGCTGTCGGTCGTCGTTATCCATCTGATAGTCGAAGCGCTCTACGTCTGGCTTGATCCAAGGATGGCACGCAGAAAAAAGGAGGCTGTCCATGAATAGTCGCCGAGCCTCTTACACGTTAGGGTTCGGGATGGCCCTGCTGGCCTTGTTGGCAGGATCGGTGTTCGCCGCTTCGTGGTTATCGCCGGATGATCCGTTGGCGATGAATGTCGGCGCGCGATTACAGCGGCCCGGTATGGAGCATTGGCTTGGCACGGACCGATTCGGACGCGATATTTTGACGCGTACTTTGCATGGCGGGCAAACGACGCTGATTTCTTGCGGTCTTGCGCTGTTGTCCGCCGTCCTAATCGGCATGCTGCTGGGTGCTTTAGCCGGGATGTTTCACGGTTCCGTGTTCGATATTGCGTTGATGCGAATCATCGATGTGCTGCTTGCTTTTCCTTTTATGGTATTTGCCATGGTGATTGCGGCTTTGTTCGGAACCGGCCTTTTTCATTTGCTGCTTGCCGTCGTTATCGTCTGGTGGGTGAGCTTTGCGCGTCTGACGCGCAGCCTTGTGTTCCAGGCGAAAAACAGCACGTCGGTCGATGCCGCCCGCGTGCTGGGGACTTCGAACACCGTGATTTTATTTCGGGAATTGCTGCCGCAGGCATGGGGTCCGGTTCTCGTATTGGCAACCTTCGAGCTGGGGAATCTGATTTTGGCGATTGCCGCTTTGTCCTTTTTGGGACTGGGTTCTCAGCCGCCTTCGCCGGAATGGGGCAGTATGTTGGCCGACGGGCGAGCCCATTTTATGACTACGCCGCATGTGCTGCTCGGTCCGGCATTGTGGATCATGCTGACCGTGCTGGCGTTTAATTGTATCGGCGAAGGGCTGCGGGATCGGATCGATCCTTATGAGAAGGCACGAATCGGCTAAAAGTTTCGAGCCTGATTAGGAAAAGGAGGAGAGGATGAAGATTGCAGACGGCCTAAAGGAAACGCTCCGAATCGAGCAACTGGAGATGTCCTATCCGCAGGAAGGCGCGATGCAGACCGCTTTGAAATCAGTGACCTTCACGCTGTACCAAGGAGAAATTTTGTCTTTGCTGGGCGAGAGCGGATCGGGCAAATCGACCATCGCCAAAACGCTGATCGGCCTGCTTCCTCCGTCCGCGACCGTTCGATCCGGAACATTGAGCTTATCCGGGCACTCGCCGATCGATCTCTCGCAGCCAAGCACAAGTTGGAGCGAGATCCGGGGGCGGGGAGTCGCCATGCTGTTTCAGGATGCGCGCCTTGCGCTTAACCCCATGATGAAGATTCGGGAGCATTTTCGGGAGACTTTGCTTGTGCATCGACTTGCTCCCAAGGAACAGATCCGTTCGATCAGCGAGTATTGGTTAACCCGTTTGGGTTTTACCGACCCGTCAACGGTATTGAACGCTTATCCGCATGAACTCAGCGGCGGAATGTGCCAACGGGTCTGTCTGGCGCTTACGTTGTGCTTGTGTCCGCAGGTCTTGATCGCCGACGAGCCGACTTCGGCTCTGGATACGGTGAATCAGCGTGAAGTGCTTCATCTGCTGCAAAGCCTGCAGCAGGAGCTGGGCTTGTCCGTGCTGCTCATTACGCACGATATCGCGCTTGCGGAAGCGCTTAGCCATCGCGTGATCGTATTGAACGAAGGGCGTATCGTGGAGAGCGGGCTGACTTCGCAGGTGCTGCGCGTACCGGGTCACGACTATACGCGGCAATTGCTTGCCTCCCGCAATCTGACATCGGATGCAAAGGCAATCTCGCCTCCAGATGCTTCGAGTCTGTTGGCCATCCGAAATTTATTCAAAACGTATGACGCCGAACAGCCGATCTTGAACGGGGTGAACGTACAGCTTCATGCCGGGGAAATCATCGGTATTCTCGGTCAAAGCGGCTGCGGCAAATCGACGTTGGCCCGATGCGTAGTCGGGCTGGAGCATGCGCAGAGCGGTATGGTTCTGTTTCGGGGACAAGACATCACTCATGCAAAAGGCTCGGCTCGGCGTCGATTGGCCCGACATATCCAACTGGTATTCCAAGACGCCAGAGCCAGCTTGAATCCCCGGTTCAGCGCGCTGGAGCTGGTGCAAACGCCTTTGCATACCTTTCGGGTCGGGGATCGAAAAGAACGTCTCGAGCGTGCGCGATATTTATTGGAGGAAGTAGGCCTTGCAGGCGCCGTCCAGAATCGCAGGCCGCCGCAGCTCAGTACGGGACAATGCCAACGCGTGGCGATTGCCCGGGCATTGGCTTTACGGCCGGAGGTCCTGATTTGCGATGAAGCCGTATCGGCTCTGGACATGAGCGTTCAGGCACAAATATTGGAATTGCTTCAACGGCTGCATCGGCAGTTCGGGTTTTCGATTTTGATGATTTCTCACGATGTTCGGGTACTGCGCGCCTTTTGCCATCGGATTGCCGTGATGTATGAAGGACGCTTTGTCGAGTTTTTGCCAGGAAATCATCTGGCATCCGGCGAGCATGCCCACACGCGCTTGCTGCTGCAAGGCGCAGACGGGCTGGAAAGCGTATAACTTCACTTTTAAGGAGGAGATTTCGATCCACGCTACCATTTTGCAAACCATCGGTCAGACCCCGCTGATTTCTCTTTCCCACATGAATCGACCCGATGAAGCACAGGTATTATTCAAATATGAACGGTACAATCCGGGAGGAAGCATCAAAGATCGCGCAGCGCTATATCTGGTCGAGACGGCCGAGCGAAAAGGCTGGCTGAAACCGGGCGGAACGCTGATCGAATCCTCCAGCGGAAATTTCGGCATTTCGTTGGCAATGATCGGAGCGGCCAAAGGCTATCGGGTCATCATTTTGGTAGATCCGAAAACGACTCCGGCCAATCTGGCGCTGATGAAAGGCTTTGGCGCGGAAGTTATCGTAGTCACCGAGCAGGACGACAGCGGGAGCTATCACAAGACCCGTATCGCGCTGGCCAATCGGTTGGCGAGCGAGATTCCGGACGCGTATCGGCCGGATCAATGCTTCAACCGGCTCAATCAGGAAGCGCATTATCAGGGAACGGCGCGCGAAATTTTCGAACAATGTTCGGGTCAGCTCGGTGCCTTCATCACGGCAGTGAGCACGGGCGGCCAGCTCGGCGGAATCTCGCGTTTTTTCAAAACCTATGCCCCGCAAGTACGGATCGTAGGCGTCGACGCGATCGGTTCCACGATCTTCGGCGGAGAAGCCAATGCTTACCGCACGCCGGGTGTCGGCTTAAGCTGGACGCCCGTGAATCTGACCTTATCGAATCTCGATTACGCGTATAAAGTGTCGGATGCCGCGGCTTTTGCCACGGCTCGGGCTTTTGCCCGTCATGAAGGGATCTTGATGGGACCTTCGAGCGGGGCTTGCGCATTGGTTGCGTTAAAGCTGGCTCGGCAGATCGATCCCGAGCAGCAGATTGTATGCATGGTATCCGATGGCGGGGATCGTTATATCCATACTTTGTTTGACGACGAATGGATGCACGGTCAAGGGTTTTCGACGACAGCCGGCATCGCGGAGATTCGTAACCTGGCCTATGAACTGGAGCCGTGGAGCGAATCGCCAAGCGAATGTGCCAATGAGAAAATATCGCTGATCGAAAGCCTGAATGTGCCTCAAACGACGCTGTTAGCCAATGCCGAACTTCATATCAAACAGATGCAGCAGGAGAAAAAGGCACCGGTCAGCGCTTTTCTTGATTAGAGTTGCGGAGGTTATTCTACATTGAAACAATCGCGGGTGACTTCTTGGACGTTTATTCGCTTATACGGTTTGGCTTTTTTGTTTTTCAGCGCCAATTCGATTCTGGCCGTGGTGCTGCCGCTCCGAAGCGAGTCGATCGGAGCCAGCAATGCGACGATCGGTTGGATCATGGGCACGTACATGCTGACCTGTATGTTTTTTCGTCCTTTGGCGGGCCGGTTTATCCAGCGTTACGGAGCGGCCCGCATATTGCGGATCATTTTACTGATTAACGGATTTGCTTTGCTGCTCTATCCGTGGACAGGGTTAGCCGGTTTTTTTGCCGCTCGTTTGCTGCAAGGTATCTCGACGGCCTTTTTCTCCATGTCGCTGCAAATCGCTATTATCGACTCGTTATCCGACGAAGAGCGATCGCAAGGCATTTCGTTATATTCTTTATTTACCTATATGCCCGGCATTATCGGACCTTTCATTGCGCTGGCCTTATGGGATTGGGGCGGCATGGACGGGTTTGTTGCCCTATTGGTGGTCATTGCGGCAAGTACGGCGATATTCGGGTTTACGACTCCGGTGGAAGCGGGCGGCCAGGCGGCGAACGAGTCGGATAGCGATCCGGAACGGGGCGGGATTTGGCGCTCTTTTGCACAAGTCGTAACGGTTCGCCCCCTTGCGCTGTGCACTTGGCTGATGCTCGGAGCTTCGGTCGTATTCGGAGCCGTGACCGTATTTATTCCGCTGTATGCATCGCAGGTCGCTTACGGCAACGCAGGCCTTTACATGATGGTTCAGGCCGCGGTCATTGTGGTTGCAAGGCTGGCTTTGCGCAAACGCATTCCTTCGGACGGAATGTGGCGGCCTCGTTTTGTGCAAGGGATGATTGCGCTCGCATTGCTGGCGGCATTGCTGCTCGCTTTTGCGTCGACGATCGGGCCGTTTGCTTTTTATGCAGCCGCCTTGTTGATGGGATTCGCACAGGCTTTTTTATATCCGGCGTTGACGACTTATCTCACCTTCAGCTTGCCCAAAGCATCGCGGAACGTGCTGCTCGGTTTGTTTATCGCTTCGGCGGACTTGGGGATTTCGCTCGGCGGCTTAGTGATGGGTCCGCTGGCGGATCGGCTTTCGTATTCGGGGATGTACGGAGTGTGCGCGGTGCTGCTCATTGTTTTGTTCGGAGTGGAAAAAAACTATAGGAATGTAGTGCGCTAACTTCCTTTCGAATTAAATTATGTAATTAAAAGTAAAAAACAACTAAGCGACGCTAAAAGAGAATCCGATATAAAGAATAGTACCTTGTCCATGCTACAGGTAATCGCTCTTATTCTTTTATCGGAGGCCGCAGAAATGAAACACAAATCCCTATTTTATGGAATCTCTGCGGGTTATCTCGTTCTTTTCTTCATCTTGTCTCGCTTAAATCAAGGGAATGAGACCGCGTTGATGTGGATCGGCCACTTGAACATCGTGCCGATTTTAATATGCACGCTGCTTTTGATGCGTGTAACGCTGCGTTCAGAATCGAAAAACCGCCTGTTCTGGATGTTCGCGACTTTGAGCAGTTTGTTTTATTTGTTGTCGTTGCTGCTTCTGTTTGTGGATACAATTTCGGATCAGATCACCTTGGGTTCTCCAAGTCTTGCTGATTTCTTTTGGGTTGCAGAGGGGGGGTTATTGTTCCTCGGCTTACTTATTATCGTTTATCAGCGGCTGAAAAGCCTTCGGCTGATGCAATACTTGCTGGATGCCTCCATTTTCATGTCGACCACGGCGGTATTTAGTTGGAGTCTGATTATCGCGCCTTTGCTGATTGCTTCCATGGATGAAAATTGGATTCAGGCATTTATCAATCTCAGTTATCCCATTATCGACCTCGGCAATCTGTTTCTGTTAAGCCTGCTTTTGTTCGCGAATCAAACGATCAGCAATTTCCGGACGGATTCGGGCTTGATTGTCAGCGTACTGCTCCTCACTTTGGGCGATTCGGCCTATCTGTATATGCAATTGAACGGAACCTATCTGCTGGGCAGTCCGATCGATATGACGTGGACGGCTTCGATTTTGTGTATGGCGATCGCCGGATTGGATTCTTTGGAAGGCAGTCAAAAACAGCGGGAAAATCGAATGTCCGCCGCTTTGGCAAACCGTCTGAGCTGGTTGCGCCGACTTTTGCCTTATGTCAGCCTGATTGCTTTGTTCGGCATTATCCTGCAAGAGCTGTCGGAATTTAATGTTATGGTTGTAGGCAGCGCGCTGGCTGTCCTGCTCATTATTGCCCGCCTAATCTTGACCTTTATCGAAAATGACTACTTGCTCGGACGGCTCACCCATACGGTCGAGGTGAAGGAGCATGAAGCCAATCATGACTCGCTGACCGGACTTCCCAATCGCCGCAAGTTCGATGCCGAGCTGCGCGGGGCCGTACAGCGTGCGCAAGAAGATCAACATCAGCTTGCCCTGCTCTTTTTTGATCTGGATCGCTTCAAGCACGTGAACGATAGCCTGGGACATATGGTCGGTGATCAGCTGCTGCAAGTCGTTGCCGACCGGCTGCGCGAATACATTCCGGTTTCACGCCTGCTCGCACGCCAGGGCGGCGATGAGTTTACGGTTCTGGTTGATCCGCTCGAAGGCGAAGTGGAAGCTTACCGGACGATCGCGGCGATCGAAGAGGTGTTCAAAAAGCCGATTATGCTGGATAGCATTGTGCTCTACGGTTCCGCCAGCATCGGCGCTGCCTTATATCCGCGCGACGGTTCGACGGCCGACGAATTGATGCGAAGCGCGGATATGGCGATGCAGGAGGCGAAGAAGAACCGACACCAGAAAAGTTTGTTCTTCGAATCAAGCATGGGGGAACGACTGGCCTATAAGGTTGAACTGGAGCATGAGCTGCGCGGCGCGATCGAGCGTGGAGAGATGTCCTTACATTATCAGCTGCAAAAAAATATCCAGACCGGTCATATCGTCGGCGTTGAGGCATTGATTCGCTGGAATCATCCGACACTGGGTTCGATCTCTCCCGTGGAATTTATTCCGATCGCGGAGGAGACCGGCATGATTATCCCGATCGGCGAGTGGGTGATGAAGACGGCTTGCCGGCAGCAGGTCGAATGGACGTGTCACGGATACGGGCCGCTGCGGATGAGCGTGAATGTCTCGCCGTACCAGTTCCAGGATGAGTTGTTTGTCGAAAAGATTTTGCACACGCTGCGCGAAACGGGAGTCGACCCGGAGAGTATGACGATCGAAGTGACGGAATCGCTGGCAATCCGGGACGTGGAAAAAGTATCGGCTCAGCTTCGCTTGCTTCGCGATACCGGTATCCGGCTCGCCATCGACGACTTCGGCACGGGCTATGCTTCATTGAAGTATCTGCGCACCTTCGAACCGCATCTCTTGAAAATCGACCGCTTTTTCGTCGACGGAATCGATGTCGAGACGGAACGCGGCAATATGGTTCAGGCGATCATTGCCATTGGACGCAGCCTGAACATGGAGGTGCTTGCCGAAGGCGTCGAGACCTTCGAGCAGCTGGAATTCCTGCGTGCGGCGGGCTGCGATGAAGTGCAAGGCTATTATCTGAGCCGGCCGCTGCCTGCGGAAGGGGTGGAGCAGCTGCTGCGCGGACCATTCCGCATGATTCGCACGGTATAAGGCTGCGCAGATCGTAAAGTTCCGACTCCAATAAAAAAGACCCTAATTCCGGATCATTCGGAGTTAGGGTCTTTTGGCATATCTATCATTCAGCTGCTGATCTTCGCCTTATACGCCAGCGAATACTGATCCGCCGCCACAATCGCGTCCAGCACATCGCCGGCCGTCACCGGGAACGGCAGGTTGTGCGCGGTCTCGCCTTCCTTCGTCGCGGCTTCGGCCACGCGGTACAGATCCTCGTTCGAGACGTCTTTCAGATGCAGATCCTCCAGCGTGACCGGCAGATCGAGCTTCAGATAGAAGTCGATGTAGCGCTCGATCTCATGGATCGGACGGCGCTCCAAAGCTAACTGAACAAGCGTGCCGAAGGTCACTTTTTGCCCGTGCGTCATATGGTGGATATCGCCTTCCAGCACCGTAAAGCCGTTATGGATCGCATGCGCCCCGGCCAGACCGCCGCTTTCAAAGCCCAAGCCGCTAAGCAGCGTGTTGGCTTCAATGACCGCATCCAGCGCCGGAGTGACCACTTTGCGCTTGACCGACTCGTAGGCGAGCAGTCCGTAATCGAACAGCGTCTCTTCGCATTTGCGCGCGATGGCTTCTGCGGCGAGGGTGGTCAGGCCGCCCGCCATGGTCGTTGCCCGTGCTTCGATCACCGCGCGGCATTCGACCCAAGTCGCAAGCGCGTCGGCAATGCCGGAAGTCAGGAACAACGGCGGCGCCCCGGCAATGACTTTGGTATCGACCAGAATCAAATCTGGATTTTTCTTGTAAAAAGAATACGCGTCGAACGCGCCGTCGTCGGTATATAATACGGATAAGGCACTGGTCGGCGCGTCGGTCGAAGCGGTGGTCGGGATAATGACGCATGCGGCACCCAGCACGTCATTAACGGCTTTTGCCGTATCCAGCGTTTTGCCGCCGCCTACGCCTACGACCAGATCGATGTCTGTTCCCAGCTCCGCGATTCGCTTGATTTCGCCGCGGGAGGCTTCGCCTTTGAATTCGGCTTTCGTGACGGAGATCCCTGCGGCTTCGAGGCTTGCGGCAACGCGATCCCCTGCAATCGGCCACACGATCGAATCCGCGATCACCAGTGCCGACTTGCCAAGCGCTTTTGCATATTCTCCGGCCTTGTCTACGACATCTTTGCCCTGCACGTACTTGCCCGGGCTGATAAAGACTTTTTCACTCATCGGTTTTGGGCTCCTTTCGATTTGGGCGTACAGCATGTGTATTACCCGAAAAAGCCCCTAACTGACTACATTTGATGTAAAATGGAAAAAAAGGCTGCGAAATTCGGAAACCAAACCTTAAAGCGCAACGTCTTAACAAAAGAAGATTTGCGCCGTGTGGTGCAATGCCGATCGGAGGGATGACAGTAATGACGAAAAACAGATGGGTCAAATGGGCGGCGGGACTGCTTGCGGGCAGCTTATTGATTGCGCCGTTGCCGCACCAGGAAGCTCAAGCGGCTGCGTCCGAACCCGCATCGTTATCCATTAATGGAGCTTCCGTGGAAAGCGGCGAGCTTGAAGTCCGTAGCGGACATACATACATGCCGATTAGCAGGCTTTCCGAGCTGCTGGGGTTTCTCGTTGAATATGATCGCGATTCGAAGACATTAACGCTGCTTCGTCCGGATACCGCCATTCGGATGAAGCTCGGTCACGAGAATGCCGAGATCAACGGACAGCTTGTGAAAAGCCCGGCGGCATTTTTAGAAAGTGATCGGGTATTCGTTCCGCTGCGTACGCTATCCTCAGCGCTTAAAACAAAGGCAGGTTGGGATTCCGCGACACGAAGCGCTACGTTTGAAGATCCTGAGCGTTATCGGATGGATACGTCCGGCGGAGGCGCGGCGTGGGTGTCGTTTACTTCCGGCGAGGTCTATACGCTGGAATCCGGCTTACCCAAAAAGCTTGCGCAAGCGAATGTATCGGAACTGGAATGGGGAACCGTCGATTTGCGCGGATTGGGCGGCAACGCTTATGTGCTGACAGTGGGAAGGCAATACACCGCTTCGATGCAGTCCATGCAGAATCGCTTCCAATTTCTCGTTAAGGACGCCGCGGTGAAGCAGCAGGCGCATTTCCGCTATTCGGGCATGTACCTGCCTACGGAACTCGGTCCGCAGAAGCTTCCCGCGCAACGAGCCTATCTGACCGATGGACAGACGGTTAAAGTGGTCGGCGCGGGGGGCAGTCTAGCCGCCGAATATGAGTTGGAAGAACTGACGAAGCAGGCCGGACCGTTTATCGTGGAGTCCGTGACGGCGGATTACTTGCTGGTTCGTGCTTTTGATACCCTTCAACCGACGATCGTGAACCTTCGAACAGGCGAAGCGGCGAGACTGGACCAGGAACTGCTGGACGATGCGGAAGCAAGCGAATGGTCCGAAGTGTCCGGCGATGTCGGAGATCCGCTGCTCCTCGGTTCGAGGCTTCGCTTTGATCGGCAGGAAGGCGAGCAATTAATGTTCACGTACAAGCGGATTGCTCCGGGATCTACGTTCGGACAAGAAGCCGAGGTCAGCTACAAGCTATCGGAATAACGGGTACGGCGAGCCATCGGCCGAAATCCGACGAAAACGCCAAATTTCCCAATAGGGAAGAATGGCGTTTTTTGATATGCTTGGCGTTCATGTTTGTTCCAGAAATTAGTTTGACATTACAAGATAAGGGTGCGATAATCTCTGGAAATAAGCCCAGAAACACGAGCATGTCGACCACGCAATTCGTTTTCCATTCTTGATCCGGGGAGAGTGAAGGGACGATGGAGGAGACGCTGTCGCTGGTGGTGCCCATGTATAACGAGGGGGAGAACGTCGATCTTTTTTATAAAAGAATCACCCTTGTCATGGAAAGCTGCGGGTATCGGTATGAGATTGTGTGCATCAATGACGGAAGCCGGGACGATACGCTGGAGCGCTTAAAGCGATTGAACGCGTCGGATGAGCGAATCAAGATCATCGATCTATCACGGAACTTCGGCAAGGAAATCGCGATGTCGGCAGGGTTGAAGGAAGCGACGGGCGATGCGGTGATTCCGATTGACGCCGATTTGCAGGACCCGCCGGAAGTCATTCCGAGACTGGTCGAGAAGTGGAGGGAAGGCTTCGTTGTGGAACTTTGCGTTGGAAGGCATTACTTCGTTCACGTTCGCTCCGCTTAAATTGTCCAGTTACATAGGGTTCGTGATTTCGATGGTGTCTGCGGCGTACATGTTTTATTTTTTGATCCGTACGTTGCTTTACGGGAACGACGTGCCTGGTTATCCGTCGCTTATGGTGACCGTGTTGTTCTTCGGCGGGCTGCAATTGATGTTCCTGGGATTGATCGGCGAATATCTCGGACGGATCTATAACGAAACCAAGCGGCGGCCGTTATACCTAGTGCGGGAACGGATAGGATTTCAAGCGAACTTTGATACGCTGGCTGGAAAAAGGAAGGCTGCGGAAGGCGAGGTTGCCGTGCGTGCGGTGAATTGAAGGATATCGGAAAATATGAAAAGCAGGTGCCCCTTCGACAGGGAGCACCTGCTTTTTTTCGTGTTTTCCGATTCGATTTTATTGCGTTGGGGAATACAGAGTCGCTTTCGCTTCCTGCTCCGGCCGATGCTCGCTGTAGCTGAAGATATGCATCTCTGCGGAATCGCCTTCGTAATTGTGGTAGATTTCCGTAAGCGAGTTACCGACGTCTCCCGGAATTCTGAAGGAACGTTCGTCGGACAGGATGCGTTTGCTGCCAATATACGTCTGGCCGATTCCGCCGAAATTCGGATCTTCGCTGGACGTCTGAACGATCAGATTGCCTTCTTGTTTATAATACGTCCAGGTGACCGGATAGCCGCCGACGCTTGCGGTTAAAGACTGCTTTTGCTCGCCGATATTTGCAAGTTGCACAGGCGCAGGAAGGTCGCCTTTATGGTTCAATAGTTCATGGCGTGCACGCAATTCTATCGTAGAGTCGGCTGTAAGTTGCAAGTCGGCAGGGCGATCCGTGAATAGAACGGTATCTTTAAGATTTTTTTCGCTTTTCAACCGAAATCCCAAATCGATTGCTTTTCCGTCCACCAATAACTGATACTCCTTGAATGGCGTATAGCCAAGCTGTCCAAGATCCATATCGATCCGAATTTGAGCCGGAGTGATCGTCAATTGCTTGAGTTGTACGGCTGTTTCCCCGGACCCGAACTGGATATCGAGCTTTTGCCGGGTACTGGCATGAGCCATTTTGGACTTGTCCAGAACCAGCGGGAACCCCCAGCTTGCGTCAATCTGCTCGCTCTGTTTGCTGTATAGCAGTTTGTACGTCACGCCCTTTTGCAGAAGATCCGTCGTGGAAAAGGTATCCTGATTGACAAATCCGCCGCTGCCGTCGGGCGTTCCGTACATGCTCGCCTTTACAGGCTGGATCAGTTTCCCCGCGCGGTCATAAGCCGCAAGGCTGCCGGAAGGCGCTTGTTCTTGACCGGATTCCGGAATCAGAGTGGTGCGAATCAGCGTTTGTCCGTCCGGTTGGGCGAAGGCGCCAAGTTCAACTTGAGCAATACCCGATTCATGCACGTCCGTTCGATAGGTGCCGGGATCTGAAGCATTGAAGGCAAGCTTGGTTTCGGCGTCCGTTGTGAACGTAATCCCGTCTGCGCTGAAGCTCACGGCTTCGGAAGAAGCGCTAGGCGACCAATCCGTTTCGAAGTAGCCTGTAGCAAGGTAGGAGTCGTCCCCCGAGTCAGCGGATTGCGCTGCATAGGCATAGGCTTCGAAGGTCTTGCCATCCGCATTCGTAATTGTGATCTTGGAGAAGCCGCTGAAGGCGTCGTTGCGTTCCTCTCCATCCAGACTGTACAAGATCAAAGTCCGGCCTTCGTCAATGATTGCCGTGTGCAGCGTCAACGTCACGCCGTCACGGGTGACCGAGCGTTCGATTTCCTGCCCCAAGCCTTGCGCCAAAGCCGTCTGGATTCCCTCACGGCCTTGAAGCAGGTCACTCCAGTCGTACTGAATAGCGGCATACGCGGGAACGGCGATCAGCGCAGCTCCGAGCGCAGTCGCTAGCGCGACCTTGCGCATGCGAGCCCTCGACGCTGCACGGCCGCCTGCCGCGGAACGACTGACGCGCTCCAAGTCCGCTTCCATTCGCATCCACATCGCATCATAATCCGGTTCGCGCACCGCGACATGCGGTCCGACCTGTTGATGCAGCGTCGTCTCCAGTGTTTCTAACGACAGGGAGCTATCCTTTGTACGGTTGGTATTCATAATGTCCTCCTTTGATGGATTCAGTCTTTTTTCCCGCATGTTCGAGTTGGGTTCGAAGTAACTTCAATCCCTTGTACTGCCTGGACTTGACCGTTCCTTGCGGAATGTGGAGCAGCTCGGCAATTTCGTTTGTACCCAGATCGTGCACGAACCGCAGCGAAATCACGGTACGGATCTTGATCGGCAAGCGCGAGATATGTTCGGCCCATTCAACGGCTCCTTCGCGATCTTGGAACTGTTCTTCCGGCGTCCGCTCGGGACTGCCGGCGAGCCGATGCGAATGCTTCGTCAGCTTGGAGCGCAGATTGCTGCGGCGTCTCAGCACATTCAGGCACTGGTTGACGGAAATCTTCAGCAGCCAAGCCTTCACGTTCGTCATGCTCGCCCAATCGCTCCGAAAAGCTGTCATGAATACGTCCTGGCAGATGTCTTCGGCATCGGCGGATTGTCCGAGCATGTAATAGCACATTCGATAGACGTCGGAACGGTAAGTCTCGAATAGCTCTTTGTTGGTCACGGTAAGCCTAGTCTCCTTTCCGGTAGATTCGCCTATACAACAAACGAACGCTTCAAACGGTTCATTTTTCATTTTACTTTTTATCGTTCAAGTGGACAAAAGCAAAACATACGGCTATAGTGTATGTTATGATTTCACTTTCGATAAGTATTATTGAAAGTGGTTGTCGACGAAAGGGTGAGAACATGCCATCGGTTACGCACAGCTCGATCAAGGTGAAAAAAATGAACGAAGAGCTTGTTCGTCAAGCCCTTCGCCTTGCCGGATACGGAACAAAGTCTTCGATCGCACAAGCTACCGGGCTCAGTGTTGCGACATGCGGAACGCTGCTCAATGAGATGCTGGAGAATGGAGAAGCACTGGAAGACGAACCGGAAGCATCGAGCGGGGGGCGTCGAGCAAGACGGTTTGCCTATAATGCCGATTATTCGTATATCGCGTGTATCTATGCCGTATTCGAAAAGGGACGCCCGACGCTCGCATACGCCGTTGCCGACTCGTCGGGAAAAGTCGTGGAGCGCCGTTCGCGCGAAGTTTCGGTGCTTGATGAAGCTGCGATCGATACATTGGCCGGCGTGCTCCTCGGCAAGTACGCACAGATCAAAGCGATCGGGATTGGGATTCCGGGGCTGGTGCATGAGGGAGTCATCAATATTTGCGACGCGGAAAAGCTGATCGGCGTGCCGCTGGAGCAGCGAATCCGCGACAAGTACGGAGTACGGGTCATTGTGGAAAATGATATGAATCTGACGGTGTACGGTTTGTATCAGGAACAGGATCGGGAAGAGCCGGGAACGCTGGCCGTGATGATCTTCGTGCCGGATTGTTTTCCGGGAGCGGGCTTGATGATCGACGGACATATCCATCGCGGAAGCAGCCGTTTTGCCGGAGAAATCTCCTTTTTGCCATTCGGGATCTCGCGTGAAGAACAGCTGCGAAGACTCAATTCGAAAAAGACCTTCATTCCCCTTGCCGCACACGCGGTAGCCAGTCTAACGGCCATCGTGAATCCTGGGGTGATCGCGCTGACGGGGGAGCAGGTGCAAAAGGACGATCTGGCGATGATCCGCGAGCGCTGCCTGGATGTCATTCCGCCCGAGCATATGCCGCAGTTGCTCTGGCTCGAATCGCCGGAAGAACCGTATTTAAACGGACTGATTGCGATGACGATGGAGAGTTTATCTTATTCGCTGGCACTTGTGGAAAAACGCTATTGAAGAAAGGATGATCGAACGATGGAACGCGAACGTACGGAAAAGGAAAAAATGTTAGCCGGAGAATTGTATAAAGCTTGGGACGAGGAGCTGCGCGCGGAAAGTCTTCATGCCAAAAAACTCATCCGACAGTTCAACGCGACCACCGAGGAAGAACCGGAACGGCGCACGGCTCTGTTGAAGGAACTTTTCGGATCGACGGGGGAAAACGTATATATCGAACCTAGCCTTCGCGTTGACTACGGCTATAATATTCATGTCGGAGAAAACTTTTTTGCCAATTTCGACTGTACGATTTTGGATGTGTGCGAGGTACGGATCGGGGACAACTGTATGCTGGCGCCGGGAGTAAGCATCTACACGGCGACGCATCCCATTGATCCGTACGAACGAATTGCCGGACCTGAGTTGGGCAAGCCGATCACAATCGGGCATAATGTCTGGATCGGCGGCCGGGCGATTATCAATCCGGGCGTGACCATTGGTGATAACGTAGTGATCGCATCCGGAGCGGTCGTGACGAAAAACGTACCGGACAACACGATTGTCGGCGGAAATCCCGCTCGCGTGATCCGGACCATCGAAGTCGGAGAGAAGCCCGTAGCGGGTGTGTAACAGTCCGTGCTTTTATGATCAAAAAACACGGCGTGCGAATTATCGCACGCCGTGTTCGTAACTTTTTATAAATTCCATGCCAGCCGGTCTTAACCTGGAGTACTCGGCGAACGGAATAGCCGCGCCGCCGTTAGTCTGGAGAAATGAAATGTTGGATGCGTAACCTGCCTGATCGATTTCGAGCAGTGCCTGCATGAACTTCTTTTGATCCATGCCGAGACTGAGTGCCGTAGGGTCCTTTTCCCATTGAATTTCCTTTAAAATCTGGTACAGAAGATTAGGAGTTGCCAATTCCATCGCCACCTTCCCTGATTCGTGCTTTCAGCATAACTCTTGTAAGCGGTAACAACAGTGATATGCGTCACTGTTGTCGAGGCACGGATTAAGTGCTTGCCGACCGATCGGGATATGCGAAAAACACGTTCAAGAAAAAGCAGGCGGCTCACCGGGCAAAGTTCTTTTCATTGCCCGGCTTGAGGGTTATCGGTCCAGCGGCCAGCAGCGCAGCGCGGTCAATGCCGATTCGCCGCCTTCCGCGAAGAAACGTATCCCCGTCGAGTCGACGCCGGGATAAATTCGCGCGGACATCGCCAATTCGCCGTCCTCCGCAAAGATTTCGACGGAAGAGCGATCGATGAATATCCGCAGCCGGAGCCGATCTTCCCGCAAAGCGAGAGGGGCTTTGCGGACGCCGCCGGAACCCGCGCCGGAGCGTTCACGATCCAGGATCAGCTTCTGCTGCGCCCGATCATACGTCAATAGCGTTTCTTCGCCCGATGTTTCACCTACGCGTAAGGAAAGGCCGAAGGATGTGGCGGATCCGGCATCGAATTCGACTTCCAGCTCCAAGCAATCGCCGTTCACGCCCGCGAATTCTTGCCCGCCGCGAATAACGCTGCTCGCCGAAAGCATCGCGTATTCTTCGCTTTCGGCATAGCCTTTTTCCGGAGAAGTATCGGCGATCCGGATCTGTTCGTAGCTCATGCCTTCGCCGCGCAGATTGACGAGTTCCGGCGCCGGTCGGCTGAGAATCCGTCCGTTTTCGAGCGTCAACACGCGGGGAATCGTCATCGCGCCCGCCCAGCCCCGAACCTGCTCGGGCATTTTGTCTTCCCACATGGTCATCCAAGCGATCATGATCCGACGCCCCTGATCGTCTTCGGTCGTTTGCGGAGCGTAGAAATCGAAGCCGTAATCCAGCAGTCGTAGCTCGCCGTGTTCGAAACGTCCGCTATCGTAATCCAGCTTGCCGATCATATAGCCGGATTGATGCAGATTGTGGTAGAGATCGCCGACCGGCTTCATTCCTTGAGGCGAGCAGACCAGCACATCCTGACCGTTCAAAGCGAACAGATCCGGGCATTCCCACATATAGCCCAGCGTCTCGGTAGGCTCTTGTCCACCCGCCATCACACCGATAAAGCTCCAATCCGTCAGATCATTTGAGCGATACAGCAGAACCTGGCCGCTGCGCCGATCCCGCGTCTGCGAACCGAGCACGCAATAGTAGGCGTCGCCTTGTTTCCAGACCTTCGGATCACGGAAATGGAAGGGGTGAACATCGCCTTCCGGCGCCGCCGCTATAACCGGGTTTCCCGTGAACTTTTCAAAATAGACGCCGTCTTCGCTATACGCCAACGCCTGGACCTGCTCCAATTGGTTGTCCCGATCTTCGCCTGTCCATACGTTGCCGGTGTACATCAGCCAGAGCTTGCCGTCCTTTTCGATCGCGCTGCCGGAAAAACAACCGTCGCGCTCATAGTCTTCCGTGGGCGCGAGGGCGATCGGCAGATGGTCCCAATGTGCCAGATCGCGGCTTTTGACATGTCCCCAATGCATCGGTCCCCACTCGACGGAGTACGGATGGTGCTGGTAGAACAGATGGTATTCGCCACGATAAAAGCTAAAGCCGTTCGGATCGTTAATCCAGTAAGCCGGGGCCGAGATATGATAACGAGGTCTCCAGCGGTCTTGCGATACCCGTTCCTGCGCTTCGGCAATCGAGGCTTCGGCGCGTTCGAGCGCTTCGAAATGTTTTTCCTGCGGCGATGTCATCGGGATTTATCCTCCTTCGGGTTTGAGGCATAAAGGCTTCGGGATTTAAAAGTCGTTCCAGTTCCGAGCTCCGCGACTCGATTCGCTTTGCTTCTGGGACTGCATGTCTTCGAGCATTTCAATCGCTTTGAGCGTTCCGATCAGCGAATCGAACAAATGGATCGAATACTCTTCTTTGTCGAGCACGAGCGATTTGAACTTGTCCTTTTCCGCGATAAAAGACGCCGTTTCCTTCAAACTCTTGTGCCGGGCTTCCAAATATACAGCGGCGCTGGACAGCCAGAGGGTAATATTCCGAAAATCCTCGGCTTTCTCGACTTTATCGCGAAGCTCTTCTCCCTGACGGGTCAGTTGATTAAGCTGCATAAACATCCTCCTCTAATTGAAGTCTCTCTCAGTTTACCAGAAGGAAAGGCAGCAACCCAAATATGCCGTATGCGTTTTCAAAAATAGAGAAGGCGACGGAGAAAAAGGGAAACGAACCGGCGGCGTCGAATAGAAAAGGGGAGTCGAAACCAAAGGGGGAGGCGTGTAGATGGAAACGGAAGAAACGACAGTAATCGCGATTCATTTCACAGACGGAGAAGTGCTGGAAATCGGAATCGGTGAAGAAGAGTTCGAACGACTGCCGGAAGAGATCACCTCGAATGCGTGGATCGAGATCGACGGCAACACCATCAACACGGCGACGATCAAGTATTTCTGGTTTTATGACATTCGGGAAGAGGAAGACGGGGAAGAAGAAGCGTAGAAGTTTAATCGTTATATAAAGATTCAGTGTGTGAACCGTTCCTTTTGTAAAAGGGAGCGGTTTTTTTGAGTGTATTGATGTGGAAATGAAAAAAGTGAGTCCATATAGGATCTCACAGGAATTTTCTGCTTTTAAATTTTACATACTTACATACCGTCAATTGCTTTTGCTTCATTCCAAAGTTGATAAGGGGAGATCGAATCCGCGAGGTACTTATTCACCGAAACATAAGCAATAGCTTGACCGTTATAAACAATGATCGGTGGCGAAGTCGAATACTTGTTAAAGGCACTATCTATACTGTATTTGCTTCCGTAAGTACCGTAAGGATTCCAAATACTCGTACTGGAATATTTACTGCCATAACTTCCGTACTTGTTAAAAATCGAATCCGAATCATAACGGTTTGTCGAAAGAGTACCTAAGAACTCTGTTCCATCGTTTGAGTATAATTCAAATTCATATGAGTACATTGTTAAATCAGCGGCATCTGCTTTCTGCTCGATAAAAGGCAACATCAATAGGATACTTATACAGAAAAACAAAACGCCTACAATATTCTTTTTCAATAAATCACCCTCCATTTTTTGTATATCTTGATAGTACCAAAAAAAGGAAGAAGTAGATAGATGCTTGCTTGTCTTTGCTTTATAGAGATTTAAAAAAGCGGCACCAATTGCGGAACCACTCGATAATTTTTAAAGTTTTAAAAAAGCAAAAAAAGAAAAACCCTTATCCTATAAGGGTTTTTCGAGTATAGGACGGATGGGGATCGAACCCATGACCCCTACCCTGTCAAGAATGAAAATTGAGAAAGTAGAGTATCATTAGGTTCTACACGTTCAAAAGTGGACGAACCACTATCTTGTAAATCTGATACTTTTAATTATAAAGTGGTCAGCAAAATAAGTAAAGTGTCTAATTAAAATACATAAAGTACACACGTTTTGCTTTTCCTATCAGTGGTAAGTATATTGTAATAATCTAAATATTAGAGGTGAAGTTATGTTCAACGGTTTTCACGATGAAACTGAGAAGGTTGAAGTAAGACAGCAAAATGGAACTCAATATGTCGCTGTAGACGCTGTAGTAAGTTCAAGCATAATAGATATTGAAGATACTACAATTCCTCTTGAAGAAGGGGATCAGATAATAAGAACTTTACCAAATGGGCGCTCCGAAGTTTATACTGTGTTAGACGTAGGTTATCAAGATGAATTTGCTGGTTTGAAAGCTCATTATCAAGCTAAAGTGCAAAAACAAACTACAGTTCCAAAAAGCCAATTAAGCAATGTTACTTACAATATCAATGGTCATAATGCACGTTTAAATATGAATTCAAATGATTATTCAATTAACACTATAAATCAAGTCAATGAGACGAATGTATTTGAAGAATTAAGAAGGATCACAAAAGAACATATAACGGATGAAGATAAAAAAGAACAAATTTTGCAAGTAGCCGAAGAGATGGAGAATGAAAAAGGAAACGCATCTAAATTTATAAAAGTGTATCAAAAGTTTATGCAACTTACTAAGGAGAGTATAGATACTTTTGGGCCTGTGATTTCAGAACTTACGAAATTTCTTGGATGAATTTTTAAAACCACTCATAAAGAGTGGTTTTTTGTTTATGCAAAATAAAAAGCCACCAGTTAAGGTGACTTTTAACGTTTAAATTATTTGTTTGACAGGGAAGCGAATGAATTCATATATCCTTGAATTTTCTCCATTGCAGCGAACATAGCTTTTCTGTTTTCTACAATTTGGCTCAAAATGCTAGAGTCATTCGTTTCAATACTTTGCTTTAACAAATCGGCACTTTCTTTCTCATTATCAAGTAACAGTTCTAGGTTGTCTTGGATGTCATCGAATAATTTGTTTGCATTTACATCTGGGGTATAGGGCGTTTTTTGATAGCTATCTCCTTCTTTTAACGTATCTATGAAGTCATACGTTTGCTGAATACGAGAAAGAGCATCAGCTTTGCTAACTTGTTGCTTGTAAAAGCCAATACCTACTTCTCCAAGAGAATCATCCATCATTTTAACGTCTTGCATTCTCACTGAAATTAATTCGAAGTAATCAACCATTTCTTCAGCAGAAGCATATTTGCTTTCACTACTTTCAGACGATGTATTCATAGAGTTACATGCGGTTAACATCATCAAACTCACTATTCCAATTATCAAAAACTTAACTGTTTTCAATACTTCACCCCTTATATTTTCTTTTTAAATAATACAGTAATATCCTTTTTGAGTATAGTATTATCTTCACGTTTGCGAAAATAAAAAAGATAGTGGTCTAAAAAGGAGTTTTCCTTTTGTCAGAAACCACTACCATTAAACCGATCATAGCTAAAATAATTAAAACTTTGCGATTAAAAAATAAGATGAATCAAGAGGATTTAGCATTTGCTTGTGGCGTAGATCGTAGTTACATATCGCTTTTAGAGCGAGGAGTTACAGAACCTTCTTTAACGAAGATATTTGATATATCGAAAGCTTTAGGAATTAGTGGGAGTCAATTTGTAAGGATGGTTGAGTTGGAAGAAATGAGATTGAAAGAGTTGGAAGCATCGGATATTGAGGAATAGCAAAAGCCACTTGTGTAAGTGGCTTTTTATTATTTCTCTATATTCGGTTTTAAAATTCATAATAAAACTTTTGCTTAAAACGCTTCATCTATAAGCATTTTTGCAAAATCGTTCCATTTTGGAATTTTATTTGTAGGATAATACGTACCTATACTCAGAGAATTCCCTTCACTAGGAATGAAAGCTCTTCTTTTTTCTCTTTCTTCTGGAGTTGAAGTTTTGGAATAATATTTCTCGATTACAGGTAAAATAGCAATGAAATTATCTTTTGTATCTTTAGAGTACGGAAAAAGAATTTTACAATGTGCTTTTATAATTTTTGCAAGTTCTTGAATATCTTCAGGAAGTATATTTATAGCTATGCCTTCTTCGGTTTGGTACATAGAAGAATTAAAGTTAGTTAAATAAGTTTCTCTACATAAAGTATAAATTTCTGAAGCTTGAGGATGAGCTTCTAAATACGTTTTTACTTCTTCAGGCAAATTCACTTTGTTTTCTGTCAAAATCATTGTGTTAAATTCTTCTGTCTTCATTTTATCACTCTCCTTTACACAACTTATTCTCCATAAAATTCCTTTTTCCTTCTTTTCGCGCAAGGAAACTCTCTGGCAATCATTCGGAGATATCATTGTAGAGAATCTTAAAACCAATTTAGACTCGCGTTCTCACTGTCAAAGCTGTGGAAAAGAAATTCCTTCTATTAGAGGAAAAATGTATTGCGACGATTGTGCAAAGAGAATAAAAAACGAGAAAAACAAAGGCTATTATCACAGTAAGAAAAAGGTTGATTAAAATTTAGGAAAACTATTACAAAATAAGGTTTTCACGATTTTGCCTTATAAAACCTAACAAAAATCGTGATTTTTTTGAAAAAGATAATCTGCAATAAGGGAAAGGCTAAATCAAGCCTATCCTACTAACAAAAAACCACCAAAAAGGGAGATATTTAAAAATGGCAAATAAAGCAGAAGTAACAGTAACAACTAAGGAAATCGCATTAGAACTAGCAGCTCGTGTAGAGGGCGTAAATAAGGGTAAGGCCATAAACTAAACAAAATTCATTATTCTTCAATTAGATTAGGTTTCGTATAGATTTTTGAACGATTTTATTGAAAAAGATAATCAAACTAAAGGGAGTCATATAAGCATCCCTAAAAAATGTTGATTTCTTTACAAGCGATAAGTATTTCAATCAGATCACAATGATGGTTCTCCCTAACACTATCTTTGTGATCTGATTGAAGGATTTGTCACCTTCAAATTGTTTTTGCTATTTAAATTTCTTCTGAAATATTTACTCTTAAATAGCATTTCCTCATTTGGGAAGCATCTTCATGGTGCTTCTCTTTTTTTGTTAAGAAATTAACAAAGAAAGCATAATACAAAACCAAGAAAGGATGAGTAGGGGAATGGAAGATACACAAGCACAACCGCAAGAAGTTACGTTTACGCCTGAACAACAAGCCCATATTGATACTTTATTCGAAACGAAAAAGAACGAGTGGACAGAGGAGTTTTTAAATCCTGTTGTTGCGGAACGTGATGAACTAAAAGGAAAGACAACTCCTGAACCAAGTGAACAGGAAAAACAATTAGCAGAACGTGAAACAGCTCTAACACAGAAGGAAATAAAGATTGCTTTTTCAGAAGCTGGATACTCTGACTTTGCTGATCTAATCAAAGTTGATTCAGTAGAAAACGTTCAGGAAGTTGTTAAGACAATTACGAATATCTTAAACGCTCGCAAGGTAGATGCTTCCTATCAGCCAGAAGATCATAAGAGTCAAACGCCATATGAGAATGCATCAAGTAAAAGCGATGTATTGGGTATGATCGGTTCAAAGTTACAACAAGCATTCAACAGAAACTAAACAAACTAAAAGGAGATTGATTTAAACATGGCAACATTCAATTCAAATGATTTTACATCAGCACAATCTATTTCACTCGTAAACGAGATTGCATTAGTAGGTATTCAAGACGCTCCATTGCTTTCTATGCTAACGGCTCGCGGACAAGTAGGTAAGGCGCAAGGTCGCATTCAAACGTGGTTAGAATACGCTCTGGACACTTCTAACGCTGCTGGTAAGCCAGAGGGCGAAGATCCAATTGGAACAGTGTTCAGTGGTCGTAGAGAACTTAATAACGCATTAGAAATCTTCAGCAAAGCAAGCAAAGTAACAGGAACAGCACAAGCAATCGAGAATGGTATCCTGAGCCAAGAAATCCAAATGCGCCTTAAAGAACTCAAAGTAGCAATGAACCAAAAATTGATTTCTGGTACATTCAACGACGGTTCTAACGGTCAGCCACGTACTATGCGTGGGCTTGAAAATTGGGTTCCTGCTGCTGGTGTTATCACTAATACTGCTGTAACAGAACAAGCGATTAAAGATGCTGTTCGTGTACTGTACAACAATGGAACGAACACAGGAGACGTTGTGGCCGTTCTTAACGCAGATATGAAAGAAGCGGTAGATGAAATTTTTGTTAACCGCACAAGCTATACACATAATGTTGATGCACCTTTTGGAGCAAATACATATGGAATGAAAGTAGATCAGCTTCAAACAAACTACGGTACAGTGAATTTCCTTGTTGATCGTAGTGCTGGTGCAAATGCAATTACATTCGCCAATGCAGATTATCTATTCATTGATTATCTACGCGCGCCACACTTCGAACCACTCGCTAAGACAGGCGATGCTGAAGGTGGATTTGTAGTAGCTGAAGCAACTCTACGTGTCATGAGCGATCTTGCTCTATCCAAACTTACAATCGCTTCTGGCGCTCGTACAGCAAGTAAATAATATAGAAATCTGGATACATAACAAAGGATAGGGATCATATCTCTATCCTTTTATTCTTGTTAATTTCTTAACGATTAATCACATAATTTGAGGGAGTAAAACTATGATGGACACTTTAAAGAGAATGGAATTAAAGTTGCTTCGTATCGAGAAGGGAATCAAGCAGAAGGATATCGCTGAGACGTTGAATTGTTCTGCCAGCTTGATTAGCCAATTTGAGAAAAATAAACGCGATATGGCAACAGAGTTAAAAGAGCAGTATGAGAGCATTATACGCAACAGGAAAATCTAAAATGAGGCAGGTGGAAAGATGAATAGATTTAGGAAGTTCTCTATTTGATTATCACAGTGAAAAGTAACACTCACTGAATCGAATAGGGAGTCGCAAACAGTGAATGGAATGAATTTTAGCATCGAGTAATATTGAAAAATGAATTAAAAAGAAAGTTTCCGAATTGGGTAAACGAGAATGAATATAACAAGTACCATCTTTGTATGTCAGATGATATTGATAGTTTGTTAAGCTGCATAATCTTAAACCAGCTATTTGGGTATGAGATCAAATACTTTTATGATTTTCATAATGTATATGTAGCTCCAAAACAAATACGTAAAGAGATTATAGGCGTGGATATCGCTATTGAATTTAATGATATGAAGGTTTGGGATAATCACGTTGTCAAAATTCAAGAAACAGACAAAGTGAATCCTAATTCAGCTAACCTTAACGCAATCAATCAGATCAGTAGAAGAGATTACACGAGCAAGTATGCAGGATCAACCTTATTGCAGATCATCAGCTATTATGATGTTCCATTACCTATGAATAGAGAAGCATTGATGATTCTTCTAACTATCGACGTAGCGTATAAAGGACATTATCATGATTTCTTCAAATACACGCATAATGAGTATTTAAGAAAACTTGAATTAGAGCCGTTATTAGACGTTTTGAATGAAGAGAAATCTTCTAACGTATTTATTGAGATTATGAAAAAATATAGATTGAACGAGAAGATCAGAATTAAAGATAACCAGCTATCAACCAACATCAATTTAGAAGCATTAAGCCAAGTTCTTGGGTTTAAAGTCGAATTGCCTTCCTGCACATTTTTGCATAACTACGAACTCAATCGTGGGACTTACAAAATGGCAGTTGAAAGCAATCCTGTACATAAACCAGAGGGCTTGTTTTCGTTTGCATTAACTTCTAAGAATTGCTGTCAGTATACCAATTAAAGAAGGAGAGTAATCAACATGGCAGTACATCAATATTTCTATGTATATGATCGAGCATTAGCCAAATACCTGCGTTACAAGAAGGGAATTGAATGGGAGTGTCAAGCTTTACATTTCAAAACCAAAAGTCCATTTTGGCAATTTGCACAGTCACAGGAACTAAGAGATTCGGTAGAAGAATATAAAAAAGAAAAGAAATAAAGTTACCGACTTTACAAAATCGAGACAAAAAACTTATTATCTTGTAACGATAAAAATTAATCCAAAGGGGAAATACTAAAATGAAACCAATTAAAGTAGTAGATGCAATGATGGGTATGGGTAAGAGCAGCGCAGCAATTCAAATGATTAATGACAGTAGAGAAGAAAAGTACATCTACGTCACACCATTTTTAAAAGAGATAGATCGTGTAGAACGAGAGTGTTCAAGTAAACAATTCTATTCACCACGAAACTATACGAAGAATAAGAAATCAGCACGTAAGATGGATTCTCTTATTGAGCTATTAAGTGAAGGGAAGAACATTGTAGCTACTCACGCTTTATTCAAAGAGTCACAAGCTGAACTTATTGAAATGATTAAAGCGCATGATTATATTCTTATCCTTGATGAAGTTATGGATGTTATTGAGCCGATCCATTTAAGTAAATCAGATCAGGAACTTCTATATGGTAACGAGATTATATATGTGGATCAGGAAGGATTTATTTGCTGGAACGTAGATAATCCAAAGGCGAAAGAATACAGAGGTAGATTTTCAGATTTGATGCAACGATCATTAAACAGAAATCTTGTAGCTTATGGTGACGACATTATCTTATGGACGTTTCCACATGAAACCTTTAAAGCGTTCAAAGAATGCTATATCCTAACCTATCTCTTTGAAAGTCAACTTCAGAAATACTACTTCGATATTCATAATATCCCGTATGAAAAGTACACAGTTTGCTTAGAAGATGGATTTGGTGAACACCGTTACAAGATTGTGAAAGGGGAAAACGGTGAAGAAGAATTAACAAACAGAAAAGAACTCAAAAACAAAATCCATATTTATGAAGGCAAATATAATGAAATTGGAGATGGTAATTTTGACTTGTCTAAGAACTGGTACAAGAAAAATCTTCAGAAAAGTAAAGGCGTAAAAAAGCTGGCAAGTAATATGAATGGTTATTTTAAATATTTTAAGAAAGCGAAAGCTGAGGAACGTATTTGGACAAGCTTTAAAGATTACACGGGAAAATTTGAGCAGCGTTATAATGGACAATTTCTTGCTTGTAACATTCGAGCTACTAATGAGTACAAAGATTGTACTTGCGTTGCTTATACTATCAATAAGTTTCTAAGTTCTGTTATCTATAACCACTTTGAAGAACACGGTGTTACGGTCAATCAAGATTTATGGGCCGTTTCTGAATTAGTGCAATTCATTTTCCGTTCAGCAATTCGTGAAGGCAAAGAGATTGATATTTATATTCCTTCACGAAGAATGAGAACTTTACTTGAAGATTGGTTAGATGGAAAAGATATCGAAGCCACTTACGCGGTTCCTGACGATCTACCAGATGACATGGAGTAAATTAGACAAACTATTTGTCCAAAATTCTAAAAATATGTGCGCAAAAGGTATATAAAACAATACAAAAAAATTTCGTATCCTTTAAAGAAAAAGGGATAGATATTTTAAGAGCGAAGGTCAAGTGCTAAGCCCCTACAGAAAAGCTTAACGGGCTGCGCCCAACTTTTCTTCTGGGGCTGCTTCAGGTTGCGAGCAACCCTACGCCATTTTATTTTTTAAATCGTTCTATTCAACTAAATCATAAAGGGGAAATTCAAATGAGTAATCAAGCAAAATCTATGAAATCAAAAGTAAATAACCTATACGAGAATTCAGGACTTAAAGTAATGCGTAGTGTATGTGGAACAAAGATAACGCTGGCTTTTGTTGCAGCTTTACTTATTCCAATCTATTTACCTATTACAATCATTATTCAATTAGCAGTAGGAGTGAATTAACTATGAATGAGATACAAAGAGCGTTAAAGAAATTATCATTTCGTAAACAGATGTATGTGAAATACAAATTCAATATGTGGTTTAGGAATGATACGCCGCATGTTACAGAAGAATCATTTTTAAAGAAAGTTGATCTTAAAACGATGGACACGTTTATCAGGTGGGAGAAATCAGCGGAGTTTAAGAATATCGCAACTTTGATTTTAGCGAGCAAATCGGCCAATGATCTGATTGAAATCTATGACAAGGTGAAAGCGAAAGTGTCAGGAGATAATCCAGATTATAAGGCGATAGAAACTATGCTTAAACTCATGCGGGAGATTGATCAACATGCTAAAGAAGCTCGCGTATACTTCAGTGACAATCAGGATGAAGAAGAGGAAGATGGATTAGAATTATAACTATCACAAAAAAGTCGTAAGAGGAGTAATCCCTTACGACTTGTTGACCGATGCTTTCGGATTTGTAATTCATGATAAATCAAATACATAAATTAGGCAAGTTAGGGCAGTCCAGTGGGCTGCTCTTTTTTGCGTTGTACGGAAGGTGGAATACATGGCAGTAAAAGCAGTAGTTAATCAAAATAAATTGAAAAAGGTTATGAGTGACTTCACACTATTTGCGAAGAACTTCGTTAAGATCATTGATAACAATAATAGTGTGATTCCGTTTGTATTGAATGATGAGCAAGCGGATTTTATAAGTAGAATGAAGAAGTTCAATATCATTTTGAAAAGCCGACAAATTGGGTTTTCTACGATGAGTTTAGCTTACTGTTTATTCAATGCGGTAAATCATCCGAATACGCGGTACATGATCGTTAGTTTGTCGAATGAATCAGTATCAGGATTATTCAATACATTGAAATTCATGAATGACAATTTACCCCGTGACAAGTATTCATTCCCTGCTACAGTCAGAGACAATCGGGGAGAATTGGTTTTAGATAACGGTTCACGTATTCAGGTAGCGAGTGCAGAAGGTAAATCTTCCGGAATAGGTAGAGGGCAGACATTCAATTATATCTTGCTTTCAGAGTTTGCTTTTTATCCAGGCGATCAATCTAAGATTCTGGTGTCTCTTGAACAAGCATTAGCGAAGAATGATAAGAGTAAGCTTGTTATCGAGACAACAGCAAATGGGGCATCTAACTTTTACTATGATCTATTTCAACGTTCATGGAAAGGTAAGACGAACTATAACGCTACATTCTATGGATGGATTTCATCAGCTCATAGGAAGCAGTTTAAGTATGAAATTGATCTAGCTGAAGAGTGGTATAGAGCAAAGAATAAAGGTCAACGGCTGCATGAAACTGATTTAGATAAAACAGAAAAGATACTATTTGAGAATGGGGCTACGCTTGGACAACTACAATGGAGATTGTGGAAACTTAGCGGAATGTCAGAAGCTGATTACCAACAGGAGTTTCCAAGCAATCCAACAGAAGCATTCAAAACGAGCGGCCAAAATGTATTTGATCAAAGTAAGATTCTTGAACGGTTAGAGTATGTTCCTGAACCATTGAATAAGTTTGAGTTAAACGGTGAGTTACCAGGTGAATTAAACGCTTTGTTAGGTCAAGGTTTCCAAGTGTACCATTTACCTAAACGTAGAGAAAGATATTACGGCGGCGTAGACGTGTCATCAGGCAGCGGATCAGATAACCAAACGATTTCAATCATAGATTCAGAAGGCGTTCAGGTATGTGCATTCTCCAATAATAAGATTCCCGTATACAAGTTTGCTGAGATCATTAATGAAGTTGGAAGGTTCTATAACTACGCGTTGCTTGCAATTGAGAAGAACGGTTATGGATTACCTGTTATTGAGCGTTTGAGAAATGACTATACATATATGAATCTGTACAAGCACAAGACGTTTGATAAGAAAGGGAATAAACGTTTAGAGCTTGGATGGATTACAACAGATCGGACAAAGGCAGTAATGGTTTCCGACTTCAAGGAAGCGTTCGAGAAGTCATACATATTAATCAATGATCGAGAAACACTGAATGAAATGATGCTGTTCGTTGAAGTGAACGGAAAGACAGGGAATAAGAAAGGCCAGAACAACCACGATGACAATGTTATTGCGGTTTGTTTGGCATGGCAAAGTATGAAATCAAATAAATGGTATGTCAATAATTAAGAAAGTAGGTTAGCAATATGGCTAATATTTTTAATAGAGCGAAGAAGCCGATTGTGGAATTAACGCCAATAGATCGGTTTGTGAATGAGTTTGCTTACGGTAAAGATTGGTTTGTCGAATTTTGTAGTGACTATAATAATCAAATGCGAATCATGAAGATTTTAGATGTGAAAGAGTATCTGGCAGGTCAGCATGATATTTTAAAGCGAAATCCAATCATCTATAACGGTATTGAAGTCGTTCCCCGTAAGATTGTTTTGCAATATGCAAAGCAGTTAATCGGATATGGGACGGCTTATTTAATTGGGAATAAGATTACGCTTAGTGGAAATGAAGATGTAGTAAGTGAATTCCGCAAAGTATATAAAACGAGTGATTATGATAAGAAGGATTTTGATCTTGTACATACGGTAAATAAGTTTGGAAATGCGTATGAGTATGTTTATATCAAGCCGGGACAGGAACAGAAGATTAGTTCTAAGTTGATTGATCCTGCTGATTCTTATCCTGTATATGATTCAGATGGTCAGTATATCGCGTTCGTTGAACATTATACGCTTAGAGATATATCATTCTATAACGTGTATTATCCTGATCGAGTAGAGAAGTATTCGAATGCTGGCGGTAGCTTGATGCTAAGAAGTACGTTTGAGAATTTGAGCGGATTACCAGTCATTTATAAGAACGATAACCCTATTGATGAATACTTTGGACGTAGTGATTTGGATGATTACATTACGATTCTGGATAGTTTAGAGGATATATTGAGCAAGAGTATTGATGCTTATTATAAATATATCGTGGGAATTCCTGTGATTAAAGGCCAGCAACTCTTTCAAGAGAAAGGGAAGAATGAAGGACTGGATAAGGATGTTGTAGGTCAAGGATTGTATTTGGATTCGGACTCTGATTTTAAGTTTGAGAGTAATGAGATCAGCCATGAAGCGTTTGAAGTGTTGTATAAGACATTGATGACAAGCTTACTTGATATTTCCTCAACTCCTGCTGTAGCGATCGGGAAAGCTGATGTGAGTAACTTGAGTGAGGTAAGTATCAAGCTGCTTTTTAGTTTGGCAAATATGAGAGCTATGATCATGGAAAAATATATCAAGGAATCAATTAAGGTAAGATTGGATAAGATTAGAACGCTGCTTGAGTATAAAGGAATTGTTTTCAGTGATGAGGATTATAGTACGCTTGATGTGACGTTCCAGTATGCTATGCCACAGAGTGAGAAGGATATTATCGATAATCTAAAAACACTTAGAGAAATGAAAGCTATTAGCGTTGAAAGTGTGCTTCGACAAGCACCGTATGTAAAGGACGTTAGTAGTGAGTTGGAAAAGTTGAGTGCAGAAAGTGCGAATGCAGGTATTGAAATGTAAGGTATGAATTCTTAGCGTTGGATTATAGTAAGGGAAATAAGGGAATTGGAATGTGATATGAAAATGTAGGAATAGAACAGATGAGTGAGTTTGGGGAATATGTTGCTGCACGCGTTCTTTTAACATTAGGATCAGGTACTAATCCGCTAAATATATATAAAGTAACGAAAAACGGCCTATCAAATCGCAAACTTTTCATTTTTTAAAAATATGAACAAATGTTCTATTATTCTGATTCGCTCTATTTCCCGGTTCTATTCCATGAAATTTTGCTTCTATCAAGAGTCATATAGATAGCTGCTTAATCTATTTTTATTTTCTGATGTAATTTAGTGCAAATTAATCCTATCTTATCGGTGATTTGGCATCTATCCGGCTCTATTTGGGCTATAACGTATCTTGTGTACCAAGTAGCCATGAATCAACAAATATTCACCTATTAAATGGATTAATTTAAACCACTAACTCTAACAGTTAGTGGTCTTCTTTAATTTGTATTCGTCATTCTGTCAATTGAACGATTGAATTACTGAAATCTCTACAAGGTGATGAAATACGAATGTCGATACCCCAAAAGCAAAATTTCTACTCTTAGCATACGGCCTTACACATAATCATAAAATTTAGAAAAATTGAAAATAGAAAAAAGGAGCAACCCTATGAACAATCTATCACGTTTAAAAATGGAAACCGCAAACTCATCCATTCCAGATGAGCAACTATCCATTTACCTGCTGGAAAACTCTATTGATCCTGTAGCTGAGTATATTCCTACAGACAAAGCTAATCAAATCGCAATCTATTCTTGTGCTTTATCTGTACTTGAATCCTTAGCGAATGATGCTCAATTACTCAAAAATTATAAGCAAGACGATATCACCGTATCAGAATTTGCAGAAAATATTCAATCAAGAATCGATCAGCTAACAACCAGAATAAGAATAATGAAAGCTGAAAAGCTAAAAGAAGATCAGCCGCAAACTAACACATTCATGCTATTCAGGAATTGAGGAGTGATTATCATATTATCTAAATTAATTAACGAGCTGCGTAGTTTGGTATTTCGCACTCACAATGAAAACATGGATTCTATTCGGGCAGAAATTCAGAATATCTATGTACAACTTCAAGAAATTTCAGAGCGCATAAAAGAGAGGAAGGAGTGAATCAATGTTCGACTATTTTAATTTAAATAACACTACAGATTACGAGTATATGCTTAAAAGTATAGGCGTGGATGTAGATCGAAATGGAGAAACGATTCGTGCTTTAATCACTCAAACTGAACTTGAGCAAAATTATGATGATAAGCGTATTTCCTCTTTATCTCCGTTTGTACGCGGTGATGTAATCGACTATGAAGGCAATCTATATATGCTGATCAGTGAAGAAAATTCTAAGCGTTATAACAAATGGAAGGGGATTATGCGGCGTCTTCCTCATAACATTAAGTTCAACGTAAACTGCGAAGTGTTTTCTGTTCCTTCTTACATTACCGTCGAAGGATTTGATATAAATAGTGGAAACATTATCTCAATCCCAGATGGTAAGATCGATTTACATTTCCCAGACAATGCTTTGTCTAAGCGAATTACTTTGGGAAGAAGATTTATCTATTTAGGACAAGTATTTAAAGTAACAGGCATTAACCGTTATGCTTATCCGGGGATTGTCATAGTTTCCTCAGAGAAAGACCTTTATAATTCGGCAACAGATGATTTAGTTAACAAGATTGTGTTTTCAGAAGGTAACTTGAATTGTTCGTTCAAGATTACTAACACTAAGCCAATTATCATTCTAAAAGATCAAACCTTGCAGCTAACTACAAATACTAATCTTAGCACTAGGGTATTTGAATCTTCTAATCCGTCCATCGCTACTGTAGATAGCAACGGATTAATCACAGGAATAAAGGAAGGTAGCGTAACGATCACAGCTTATCGTTCTGCTAATTCTTATTTCAAAGATACAGTGCAAGTTAATATTACATTGCCTGATAAATTTACAATAGAAATCAATCCAACCTCTGGACAAATGGGATATGACGAATACACACCAGTAAAAAGTAAAGTATTCAATAACGGAATAGAAATTCCAGATGCAGCCGTTACCTATTCGATTGTTGGGGAAAATAACCTTGTAGAAATCAATCAAACTTCAAATCAAGCAGCCGTCATTCATAACATCAACAAGAGCGGCGAGTCCAAGATAATTAAGGTTCGAGCATCGTTCAATGGAGATGCTTCTGTTTACGCAAATGCTACTTTCAATCTTGATTATTATATTGCTCCGAACTATAGCGTTGTTATTTTTACAGGGCATCAGCCGCCTCATGAAGCTGCTTATAACGAAGAAGTTTTCTTAGGAAAAGTAGTTTATAACAATGGCATTCAAGAAGAAGAACATTCAGTTATATGGACACTTGTAGGAGAAGATAAAGTGACTCCTGTATCTGATACAGTTGCTAAAATTACACTTGAAGATGGCTTTAACCAAATCTATGTACATAACTATAATCAAACGGGAATAGATACAAATATATATGTCAAAGCTGTTCTTGATGGAGAATCTTCTATAACAGATTACTACTTAATCAAATTGATTTCTGAGTATGTAGCACCGCCTGTTCCAGCTATGACGATCACTCGTAATGATGGTACAGAAATGAATACTTCCAGAGATACGGATGACCGAATCGTTTACGGGAATTCACAATCTTACAAGATCACAATGACACCGACTCAACAACCTGTTACATGGTCAATAGATTTGAATGGTGCAGATTCTAAAATGGCAACAATCACTACGCAAAATGGAGTAGCAGGAACTGTAACAATCAAAGCTATTGCTTTTGCAGCTTATCCAAAAACAATCTATTTGGTAGCAAAACTTGTTTCTGATCCTACAATCACTAAGAGGATTTCGATTTATGTCGGTAACTTCTCTTAAGTAAATCGAATTCTAAGCTCTAAGTCGTATTAAACAATACATGAATCGGATGTTATCTATTCAGAGGAGAGGAATATATCCTTTGAGTGGGTAACGTCCGATTACGTATGATTTAATATATGAAAAAGAGGAGTCAGGAATTATCCTTTCTCCTCTTGTAAATTCTTTGGCTGGTTTCATCTGAACTCATTGTACCTATTTGATCAAGAAGTTTTGCTATTGTCTCTCTCCTAATTTGCATTTCTTTTGGATTTTCTTTGTCCGAGAATACTTCAAAATTCTCAATAATTTTAATTGCAGATTCATTTATATGATCATTCAAAAAAAAGTCAGCATCTTTATTTTTATTGAAAGATAATGAAGAAGCAATTATAGAAAATATAATATAAATGATGAAGACACCGAGCATTAGAACTGCATTATCAAACCAAATGAACTTCTCTTCATTAAAGTATGAATAAAGGAACCAAGCAACATAAGTAATTAAAGTAATCTTTAAAGGAATAGATTTGTGTGAGGAAATAAATCGTTTGAATTTATGCATATATATGACTCCTTGCTGTTTTCTTCACTGTATCAGAAACATTCGATGAGGTATATATGCTTGCTTGATTATACAAAATAAAAAGAGACAGGCATTAACCTGTCTCAATGTATGAACGTTATATATCTAAATTGTTGAGTGGATTAAACTTCTCATTCTGTTCAGCAAGAGCGGTTCCCCATAATGCAAAGTATCTAAGCGTCATAGACACATTCGAGTGTCTAAGAATCTTCTGAACTGTGCCAATATCGCAGCCAGCCATAATCATTCTATGTGCTGCCGTATGACGGAATGTGTGAGCAGAGAGACGAACTTTTTTGAAATTCATTTGTTCTTTCAGATGTTTAAATATCATCTTCAAAGCATTGTCGGTGAGCTGCTTTCCCTCTCGATCAGTGAACACATATTCAGGCATAACGGCAAAGTTGGTTTCTACAAACAATTTGTATTCAAGAAATTCCTTTTTAAGTTTGTCTGCCATTGGAAGGGAAGAGGCAATACGTTTTTTACCTGTAACGGTGATAACCTGATCTCTAAGATTCACATCAGACCAACGTAGATTGACGGTTTCTCCTAAGCGGCAAGCAGAGGAGAGAAGGAAGATAATTAAGAAATATCCTCTGTACGCATAGTAGGTTTTGTCACGGTATTTTAAACGTTGGAAATAGTTAAGCATTTGCTTGATTTCAGCATCAGAAAATACTTCAATCTTCACTTCTTCTTTTGCAAATCCTAAGCGTTTTGTTGGATTCGTCTTCTGGGTGAAAATCTCCATTTCCTTCTCAAAGTAATTAAAGAAGATTTTAAGAGTGTGCAATTTCGAATTTACGGTGGTGGGATTGTTTCCTTTTTCCTTGCTGCAATAAACCAAGTAACTTTTCACCAACGATTGCGTACAATCCTCAAGGTTCAGAATCTCGTTTCGAATGACATATTCGTGGAACTCGTTCAACGTCATGAAGTAAGAAGTGAGTGTGTTAGGGGAGACATTGCGATACTCTCGATCTGATTTGAATTCAGTCAGCGCAAACTTTAACAACATAAAAATAACCACCGTCCTGTAGTTTTTTCAAACTACAAGATAGTGGTTATCATTTTTGAAACCGTGTCTGAGGTTGACCACTAATCAAGTGATGGCCTCTAAACCCTTACCGTTACTGCTATATAGGACGGATGGGGATCGAACCCATGACCCCTACCCTGTCAAGATAGTGCTCTCCCGCTGAGCTACCGTCCTTCATATGGCTTACACAAGAGTAAAACTCTTGTCGACAAGAAAGATCATACCATAGGTCCCAGACGTATAGCAAGCACTTACCCCTAAATTCTTCAATTTTTCTTCGCAAACCGTTTCCGGTACGCCCCCGGCGTCACCCCGCTCCATGTCTTAAACACCTGCGTAAAATGACTCTGATCATTAAACCGCAGCAGCACGCAGATCTCCGACAACGCATACTCGTTCAACTCCAACAGCCTTTTCGCTTCCTCCACCTTTTCCCGCCGAATATAAGCAGACAGCGACAACCCCGTTTCCTTTTTGCACAGACGAGACAGATATGAAGGGTTAAGCCCGGTCGCGACGCCGAGGCGGGAGAGAGGCAGTTCCTCATAAAGGTGGTTGAAAATGTACTGCCGGCAAGCCTCGAACGTACCGCTGCCGGAATACTCCCGCGCCTGCCGCACCCGCTGCGCGAACTCGCGCACCGCGACGGTCGACAGACGATCCACGTCTTCCGGCGAATGCTGCTCTTCCACGCGCTGGATCAACAGATCGCTAAGCGTAAACGCGATTTCGGCATTCAATCCGCCTTCGATCGCCGCCCGCGTATATAGCGTAATGCCGCAGATCGTCAGATTTTTTTTATGGCGAAGCAAGCTGCTGCGGGACAAAATGCCGAAATCCTCGCGTTGCCCCCAGTCCGTCAAAAAAGCTTCCAACTCCTCGCCGCGCCCTTCGCGTATGTATTGCAGCATTTTGCGTTCGGTAGGGAGGTCGTGATGCAGATGCTGATTTTGCCGACTTCGCGCCAGATTTCGCAGCAGTTCTCGGTCATCCCCAAAAGAAAACAAGGCCGTAGGCGTTTCTTTCGCATGAACCTGAATTTTCGTCACGTCATCACGGACTTTGATTCGTTCTTTTTCCATCCCGCGCAATCCCTCGCTTTCCCGAAGCTTCTTGCTACCATTTTAAATGTTGGGTACGAAAACTACAAAAAAGGTCGTTTTTTTAATAGAATCTTGCAATGGAAACGCTCTACAATGATTGTGAACGATTGAACTGCCGTCAAACGGTCCAAATAACAACTTAGTTAGTCTTGCAAGTATCTTCGCCGCTCCAACCCCATACCGAGAGGAGATCGAATATGAGTCAGCACAATCAAGTAAAAGAAACGCCGAATATTCAAGAATTGATCGCTCAAATGACGCTGGAGGAAAAAGCGGGCCTTTGCTCCGGTCAGGATTTCTGGCATACCAAAGGGATCGAGCGTCTGGGTATTCCGTCCGTGATGGTAACCGACGGCCCGCACGGATTGCGCAAACAGGCGGAAGGCGCGGATCACCTGGGGTTGAACGACAGCGTGCCCGCGACCTGTTTCCCTTCGGCGGCCGGGATCGCATCGTCGTGGGACCGCGACCTGATCCGGCAAATGGGCGCGGCGCTCGGCGAAGAATGTCAGGCCGAAAACGTGGCGGTGCTGCTCGGACCGGGTGCGAACATCAAGCGCTCGCCGCTGTGCGGACGCAACTTCGAATACTTTTCCGAAGATCCGTACCTGTCCTCGGAAATCGCGGCCAGCCATATCCAGGGCGTGCAAAGTCAAGGCGTCGGCACGTCGCTGAAGCATTTTGCCGTGAATAACCAGGAGCATCGCCGCATGTCCGTGGATGCCGTCGTCGACGAGCGCACGCTGCGTGAAATCTACCTGGCAAGCTTCGAAGGCGCGGTTAAAAAAGGCCAACCGTGGACGGTGATGTGCTCCTACAACCGCGTCAACGGCGTCTATGCTTCGGAAAACGACTACCTGTTAAATGAAATTTTGAAGGAAGAGTGGGGATTGGAAGGCTTCGTCGTATCCGACTGGGGCGCGGTGAACGAACGGGCGGAAGGTCTCGCGGCCGGACTGGAGCTGGAAATGCCGTCAAGCGGCGGAATCGGAGACGGCAAGATCGTGGAAGCGGTCAAAAACGGTACGCTATCCGAGGAAAAATTGAATGCGGCGGTCGAGCGAATTCTGCGCGTCGTGTTCCGTTCCGTGGCCGAGAAGGTTGAAAATGCCACATATGACAAAGACGAGCATCACGCTCTTGCCCGCCGCGTGGCCCGCGAAAGCATGGTGCTGCTCAAAAACGACGATCAACTGCTCCCGCTGAAGCGTTCGGGCAAAATCGCGGTTATCGGGGAGTTGGCGAAACGTCCTCGCTACCAAGGCGGCGGCAGCTCGCATATCAAGCCGACCAAGCTGGAAGTTGCCTACGACGAATTTGCGCAGGAAGCGGGCGAGGCCGAGGTTAGTTACGCGAGCGGCTACAGTCTCAAAAGCGATACCGTCGACGAAGCCAAAATCGCGGAAGCCGTGAAGCTGGCCGCCGATTCCGACGTGGCTGTACTGTACGCGGGACTGCCGGATGCCTACGAGTCGGAAGGGTATGACCGCACGCATCTGCGTTTGCCGGACAACCAACTCCAACTGATCGAAGCCTTGTCAAAAGCACAGCCGAATCTGGTCGTCGTTCTCAGTAACGGTTCGCCTGTTGAAATGCCGTGGCTCGGCGGGGTTAAAGCACTGCTGGAAGCCTATCTCGGCGGTCAAGCGCTGGGCGGCGCGATCGCGGACATTTTGTTCGGCAACGTCAGTCCTTCCGGCAAGCTGGCCGAGACGTTCCCGGTACGGATCGAAGACACGCCGGCGTATCTCAGCTTCCCTGGCGTGGGCGATCGGGTGGAGTATCGGGAAGGCATCTACGTCGGCTACCGTTATTATGACAAGAAGGCGATCGAGCCATTGTTCCCGTTCGGCTTTGGTCTGTCCTATACGACATTTGCCTACTCGGATCTGAAGCTGAACGCTTCGCAAGCGTCGGCTGATGCAGGCATTGAACTCAGCGTGCAGGTGAAAAATACGGGCAACGTCGCGGCCAAGGAGATCGTGCAGCTGTACGTCCGCGACGTGGAAAGCACCGTGGATCGTCCGCAGCAAGAATTGAAGGGGTTTGAAAAAGTAGAGCTTGAGCCGGGCGAAAGCAAGACGGTATCGTTGACGCTCGACCGTAGAGCCTTCGCCTACTACGACGTTCAAACAAGCGCTTGGCGCGTGGAGAGCGGCGTGTTCGAGGTGGGAGTAGGATCGTCTTCGCGCGATATCGCGCTGACGGCCGAAGTAAAGATCGAAGGCGACGAGCCGGTTCTGGAGCCCGTACATCGCAACTCGCTGATCGGAGACTTGATGCAGCCGGGACGCCTGTCCCCGGAGAAGAAAGCGCTGCTGGACGAATTCCTGCAAGGCGGGCTGTTCACGCCGCCTGCGGAGGACGAAAAGGCAGCGCAGAACAGCGAAGAAAAGGATGAGCACGACAATGCGGGAATGATGGAAGCCGTCGGCCGTTATCTACCGCTCCGTGCGGCGGTCGGCTTTGCAGCACAGGCAGACGGTGAGCAGAGATTGAATGAACTGCTGGAGAAGCTCAATGGCTGATCGTCCATTTTTAAAAGAAGATGTACCTCCTGAACTGACTGCAAAAGAACAGGAAAAGCTGAAAAACGCGTTGCAGGGTAGAGGGGCAGATCGGCAAGATGAAGCCGCTCTGCTAGATTTGGCTTCCGCCAAGAAGAAAGCCGAGCGTAAGTTGGCCTATCATGCGTTGGCAAACTCAGGTTCGGAGGCGGCTGTAGACTGTCTGTTGAACGAACTGGGCTTTGCGGATGAAGAGGCGGTCTGCGAAGCGCTGCAACGATTTGGCCCCCAGCATGCGTCAGAACGACTGGTTGCATTTGCGGAGCAAAAATGGAGGCAGTACGAGGATTTGGCGATTCCGATCGGATTGGCTTTTGAAGGGGTTCTGACCGCTTGTGCTTGCATAGATCCTCACACGATCAAGCCCGAAGCGTTACGGCGGCTGTCGGCTGTGGTCGAGCAGGCTGCGGCCATAGAACCGGAACCTGCCGATCCAGAAAATCCTTATGCGTATATCGAAGCGGAATTAGAAATTCGGAAGGTCAATCTGTTGGCTCGCGGCATCTTGCAAGAACTGGACGAACGCCGACCTGATCGTTAATCCGAATAACCCGGATTGTCGATCGAATTTCTGTCCATGCGGCCTTATTCATTTTCTTCCGATGTTGAACCCGTTTGGCGCGCTTTTTCTGGGAGAAAGAGGTGCGAATCGTGTAATAGAGAGTGAGGGCTTTCGTTTGGAGAGCGAAGCGAACGGCCCCGCGATCCACACACGAAGGAGGAGAGGTCTTTGGAACGCATGGGACAGTTCAATCGTCGCCGCGGTCTTCGACGCGAAATACTGGGCCGTCTATACGATGGCTGGTTTGAACGCGGCGGCGAACCTTCCATTTTGAGCGGTGATGAGATCAACGGAGAGACGGAGAAGAAGCTGGCTTACCGTTATTTGGCGGAAAAAGGCCTGCTGCGCATGAGTCCGATCGGAGACGGGAGTTTCGAGGTGTCGATCACGGTTCAGGGGATCGACCGAATCGAAATGACCGGCGAAAACGAATAGGGCGAACGCCGTCGACGACGAAGATGCGCGCAAAAAAGAACCGGATATATCAGCCGGTTCTTTTTTGTACGCAAAATTCGTTTCGGTGCAGGCTTATCGGCTGTCGGGATCGAAAGCGTACACCAACATGCTGCTGTCCAAATCGAACGCCCAATCGAGATAGACGCCGACCGGTTTGCGTCCGAGCAGAGTGACAAAACGATCGGAGTCGGCGAAGTATTTTTTCTCGACCTTTCGTTTGGCGCTGCGCAGCGCGGCTTCCTGCCCGTCTTCCAGCAGAGTTTCCTCCAATTCGATCAGCAGGCCGCGCCGTATGACCACAAGAAAATCGTCGACCCAGAACGAATTCAGCTGCTCCGGCACTTTTTGCACGCTTTGCGTAATTTCGGACACTTCGCGGTGAATGTCTTCTTTGCCGGGATACGGGTCGTCCGAAGCGTAATGCTCTTCTTCCTGCAACACGACGGAAATGATGCAGCTCAGATCCTCGTCGTTCCAATCGTAATAAAAGTGCGCAACCGATAAATTCTGTTCGCTGCTCAGATCGGCGTGAAGCTGGGAAAGCATGTAACCGACGATCAGCTCTCGGGTGGAACTCAGCGCGCCGTATGAATTTTCGGCGATCATCGTTTCGACGATGCTGCCCAAAAAGCCTTCGATCCGGATAATCAAACATTGTTCGTTGGCCGAGACCTTTACCGCTTCGGGGACTTTTCCGAAGTTTTTTTCGAAAAGAGAAAAAACGGTTTGTTGGATAGAGTGCGTCAGTTTTTTCATGGTCATAAAAGAAAGGTTCTCCTTTTTAAATAAATTAGTGCTCGCGTGCGTAAAGACCGCTTCAATCGTAAAAAAGCTTAGGTTGGGCTTTGTCGAACGCGTAAACCAAAACGCTGCGATCGTGCGGGAAAATCCAGTCGATATACACGCCCTTCACGCTGCGGTTCGCGATTCCCCCGAAAGGCGGAGCGTCGCAAAATTTCTTTTTTTCCACCCGCCGTTTGGATATGCGAAGCACTTCGCAGTGTTCGTCTTCGATCAAAGCTTTTTCCACCTCGGTCAGCGTACCGTCCCGTATAATGACCAGCAGACTGCGTTCCATCCAAAATGAATACATTTTTTCCGGAAAACGCTGAAGGTCGTAAGTCAACGTCGCGATATGGCGATGAACTTTGTTTTGCCCCTCGTAAGGCTCGTTTTCGCGCAAACAGGCCGGTTCGCTGAGCATCATGAAGATCAAGCAGGACAGGTCGTCGTCGTTCCAATCGTAGCCGTGCATATCCACCGGAAGCCCGCAATCGTTATGAATGTAACGGCACAGCTCCGGCATCAAGTAACCGACCATCAGCTCGCGCGTCGATTGGAGAGCTCCTTGCGAAGCTTCGTGAATCATCGACTCCACGATCGGTTGAAGAAAGCGTTCCGCGCAGATAATGACGCAGCTGTCGTTCGCCGCGACCGATACTCGCGCGGGCGAGATGCCGAAATGTTCCGCGAACAACGCAAGCGTTTTGTAACGAATCGTATCCGAGACGGTATAGTTGGACATAGAGGTCCGGCTCCTTTTTTCTCAAGTTGGATAGGAGCGTTAGTGCTTATAAGAGGGGAGCAAGGAAACGTCTAATCTAGAAATAAACCTAAAAAAGCACCCGGAACCTTTTAATCGACGCGATATGAAAAAAAGTAAGCTATTTCGAGCAAAACGGTAAAAAGCCGACTCTTCTTTTTAAAGGAAGAATCGGCTTTTTTGCGAAGCCCGAAAACGAAAGCTATTCGAGATTGGCATGTTTGCCGTACATTTTGTTGCCGTCGAGCCCGCGCCGCTGCATCAAGCGCAGCACGGAGGAATCGAAAAACAGCAGCAGCGTTTGCTCAAACAGCGAGCCCATCGGTTGGATCGTGGCGTAGTCGTCATTTTCGCGGGACTTGGAAGCACCCGGAAGCCGAACGATTAGCGTCGCCAGCTTAGCGAGTGCAGAGTCAGGCTTCAACGTGACGACTGCGACATCGGCGCCAAGCTCCCGTGCTTTTTCAGCCATGGGAACCAATGTCCGGGTCTCGCCCGAACCCGAAGCGATGACCAGCAGATCGCCCGGTCCGATCCCTGGTGTCGTCGTCTCACCGACCACATGGGCTGCGGAGCCGCCGTGCATCAGCCGCATTGCCAACGCCTTGCCCATTAAGCCGGAGCGCCCGGCACCAGCCGTAAAGACGTTTGCTGCTCTATCCAAGGCCGCGACGAATGCTTCGGCTTGTGCTTGATCGATGCCGCGCACGGCCTCGGTCAGCTCGGCCGCCACTTGCATGGCAAAATCCGTTGTGAACGCGAGCGCCGAAGATTGGCTGCTCATCGGCTCAGACCTGTGCCGCAGCGGAACCTTCTTGGATCAGGCGGCGCATTTCGGCGGCCGTGCCTGCTTTGTCGTCTTGGCCCGCGATACCGCCGCCTACGATCACGAGGTCGGGTTGAGCGGCAATAACGCCTGGCAGCGTGTCCAGCTTGATGCCGCCGGCAACCGCTGTTTTCGCGTTTTTCACGACAGCTTTGATCGTTTGCAGGTCTTCGAACGGGCTTTGACCTTCCGCTTGCAGATCGTAGCCGGTGTGCACGCAGATGTAGTCTACGCCCAGAGCGTCGACTTGAGCCGCGCGCTCGGCCAGGTTCGGAACGTTGATCATATCGATCAGAATTTGCGTGCCGTGCTTTTTCGCTTCTTCTACGGCACCGCGGATCGTAGAGTCATTCGAAGCACCCAGAACCGTTACGATGCTTGCGCCTGCTTCTGTTGCTTTCATCACTTCGTAACCGCCCGCGTCCATAACTTTCAGGTCAGCCAGAACGTCGAGCTTCGGGAACGCTTCTTTCAATGCTTTTACCGCGTGCAGGCCTTCGTTGATTACGATCGGCGTACCGATTTCGACGATATCGATATGCGCTTCTACCTCTTTAACGACTTCGATCGCTCCAGGGATATCGACCAGATCCAATGCCAATTGCAGTTTCATATACAAACACTCCTTATCGGTTAAGTGGGTTTAAGGCACATTCGAACTTGCTCCGAGCCGCTCGGGGGAACCCGCCGGCGTGCCGTGTGCATTTATTGTAAGCCTGAACCGATAGATGCGGAAGAAGGCACTTTGAAGTGAGGAAGTTACGTGGAGGATACTATTGCGCGGGACAAGGGTTTGCGCGGAGCCGGTATCCGATTTGCCCTTACTTTCTTTGCGGGAGGGTACGGTTCTCATGTATACTATTGGGACGGACCAAGTCTAATCATGACATTGATTTTATATAACGGAGGGATTCAACGATGGCAAGCGAAGTCAAAGAACGGATCGACCTGCAAGCAATCAACTGCGAAAAAGAACTCACCCTGGCTGTCATCGGCGGTAAATGGAAACTGATCATCCTCTGGCATCTCGGACTCGAAGGAACGAAGCGCTTCAGCGAATTGAAAAAGCTGATTCCCAATATCACACAAAAGATGCTGACCAACCAGCTGCGCGAACTGGAAGAAGATCTGCTCGTCCATCGCGAAGTCTACCGTGAAGTCCCGCCCAAAGTCGAATACTCCCTGACCGCCTACGGCGAAAGCCTAACTCCGGTACTGCGCATGATGTACGACTGGGGCAAAAAATACGGCGAAGAAGTCATTTGGAAAACCTCAGATCAGGAAGCGAATTAAGTTATTTTGTTGTGAGATGAGAAAGTGCCTTGACGCGCTCGGGCTGCTCTCGAAAGTTACGTGGGCGGGGGAAGCGAGAAGACTGCGAGAAAAATTCAGTTCAATCCGCTGTCTCACTCGGAAAATGGATGGGATTTGAATAAGGAGTTTTCCGAGTTCAAAGGCGTTTTGAACTGAATTTTTCTCTCCGTCTTCTCGCTTCCAGCTACGTTGGAGGTTCTCGACAGATGTAGCGCCTTCGGGCGCTTTTTTTATTTTGGTCGGTGGTACTAAGTCTCCTGTCGTGTTGCAATTGCGCGACAGGGGGCTTTTTGCTTATTTTAGCTTGAATTTGATTCATCGCATACAGAAAAGGACAAGGTTAAAAGAATAAACAGAACCAGATGTTAAAAACGGTCATTCGGTCAAAAAGGATAAGTCAAACATGATGTTAAGCGCGAAGCGAAAGGAGTTTGAAAATATGGCAACTCAAGAAACGATCATCCCCCAACCCAAAACCTTCGGCCCGCTCGGCAATTTGCCGCTCGTCGATACGAAAGCTCCTGTCCAATCGCTGATGAAGCTGGCAGAGGAGCAGGGACCTATTTTTAAAATGGATCTTCCCGGTCGTCCGGGGAATCTCTATATTTCCGGACGCGAGTTGGTAGGCGACGCTTGCGACGAATCCCGATTCGAGAAAAATGTCTGGGCACCGCTGCAAAATGTTCGTTCTTTCGCCGGAGACGGACTGTTTACCAGCTGGACGGAAGAACCGAATTGGCGCAAAGCGCACAATATTTTAATGCCGAGCTTCAGTCAACGCGCCATGATCGGCTATCACGATATGATGGTCGATATCGCGATGCAGCTTGTGCAGAAATGGGCGCGGCTGAATCCCGACGAATTCGTCGACGTACCCGAAGACATGACCCGGCTGACGCTCGATACGATCGGATTGTGCGGCTTCCATTATCGCTTCAACAGCTTTTACCGGGAGTCCAATCATCCGTTCGTTGAAGCGATGACCCGTTCACTGGACGAAGCGATGAGCCAACTCCAGCGTTTGGGCGTACAGAATAAGTTAATGATCGGCAAAAAGGCGCAAATGCGCCACGATATCGATTATATGTTCTCTCTCGTCGACAAGATCGTGAAGGAACGTCGGGAGCACGGTGACCAAGGCGAGAACGACTTGTTGAACAATATGTTGAGCGGCGAAGATTCCGATACCGGAGAAGCGTTATCCGACGAAAATATCCGCTATCAGATCATTACTTTCCTTATAGCCGGACACGAGACGACCAGCGGGTTGCTTTCGTTTGCTTTGTACTTCATGCTGCATAACCCCGACAAGTTGAAAAAAGCGCAGGAGGAAGTGGACCGCATCCTTAGCGATTCTGCCGCACCGACCTATAAGCAGGTGCGCGAGATGAAGTATATCCGCATGATCCTGAGCGAATCGCTGCGGCTCTGGCCGACCGCTCCGGCTTTTTCCCTGCGGGCCAAAGAAGACACGCTGCTTGCCGGACGTTATCCGATGAAAAAAGACGAAGCGGTCAATGTGCTGATTCCGGTGCTGCATCGCGACAAAGACGCCTGGGGCAACGATGTCGAAGCCTTTCAGCCTGAACGGTTCGAAGATCCTTCGAAAGTGCCTGACGATGCGTATAAGCCGTTCGGCAACGGCCAGCGGGCTTGCATCGGCCAGCAGTTTGCTTTACATGAAGCGACGCTGGTCTTGGGTATGCTGCTGCGGCATTTCGAGCTTGTGGACGGCGCGAATTACGAGCTGAAGGTCAAGGAAACATTGACCCTCAAGCCGGACGGCTTCACCATGCAAGTGCGTCCGCGCGCCATTGCGCCAATGGCTCCGGTCGGTTCGGTGTTCGGTAGCGAAGGAATCGGCCTGGCCGGAACGGCGGCGATTGCCGAGTCGGAATCCCAAGGGCAGCCTATCGAAGTCGATCGACACGAGACGCCGTTAACGATTTTGTATGGATCGAATTTGGGGACAGCGGAGGGGATTGCCCATGAGTTGGCGGAAGAAGGCGAACGTTTTGGGTTCCGGCCAACCGTATCGAAAATGGATAACGCAACCCATAATCTCCCGAAAGAAGGTCTGCTGATCGTCGTCACCGCTTCCTATAACGGACGTCCGCCGTCCAACGCAGGGAATTTCATCGCTTGGTTGGAAAAGGCGGGCGCCAACGAGGCAAAAGGTCTACGCTACGCCGTTTTCGGCTGCGGGGACCGCAACTGGGCCAGCACCTATCAGCGAATTCCACGCGTGGTTGACGATACGCTGGAACGGCTTGGCGGACAAAAGGTGCTGGAACGCGGCGAGGGCGATGCCAACGATGATTTCGAGCAAATGCTTGACGATTGGAAAACGCAACTATGGCCGGCTGCGCTGCAAGCATTGGGAATCGAAGCGACAATGCCGGAGGAGGCACAGGGAGAAACAGGCGGCATTGCGGTGGAATTCGTGCAGGCTTCTCAAATCTCTTCGCCGCTCGCGGATACGTACGGCGCGGTGCCGATGACCCTCTTGCGCAGTTTCGAGCTGCAAAAGCCGGAAGGCGGACGCAGCACCTTGCACATCGAACTGCAAGTACCATCCGGCGCTTCTTACAAGGAAGGCGACCACTTGGGCGTCCTGCCGCGAAATCCGCGCACTTTAGTCGATCGGGTCTTATCGCGCTTCGGTCTTCAGGGAGATGCGCAAGTACGGCTTCAAGGCAGCGGCCGCGCGGCGGCGCATCTGCCGTTGGATCGTCCCGTAGAGCTGCGCGAACTACTGACAAGCAGCGTGGAACTTCAGGAGCCCGCCACCCGAGCGCAGCTCAAAGAACTCGCGGAAAAAACCGTTTGTCCGCCGCACCGCGTCGAAATCGAAGCTCTGCTGAACGACGACGAAACGTATAAACGCGAAGTTTTGTTCAAGCGCCTAACCATGCTGGATATTTTAGAAAAATACCGGGCCTGCGAAATGGAATTCCATCGCTTCCTGACGCTGCTTCCGCCGCTGAAGCCGCGTTACTACTCCATTTCCAGCTCGCCCAAGCTTGACGCCAGCACGCTAAGCCTAACCGTAGCCGTCGTCCGCGGCCCTGCGCGCAGCGGCAGCGGCGAATACGCAGGCATTGCCTCCAACTATCTGGCATCGATTCCTGAAGGCGCCGAACTATCCGCCTTTATCCGCGACCCGGGCAGCGGCTTCAGATTGCCGGAAGACCCCATGACTCCAATGATCATGGTCGGCCCCGGAACAGGCCTGGCCCCGTTCCGAGGTTTCCTGCAAGCCCGTCACGTCCAACATGAACAAGGCATCGCCCTCGGCGAAGCCCAACTCTACTTCGGCTGCCGCAACCCGGACACCGACTATCTCTACCAAGACGAATTGGAAGCCTACGCCCAAGAAGGCCTCGTGCGTCTGCACACCGCCTTCTCCCGCGTCGACGGCCAACCCAAAACCTACGTGCAGCACCGCATGGCCGAAAACACAACCGAAGTCATCCGCTTGCTGGACGCAGGCGGCATCTTCTACGTCTGCGGCGACGGCACCCACATGGCTCCAGACGTCGAATCCACTCTGCTCCGCGCCTACCGCGACGTTCACGAGGCAAGCGAAGAAGAAGCTTCCAATTGGCTCGATGAACTTCAAGAATCAGGTCGTTACGTTAAAGATGTATGGACAGGCGTTTAAGCTCAGACTAGGCTTTTTCAGAAGTCAGAAGTCAGAAGTCAGAAGTCAGATCTTAAGGTTCTAAGAACATAAGATCTCAGACCTCTGCACGTCCTCCCGAAGGGAGCAGGGCACGCATAACTCATGCGAACTGAAAATAGGGCATATTAAGCAACGAAAAAAGGATCGGCGCAAATTCGCGCCGATCTTTTTTTCGCATATCTTTATATCCCTAAACGTTTATTCGAGCGTCGTAGCAGGGCGGAGGGGGAGTTCAGTGCAGGAGCTAAAGCATTTCGAAGAAAGGCGCTTCGGAAGCATAGGCTATAGATCGCCTTTGCCATGGGGAAATCTCCTATACCAATCCTATTCAAATTTCCCCATGGCAACACGCGACCGAAACGAACTCCCCCGCAGCCCCGCCCCAAGCTCCCCCAAACGCCCAACCTCAGATCGAATAAACCTCCCCCTGCTCAAGGAAGCTCATCTTTCCCGCACGTTCTTCAAACTGATCCTTATTATCCGCATAATGCATCAGCTTCGTGATTTCCTGGATCTCTTCCGGCAACGACAATAACTCATCCAGCGTCGTATGCACCTGACCCGGACCTTCCAGCTGCACCTCATGGAAAATGCGCCGTATCCCGCGATCCCGCACCAAAGTCTCCAACAACTCCCGATCAAATGTCATATCCGCGCTATAGAACACGTCCCGGTTCAAAATGACCGAATAACTCTTTTTCCCCGCGATATGCTGAGTCCGCAGCAGCTCTACGCATAAATTCGGCGCAAGCTCTTGAACTTCGCCTGCCCGCAGCTGCCTCACTTCAAACGCGTCTTCGAGCCTGTCCAATCCTTCCTGCGTCATCCCGCCGGATAACGTATGGTTCCACAACGGTTCAACCAACGTGTCCGCCAGATATAACACCGGCTTGCGTCCGTGTTTGAACTTCATCTGAAACCCGTACTCTTCCAGGCCGCCCACATGGTCGCCGTGCGTGTGCGTAATCAGCACCGCATTTAGCTCCTCCATGCCGATGCCCAGCTCGTACAGCGCCAGAGGCGCGGTAATGCCGCAGTCGATCAACAGCTTGAATCCGTCCTGTTCGATTAATGCGTTGTTATTGAAGTATTTCTTGGCAAAAGCGTTTCCCGTTCCGATCATTTGCAGCTTCATTGCGGATGCCCCCATTTCTGTAGTCGACGAGCATCGGCGAGCTGTCCGACGCATGCCGTTTCTTCCGCATTATTATGGACGATTTCCCTGCCGGAATCAACAAATGGACCGCAACTTGACAGCGGCGGCGGAGTATACATGTATAAGAAAGGCTTTATGAAAAGGCCTGCAAGCGATGCAGAGGGGAAGTGCCTCGACTTGCGAAGATTCCAACGACATAGAGAGGATGACGCCGGAAAATGAGGTGGAAAAGAATTGCGGTCTGTACGCTGGCTTTGTCGCTGCTCAGCGGTTCCGTTGCATTTGCCGATTCGGCTTTTCAGAAAATACGGGTTCTGATTAACGGTAGCGCAGTGAGTACAGGCGGTTACCTGATCGACGGAACTACATATGTGCCGGTTCGCGAGTTCGACGGGTTGGCCGAGTATAACGACAATACGAGAACAGTAACTTTTACCAAACCCAACGTCGATATTTTTCTTTTCAAAGGAGATACGCCGTTCGGTAACGTCAGCGTAGGGAAGCTGAAATTCTATATCTTCTCGCAAATCGACAACCTGAATACCGATATCGAAGCCGTAAAAGTAGCGATTCGCAATCCGTCCGGAGAAGTCAAGGACATTCAGTCCCAGGAGCTGTCTTCGCGCAAAGATAACTTCTGGTTCAAAACCTACGACTTTACGTACGACTTCAGTCGGGCAGGCAAATATTACGTGGAGTTCTATATCAAAAAGAGCGGCGGATCCTACTCGATGGTGGCTCAAAAAACGATCAACGCCGTCGATTAAACGAAGTGACGCGGCAAATTGACCTCCGGCGGACGAAGTGGTAGGATAATCTGTGTCTATTAAATTCAGGGCGTATAGGTCTATGATTATGCGCTGTAGAAACGGGGTTTTACCACAATGAGCGAACACGAACATAACCACTCCCACAATCACGAGCACGGCGACGATTGCGGATGCGGTCATGACCATAGCCACGACGAAGAAATCGTAGTCGCATTCAGCGACGAAGAAGGCAACGAGAAAGAAATGGTTCTCGTACAGACTTTCGACGTTGGCGAAGACGTTTATGCTTTGCTGCTTGAGCGCAACAATCCGGAAGCCGACGGCTTTATTCTGCGCCTCGAAGAAGAAGACGGCGAGACCGTTCTCGTTAACATCGAGGAAGAAGAAGAGTGGGCGAAGGTCGAAGCGGCTTATAACGAGCTGGTTGCGGCACAAGGCGAAGAATAAGAAAAAGCGGCCCGCCCGAGCGAGGCCGCTTTTTTGATGCAAAAAAACGGATGTTTCAAACGAGCACATCCGTTTTTGCGTGATCTACACAAAACAAAAAGGCCGCCTAAGCGGCCTTCCCGAAACAACATGCACAACGTTTCCTTTAACGGATCGCGCCCGGTTCCACAATAACTTTAACAAACTGCACACTGCGATCTTCCGGCCCTTTGACAGGCAGGCCGACCTCAACGTGATCTGTAATATAGTCGATGTTCTCTTGCGTGATGACTTCGCCCGGCAGCAGGATCGGAATGCCCGGCGGGTACACGTAGATGAACTCGGCGATGATCCGGTCCGCGGAATCCTTAAACGGGATCGACTCGGTTTCGCCGTAGAAAGCGTCGCGAGGAAGGAGGGCCAAGTGTGGGATTTCCGGAATCTTGACCGCCAATTCTTTGACCGCTTTGCCTTGTCCGCGGAATTCCTGAGCCATCTCGCGCAGCGCGTTCAGCAGGATCTTGACCGTGCCTTCGTTGTCGCCGGACGTGATCAGGCACAGGACATTATACATATCGCTCATTTCGACTTCAATGTTATGATTGTCGCGCAGCCAGTTTTCGGCCTCGTATCCGGTGATGCCGAGACGTCTAACCTGAATCGTGATCTTGGTCGGATCGTAATCGTACGTCGCTTCGCTGCCGAGCGTTTCTTCGCCGAAGCAGTACAGGCCTTCGATCTGGTTGATCGCGCTTCGCGCGTAGTCGGCAAAGTCGAGCGCACGCTCAGCCATCGCATATCCGTTCAGCGCAAGCTGGCGACGTGCCGTATCGAGCGAAGCCAGCAAAATATAGGACGTGGACGTCGTGGTCAGCATGCTGATCACGGTCTGCACGCGTTTTGGATTGATGTAACCGTTGCGCGTATTGACGTTCAGTACCGAGCTTTGCGTCATCGAGCCGCCCAATTTGTGCACGCTCGTCGCTGCCATGTCCGCTCCGGCCTGCATCGCCGATAACGGCAACTGGTCGTGGAAATGGATCAGGACGCCGTGAGCCTCGTCGACCAGCACGGGAACGCCGTAGCTGTGCGACAATGCGACGATCTGCTGCAGATCCGCGCACACGCCGTAGTAGGTCGGGTTGATAACGAGCAGAGCTTTGGCATCGCCGTGCAGCTTCAGTGCTTTTTTCACCGAGCTGACCGTAATGCCGTGATCGATTCCGAGGTTGGTATCGCGTTCCGGCGCAATAAATACCGGTTTTGCTCCTGCATAAATGATGGCGCCGAGAATCGATTTGTGCACGTTGCGCGGAACGATGATTTTGTCGCCAGGACCGCACACAGACAGGATCATCGTAATGATCGCGCTGCTTGTGCCTTGAACGGAGAAGAAAGTGTGCGTAGCGCCGAATGCGTCTGCGGCAAGCTGCTGCGCTTCTTCGATCACGCCCATAGGCTGATGCAAATCGTCAAGGGGAGCGATATTTATCAGGTCTATGGAAAGGGCGTTATCCCCAATAAATTCACGAAATTCCGGGTCCGTCCCCATTCCTTTCTTGTGACCTGGAATGTGAAACTGTACCGGATTTTGATCCGCATGGCGCTTAAGCGCAGTGAAAAGCGGAGTACGAGCATGATCCATTAGGGTTGTCACAACCTTTCGTGTGCGTAGAGTATGTTGAAGCACTAATAAAAAAATCAAACAAACTGAGTATAGCAAAACGGTGCCGGATTGCAAGAAGGCAATTTTGCGGAGCCTGATATGCGGGGGGAGCAGGAGATATGAACGTCAGTATTAGGAACGCCCAAATTGCCCATATTGAAGATATGGCTGTCCTTATTTCTGAGCAAAATCGTTTGGAGCATCGCCATGTTGGATATTGCGGCGTAGATGCGTCCGAGGTTCGGCATACGCTGCAACATGATTTTTCGCAGGACGAACTGCATCGAAATTTCAGAGTGGCTTTTTTCGCGGATCGAATGGTCGGGTTGCTTGGATTTGATGTGGATTCGGAGAGCGGGACGGCAGAGATTTGGGGACCTTTCGCGTGTGTAGATACAGAGCGGCGTGAGGAGATTGTGCGTGCATTGTGGAACGGCAGCCTAGCCGGAATAGATAGAGACGTGAAAAAGCTTCAAGGCTTTTATCATCGCCAAAATATCGAAGCGGCCGCGTTGATGAAGCAAGTTGGAGCCCGTTTTAAAAGCCGGCATATGACGCTGGCTTTGCAACGTGACCAGTATTCAAAAGCAGCGGGGCACGAGGGAATTACGGAGCTGGAACCTACCTATCACGAAGCTTTTTCTCGTCTGCATGATGCCGCTTTTCCGGATTCTTACGCAATGGGAGCTGCTTTGCTGAATAACCGGGAAGGCGAATACCGGCTGTTGGGCTGTGTCCGTGGGGGAGAGCTGCTGGGTTACGCCTGCGTTTCCGGAAATCGAACGTTTGCTGAAGGCGCTGTAGAGTTTCTGGCAACGCTGCCGCAAGCACGGGGACAGGGAGTAGGAACACGTCTGCTTTTGGCAGCGTTGGAGCTGTTATTCACGGAGTTTGCGCCTGGCGAAGTTCGGCTCACGGTGTCAGGGAATAACGAGGCGGCGATCCGTTTGTATTTGAAATGCGGTTTTGAGCTTCGAGAGGAATTGGATGTGTATGATCTGCCGGTGCTGCCGGATGCGCCAGCCGGCTCGTTAGACTTCTAATCAGTCGAGCCGATATAATAGCATAAGGAACTTATGACTTATGACTTATGATCGGCGGATCAATAAATAGAAAACCTCGTTCAACCGAGCGCGGGATGTGGAGTGGCCTGCTGCGAAGACCACGCAAGCGGCCCGAAAGGGGCAACATGCTATGAACAAACGGATCGAGGGCTCGAAGTCGATGCCGAAGCTTTTTTCTGTGTTTACCTGTTTGTGGATCATTGTTTTTCTGGTTGAATTTGTAAAAGGCGCATTGTTGGTAGCGGTATTGCCTGTCTACATGAATGATACCTTGGGTTTGTCTGCATTGACGATTAGCGTGGCCTTTTCTTTGCAATATGTAGGTGAAAACCTGCTGCGCAGTCCGGCAGGCTGGATGGCCGAACACGTCGGTCTGCGAGGTACGATTACAGGAGGGCTGCTGTTGTCATGGGCAGCCGTTGTGGTGATCGCGTTCTCCATGACCGGGCCTTCGTTGATTACCGCTTGTGCGCTGCTGGGAATCGGAACGGCACCGATCTGGCCGGTTGTGATGAGTACAATCAGCATGGATTCTCAACAAAACGGAGGAACAGGCTCCAAGATGGCGAGCATTCAGATTGCCACCCTTGCGGGAACCGGAGCGGGTCCGGTAGTGTCCAATCTCATAATCGGGGATACGTACCGGGTCGTGTTTTGGGTGCTGCTTGGCGTGATGGCCGTCGTGACCACTGCCGCAATATTGTTACCGCGTCAGATGCTTGCCCCGTTAACGCCGAAGCTGATTCGTCGTCCGCATGCCGGCTTTTCTTTTTCGAAAAAAGTTCATCGCATGGTCAAGCGTCATACCGTTCGTTCCGTATACTCCGTGCGCAAGGTGTTTCGGGCGTTGACGGCGCTGAAATTGACTCCGTTGCTGTATCCGGCCATGTTTCTGCAATCATTTGTCATTGGAATTTTGAGTCCGGTTATTTCCGTCTATATCCGTAACGAGCTGGGAATGACGCCGGGGCAATTTAACCTGTTGCTGATCGTGGGCGGCGGCGTTGCTGTTGTCGGGATGATTCCCGTCGGGAAACTCGTCGATAAATTCGGGACCCGTTGGTTTCTGCACATCGGGTTCCTGCTTGCGGTGATTGCGCTATGCGGGCTCGCCTCGACCCATGCCATGCTGCTGGTTTGGAGCTTCGTACTGACCGCAGGTTTGGGCTTCGCAATGATCCTTCCGGCGTGGAACACGCTCTTGGCCGAACTCGTACCGGAAAAGGAACGCGGGGCGATCTGGGGGGTATTCCTTACGCTTCAGGGAATGGGCACCGTGATCGGGCCTTTGGCTGGCGGCTGGACCTGGGACCATATCGGGCCACAAGCTCCTTTCTGGGCTAGTGCCGTTTCGATGGTGTTCTTGCTGCTGATCCATGCTTCGATGTCCCGGGCAAGACGTCTTACCCAATAATGCCGCCGTCAAGGCGGTTTTTTGCTTTCCTTTATATTCCATGCTTCTGCTCGCGGTTAAAGATTCTCAAAACGGTTAAACAAAAAAGGTGAGTTTTGTTTAGGGCGTGTACGCACAATCAACGAGGAGGAATAACGCATGCAGTTGGATTTGAACGGGAAAGTCGTGATCGTGACAGGAGCAAGTTCAGGGATTGGGTTTGCCACGGCGAAATTGTTTTTGGAAGAAGGAGCGAAGGTAGTCGGAGCGAGTCGGCATCCCGCGAAAATACGGGAATTGGGCGGCGAGGACAGCGTGTTGGCGGTGGAAGCGGACTTGAGCACGTCGGAAGGACCGAAGAAGTTGGTCGAAGCCGCGATCGCGAAATTCGGCCGCATCGACATTTTGATCAACAACGCTGGCATTTCCCATTCCCGGTTGGACGGGTTTTTGGGGACGACGGACGAGCAGTGGGAAGAAACGTACCGGAACAACCTGATGAGCATGGTACGGACTTCGAGAGCGGCGATTCCGCATATGGTCGAGCAGGGAAAAGGCGTCATTATTAGCGTGGCTTCGGAGGACGCGCGCCAGCCTCAGCCGATGTCGGTCGATTATTCGGCGTTCAAAGCAGGACTGCTCAGCGTGGGCAAGGCGTTATCGTTCGAGTTCGGCGAAAAGGGCATTCGGGTCAACACCGTATCGCCGGGACCGACGCATACGAATATTTGGGACCAGCCAGGCGGGATGATCGACGCGATTTCGGAGAAGTTCGACAAGCCGAAAGAGGAGGTAATCGACTTCTTCGTAGATGAGGTGCGCGAGCTGCCGGTCGGAAGAATCGGGCAGCCGGAGGATATCGCATCGATGATCGTATTCCTGTCGTCGGATCGGGCCGAGTACGCGTTCGGGGCGGAATATCCGGTTAACGGCGGTTCGTTCAAGGGGATGTAAGCGAGCCTGGGCATGAGTTCAAGGCGCGCTTGGACTCTTTTTAAGCCGGATCGTCGTTAAGCTGTGAAAAGACCGCTGCCCGTACGCAGAATATGCGGCGAAGCAGCGGTCTTTTACTGTTAAAAGGCCATTTTATACAACGGCAGCAGTGTCTCGAACGTTTCTTCGACCGTCCGGATCAACGATTCGCCGTTTTGGAGCAGCGGATCGTCCTTTTGCAGGAAACGCCCGCAGATCACTTCGGATTTTTTGATCGTGCCGAGGCGCTCCGCGATAGCCTGCAAGCCTTCCTTGTCCAGTTCCGAGTGTTTCGTGCCTCCCGGCTTGGTATGGTCGATCGACCAATAGAATTGATCGCGCAGCTCGTCAGGTACCAGATTCAAAGCTTGACGTTGGTGTTTGATCAAGGATTGGGCGAGCACCGTTTTATTTGGACTCTCATAGATGACAGCCATCACGATGAACAAATAATCGGCAAACATCCCTACCTGAAAATGAGGCAAAGCTTTGTAGCCGCGTTTGCTGGATGCCCAGGCAACCCAAGTGTCCGCTGGAGGGTGAACCGTCCGGCGAGCGTGCTTGGCGACGTGCGGGAACATTTCCTCGCCGCAGGTGGCCGATAAAAATGGAGCCAGCGTGTTACCCAGCTCTGTTAGCTTTGGACGAACATTTGCGATTAGAGCATCCATGCGAGGCTCCAACCCTTCTATTTCGAATACAGCAAAGTCTTTTTCAACAAAACCCCGGAAACCCATGTTCATGCCCCTTTCAAAAATAACCCATTCAACTTACGCAAGCGATTCATCGGCCATTATAGCATAGGGGAGCAGGACTCGAACAAGCGGGGAAAAGATGAAGAGTTTATGAAGTTGAATTTTATTTTAGGAAAAGCTTCCGGGTCAACATATGCGCCTTTTTCGCTTTCTGCCGCGCTCTGTAGCGTTAAAGCGACCAAATCATTCTGGAAATCCACAGATTAAATATATCATTTTGAATGTATTCCTAATCCCGAGGACTTCACTTTACTAAACAAAACGGGTACAATGAAAAATATTACACCACTATTTCATACGCAAAGGATGGAGAACCTGAAATGTCAAAACAACAAATTGGCGTGGTCGGCCTTGCCGTCATGGGCAAAAATTTGGCTCTGAATATTGAGAGCAAAGGGTTTACCGTCTCGGTATATAACCGCTCTCCTCAGAAGACTCACGATCTGGTCGAGGAAGCAAAAGGCAAAAACCTGATTGGCACGTTCTCGGTGGAAGAATTCGTTCAATCCCTCGAAGTACCTCGCAAAATCCTGATCATGGTTCAAGCGGGTCCGGCAACGGACGCGACGATTGAACAATTGATCCCGTTCCTGGATCAAGGCGACATCATCATCGACGGCGGCAACGCCTACTTCCCTGACACGCAGCGCCGCAGCGAAGATCTTGAAGCCAAAGGCTTCCGCTTCATCGGCACAGGCGTATCGGGCGGCGAAGAAGGCGCACTGAAAGGCCCTTCGATTATGCCGGGCGGACCGAAGAGCGCGTATGAATTGGTTGAACCGATCCTGACTGCAATCTCGGCTCATGTAAACGGCGATCCTTGCTGTACATACATCGGACCGGGCGGCGCGGGCCACTATGTCAAGATGGTGCACAACGGTATCGAATACGGCGATATGCAGTTGATCGGCGAAGCTTACCACCTGCTTAAAGACGTTGTAGGCGCCGACACGGACGAACTGCACCAGATCTTCGGCGATTGGAACAAAGGCGAACTCGACAGCTATCTGATCGAGATCACGACAGACATCTTCTCGCAAAAAGACGAAGAAACAGGAAAAGCAATGGTTGACGTGATCCTGGACTCCGCCGGCCAAAAAGGCACAGGCAAATGGACAAGCCAAAGCGCACTCGACCTGGGCGTTCCACTGTCGATGATTACGGAATCCGTATTCGCACGCTTCCTGTCGGCAATGAAGGAAGAGCGCGTTGCAGCAAGCAAAGTGCTGAGCGGACCTAAAACAGAAGCGTTCTCCGGCGACCGCGCCGAGTTCATCGAGAACGTGCGTAAAGCGCTGTTCGCAAGTAAAATCGTATCGTACGCACAAGGTTTCGCCCAAATGCGTGCAGCTTCCGACGAATACGGTTGGGATCTGCAATACGGCAACATCGCCATGATCTTCCGCGGCGGCTGCATCATCCGTTCGCAGTTCCTGCAAAACATCAAGGATGCTTACGACAAAGACGGCGCACTTGCCAACCTGCTCCTCGACGACTACTTCAAGGACGTTGTGGAGAACTACCAAGATTCGTGGCGCAAAGTCATCGCGACAGCGGTAACGAACGGCATCCCGGTTCCTGGCTTCTCCAGCGCACTGGCTTACTACGACAGCTACCGTACGGAGCGCCTGCCAGCCAACCTGCTGCAAGCGCAACGCGACTACTTCGGCGCTCATACGTTCAAACGTATCGACAAAGAAGGCGTGTTCCACCACGAATGGCTGCAACTGGACAACTAAGACCCAAATTTTCAAACCAATCGTTTCGATTCGCTTACGCTCAACTCGAATCGGATTCGCAAAAACGGCGGGGGCCGTCTTCCGGGACTGCCCTCCGCCGTTTTTTTATGCAGAATATAAGACTCAGTTTAGTGCTTTACAGCGTCTAATTGTTGAATAACAGTATGAAACCATGTATAGTATGGGAAGCGGGCAAGCATCAAAGCTAGTCAGCTCAGGTTTTTATCTGTACACCAAAAAGGAGCCTGACGGCTCCTGGACGTGCAGCGGTATAAAGTTCTTATTCCCGGCCAAGCGCCCAGCGGAGGGAGAAATTCGGTGAAAAACGCCTTTGAACTCGGAAAATTCCTTATTCAAATCCAATCCATTTTCCGAGTGAAACAGCGTTTTGAACTGAATTTCTCCCGCAGCGACCTAGCTTCCCCGCGAATAGGAACTTACTTTACCTTCCCGGATCAGGCTTCGTCGTCGCTCCAGGCGATCATGCCGCCTTCGAGATTGATCACTTTGTCAAATCCGGACTGCTCCAAATATTCGCAAGCCCGTTCGCTGCGATAGCCGCTGCGACAAATAAATACGGTCTCGCGATCTTGATCGAGTTCATCCAATCGACCAGCTAATTGACCGAGCGGAATATGGATAGCGCCGGGGATCATGCCCTGAGCGACTTCTTCGGGTTCGCGTACGTCGATCATCAGAGGTACATCTCCTTGTTCGAGGCGTTCGCGCAGTTCCGAGGGTTGAATTTGTGCAATAGAGTTCATGGCAATCCTGCCTTTCTTTCGGTTGGGATAAATCCATGATAGCGAAGAGGAAAAACATGTGTCAAATTTAAAATAGAAGGTCGTCTGATCGGAATGTCCGAAAACCAGGCGAACCCATCGGAGGAATATTGTTATGGACGTGATTGTTAGACGAACCGAAAAGCTTGAAGGAACGATCGAGGCGCTGTCCTCCAAAAACTACACGACCCGTTATTTGCTTGTCGCCGCGCTTGCGGACGGAACAAGCACGGTACGTTTCCCGGCACATAGCGAAGATAGCGACGCGATGCGCCGTTGCATTGCGGAGCTTGGGGCGGAACTTGAAGAAGACGACGAAAAGATCGTAATCAAAGGCTTTGGCCGCAATCCGAAGCGCGTCGCGGAACTCAATGTAGGCAATGCAGGCGCGGTACTTCGTTTCTTGCTCGCAGTTGCGGCTTTGTCGGAAGAGGTCCATTTCGTTAACACGTATCCCGATTCCCTGGGCAAACGCCCGCACGACGACCTGATCGACGCGCTGCGGCAGATGGGAGCGACGATCGACGATAACGGCGGCCGTTTGCCGATCACGGTCAAAGGGCCCGTGCAAGGCGGTAAAATCACGGTGTCGGGCGAAGTTAGCTCGCAGTATTTAAGTGCGCTGCTGTTCCTCACGCCGCTGCTCGAAGCCGATAGCGAGATTACCGTCACGGGCGATCTAAAATCGAAAGTCGTGGTCGGTCAAACGCTTGAAGTGTTGGAGCAAGCGGGAATCAAGGTCGAAGCCAACGAAGATTACTCGCTGTTCCGCGTGCCTGGAGGCCAAGCCTATCGCGCGGGCGAGTATTCCGTTCAAGGCGACTATCCGGGTTCCGCGGCGATCCTTTCAGCTGCTGCGGTAGTGCCGTCCGACGTTACCGTACGTCGTTTGGCGGTCAACAGCAAGCAAGGCGAACGCGCCGTAGTCGATGTCCTGCAAATGATGGAAACCCCGTTGACGCATGAGAACGATATCGCGGTCGTAAAAGGAACCGGTCATTTGAAAGCATTGGAATTCGACGGCGATGCCGCGACCGATGCCGTCCTTGCGATGGTGGCGGCGGCTGTCTTTGCGGAAGGAACATCGCGTTTTTACAATGTCGAGAATCTCCGTTACAAAGAATGCGACCGGATTACCGATTATCTGAACGAGCTGCGTAAAGCCGGTGCGGACGTCGAAGAAAAGCAGGCCGAGATTATCGTGCACGGGCGTCCTCAGGGCGTGGCGGGCGGCGTTCGGATCGATTCGCACTACGACCACCGCGTCATTATGGCGCTGACGATCGTGGGACTGAGAGCGGACGAGCCGGTGACGATCACCGACGCGCATCACGTTGCCAAGTCCTACCCTGGATTTTTCGACGACATGATCGCGCTTGGCGCAAATGTCGAATGGGTAAAGGAATAAGAAAAGGAGGAATAGACATGCCTTTTCAAAACCCAAGCCGGGACGAGATCGGCGCACTGCTCGAAAAAGCAGGCAATATCGCCGTGGTCGGGCTTTCCGATAAAACGGACCGGACATCCTACATGGTTTCGCAAGCGATGCAGTCGCGCGGTTACCGGATCATTCCGGTAAATCCGACTGCCGCCGGACAACAGATTCTCGGTGAAACCTGTTATGCTTCATTGGCTGACGTGCCTGAACCGATCGATATCGTAGACGTGTTCCGTCGCAGCGAATTCTGCGCCGACGTCGCCCGGGAGGCTGTGTCGGTGGGCGCTAAGACTCTTTGGCTGCAATCCGGCGTCTTTAGCGACGAAGCTGCCGAGATTGCCGGAGAAGCAGGCTTGACGGTTATCATGGATCGCTGCATCAAGGTCGAAGACGCCGTAACGGGTGCCGGAAGCAGACGTTGATCCGTAGACGCACCTTGCACAAACCCTGACTTCTTTTCAAGAAAAAAGCGACCTCACTTCATACGAGTGCGGTCGCTTTTGTTTGGTTACACTTTTCGATCTCTCCTTGTTCGATAAAATCGGGGACTTTCTGCACACGGGTGGGAAATCGATCTTTTGCCGCCACTGACGTTCCGCTCCTATCCGTTTCGACTCGTTTTGCATACCGAACTATTTCGATCCGGACGGAGCTTCGAACTGCCTGGACGCTGGTTTTTCTTTACTTTGCAGCGCCTTAATTTCTTTGACAAACGATCTTTCAAAGCTTAACATTTGGAGGAAGAGAGGAGAGGGACGTCTTTGAATTGGTTAGGTTCGCTTCAACAGCTCGGCCGGGCCGTGATGATCCCGACGATGGTCTTGCCTGCAGCGGCTATTCTGCTCAGCGCAGGCAGTCTCCCCTGGGGAGCGTGGGGGCTTCCGGCCGTATCCGAAGCGTTGAACGTAGCAGGGTCAGGCGTGCTGCTCTACCTGCCTTATATATTTGCCGTAGGCGTTGCGCTCGGGCTTGCCAACCAGGCGGGATATGCCGGCTTGGCAGCGCTTATGGGCATGGTGATCTACGAAAGGGTGATCGATCATTTCGCAAGCGGACAGATTCAGCCGACGACGCTGATCGGCATTCTGCTCGGTGCGATCGCCGGTGCATTGTACAACCGCTTCAAAGATTTCAAGCTTCCGGAGACCATTCAGTTCTTTGGCGGATCGCGCTTTGTCCTATTATTCATGGGGCTATTGTCGGCGTTGTTCGCTTTTGCCATGCTGGCAGTTGGACCTATTCTTCAAGCGCTTATTGATTTCTTGAATCTGGAGGTTCGTTCCACTGGCGGATTCGGATTGTTCGTATACGGGATTTTATACCGCGTGTTGTCCGCTTTCGGCTTACACCATTTGCTTAACAATGTGGTATGGTTCCAATTCGGTTCCTACGAGACGGCTTCCGGCATGATCGTGCAGGGCGACTTGCCGCGATTCTTCGCCGGCGACCCGACTGCGGGACTGTTCATGGCGGGCTTGTTCCCGATCATGATGTTTGCGCTGCCCGCAACGGCGATGGCGGTGATTCACGAAGCTCGCGAAGACTTGAAGCCGAAAGTGCGCAAGACCTTTGTCCGTGCCGCACTCGTTTGTTTATTGACCGGCGTATCCGAACAGATCGAATTCGCTTTTTTGTTCGCGTCGCCTTTCCTGTTCGCGCTGCATTCCGTATTGGCAGGGTTTGCGATGTGGCTGACGTATGCGCTCGATATCCATCACGGCTTTTCGTATTCGGCCGGATTGATCGACTTCGTGTTGAACTTCCATTTATCGACCAACGGCTGGCTGCTTATTCCGATCGGAATCGTTTACGGATTGGGCTACTACGTGTTGTTCCGTTGGGCGATTCGCAAGTTCCAGATTCCGACGCCGGGGCGCGAGGAAGGTTCGACGCTCGAAGACTGGGCCGGGAACATTCCGTATCGTGCACCGTTGATCTTGCAGGCGCTGGGCGGACGCGAAAATATCGTTCAAGTGCAAGCATGTATCACGCGGCTTCGTTTGACCGTCAAAAGCGATCGCAAAGTCGACGGGCATGCGCTCAAGTCGTTGGGTTCAGCAGGATTGATCCGATTGGGCGGCGGCAACGTGCAGGTGGTATTCGGAACTTACTCCGAGTTGATCCGCGAAGAAATCAACAAGCTGATCGACCGCGAGTTGGAACATGTGCTGTTTGCTTCGCCGATGCAAGGACGGATGATGCCGCTTGACGAAGTGCCGGACCAAATTTTCGCGAAAAAACTGGTCGGGGACGGGGTTGCGTTTATTCCGGAAAAAGATGAGTTGGTATCACCGGTGGCCGGTACCGTGCTGCATATCTATCCGACGCAGCATGCGCTTGGCATTCGCACGAACGAGGAGGTCGATGTATTGCTGCATATCGGAATCGACACCTCGCATATCGAAGGCGCATTTGAGGCATTTGTTGAAGTCGGCGACATCGTCGAACCGGGACAGCTTTTGATTCGATTCGACTTACCGCTGCTGCGGGAAAAAGCAAAATCTCTGGCAACGCCGATGTTGATTACGAACCCGGACCGCGTGCGGTCCTGGAGCTTCGCACCGTTCAAATCGGTAAAAAAAGGACAAGGGTCGGTCATGTCGGTCGTGCTCTATGACAAGGAGACGGGTTCAAAATGAATGGGCTTCAGTCCAAGCACGGTCAAACACAGAGAAACGGGAGGGGGAGAACGATGATAATCGGGATCGGGGCCGCACCCGGTGTAGCGATTGGGAGAGCGTTCGTTCTGCCGACATGGGAATGGGATATACCGGATCAGAAGATGGACGTTGTCGATCTGACACGTGAATTCGAGCGTCTGACCGAAGGTATCCGTACATCCCGCTGCGAGATTGAAGATATGAAAAAAGAAGTCAAAGAAATGGTGGGACCGGAAGAATCGAGCATTTTCGATGCCCATCTTGCCATTTTGGAAGACCCGGTATTCATGAGCGAAATCAGGGGGATTATCGAACGGCAGTACAAAGCGGCGGAAGTAGCGGTCAAGGAAGCGATCGACCACTTCGTCACTATGTTCGATCTGCTTGATGATGAATATATGAAGGAACGCGCCACGGATATCAAGGATGTGGGCAATCGACTATTGAAGCACTTGCTAGGCGCGCCGGAAATCAAGCTTCCTTCCGATACCCAGCCTTACATTCTGGTCGCCAAAGAATTGTCGCCATCCCAGCTTGTGCACCTCAATCCGAATCATGTGCTTGGCATCGTGACGCTGATCGGCGGTAAAACGTCGCATTCGGCAATCATGGCGCGGGCGATTGGAATTCCCCTTGTTGCAGGACTTGAAGGCAAGCGCGAGGAACCGTTCCAAACAGGTGAGCTGCTGGTCATCGACGGGGATGAAGGCAAGCTGTTCGTGGATCCCGATCAGGAAACCCAGCGTGTATATGAGGAAAAGCGTTTGAAGCTTCAACGGAAAAAGGAACAGCTTCAGTTGTTAGCCGAAGTCGATGCAGTCACACGCGACGGCGAACAGTTAACACTGGCGGCCAACATTAGCTCATTTAAAGAATTGGAAACGTCGATGAAGCACGGAGCCAAAGGCGTAGGGTTGTTCCGCACCGAATTCCTGTACATGGACCGGTCCGAATTCCCGACAGAAGACGAACAATTCGATATCTACCGCCGGATTGCAGAGCGTGTATCGGGTCATCCGGTTGTGATTCGCACACTCGATATCGGCGGAGATAAACAGTTGGATTATTTCGCTTTGCCGGAAGAAGACAATCCGTTCCTGGGTTATCGTGCGATTCGCATCTGCTTGGACCGCCCGGACATTTTCTTGACGCAGCTCCGAGCGATCTTAAGAGCCAGCGCATTCGGTGAAGTCCGTCTGTTGTTCCCGATGATTTCTTCCATCGAAGAAGTCCGGCAAGCCAAAGAACTGCTGCGCAAAGCCATGATCCAGCTCGACGAGCGCGGCGAAGCTTATGATCGCGACCTCAATGTCGGCATCATGATCGAAGTTCCCGCCGCCGCCGCAATCGCCGATCTTTTGGCCGAAGAAGTCGATTTCTTCAGTATCGGAACCAATGACCTGGTGCAATACGTCTTGGCCGTTGACCGAATGAACGAACAAATCGCCCATATGTACCACCCGTTCCATCCCGCCGTGCTGCGCATGCTGCGCATGACCGCTAATGCCGCTCACGACCGTGGCATCGAAGTCAGCGTCTGCGGCGAAATGGCCGGCGACGAACGCGCAATCCCGGTTTGGCTGGAGCTGGGCATTAAAAAGCTCAGCATGTCCCCCCAATCCCTGTTGCGCGTCAAACACCGTGTCCTGAACACCACCGCTTCATCGGCCCGCGAAACCGGCCGCCAAAGCTTCCGCCTCGCCCGCTCCGGCGAAATCGAACGGCTGCTGTCCGATTTCGTAACCCCTGTGAGTCCTTGATCCTTGAGAGCGACAAACTCAGAGACGAGCGTGAAAAAGAGCAATAAAGCGAATATTCATATCAACTTCAAATAAGGGAGGGCGAACAGTTAAGTTCGCCCTCCCTTATTTCTACCCGACTTCAATCTCCTAACAAAAAAGCGCCCTTTGAAAGGACGCCGGCATATCGCAGGTTCTTATTCGTATGAGAAGCTCTAGCAGAGGGAGAAATTCAGTGAAAAACGCCTTTGAACTCGGAAAATTCCTTATCCTAATCCAATCCATTTTCCGAGTGAGACAGCGTTTTGAACGAATTTCTCCCGCAGCGTCCCAGCTTCTCCCCACGAATAGGAACTCCGGCGATATCCCAAGCGCTTTTCAAAAAAACGCTTTTTCTTGTTATCTTTCCGCCAATGCGTCGCAGAACGCGACGCCGTAAGGAGGCAGATCCGGCGGTCTCCGCGCCGAAATAATATGTCCGTCCACGACCACCGCTTCATCTTTCCAAATGGCTCCGGCATTTTCCATGTCGTCGCGAATCCCCGGTGTGGACGTGACCGTCACACCTTCGAGAATGCGGGCGGATACAAGTACCCAGCCTGCATGGCAAATTTGTCCGATCGGCTTTTTAGCTTCATGCATTTCGCGAACCAATTCAAGAACTTTCGGGTAACGGCGAAGTTTGTCCGGCGCCCATCCGCCGGGAACCAAAATTCCGTCGTAATCCGAACTGTTCAGTTCATCGAAGGCATAATCCGTTTGTGCAGGAACGCCATATTTGCCGATATACGTTTTGCCTTTTTCCGCTCCGGCCAGATGTACCTCGGCTCCTTCTTCGCGTACCCGGTAGATCGGATACCACAATTCCAAGTCCTCGAACTCTTCATCCACCAAAGCAATGACCTTTTTTCCATCAAGACGCATATACACCGTTCCTTTCTCTGAGCTGCAAGTAATGTAAAACGATCGATCCGCAATCTCTACTATTGTAGCAGTCCAATGAAGCGTCCGCAAAACGATGGAAAAAAGCGATAAAGAATATTTTTTGAAAGCGCTTAATTTATTTGGAAAACAAGCAGGAATTTGCGTAAGCCATAGCGAATCCATTTCAATAGATCTTTTTAATCATGTTCCTTGCGTATTTTCCTTAGCCGATCGGTTATAAGGACGGGGTTCAAACTATCAATGTTGGAGGGATTGTTGGATGCTGGAACATTGCAATTGCGGACAGAGATACGATTTGGATTTTCGGCTCGTCGATTACAAAAAGCATGTCAGCATCGACAACGTACCGGTTCTGATTTGCCCGAATTGCGAACATGAAGAGATCCTTCCGTGGCTTAAAGGCGACATGGGCGCGCTGCTGCGGAGCCTGCCCCTCGACGGGGAACCCTACGGGTTGGATTTCACGGATTTTAACGAGCTGGCCCATATCGCGTACACGATCTTTACCTGCAGCGAAGTCGATACCAAGGATGCCCTGAAGGCCGAAATCAAGGCTAGCTGTGCCTCGCGGATTAACGCATTACTGGATTTATATCGCTGTGCGGGAGACGTAGGCGATTGCTCCTGGATGAAAGAGATCGAGGCGCGTCTGGCCCAGCTCACGGAAAAGGTGTCTGTCAACGGACATGAAGTTCGTTTCTCTCCGGCGTAAACGCAGCAGGGGGCAACATCGCGTTTTTTGACTTCGTTTTGCCTGGTTGTTACACTGAAATCTAGCATCGTAGGCGAATGCTGCATCACCTACTTGCATCCGAAACTATCGCAGAATGGAAAGGAGACTGGCTCATGAGTACGTTTACGCAAATTACGACCAGCGAGGAGCTGGAGGCCGCCATCCGCGAGTCGGAAGAAAAACCGGTGCTGCTGTTCAAACATAGCACGCGCTGCCCAATCAGCGCGGGAGCTTATGCAGAAGCACAGCGTTATCTGGAAGGCTCGCCGAACGAGGAAGCTTCTTATGTGCTGATTCATGTCGTTGAGGATCGTCCGGTGTCATTGGAAGCGGCAGATCGTCTCGGCGTGGAACATGCTTCGCCGCAAGCGATTTTGCTGAAAAAAGGCCGCGCGGTCTGGAATACTTCACACTCGCGGATTACTTCTGCGTCACTGCAAGAGGCACTGTCCTAGGACAGTCGCCTTTTTTGGAAAAAAGTGAAGCGTTAACATTGCGCACTAAGCAAATTTATCGTATCATGGTACTAATGAAAGCCTGAAAGTAATTCATTGAAACCTGATTGAAAAATTTACTGGCAATGGAGAGAAAAGATGTGACGGTAACTATTTATGATGTGGCGCGTGAAGCGGGAGTCTCGATGGCCACTGTTTCCCGGGTCGTAAACAACAACCCTAACGTAAAGCCGCAAACTCGCAAAAAGGTATACGAGGCCATTGAGCGTCTCGGTTATCGTCCGAATGCGGTTGCACGCGGTCTGGCAAGCAAGAAGACGACAACGGTCGGTGTGGTCATTCCGGATATTTCGAACTCGATTTTCGCTGAAATCGCACGCGGCATCGAAGATATCGCCAACATGTACCATTACAATATTATTTTGTGTAATGCCGACAAAAAGAAAGACAAAGAAATTCGCGTTATCAATACGCTGCTTGAAAAGCAAGTGGACGGTCTGCTGTTCATGGGCGGAACGATTACCGAAGATCATGTTCAAGCCTTTCAGACGGCATCCGTGCCGATTGTTCTTTGCGCGACCAAAGATGAAAACGGTACGATTCCGTCGGTTGACATCGATCACGAAGCGGCTGCATTTGATGCAGTGAGCACGCTCGTGCGTCATGGACACCGCGAGATCGCTATGATTAGCGGTACGCTGCAAGATCCGGCAAACGGTTACTCCCGCTTCCAAGGCTACAAACGCGCGCTGGAAACAGCCGGCATCGAGTATCAGGAAGATCTGGTTCGGATCGGCAACTACCGTTATGAGTCCGGCGTAGAGGCGATGAAGTATTTCCTCGGCCTGAAACATAAACCAACCGCGATCTTTGCGGCGACAGACGAAATGGCAATCGGCGCCATCCATAGCATTCAGGACGAAGGATACAAAGTTCCGGATGACTTCTCGATCATTAGCGTCGATAACATTCATATGGCTTCGATGGTGCGTCCGCAGCTGACGACTGTTGCTCAACCGATGTATGATATCGGTGCGGTAGCAATGCGTCTGTTGACTAAACTCATGAAAAAAGAGAACGTGGAAAACTCGCAGGTTATCCTGCCGCATGAAACGATTCTCCGCTTGTCCGTTGCTCGCGTGAACGACTAGGCGATTCTGCATGAGTCAATGAATAATCCTATCGCGCTTACGGGCGCAATGGATAAAAGTCAAGCCGCGGCTTGACGAATCGGAGGATGCCCGCAGCCTTAGGGTTGCGGGCATTACCTATACGCAGAGCCATTGTATTGGCGACGTTGACCAACTGGGCGGAAGGCTCGGATCAAGAAGAAGTATGGAAGCATTCGAATGATTTTCAGTAAAAAAGCTGTCCCGGCGCCGAATTTCGGTGCCGGGACAGCTTTTTTTAATCACACAGAACGTGCATCATTCGGAGACGGAGAGCGACAATCCTTTTCGACCATCGGCTCTCCCGTCTATCTAATCAGGTTTACTGACTCGCCGAATGAAAAGTTTGGGATTGCGGCGATTCGCCTGCTTCATTGGAAGCCGAGATTTTAAAGAAAGCTTCGAACGGTGCTTGAGCCGTATACGTGAACGAAGCCGAAGAAGAGGTTCCGATGGCTGTGAATGGACCGTCCGCCGCCGCGCTGTAATAAATCGTGTACGACGTAGCGCCTTCCGATGCTTTCCAGCTCAGTTGGACACCTGAAGCCGAAGCACTGCCTTGAAGCTGCTCAGGAGCTATAGGAGCCGTAACCGCAGCAGGAGGCGTTTCTTCTTCAACCGCAGGTTCTTCAGGCTGCTCGGTGGATTCGCTGCTTCCGCCACCAAGTTCGCCTATCGGTTGTCCTTCTTCACCTGGAGTTTCGTCTTCTACCGTTTCCTCGGTAGGCTCGTCAGGAACAACGATGCCTTCAACAACCGGTTGATCCTCGGGAACTTCTGGGCTTTCGTTTGCGGCAGGAGGCGGGCTGTATGTTGCGCCTACCGTTCGGCTTGGCGCCGATTCGTTGCCAGCCACATCGACTGCAACCACGTAATGAATCGCCGAGCTTGGAGAGATCTGGAATTGCAAGAATTCCCCTGTCAACACGGCTCCGGCGTATTGGAAGGAACCGCCACCGTCCCACGAACTGTACAGACGGTAACCGACAACGTCGCTTTCCCAATTGGCTGTGAATGCGATCGCCGTGCCTGCGTTGTTCATCCAGACATTGACCGGAGCGGAAGGAGCTGAGCCGTCGTCGTTGCGCGGGTCGACTTCCTTCGGCATGTCTACACCAGCGTCAGCCGGAATGTAGTAGTCGAGCGATTGAGCATTCCGCATTTTGGACAAAGCGTTTTTAAGCTCAATAATCAGCTCATTGATTGGTTTTTCCCGGTTCACGGTTACTTTTTCAAGAACCATATCGTCAGGAGTTTCCGGATGCGGGACATAGTTAACACCGTTATAGACGATATACTTCGCTTTGACCAGACCGTCGTCGTAATCGGTAGGTACATATTTTTCATTGAAAATATCTGTGACCAGTTTACCCGATTGTACAGTCAATTCGGTAGGAAGTTTACCGCTGAAGCCTGAGACTGTCTTGGTTACGATGCCTTCCGGTTTCACGAATTCAGTTGTAGGGAAGAGTTCCGGGCGCGAGGCCGTCAATTCATTCATGATGGTGGCCCATAGAATCCGCGCGCGTCCCTTGTCGTCGTTCATCGTATTCACCGGCTCGTTGTAGCCCGCCCAGACACCGAGCGTCACATCAGGCGTAAAGCCCATGAACCATACGTCGCCGTAATCCTGAGTCGAACCGGTTTTGCCCGCTACCGGAATGGTTCCGTATTGATTGAACATTTGCGGAATGCTGCTGCCGCGAGCGTTGCCTGTTCCGTCGCTGATTACACTTTCCAGCATATCGGTCATCAGATAAGCCGTTTGTTCAGAAAATACGCTGCTTGGATTCACTTGATGCTTGTATACGATATTGCCTTTGGAATCTACGATTTTTTCGATCATGTAAGTCTGGTTGAACTCGCCGCCATTACCGATCGAAGCATAGGCACCTGTCAATTCTTTGACGGTTACCCCTTGGCTCATTCCGCCGAGCACACCGGTTTGAGCTTGATAATCGGAATCGGTAATCGTCGTGATCCCGAGCTTTTTGGCAAATGCCCATGCGTTATCAATGCCTACTTTTTCGTTGAACAGCTTGAGCGCCGGAATGTTCAACGATTGGTTAAGCGCGTAGCGCGCGGTTACCAGCCCTTGGTAACGTCCGTTGGCGTTTTTCGGGATGTGGTAAGTCGACCCCGTCTGCAAAATGATCGGCGCATCGTCGACGACGCCAGCAGGCTGGATGACGCCGCTGTCTAACGCAGGCAAATAAGCAGCAATCGGCTTCATGGTGGAACCCGGTTGGCGTTTCATTTGCGTGGATAGATTCATTTCCAGCGTGTCGAAGCTGCGGCCTTCGATCATACCGATAACAGCGCCGGTCTTTTGATCCACAAGACTGGCAGCAAGCTGTTGCGGCAAGCCATTTGGATCGGCTGCGCCGAAGTTGGCCGGGTTTTCGGCAACGCCGCGCATCGTTTTGTAAATATCCCGATCGATCGTCGTATATACGCGATAGCCGCCAGTCAGCAGCATTTGGTTGGCTGCTTCGTAGGAAGAAGTCCCTTCGCTGGACGTGTCGTCATCGCTTGGGTTTTGTAAGGTCATAATAATCTTTGTTGCTTCGCGTTCGACTTCCGCCATCAGATACGGATAAGTCGCATACGCTTTCGGTGTTTGGCTTGCCAAAGAACCTTGCAGGTCGAAGTCGAGTGCTTCATCATGCTCGCTCTGCGTGATTTTACCGTCCTCCAGCATATTTTCCAATACGCGATGCTGGCGGCTAACTGCATTTTTAAAGCCTTTTTCATTGAAGTTGCCTTGGCTGTCAAAAGCGGAATACGTGGTCGGGAGCTGAGGAAGTCCTGACAAGTAAGCGGCTTGAGCCAGATTGAGCTGCGAAGGATCGCTGAGACCAAAAATGCCTTTGGCTGCTGCCTTCACGCCGAACAGATTGTATCCTGCCGAGCCTTTGCCGAACGGCATCTTGTTCAGATAGGCCGTCATGATCTCTTCCTTGGACAGGAAGCGCTCCATGCGCAGAGACAGTAGAATTTCCTTGATTTTGCGATCATTTGTCTTATCCAGACTTAAGAATACCCGGCGCGCAAGCTGCTGGGTCAGCGTACTGCCGCCGGTCTGTACCGGTTCGTTGAGCAGCTTCTGCTTGACGGCACGAAGCGTGCCTTTTGTATCAATGCCGGGATGCTCGTAAAAGCTTTTGTCTTCGATCGAAACAAGTGCATCAATAACACTTTCCGGAATCTGGTCGTAAACGACCGGCCTGCGATCTTCGTCAGTACGAAGTTGGCCGATCGGGGAGCTGTCCCGAAAATAAGCGAAGCCCGTAATCGCGTTCTCGTCGATAGCCTGCTCGATAGATGCTCTGGTGCGCACCGGCTCATCTTTGAGTATAGAGGTTACATACCCCGTTGCCGCGCCTCCTCCGAAAAGAACCGCTGCAAAACCCAGAATGACGACCCATTTAAAGAAGGTCAGCGTTTTGCGGAAAAAAGATCTTTTCTTGACGGGAGGTTTCGTTTTGGGCTTTTTGTTCTCATCAGCCATTGGCGTATCTTCCTCCTTTTGGACAGGGCTTATTATAGCACAAAAACAAGAAAAACAGCATATGAAATGGGGAGGAGGGCCTAAGAAGGAGGGATTTATGAAGACCGGGAAAAAAACGCCGGAAAAAGAGGCTTGTACGTTGTTCAAGCTTAAAGAGTGGGGCTGCATATAAAAAATACCCGCAAGCACGAAGCTTGCGAGTATATAGCGGACTTGCGATTAACGGTTGTAGAACTCGACGATTTGCTTTTCATCGATGTCTTGCGACAGTTCCGCGCGCTCAGGCAGACGAAGGTATTTAGCTTCCAGAGCCGCTTCGTTGTACTCGATGTAACCTGGTACGTGGTTGCGGTTTTCCAGAGCTTCTTTGATCGAAGACAGGCCGCGGCTTCTTTCGCGAAGACCGATTACGTCGCCAAGGCTTACAGCGTAAGAAGCGATGTCGACTTTTTTGCCGTTAACAGTCACGTGACCGTGAGCAACCAACTGACGCGCGCCTGCGCGGGAGTTAGCAAAGCCCATACGGTAAACGAGGTTGTCCAGACGGCTTTCCAGCAGGAACATGAAGTTCTCGCCGGCGATACCTTGCATTTTTTGTGCTTTTGCGAACAGTGTGCGGAATTGCTTCTCGCCCAGACCGTACATGTGGCGCAGCTTTTGCTTTTCTTGAAGCTGCATGCCGTAGTTGCTTTGTTTTCTGCGTTGGTTAGCGCCGTGTTGACCCGGAGGGAAGTTGCGCTTGAGATCTTTGCCGTTACCGCTCAGGGAAATACCGAGGCGGCGGCTGAGTTTGAATTTAGGACCTGTATAACGTGCCATATTGGAAAAACTCCTTTGTCATGTGTAATGACCGGGGAAGCGTGTGCGCCGTATTTTGTTTCGCGTACGCAGGCCGGAGACGCATCTCTATAAATTATAGAAGAAACGAATCAGCGTACTCATATCGGGAGAGTTCAGCCGCTGTCCCGATAGCAACAAAACGCGTGAGGGTGACGCACCGTTACACCCGGATACGTAGGTATCCGGCGTTCATACATCGTTAAATTTTATAGGATAATGAAGAAGGAGTCAAGACTAAAAAGAAAAGAAAAAGTTAATAGTCGAGAGAATAACCGTCTTGAGCCGAAAGGCCCAATAAAGGGGAGAAATAGTGAAAAATAAGATGCAAAACTGGGGCGAAAAGAGTAATATAGGAAGAAGGTATTTTTACTAATATTCCAGCCCGGCTTTTGCATCTTCTTTTTTGCAAAAAACCGGGCTTTACGCTAGTATCCTATCAACGTCATCCTCTGATCAGGAGTTGACAGGGTACCGGCAGCTATTGTTTTCGGCAAAGGAGAGAAGTTATGTCCGAACGCACAGGGAAGAACCCCGTGGAAGAAATTCGGCGCGATGAAATCGGCGAAGCGTTGTTTCCTGTCATTTCCCGTGAAGATCCATCTTTCTGGATTCAGTCGGTAGACATCGGTACAGCCGATTTTCCTTATATAGAAGCCTTGCTTCGAGAAAGCTTTGCGGATTGGCAGGAGCAGAATGCGGGATTCTCGCAGGACCCGCAGGTGGAATGGTTTTTGTTTAGCCACGAAGGGGAAGCGGCGGCCGGCGATCCGAACTTGATTCTTCAATTGAAAAAGGAACCCCGGCACGCCGGATGGATGTCCTTGGCACGTCGAGAATCGGTAGTCGTTCCGCCGGAACACCACGAAAGCGAATACTTGCGAGGGCGCGCAACGTTGGCAGTCCCTGTCTTCACGCGAAACGGCGGAGATGTATTCGCTGTGCTAGGTTGCTCGGTTCCGGAAGCTGAAGCGAACGGAATGTTGCGTCTTGTCGAAATGGCCGGCGCTCATTTTCGGACCTGCTTTTACCAGAGGCTGGAGTATTCGTTCATTCACGATACGCTGTACACCAAGCAGGCCGGGGCAACGGCGCTAAGTGGCGATTCGGCGTTGTTCCGCATGGTTCGGCGGTTGTATGACAAGTTCAATGTTGACGGTGTGCTGGAAGAACTTCTTCGCATCGTGCTTGTTCTGCATCCTTCTGCGCGCTGTCAGCTCCTGATGACGCAGGATTACCAGAGTACGAACCCTCAGTTGAAAGCTTTTTTATTGGATCAGCGAAAAAGAGATATCTGCACCACAGCATTTATGCGGGGGAGCGTCGAGGTCGAGCGTATTCCCGGACCCGGGCATCCGGAGAGAATCGAGGCTGCGCTTCCGCTAGCCGGACATCAGGGCGTATACGGGGTATTCCATTTTATCTTGGACCTTCCTCCGGAGCGTCTGGATACGCATTTGCTCGGCATGATTGCAGATACGGCAGGCAAAGCCTTCGAGAATGCCAAGCTATATGAGCAATCCAATTTATTGATTCGCGAACTGCTGTTGATCAATGAGCTGACCAAGCGCTTGAATCAGAATTTGCAGCTTAGCGACGTCTTTTCTTTTGCGATTCAGGAATTGGTAGGCATCTTCCGCGCCGAATATTGCTGCATTGTCAAAGATAATCCGGAAGAGCAGCGTTTCGACGTGATGGCATGTAGTTTGTCCGAGCTTGAAGGCGCATCGTTCAGCCGGGATTACGGATTCGGAGGGCAAGTGCTGCGCACGCAAGAGCCGTTGATCGTTTCGGATTATCTGGAATCGTCGGTATCTTCGCGGTTTATGGAATTGGGCGAAGCTCGTTCCATGATCGCCGCCCCGTTGATTTCTAATGGGAAAACGATGGGGGCCGTGCTGTTGGCTCAACGGGAGCATCATTATTTCTCTTACGAAAACTTTAAATTATTGCAAATGTTATCGACGCATATCGGTCTGGCGGTGGGCAATGCGACGCTTCATGCCGAACTTCAACGTATGGCTAACCGAGACACGCTGACCGGTCTGCATGTACGCCGTCATCTGGACGAGCGGATTCATGCCCATCAGTTGGAAGGCTCCAAGGGGGCGCTGCTGGTCATCGATATTGATCGCTTCAAACAGGTTAACGATACGTACGGGCATCAGATCGGAGATTCGATTCTCCAGCAAATTAGCGGCATAATGAAAAACTCGATCCGCATGACCGACGTCTCGGCACGTTGGGGCGGCGAGGAGTTGGCGATCTATTTCCCGGAAACGACGTTGGACGAAGCGCTGCTGGTCGCCGAGCGCATTCGCAGCCTTGTGGAGGAAGAGACAGAACCTTCGGTCACCGTCTCCTGCGGAGTCGCGGAATGGTCGCAGGACAATGTGACCATCAGCGTAGAATCGTTGTTTTACCGGGCGGATATGGCCTTGTATCAAGCGAAGCACAGCGGCCGGAATCGAATTCATACGGCATTGGCTGAGTGATTCGGCTTATGAATATGAAGCGGTGGATAAGCATGTCAACGAAAAAGACGTTCTGATGCGGCTCGGCAGCCAAACGGAACGTCTTTTCTGTAGGCAAGCCGGAATGAATCATGACTTCGAGCGGGGGAAATGCTACAATGGTAAAGCCTTCGTCGGTGCCTTTTGTTGACCGTCGTTCAATTTAAGAGGGCTTCCGATCTGGAGACCGGGGCCCGTTCGTGGAGGGAATAGACAAAATGCGTGATCCTAGAGTACAGAAGTTAGCCAAAACGCTGGCGGGTTATTCCGTTAACGTACAACCAGGTGAGAATATTCTGGTTGAAATGATCGGACCTGAGCGCGATCTGCTTCAAGCTGTCGTGGAAGAAATCGCGGCGTTGGGCGGTAACCCGTTCGTGCTGCTGACCGATAAGATGGTGCAGCGTACGATGCTGATGAATGCGACGGAAGACATGATTCGCACTTGGGCGGAAACGGATCTGAATCGCATGAAGCAAATGCAAGGCTACATCGGGATTCGTTCGGGCGAGAACGTGAACGAACTGGCTGACGTCCCTGAAGAGAAAATGAAGATGTACAATGCGCTCTACAATCATCCGGTACATAGCGAACAGCGCGTCAAACACACCAAATGGGTCGTGATGCGCTACCCTAGCCCGAGCATGGCGCAGTTGGCGAACATGAGCACGCAAGCTTTTGAAGACTTCTACTTCGATGTCTGCAATCTGGATTATGCCAAAATGGACCGTGCGCAGGATTCTCTGCAAGCACTGATGAACCAAACCTCGAAGGTGCGCATTGTGAGTCCGGGTACCGACTTGTCGTTCTCCATCGAAAATATTCCGGCCATCAAATGTTCCGGTACGGCTAATATTCCGGACGGCGAAGTCTACACGGCGCCGGTACGCGATTCCGTCAACGGTACAATCGCCTACAACGCAGCCAGCGTATACAACGGCATTACTTTCGAAAATGTCACGTTCCGTTTTGAAAATGGCAAGATCGTGGAAGCGACATCCAACGATACGGAAAAATTGAACAAAATTCTCGATTCGGACGAAGGCGCTCGTCATATCGGCGAATTCGCGATCGGGTTCAATCCGTATATCCTGACTCCGATGAAAGACACCTTGTTCGATGAAAAAATCGCGGGCAGCCTGCATTTCACACCGGGTCAAGCTTACGAGATCGCGGACAACGGCAATCGTTCTTCGATCCACTGGGACCTCGTGCTGATTCAACGTCCGGAGTATGGCGGCGGCGAGATTTATTTCGACGATCGACTGATTCGCAAAGACGGAATTTTCGTTGTTCCTGAACTGGAATGTCTGAATCCAGAAAACTTGAAATAATTTTTAAATCACGCAAAAGGTTTCAGAAACGCGGAAAACGGTTGATAAGAAAGCGGATACAAGTTATCATGGAACATGTGGGCACCAGCTATCATTTTGAAACTCAGACGGAGGGATAACAATGGCTAAAAACAACGCTGCGGTTGTCGAAATCGCACAAACCGCATCCCGCTTCTCTTCTTCGATCGTTCTTCAATCCGAAAACAAGTACATCGACGTCAAGAGCATTCTTGGATTGTTCACGACGTTGGTAAGCAGCCAACAGTATGAGCTGCACGTGATCGGTCCGGACGCCGAAGCGGCAAAAGCGGCTATGGTTGAAGTGTTTGAGAAACACGACCTCAACGTCGTGATCGCACCTGAATAAGCAAGAGCGAGTTCCAAGCCTGTACGTTGATCCTGTACTATCGGTGAGCAGGTCGGGTGAGCCTTTCCTGAAAAGCGAGCGGTTCGATCCGAACGGGGCTTATTTTGGAGGATCGTACTCTGTACTTAGTCAACGCTAAAAGTAAGGATACGCCCTTCTGAAACGTACCTAAAGCCTGTGCGTTTCAGCCGAACGTAATCTCTGACTAAGAGTTGGCTAGATACCAAGTCGACGTACTGAGCACCGCCCGTTGTGAAACGGGACGGTGCTTTTGCTCGTGCGCGTTTACATTTTGTTAGCTGGTTCTTGTATTACCCTTCAAATTCGTCTAATATTAGATTAGAAACGCCGGCCACACTTTCGGGCATAGGGGGGAGAAAATATGACTTCATCTGATGTGCAAGAGCAGTTTCAAATCAAGGCAGCCAATCTTCTTCAGGAAGATGCAGATAAAATCGAGAAATTGATAGAAGTACAGATGGAGAATCTGGCGACCCGCTACTGTCCTCTCTATGAGGAAGTGCTGGATACGCAAATGTACGGTTTTTCCAGACAGGTTGATTTTGCGATTCGTGCAGGCCTCGTCGGCGAGTCGGAAGGCAAGCAGATCGTGAGCAAGCTGGAACGTAATTTGGCGGTCCTCTACGAAGCTCTGAATAACAAGGAATAGCGAATAGATCGTTGCTTCTTTCGGACTTCGACATAACAAAAGCGCGCAGGAGAAAGGACTCCCTACGCGCTTTTTTTGCATGCTTTTTGGCAGATTGGATTTAATGAACCATGAAGAACGAGACGCCAAGGATGATGTACACCGCGATCAACAGCAGTCCTTCGTACCAGTTCGTCTCGCCATCTTGAATGATCGACTTGGCGACGAACACCGATACGGCGATCGCGACGATCTCAATAGTTGAAAATACGATATCCATCGTACCGCTCAGACCGCCCATGAAAAAGCTGACGAAAATCAGAACCGGTGCAACGAACAGCGAAATTTGCAAGCTGCTGCCCACGGCAATTTCGACGGAAGCTCCGATTTTGTTTTTCATCGCCAGCATAATGGCGGCACTGTGTTCGGCAGCATTACCGACGATCGCGACAACGAAAGCGCCGACAAACAGCTCACTCAGTCCGAATTGGGTGGTGAATGTCTCCAGCGTGCCAACCAACCATTCGCTGACAAAAGCAACCATAACGGTGGCGATCACAAGATAGAGGATGGAACGGCCTTTTGACCAAGCCGGGGCATGTTCGTCCTCTGTAGCGGTATGGGACGCAACTGTAGGCGGTGTTTCGGTGCTGCCGGATGCCGAGCCTACGGAACCCTGAATGGTAGCTGCACCTGCATGAGAAGTTTCGACAGGATCGGCTAGATAATCTTTGTGCGTAATCATCGAGAACACGAGCCAGGCGATATAAGCCACGATCAGAATCCCGGCTACGATCAGGCTGAGTGTATCGATCTGCAAGCCTTCAATGGAATGCGTGTTCAGGAATACGGCGGGAACGAATAATGCAATGACGGCGACGATCATCAGCGAGCCATTCATTCCGGCAAGAGGAACGTTGAATTTTTGCACCTTGAACTTCAGTCCTCCGGCAAACAAGCTCAGGCCGAGCACCAGCAGCAGGTTGCCGATAATCGATCCGGTCAAGCTGGCCTTCACCATATCGAATAATCCTTCTTTGACCAGCAGAATGGCGATGATCAGCTCGGCCGCGTTGCCGAACGTCGCGTTCAGGAATCCGCCCAGCCGTTGTCCGGCGTAATGGGCTACGCTTTCGGTCGCTTTGCCGAGAAATCCTGCTACGAAAATGACCGAGATCGCGGAGAGCGCGAACTCCAGCGTCGGGTTCCAATGGAGCAGATGTCCCGCTGCGCTCAGCGCGAAAGTCAGGATGAGCAGGATGGGAGAAAGCATTTTTTTCATAAAGTCAGGCCTCCGTCAATGAATTCTTGCTTGTTATGTAAAGTTTAAGATAACAGGTCCATTTCAAATATACGTCATTTTCACGGCTTATGAAACGATTTACAGAAGACAAAGTGAAAAATGTCAAAAACGGCATTTGCGCTATGAGGGGGTTAGCCCTTAAACTAGAGGTATGAAGTAAGGAGGGATGGTCATGTCCGAACAATTGCAATTGGACAATGGAAATGTACGAATCGCCAATGATGTCGTAGCTAAAATTGCGGGAATGGCTGCACTGGAGACCCCGGGGATCGCTGCCATGTCCGGCGGCTTATCAGAAGGCTGGGCGAAGCGTCTAAGCGGTAAAAACGTGCAGAAGGGCGTGACCGTCGAAGTCGGTCAGTTGGAAACGGCGGTCGACCTGCGAATCATCGTCTTGTACGAAACGCCGATTCATGAAGTCTGTCGCATGCTTCAGCAGAACGTTCGCGAAGCCGTAGAAAATATGACCGGACTGAAAGTCGTCGAAGTCAACGTGAAAGTCGAAGGCGTCGCCTTCAAAGACGATATTTCGATCGAGGAGCCTTCGCGTATCCGCTAAGTAGGCAGATCCAATGAGTTTTCAAACGATTCGTCATGTGCAACATAAAAAGGTTCTCCCGATGATTCGGGAGAACCTTTTTACGTGGATCGATAGGGTTGAGGACGAGCGGCCATGCACATTTTCCCCAACCCTCGCTTTATTACCGGGAACGGTACAAAGCGGGACGTCGTTCCGGCACGGTTACCGTTTCTGTCGACTCTTGCTTGACCGAAGGATTTGCTTTTTTCGAATCGCGCGAGATGCTGAGTAGGATCCCCATGCTGAACAACGTGATGAGCAGGGACGTACCGCCGTGACTGATAAAAGGAAGGGTAACGCCCGTAAGCGGAATGGTATTTGTCACGCCGCCGATATTGATGAAAGCTTGAATACCGATTAAGCCTACGATACCAACGCCGGTCAACGTGCCGAACATATCCGGACAGCGAAGCGAAACGAGCAGTCCTCTCCACAAAAAGTACAGGTAAAGAAGCAAAAAGACCGCCGTACCTAAAAATCCGAATTCTTCGCCTATAATCGCAAAGATAAAGTCGTTATGCGGATTTGAAAGATACGAAAGCTTCTGAACGCTTTGTCCGTAACCAGCGCCCGTCGTGCCGCCTTCGCCGATCGCGATCAGCGAATTCAGCAGGTTTTGGGTAGAGCCTTTAGGATCGGCAAACGGATTGAGATAGGCTTGAATACGGTCAACCCGGTAACTGGAATTGGCGCTTGCCTCATCGGCGCTCTTCGGAGTCAATAATTCTTTGGCTCCGAGAAATAAGCCGAGCATGACGGCCACAATCAGCATGGAACCCATAAGATGCTTCATGCTTGCCCCGCCTGCATAGATCACGAGCAGGCAAGCCAGAACCAGAATCATACAGGAACCGAAGTCTGGCTGAAGCATGACCAATCCGGCAATGACGGATACGATCACGAACACGGGCATGAAGCCGGAACGCAAATCGCGGAAACGGTCGCCTTTTTTCGAAATCAAAGCGGCCAGATACAAAATCGTGCTGATTTTAGCTAATTCAGTTGGCTGAAGGGTGAACGAGCCGATTTTGATCCAACTGTGCGCTCCATTCACAGCAGGCATGAATAGTACGACCACAAGCAGGATAAAGGTCAAGAAAAACATCGGAATAAACAGTTTTTTAAACTTTTTATAAGGGATATTCATCGTAATCAGCATCACGAAGATGCCGAGCACAGCGTACTGAAGTTGGGGTAAGGCAAAATACAAAGGATCATTTCTGAATTTACTACCAAGCAACGTAAAACTCGAACTGGCGCTAAACACCATCAACAGGCCGAACCCGGTCAAAATTAGCGTCAGGATCAATAATTGAAAATCGGGCGGAGCTTTGGGCGGCCTGGCTTTTGTCTTGACGCCTGAGCGACCTGTCTGACTGCTTTTGTTGGTTCTTATTGTGCTCATGTAAGTTCAATCCTTCGGCGGCCGCTGCGAAAAGCGCCGTTTATGTGTGTGATTCTATGAATTTCCGGCTAGGGCGCGTCTTCAAACCTCGACGGGAGCAGGTTTGAAGACATGTCCTAAAACTTCACCTTTCATCATAATCGCTTTGAAACCGTGGTGCAAGACCTGCCATAACGGTGGGCGATGCTTTTGTTTTTTGCTACAATGACGAAAAGGCATATCAAGCAAGCGGTTATCAAAGAAGGACAAGCAGGCGCGAAGTTAAACGGAAGGGACCTGAAACAATGAATGAAACAGTGGAACGCGGGTTTGCGGACATGGTGGAATGGCGCAGGCATCTGCATCAACATCCCGAATTGTCCTATAAAGAGCGGGAGACGGCGGCGTTTGTCGCGGAGAAATTGAAAAGCTTCGGTATCGAAGTACGCACCGGGCTGGGTGGACATGGATTGATAGGTACGGTACAGGGATCTCGACCGGGTCGGGTTATTGCATTGCGGGCCGATATGGATGCACTTCCGATCCATGAGGAAAGCGGAGCGGAGTATGCCTCTCGACGCGAAGGCGTTATGCATGCATGCGGACATGATGGACATACCGCCGCGTTGCTTGAGGTCGCTCGTTATTTTGCGGAACGCCGGGAGTCTTTGCAAGGCGAAGTGAGGTTGCTGTTCCAGGCTTCGGAAGAGGTTTGTCCGGGCGGTGCCAAGCCGATGATCGAAAACGGAGCGCTTGAAGGAGCCGATGCGGTGTACGGCGTTCATTTATGGACTCCGATTCCGGTAGGTACGGTAGCGTCCGTAGCGGGAGCCATGATGGCTTCGACGGATGAGTTTTTTATTGATATAACGGGACGCGGAGGACATGGAGGGATGCCGCATGAGACCGTCGACAGCATCGTGGCGGCATCGGCTTTGGTCATGCAGCTTCAAACGGTGGTCAGCCGCTCCGTTGATCCGCTGCGCCCGGCGGTTTTGAGCATCGGAACGATTAGCGGTGGAACGGCACAAAACGTGGTCGCGGAGAAAACGCGAATTACGGGAACCGTGCGGACTTTTGACGAAAACACCCGGGCCTTGATTCGTCAACGGATCGAGGCGATCAGTTATCATGTGGCGGAAGTCTACGGCGCATCGGCACAGGTTGAATATTTAGTCGGCTATCCGGCACTGGTCAACCACGCAGAGGAAGCCGAACGTTTTTTCCGTGTTGCTCCTTCGGCTTTACCGGGTTTTAAGGTCGAAACGGCTACGCCACTTATGCCTGCGGAAGACTTTGCGTATTACCTGCAAGAGCGTCCGGGATGCTTCATCCTCGTGGGAGCGGGTAATTCCGAAAAGGGATTCGTTTATCCGCACCATCATCCTCGCTTTGATTTTGACGAACAGGCGATGATGGTGTCGGCCTCATTGCTTATTGCGATGGCTGAAGATGCGCTTAGCGATCAAAATCAGGATTGAAGTGAGCATTTCTAACCTCGTTGCGGTAGTTCTTCTGCCTCTGCCTCTTCTGTTAAAGGCTTACATCCTGCTCGGTGTTGTGCTATGATGATTGTACCTGCCCTTCCCGGGTGGGAACGGGTAGAGTTTCAGCACAGAAGCGGGATGACACAATGAGCGTATCGGAGATTGAAACAGTCGACATGGCCTGTGTGCTCATGAGCGCATATGAATTGGGCGATATGATCAACGGTTCTGTCGAAGTTGCGGATTATTTATATTGGCGCGAAAGGATGCAAGAGCATCCGGAAGTGCGGCGTCTTATCGGCAAGTTGAACGCCAAGAAAGAACTGTTTGAAGAAACGCAGCGTTTCGGACATTTTCACCCGAATTTCCACGCCGCGAAAGAGGAAGTCGAGCTCGTCGAACGGGAGATGGAGGAGATCGAGGCCGTGTCCCGTTTTAAAGAAGCGGAAAAGGCGCTTGACGACCTGCTCTTTGAAATGTCGGAGACGATCGCTTATTCGGTTTCTTCGAGTATCAAGGTACCGGGGAATGACCCGCTGCCAAAAAAAGGTTGCGGAAGCGGCGGTTCTTGCGGCTGCGGCTAAGATCCGGGCCGGTTATTTACAGAAAGAAGGTGCGAGCATTATGGTTCCGGAACGTATCGGTTATATCGTGTGGGTCAATGACCTGAAAGCGGCACGTAATTTGGAGAAATACGGAACGCTTCATTACGTATCGCGCCGGATGCACTACGCCGTCGTTTACCTCAATGCCGATCGGGCCGAGGAAACGGCGAAACATATGCGCAGGCTCTCCTACGTACGCAAAATCGAAAGATCGCATCGGACCGATCTGAAGACGGATTACGGCAGCAAGCTTCCAGAGGATGCTCCATTAGAGCTTACGGATTCTGAGGCGCTGTCAGGCTGAATTTCGGATTGGCGGAGAAAAGTAAAAGAAGCGGCCCAGCTCGGGCCGCTTCTTCTGCACCGTGGGGGAATGGCAATTGGCTTTTCTTGAATAGCTTGTATAACTTAGAGGCATGATGTAATATATTGGGTATATATACATAGATATAAAGACCTATTATGTTGACTCCAGCTCAAAAAGCATTCAATATTGTCAACATAATATAGTGCATGGAACGGGTCTGATTGATGCTTATGCATTCGGTAATATGGAGCATCCACGTGATCCATGCACAAAGGTGTACGCACAAGGTATCGATTGTTCCAACAAAGATCGATACCTTGTGCAATCGCTATAAAAAAGACCAAGTCGAGTCTCTGGAGAGTGATAAACGGTGCGGGATAAGGCGACGGAACGATGGAGCACTTACGAACCTTTTTTCATCGCTCTCGGTGACAAAAAGGTGGCAGACATCGTCATTACGAATCATGCCAAAAGCCGCTATGGCGATCGGATCGAAAGCGGACAAAAAAGTACGGAAGAGATTACAGCCTGGTTGTGGGAATGCCTGCAGAACAAGCAAATTCTTCCGTATTATCGCAAAGAAGAGGACGTTTATCTGATCGATGACGATATTGTCGTTGTGGCGGAATTTGGCGAGCTGACAGGCCCTTATCCGGTTGAAGGCGGCCCGCTGCACAAAATGATCGTGGTGACGTTTCTTGGCAGAATGTCAGAGACCATAGAGCTGCGCGATTTGAAGTCGTATTACTCTTGGCTCCGACATTCGCGAAGAATGACGCTGATGAAAAACGGACGCAAAAAAAAGTAGCGAGCAAAACGCGGGCGCCGGTCGTGCGGGAAACACCCGACAATCGAATAGGAAATGGCTTGTCTCATTCTGACAGGTCAGTAAGCCCGGGCATGAAAATTTCGATTTTCATGCTTTTTTTGTGAGGAGGATGAAGGGATGGCACTTAATTTTCACCAGCTGCATATTTTTCATACGGTTGCGGAGAAAGGGAGTTTTTCGGCGGCTGCCGCGGCGATGCATATGACGCAGCCGGCGGTTACGATGCAGGTTCAAGCTTTGGAAGAGCATTTCGGGACGAAGCTGCTCAATCGGTCGACCAAAAAGATCGAATTGACCGAGTCGGGCCGCATGCTGCTTCCGTTTGCCAGACGCAGTATCGAGCTGATGCAGGAAACGGATACGGAAATGGCTCGTTTTACGCATAAGTTGGAAGGGCGTCTGCGATTCGGGGCGAGTAACACGATCGGCGAATATGTGCTGCCTCCGCTATTGGTTCCGTTTGGCCGGCAGCATCCCGATATCGCAATTTCGCTCAAAGTGATGAATACGACGCAAATTTTGGACGAGATTGCCCGGCATACTTTGAATTTCGGACTTGTTGAAGCGCCTGTCGTGCATCCGGATATTATCAGCGAGTCGGTGATGCAGGATGAATTGCGCTTGATCGTTCCGGCAGGTCATGCGCTGGCCGAACGGGCGTCGATCACCTTGGAAGAAGCCTCGGCGTATCCTTTTGTGCTGCGCGAAGAAGGCTCCGGTACGCGTCAGGTGATGGAGGAAGAATGGAAAGCCAAAGGCATGGACCCGCGCTCGCTGCAAATGGTCATGGAGCTTGGCAGTACGGGAGCGGTGAAATCGGCGGTAGAAGCGGGTCTCGGCGTTACGATGCTGTCGCCTTCTTCGGTGAAGCACGAACTTGCTTTAGGATTATTGCATGCGGTTCCTGTTGCGGATGCTTCTTTCAAAAGGCAATTCTACTCGATTCGGTTAAAGTCGACATTGCTGCCGATTGCAGCGGTCGCTTTTTTAAATTTCCTGCGCGAGCGTCAGGTTGGCGAAGCGTCTGGGAAAGGGGCGGAACGGGATGAATAAAACTAATGCGGCTTTGAACGATATGAAGTCAAACGTTGAATCATACGACCTGCATATGCACAGTACCGCTTCGGACGGAATGAATACGCCAAAAGAGTTGGTTCGTCTGGCGGCAGAACGCGGATTGAAAGGAATCGCTTTGACCGACCATGATACCGTTGCAGGTGTACGCGAGGCTGCCGAGGAAGCCGCGATTTCAGGTCTGGAGTTTGTGGCGGGTGTGGAAATCAGTACCCGTGCGGGGGGGAAAGACATTCATATGCTTGGGTATTTCGTGAATCCGGATGATCCGCTTTTTTTGGAGAGGTTAGCGGGTTTGCGCGGGATACGCGATCAGCGGAACGATCTGATCCTGGAACGACTTCGGCAGCTTGGGGTGGATATCACGCTGGACGAAGTCAAAGCTCGCGGCGGCCGCCCGTTGAAGCCCGGCGAAAGCGTCGGGCGCCCGCATATGGCAGACGTACTGGTGCGTAAAGGGTATGCGGTCGACTTACGTGATGCTTTTGACAAATATCTGGCGGAAGACGCCGCGGCCTACGTGTCGCCTCCGCGGATCACTCCGCTTGAGGCCGCGAATTGGATTCGCGAAGCGGGCGGTGTTCCGGTATTGGCGCATCCAGGGCTGTATGGCGACGATGTGCTGGTGCGGGAAGTGGTCGAAACGGCGAAAGTTACCGGGGTTGAGGTACGGCATCCGGACCATGATGCAGCGGGTGAACAGCGTTATCGGGAGATGGCGCGGGAGTATCAGCTAATCATGACGGCAGGGTCGGATTATCATGGGGTGCGGCAAGGTGTTGTGTTTCATGGGGAGTTGGGGGAGTACGTTGTGGGGGAGGGCGCGGTTAACGCTCTTCGTTCCGCTCGTTTTCCTGCGGAAAGCCGAAGTCACTCCGATCGTTAACCGCGCCCTCTGGGATGGTAGTGGGGAGAGTGGCTCGCTGCCGGTGGCAGCATCGCGGGTTTAGATATGTAAAAAGGTCAGTCACCGATTGGTGACTGACCTTTTTGTTTTGCATGTGATTTTATAAGATAGCTTGCTGTTTTTCGGAAAGATCAAAAGAGTTTAAGCGTTTTTGACTGTGCTTGGCAACGATTTGATTAAGTCTTCGTCCGGCGTGACGAAAAGAGTTTTTTGGTGGTCGTAGATCACGAAACCCGGTTTGGAGCCGCTTGGTTTGCGGACGTGGCGGATTTGCGTGGTGTCTACCGGGACGCTGCTGGAATGCTTGGCTTGGCTGAAGTAGGCGGCGAGTTGGGCGGCTTCGTTCAACGTGTCTTCGCCGTATTCGCTGCTGCGGATCACGACGTGCGAGCCCGGGATGTCTTTGGTGTGCAGCCAGGTGTCGCTGGAATGGGCCAGGCGGTTGGTGATGAACTCGTTTTGCAGGTTGTTTTTGCCCACGTAGATCTCGATGCCTTCCGACGAAGTGTACAGATGCAGCGTCGGTTTGTCGTTCTTTTTCTTCTTTTTGGCACCGCGTGGTGCGCGGCTGCGAACGTAGCCTTGTTCGGCCAGCTCGGCTCGGATTTCGTCGACGTCGCGTAGGGAAGCATCGTTCAACTGCTGAAGCAGGCTGTCCATATACGCGATTTCTTCGTGCGTCTTTTTGATCTGCTCGTCGATGACGGCCAGGCTGTTTTTATATTTATTGTACTTTTTAAAATAGCGCTGGGCGTTGTCCGACGGGTTAAGCAGAGGGTCGAGCGTGATCTTGATCGTACGCTGTTCTTCGTCATAGAAGTTGACCAGCTCGATCTCCTTCATTCCGCGTTCAAGCTCATGCAGCGAAGCGAACAGCAGCTCACCTTGAATCCGGTATTGCTCGGCATCCTGGGCTTCTTCGAGGTCTTTGTCCAGGTGGTCGAGCTTTTTGAGATTTTTCCCGCGTTCGTTCTGAAGAAACTTTAACAGGTCGCTGACCTTTTGTTTGACGGTGTCCCGGTCGGCCTTGTCGCCGTAATAATGCTCCATGCAGGTACCGATGGAATCGAAAGTGCGCTTTTCGCCCTGAATCATGGTTAATGGGATTGCGGAGAAAACAAGCTTGCCGCGTGCGTTCAGGCCGCTGCTCGGTGCAAAACGACCTTCGCGCACATCGTTCATCAACGCATCGAATGCAGCCCAGACGGACGCACCATCCGGTGCAGAATCGTTCTGGGTATCGGCTCCGCCTGCACGGTGCAGCACTTCCTGAGCGATAAGCGGGCTGAGTCCAGTAAAAGCATCCACAATTCGATTAACCGGAGGCTCGACAATGTTTTCGTTCCATTTTTGCTGAAACTGTTCTTCGGTCGCTTCTAACGGATTTAGCTTGTTCTGTTGGGGCGGCTCCTGGTATTTGAACCCCGGCATCACGATCCGATAACTGCTAATCGCTGGCGTGACATGGTGGATGCCGTCGAGGATGGTGTCCGTCGAAGCGTCGAGCAAAATAATATTGCTATGGCGTCCCATCAGTTCGATAACGAGTTTTTTAAGCGATACGTCTCCCACTTCGTCCCGCTGCCGAATCCAGAAATGCAAAATGCGTTCCATGCCCACTTGTTCGATTTTTTCGATTACGCCGCCTTCGCAGTGCTTGCGCATGAGCATGCAAAACATCGGTGCTTCGGGAGGGTTCATATACGATTGCTCGGTGAATTGCACCCGCGGGTAAGTAAGGCTTGCGGAGAGCAGCAGTTTTTTATTCCCTTCGCGCGAACGAATCTGGAAAATGATATCGTTGCCGGAAGGCTGGTGAATCTTGCCGATGCGAGCTCCTTGGAGAGATGCAAGCTCGGTGACAATAGCTCGTGTAACGATTCCGTCCAATGCCATCTATAACAACCTTCTTTCTCTAATGACCTATACGAATAGAAGTACCACACGCGGAAAAACACAAAGTTTCACACAGAAAATCAATAGTAATCGCGCGGGGGTTCGGGTATCTTAATTAATGTAGCTTTCGCGGAAAAGCCCATATGCGGCCGGATTCTGCAAATGGACGCGGCATGATCTATATATTGAGCGAAATAGGGACATTCGTCAACTTTTCGGACTTTGCGAATGGACCTCTATCCCGGTTTCGAAAATGATAAGGAGTGGAATCAACATGACGGAATTTACAAAAATGCACGGACTCGGTAACGACTTTGTGATTGTATACGGAGAACAAGAACTTCCAGCGAATGCCGCAGAGCTTGCGGTAAAAGTCTGCGACCGTTTCTTCGGCGTAGGAGCGGACGGGCTTGTTTATATTTTGCCATCCGAAAAAGCGAATTTCATGATGCGGATCATGAACTCCGACGGTTCGGAAGCCGAACAATGCGGCAATGCGATTCGCTGCGTAGCCAAGTATGTATATGATCACAAGCTGGCACAAGGCGAAGAACTTACGATCGAGACGATCGGCGCAGGCGTACAACCGCTGACGATTCATGCGGAAAACGGCATTGCTCAAACGGTGCGCGTCGATATGGGCGCTCCTATTCTCGAAGGCGCCAAAATTCCGGTTGCCGTGGACGGCGAGCAGGTGGTCGATCAACCGATCGAAGCCTTGGGCGAATCGTTCCAGTTCACCGCAGTCTCCATGGGCAATCCGCACTGCGTGATCTACGTAGACGACGCCGTCAACTTCGACCTTGCGAAATGGGGGCCCGTTCTTGAAAAGCATCCTTTATTCCCGAAAAAAGTAAACGTCGAATTCGCGACCGTCAACAGCCGCGAACAGATCGACATGCGCGTATGGGAACGCGGCGCAGGACCGACGCTCGCTTGCGGAACAGGCGCATGCGCGACGCTCGTCTCTTCCGTTCTGAACGGCCATAGCGACCGCGAAGCCACCGTATCCCTCAAAGGCGGCGACCTGTTCATCGAATGGAACGAATCCGACAACCACGTCTATATGACGGGCCCGGCAGCATTCGTCTACACCGGCACTTTGACCGCTTAAATCAAGTTGTTGGTAAAGTTGCGTGTGCGCGTGAAGCGAGAAGGCTGCGAGATAAATTCGTTCAATTCGCTGTCTCACTTGGAAAAGTTGATTGAAATTTTGAGTTGAAGTTTTCCAAGTTCAAAGGCGTCTTTCACTGAATTTCTCTCTCCGCCTTCTCGCTTCAAGCTACGTTGGACTTTACCGACACCTTGAGCCGCCGCAAAGCTGCGGCTTTTTTTTATTTTTAACTAAATAAAAAAGCCGTTCTCATGGAAACGGCTCGACGTCAAAGGAAGTGTTATTCCAGCAAAGCTTTAAGCGGAGGGGAAAATTCAGTGAAATACAGGGTTTCGAAGAAAGCCTGCGGTAACATATGGCGCTATGTTGGCCTTTGAGCTCGTAAAGTCGGAGACTTTATGAGCGAGACAGCGTCTTGAACGCATTTTCCCCGCAGCGCCCAAGCTTTGCCCCCGAATAGGACTTCCCCGACGAAGCAAAGCCGTCCCCTAACGAAAAAGGCTTCCCACGCTCACCACTTGAGGGGGCGGAGTTTGGATTCGATGTCGGCCCGGCGGTGCTCCAGGAACGAAGGGAGACCTAGCTTTTCGCCTAGCGACTCGATCGGTTCGTCGATATCGAATCCCGGCGTGTCCGTCGACAGTTCGAACAGAATGCCGTTCGGTTCGCGGAAATACAAGGCCCGGAAATAGTCGCGGTCCACGCGTCCCGAGTTTTGTAACCCGCTTGCCGCGATCCGGTCGATCCACTTATTGTACTCTTCCTCGTTCGGAATGCGGAAAGCCACGTGATGCGCACCGCCGCGTCCCAGACGGAACTTCGGCAGATCCGGGCGGGCTTCCAAATGAACCTCCGCGCCGGAGCCGCCTTCGCCTGTCGCGAATACTTCGATCTCCGCGAAATCCCCTGCCGGAGACGCATAGGTCCCGATTTTGCGGAATCCCATCAACTGCGTCAATACAAGAGCGGTCGGTTTGGCATCGGCCACGGTCAATGTGACGGGGCCAAGACCGACGATCGCATGCTCCAGCGGAATGCCTTCGGCAGTCCAGGGTTCGCCGGGTGCGACACCGGCTTCGCCTTCGTCGGCGGCCAGAATTAACTGCGTTCCTTCGAAATCTTCGAATGCCAGTGTGTTACGTCCGGCACGTGGAATGATCTCGCCGTGCTTGATTCCAAGGGAGTCCAGGCGTCCTTGCCAAAAATGCAAGGAGGCTGTAGTCGGTACTCTTAGCGAAGTCGAAGAAATACTGGATACCCCCGGGTAGGAAGGCCCGATTCCGGGGTAATCAAAGTAAGTAACCTCGGTTCCCGGGCTTGCGACGGCGTCTCCATAAAACAGGTGGTAGGACGTCGTGTTGTCTTGGTTTACCGATTTTTTGACCAAGCGCATGCCGAGAATCCGGGTGAAGAAGTCATAGTTTTGTTCGGCTTTTCCGGTCATAAGCGATACATGGTGTTGTCCGAGTAATTGCATAACGATCATCTCCTTATAAAAATTGAAAAAATAGGTGTAGGAAGCGTAGCGACTATTTAAGTGAAATAAATTAAGTGACTTTATTAATTTCAGTATATATCTTTGATTAAAGATAAGCAACCCCGGAACATGAATTCGCAAACACGCGCCAGCCCTCTTGTTTCGATGTGCATAATCCATTAAAATAGGGTAACGGATGTGATGACGATGTCTTTCAGTATGACCGGCTATGGTCAATCCGCCATGAATCGCGGCGGATACAAAATTCAATTTGAAGTCAAGTCCGTCAATCATCGCTACTGCGAAGTCGTGCTTCGGATGCCCCGGGAATGGAACAGTTTCGAGGAAGGTCTCCGGCGGCTTGTACAGCAGCATGTCAGGCGCGGACGGATTGACGTGTACATCACCAGAGAGAGCGAAGCATCGGGAAGCACGATGATGCTTAACCGCGCGGCGGCCGATTCTTATATACGGGCGGCGCGCGAGTTGGAACAAATTTACGGCATCGATAGCCATCTAAGCGCCGCCGAATTGCTTGCGCTTCCGGACGTTATGCTTCCTACAGAAGCTCCGGTTGCCGAGCAAGAGGAGATGGACTGGGAGGCTGTTCTTCAGGAAGGTCTGGGGCAGGCCTTGGCTGAACTTGTTTCGATGCGGGGCTCTGAGGGCAATCATCTGACAGCGGATTGCCGTCTCCGATTGAGCAATCTGACCGCAGCGCATGAAGAGTTGGCTCGTTTGGCTCCGGCTGTGGTCGATGATTATCGGACGAAGCTGAAGCAGAGATTATCTGAATTGCAAGACGGAAGCTTCGTGGTGGACGAGTTCCGCTTAGGTATGGAAGTCGCGCTTTTCGCGGATCGTTGCAGCATTGATGAGGAATTGGCGAGACTGCGAAGTCACTTCGACCAATGCTCGGAGCTGCTGGGCAATAGCGAAGCAAAAGGGCGCAAGCTGGACTTTTTGATTCAGGAAATGAATAGAGAGGTCAATACGATTGGCTCGAAGGCGAATCATTTGGCGCTCGGAAGCCATGTCGTCGAGATGAAGGCCGAGCTTGAGAAGATGCGAGAACAGGCCGCTAATCTCGAATAACGGCCGGGCGCCTGGCCCGACTTACAGAAAGAGTAACAACTAATAGGGGGAAAACCTAGACATGGCAATCAAGCTTATCAATATCGGCTTCGGGAACATTGTATCGGCCAACCGAATCATTTCCATCGTAAGCCCGGAATCCGCGCCGATTAAGCGGATTATTCAGGAGGCACGAGATAGGCATATGCTGATCGATGCCACTTACGGGCGCAGAACGCGTGCCGTGATTATCACCGACAGCGATCACGTCATTTTGTCCGCGGTACAGCCGGAGACGGTGGCTCACCGACTGTCCACCAAAGACGACGATAACGACGAATAATGGGGAGAACTATGTCTAAAGGGTTATTGATTGTATTGTCCGGACCGTCAGGAGTCGGAAAAGGAACCGTATGCAGTGCATTGCGCAAAAGATTGCCAGGGCTTGTCTACTCGGTATCTGCGACGACTCGTTCGCCGCGTGAAGGCGAGCAGCATGGCGTTAATTATTTTTTCAAAAGTCAGGAAGAGTTTCGTGATATGATTGCGAATGATCAGTTGCTTGAATACGCACAGTATGTCGAGAATTTCTACGGCACGCCGCGCGACTTCGTCGAGCAAACGATCGAAGCCGGCAACGATATCATTCTGGAAATTGAAGTGCAAGGTGCGCTCAAGGTAAAGGAAACTTTCCCGGACGGCGTGTTTATTTTCCTGACCCCGCCTTCGCTCAAAGAATTGAAGGACCGAATCGTCGGACGCGGCACAGAGACAGAATCGGTGATTCACAACCGTATGTCGGTAGCCGAGGAAGAGATTGCCTTGATGCGTCATTACGATTATGCTGTCGTTAACGATGAAGTCGATAAGGCTTGCATGCGGATCGAATCGATCATCGTTGCCGAGCACTGTCGCATCGCCAAGTAAGTTCATTTTGTTCAACCAACAGATTGCCGGAGAACCGGGCTTTTCCCTTGTCTAAGACGCTAACCTGACTGGAACAAGGGACATACAGAGAGGACGATAAACATGCTGTATCCTTCCATCGACAAAATTATGACCAAAGTAGATAGCAAATATTCGCTGGTTGTAGCGGCGAGCAGACGTGCAAGACAATTGCGTGAAGGTTCGGAATCGGAGCTTCAACGCCCGAAATCGAATAAGCAAGTCGGCGTAGCGCTTGAAGAAATCTACGGCGATTACATCAAGCTGGAAGCTCGCGACGAGAACGAAGTGATCGAAGAACAAAAAGGCAAACGGAACCTGTAAAGGTTCTGGCAACGCCTGACGGCATAGGCAAGGCAGATCATGCAAAATAAGCCGGAAGGCTCCATCTCTAACAACCTCACGGTTGTTATTTTTTTTCAGGAGGGGATCGCGCATGTTAAACGGGAAAAAGATTTTGCTCGGCGTGACCGGAGGAATTGCCGCTTATAAGGCCGCGACACTTTGCAGTCAGTTGGTTAAAGCGGGAGCACAGGTACAGGTCATTATGACAGAAGCCGCGCAGCAGTTCATTCCGGCATTGACGCTTCAAGTGCTGACCCATAATCCGGTGCATACGGATACGTTCGAAGAGCATGATCCGAAAGTGGTCAATCATATCGATCTGGCCGATTGGGCCGATCTGGTGTTGATTGCTCCGGCAACGGCAAATATCATCGGCAAGCTGGCAAACGGTCTGGCTGATGATATGTTATCCACGACGCTGCTTGCCGTTACAGCTCCGCTAATGATCGCACCTGCGATGAATGTCCATATGTATACCCATCCTGCCGTCGCGCAAAATATGCAGACTTTGGTGGATCGGGGCGCGCTGATGATCGAACCGGGAGAGGGGATGTTGGCTTGCGGTTACGTGGGCAAAGGACGTCTGGAAGAACCGGAAACGATCGTCGAAGTCTTGCGTCGTTTTTTTGCAGAACGCGAAATCGGTGGCAATTCGCGGTTGGAAAGCTTTGCCTCGTCTGAACGTTCAAATGAACCGGAGTCCGATATTCACGATCCAGGACCGGAGCCGTTTGTGTCTGCAACGAACACGGTCGATAATGCGAAGCCGAGCAGCGAAACATTGTTCGCTACGGCTGGAGGAGCGTCGGAACGCGGACTCGCCGGCGATCTGACTTCTGCGGGAACAGCCGCCTACTCCGTACAAGGACCTTTATCCGGGAAAAAAATCGTCGTGACGGCTGGCGGCACCATCGAACGAATCGATCCGGTCCGCTATATCACAAACGATTCGTCGGGCAAAATGGGCATCGCTTTGGCTCAAGCCGCGCAAGATTTGGGAGCCGACGTCAAACTGATCGCGGGCAAAGTTCAGGTTGCGCTTCCGCCGGGCATTCCGACGCTGCGGATCGAATCCGCGGAAGACATGTACGAAGCCTGCCTGAACGAGTGGGGAAAAACGGATATGCTGATCATGTCCGCCGCGATTGCCGATTATCGGCCAAAATCCAGCTCACCGCGCAAAATCAAAAAAGTCGGCGATACGATGGCGCTTGAGCTGGTCAAGACCGTAGACGTGCTGCAAACGCTCGGCTCGCAAAAGGAACATCAATTCCTGATCGGTTTCGCTGCCGAGACGCATGACTTGGATACGTACGCGGCCGAAAAGCTGCAACGCAAAAACTGCGATCTGCTGGTAGCTAATGATGTGACTCAGACCGGAGCCGGCTTCGGATCGGATACCAATATCGTGCGATTGTTCGGCCCTGAAGGACGCATCGCCGATCTGCCGAAACAATCCAAGTACGATACGGCTCGCGAAATTCTGCTTGAAGCTGCGAGTCGTCTGGAAAAGGGAGCGATGCGATGAATTTCGCGCGGGTCATCGTGGACGTACCGGTTCGGGCGGTCAGCCGACCGTTCGACTACCGGATTCCGCCTGAAATGCAGGAATGGATTGCCGTCGGCAGCCGGGTCGGCGTACCTTTCGGCGGCCGAACGGTGCAAGGGTTCGTCGTGGGGCTGACGGATGAAAGCGAGTATAAGCACGGACGGATCAAAAATATTCGCGAGCTGTTGGATTTGGTTCCTCCGCTGCCGGAAGATTTGGTCGAACTCGGCGGCTGGATCGCGGATAAATATGCCTGTCATAAGACGATGGCATTGCAGGCGATGATACCTTCGGCGTTGAAAGGAAAAGCTGAACGATTTATTCATGCCGCGCAGCCGGATGCCGATGTCCAAGAGGCTGAAGAAATCGGTCGACTATTGGCGGATATCCCGGAAGATCCCGATGAATTGTCCTTGTTCGGCAGTCCGTCCAACGCGGATGTGCCTTCGGCGAACGAAATCCTGGGATACGTACGCAATCGTGGTCAGGTCAAGGCGGAACAGCTTCGTCAGAACTTCCCTGGTCGCGAGAAAACGGTGCAAGCTTTGATTCGTGGCGGGCTTTTGTTCGAAAGTCAGGCAATTCGCGATCGAATGGGCCGGAAAACGGTCAAAACCGTAGCCCTGAACGTCGATGTGCGGCAGGCCGAGCAAGAACTGGAGCATTTCCCGGCGCGTGCGAAAAAGCAAAAAGAAGTGTTCGAATTTCTGATGCAGCTCGGCGTGCCGATGGCGATGAAAGAGGTGCTCAGCACGCTTGGCGTCACGGCAAGCACAGTGAAATCGCTGGAAGAAAAAGGCTTGGTTAAAATGGAGGACGTGGAAGTATTCCGCGATCCTTACGCCGGCCGCAACTTCAAACCGAGCGAACCGCCCAAGTTGACCGGCGAGCAGCAGCAGGTGTATGACGCTGTCGTGGCTCGTTTGAACGCGCGGCGCGAAGGCGTGTTCCTGCTGCACGGCATTACCGGCAGCGGCAAGACCGAAGTCTACCTTCAATCAATTCAGCGCTGCATCGCCCAAGAGCGGCAGGCAATCGTGCTGGTGCCGGAGATTTCGTTGACGCCCCAAATGGTCGAACGGTTCAAAAGCCGCTTCGGCTCTAAAGTCGCGGTGATGCACAGCCGATTGTCGGGCGGCGAACGTTACGATGAATGGCGTAAAATTCGCGAAGGGCGCGTGCAGGTCGCGATCGGTGCCCGTTCCGCTATTTTTGCCCCGTTTAAGGACATCGGTCTGATCGTCATGGACGAAGAACACGAATCTTCGTACAAGCAGGAAGAAAGCCCGAAATACCATGCGCGCAACGTGGCGGTCAAACGGGCCGAGCAGCATAACGCGGTCGTCATTCTGGGTTCTGCCACGCCGTCGTTGGAAACGTATCACGCGGCGCGTTCGCAGAGCGATCCGCATTTCTCGCCTGTGCTGGCCGAGATTTCGCTGCGTGCGCTCGGAAGCGAGCTGCCCGGCGTCCAAATCGTCGATATGCGCGAAGAGTTGAAAGAAGGCAATCGCTCGATGTTCAGCCGCGATTTGCATAAAGCCATCGAGCAGCGACTGGAGCGGGGCGAACAAACGGTGCTGCTGCTCAACCGCCGTGGCTACTCGACCTTCGTCATGTGCCGGACCTGCGGTTATGTCGCCGAATGTCCGAACTGCGATATTTCGCTGACGTTCCATCAACGTTCCAACAATCTGCGCTGCCACTACTGCGGCCATGCGGAACCGCTCCCGGAGACGTGTCCGGAATGCGGCAGCGAGCATATCCGTTATTTCGGCACGGGAACCCAGCGCGTCGAAGAAGAACTGGCGAAGCTCTTTCCGGGCATTCGCGTGGTACGGATGGACGTGGATACGACGAGCGAAAAAGGATCGCATGAAAAGCTGCTTCAGCAGTTCCGCGACAAAAAAGCAGACGTGCTGCTGGGTACGCAAATGGTCGCCAAAGGCCTGGACTTCCCGGACGTGACGCTGGTCGGAGTCATCGCGGCCGATTCAGCGCTCAACCTGCCGGATTTCCGCGCGGGAGAAAAAACGTTCCAACTTCTTACGCAGGTCGCGGGACGCGCCGGACGGCATCATCTGCCGGGCGAAGTGTTTATCCAATCCTACAACCCGGACCATTATTCGATTCAGCACGCTTCGAAGCATGATTATCATTCGTTCGTGCGCGAAGAATTGGGTCATCGACGCAAATTGGGTTACCCGCCATACTGCCGCTTGATTCTGGTCACGTTCTCGCACGAGCAGCTTCCGGTCGTCGTACGCATGGCGGAAAATTATGCGGCTATGGTCAAGGAGAAAGCACGCGCGCGCGGTTGGCTGGCCCGAATGGACAAACTGGCGCCGAACGTGCTGGATTTGCTCGGCCCAATCGCGTCGCCGATTCCCCGGATCAAGAATAGATACCGATTTCAATGTATGATAAAATGGCGTGGAGAAATGGACGCTGCCCTGCTGGCGCGGGAAATCGCGGATGAACTGGAAGACACGGCGAAAGAGCAGGACCTGCTCATCAGCATCGACGTGGACCCTCAGGTCATGATGTGACGCGGTCCTCCGCGTCTTTTTTATGGAAAGGGCAGGTACGAAACGTACGCCGGACGTGTTCGACTCCATAGGAGCGACGTCCGGTAAGCATTATGATGTATTTGATTACTTTTTTGAGGAAGGTGTTTGGCAATGGGAATTCGCATGATCGTAAAAGAACCGGATGAGGTTTTGCATAAAAGAGCCAAGGAAGTCACGAAAATCACGCCTAATGTACAAAAGCTGATGGCGGACATGGCGGAGACCATGTACGATGCGGACGGCGTAGGCCTTGCTGCTCCGCAAGTCGGCATTTTGAAACGGATCATCGTGATTGACGTCGGAGACGAGAATGGGTTGATCTCGATGATCAATCCGGAGATCGTCGAAAAAAGCGGCGAACAATTTGGCATCGAAGGATGTCTGAGCATTCCCGGGTTGAACGGAGACGTGCGTAGAGCCATGACGGTAACGGTGAAGGGCTTGAACCGGGACGGCGAAGAATTCACCGTGACCGGAAGCGAGCTGCTGGCGCGTGCCTTCCAACATGAGATCGACCATTTGGACGGAATCCTGTTTACCGACGTAGCCGAAAAAGTCTATGAACCTGTCCGGGAAAGCGCGGCGAAGGAGTGAGCGAAATGAAAAGAATCGTATTTATGGGAACCCCGCAATTTGCGGTATCATGCTTGGAGGCACTTTTGGAATCGGAATGCAATATCGTAGCTGTGGTGACTCAACCCGACCGTCCTCAAGGGCGTAAGAAAGTATTGACGCCTTCTCCGGTCAAAGAAGCGGCATTGAAACATCATCTGCCTGTGCTTCAACCGGAACGGATGCGCAATAAAGAAGCCGTTGAAGAGTTGGCTTCGTTCCATCCCGACCTGATCGTCACGGCGGCATACGGCCAAATTTTACCGAAGTCTCTGCTGGAAGTACCGGAGCTGGGCTGCGTCAACGTGCACGGATCGCTGCTGCCCGCTTATCGCGGAGGAGCGCCGATTCAACGTTCGATCATCAATGGCGAGACCAAAACGGGAATTACGTTGATGTATATGGCCGAGGGGCTGGATACGGGCGATATGATCGCGGTCGAGGAAGTCGAGATTACGGACGAAGACACTTCGGGCACTTTGTTCGAAAAAATGGGCGCAGCCGGAGCTGCGCTGCTTAAACGCGAGCTTCCGCGTCTTTTGGCAGGCCGTGTCGAAGCGCAGCCGCAGGACGAGTCGTTGGCTACGTATGCGCCGAACCTGACCCGTCAGGACGAAATGATCGATTGGACGCGTTCTTCCCGGGACATTTTCAATCAGGTACGCGGATTGTCGCCTTTTTCGGGCGGGTACACGCTTTGGAACGGAGAAGTTTTCAAGATTTGGGAAGTCGAACGCCCCGAAGAAAATGGACCGGAAGCGGGAGCTGCGCCGGGAACGGTGCTTGACGTGAACAATAAAGCGATCGTCGTCGCTTGCGGCGATGGCGCGGTACGGCTGACGAAAGTACAACCTGCCGGCAAAAAAGCAATGCCTGTATCGGAGTTTGCTCGGGGTACGGCGATGCAAGCAGGGACGGTGCTGGGATGAGCGAAAACAAGGCGAACGGAAAAGGTTCGGAAGGATCGGGTATTCGTATGTTCGGCGGCGGGTCGAAATCTGCAAGCAGCTTCGATCCAAACCAACCATCGGAGCGCAAAAAGAACTCCGACGATAAAAAATCAGCATTCGGCAAAAAAAACGATGATCGCAAAAAAAGCACGGATCGCAAAGGCTCGTACAGCCGCAGCAACGCATCCGGCGCAGCGAAACGGATCGAAGCCAAGTCCGGCGGCGCGAAACCGAAAGCAAGCGGTTCGGCAAAAGCAGGCGTAAAATCCAAGTCTGATTCTGCCGGAAAGTCGACCCTGCACACAAAGCCGAACTCGAAGCCTGCTGCCAAGTCCGGAGCATCGGTATCGGCAAAGCCGACAGCCGGCGCAGGTCAACAGCGACCGTCTACCGGCCAACAGGTATCCGGCACTTCGTCGAGTGCTTCAACAACGAATCGAGCCAAGCCAACTAGTGCATCCGAACGTATTGCAGCCAAAGCTGCCCAAAGCGGAACAAAGCCGACCGCAGCGGCAAGCAAAGGCGGACAGGCCGGATCTGGCGCAGGACGGCCTTCGCAATCGGCTCCTACTGCAAAAGGCGGCGAACAACCGCGTAGACGCAAAGTCGAATTAACGGCTCGCGAAGTCGCGCTGAACGTATTGACCAGCGTCGACGAAAACGCGGCGTACAGCAATCTGCTGTTGAACCGTTCGCTTCAGCAGGCCGATTTGAGTCCGGCGGATGCCGGGCTTGTAACGGAGCTGGTATACGGTACGATTGCGCGCCAAGCCACACTCGACTATTTCTTGAACCTTTTTATCAAAAGCGAAGTTAAGCGTCTGAATCCATGGGTGCGCAGCCTGGCTCGAATGTCGCTGTATCAAATCCGTTATCTGGACCGTATTCCGGCCCATGCGGCTGTGAATGAAGCGGTAGAAATTGCCAAGAAACGCGGACACCAGGGCATCGCCTCCATGATCAACGGCGTCTTGCGCAGCGTTCTGCGCGAAGGCGATGCTCTCGTGATCCCGGACGACCTGCCGACGGCAGAACGGATCGCGCTGCAACATTCGCATCCGCAGTGGCTGGTCGAACGCTGGATTGCCCAATACGGCGAAGACACGGCGGAAGCGGTATGCGCAGCGAATAATCAGCCTCCCAAGGTCAGCATTCGCGTCAACGCTTTGAAAGCGAACCGCGACGAACTGCTGCGCGAACTGGAAAATGAAGGACGTACCGTGCGGGCATCGGAATTATCTCCGTCGGGCATCATCGTGGAAAGCGGCGGCAATATGGCGAACGACCACTTGTACCGCGACGGGCGCTTCAGTATCCAAGACGAAAGTTCGATGCTGGTCGCCGAAGCGTTGGCGGCCGAACCGGGCATGAGCGTGCTGGACTGCTGCGCCGCTCCGGGCGGCAAGACGGCCCATATTGCGGAAAAAATGGGCAACAAGGGACGCATCGTCGCCAATGATTTGCATGAGCATAAGCAGGGATTGATCATGGAACAGGCCGAGCGTTTGGGTTTGTCGTGCATCGAGTCAAGCGTCGGCGACGCCATGGCGTTGAAAGATCAATTCGAATCGGCTTCGTTTGACCGTGTGCTGCTCGACGCCCCGTGCTCCGGCTTCGGCGTCATTCGCCGGAAACCGGATCTCCGTTGGGCGAAGACGCCGGACGATGCGGCTTCGATTGCCCGTCTCCAACGTCAAATGCTGAGTGCCGTCGCCGGTCTGGTCAAACCAGGCGGCATTCTGGTATACAGCACATGTACGATCGAGCGCGAGGAGAATCAAAGGGCGGTTGCCGAATTCCTCCGGGATCACGCGGAATTCATTGCGGAGCCTTTTGAAGTTCCTGCATTGGAATCTCTGCCCCAGGCAGGCGGAGCCGGTGTTCAGATCCTCCCGAACCAATTCGGATCGGACGGATTTTATATCGCGCGTTTGCGTCGCAGGGACTAAAAGCTAACGTTTTCAGCCGGAATGCCGATAACAGGATAAGTTGCTTTCGATCAAAAAAGAGGAACCGCCACCGAAGCCTATGCGGGTCGGCAGGGGTTCCTCTTTAGCATGAACGGCTTTTATGCTAATATAGATAAGATGGAAACCGATAAAGTCAACACAGTCAATAAAATCAACGAACAGGGGATATTTAACAACATGAAACCTTTCATATACGACTATAATCTCGACGAGCTGCGCGAGTGGGTCAAAGCCAGCGGCGAAGCCGCATTCCGCGCCGATCAGATTTTCGACTGGCTGTACGTCAAGCGCGTATCCAGCTTCGAGGAAATGACGAACCTGTCGAAAGCGCTGCGTCAAAAGATGGACGATCATTTCGCTTTCGTTACGCTGAACGAAATTACCAAGTTCCAGTCCAAAGACGGCACGGTGAAGTTCTTGTTCGGTCTGCACGACGAGCATGCGATCGAGACTGTTATCATGAACCACAACTACGGCAACAGCGTCTGCGTGACGACTCAAGTCGGCTGCCGCATCGGCTGCACCTTCTGTGCGTCCACGCTGGGCGGACTGAAGCGCAACCTGACCGCAGGCGAGATCGTGGCTCAGGTTGTCGAAGCGCAAAAAATGCTCGACAAAGAAGGCGAGCGCGTGAGCAGCATCGTTATCATGGGTTCCGGAGAGCCGTTTGAAAACTATGAAGCGACGATGACGTTCCTGCGCATCATGATCCACGAAAAAGGATTGAACATCGGTCAGCGCCATATCACCGTGTCCACAAGCGGCATCGTGCCGAACATCTACAAATTCGCGGACGAAGACACGCAGATCAACCTGGCGATTTCCATCCACGCGCCTAACGATAAGCTGCGTTCCAAGCTGATGCCGGTTAACCGTCGCTTCCCGTTTGATGACGTGATGGCTTCGCTCGACTACTATTTCGAGAAAACAGGCCGTCGCCTTACATTCGAATACGCACTGATCGGCGGCGTCAACGACCAAGCCGAACACGCGCAGGAGCTGGCGGACGTGCTGAAGACCCGCATGGCGCACGTCAACCTGATTCCGGTCAACCATGTACCGGAACGCAAATACGTGCGCACATCGCGCAGCGACATTTTCAACTTCCAACGGATCTTGATCGATAATGGCATAAATGCGACGATCCGGCGCGAGCAAGGCCATGATATTGCTGCGGCGTGCGGTCAATTGCGTGCGAAGCACATGGAAAAAGGACAGGAAAAGGCTGCGAGGTGAGCTAGCGTGATTCATACCGTTCATGCAACGCATATCGGAAACGTACGGAACGTCAACGAAGATTTGTCCTGGGTCGGACGGATCAAGCCTGGCGGCTATACGCTGGGCATCGTGGCGGACGGAATGGGTGGCCATCTGGCCGGGGACACGGCGAGTCGCTTGACCGTCGAGACCATGGTTGCGGACCTGAGCGGTCTGGAGCCCGGGCTTTCCCCGGAAGCTTGTGAAGCCGCGCTTAGCGATGCGATTCTGCATGCCAATGAGGTCGTTTACCGCAAAGGCGAATCGGATATTCGGTATCACAATATGGGCACGACCGTTGTAGCTGTTCTGCTTAGCGGCGAACAAGGGATTATTGCCCATATCGGGGATAGCCGAGCTTATAAAGTGACTTCTTCCGGCATTGAGCGCTTGACCGATGATCATACTTTGGTCAACGAGCTGCTCAAAAGCGGACAAATCAGTGAAAAAGAAGCAGGTGCGCATCCAAGACGCAATGTCTTGACGCGTGCGCTCGGCACGGATGCGGAAGTCAAGGTTGATCTCGGAAGAATCGCGCTCAAGCCAGGCGAAGGCCTTGTGCTGTGCAGCGACGGACTGAGCAATTTTGTAGCCGAAGCCGAAATGCTGCGTACGGTACTGAAGCCGGGTGCCGCACTTGATGATCGCGCGCATAAGCTGGTTCGCATGGCGCTGAATTCCGGGGGCGACGACAACATTACCGTAGCTCTGTTTGAAAACGGACGCGTCGGTCAGGATGCGGCGACGAAGGAGTGGGTACAATGATCGGTCAGGTATTCAGCGGCCGCTACGAGATTGTAGAGCGCGTAGGCGGCGGGGGGATGGCGCTGGTGTATAAGGCGCTCGACCTGCTGCTGAATCGCTTCGTTGCGGTCAAGGTACTGCGCCAGCAGTTCATGCACGACGAAGAGTTTATCCGCCGTTTCCGGCGAGAAGCGCAGTCGGCCGCATCGCTGTCCCACCCCAATATCGTCAGCATTTATGACGTGGGCCAGGACGGCGAGGTTCAGTATATTGTGATGGAGTATATCGAGGGACGCGATCTGGACGAGTTGATCAAGGAACGTGCTCCGCTGCCTGTGGAGGAAGCGGTTCGTATTGCCTCGCAGATTTGCGATGCGCTCGACCATGCCCATAACAATCAGATTATTCACCGCGATATTAAGCCCCATAACATTTTGATCGGCCGCAACGGCCGGGTCAAAGTGACGGATTTCGGGATCGCACGCGCGGTTACGTCGACAACGATCACGCAGACGGGCTCGGTAGTCGGATCGGTTCACTATTTCTCGCCCGAGCATGCCAAAGGCGTCACGGCAGGCGAAAAGTCGGACCTGTACTCGCTCGGTATCGTGCTGTATCAGATGTTGACGAGCGCGCTGCCGTATGAGGGCGAAAGTCCGATCAGTGTAGCCTTGAAGCATTTGCAGGATGAATACGAAGAGCCGCGCAAACTCAATCCGACTATCCCTCAAAGCGTGGAAAATATTATCGTGAGAGCGATGCGAAAAAATCCGTCCGAGCGTTACGCTTCGGCTTCCGAGATGCAGAGCGATCTCGATACCTGCCTGCTGCCTTCGCGTCGCGAAGAACAGAAGGTGCAGTTCGATGACGTGGACGATGCGGATCGTACGCTCGTCGTGCCCGCGATCCGTTCCTCTTCGTATGAGCCTCCCGTTTCAGAGATGCATCGAGGAGACAAGACGGACAAGAAGAAGCCGGCCGGGAAAAAGAATTGGAAAAAGCCAGCGATCATCATCGGCGCTACGCTGCTGTTTTTGGCAATCGTGTTGTTCGTGGTGCTGTATGTTCGCGCACAGTTCGTCGTGCCGGAAACCACTGTTCCGAACGTCATCGGAATGACGGAAGAAGAAGCGCGGAGTACGCTGGCCGCACGCAATTTGGAAGTCGAAGGCGTGAAGTACGAGTATGATCCTTCCACGGAAGCCGGGATCGTGTTCCGCCAGAGCAAACTGGAAGGCTATACGGTTAAGGAAGGAGCTTCACTGCTGCTGACGGTAGGTTCTGAAAAGCCGTTAACGGCGATGCCGAAACTGACGGAATCGAATTACGATGAAGCACGTCGGGACTTGGTGGCGCTCGGGGTGACGGAAGACCGGATTGTGCGCGAAGAAATTTTCGACGAAGCCAACCCGGAAACCGTCATTAAGCAATCGCCGGCGCAAGGCGAAGACTTTGATCCGGATCAAGCCACAGTGACGTTGACGGTCAGCAAAGGCGTTGAAGAGAAGTCGGTGCCGGATGTTGTGGGTAAAACGCGTCAGCAGGCGCTCGATCTTATCAACGGTCAGGCACTGGCGCCGTCGTCGACGGAAGAAGCAAGCTTCACGGTCGAAAAAGGCAATGTCATGAGTCAAAGTCCGGAAGCCGGAACGGAACTGAAGCCGGGCGAGGTTGTGAAGTTTGTCGTCAGCTCCGGTATCCCGGGTGATGCGACTACCTTTATCTTGCAGGTTCCGGTAGAACCTTCGCAGGAAGGCGTGGCCGCGAAAATCCGTTTGGAGTATAGCGATGCACGCGGAGACCGGATCGAGTGGGGAACCGATACGATCTCATCGCGTCGGATCTTCCCGGTATCGCTTGTGCTTGCTCCTAATCGAAACGGTGCCGTATCGGTATACCGTGACGGACAGTTTGTCACCTCGTATACCGTGAATTACGCGGACGTTCAGAACGGCTCGTTCGTTCAACCGCAGTTCCCTGAAGAACAGCAACCTGAAGAAACGCCTCCTCCGGAGCAGGAGACGCCTATAGATCCTCCGGCTGATAACGGCGGTGAAGCAGGTAACACGGACGGCGGTAATACGGGTGACGGAACAGAAGCCGGAGACGACGGTTCGCAGGTCGAGACACCGCCTGACGATACGCAGCCGGAAGGCGACGGACAGACGGACGGCGAAGAAGGCGATCCATCGGCATTCGTTCCCCCGGGCAAAGCGGTTGCGGCCGGAGAGGCCGTGAATGCTTCGGCTCGGGGCAAAGGAAACAACAACGGAAAAGGCAACGGCAAATAGTCGTAAGCTCATAATCAAGCGGACAAGCGAGGCCGGACGAAAGTCCGGCCCGCTTCCGCTTTAAGGTAAAGGAAGGTGAAGCATGCCAGAAGGTTTAATTGTAAAAGCATTAAGCGGCTATTATTATGTGAAGGACGACGAGGCATCGCCCGGAGAGGCTGCGATTCAGTGTCGGGCCAGGGGCGTGTTTCGGATCAAAGGCAAGTCGCCGCTGGTCGGGGATCGGGTTACGTACGCGTTGACCGAAAACGGAGAAGGAACGGTAACGGAGATCAAGACCCGCACGACGGAATTGATCCGCCCGCCTGTCGCCAACGTTAATCTGGCTGTGCTGGTATTCTCGGTTAAGGAACCGGACTTGAATCTCAATCTGCTCGATAAGTTCCTGGTGCATATCGAACACGAAGGTCTGGATGCATTGATCTGCCTGACCAAGCTGGATCTGATTGCCGAAGACGATGTCGCTACGCATGAAGCTGTTGAGCAGGCGAAAGCGTTGTACACGTCGATTGGCTACGAAGTGCTTGAGACCAGTTCTCCGAAAGGCGTGGGAGCAGATCAGCTGCGTGAGCGCCTTCAGGGGGAAATTAGTGTGTTTTCCGGTCAATCGGGTGTCGGCAAGTCTTCGTTATTGAATGCCATGTTCCCTGACCTGGATCTGCTGACGAGCGAAATCAGCTTGCGGTTGGGCCGCGGCCGACATACGACAAGACACGTCGAGTTGGTAGAGCTCGGCAACGGGGGCTACATCGCGGATACGCCGGGATTCAGCCAACTTGATTTTTTGGAGTTGGGGGTCGAGGAGCTTGGAAGCTGTTTCCGGGAATTCGCCGAGCTGTCGGAAGGCTGCAAATTCCGCGGCTGCACGCATCTGCACGAACCGGGCTGCAAGGTGCGCGAAGCGCTGGAAGCAGGCGAGGTCGCCGAAAGTCGTTACAAGCATTACGCTGCTTTTTACCAAGAGATGAAAGATAAAAAACGGAGGTACTGAATATGGTATTGATTGCTCCTTCGATCTTGTCCGCGGATTTTTCAAAGCTCGGAGCCGACGTTGCGGAAGTGGAAAACGGCGGTGCGGATTGGCTGCATGTCGACGTCATGGACGGACATTTCGTTCCGAATATTTCATTTGGCGCGCCGATTATGCGTTCGATTGCGCCGCATACCAAGCTGCCGCTGGATGTTCATCTGATGATCGAAAATCCGGAAAATTACATACCGGAATTCGCCAAAGCAGGAGCTTCGATCATTACGGTTCATGCTGAAGCTTGTGTGCATTTGCACCGGGTTGTTCACTTAATCAAGGAACAAGGCGTCAAAGCTGGCGTAGCGCTCAATCCCGGTACGCCGGTGTCGGCCATTCGCGAAGTACTTGAAGATCTGGATCTGGTGCTGATTATGACGGTTAACCCGGGCTTCGGAGGCCAAGCGTTCATCGAACGCACGGTAGAGAAGATTCGGGAGACGCGTGAACTGGCGAATTCGCTCGGCTTGACTGGATTGCATATTGAAGTAGACGGAGGCATTGCGGCAGATACGGCGGCAAAGGTCGTCGCGGCAGGCGCAGACGTTCTTGTCGCAGGCAGTGCCGTATACGGAGCTGAAGATCGTGCGGAGGCTATCCGTGCGATTCGCGAAAGTGCGGAGCAAAGCGTATGAACAATTTTAAATCTACGCTGATGCTGGCGTTGATTACTTCGGTCGTTGGACTATTGATTGCTGTTTTTGCTTTCCTGCCGGTACCTTTTAACGCATTGGTAGGTTTACTCGCAGCGGGATTGGTGGTCTGGTATTTCCGCAAGCTTGAAGAGCGGGGACCGAAGATTATGTTTATTGTTTTTGCAGTGGTATACTTCCTGTTCTTCACGGTCTTGATTGCTTCGATCCGTTATCGGATGGGCTTGATCTAGTACTTTTTAGGCGGTCAGGGTACCAGTCGCTTGACCAACCTTGCATTTAACTCGGTCAAGCCTTAAGGCGGAAGATACAAAAATAAGCCGCAGCACTCTCGCTTAGGGAGACGCTGCGGCTTATTTGCTTGCTTCGAACCAGGCATGCCTGGGAGCGGTCATGTGCCAATATTGCCACATGAGGGATACAAACTAAAAAACACCTTCCAAAGAAGGTGCTTTCTCGTCTATATCTGGATTAAACGCGAGTTACTTTACCCGATTTAAGAGCACGGGTGCTAACGTATACGCGTTTCGGTTTGCCGTTTACGAGGATGCGAACCTTTTGGACGTTAACTCCCCAAGTACGACGGTTGCGGTTGTTAGCGTGGGAAACGTTATTGCCGGTGCTTGGTTTTTTACCCGATACAAAACATCTGCGAGCCATGAATGACACCTCCTTGCTTAGATCAAACAACACTTCAAACATCATAACACAACAAAAAAAGCTCCGTCAACGGTTCTAAAAACTTTATTTATTTCTACGTAAGCTTATAGTACAATATTAGGTGGGGCCTTTTGCAAAATCTGCTTTGAAACATTGCCCGGATTTTGCAAAAGGCTCATGATATGTGGGAGTATAAACGGAGTCACCCGTATGCATAAGGAAAAGGGTGGGTAATATCAGTTGTAAGGGCCTTTACATCATCGCGGGGGACGGAAACCCGGTTTCCGATGCGCGTACGATAAGCATGGGCAAGCGAGCATGAGCGAGTGCATGTACAGGTTTAGACATTGAATAGAGAGCGGACGTTTCCGAATTTCGGCGTTTGCGTATCCAGTAGGTTTCAGGAAGGGGAATTTTCATTGAGCAGGCGTTCGATTAACGGAACTGATTTTACAGGCATGGTATTGGCTGGGGCGGAGAAACTTTCGCGTCAGGCGGAACATGTGAATGCGTTGAACGTATTCCCGGTGCCAGACGGCGACACGGGCACGAACATGAATTTGACGATGACGGCGGGAGTAACTGAACTTCGCGAGCGCAGTTCGGCGTCGATCGGTCAATCGGCAACAATCTTATCCAAAGGACTGTTGATGGGAGCGCGCGGCAATTCCGGCGTGATTCTGTCACAGCTATTCCGCGGATTTGGTCGCTATGCGGCTTCGCATCAGGAATTGAATGCGATTCAATTTGCAGCAGCTCTTCAAATTGGCGTAGAGACGGCTTACAAGGCTGTCGTGAAACCGGTCGAAGGCACGATTCTGACCGTCGCCAAGGAAGCAGCCAAGCACGCGGCTACCTACGCGCGCCGGACGACGGATGTCGTGGAACTGATGCGCGAAGTGCTTGCTAAGGCTCAATATGCGCTGGATCGAACTCCGGAGCAGCTCCCTGTATTGAAGCAGGTCGGCGTTGTGGATTCTGGCGGTCAAGGCCTCGTGTACATCTATGAAGGCTTCCTGGACTATTTGGAGAACGGAGCCTCGGCAGAGTCGGCTCGTCCTTCTGCCGCGAGCGTTTCGACGAATGCCGAGCCGTTCTCCGTTCCGGCAGCCGTTACCGCAGCTCAGGCTTCGCATATCCAAGCGTCGGCGCAGGCCCAACTAGAAACCGAAAATATCGAATTCCTGTACGACATGGAATTTTTCATTAACCGCGGGCTGGGCGAAGGCCCCCGGGATTCCTTCGATGAAGAAGCTTTCCGGAAAGCGCTGTCCGTCAACGGCGATTCGATTATCATTATCGCGGACGACGATATCGTAAAAGTGCATGTGCACTCCAAAACGCCTGGCGAAGTGATGACACTTGCGCTGCGTTACGGAGAAATCACGCAAATTCATATCTTGAATATGCGTGAGCAGCACCGCGACTTGCTTCACGCGGGTATGGACGGAGCAGCACCGCCGGAATTGTTCGCCGATATCCCGGCACCTACTCCGATCCCAGAAGAGCTTTCGGCTTTGCCTGCTGACGAAGTAGCGCCGTACGGCTTTATCGCGGTTGCCAGCGGAGCAGGCATCGAGGAGATTTTCAAAAGCCTCGGCGTAGACATTGTATTGTCCGGCGGACAAACGATGAATCCGAGCACGGAAGACTTCGTGAACGCGATCGGCCAGTTGTCCGCCCAGCATATCTTCCTGCTGCCGAACAACTCGAACATCGTTCTTGCCGCGCAGCAGGCCCGAGACCTGCTCGAAGGCGAACGCCAGATTACCGTCGTTCCGTGCAAGAGCATCCCGCAAGGCATCGCCGCAGCATTGGCGTTCCAGGAAGAAGAATCCCCGGAGGCCAATGCCGAGCAGATGAACGAAGCGATCAAACACGTGAAAACAGGCCAGATCACGCACGCCGTACGCGATACGACATTCGACGACCTGGAGATCACGGCCGGCCATTATATCGGCATCTTCAATTCCAAGATTGTCGCCACGGCCGAAGACCGCCTGACGACCAGCAAAAAGCTGTTGGCAGCCATGGTCGAAAGCGGCGACGAAGTCATCACCCTGCTTACCGGTCAGGACGCGTCCGAATCCGAAACCGCCGAACTGGCCGAATGGTTGACCGAGCAATACCCGGACGCCGAAGTCGAATTCCACACCGGCGGCCAACCGGTGTACGATTACATGTTCTCGGTAGAAGCTTGATCGAATAAGACGGCGAACATGCCGTTTGCCGGCCTGCTTCCCGGCATTTTCATAGCTTTTATCTTTTCCCGCTACACCCTAATCGGCCGTAAAAGGCCGGAACTTGTTTGAAAGTGGGTCGTATGGATAAAGCCGATTGGCGGAGGGTAATTCCAGTGCAGGAGCTACAGACCTTCGAAGCATTTTCCCCGAAGCTTTGTCTGTAGCGCTCGCCTTTGCAAAAGGGAAGCAACAGCTTTATTTCAATCAAGCTTCCCTTTTGCAACACGCGACCGAAACGGAATTACCCGCAGCCTGCCAGGCATTTTCCAAGCGAACAGGACTTTCAAAAAAGAACTCCGGCCAGCCTTAGGCCGCTGCCCCTAACTTAAAGGACGGTGACCCTCATGAATCCGATTATCGTAACCGACAGCACATCCGATATTCCCGAAGAACTGATCGAACGTCTTGGCATTGTCGTCGTACCGCTCAAAGTCATGTTCGGCGATGCAGCGCTGCTTGACGGTGTTGATATCCAAGCACCGGAATTTTACCAACGCCTTGTGGCCGCGGATAAGCTGCCGACGACATCGCAGCCTTCACCGATCGAATTCACCGAGGCTTATCAGCGTGTGCTGGAGCAGCATCCGGGAGCGCCGATCGTTTCGATCCACATTTCGACGGGCATGAGCGGAACCTTCCAGTCGGCGACGCTTGGGAAGTCGATGCTGGAGAGTGAAGATGCGAATATTACCCTGATCGATTCGCGATCCGCTTCGTACGGCTTTGGCCTGATGGTGGTTCGTGCGGCAGAAATGGCGCGGAGCGGCGCTTCGCCGCAGGATATTCAAGCCGAAGTGGAGCGTCTCCAGTCGGCGAGAAGCTTGTACTTCCTCGTCGATACGCTGGAGTATTTGCAGAAGGGCGGCCGGATCGGCCGCGCAGCCGCCGTGCTGGGTACCCTGCTGAATATCAAGCCGATCCTGTCGATTGACAAGGAAGGCGTCATTTACGCGGTAGAGAAGGCCAGAGGACGCAAAAAAGCGCTGGCTCGGGTTGTGGAACTGTTCAAACAGGAGCTCGGCAATGCGGGCAAAGTCGACGTGGCGATCGGCCATACGGTAAAACCTGAATCCGCCGATGAAATCCTTGAACTGCTGCGTCAGCATTTCGAGGTTGGCAATGTCGTCTACTCGCATATCGGTTCCGTTGTCGGTACGCATGTCGGACCCGGCTGCAACGCGGTCTATATCTGGCCTTCCGTTAAATAAGGGAGAGCGCAATGAATATACACCTGGATCAAATCCCGGTGAAAGAAGTCAACGGTGTGGGCGCTCGCAAGGTGGAGGAGCTTCACGCCGTTGGCATTTTTACCGTCAAAGACCTAATTGAATATTTTCCGTTTCGTTACGAAGATTACCGTCAAAAATCGCTTGGCGATGTCAAAGACGGAGATAAAGCCACCGTGCAAGCCAAAATCGTCGGGATGCCGATCGTGCAGCGTTTTGGTAAAAAGACGAAATTAAGCTGCAAAGTGCTGGCGGATTATTCGATGTTCACCGCTGTATGGTTCAATCGCAATTATCTGAAGGATCAATTGGAGTTGGATCGCGAGATCATTCTCACAGGAAAATGGGACGGACGCCGGTTGCAGATGAACGTGACGCAATCGGAGTTTCCGGATCGCGGCGTCATTCGCAGCGGTTCGCTTCAGCCGGTCTACTCCGTGGGCGGCGATCTGACGCAGAATTCGCTGCGCAAAGCGATCGGGAACGCGCTCGACCAATACGGCGATCAGCTTGAGGAAGTGCTGCCGGAAGCTTTGGTGAAAAAGTACGATCTCATGCCTCGCCCGCAAGCGATCCGTCTGCTGCATCAGCCTGGCGATCTTGCCGAAGGCCAGGAAGCCCGCAAGCGGATGGTCTACGAAGAGTTGTTCCTGTTCCAGCTCAAGCTGCAAGCGTACCGTTCCCTTAATCGCGAGCGCCGCGACGGCGTGGTGCATACGACACCGAATTCGGTTATTCGCGAGTTCGTGCGTAGTCTGCCGTTTGAACTGACGGATGCACAGAAGAACGTTGAATTGGAGATTTTAAAAGATATGCGTTCCGAGGCTTGCATGAATCGGCTGCTGCAAGGTGATGTCGGCTCCGGTAAAACGGCTGTTGCCGCGATCGGGTTGTTCACGACGGTTCGTTCCGGTTTCCAGGGTGCGCTGATGGTTCCGACTGAAATTCTGGCGGAACAACATGCACGCTCGCTGCAAAAGATGTTCGAACCATTCAATATCACAGTCGGACTTCTAACAAGCAGCGTCACCGGACGCAAACGTAAAGATCTGCTGGCCGGTCTGCAAATGGGCATGATCGATATTCTGATCGGCACGCATGCTTTGATTCAAGACGACGTCAATTTCCGTTCGCTGGGTCTTGTCGTTACCGACGAGCAGCATCGTTTCGGCGTCAATCAGCGCAGCGTTTTGCGGCGGAAAGGTTATAATCCCGATGTATTGACCATGACCGCTACCCCGATTCCTCGAACGCTGGCGATTACCGCGTTCGGCGATATGGATGTCTCGACAATTGCCGAGCGTCCAAAAGGCCGCGTGCCAATCGAAACGTATTGGGTGAAGCACGAAATGATGGAACGGGTATTGGGCTTTATCCGCCGCGAAGTGGCTCAGGGACGCCAAGCCTATATGATCTGTCCGTTGATCGAAGAATCCGAAAAGCTCGACGTGCAAAACGCGATCGATCTGCATATGCAGATGAGCGGGGCGCTGCCCGAGTGCAATGTCGGCTTGCTGCACGGTCGGATGAGCGCGGCGGAGAAGGAAGAGACCATGCGTCAATTTTATGCGGGAGAAACGCAGCTGCTCGTTTCTACGACCGTGGTCGAAGTCGGGGTAGACGTACCGAACGCCACACTGATGGTCATTATGGATGCCGATCGCTTCGGCCTGTCGCAGCTGCACCAGCTTCGCGGGCGTGTCGGACGGGGCGAACATGCGTCGTACTGCGTGCTGATCGCCGATCCCAAATCCGAGCTGGGCCGTCAGCGCATGGGCGTCATGACCGATACGAACGACGGCTTCGAAGTGTCGCGCCGCGACCTTGAACTGCGCGGCCCCGGCGACTTCTTCGGTACGAAGCAAAGTGGTCTGCCGGAGTTCAAAGTCGCCGACATGGTCGCCGATTTCAAAGTGTTGGAGCAAGCACGGGATGATGCGGCGAAGCTGGTTGAAGATTCATTCTTCTGGACATCGCCTGCTTATGAGAGCTTGCGCGCGAATTTGGAGAAGGAAGAGAAATTCCGCGGCGAGCTGATCGACTAAGTCTGGGCTTGGCGCAAACTCCGAAGGAAGCTTGACAGGATTACTTTCAACCGTCGGCGAGCAAGCCGGCGGTTTTGTTTTCGGAAAATGGAAAGGAGGAAATACTTCATGGACCCGACGCACCCGCTGGCTATTTTTTTGCAGCTATTTGAACGGGGATCGTTACTGTTGATGTGTTTATTCGTGCTTACACGCATCCCCCGTTTCAAAGCCGTGTTCCAAAAAGAAGAATATCGCCCGCAGGATCTCGTCACCGTTACCGCGATTTTCGGGTTATTTGCCATTTTCGGAACCTACATGGGCATCAGCGTGGAAGGTTCGCTCGTGAACGTCCGCATTGTGGCGATCTTGTCGGGAGGTCTGCTGTTCGGTCCGTGGGTGGGAATCGTGACAGGCATCATTGCGGGCGTTCACCGGTATCTGATCGATATCGGAGGCGTGACGGCGCTGCCTTGCCTGATTACGAGCATCGTGGCGGGCTGCGTCTCCGGCGTGATCCATTTGCGCGTAGCCAAGCGTAAACGCTGGCTGTACGGCATTATCGCGGGTATGCTATGCGAAGCGTTGACGATGCTGTTGATTTTGTGGATGGCCGAACCGTATGCGCTGGGACTGGACATTGTGTCGAAAATCGCGGCTCCGATGATTTTGGCTCAGGTGATGATCGGGTTGATCGTCATGCTGGTGCAAAGCGTCGAAGAGGAAAAAGAAAACGTGGCTGCCAAGCAGGCGAAACTTGCACTGGATATCGCCAATGAGACGCTGCCGTATTTTCGTAAAGTGGATAGCGTCTCCTTACTGCGCATTTGCGAGATTATCGAGCAAAAAATCGGCGCGGACGCGGTGGCGATCACCGATACCAGCCATATTTTGGCGTATTCGGGCTTCGGGCAGGAGCGTTACAATATCGGGCACGAGATCATGACGGAGGAAACGAAGCAATCGATCCGAAGCGGCAGCATCACGATACGCAACAATGACGCCGATCATCGCAACGAGTGGATCAAGTCGATGATTATTATCCCGCTTCAGGAAAAAGGAGTCGTGACCGGCGCGCTTAAAATCTACTATCGGCACGCGCACCAGATCACGTATTCGCTGCGCGAGCTGGCGGTCGGCTTGTCGCAGATCATTTCCACATTGATGGAGGTGTCGCGGGTCGAGCAGATCAAAGCGATGGCGGACAAAGCCGAGATCAAAGCGCTTCAGACGAAGATCAGCCCTCATTTCTTGTTTAACGCGCTGAACGCGATTGCTTCGTCGATCCGGTTGAACCCCGACAAAGCGCGCGAACTGATTATTAATCTATCCGGCTATCTGCGTTACAATCTGGAACTGAACGACGAACTGATCGAGGTGCATCGCGAGCTTCAGCAGGTCAAAGACTACGTGGAGATCGAAAAAGCCCGCTTCGGCAACCGTCTTCAGGTGGAGTACGATATCGACGACGAGACGGACGTAAAGATTCCGAGTCTCATCATCCAGCCGCTCGTCGAGAACGCGATCGTGCATGGCATTTTAAAAGACAAAGGCAAAGGCACGGTCACAATCCGGGTCAAAAATCAAGGCGATCAAGTACGCTTTGAGATTGCGGATACCGGCGTCGGGATCGATCCATCCGTTATTGAACAGATTCAAAGCGGCAGCATGCCGACCAATAAAATCGGTCTGTCGAACGTACATGAACGACTCAAGCTGATTTACGGAGAAGGTGTGGATATTCGAAGAATAGATAAAGGCACGGTGATCGGTTTTACGGTCAGAAAGGGGCAGTCGGAATGAGCATGAAAGGGATCATCGTGGAAGACGAATTTCTGGCGATGGAAGAACTGGATTATCTGATCGGCAAAAACAGCTCGGTCGAGATCGTCGGCAAATTCGAGGATGGGATCGATGTGCTGAAGTTTTTGCAAACCAGCGATGTGGATGTTATTTTTCTCGATATCAATATTCCGTCGCTCGATGGGGTACTGCTCGCCAAAAGCATCAGCAAGTTCGCGAACAAGCCGTATATCGTGTTCACGACGGCCTACAAGGAGCATGCGGCGGAAGCATTCGAGATCGAGGCGTTCGATTACATCCTGAAGCCGTATCACGAACCGCGCATCGCAGCGATGTTGACGAAGTTGGAAGCGGCGTTTGCGGCGAAAAAGCAGCGGGAGGAAGCCGAGGCGGCAGCGATCTCCGCGCATCATGGAGCGATCCATGAGACTTCCCAGGCAAGTACGGAAGTTCCTGCTTCTCTTGCGGCAGTTAATCATCGGATCAATCTGTACAAGGACGACAAGATCATCGTGGTCGACGCGGACGATATTTATTATGCTTCGGCCCAGGAAAAAACGACGCTCGTTTACACGCGAAAAGAAGAGTACACGATGCACATGAGCATTTCCGACTTTCAGGCGAATTTGCCACAGGATAAGTTCTTCCGCTGCCATCGCTCGTATACCGTCAATCTGTCGAAGATCCGCGAGATCGTGCCGTGGTTCAATAATACGTATCTGCTGCGGCTGCGCGACGTAAACGCCGAGGTCCCGGTCAGCCGCAGCAAAGCCAAAGAATTCCGGCAGCTGATGCGGATCTAGTAGCTGGGTCAAGCTGCTAAGCGGTTTCAAAACGTTCAGGATGCCTGATGTGCATTTCATTCCGCTTTGGCGGCATCTCATTCCAAAAACGCTTTCATTCGAACGCTGAAGCTTATAATTAAGCCATAAGAGAGCTTCAACCGAAACGTAAAACGAATGAGAGAAGGAATAGAGATGACAGCCATTTCGAAAGCCAACGACAACCCTTCGATGCAGGTCAATCGCCTATGGATCGTGATCGGCACCATTATCGTGCAGATGGGACTCGGCACGATCTACACTTGGAGCTTGTTCAACCAGCCGCTCGCGGACAAATTCGGCTGGGAACTGGGCAGCACGGCGATGACGTTCTCGATCACCAGCTTCGCGCTTGCGTTCGCCACCTTGTTTTCCGGCAAACTGCAAGATAAATTCGGAATTCGCAAACTGATCGCCGCTTCGGGTATCGTGCTCGGCGTAGGTCTGATGCTTTCTTCGCAGGTCACGTCGCTCGGACTGTTATATCTGGTCGCCGGTTTACTGGTTGGCTATGCGGACGGTACGGCGTATATGAGCTCGTTATCCAATCTGATCAAATGGTTTCCGAAACACAAAGGTCTTATGTCAGGCGTATCGGTCGGTGCATACGGTACAGGCAGTTTGATTTTCAAATACATCAACGGCGCCATGATCGAATCGCGCGGCGTATCGCAAGCGTTCCTGATCTGGGGAATTATCGTTCTGGCTATGGTCGTGTTCGGATCGTTCCTGATTCGCGAAGCGGTCGTGGCGGCGACACCGGCTTCGGCTTCCGGCATTCGCGTGAAAGACTTCACGGTCAAAGAAATGCTTAAAACGAAACAGGCGTATCTGCTGTTCGTCGTGTTCTTCACGGCCTGCATGAGCGGATTGTACCTGATCGGCAGCGTGAAAGACATCGGTGTGCGTCTGGCGGGGCTGGACGTGGCGACAGCGGCCAACGCGGTTGCGATGATTGCGATCTTCAACACGGCCGGCCGCCTGATCCTCGGCCCTCTGTCCGACAAGGTTGGTCGTCTGAAAGTGGTCTCCGGCGCGCTGCTGGTTACGTTCGCGGCGGTCATGGTGCTCAGCTTCGCGACTCTGACGTATCCATTGTTCTTCGCCAGCGTAGCCGCGATCGCGTTCTGCTTCGGCGGTAACATTACCGTGTTCCCGGCGATCGTCAGTGACTTCTTCGGTTTGAAAAACCAAGGAAAAAACTACGGCGTCATCTATCAGGGCTTTGGTCTCGGGGCTTTGTCCGCTTCGTTTATCGCGGCGCTGCTCGGCGGGTTCAAACCGACGTTCTTGGTAATCGGCGTGCTGTGCGCTATCTCGTTCCTGATCGCCGTCTGGGTCAAAGCGCCAACGGCTGCACAGGTTGTCTCGGAATCTTCTTCGGAAGCAGCCGCGGCAGGCGAAGACGGAGCCGGAAAAGACGCCCGCGGCAAAGAAGCTCAAGGCAAAGACGGCAAAGGCATGCGGCTTAACCCGCAAACGAAAGGGATTTGATCGACGCATCGGTTTGAAAATAAAAAGCTTCCGGGGATTCGAGCGGTTTACGGAACTTTCCGGTTTGACGCCGGGAACGAACGGCTCCCCGATACAAAGACATATGATGTTGGCTAAAAGCCCCGGCGGATTTTCGTCGGGGCTCAGACTGTCCAGAAAGTCACGTTGGAGCGGGAAGGCAGAAGACTCCGAGAAAAATTCGTTCCGGTCGCGTGTTGAAATCGGGAAAACTGATTGAATTTTAGTGGTATTTTCCCGATTTCAAAGGCGAACACTATCGTTCCTTCACTGAATTTCTCTCTCCGTCTTCTCCCTTCCAGCTACGTTAGACTTTCTCGACACGTTGAGCCCCGACGGATCTTCGTCGAGGCTTTTTTTGGTTTGAAAATAAATTCAGAAACTTTCGACTTTTTGCTTTTGCTTGACGCATATATGATTAGACGGATGATAAGTGTTGGAGAAATCGGTGGGAGGAGGTCGGGGAGAGTCTTGATGCAGAACGCGAAAAGAAATGAAAAAGAAAATAAAGAAGGAAATGGACAAGAAAACGGGCAAACTAAAATTGCGGCACTCGAGGCGCGGTTAGTTCGGCGTATTCAGCGGAAAGGCGATCGTGCGGCCGCCGACGAATTGGTTTCGATCTATTACCGCGAGATTTACGCCTTTGTCTACCGTCAGCTTCAGGAACGTGAGCAGACGTTGGATCTGACTCAGGATATTTTCGTCAGTATGCTGCGCAGCATCGGTTCGTTTGAAGGCAAAGTGGCGTCGCTGCGTACCTGGTTATACCGGATCGCGACGAATCGAGTGATTGATCATTTCCGCTCTAAAGCGCATCGGAATGCCAAGCTGACTGATCCGATCGAAGATTTCGAATTTTCGACGAATGAAGATTTCACGCTGGAACTGGAGCAGCGCGATGAAGTAGGGCGTGTGCTGGAATTGCTGCGGACGTTCGAATGGCGCGCCCAGGAGATCGTCAGGCTGAAGTTGTTTGCGGAGCAGACCTTTGCCGAGATTTCGCAGATTATGAGCTTGCCGGATTCGACGGTCAAGACCCACTACTACGCGACGATCCGCAAAATCAAACAAAAATTCGAGGAGGAGCGGAATGAAAAATCATCGGGAAACACAGCTTCGAAGCGGCGAACGGCCGGTGTTTGACGATATCGATTATCCGGGCGAGCCGGAAATCCGCCTGCAAATCGCGTCGATCTTGGACGAAGCGCTGCCGGTCACGCCTTCCTTTTCAAGCGAGGTAGGCAAGATGTATCGTCAGTTGGGTTTCCGCCATCTGTTCCGGGATTTGACGGAGATTGTGTTTGTGTTAGTGCTGGGCTTGGGAATCCTGGTCTTTATGGCTTTATTCGTACTGGAAAACGCCAATACGGATGGAGTTTACGCGTTTATTTTCATTGTGTCGCCTTTGCTTTATTTGGCTGTCGCCATTATTTTCTTTGCCGATTTGCGCAGGCGGGATACGTATCAGGTCGAGATGTCCTGCCGCTATAACGTGTATCAACTCGCGTCGCTTCGCATGTTGACGTTTGCCGCCGTATCGCTGGTCGTGAATATCGGATTCGTGTGTTGGATCGCGATAGCTTCGCAGCAGGTCGACCTCTTGCGCGGAGTTCTGCTGTCGGTATCGTCGCTGTTTTTGTTTGCCGCTGCGTTCCTATATGGACAACTGCGCGGACGAACGGCCTTAAGCCGTTATGGGCTGATTGCTCTATGGCCGCTGCTTAACGTCGGATTATGGATCGCGGAGCCTCATGGGTATCTAAGTTTGCTGTCGGGCATTCCCCTTTATGCGTATGCGATGCTGATCGTGCTGGGAGCCGCCGTTTACGTGAGTCAGGCCCGGCGACTGCTGTATTTTAAGCCAAAGTTGACGTGAGTCTGGAAAAAGAAAAAGAAAAGGAGTTGAGCGACGATGCTGACTGTACATGCCGTGAGCAGACGATACGGCAATGATCCTGCGCTGCAAGGAATCGACCTGGCTTTTGAAAACGGAGTCTATGGCCTGCTTGCACCGAACGGAGCAGGGAAAACGACGCTGCTGAAGATGTTGGCCGGACTGCTTCCGCCATCGGAAGGCGAGATTTTGTATGAAGGGGAATCGATCGCGGCGTTGGACGAGAAGTACCGGATGCGACTGGGCTATTTGCCGCAGCGCTTCGGTTATTATCCCAACGATACGCCTCTCAAATATATGCAGTACCTCGCCGCGATCAAAGGGATGGGCCGGAAAGAAGCGCTGGAACGTTCCGAACTTCTGCTTGAGGCGGTAGCGCTCGGCGAGGTCAAACGCAAAAAAATGAAGACGTTCTCCGGCGGCATGATTCAGCGGGTCGGGATCGCGCAAGCGCTGCTGAACGATCCGCGCGTGCTGATTTTGGACGAACCGACAGGCGGACTCGATCCAAAGGAGCGTGCGAGATTTCGCAGTCTGCTAACCAAGCTTGGGCGTGAACGGATCGTTATTTTGTCCACGCATGTCGTCTCGGACGTGGAATCGGCGGCGAACGAGATTGTTTTGCTGAAAAACGGCCGCGTGTTTGCCAAAGACAAGCCGGAAGCCATTTGTTCCATGCTGGCAGGGAAAGTATACGAGACGAGAGTGCCCGATCAGGAAGTCGATGCTTTTCGAAAAAGTTATCCGATCCTGGCTGAACGAGGTGAAGCGGACGGTTGGCAGATGCGCTTCGTGGCGGAAGCAGAGGATGCGATGCCGCATTGGGAACTGATGAAGCCGGGGTTGGAAGACGTGTTTTTATACGTTTATCGGGATAGTGAGCGACAGACGGCGGAGCAGAGATTGTTTCCGGGTGAGTTGGCTGGTGTTAGGGAAGGAAGCATGCAGATATGAAGACGATCGCGCATGGTTCTGTGAACCGTTACGGAAGATCGAAGCTTTCATTGGTTTGGCTGGAGTTCAAAAAGTTGTTTATGCCGAAAAGGATCGGGTTTGCGGTGTTGGTGCTGCTGCTGGGTGGATTGTGGTTGTATCCGTTCCATGTTTTATATCTCGATTCTGAGTTCAAAAACTGGAATACGGCCATTGCCGTGGATATGGAAGCGAAGTACGGAGATCAAATCAACGCAGCCGAGGCGGAACAATTCAAACAGTCTTTGGCGCCGAAGGTTGCGGAAGCAGATGCTTATATCCGTTCAACGCCCGCATTCGCCAGAGCCAATCTGGATAGCTACGAACGATATATCAAAAGATCCGGTATGGCGAACGGAGGGACGATGCCGCTATGGCGAATCATCCAAGCCGGGCCGGCTCGGGATTTGTTTGCAGAGCTGCAAGCATCGTTCGAGTGGATAGACTATTATGAGAATAATTATTTGAATACTCTGGGTATGAATGAAAAAGAGAAAAAACGAGTGGCGGAAATCAGAAGCCGTGACTGGGTATCGGTGCTGCCTACTGATTTTTTAAATAACTATAATTCGACGAATCTTTTGAATCGACTCGCTATAGCGGCTATGCTGATCACCTCGCTGCTTGTCATGCATATCCATATCGGCGACCGCCGCTCAGGGCTAGGCGAGATACAAGCGGCATCGAAAGCAGGGGTGAAAGGATTGTTTCGTATCAAAATAGGCGCGGCACTGTTAGCAGGAACATTCGTAGCGGCGGTACTGTTTGTCGTTCTGTTGTTGGCTTATCGTTTCAGCGGAACTTGGAGTTTGATGGGAGCGGATATCAGCAGAAAAGGAGGAGGATTTTTCTGGTACGATATGAGCTTCTTGCAATATATGTGTGTGACTTATGCTGCTGTAGTTGCTCTTTGCTGGATCGCGGCATTGTTGACCGTATTCTTTTCGTCGATCGCATCGAATTATATCGTATTGGCCGGGGCGGTTGCTTTGACGTTAATCTTGTTTTTTGAAGGGGACTACTTCTTAAATCCGATGTTAAACAATATTCTTAGCGTAGGTTTAGGACGGGGTCCGTTTCAGACGTTTATCGAACTAGCCGTTTTGCTGGCGATTTCAAGTGGACTGCTGTACATCGCATGGAAACGGGAAAGTAGGCGTATCCGATGGTAAATCAACCTATCTTGTACACCTACAACGTATCCACCGAAATCCGTCGCATGCTCACACCGGTCCGTTTAATCCTATATGTTCTATTCTGCGCTTATCCGTTCGTCTATCTGGTATTCGCGCACAGCTCTTATTCACTCAGCGATTGGATCGACGTGTTTACGTTTATGCTGGACGTGATCCCTATAATCGGGTTCGCGATTGCGGCGGTTGCCGTGTACGATGTTGCTTTTGCTGAAAACTTGAACCATCGTTTTCTGGTCTATGAGCGGATTCGCATGCCGCTCGGCAAGCTGCTGAGAATCAAACTGACGGCTAATATCGTGCTAAGCTTTACGGCGCTTGCGGTTCCGGTTCTGCTTTGCTTTATCGCGGCGTATATCGTCATTCCGCATTACGGTTGGATCGAGTTTTTCCCGAATACGTTCGGACCGATGGATGCGGCAACACGGAGTCAGGAGCAAGCGAACCGTTATACGATGAACCAACTGCTCGTTTATGGGGAGTGGGTGTACGGGATCGCATGCGCGGTGTGGGTCGGATTGAACGCGGCGCTGTATGCGACATTCGGATTTTTGCTGCTGCTGGTCATCCAACGTTCGTTTATCGCGCTGTCGATTCCTTTCCTGCTCTATATGGTCGGTTCGTTTCTGATGCCGGACAGACGGTTTACTTTCTTCGATTCGGTCTTTCCGTTCAATGCCGTACAGCAGCCGATCTGGGTGATGTTCGTTCCGTTTAGCCTTGTTCTTTTGTGCTGCGCAGCTTTGATGCTGTACATTTACTTATTTGAAGAGAAAGTAAATCGGCTGCTATGAGGATCAAACATGAGACTTTGCAGGTCAAATGGCTGGTGATTCTGGCTATTTTCCTGATCTGGTGTTGGCGGCAGCGAGCGAGTTTTATCGATCAAGCGGCGGTGTATGAAGGAGATCGCGCGTACAATGTTTGGGATATCGTTTTTGACCAGGTGATGAATCCTTTCGCCATGATGTGGCTGCTGCTGCCGATCTGGTTGGTACTTTCGCTGCGGACGATTATCGAATTGGGCGAAACGATCGTGTTGATCCGGGTACGGAATGATCGGGCTTGGTTGTGGCTGGTTGTCAAAAAGCTCTGCGTACCGCTAGTGATCCTGCTTATGTTATGGGCGCTGGCGATCGGTTCGACGGTAGCGAAAATGCCGTTCGAGAGCAGGTGGAGCGAATTTACGACTTCTACGCATTGGCTTAACATTTTCACGCATTCTTTTGCTGTAGAAGGTTGGACGCCGCTAACGGCGATGGCCGCGCAGTTTGTACTATTGGCCCTGTTTTTACTGATGCTCACGGTATGGCTCGCAGCGGCTTGGATCTATACGGAAAAAAGCTGGGCGGTCAGTGTGCTTGCGGCGGGGTTGATGATCGGATGTCTTATCGCATACCATAGGCAGTCTCATTTCCCGGAGTGGGAGTGGGCGTCGATCATCAATTGGATGCTGCTGCTCAATGCGAGGCATACGTTCGGTACGTTTTGGCCCGCATTCGTCGGTTCCCCGCTGCTGATACTGGTGTGCGTCGGACTGATTGCATTGAAGCGTAACCGGATCATTTTTACAGGACTCTTCCGAATAAAAAGGAGGTTGTTACGGTGAGCGTTATACAGTTGAATCAGATCAGTAAGTCGTTTCGCGGCGTTCGGTTGTTCGAGGAAGCTTCTGCTGTTTTTGAAAAAGGAAAGATCCATGGGCTTGTAGGTCCAAACGGTTCGGGCAAATCCGTGCTGTTTCGCATGATTTGTGGATTTTTGCACCCGGATCATGGCAGTATCGAGATCGATCCGATTTATCGGCGAGGCGCAGGAGGGTTTCCGGATTCTTTCGGTATTATGATCGACCGTCCGGGTTATCTGGCAGGCCAGACCGGATACGAAAATCTGCGTCGGCTTGCCGAAATTCGGGGCCGGATCGGCAAAGACGAGATTCGGCGCGCGATGGAAGCGGTCGGGCTGAATCCGGACTTGCGTCAGAAGATGCGTCATTATTCGCTCGGCATGAAGCAGAAGATCGCATTGGCCCAGTCTTTTATGGAAGGACAGCAAGTGTTGATCCTCGATGAGCCGTTTAACGCGTTGGATGAACGCAGCGTGCGACAGGTGCGGGAGCTGCTGATGGCGTTTCGGGCGGAAGGGCGAACGATTTTGTTGACCAGCCATCATTGGGACGATATCGAGGTGTTGTGCGACGAGGTGTATCGGATCGAAGATCGGAAGTTGGAGAGGCAGCCGAATTGGTTTCAACATTGACTTGATCTATAGTAGAAATAGAGGAAATTTAATCGATGTCTATATAGATGCAAGGAGGAAACGGCGAGTGAGCGAAATGGTGTTGGGCTTGTTGCAGGACTACAAGATAGCGGTCGTTCAGGCGGAACAAATCCAGTATCCGATACAGGCATCCCAAGGTCTGCATCGAGTATTGGTTGTCGCTGGCGATAACATTGAGGAAATGCTGGAGGAAGCGGCAGACGGTGAGGATTCGATTCGGAACTATGTTGAAAAACAATTAACACGGGCCGAGAGCCTGTCTGCAACGGATGTATTCAAAAAGGTCGTTGCCGATTCCCTTGCGGATAGCGGATTGCCGGCAAACGATCATGAGCAGGACGATCTGCGCTCTACATACAAGGCGTATGCGGATTTATGGGCGGAGCAGCCTGAGTTAGTGGATGAGCAGCTTGTGAACGGCGAAGAGGAGGGTTCTGTTCTGCAAAATTCGTTGCCCGATGCGGCTTGGGCAGAGCGCAATGAAGAGGATGGATTGCTGCTGCTGGACTTGCCGGAAGCGGATGCCTGGACGGCTCCTCTCATTATCCCCATGGGCGGTTATAACGATTGTCCGCAGCCGGCAGAGCAAGCGATAGTATTCCGGGATTGGCAAAAAAGGTATGGGGCTGTTCCTACGGCGGTAAGCGAAGATTCATGGCTGCTGCGGGCTTCGCGACTGCCGGAAAGTGACGAAGAAGCATTGGAGCTGGCTCGCGAGCATTTTATGTTTTGTTCGTACGTGCTCGAAGGATTCGCTTCGATCGGAGCCTATGCGGCTTATTTGAAGCGAAGTTCTAACTGGAGCTTTTGGTGGGATTGATGAAAAGTCCTATTCGAATCGGAAGCCGAGGCGCTTAGGGAGAAATTCATTCAAGACGCTGTCTCGCGCAAAAAGCCTCCGGCTTTCCGCGCTCAAAGGCGTCTTTCATTGAATTTCTCCCTCCGCTGGAGTCTTCGTTTCAAATCAAACTTTACTGATAGGAGTAAGGGAAAGGCTGCCGATTTGGCAGCCTCAACGTGTCGAGAAAGTCTAACGTCGCCAGAAGACAGAAGGCGGAGAGAGAAATTCAGTGAAGGAGCGATAGCGTTCGCCTTTGAAATCGGGAAAATTCCGCTAAAAATCAATCCTTTTCCCGATTTCAACACGCGACCGGAACGAATTTCTCTCGGAGTCTTCTGTCTTCTCGCTCCAACGTGACTTCTCGACAGCCTGAGGCTGCTAATTTGGCAGCCTTTTTTGGCTACGAAAAAAGCCAGTCGCCATAGTTACGCCCTGTTGGAGTTTTGAAGGATCGGACATAATGAGTACAGATTCCACGAGGAATTCGCGAATGTGTTCCCCAGGCACGGACTTCGATAGGGTTCGGCGGTGCCGGGCGCGATGCGCCGG